>QFCE01000193.1_pt1 | contig 612980 bp, 523 predicted proteins | sample 5346091 | NCBI WGS metagenome assembly QFCE01 (sample SAMN09062252, study PRJNA434731) | Human gut metagenome, whole genome shotgun sequencing project. | isolation source: stool timepoint A chromium assembly | host: Homo sapiens | collected 2015 | reverse complement strand
CGTGCTGATTGGAACTACACTTGTTCCCTTGCTCTCAGGGCTGTTTAGCTGATGAACTCAATAATTGATAAAATTACACAAGCGATTTGCGATTTTCTGATTTCGCTTATTGAGGGTAGTTTATCAACAATGTTTAATGACGTAAACGAGAAAGTCGCCACGATTGCGGCGGACGTCGGACAGACGCCGCAGGGCTGGAACGCAAGCATATTTTCTTTGATACAGAATATTTCTCAGACGGTTATTCTGCCGATTGCGGGGCTTATTATAGCCTTTGTCTTATGCTATGAGCTAATAACTATGATTACGGAAAAGAACAATATGCACGATATAGACACGTTTATGTTCTTCAAATATTTCTTAAAGGCTGGGGTAGCAATTTATATTGTTACCCACACCTTTGACATTACTATGGCGGTATTTGACGTTGCGCAGCATATTGTAACGAACAGCGCGGGGGTAATCGGTGCGAACACGAACATTGATATATCTTCCGCGCTTGCCGACATACGAACTACTCTTGAAGCTATGGGAATGGGCGAACTGTTCCTATTAGTTTTGGAAACCTCGCTTGTTAGTTTATGTATGAAAATTCTATCCGTTTGTATTACCGTCGTAATATTCGGACGTATGATAGAGATTTATTTATATTGCTCGGTTGGAGCTATCCCGTTTGCGACAATGACTAATCGCGAATGGGGGCAAATGGGAAATAACTATTTGCGCGGACTTGTGGCATTAGGCTTTCAGGGATTTTTCATTATGGTATGCGTAGGCATTTATGCGGCGTTGGTAAACGGTTTTGTTGTAACCAATAATCTGCATACTACCATATTTACGATTGCGGCATATACGGTTGTACTATGCTTTTCCCTGTTCAAGACAGGTAATCTGTCAAAGTCAATATTTAACGCACATTAAAAATAAAAAAATGAAAGGGGGAATTTTTATTCCTTATGTTCCCGTACCAAAAGATTTAACTACCGTAAAAACAAAGGTAGCTTTTAACCTTACGAAGCGTCAGCTTATATGCTTTGGACTTGCGGCCGCTGTCGCTGTTCCGACATACTTTCTTACGCGCGGCGCGCTTGGCACAACCGGCGCGGTTATGACGCTTGTAATCGCGGCCTTGCCGTTCTTCTTCCTCGCTATGTACGAAAAGGACGGACAGCCGGCAGAAAAGATTTTAAGAAATTATATACGGTCAAGATTTTTGACGCCGAGAGTCAGACCGTATAAAACAAATAATATGTATTCGGCAATTATGAACCAAATTAAACTTGATAAGGAGGTCAAAATAATTGCCGAAGCAGAATACAAACACAAGACCAAAACAAAAGAAAAAGCACATAATATCAGCGAATAAGCCGCTTTCAGCACGACAGAAAAAGGCTATTGCGGCAGCTATCAGAAAAGCGCAAATGCAGGGCAGGCGCGCAGCGTCAGCACAGCAGACTATTCCATATAAGGAAATGTACCCGGACGGGATATGTAAAGTCAAGGATAATTATTTTACAAAAACAATTCAGTTTTTCGATATAAATTATCAGCTTGCAAGGAATGAGGATAAAAACGAGATATTTGAAAACTACTGCGATTTTCTTAACTATTTCGACCAGTCAATTTCTGTACAGTTTTCTTTCCTCAATCAGACTGTCGATATGGCGGAGTATGAAAAAGCCGTACATATTCCCGAACAGGCAGACAATTTTAATGACATACGCATTGAGTATATGGGTATGCTCAAAAATCAGTTGTCGCGCGGAAACAACGGTATTATAAAGCGCAAATTTATCACATTCGGAATTGAAGCGGATAACTTAAAGGCGGCTAAGCAGAAGTTAGAGCGTATCAAAACAGATATACTCGGCAACTTCAAGGCTCTTGGCGTACAGGCAAGACCGCTTAACGGATTAGAGCGTTTAGAGCTTTTACACTGTACTTTCAATGAGGGCGAAAAAGACAAATTCGGCTTTCATTGGGATTTGGTACATAAGACGGGGCTTTCCTCAAAGGATTTTATTGCGCCTACCTCGTTTGATTTCCGCGACAGCCGCACGTTTGGAATGGGCGGCAGAATTGGAACTGTATCATTTTTACAGATACTCGCGCCTGAATTAACAGACCGTATGCTTGCGGATTTCCTCGACCTCGATATGGGAATAGGCGTAAATATTCATATTAAGTCTATCGACCAGTCGGAAGCTATAAAGACGGTCAAGCGGAAAATAACCGACCTTGACAAGATGAAGATTGAGGAACAGAAAAAGGCGGTCAGAAGCGGTTATGATATGGATATTATACCGTCAGACCTTGCGACATTCGGCGGTGAAGCAAAGAATTTATTAGAGCAGTTGCAGAGCAGAAATGAAAGAATGTTCCTTGTTACTGTTCTTGTGATGAATACGGCGGATAACAAACAAAAACTTGATAATATGTTTTTCGCGGCGCAGGGTATCGCTCAAAAATATAACTGTGCATTAAAGCGTCTTGACTTCCAGCAGGAACAGGCGCTAATGTCAAGCGTGCCTATCGGATTAAATCAAATAGAGATACAACGCGGATTGACTACCTCGTCAACCGCTATTTTTGTACCCTTTACTACGCAGGAGCTTTTTCAAGCCGGCGATGAAGCGTTATATTACGGTTTAAACGCATTATCAAATAATATGATACTTGTTGACCGAAAGAAGCTCAAAAATCCGAATGGCTTAATTTTAGGCACACCCGGCAGTGGTAAATCATTCAGCGCGAAAAGAGAGATTGCTAACGCTTTCCTTGTAACGCAGGACGATATAATTATATGCGATCCGGAAGCGGAGTACGCGCCGCTTGTGTCAAGGCTTAACGGTCAGATTATACGGATTTCCCCGAACTCGCACGATTATATCAATCCAATGGACATTAACCTCAATTACAGCGAGGACGAAAATCCCGTACAATTAAAATCAGATTTTATACTTTCATTGTGTGAGCTTATTGTCGGCGGCAAGAACGGACTTGAACCGATTGAAAAAAGCGTGATTGACAGAGCGGTTATAAATATATACCGTCCGTACCTCGCTAATCCCGAACCGTCTAAAATGCCGATTTTGGAAGATTTATATAACGAGCTTAAAGCTATGCCGGAGCCGGAAGCGCAGCGTATCGCGTCGGCGCTTGATTTGTATGTAAACGGTTCATTAAACGTGTTTAATCACCGTACAAATGTAAATGTAAATAACCGTATTGTCTGCTATGACATTAAAGAGCTCGGCAAGCAGCTTAAAAAGCTGGGTATGCTGATTGTTCAGGATCAGGTATGGAACAGAGTAACAATTAACCGCGCGGAGCATAAGGCGACGCGGTATTATGTAGACGAATTTCATTTACTGTTAAAGGAGGAACAGACGGCGGCATATTCGGTTGAGATTTGGAAACGCTTTCGTAAATGGGGCGGTATTCCGACAGGCATAACGCAGAATGTCAAAGACCTGTTATCGTCAAGAGAGATTGAGAATATTTTTGAAAATTCCGATTTTATCTATATGCTCAATCAGGCAGGCGGCGACAGACAGATTTTAGCGAAGCAGCTTAATATATCCCCTCACCAATTATCGTATGTAACGCAGTCGGGCGAGGGCGAGGGACTTTTATTTTACGGAAATGTAATCATTCCGTTTGTAGACCGTTTCCCGAAAGACTTGAAGCTGTATTCGTATATGACGACGAAGCCGGAGGAAATACAGAAAGATGAATGATTTAACGCATTTAAGCCTGTTTACAGGTATAGGCGGAATAGACCTCGCCGCAGAAGCAGCGGGGTTTAAAACCGTCTGCCAATGTGAATGGGCGGATTTCCAGACTTCCATACTTGAAAAGCGGTGGCCTCGCGTGCCCCGATTTCGTGATATTACAACTCTAACAAAGGAGGTATTTTTTGAAAAAACAGGACGAAACAGCGTTACCCTCATTAGCGGCGGATTTCCCTGTCAGCCGTTTTCAAGCGCGGGGAAACAAAAAGGGTTTGAAGATACCCGCTACTTGTGGCCTGAAATGTGCCGCGTCATTACAGAGCTCAAGCCCCGCTGGGTGCTTGGCGAAAATGTTGCTGGGTTCATCAATATGGGGCTCGACAAAACGATTTTTGACTTGGAAAAAGCGGGCTACACTGTTCAAACATTCGTATTACCAGCTTGCGGTGTCGGCGCGTGGCATCAGCGCACAAGAACTTTTATCGTCGGCGTTGATGTTTCCCACTCCGCTTGCCTCCGACAACAACAAAAAGCAGACGGCGGCTGTAAATATGAATGTGTATCTTTCAGACAACGGGATATTTCGGAAGAAGAACAAAAACGGCGCAATCTGGAGCCTTCCGCTGTCGGCGGCGGTGTTCTATATGACGCCGGTAGCGTCGGACGGGATAAGGTCAAAATTTCCGCCGGAGGTAATGAGGAAAAGCAAGGACGGGGCGAACCTTGCGGCGCAGGTGATATTAGAGGAACAGCCGCAGTCGGAGACGGCGGCGCTCAATCCCGATTGGGTGGAATGGTTAATGGGGTTCCCGAAGCAATGGACGGATTTAAGTTGTGGGAACGGGAACCTGTCGGCGTTCCGCGTATAACGGACAGGACGGACGGCAGAGCCGACAGGCTAAAAGCCTTAGGTAATGCCGTATGTCCTCCGCAGGTGTTCCCTATACTTAAATTCATTTCAGATATTGAAACGGGAAGATGTAAGAAATATTGTGAGTTTGGAGGTGAGCAGATATAAGCAGAGAAAACAAGGATTTTCTTAACGGCAGCGGGTGCAAGGATTTTACGGCGTATGAAGCAATCAGGAATATAGAGCGCGCGGAACGCAAAAAGCTGATTGCCGATATTGCCGAGCTTGCCGCAAGACGCGGCTATGAGATTGTAAGCCCTATCCGATTAAAGGAATTAGAATAAAAAATGTCAGGAGGTATATATGTACAAAGATTACGATAATTACCGTACTTATGAAAATGACGATTTATCAGCCGGCGCCACACTTAAAGTTGAGCATACCATAATCGTTAATGAAACCGATATATTGAATTTGATTTCACAACCGCTTGAAAAAATACAGGCTATGCGTGATAATAACGTCAAAAAAGAAACAGCCGCCTTTGAAAAAGTACGGCAGTCAGCGCGGGATTGGGAAAAAAAAGCGGCAATTACAAGACAATTTGACAGGGCTATTGAGTATTTGCAAGTACCGGAGGTTTCGCATTCTTCAAATAAATGGGTAAACGACAGAGATTGTTATAACTACGATTGTACATCTATCAGTAATATGGTATATAAAATGACATACCGTATGTATGATTACACAAGCTGGCGTTCAGAAAAAACAAGACGCTGGGAAGTGAAATGGTCTATTGGCACAAATAGTCCAGTTGGTCATAATAACTGTATTGCAGAACAAGAACGCTCATTTAAGGATAAGGCGGAAGCGGAAAAATATATACAAGGCAGAATAAAAGCCTATTCACATTTATTCACGGAAATTTCCCCGCCCATTCCGAAAGAATATGAAAAATCCTTTATGGTACACGAACATCTTCTACCCGGATATGTTACAGAGAAAATGCAAAAAGCTCAGGAAGCGGCAAAGACGGAAAATATCAGCCGAAGCGCAGATAAAAAGCCGTCAATCCGCAAGGAGTTAAATTCCATTAAGGCGGCAGAGAAAAGCGTGCCGAAGCCGACGCAGACAAAAAAGCGCGATAATCTCGAACTTTAACAGCGGAGGTAATGAATGAAAGACAATGAATTTAAGGCGCGGAATAAGGACACGGATTTTTCAAAAAAGGTTGAAGCCGATACCGTTCTCGGACGGCAGAGCGCAAAAGGCAGCGCGAAGCCCTTTACTTCTTCAGAACATAATAGGTATCAGCAGAAATTTTTAGATACCGAAAAGCCGCTTGATACTTCTACCGTACAAAATCCGTCAGACAGTCAGGAAATATTAAAGCCTACCGAAAATAATACAGAACAGCAAGAGGACTTAGAGAATATTAACCTTGATAGTCAGCCGGATATACCATATTCCCCGCCGACAAACGAGCCGCCCAAAAGTGGCGGTTTTTCTAATGCCGTAACTACGGCGGCAAGAAATAAACGGTATCAGCGCAAATTTAATCAAAAGAAATTTGATGTTGATATTACTGAACATTCCGCAGATAGTACGGCGGAAGAAACGCAGCCGGATAGTGCCGAAGCCTTAAAAGATAACGGAAATTATGACTTTACCGAGCAAACACATAATCCTGATGAAGCGTTTGACCGTGTAAACGGCAATTCGGATTTTCAGCTCGGCGCGGATTCCGAAAAGGATTCCGCAGACGGCAATCCGAAGCAGCCGGATAAAAACCGAGCCTATCAGAAAAAGCGCGTCAAGACCGAAAAAACAGCAGAGTACAACATCAAAGAAGCGGTTGACGCAGGCGATACGGTTTTTGACAGAGTAACGGAAAAAGAGGATTTTGTTTTTGAAACGCGGGAAAGCAAGACGGAATTTTCATTCCGTCCGTCAGAGGATAAAACCGAAAAACAGACAGCCGGAAGCAAAAACCGCTTATATCAGGAAAAGCAATCCAAAACAGAGTCGGCGGAAAACGCCGATACTGTTTTAGATATTCCCGAAAAGGGCGATTTTCAGTTTAAGCGAGCGGAAAAGGCGCAGGCGAAAGCCGATAAGCTCAAAGGCAAGGCGGAAAAAGCACAAAACAAATTACCTCATAAGCGCAAGGTTAAAAAGCAGCGTGTTTATGATGAAAAGAAAAAGAAAGCTAAAACCCGTCTGAAATTTGAAAAAGAGATTAAGCCTCAATCCGATATATACCACCGTTCCCCTGTAAAAAATGCGGCGGATATGGCAGGTATGACCGTATTAAACAAGGCACATTCAAAAGTGAGCGAAACAGAACACGAAAATACAGGAATTGAAGCCGCGCATAAGACAGAACAGAAAGCCGAAAGCATTTTACGGTTTGGAAACCGTACAGGGCGTATGATTATACAAAACCGCAAAAACGCGCCGTATAAAAAAGCGGCGCGTCTGCAATTCAGAGCAGAGAAAGCGGAAGCAAAGGCCTTTGTTCAAAAAACACTTGCGGATAATCCCGATTTCAAGAAAAAATCAGCTTTGAGGAAATTTTTTCAGAAAAAGCAGATTAAGAAAAAATACCAGCAGGCGAAGCGCGCCGAACAGAACGCTAAAAAGGCAAAACGAGCCGCAAAGACCACAAAGGACGTTACGGTGTACGTTGTTGAATTTATAAAGCGTCATAAAAAGGTATTCGGCGTCATTCTTGCTATTGCTTTAATAATTGCTTGGATAGCAACTACAATTTCATCTTGCGCGGTTATGGGTACAACGGGCTTTAACTCAATTATGGTATCGTCATACTTTGCGGAGGACGAAGATATATACGCGGCGGAAAACTATTACAAAGACCTTGAAAGCGGTTTACAAAGTGAGATAAACAATATTGAACGCGATTACGGAGGTTATGACGAATACAATTACGATTTGGCGCAGATAGGCCATAATCCGTATGAGCTCATTTCCTACCTCACGGCGTTGTATATGGATTTCACTTTTGATGATGTAAAACAGCCGCTTGATGATTTGTTTGAACAGCAGTATATATTAACGCTTACATCTCAGACGGAAACAAGGACGGACGACGAGGGCAACGACAAGGAATATAAAATACTCAATGTTACGCTTGTAAACAAGAATATTACTATGCTTACAAATACGAACCTTACGGACGACCAGCGGGAATTATACGGTATATATCTTGAAAGCAAGGGCAACCGCGATTATTTATTTGCGGACGATATTTATTCTAATCCGGCAGCGCCGCCGAGTTATACCATACCCGGCGAAGCATTAAACGACGCTACATTCCGACGTCTTATAACGGAAGCCGAAAAATACTTAGGTTATCCGTATGTATGGGGCGGTTCTTCACCGTCAACGAGTTTTGATTGCAGCGGTTTTGTATGCTGGGTATATCAGGCGTCAGGCGTATATCCTCTATCCCGTACAACAGCGCAGGGTATTTTTAATCAATGCGCGGTTGTGTCAAGAGCGGACGCAAAACCCGGCGACATTATATTTTTTACAGGCACATATAACGCGGGCGAGCCTGTAACCCACGTCGGAATATTTGTCGGTAACGGTATGATGATACATTGCGGCAACCCTATTCAGTACGCGAGTATTGATAGTTCCTATTGGAGTTCGCATTTTTACGCCTTTGGCAGACTTGGGGGCGGTTGATATGCGTTATCTTTACAGTTGGAGCGGTGGCAAGGACAGTACGGCGGCAATAATACTTAGTCATATTCATAACTTGCCGCCGTCAACCGTCATTTTCAGCGAGGTAATGTTTGATAAGAAACGCGGTATTTCAGGCGAATTACCCGAACATATAGACTTTATCAAAAACAGAGCTATTCCCGTTTTTGAAGAATGGGGTTATACGGTTGAAATATTACACGCGACAAAAGATTATTTAGATTGTTTTCATCAGATAATCACAAAATCTAAAAATCCGTTAAGAAATGGAAGAAAAAGCGGTTTTCCGATAGGTGGAATGTGTACAATTAACAGCCGTATAAAAATAAAAGCAATTCAGGATTATTTGAAAAATGTAAATGGCGGATTTGTACAATATGTCGGAATAGCCGCAGACGAACCGGCGAGGCTTACAAGGCTTGACGGTACAAATAAAATATCATTACTTGCCGAATATGGCTATACTGAACAAATGGCTTATGATTTATGCAGCAAGTATGATTTGCTGTCCCCAATATATAAGTATCACAAAAGGGGCGGTTGTTGGTTCTGTCCTAACGCGACTTACGGCGAGTTTGCATATTTGAAGCAATACCACCCTGACCTATGGAATGAGCTTGAAATATTATCAAAGGACAAAAACCTTGCAAGTCAAAAGTTCAAATATGGGAATACATTTTCCGAAGTCGATAAAAAGATTGATGAATTTATCGCAAAACAAAAAATTTAATTTTATGGAGGTATTTTAATTATGGCAACACTTGAAAAAATCGAAAAGGATATTATAAGGACAAAAGCAAAGATAAGCGAGTATCAGCAAAAATTACGCAATCTTGAAGCGCAGAAAGTTGAAGCCGAGAATTTGCAGATTGTAAATCTCGTTAAGGCTGTTAAACTTAGCACTCCCCAGCTTACCGTACTTTTAAGCGCGTATGCAAAGGGTGATGTTCTTCTTCCCGACGAGTACGAGGAGGAATTAAAGGCTATTGAGGAAAACGAGCAGCAGGAGGACGGCACGAATGAAGAATAAAATTATTGCGATATTATCAGCAGCTTTATTATGCTTTGGCGGAATGTGCGGAATAACCGCACACGCAAACTATGACAGTACAGCAGCAGCGCCGGCGGCAACGGAAACGCCGAAGCCGGCGCGTACCATATCAACAGCGGGCGCGGGGCACGTTGTAGACAACATTTCCGACAGTGATAAATTGCAGTTTATAAGCGTAACCGCAAAGGACGGCAGCGTATTTTTTATCGTTATCGACAAGCAGAATGTAAACGATAATGTGTATTTCTTGAATAAGGTTGATATATCCGACCTTGAAGCGCTTGCAAAGGAAAACAGCGCGGCAGTACCCGCAGCAGTAAAAGCAAGCCCTACACCGCAGGCGCAGGCGTCGCCGTCGGCGGAGCCGGACGGTAAGACGAAAACCGCGCCGAAAACCGATAAATCAAAGTCAGGCAATTCAAGTATAATGCTTATTCTGATTGCGATTATAGGTATAGGCGGTCTTGGCGCGTACTATTTCAAGGTTTATCTTCCAAAAAAGAATATGGAAAACGCCCCCGATTTGGAAGATTTTGAATTTACCGACGGCGAGGACGAGGAAACCGAAAACGAGGACGATACATATACAGAAGATGAATAAAATATATTGCAATATTACTTTGTTTATGATATAATATTTATTCAAGAAATTTTATACTTACTAACAAGTAGAAAGGAGATTGTATATGAGTAAGGTTGATGAATATACAGGTAATGGAATGATTGTAGTTAGTGATGGTGAAGTTTGGGCGGTAGATGATAGCGGACTACCTGATGTAATAGGAGAAATAGGACGTGTTGAATTATCCATAGAAATGCCAGAAAACTTAATTGGCATATATCGAGTTGAGCATATAATGTTATTTGATGAAGATGATGAGGAATTATATGACGACCAAACATTAGTGGATAATACGGAATACCATTCAGAAAGAGCGTTAGTAAAAGCAGTTGCAAAAAAATACGGTATTTCAGAGGATATTATAACTGTTTTATAAAGGATAATATACAACCACAAAAACAGCACTCATTGTTGGGTGCTGTTTTTGTATGTAAAAATAAAGGAGGAATGATTAAATAAATGAAATTAGTAATTGCGGAAAAGCCGTCGGCAGCCCAGAGCTACGCAAAGGCTTTGAACATAACCGCTAAGAAAAGCGGATATTTTGAGGGAAACGGATATATCATTACTTGGTGTATCGGACATCTTGCAGGCTTGGCGGACGCAGCGGCGTATGATGAAAAATACGCGGTATGGAAATATGAGGATTTACCTATCCTACCTGAAAAATGGCAGTTTGCCATAAACAAGGGCAAGGAAAATCAGTATAAGGTTGTCAGCGGTTTAATGAACCGAAACGACATAACCGAGATTATAAACGGGTGCGACGCAGGACGCGAGGGCGAATTGATTTTCAGATTTGTATATAATATGTGTGGCTGCAAAAAGCCGTACTTCCGTTTATGGATTTCCTCAATGGAAGAAAGCGCAATCCGCGAGGGATTTAATAACCTCAAAGACGGACGCGAGTATGATAATCTTTATAATTCCGCGTTATGCCGCGCAAAAGCTGATTGGATTATCGGTATAAACGCAACAAGACTGTTTACATCACTGTATAGAAAGCATTTGAATATAGGACGCGTTCAGACGCCTACCCTTGCTATGATAGCAGAACGGGACAGCAAAATTTCAATGTTCAGGAAAGAAAAATATTATACCGTTGAAATTGACGGCGGCAATATTAAGGCTGTAAGCGATAAGATTTCCGACAAAGACGAAGCGCAGAATTTACAAGCGGCTTGCCACGAAAGGCAGGCCGTTTGTATTTCCGCTGTTAAAGAGAAAAAGAAAACAGGCGCGCCGAAACTGTTTGACCTCACAACATTACAGCGCGAAGCAAACCGAATATTCGGATATACGGCGAAACAGACGCTTGACTATGCTCAATCGCTTTATGAAAAGAAGCTGATTACATATCCGAGAACCGACAGCCGATATTTAACGGACGATATGCACAATACTGTTATTAAAATCGTTCATATAGCGTCAAAATTCGCGCCGTTCTCAAACTGTACGGATTTTAAGCCTGATACATTCTGCTTATTCAATAATGAAAAGGTATCAGACCACCACGCTATTATTCCGACGGCAGAAATTGAAAATATCAGCTTGGCGGAAATACCAAACGGCGAAAGTAATATACTTCACCTTATTATGTGCAAGCTGTTATGTGCGGTTAATTCCCCGTATGAGTATGAAACGATTACCGCAGTTTTGGAGTGCGGCGGCGTACAGTTTACGGCAAAGGGTAAAATCATTTTATTTGAGGGCTGGAAAAATATCGAACAGCTTTTTAAAAGATATATTCATTCGGACACAGACCGCGCCGAAGATGTATTTTGTATTACAAAAGGCGAAACCGTTACCGTTTCATCAGAAGTCAAAGAGGGTTATACCTCACCGCCGAAAGCGTTTACGGAGGACACTCTATTATCATCAATGGAAACGGCAGGAGCCGCCGAAACAACGGACGAAGCGGAACGCAAGGGCTTGGGAACGCCGGCGACAAGAGCGGCAATTATAGAAAAGCTGGTACAGACAGGTTTTGCAGAGCGTAAGGGCAAGTCTATTGTTGCAACTCATAACGGTATAAGTCTTGTCAGCGTTCTTCCCGAAAAGCTCACATCACCTATTCTAACGTCCGATTGGGAAAATAACCTTGCCGAGATTGCAAAGGGCAATTATCCGCCGGAGCAGTTTATGAAAGGAATTGAGGATTTGACAAGGGAGCTTGTAACCACATATTCATTCATCACAGACGAGGACAGAGCGATATTCCGCGCGCCGCGTGAGGTTATCGGTATATGTCCCCGCTGCGGTTCGGACGTACACGAAAGCAAAAATAACTTTTATTGCGCTAATAAAAGCTGTAAATTCGTTATGTGGAAAAATGACAGGTTTTTCACAAGCAAGCGAAAAGAGATTACAAAGAAAATGGCGTCTGATTTGCTCGCAAAAGGCAGAACAAAGGTAAAAGGCTTGTATTCCGAGAAAAAGGATAAGACCTATGACGCGGACGTGGTTTTAATCGACAGCAACGATAAGTATGTACATTTCAGGCTGGATTTTGACGGAAAGTGAGGTTGATATATGGCAGATACAGAAGGCACACCAGATTTTCACTTGGCCGCTTATGTTACCAATCTTGGAAAATATAACGAGGGATATTTAGTAGGCGAATGGGTGAAGTTCCCTGTTACTCCTGATGAAATGCAAGATGTATTTAGGCGTATAGGTATAGGCGGAAAAGATGTATTCGGTTCGCCGTATGAGGAATGGTTTATTACAGACTATGATTGTTATATTGACGGGATATATGATATGTTGAGCGAATATGAGAGCCTTGACGAATTAAATTATCTCGCAGACAAATTAGATGAAATGTCGGACGCGGAAGTACAGCATTTTAAGGCTATCGTTAAAATGGGCGAACATTCAGACAGTGTACAGGATTTGATAAATCTAACTGAAAATCTTGATTGCTACGAAATATATCCAGATATTACAGACGAGTATGATTTGGGATATTACCTTATCAATGAATTGGGCTGTTATGATATGAACACACTGAAAGCATTGGAAAATTACATTGATTATAAGGAGTATGGAGATGATACTGCGCTGAATGAAAACGGTGTATTTACGGATTACGGTTATGTTGTGTGTAATCAAAGTGATTTTAAAGAGATATACAACGGCAGCCGTGATGATATTCCTGACGAATACCGTATAAGCTCTATACCCGATATTGAAGCTGAACAGAAAGACGCTGTAAAAACAGAAGAAAAAAAGCCGTCAATTCGTCAGCAGCTTGCGGAAAATAAGTCAAAATCCGAAAAGACGCAATCCGTACCGTTAAGGCAAAAAAACGATTTGAGCCTATGAGGTTTGGTATCTGATGAAACGTATTGACATAACAAACGGAATTATGCGGATTGATACTAATACGGAAACATTTGATATTCAGAAAATCCAAAACCGCCGTTTTATGTATAATCCGCAGACAGGCACGTTGATTTTGGGAATACAAACACAATGCAACGATTTCTTTTATAAAAAGGTTACGGAATATCGGCGTATAGGTATAAGGTCAAATTTCAACGAGTTTGTGAGTGGCTGGGTTGGAAGCGGTAAAACGGGCGTAATAGATTTTACGCCCTCCGTTCCGACTGCCGCAAAATCTATTTTTAATAAAGCGCTTGATACGCTTATTATGTTTTACAGAAATAACGCAAATATGAAAACAGAAATAAGAGGGTTCGGCAATACGAAGCCGCAGCCTTTGGAAAATATTATAACTGAAAGAGAGGTTGAGCTAATGGCAAAAGCACAAGCAACAAAAGCGCCTGAAAAATCGGAGCCGTCAAGGGCTTCTGTACAGGCGATAGAATTATCCGGCGAAACGCCCTATGAAAAATTGAGCGAGATTTTGAAAAAGCTGGAGGACGGAGTGAAAGACATATTTAACGGCGATAAATATGCGGAATATCTTGCGTGTATGTCAAAATTCCATAATTACAGTTTTAGAAATTCGCTTTTGATTTTAATGCAAAAGCCCGACGCTTCTATGGTGGCGGGATTTGGCGCATGGCGCGATAATCACAAACGCACAGTAAAACGAGGTGAACGCGGTATTAAAATAATCGCGCCGTCCTCATACAAAACAAAAAAGCAGATTGAGAAAATAAATCCGGCAACAAACAAGCCGATTATAGGCTGGGACGGTAAACCGCTTACAGAGGAAAAAGAAGTAACTATCCCCACTTTCCGAGTTGCTACCGTATTTGACTTGTCGCAGACGGAGGGCGAACCGCTGCCGAGTTTGGGAGTTGACGAGCTTACGGGCAATGTTGCGGATTTCAAAAAGTTTTATGCCGCACTTGAAAAAATATCGCCTATGCCTATTGGGTATGAGGATATAGATACGGGAGCAAAGGGATATTGTAATTTTGAAGAACAGCGAATAGCCGTAAAAAACGGTATGAGCGAGGTTCAGCAGTTAAAAACGCTGATACACGAAATTGCACACGCTAAACTACACAATATTCTCAAAGAAAAATCAACGGAATTGACGCCCGAAGAACAAAAGAACAATCGTACAATGGAGGTTGAAGCTGAAAGCGTCGCCTATACCGTTTGTCAGCGATATGGGATTGACACTTCCGATTATTCTTTCGGATATGTTGCGGGTTGGAGCAAAGATAAGGAATTACCGGAGTTAAACGCTTCCCTTGACACAATACAAAAAACGGCGAATGAAATTATATTAGGCATTGACGAGTATTATAAAGAGCTTGCAAAGGATATTGAGCAGACCGAACAGGAAACGGATTATACACAATTTACGGGCTGGGATTTTAACGGCGGATACGCTGCAATCAATACAGACGCTAATTATCTGCAAGTATTTTTTAATGAAAAGCCGGACGATAATATCCGCGCCGAATTAAAGGCAAACGGTTTTCATTGGGAGCCGAAAATAAAAGCGTGGCAGCAGCCATTAACAGGCGAAGTCCTTAACGCTGCTGACAAGGTGGAGTATATCAGACCATTAGACGGTACATTACCGTCTGAATTTCAGAAACGAAACGAGGAACCGGCGAAGATAGCCGAACAGGACGGATTTTCTGAATTGTCGGACGCAGACGCGGCAGACGGCGCAAAAGTATTTGAGCCGGAGGACAATTCCAAAGACACACCTACCATTGACGAGCTTGAAGCAAAGGCGAAGAATGGCGAACCTGTCGCTATTATGGATATTATCGCGGCAAATGAAGCGGAAAAAGTTAAGAAAGGCAAAACGCCTTCCAAAAATGAGACATCTAAGAAAAAGCCGTCAATCAAAAAGCAGTTGGCGGAAGCAAAGGCGCAGGCAGATAAACAGCCGCAAAAATCCGAAAAGGTCAAAAATGCGGCTTTGGAGGTTTAAGCTATGCGTAAGTTTGAAAATGTGGATATTATAAATTCGCTGCGCCGAATAATGAACATAAATACAGAGCATTACAAAAATGATTTTTTTCTTGATGTTGATACAATACATACGGCAGCGTTAAGCGACAGTGCAGAAGATAAGTATTTACTTTTTATGTCGCGTCTGAACGGTACATACTGTTATTGTGAAACGGACGTCTTTACAAAAGATACATCAGCATATAATACTTGGACATACTATGGCGAACAGGCACACGACAATATTATTGCCTATGCTATTAAAATAACGGGTTTTGAAAATGAAGTCATCAAGGGCAATCTTTATGAATTAGATTATCCGAAGCATTTTAAACACGTTATAAATGTTTCGGTGTGTGCCGATAGTGTTTCCGCTGATGAAGAATTAAAATTTACTCTATCGTGCGAGCATAAACGACTTGAAAAGCTGAAATGCGGCAATATTGACAATCATATTGCGGATTTGTCAAAAAAGAAAATCAAGGCGCAGCTTGATAAAATGACGGAAGCTGAAAAGGAGGATATTATAACCCACGTCGAATTAAGCAAAGATTTTGGCGAAGCAGATTTACTAACGCAGGCAGATATTGATTTATACAATGCCATAATTGCAGAACGGACAGCGAAAAAGCCATCAATCAAAAAGCAGCTTGCGGAAAACAAGGGTAAATCCGAACCGATGAAATCAAAAACACAACAACAAAAGGAGGATATTTTACTATGACATTTTCACAGGACGAAATAAATTTGATGTGTATTTATGATACATCTGATAAGACGGAGCTTTTAAAAGAGCTCCGTTTTTCTGTTCCGTACATTGAAGATACGGAATTAAAGGAAATTACGGAAACGGTTATTGACAAGCTGGAGCGTATGACGAATGATGAATTTTCTAAGCTGGAGCTTGAACCTGATATTGATATGGAGGATTAGCCTATGGCAGATGAAAAAGATTTTAGAGAGCCGGACGGTGCTACTCAGGATTACGAATTAGACGAAGTATTTGAACTTGCTTTTGAAATAGACGCATTTTTAAGAGCGCATAATTTGAAATACAGGACAAAATTTCCTATGGAACAAAGGCAGCGTGAAATACTTGCGGATAAAATGTTAGAAAGCGACACATTTTATATTAAACATCTCATATCTTCCGTATTGGGACACGAGGGCGACGCACTGATGAACCGCCTTAATGCTTATGAAACGGAATTTAGAAAAAATCAATATTCTGTCTATCATCTGAAATCGGATTATGACAAAAAATGCGGATATAGCTTAAAGTCTGAAAGAGAAAAAGGAAATTATATAAATAAGGATATGTATGAGATTGTTCGTTCCGAACCGCTTGAACAGTATAAAACGCCTATGGAAATAGACGTAGGCTTAATGATAAATAAAGCCGCCGGCGCTGCTGTTTATCAGCCTGATTTAAGGGATATTATCGTCATAAATTATGACGGTCAACAAAAGGCATATTTCAAAGGATTAAAGGAATATACAGAAGCTCCCGAATTTACAGGGGTTCATATAACATCGGCGGCATTAAATAATTATAAAGGTCTGACGGCTTTTCTCGGAAAAGACGGTAATGTTTATTTGGGAAAAAGTGAACGCAATCTATATAATTCCGAAAAAAAATCATTGCCGTTTTATAACAATTCGGATAATTCCTTAACCTTTATTTCCGATAATAAAAAAATGTTCTCTTTCCTATGCGGTTCTGGCTGGGTATTATCTCAATCTGAAATGATAGAAAACGGAGCTTTTACAAAAAGTGATTATCAGGAATTTGCGGAATTGCAAAAAGGTGTATTATCAAAATTTGAGCCCATACGGGAAATAACCTTTAATGGTGAACCGTTCAATTATCCCGATTACAACCGTAATATTGAACAGACAGCCGAAAAACAAAAAAATGAAAAAGGAGTGTTAAAAAATATGAATGACTATAAATTTGCAGCTTTTATCGTCAACCGTTCCGAATATGACAACGGAAACAGAGAAACAAGCGGTACGGAACTGTCTTTCCCGACAGACTCGGAAACGGTAAAGCGGACATTTGCAGAAATAGGCTTACCTGAAAACGCAAGCCCTGATACATACTTTTTTGATGATTACGCTTGCGGCAATGATGATTTAAAAAAGTGTTTAACTATGTATGAAAGCGTTGACGCGCTAAATTATTTTGCTATGCGTATATCGGAATTGGAAGATACTGAAATGACCGTTTTTCAAACCGCGCTTAAAGCCGGCGAATGTAAAAATATAACGGACGCAATAAATATTACATACAATATGGAGTATTATAATATTGTTGACAATATATCTAATTGGGCAGATTACGGAAAGTATATTGCACACCGAGATATGCTTGATGAAAGAAATATGAATTATGAAGAATACGGCAAACATCACGCATACGATCATGGCGGATATTTGCTTGACGGTATTGTCTTAGAAACAGGCTGGACGGAGTTTGACAAAGTGTATGACGGTAAAAACATACCTGACGAATATCGCGTTACCGTACCTACGGAGCCGCAAAAAATGACCGTTCTAATTGTGCCGCCTATGCAGGAGCCTTATATAAAGGAAATTTCGACAGGTCTTGAAGCCCTCCAGAAAGAGGTTGGCGGCAGAATTGAAGTTGTATATCCGTTTGCGGAGCCTGTCGGTCTTATTTGTAATGACGAGGGCAAAAATGAGAGAATGGAATTAAACCGTGCGCTTTATGACGCAGAGGATAATATGTACGATATTATCGCAGGAACATTTGTATTAGCAGGATTATCTGGCGACAACTTCGGCAGCCTTGATAAAGACCAGATAAAGCAGTTTTCAGAGCGTTTTGCTAAACCTGAAATGTTTATGAGAATTAACGGAAAAATAACGGCGGTCGAGGTCAAGCCCTCAATTAAAGCAAAGTTAGACAGATTGCAAAAGGAACAAAACAATACTGATAAGCCGCAGCCGCAGAAAAAGCCGCGTGAGGAAACGCTATGAGTGATATTATACGAATGACGCCCGAACAGGCGCGGCGGAGCCGAGCATTGATAAAAAATCAATGCTGTAATTATGACAACGGGAATTGTATTTTACTTGATGACGGCGAGCCTTGCGTCTGCCCTCAAAGTATTTCATATTCACTTAATTGTAAATGGTTCAGAACAGCGGTTTTGCCGAATGATAAGGAATTGTACATAAAGCTGATGAAGCCGAAGAACAGGAAAAAATGTACGGTTTGCGGTAATGAATATACGCCGACAGGGCGCAATTCAAAATATTGTGATAAATGCCGCCGAAAGATACGATTGCGTAAAGACGCTGAACGGAAAAGAAATAAGCGGTCTATGTCCGCATTTTAAGGGAATAAAACCGCATAAAATCAAGTGTTTCAAAGCCTAAAATTGATAAAGTAATGATAGCATATCAAATACCCTTAAAATAGGATTGAAAACGCGGACATTTTATATTAAATATAGATAGGAATAACTGTTATATTAGCCGTTATTCCTGTCTTATTTTTTTGATGTAAAAAGGTATTTACAATAATAGTAATTTATGATATATTTATAAATGCGAAAACAATTTTTATATTTATAGCTTTTTTTGCATACAATTTTTTTTGGCACGAAGAAAAACATTTTTATCATATGATAAAAATGCGTACTCTTTTTAATACTTTGTGCCATATGTTACAACGTATATTGGAAAGTATAAAAATTGTTTTCGCAGACAATAGAGTATCGCATTTTTTGTGCGTTGCCTCTATTGAAGCGACGCACTTTTATTATGCAATTTTATTTAATGAAAAGAGTTGTTACATATGGATTTAAAATCTACCCTATATCAAAAATTATCAGAACAAGATAAACAAAACATAAAAGAATTAACGAATAAATATAAAACATCTGATTATACATTAGCAGAAATTTTTAATGTAAAATCCGAAATCTACAAAAACATTCCGCTCTCACAACTTTGTTTGTCTGCAAGAGTCGTGTCTGCTATTATACGATTTAAAAATATTATTGATTTAGAAAAACTACTAAATTTGACTTTGCCGCAAATATGGGGAATAAAGAATTTGGGTGAAATTGGGATTAACGAATTAGTATTACTTATTCAAAAATATATAAATGACCATACTCCTAAAACGAAGAATAGTGTACAAAAGCCAACAAACGAAGAAATCCAAAATTTGCTCAATGCCATACATTCACAAGGACGTAGCGTAAGAGAAGTTACCGAGTTGTTAGAAAAGAATATTATATAGTCAAAGAGAAAAAGGAAGCATAACCGCTTTGGTTATGCTTCCTTTTGTAAATCCTTTTTGCATAACTCTATTGCTGCGTCTTTTTCTGCTTGTGTAAAAGTATAATCCAACCAATGCCAATTACCGTTAAAATCCACATAATACAGTTGTTTATCATATTCGGACGATATAACATATTTGTCCTCGTCAGCGTGATATGAAATCTCTATTCCAAAACAATCCTCTTTATAATACTTTCCGTCTATTTTCTTTGCTTGGGCTACATATTTGCTTGGAACATCAGTAACCAATATTGCGAAAACCTTTATATCGTCTAAATCATCACAATTATCTATTTCTTCAATTTTCATTTTACGGCAGCCTCCAATAACAATTTCCTTGCGACTGTAAACATTTCCATTCCGACAGCGGGAATATCTCGATAACAGGTATCAAGTGAAAATTGCTCGTCATAATTAAATGACGTGTCTGCTGATTGATAGATTTTCTCATAAGCCGTTTTTGTTGCAGTGTCAATATCCATACCGTTCTGAACCGCTGTAATCACATCTGCAATCAATACCTTTAATTCTTCCTCCGCTTTTGCGTATGCGTCAGGTCTTAACTGTTTATCCCTCATAACGCGGATTGCGTTCTGCGCGATTGGCGATAAGATACCGTAACCGTTACCGTCTGTCTGATTTGCCATTACAGCCTTGCGGATTTTTGTATTAGCATATCCGGCAGCTAATGTGTAACCGAGCTTGCCCGTCTGCACTTCATCAAGAATATCACCTACAATATTTTCAGTGATTTGGATTTGTGCTTCTGTCGCATTAAGCGGCGCGCTTTCTCTTGGAATCGGGGCGGCAAACGCTGTTGTCGCTGTCGCTGATAATGCAGCGATTAGTGTTAGTGTAATAATTTTCTTTTTCATAGTGAAAACCTCCTGAAATTAAAATATATTTTCTCTATACTAATTATATCACTTACTATATGCCGCGCCCAGCCGGAAAAGCGCACAAGGTTTTAACATCAGCCTGTATAAAACGCCGAATGACTATTCTATCTGATTTTCTCTTGTCGGTTCGCTCCTTTGCGGAGTGTGCAGCATAGCGTCAACATTAGCTTTTACAATATCAATTTCGGACACCTCTTTTTTCGCTTTTCTGTAATCGGTATATAATTTCTGCCGCTGCTCCTCTAATTCCATACGCTGAACATTTACGCTTTCAAGCGTCGGTAATTTTCTATCGGTCTGCTCCTGCGATAAATATTTATGAGAAGCCTTAAATAAAATAATTTCCCGTTGGTGTTCCTTTTCAAACTTTGCCTTGTTATTCGACTTGACATATTTATCATATACAGGACGGAGCGCCTTATATGTGCTTATATGCTTTCGTAAAATATTTATGTCGTTCAAATTCCGTTCAACTGATTTGAACTTGTCGGCGGTATCGTCAAACTGTTTGCACGTTTCATCAATACGGCTTTCCAATTCCGAATAGCTGTTTATATTATGCTCGGTCAAATAATTAAGCGTCTTTGAAGCCTGTTTAAGATTATTGATTTTAGCCCAATGCTCGTAGCCCTTGCTTTCTTGCGCCTTAATGCAATTCTGAATATCAATAATAAGGCTGATACGGTTATCACGAATAATCGGCTTGCGTTTGCGCGATTTTTCAATCCGTTTTGTAATTCCCTCAACACTGTATCTTTCGCCCAGCGTTTGAGCTTTCAGACGTATAAACCGTTCCTGCCCTTTGGCGCGGACAGATATATATTGACCTCGTTTTATCTCATAGCCCTGTAATTCCATAAGACGCAAAAAATCCTCAAAATCTTTTACTTGCGGAATTATCTTGTCAATCTCGGTTTTCAGTTTCGCCCTCCAGCTTGTCGGTTTATTCTCATACTTGGTATTTTTATTTTTCCTTTCAGCGTTTGGTTCGACAACGGATAATCCGTATTCCTTGCATAGTCTGTCATTTATGCGGCGTGAATGGTTATACCACTTTTCATTGATGTGGATATGCTTGTAATCAACAAAACTGACGTCATTACAAATTATATGATTATGAATATGTCCCTTGTCAATATGCGTTGTCAAAATGTATTCAAATTTACCGCCCAGCAGTTCATCAGCGAAACGCTTTCCGATTTCGTGAGCCTGTTCGGGTGTGGTTTCACCCGGCGAAAATGCCTGTATGATATGACGCGCGAGATGTTCTCCCTTATTATATGCGTGTTCTCTTGTGCAATCAAATTCAATATCTGCAATTTCAGGAGTACAGGCGTATGCGTGAACAAGCAGCTTTGCGTCTGTCTTATCGGGATTTAAAATATAGTCAATGGCTTTTCTTAGGGTAGTGTCAATAGTATGGTTCGTTGTAATTGCCATATTTTATTTAACCTTTCTTGAATTTCCTTTATATCTTCCTCATAAATGGAGCCAGTTTCATTTACGCGCTTTGCAATTTGATTTATATTAACGCCGATAGAATGTAATTCCTTGTTCATTTCCTTAATGTTGGTTGTGTCAGTATAAATAATTAAACCGTCAATCGCCATTTTCCGTAAATACGCGCCTATCTGTCGTGTCGGTAGCTGCGCCATTTTCTGCTCAATTAACTGTTTTTCTTCTTCTGTTACTCTGAATTTGATTTGAATATTTCTTTTTCGCTTTTCCATATATTTACCTCCGTTTTTTATCTGGGTTTGGGATTTGTTCCCAAAATATTTTTTGTGACTTTTGCAAGGCATAGACAAACAAAAAATCGCCGTTCGGGTACCCGGCGGCTTTGCTTGCTGGTAGCAAAAACCCCTTATATATGGGTAACAAATAAAAATAAGTTTTTCTGCACATCTTTAATGAAAATATAGCAAAACAGTGTAAAAATCTTGACAATTTATAGCTTTTATAATAAAATTTATTTATTGTGATTGTGTTGTAATATACATAAAGATATTACGAATTTACTGAAAAATATTTTTAATTTACATTGAAAGTGAGATGAAATAATGACACTGTGTATAGCTTTATGTGATGATGATAAAATAGCCTTAAATAATGAGTTAAGGCTTATAAAAGATGTTTTAAATGAAAAGAAAATAAAACACTCAATCGACATTTTTAGTTCACCGCAAAAGTTGTTACAGTCCGACACTGTCTATGATATTATATTTTTAGACATTGAAATGGCTGAAATGGACGGTATTAGTTTAGCTGAAAAAATAAGTATAACAAATAAAAGCTGTTTATTCTTTTTTGTAACCAATTACGAAGCATATTTTGATAATGCGTCTAATGTGCGACCGTTCAGATTTTGGACAAAACCAATAGACAGGCGCCGCTTGGTCTATGGAATTGACTCAGCTATACAGGAGCTATACAAAAATAATCAATTCATCAATGTAATGGTAAATTCGGAAAACATACAAATATTTATCAGTAATATTATTTACATATATGTTCAAAACAAGAAAACACATATTATAACGACCAAAGGTGAAATTATTGTAAGTATTCCGTATCAGACGGTTTTTGAACAAGTAAAAGATTACACAAATTTTTTTGAGCCTTTTAGGGGATATTGTATAAATTTCAGTTATATAAAAAGATATGGCAAAGATAAAATCTATTGCGGATATAGGGAGACAGAATATGAAATATATTTGTCGCGGCGTAAGCAAGAGGATTTTCAAAAAAACTTTGCTAAATGGATTGGAGAAAAATAATGCGGATTGATTTAGGAATGGTATTAGCAATAATATTTGAATATATAATTTTTATTTATTATGCTGACACTTTATTTTACAGAAAAAGAAATAAGTATCTTTGTTATGCAATAATTGCATTAGTTTATATTGCTGATTTGTTTATATGTGCACGCGGAAAGATAGTTGTAAATACTTTAACTTTTGTTGTAATACACCTTGTTATTTTTGGCGTATGTTATCGCATTAGCTGGAAAAGCGCATTGTTTCAAAGTATTTTACTCGCGGCTATAACTTCGGCGTGTGAATTTTTAGTTATATTTATTCCATATATTAGAATTATACCTGACAATACCATAGCAATGACATCTTCACAGTCGCTTATATTGACATTTGCAAGCAAACTCTTATATTTAATTGGAATAATGATAATAAGCCGCGTATTCTGCAAAAAACAGAAAAATGTACAAGCTACCTCTCTTGGACTTTTATCTATTCCTATTTTGACTGTTATTATAATTATGCTTGTGATGAAAGTCAATACAACATCACACTTATTGTCATTGGTGTGCTTCATACTAATAATAATGAATATTATTATTTTTGCAATAAATCAAAAATTGATGATAATGGAAACAGAGAAAGCAGAGTTGGAAGCTCAGCAATTAAAAGAAAAATTTGATTATGACGAATATATGATGTTAAAAGAAAATAATCAGCAAGCCTCAATACTTAATCACGATTTCAAAGAACATATAGGTGCTTTAAGCTCTTTAATCGGAGCTGATAATGAAACCGCTCAGGAATATATAAAATCTATTTGCGGCAAATTTTCTCAGCCTAAATTTATTGAATATTCAGATAATAAAATCTTAAATGTGCTTTTATCTAAGAAGAAAGAAGAATGTGAAAATCAAAATATACAATTTTTGATAGATCCCATACGAGCCGAGCTGTCGTTTTTTAACGATATGGATATTGTAACTATATTTTCTAATTTAATAAATAATGCTATGGAAAGCTGCGCCCATTCATCAGAGAAAAAAATTTATTTGAATATACATACTGAAAATCAAAATTTTATAGTTATAAAGATAGAAAATACATCAGATATAGAGCCTATTGTAATAAACGGCAGACTAAAAACTCACAAGGATAATGCGAAGCTGCACGGTATAGGAATGAACAGTATCAGCAGAGCATTATCAGCTTATAATGGTTCTTTGGATTGGAAATATAACAAAGAACAAAAGATATTTTCCACAACGATAATAATACAAAATTTAACCGCTTAGGCAAATATACGACCGCTTAGGCAATTTGGGTTGACTTAAATAACATTATTTGCTAAAATAATTTCATCAAAAGAGAAGGAGGAATTTACTATGCTATTAAGTAGAGTAAAAAAGTTGTGTCAAAAAGGAGCGTCATTTGCAATCAAGGCATTGCCTGTTATTGTACCTGCATTTCTTCTTTTTCACACAAACTCAACCTGCTGTATTGTAAACGGTCAGCCGACGCCGCCGAACAGCATAAAAAAGTACAGAAAGTTTTAAGCTATGATACATAAAATTTCAGAGAAAGCAATTATGTATGCAATCCTCAATAACTACATAAAACAGGAACAATATGACGAATATGTATATGCCCTTGAAATTATCTTAAATATATTGATTACAGATATTACTATGATAATTATAGGACTTGCTATGGGTATGATATGGGAATGTATTTTATTCTGGCTCGTATATAAAATCTTGCGTAAATATTGCGGAGGGTATCATTTCTCAACATCGCTGAAATGTTATTTATCATCTTGCATTATGTGTCCGGTTGTATTGGCAGTTGTAAGGTATGTTCCGTACAGTATGACCGTATGGGGCTTGCTTACCTTAACAGCGCTGATAATACTTTCTATTCTTTCACCTGTTGAAGCGGCGAACAAGCCGCTTGACGAAAAAGAACAGCGGATATTCGGAATAACGGCGAGAATTTTAATAATCATAAGTGCGGTATGCTGGAGTGTAACAGCCATAGTCTTTCGTCAGCTTATATTATCTAAAATCATATCGCTTAGTATTATAAGTGTTGCTGTGTTTGTTATAGCCGGTAAAATGTATTTAACTGTACGAAAACACAATTAAGAATTACCCTTATCCAAAAAAGGATAAGGGTAATTTTTTGTCAAATTTTAACCGCTGGGGCAAATATACGACCGCTTAGGCAAAAGCTATTGACATCAAAATTTTCCTGCCGTATAATGCAGATATAAGCAAAACAGCTTATTATATATCCCCTCACAACCAATCACAATATAGTATTCAATACTATGGGATATATGGTAAATTGTTTATGATTTATAAACAGGGATTGAGTACATACGAAACGGTGCATTGTCTGATACGGACAGTTTGTAAAATCTGAATATGCGCGATAAATGCTATTTCTCAATGTTAGTTTAGTGAGCTTATCACATAGGGGCAAACCCGATATTTTGATGTTGCAGAAAAGCATATATCAAGCCGGCAAAATGATACGCGTATCGGCATAGGACGGTCTTATGGATTTTCTGTATGGATAATGCAAAGTTTCAAAAACAAAAAAAACAAATATAATGCTGATTTTATGTTAGACATAAAACAAGAGATACCCTCAATCTTAAATCTTTGCTGACCTGCTGGGATTAAAGATAAATAGAGTACCTCTCTTATACCTCAGTATATACAAATTCCTTTGATTTGTCAAGTGATGTGTAAGAGCTTGTTTTATGAAAACAGGTGAATTGGCGTTATGACAAGAAAGGAGGATTTATTATGAAATTGAGAAAGATTATTACAATGGGTTTGGCTGCTATTATGGCAGTATCGGCAATGAGTATTTCGGCATTTGCGGCGGCAGATACAGAAACAAAAAGCACTGTTTCTCGTTATGAAGAAACCAGTGATACAGGAGAAACATATACTGTGGTAGAGGCAACAATATATCCGGGAGAAGCTGTGACGCCTCAGGGGTTTGCAACAAGAGAACTTCTTTTGCTTGATACCACCGTTTCTAATACTACAAGCTATACAAATAACAATATAAAATGTTATTCCGGTGCTGGAAACAGTCTTAATGTATGGGTAAGAAACAATGGAAGTCGTACTATTAAAGCGCGTTTTACATATCCTACTGGCTCAAAGCCTGACATTGAAATCGGAGGACTTGGTGGATATACATTTAATGACACACAATCGAGTGATTTGACAGGTACATATAAATTATATGTCAGAGATGCCGAAAATACTTCTGAAAAGATAAATATTACTGTTCGTGCAAGACAATTTGAAGCTTAATGATTTTATATTGAGCCCAACCAATGTGTTGGGCTCAATATTTTATATAGTAATTTAAAAAGACAAAACCGCAGGAGGAATAATATGAAAAAAATGTTGTTTTTAACACTAATAATCTTACTTGTTTACAATGTAAATTGTTTTGCAATTTCTACTATGGAAAATGAATTTGATTTATATTCCGGTCAACATCAGAGCACCTGTATTGACTATAAATTTCCATATATAAAAGAATTGGGAGTTGTTCATATACAAGTTGAAAATAATGGTTTTCAATCGTTTGAATTTACAATTAAAGATGGTGACAAACAAATAAAAAAAAATATAGTAAAGCCGTCAGATAAAATAGAATTTGATGTAAATATTACCCCCAGTATGTGTGGCGAATTTTCTGTTAGCGCACATTCTTGCCAAAATATAGGTGATACTATTGTTATATATCTTAATGCAATTCAAAAAATTTCAGCATTTAGTACAAATGCAAGACCTGTCCAAGATATAAGTTTCCCATTAAATTATTCTTCTTCTTGGGCAGTATTGTCAATAAATAGAGCAGTATCTTTGGGATATATAAACGAACGAATGCAAAAAGAATATACAGATCCAATCAGTAGAAAAGATTTTGGAATAATCTTATATAAAGTACTTAACCAAAATGATAAATTAGAACCTATTGAGAAACCTCTTGTATTCAAGGATATTTTTATAAATGAAATCAACACTTTAGCATCTGTCGGTATCATTAAAGGTCGTAATGATGATATATTTGGAGCAGAAGATAGTATCACTCGTGAGGAAGCTGCTACAATATTGGCAAGGACGGTAGATTATCTACAAATTCCCCTACTTACAAATACATATTCTAAATATGATGACGATAACAATATTTCAACTTGGGCGAAGGATAGTGTTTACTCAATGCAACAATGTAATATTATGTTAGGTACAGATAATAACAATTTTGAACCTCAGGCTAATTATACAAAAGAACAAGCGATTGCTACTATAATGAGATTATATAATGTATTGAACAAACAATAAAAAATATATCGGGAGGATAACAAATGAATTTAATAAAAAAAACAGTTGCTTTTTTGTTGATGTTTGCACTGTTAAGTTCTATGACAGCTTTTGCAGAAACAAATAACGCCATAGAGAATACATATGAACCGTTGCATTATCTAAATGACAATACATCAATTAGCATTGCCATTCCGTCAAATAATGCGTGGAAAACGGAAATAACAGCGTCAGAAATCAATTCGGAGTGGGACGACAGAGACATATTCAGCGTTGTGAATTTTAACAATGCCGATATGTCATTTGATAATAACAATGTTTTGACAATGACTTTTAATAATGTTGACTATGAAAACGGAAACCTTGTTGTTTTACTGTTCCGTAATGAAACAAAAGACGAATATTCGGCATTGCAGATTGATTTTTCCGAAACAGGCATACCTACTTTTCAATCTGAAATTCAGCGCGACAGAGTTATGAAGAACAGCCTTAGCCGTTCGGGTTCAATTATTGTTGACGATAATATTCCTGAAACAGTGAATGACGCAAAACAGGAATACAACAAAAATGTTGAGCCTCCTATGGATATTGTCTTAGCGGACAGTCAGGGCGCAGAATATAATCCTGTTCCGTACACGGACGCAGGCAGCCGCCAATCGACAACCACATCATCAACAAAGTTTTATGTTTATAACGCTAACGGTATAAAACAGGATAATTTGACAGCAAATGAACCGTTCTATGCTATTCAATACCTGTCAAAGAACAGAAAAACAAATTGGTATGTGGCGCAGTCTAATGACGGAACGGTGGTATTTAAGTACGAGCCATACAATACAAGTAAATTTTATTTGTTTCAATTCGGCAATTTCTACGGAACGGCAACAACAGCCGCAGAGGTTAAGGATTGGACTTCTTATGCTTTATATTCCCATTCCGTAAGAGCAGACGGCGTTTACGGCAGCAATACAAGCGGCAGAAGCGAGCCTCAGCCGTATTCTCATTCTTATTCATCAGCGATAAGAGCGCCGGAAGTGTGGGCGTTAGAGGGTAATACAGGCGCATATGTTTATAAAAAGTCAATAAGCTATGACGGCTACAAGTCAATGTCCTCAAAAGTTCTGCTTTCTCAGGCAAAATTGAAATTTGACAGCGATACACCTACAAACGCATATATCTATATGTCCTCTAACAGTAATCATTCATCAGGTGCGATTGCTTGTGACATAGGCTTGATAGGTGCGCCTGCAAATAACGGTGGCTGGTATCTGATAGCAAGCCGAAACAATAATAACAGCAATACCACATCATCAGCCGGAATGAAAACCTTTTACAGTTCCCCCATTGTGCAGTCAACATTAGTAAACGGCGAATACAGACCGAAGCATGATATATATTTATACTATACATACGGCGACGGAACGGTATATTGTCAGGTGCAGAATGTAATAACGGGAGTAGCGCAAGAGGGATATGTGGACGATTACAGATTTAACACATCAGCGCCTAACATCTGTCTTATGACAGGTACGTCATTAGTTCCCGATATTTACGATAGTACGGGAACGCAGACGGCAGGCGATATAAAATGCGGCGCATATTTAAAAAATGTAATCTGGAGTGAAAATAAAATTTATAAGCAATCTTTATGGAAAGGTACAGCGTACAGCTTCGCAGGTAATAATTCATCTACCACAAATTATTTACTGACATACGACAGAGATAATGCAAGCTGTACCGCTACAAGCGACAGAGATACTATAAACATTTTTTATGACGCTGCATATGAACAATAATAACAAGATAAGTTAAGAGAAAGGAATGTTTTACTATGAAAATCAAAAATTTAATAACAATAGCTTTAGCTGCTATTATGTCAGTTTCAGCTATGAGTATTCCGACATTTGCCGAGAATAATACAACGATTGACGAACAGCTTTTTATCGACACAGCAAAGAACGCAATATATGATTATATTGTAGAACGCGGTGAAGAATATTATACTATATCAGACGTATCATTTAATGACGGTGATATAAAATATGAATCCGATAATAAAGTTTCGTTTGAAACAACCGCTACTATTAGACAGAAGTTAAAGGCTTCTGACGTTGAAGAATTACCATATATTCAGGGTTATTTGAATGCGGCGGGCATATCATCATATGCGGATATTCAAAAAAGTACAGATGTTTCATCTGTATTAAATGAAAATGCAACAGTATTAAATGCAGAACGCGTTTTAAAAGTAATAAGCGACAGAGTAGACGCAGTAAATGAGTATATCGGCGAAGAAACAGAAATAAGTATGGATTTTTATGTTTCAATAAATCCGCAGACAGCAATTACAAAAGATAATATACAGCTTAATTGTATAGATAGCTTGGGTAATATAGTCAGCACAGATGAATACTTACTTCCAACATATGAAACAATGTACCAATCAGGCGCAGAAGAATTAACAGCAACCATAGAGGAAATCAGCTCAACAGTTGAACCTATGAAAAATGTTGATAATTGGAGTAATTATAACAGAATAGCAGCCCGTGATTATGCTCGGAAATGGTGGGGCCCGTACACAAGTAATTATAATCCGGCATATAATAATTATGTAGGTAAGGGCGGTGATTGTGCAAACTTTGTTTCTCAGTGCGTATATGCTGGTGGAGTGCCTATTCACGGTGGCTGGAGCCCTGACTCTGTTGCGTGGATAAACGCAGCGTCTTTAAAAAATAATATGTTGCAGTATGGATATGCAACAAAAGAGGACGCTTGGGAAACTAATGCTGGAAATTTCGCTTATACTACGGCGGGACAAGGACATATTGTATTGGTAACTCTTAATGACACTGTAACACTTGCATATACAGCGCACACAACAAATTGTAAAGACCAACCATTTACTCAGGCTAATATCAATGGCGGATATTCATTCTATATTATAAAGAATTTTTAATTTTATGATAAGTTATAAGTAAAGAAAGAGAGGTTTTTATGAAAAAGGTAATTTTAGGTTTAATAATTGGTATAGTTATATCGACGGGCACAATATATGCAAAACAGATAAATGACACAATAGAGATTGCGTATAATAACATTAAAATATCAGTTTTCGGACAAGAGTGCATTCCGAAAGATACGGACGGAAATATTGTTGAACCATTCATATATGAGGGTACAACATATGTCCCTATTAGAGCTATTTCACAGGCCTTTGGAAAACGTGTGGATTGGAATGACGAAACAAAAACCGTTGAAATCTGCCAACCATTTTCCTATCAAGAAGTTATGAAAGCTCAAGATGTAATTAAAACATTTTTTGATGATTTTGCAGAAAATAATTATACTGAAATGAAAAAAGTTCTTAGCGAGCCATTTTCTCAATATGATATTTCTAATGGTGTATATGGTATGAAATCAGCCACATTATCGGGAATTGAGTATATAGAAGAAAGTTCAGATTGGTCTACTGATACATTGATTTTTAATTGCACTTTCGATAATGTGGAGTTTACTCCTAACGCAAGTAATAATAATGGGAATAACAAAGGAGCTTGTTATATATTAGTTCATAAAGATAGAGATACATACACTATAAGTAATTTTGTTTCTGGACTTTAAAATACTTTGAGGATAAAACCTCAATATTTTTCTTATACAGAATAACTTATTTACAAAATCAATATAATATGGTACAATATGGTTACTTTTATAATGTTTTTGTAATAAGGAGTGAACAGCGTACAGCCACAATGTGTGGATTGTCAAAAATTTATGCGCTATTATAGGATTATAGGGACTAATAAAAAGTCGGACTTGTCAAAAAAATTTGTTTGATAGGTTCGGCTTTTTTAGTTTCTAATGCGAAAAATGACCGTTTAAGACTAAATAATATAGAAAGCGTAATATTATGTGTATTTATGACAGATAGTATTATGCTTTTTTCTTTTTATACGGCAATGCTAAATATATATCAAAATTTTTTTGGGTATCTTTACGAAAAATCGTTCATTCAATATTATAAATCGTTTTTTTGTTTTATTATATCAAAAGTGTATGAATTATATCTTTTTGTTTCGATAAATAAAATGATATGTTTTTTTATAAGACCTCCGCCCGATATGCTTGATTTTTCTTACAAACTTTTTGCTAAAATACAGAGAATTTTTATTAAATGTTTTTTCTGAAAACAAGCAGAAATTTATCTAATTATTTGTTCCCCATATGAGGGATAAAAAATCAGTTTTCGGTGTTAGGAGTTAAAACTATGAGAGAATTTTCAGAACAGGACAAGCAGCGCATATCAAAACAATTTTGTTCCTTTTGTTGCAGCGTCCTAAAAAATGAAGCAAACAATATAAGAGCTGAATATAAACACTATGCAGATTTGGAAATGGATTTTAGTTTCCTAAGTGACAAGGAACAGGCAGAATTATATACATTTGATTGCTATTTTGTAACCGATAATGTTTTCAATGTATGTGATATTCGTATCATAGTATCTAACAATATGTTGGCAGAAGCTATAAACAAACTTCCTTGTGATTTAAGAGATATTGTTTTACTATCATACTTTGCAAATATGCCTGATATAGAAATAGCAAAACAGCTTGATTTAAGCTATTGGATTGTTTTTCGGGCGCGCATACGCGCATTAAAACGATTAAAGGCAATTATCAGTACGGAGGGCATTAAGTGAAAAAAACTTTATCAGACATTCCTTTTTCAATAATCGAAAAAGCAATAAATGAAGACATAGAAGCCATTGATTACATACTTGCTCATTATAGAAATTACATAATTCGTTTGTCTACGAGAGTTGCCCGTGATGAAAATAATAATGAATATATGTATGTAGATGATGATATGCGTTCAAGACTTGAAAGTAAACTAATTTATAGTATTATAAAAAAGTTTAAAATCTTGTCTTAAAATAATGCGGGGTGCTTTAAGCACTCCGTAAAGTACACGATTTATCCGATATAAACGCATTATATCTCTAATGCGCTTATATGGGCTAAAATCCCCTTTGTTCTTTGACAACTGAATAATCCAATCATCAAATACTTTCTTTCCGAGCAGGAGCCGGCGGCTCGCCGTAATGAATGTAACAGCTTCTACCATACAAACAGTATGCCGAGTACGGACGTTTTACATTTTAGCGATAAGACCGTCAATAACTATCGGCTTGCAACCGATACGGCCACGATTGACGAAAAGTATAATGATACTCCCGCCTTGAACGCGTCACTGCATTGGGTGGCTGGACGAGAACCGTGCAGGGGTGAAATTCCCGTGATACTGATTAGCTATCAGTAGTTTGATGATTGTTTGAGTGATTGGGTTATTACTCTCGGTAGGTGGATTTAACATAAAATATTTATGGAGGTTCACTATTTATGAATGACACTACTCAAAACTTAGAACACAAAAATATTTGTAATAAAAAATCCCTTGACGCTGAAATTACATATCAAGTCAATGGAACCTCATTTGTTGTACAACCGATATTCAAAGAGAAATCTTTCGAAACATTAGGCTCTGTTTTATTACGGCTTATGACATCAAGCGAATAAAATTTTTAAAACAGGCTGACAGACGGTTAAAAGCGCGGTATAATATAAATGTAATACTGTTTATTTGACTGTCTGAAAGGAGGAAATAATGAAGCGGTCAAATAACAAACAAAAAGAAATGACAGCGGCTTTATATGTTCGTTTAAGCCGTGATGATAACTTAGAGGGCGATAGTTACAGTATAGGCAACCAAAAGAAATTACTAACCAAAATTGCAAAGGAAAAAGGCTATACAAATTTATTGATATTTTGCGACGACGGTATTTCGGGCGTTACAATGGAACGTCCCGGATATAAAGCTATGATTGAAGCGATAGAAAACAATAAAATTTCAGCCGTCTTTGTAAAAGACCTTTCAAGATTGGGACGTAATTATATTGAGGTCGGCAGACTTACGGAAGAATTTTTCCCTGAATATGATATACGGCTTGTTGCTGTTTCTGATAATATAGATACACAAGAGGGCGAAAATGAGCTTGCGCCAATAAAAAATCTTTTTAATGAATGGTATGCGCGCGATATTTCAAAAAAACGCCGTATCAGTAACAAGATAAAGGGTAATGCGGGCGAACCGCTCGGACTTCCCCCGTATGGATATATCAGAAATCCTGACGGAAAGAATTGGATTGTTGATGAAGAAGCCGCAAAGGTAGTCAAACATATTTATGATATGGCGCTTGGCGGTTTAGGTACAGACCAAATCGCTTGCAGGCTGGAGGAAGAAAAAATCCTTACTCCTGTAAACTATTGGTATAGTAAAGGGATAAGCCGTCCGGGCTTGAAAAGCTCTCAGGAATATCCTTATAAATGGCACCACTCAACAATTATCAATATACTTTCCAAACAGGAGTATTGCGGTGATGTGATAAACTTTAAAACCTATTCTAAGTCATACAAAAATAAAAAGCGTTATGAGAATGACAAAGAGAATTGGGCGATATTTAAAGATATTCACGAACCAATTATAGACCGTACCGTTTGGGAAAAGATACAGGAACGCCGAAGCAGACGAACACGCAAAAAGCCAGTAACAGGCGAAGATAAGAATATGTTTTCGGGATTGCTGGTATGCGCGGACTGCGGAAGCAAACTCGGTTATCATTTCAATCAGGCTAATCACGATATAACCTATTTTAATTGTATGGGATATAACAGGGGCAGCAGAAAAATATGTACCTCAACACATTATATCCGTACTGATTTTTTAGAGCAGGTTGTACTCGGTGAAATCAAACGCTTAATGAAATTTGCCACTCTATATGAAAATGAATTTGCTAAAATTGTTATGGGAAATTCGATTAAAACGGCAGAGCAGGAACGACGCTCCAAACAAAAGGAACTTAACTCCTTGCTTGCGCGTGATAAAGAGCTTGACTTACTTTTTGAAAAAATTTATGAGGATAACACTCTTGGACGCATAAGCGACGACAGATTTTCAAAATTGTCTGTAAAATATGAAACAGAACAAAAAGAAAATGAAGTAAAAATCAATGAACTTCAAGCGGAGCTTGATAATGAACAGAATAGAGCTGTTACAAGCGATATGTTTTTATCTTCTGTTCGTAAATATACAAGGGCAAGGAAACTGACACCGAGAATGTTAAACGAATTGATTGACAAGATAGAAGTATATCAGGCTGAAAAAATAGACGGTAAAAAGGTACAGCGGCTTAAAATTCATTATAACTGTATCGGAGCTATTGAAATACCTGATTTAAGTAAATTACCTGAAAATAACGTATCAGTACATACACGTCAGGGCGTAAATGTTCAGTATGCTGCGCTTGCCGTATGAACACAAAAAAAGAATGTCCTTATTGGTTCAAGTCCAATAAGGACACTCGGTATGGTGCGGATAACAGGACTTGAACCTGCATGGGTTGCCCCACATGAACCTGAATCATGCGCGTCTGCCAATTCCGCCATATCCGCTCGACTTAACTATTATATCAAATGTACATTCAAAATTCAATAGTCAAATCCAAAATCTACTTATATTCTTTCAAAAATTTTATATCTTCCTTAGTAAGTTCGGCTTTTTCAAGCATATCGGGACGCTTTTTGAGTGTATTAATGAGTGACTGTTCCCTTTTCCACTGTTCGATTTTCGCGTGATGACCGGAAATAAGCACATCGGGAATCGGTTTATCGTGCCAAACTGCCGGACGGGTATACTGCGGATACTCCAAAAGTCCGTTAAAATGCGACTCATTTTCATACGAAGTTTCAGCAGCTAAAACCCCCGGAACAAGTCTTGAAACAGTATCAATAACAGTCATCGCCGGAATTTCGCCACCTGTCATAACAAAATCACCGACGGACAGTTCCATATCCACAATTTCATCTATAACTCTTTGGTCAATCCCCTCATAATGACCGCAAAGCAAAACGATATGCTCATAATTTGCAAGGTCGATTGCGATACCCTGATTAAACACCTTTCCCTGCGGCGACATATATATCGTAAACGGTTTATAGTCAAGTCCCTCCGCAACCGACATATACGCGTCATACACAGGCTGTGCGTTCATAAGCATACCACCTCCGCCGCTATACGGATAATCGTCAACCTTTCTATGTTTATTGGTTGAAAAATCACGAATATCAATAAAATTCATTTCAAGAATATTATTTTCTCTCGCACGACCGATTATACTGTCACCCAAAACCGCCTCAAACATTTGCGGAAACAATGTAAGCACATCAAATCTCATATGATTTTTCACGCCAAGTCCTCCAAGCCGTCCATCATTCTGACGGTTATTTTACCGCCGTCAACGTCGATATTAAGAACAACGTCATCTATAACAGGCAACAAAAGATTTTTCTTTCCCTCACGCTTTACTTCGTAAATATCGTTACTGCCCGTGTTGAAAACATCGCTTACAGTACCGATTTTTTCGCCGTCCTCCGTAACAATATCAAGACCGATAAGGTCGGCAATATAATACACGCCCTCAGGAAGTTCGCCCAAAATCTCGCGTTCGGCATAAATCACTTGATTTTTATACTTTTCAGCCATATTTATATCAGTTATCTGAGAAAATCTCACGATAAGATTATTCTTCTGATACTTTATACCCTTTACGTCAAGTCTTTCATATTCAGACTTTTTCTTTAGATAAACAAAATCTATATCTTCAAACACTTCGGGATAATCGGTCCAAGGAACAACCTTAACTTCACCTCTTAAACCGTGTGTATTAACTATTTTTCCTACCTCAAGCAAGTCCATAACTAAATCCTTTCTTCAACATCGGAAATTAAAATACAAAAAGGGCTCACAAATGCAAGCCCCTACTATCCTATTGTAAGATTTCAACCGCAACTTTTTTATTTTCACGACTTGCGGCAGCTTTGACAACAGTTCTGATTGCCTTAGCAATTCTACCCTGTTTACCAATCACCTTACCCATATCGCTTTCAGCAACTCTAAGTTCCAAAGTTACTGTCTGGTCCTCGTTGTTAATTTCCTTAACATCAACCTGTTCGGGATAGTCAACAAGTGATTTGGCTATTATCTCCAATACTTCTTTCATTAGCCTATCCTCCATAATTAGATAATGTTAGACTTCTTTAGAAGAGCCTTAACAGTATCAGTTGGCTGAGCACCGTTTGAGATCCACTTCTTAACTGCCTCTGCGTCAATATTAACTGTTGCAGGGTCTGTTAGAGGATTGTATGTGCCAACTTCTTCAATAAATCTACCGTTTCTTGGGTATCTTGAATCTGCAACTACTACTCTATAAAAAGGAGCCTTCTTTGCACCCATTCTTCTCAATCTGATTTTTACTGCCATTGTTCTTTCACCTCCCATAAATTATAAGCATAAATATATCATAAAGTATTTATCATACCTTATTTACGTTTTCTGAGACGTTTAAGCATTTTTGCCTGACGTCCGCCTGACAGCTGTTTCATCATCTTTTGCATTTGTTCAAACTGTTTCAAAAGTTGATTTACGTCCTGTACTCTTGTTCCGCTACCTTTCGATATACGGACTTTTCTGCTTGCGCCGATTATACTCGGCTTTCTGCGTTCTTCCTGTGTCATTGACTGAATTATCGCCTCAATATGAAGCATTTTCTTTTCATTTTCTTCAGTGTCAACGCTTTCAAGCATTTTCTTATCTATTCCCGGCAACATACCGAGTATTTGTGAGAATGAACCCATTTTTCTGATTTGCTTGAACTGTTCAAGGAAATCATCAAGGTCAAACTGTTGTTTACGGATTTTTTCTTCAAGCTCCTGCGCTTTCTTTTCGTCTATGGTTTCCTGTGCCTTATCAATAAGAGTAAGCACATCACCCATACCCAAAATTCTTGACGCCATTCTGTCCGGATGGAACTGTTCAAGGTCGCTCAATTTTTCACCGACCGACGCATATTTTATCGGCTTACCCGTAACTTGTTTTACGGAAAGTGCCGCACCGCCTCTTGTATCACCGTCAAGCTTTGAAAGTATAACACCTGTTATATCAAGCTGATCGTTGAATGATTTTGCGACGTTTACTGCGTCCTGACCTGTCATTGCGTCTACAACAAGAAGTATTTCCGTCGGATTTACTTCCGCTTTGATGTTCGCAAGCTCGTCCATAAGCTGCTCATCTATATGAAGTCGACCTGCCGTATCAAGGATAACAGGGTCGTTTCCATGCTTTATTGCGTGTGCTACCGCTTCTTTTGCGATAGTAACGGGATTTACGTCTGCACCCATTGAAAATACGGGTACTTGAATTTGTTTACCCAAAACTTCAAGCTGTTTTATAGCCGCCGGACGGTACACGTCACAAGCAACCATAAGCGGACGCTTATTCATTTTCTTTGTAAGGTTTAATGCAAGCTTACCTGTTGCAGTTGTCTTACCTGCACCTTGCAGACCGCACATCATAATGACTGTCGGCGGTTTTTGCGAAAATTCAAGTCTTGAAACTTCACCGCCTATCATTTGGGTAAGTTCTTCATTAACTATTTTAACAAGCTGTTGTGCCGGAGTAAGCGACTCCATAATCTCCTGACCAAGTGCCTTTTCGGAAACTATGTTCACAAATTCCTTAACAACCTTGAAGTTTACATCTGCCTCCAAAAGAGCCAGCTTAATCTCACGCATTGCGTCTTTTATATCTTTTTCGTTAAGCTTTCCTTTACCGCGAAGTTTTTTGAAAACTCCCTGCAGCTTATCACCAAGGCTTTCAAATGCCATAAGCTGTGACTCCTTTCCGCAAATAATCTATATCTATATTTCTTTTGATATTTCGTCAATCAATCCGTAAAACTCGTCTTTACCGTCAAAATCGGTATTTTCAAGCAACGCATTTAATTTTTCAAGCTTTGAACTTATATTATGAAATCGTTCGACTATTCCGAGCTTTTCTTCATAATTCGTCAAATGCTTTTCGCCTTGCTTAATCGACTCTCTGACGCCCTGTCTGCTTATGTCGATTACATCGGCAATCTCCGACAGCGACAAGTCCTCATTATAATACATATCTATGGCATTACGTTGCTTTTCCGTAAGCAACTGACCGTATACGTCAAGCAAAATGGTAACATTCAAGTCCTTTGCCATTTGCATCACCTGTAAAGTTATTTTTATTTACAGGTGATATTTTACACGATTTCGGACAGTTTGTCAATATATTTTTTATCAAATTTCACCTTTCAAATCGTCAATGTTTTGTACAATTTCACAAAACTCATCGTAATTAAGCAGTCTGTTGAGCAAATCAAGGAGCATATTCGCGGAAATTTTCATAGGTATTCCGAGAGAATGTGCAAGTGCGTTACGCTTTTCACCGCTGCCGATCCCCCCCGAAAGACCTGCTTTATACAAATCGGCTTTTGTAATTTCGCGTCCCGCTTTTACCGCCGTCGCACTTCCGTCAATCGTGCAACCCGCTTTTTTGAGGGAATCAAGGATTATATCGTCCTTAATCCCCTCAACACCCAAAAGGCCCTCTTTTCCGGGTTCTCTCTTGCGTTTTTCCTTGCCGTGAACATCGGGTACATAAGCGTGTTTTACCTTTTCTTTCGGCAAAGACTGTTTTATGTAGTTTCTTATTTTAAAGCCGGCACTGTCGGAATCGGTCAAAATAACAATTCCCGTTTCGTCCGCCATCTTTTTTATGCTTTCCAATATTCTGTCATCGGAAAATACGCAAAATCCGTTTGTCACTATTATCACCGCATCTATAAAACGTGACAGCTTTATTTTGTCGTATATCCCCTCGACAACAATCGTTTCTTTTACTTTGTACATAATAAATAATATCCCTTTGTAAATTATATTTCGATATTTATTTTATGCACTTTGTCTTGCTCTGTCAATACTTTCTATTATATAATTTTCCACAATGTCACGAAGTCCCTGCGGTTCGATACGTTTCTTTATAATGGTATCAGAAAATTCCGTTGCGTCTTTGTATCGGTAAAAAATATTATTTATCTGCTTGCTTTCCACTATTTTACCTCCGCCTGCATACACGGTTGTCTTTTCTATCTTAATTCCGTAGCACTTTAAATCACAATAATCTGCCGATATGCTCTCGGGTATAATATAATAATCCAAACAAATGTAAACCTCGCTTTCCTTTTTTAAACTTTTGTACAAAATCTCATTATCCATATTAATTCCTCCGTCTTTTTGATATTTATGCCTCCTAACCGAGCCACCTAACCATTATATGCATAAAAATTTTTGAATATTCTAAAAAAAATTTAAAATAGGTATTGCAGTTTTTTAAAAAATGTATTATAATATTATAGCTAACTGAAGATTTGATTGGCGATGACGGCCGAGCCCGTGCGATTGAAACCCGTGAACCTTGTCAGATGGGGAACCAAGCAGCAATAAGCGGTGCTTTCAATGTGTTACGGTAAACTCGGTCGGAGCCTATTTTGATTATTACAACGCCTATATGGCGTTTTTTCGTATAAAGAAAGGTATTGGAGATTATATGGCACATCAAGCTATTTACAGAAAATGGCGTCCTATGGTGTTTGAGGACATTGTCGGTCAAGGCCATATTACACAAACTTTAAAAAATCAGATTTTAAATGACAAAATCGGTCATGCTTACCTATTCTGCGGAACGCGCGGAACAGGTAAAACAACTTGTGCAAAGGTTTTGTCGCGTGCTGTAAACTGCCTTAATCCGCATGACGGAAGTCCTTGCAACGAATGTGAAGTATGCAAAGGTATTTTGGACGGCAGTATTTTGGACGTTAAAGAAATTGACGCGGCGTCAAACAACGGTGTCGACAATATCCGTGAAATTCGTGACGATGTGCGTTATGTTTCCACAAACGCAAAATACACGGTTTACATCATAGACGAGGTGCATATGCTTTCAACCGGTGCGTTTAATGCCCTTTTGAAAACACTTGAAGAACCTCCTGAGCACGTTATATTTATTCTTGCAACGACTGAGGCTCACAAAGTACCTCAAACGATTTTATCAAGATGTCAAAGATTTGATTTTAAACGCATAAAGCCGTCAGATATTATACTTCGTATGAAAGAAATCGCACACGGTGACAAGCTTAACATATCGGAGGACGCATATGAGCTTTTGGGACGTCTTGCGGACGGTTCAATGCGTGACGGACTGAGCATACTTGAAAGAGTCGTTTCTGCCTGCGGTAATTCGATTACCGCCGAAAATATAACGGCTACTCTCGGCATTTCAACTGCCGAATCAATATTTCAGATTACAGACGCCATTGAAAAAGGCGATGTAAATAAAATAATTTCCGTAATTGACAATATTATGTCAGACGGTAAAGATTTAAGAGTGTTTATCGACTCACTTATAAAGAATTTTCGCGATATGCTTATTTGTAAAATTACAGAAGATTCTTCCGCAATGCTTGACTACAATGCAGAAGATATGGTAAAATTAAAAGCGTTATCAGACAAAATGTCTTTTGAGAAGATTTCTCACGCAACATCGGTACTGTCCGACGCACAAGCCGATACTAAATGGATGAAGTCACCTCGTATAGTATATGAGTTGGCACTTATCAAACTTGCCAGACCCGAATATGACGATTCACCGTCAGCGGTTATGGACAGGCTTGCGTCATTGGAAAGCAAAGTTAAAAACGGTGCCGTTACCGATACTTCTTCCCTATCCGAAAGAATTTCAAATCTTGAGGAAAAGGTAAAAAACGGCGTAACGGTGCAGCCGACCGAAACGGTTAAAAAAAAAGAAGTAACCGAGAAGAAGAAAACTTCGGTCAGATTATATAACCCAATTCCGAAAGAAGAACTCACCTCCGACAATCCTATTGTCAAGGTTGCAAAGAATTGGGACAATATATCGCGAACGATGTGCAACTCGGCAGGTTACTTAAAAGCCGCTTTGATGAACAGAAATATAACCATTGATTCAGACGGTATTATACTTTTGTTCAACCCCAAAGAGAAAGGTGCTTACAATATAGCGGCAGCGTACAAGGATAAAATGCAGGTTATTTTTAAACGTGCGTCCGGTACAGACTTTGCGGTAAAGGTTGCATACGAAAACGACATACAAGAAGAACTCATTGATTTTTGGAACTTGCCCGGCGGCAACGGTGAAGTAAATGAACCAATAGAAGTATCCGACGATCCCCTTGACAATCTTGTAGCGAATTTCGGTGAAATCGTCGAAAATGTAGACGAAAGCGAATTTACGGAATATGATTCCTCTAAGGATAACTTCTCACAGTCATCTCTTGACGATAACAATAGCGAAGATGATGACAATGCTCCAGAAGAATTTTTGGAAGGCAAAGAATTATCCCCTGAGGATGATAATAATTAATTTTAAAAACTAAGAAAGAGGTAAATTACAATGGGAAAATACAAAGGTTTTGCAGGTTCAGGAATGAACGCTAATAAGAATATGAGCAACGTTATCAAGCAAGCTCAAAAAATGCAGGCTGAAATGGAAAAGGTTCAGGAAGAACTTGAAGATAAGGTTGTTGAAGGTACAGCTGGCGGCGGTGCAGTTACAGCTACCGCTAACGGCAAGAAAGAAATTCTTTCACTTAAAATCAGTCCTGACGCTGTTGATCCTGAAGATATTGAAACACTTGAGGACCTTGTTATGGTCGCAGTCAACGATGCAGTCAAAAAGGCTGACGATATGATGGCTGAAGGTATGAGTGCCGTTACAGGCGGAATTAATATTCCGGGCTTATTCTAATATGCACGCAACAGTCATTGAAAATTTAATCGAAAAATTTGAACAACTTCCCGGTATCGGCAGAAAAAGTGCAGAAAGAATTGCTTTTCACATTCTTGAACATATGTCAAAAGAGGACGCAGTTTCAATGTCTAACATAATCACAGAGGCGAAAGAAAAAATTACGCTTTGCCCTGTATGTCAAAATCTGACCGATACATCACCGTGTAAAATATGTTCATCACCGAAACGCGATAATTCCGTTATATGTGTTGTCGAAAGTCCAGAAGATGTTTCGGCAATCGAGGCGACAAACGAATTTAACGGTCTTTACCATGTACTTCACGGGTCATTGTCCCCTATGGACGGTATAACCCCCGATGACATAAAGATTAACGAGCTTTTACTCCGTCTCAGCGACAGTACGGTTAAGGAAGTCATTATGGCTACCAACCCAACCGTAAACGGCACAGCAACCGCAGTCTATATCTCTAAACTTCTTGCTCCGTTTGACGTAAAAGTTACCCGTATCGCACACGGTATTCCGATAGGAAGCGACCTCGAATATGCCGATAAGATTACTCTTATAAAGGCTCTTGAGGGCAGACAAACTATGTAAAATATACACAGACTGTAAAACAAATACAGTCTGTGTTTTTTTGTACAAATTTTATACCAAAAATAGCTGTATTCTTACCCTTTTTTATGCTTGACTATTCGTGTTATAAAATATATAATAATATGAAGAATATTTTTTATACTCTACAATATGTGAGGGGGTTACATTGATGAGTAGACTACATATGGGTATTGATGTAGGCTCAACAACAGTTAAAGTTGTTGTGCTTGATGAAAACAATAATACTTTATTTGCAGAATACAGACGTCATTTTTCAGATATAAAAAGCACCGTTAAAGGCCTTTTTGCAGAAGTCAAGGAGGTTGTCAAAAACGAACAGTTCACTGTTGTTATAACAGGTTCGGGCGGTCTTTTACTTTCAAAAATGCTTGATTTGCCTTTCGTACAGGAGGTTATAGCAAACAAAACAGCTATAAAAACATTTATGCCTGAAACAGATGTTGTTATCGAACTTGGCGGTGAGGATGCAAAAATCCTTTATCTTTCGGGCGGACTTGAGCAAAGAATGAACGGCACTTGTGCCGGCGGTACAGGTTCTTTTATTGACCAAATGTCTATACTTTTAAAAACAGATGCAGACGGCCTTAATGCACTTGCCGAAAAGCACACTATTATTTACCCTATCGCCGCTCGTTGCGGTGTTTTCGCAAAATCGGACGTTCAGCCGCTTTTAAACGAGGGTGCGGCACGTGAAGATATTGCCGCATCAATTCTTCAAGCCGTTGTAACTCAGACAATCAGCGGTCTTGCACAAGGCAGACCTATAAAGGGCAATATCGTATTTCTTGGAGGTCCTTTGCACTTCTTACCTCAGCTAAGACATCAGTTTGAGGAAACTTTAAAGGACAATGCGAAGTCTTTCAAAACTCCTGAAAACGCACAGCTGTTCGTGGCAATCGGTGCGGCACTTATGTACGAAGACAAGACTTCCGACATAGACACACTTATTTCACAGCTTGCAAACGCAAAATCGGTTGACGCAGAAATCACGCGTATGCGCAAGCTGTTTGAAACAGAGGAAGAACGCAAGGAATTTTTCGACAGACACGGCAAAGACGTTGCAAGACGTAAGGATATTTCAACCGCAAACGGTCCTGTATTTCTTGGTCTTGACGTCGGTTCAACGACTATCAAAGCCGCACTTATTAACGAGGACGGCGATATTCTTTATGATTATTACGGCAAAAACGAAGGCAGTCCTATTACCTGCGGTATAAAAATACTTCGTGAATTGTATTCAAAATTGCCGAAATCGGCTTATATCGCAAATGCCTGTACAACAGGTTACGGCGAACTTTTGTTAAAGACTGCTTTCAGAATTGAAGAAGGCGAAATCGAAACTATCGCCCACTACAAAGCCGCAAATTATTTTTCACCGGGTGTTGATTTTATCATCGACATCGGCGGTCAGGATATGAAATGTATGAAAATCAGAAACGGCGTAATCGACAGCATTATGCTTAACGAGGCCTGTTCATCGGGCTGTGGTTCATTCATTCAGACATTTGCGGAAAGTTTGGGACTTGATACAATATCATTCTCACAAGAGGCACTTGTGGCAGACAATCCCGTTGACCTTGGTACGCGTTGTACGGTGTTTATGAATTCGCGTGTTAAACAAGCCCAAAAAGAGGGTGCGACTGTCGGTGACATCAGTGCAGGTCTTTCCTATTCCGTTGTCAGAAACGCTCTTTACAAGGTTATAAAACTTCGTGACCCCGAACAAATGGGTACTAATATCGTTGTTCAAGGCGGTACTTTCAACAACAACGCTATACTTCGTTGTTTTGAACTTTTGACAGGTAAAAATGTTGTCCGTCCGGATATTGCAGGCATTATGGGTGCGTTCGGTTCGGCACTTATCGCAAAAGAACGTTGGAACGGTGGTGAATGTGATATTCTTCGTGTTGACGAACTTGATTCATTCACATTCGATACTTCACTTACACGTTGTCAAAAGTGTAACAACCACTGTCAGCTTACAATAACAAAATTTTCTGACGGAAGTCAGTTTGTATCCGGTAACCGTTGCGAACGCGGTGCCGGACTTGAAAAATCCAAAAAGCAAATGCCTAATCTTTATGATTATAAATACAAACGTGCATTTGCATACAAGCCGTTAAAGGCAGAGAATGCACCGAACGGTGTTATCGGTATACCGCGTGTGCTTAATATATATGAAAACTATCCGCTATGGTTTACATTCTTTACTGAGCTTGGTTTCTCCGTAAGAATTTCCGGCAGAAGTACGCACGACCTTTACGAAAAAGGTATCGACTCGATACCGAGTGAAAGTGCTTGCTACCCTGCAAAACTTGTACACGGTCATATTCAAGACCTTATCGACAAGGGCATAAAAACGATTTTTTACCCTTGTATTCCGTATGAGCAGATAGAATATTCGGACGCAGGCAATCACTTCAACTGTCCTATGGTAACATCTTATCCGGAAGTTATCTACAACAATATGGACGTTGTGCGTCAAAGCGATATTAACTTCTTGTATCCGTTTATCAATCTTGCCGACAAGCCGTCGTTTAAACGTCAAATGATGAAAGCGTTGCACGATTACGGCTTTACAAAAACAGAAATTGACAACGCTTCTGAAAAGGCTTTTGCCGAACTTCAGCATTACAAGCAAGACATCAGAAATAAGGGTGAAGAAGTTTTGAAGTGGCTTGACGAACACGATGAACGTGCTATCGTACTTGCCGGCAGACCGTATCATATCGACCCTGAAATCAATCACGGTATTCCGGATATGATTACATCACTCGGCTTTGCCGTTCTTACAGAGGACAGCGTTGCACATCTCGGTCATCTTGAACGTGATATCAGAGTTGTTGACCAATGGGCATACCATACAAGACTTTACGAATCAGCGGCACAGGTTATCAAAAATCCGCGTCTTGAGCTAATTCAGCTTAATTCGTTCGGCTGCGGTCTTGACGCAGTTACGACCGACCAAGTACAGGAAATTTTGCAGTCACACGAAAAGATTTATACGACATTGAAAATAGATGAGGTTTCAAATCTCGGTACTGCAAGAATAAGAGTTCGTTCGCTTAAAGCGGCAGTCAAGGAACGTGACGATAACGACTTTATTCCGCATAAAATTGATGATTACACAATTAACAGAGTTAAGTTTACAGAGGAAGAACGCAAAAAGCATACTATAATCTTCCCTCAAATGAGTCCTACCCACTTCGGACTTTTCGAGGCGGTTATGCGTGCAAACGGTTACAATGCACTTGTGCTTGAACACGCAACGGCAGAGGACGTTGAGGCCGGTTTAAAGAGCGTTAATAACGATGCTTGTTATCCGTCAATTATGGTAACAGGTCAGCTTGTCAATGCGTTTACAAGCGGCAAATGCGACCCGAACAACACTTCCGTTATGATTACACAAACAGGCGGTGGCTGTCGTGCGACTAACTATATCGCCTTTCTTCGTAAGGCGCTTAAAGAGGCAGGCTATCCGAATGTTCCCGTAATTTCGCTTAACGTTTCTGGTCTTGAGGGCAATCCCGGATTTAAGATTACTCCAAAACTTGTTGACGGTCTTTTAAAAGCTTGTACTTGGGGTGACTTATTGCTTGCCGTTACACTTCGTATCCGTCCTTACGAGGTAAACGAGGGCGAAACAAATGCGGTACACGAAAAGTGGCAAAAGCGTTTGTACAGCGATATTATTAATAATAACCGTAAACAGCTTAAGCTTAAAAAGGTTATTGATGAAATAATCGCAGACTTTGACGCAATCGAAATTGACGAAACAGTCAAAAAGCCAAAAGTCGGCGTGGTCGGTGAAATTCTTGTTAAGTTCCACCCTGACGCAAATAACAATATTATTGATGTTATTGAGTCTGAGGGCGGTGAGGCAGTTATGCCGGGACTTGCGGACTTTATGCTTTATTGCTTGTATAACAACAACTTCAAGCGTGATAACCTTGGTTCTAAACGTTCAACCGCCGCACTTTGCAATCTTGCAATTTGGGGTATTGAAAGTTTCAGAAAGCATATGGCAAAGGTTATGAATAACAATCCTAAGTTCCGTATGCGTTCACCGAAACATATCGCGGATATTGCCGAGGGTGCAAAGCACGTTTTACAGCTTGGTCACTGCACAGGTGAGGGTTGGTTCCTGACAGGCGAAATGATTGAGCTTATAAATTCGGGTGTTCCGAATATTGCTTGTGTTCAGCCGTTCGCTTGCTTACCTAACCACGTTACAGGTAAGGGTATGATTAAGGAACTTCGCAGACAGTACCCGCAAGCCAATATCGTTGCAGTTGACTATGACCCGGGTGCAAGTGAAGTTAATCAGCTTAACCGTATTAAACTTATGCTTGCAGTCGCTTTTGAAAATATGAAAAAAGACGAAATGTACGACTCCGTTATGCCAAAGAAAACAGAAGTCAGAGAAACTGTTAAAATAGAAAAGTAACATAAAAAAGCACCTTTCGGTGCTTTTTTTGTTATTCTGCTTTTACATACCGTCCCGCAAAATATACATTTCCGTTATCGTCCAATATGTAATATGTAAACGGTTTATCGGCTCTAAATTCTATAACTTCTTCATCTACGGACAGTGCTGACTTAGTTAATACTGCAACAGTTGCGGCAGCAGCCTCTGTTCCCTTCTCATCAACATCTATCATTGCTTTTTGCAGAACAGAATCAATTTTTATACGTTCCGGATAATTTTCAAGCATTAAGCTGAAATCAGCATTTTGATTATCAAAAGCTTTTTCTATTCCCATATTTTTAAGTATGTTTACGTAGTCTATCGAATATTCAGCTTTAAATTTCGGCAACGACACATCAACCAACTTGCTTGTCATTTTATTATTATGAATATCGTTAAGAATATTTTTAGTGTCCCCTAAAACAACAACCATACTTAGTCCGTTTTCATATGGCAATTTTACGGCTTTAGTGTCACCGTTCTCATAATATTTAAAATCTGCCGCTTGATGCATAAAATCAATTTCCGATTCATCACCGTTTATATCGGTGAAAGTTTCTTTATATGTACCCTCTTTTTCAAATTTATTTACCCAATCTGCTTTCATATAAATCGCATTCGCAAGTGCACATACATAACCTCTGTTTTCTTCAGAAAGTATATTGGTTATTTTGCCGTTTGTCTGTTTTTCTACCCATTCATTTACCATTTCAATACTGTCATCGTTCGTAACCGATTGAGCAGTTCCTTGGTAGTCGCTTTGTATTTTCTTTTGATAGTCGTCGGCGAAATAAGCATTTTCCCCGCTGTCCTTGTTAAACCATATTGAATTTGCTATATCAATGCCCTTATTTTTGTTATCGGTTATTATTTGGCTGTATAAACTTGTATTCGGTGAATCAAATGCTTGCGTTATTTCTTGTTTTGTGTCCCCTACTGCCCCCTCTGACGCCATCATCATTGCCATTTCAAGCGAAAACGGAGATATAACATAGTTTTCGTCCTTAGGCAGATTTTCCATAAGTTTTTGCGTGTAGTATTCATTGTACTTGTGAGGTGCTATTGCAACGGTTTTAGTGTCCCCATCCCAATCCACATTACAATCAAGCGACTCCGACACCGCACGAAGCGGCACAAGTGTGCGGTCGTCTATAATTACTGGTGCTGTGTCAAGCCTTACTTTTTCGTCATTAACCGTCATTTCATTACTGCCGATTTCCAAACTGATTGTGTTGCCGTCATTTTTCGCAGTTATAATTTGCCTGCCGTCAATATCGGTATAATCAACACTGCAATTTAGTCCTTCAAATATTGCACGCATTGGTACAAGAACACGGTCGTTCTGTATTATCGGTGCAACGTCAAAATCCATTGCTTGACCGTCTAACGTAACTTTTATTTTTTCCTCTGCTAACGTCGTACACCCTGACATTACAGCCGTAAGCGCCAATATAATTGATATAATCTTTTTCATTTTATGTTCCTCCTATTTTCCCTTTCACTATTAATACTTTTCAACACCTCAAAAAAGTTGCAAAAAGTTTATTAATTGTTAAATATTTCTTTTATAATATCATAAAAAGACAAAATTTTCAAGATTATATGTTAATTGTACTGTTTTTTAAACAAAAAAGACCTTAACATATTGCTAAGGTCTTATATCATCAGTCAAACAACGACACTTGGTCGGTATCGGGCAAATCATCGAAACAGCCGTTTTCTTCAAGGATATTAAGCGGGTTCTTACCAATACCGGTACGAAGCCTTAAATCTTCGACGTTTCTAAATTCGCCGTTCTTTCTTTCTTCGGTAATGCTTATCGCGTCGTTTTCGCTAAGTCCCGGAAGTGCTGAAAGAGGAGGAAGAATACCGCCCTCAACCTGTCTGAAATCGGTCGCGTGTGATTCGTACAAATCGACAGGCACGAAATTAATTCCTCTTGCGTACATTTCAATACAAATTTCAAGTATCGGTATAAGGTTTTCTTCTTTCGGAGTAACAGTTCCGTCCTTTTTCTTTGCGTTGATTGAACGCATTTCTTCACGAACGCGTTCTTCTCCCCTCGCCATTACCGACGCATCAAAATCGTCCGCACGCACCGTATAATATGCGATATAAAATGCTTCTGGATAATGTACTTTAAAATACGCAATTCGGAATGCCGACATAACGTAAGCGGCAGCGTGTGCCTTAGGGAACATATACTTGATTTTTTTACACGATTCAATATACCAATCAGGCACATTATTATCACGCATTTCCTGTTCATATTCAGGCGTCAGGCCTTTACCTTTACGCACCATTTCCATTATCTTGAACGAATGTTCTTCTTCAACACCGCACGAAATGAGATAAATCATAATATCGTCACGGGCACATATTGAGTGCGACAGGTCACACTTGCCCTCTCTGATTAATTCCTGTGCATTGCCGAGCCACACGTCCGTACCGTGCGAAAGTCCCGAAATTCTTACAAGTTCAGAGAATGTTGTCGGCTTTGTATCTTCAAGCATTTGACGTACAAACTTTGTACCGAACTCAGGTATTCCGTATGTACCCAAATTTGTACCTATATCCTTACCCGGAAGTAATTTCAACGCTTTATTTGATGTAAACAAACTCATTGTTTCGGGGTCACCTATCGGAATATCCCGTGCGTGCAGTCCCGTTATATCCTCAAGCATTCTTATAACCGTCGGATCATCGTGTCCAAGCTCGTCAAGTTTTAAAAGGTTTTGGTCAATTTTATGGTAATCAAAGTGAGTCGTAATAATATCCGAATTAGGATCGTCCGCAGGGTGCTGAACAGGGCAAAATTCATGTATATCATTTTCAAACGGTACAACGATAATTCCGCCGGGGTGCTGTCCCGACGTACGTTTTACGCCCTCACAGCCTTTTGCAAGTCGTTTCATCTCCGCATTACGCATTACAAGATTTCTCTCCTCGCAATACTTCTTTACATAACCGAATGCGGTTTTTTCAGCGACAGTACCGATTGTTCCGGCTTTAAAAACCTTGCCCTTGCCGAAGAATGTTTCGGTGTATTTATGGATTACCGGCTGATACACGCCCGAAAAGTTAAGGTCAATATCAGGCTCTTTATCGCCCTTAAATCCAAGGAATGTTTCAAACGGAATATCGTGGCCGTCTTTTCTGTACTTCGTTCCGCATTTCGGACACACCTTATCGGGCAAGTCACACCCCGACAAACCGATTTCAGACTCAATAAACTCTACATTTTTACAATTCGGGCAAATATAGTGACCTTGAAGTGAATTAACCTCCGTTATATCCGACAAATACGCAACAAGCGACGAGCCGACAGAACCACGTGAGCCAACCAAATATCCGTCTGCAAGCGAATGACGTACAAGCTCCTGTGCAATTCTGTACATAACCGAAAAACCGTAAGTCGTAATCGAATGAAGTTCCTTATCAAGACGTTTCTGCACGATTTCAGGAAGCGGATCGCCGTATATTTCCTTTGCTCTCGTTGTCGAGTCGTTTATGATACCCTCTTTCGCACCCTCAATTACAGGAGGACACTTTTTCGCAGGAATCGGTCTGACGTCCTCAATCATATCGGCTACAAGATTTGTGTTTTTAACAACAACCTCATACGCCTTTTCCTTGCCCAAATACTCAAATTCTTTAAGCATTTCTTCCGTTGTTCTGAAATACAGCGGTGCTTGATTGTCAGCGTCCGAAAATCCTTTGTAATTCATAAGGATTTTTCTGTAATCTGCGCCCTCCATATCCATAAAATGCACGTCACACGTTGCGACAACGGGTTTATTATACTTTTCGCCAAGTGCAACAATACGTCTGTTTAAATTTTGCAAATCTTCGTCCGTATTTACCATAGGGTGTTTCGGATCGGTTTTCATATACGCATTATTGCCTATCGGCTGAATTTCAAGATAGTCGTAAAAATCAACTATTTCCTTTAATTCCTCGTCACTGTCACCGTCTATCATCGCTCTGAAAAGTTCGCCAGCCTCACAAGCCGAACCGAGTATAAGTCCCTCGCGTTTTTCTTCAAGCAAACTTCGCGGTATTCTCGGTGTTCTGAAGAAATATTTCAAATGCGATTCCGAAATCATTTCATAAATATGTCTTAAACCGATTTGATTTTTTGCAAGTATGATAATGTGATACGCTTTATTTTTCTTTGACGCACTTCTTAAATCAAAAATATCATTGAAAGTTTTAAGCTCCGTCTTATCTTCTTCGCGGAGTTTTTCTATCATCTTAACGAAAACATCAGCCGTAGCCTTCGCGTCATCCACGGCACGGTGATGATTTTCAAGAATAACGTGAAGATGTTTTGTAAGTGTATCAAGTTTAAAATTCGGAAGTTCGGGATACATACATCTTGCAAGCATAAGCGTATCAAGGTAGCAGAAATTAAATTCAAAATTATGACGCTCCGCCGCCTTTTTTATAAATCCTATATCGAACGCCGCGTTATGTGCAACAAGTATGCAATCCTTACAAAACTCGAAAAACTCACCGAGTATTTCTTCGATTTTCGGTGCGTCAGCCACCATACTGTCCGTAATACCCGTAAGTTCCACAATATTTTCAGGTATCGGCTGACACGGATTAACGAACGTAGACCACTTATCGACAATCTGACCGTTTACAACCTTTACCGCACCGATTTCGGTGATATTGTTTTTGTCGTTGTGAAGTCCTGTTGTTTCTATATCGAACACAACAAACGGTGAGTCGATATTCTGATTTTCCGCATTATAGACAATCTTCTTGCTGTCATCAATCAAATATCCCTCAACACCGTAAAGAATTTTAATTTTTTCATTAAAGTTAGACGCTTTCATTGCGTCCGGGAACGACTGAACAACTCCGTGGTCGGTAACGGCAATCGCTTTATGTCCCCAATAAATCGCTCTGTTGATAAGGTCGTTTACGGAGGAAACCGCGTCCATCGCCGACATCTGTGTATGCAAGTGAAGTTCCACACGTTTTTCCGATGCCTCATCCATACGAACAGGCGGTTTTTCAATTTCCGCAATGTCGTTAATCATCACAATCGTTTCACCTGCATATTGGTCGAACTGTGCCTTACCGCGTGCAACTATATATATACCGCCGCCCTTGACTCCCTTTTTCAATTTTGAAAAAAGCTTGTTAAACGGCTCGTCATCTTCCGTTTTTGTAACGAACATTTTCGCCGATATTGAGTCCTCGTTATCGGTAATATCCATTGTTATAAGGTGAAATTCCTTGCCAGTTTTTTTAGATTTAATATCTCTGTCCTCAACAAAAAATACCTTACCCGAAAACACAACTCTGCCCGAATTATCGTTAATCGAATGAATTGATATAATATCGTCATTAATCGGTCTGCCGTAAAGCATATCCGAAACATTTGCCTTACCTTTGATTTTCGGGCCTGATGATGCAGACTGCATAGAGCCCTCTTGACCGGGTTCAACTTCGTAAATCATGACATTTTTGTCTTGCTGTTTAATTCTGTTATCAACCCTAACGATTACTTCTGTAAGATTACAAGCCTTTTTTACTTCACTTTCGACCTTCGCCTGCTGATAAGCGGACGTGTCAGAGCCCAGCAAAATACCTATTTTTCTTCTGTTTTTTGAAACTCTTATTTTTTCTATTTCCAAATCGGCTATATCTTTATCCGTTATCTTTGGAAACACAACACCAATTTTCGGTTTCATATAACATCTTTCTCCTCGTGATAAAACAGGCTGCCGACATTTGCCGACAGCCTTTTTGTATTATTTAAAATATTTAACGCCTGCCTCAAACAGCTTTTGGTCTTTGTTACCCGGAACGTTAAACGATACGTTCTTACCGATACGTTCACTGTGTCCCATTTTACCAAGCACTCTGCCGTCAGGACTTGTTATACCTTCAATAGCATATACCGAACCGTTTGGATTCCAGTCAATATCATATGTTGCCTTATCTTCAAGGTTTACATATTGAGTTGCAATCTGTCCGTTTGCCGCAAGTTCCTTAACCTGTTCTTCCGACGCGATAAATCTACCTTCACCGTGTGAAAGTGCGATTGTATGAACATCGCCTGTATTTACATTTGCAAGCCATGGTGACTTATTTGACGCAATTCTTGTTCTTGCCATACAAGAAACGTGTCTGCCGATTGTGTTAAATGTAAGTGTCGGTGAATTACTGTCAAGGTCACGAATTTCTCCGTAAGGTACAAGACCAAGCTTTATAAGTGCCTGGAAACCGTTACAGATACCAAGCATTAGACCGTCACGGTTTTTAAGCATATTCATAACCGCGTCTTTAACAAGCGGATTTCTGAATGCGGTTGCGATAAATTTACCGCTGCCCTCAGGTTCGTCACCGCCTGAGAAACCGCCCGGAATCATTACGATTTGAGAATTGTTTATTCTCTTTTGCATCTCTTTCATTGAGTAAACAACATCGTCACCCGTAAGGTTTCTTACAACAAATACATCTGCCACAGCACCTGCGTTTTCAAATGCTCTTGCAGTATCGTATTCGCAGTTTGTACCCGGGAATACAGGAATAAATACTCTCGGTTTTGCAAATTTTTCTGTTGCAACAGTTATATTTCTCTTATCATAGCTGAATGTTTCAGGCTCACTTGTAAAGTGACCTGCTTTTGTAGGGAATACCTTTTCAAGCGGTTTTTTCCATACTTCAGCCGTCTCGCTAAGCGGAATATTTACTCCGCCTACTGTAAATGCGTCAGAGCCTGTTGTACCGACTGTTACGGCACCGTCAATTTCTTCTTCAACTTCAAGTACGATTGAGCCAAGCGGTGCATAGAATAGCATATCATTTGTAAGTTTCTTGTCAAATTCAACACCGATCATATTACCGAATGACATTTTTGAAACAGTTTCAACAAGACCGAATCCCTTAACAACGCTTGCCGACAATACTTTGCCGTCAAGAATAAGCTGATGAACTGTGTCATACATTTTCTTCAATTCGTCAAACTTAGGTAAATCGTTTTCGTCACGTTTAACTGTGAACATAACAAGCTTTGAGCCTGCTTTCTTGATTTCCTGTGAAATAACCTTATCAGCCTTGACAGGTGCAACGGCGAATGATGTAAGTGTCGGAGGTACGTCAAGGTCGTTGAACGAACCGCTCATTGAGTCCTTACCGCCGATTGCCGCAATACCTAATGCAAGCTGTGTTTTATATGCGCCAAGCAATGAAGCAAAAGGCTTGCCCCAACGCTTAGGATCGGTTCCAAGTCTTTCAAAGTACTCTTGGAATGTAAGATAAATCTTCTTATAATCAGCACCCAACGCAACCGCTTTTGAAACAGATTCAACGATTGCATATGTTGAACCGTGATATTGGCTCCAGCTTGAAAGTTTCGGATTATAGCCGAATGTCATAACGGTTGCCGTATTTGTTTCACCGTCAAGTACAGGAACTTTTGCAGCCATGCCGTCTGACGGAGTAAGCTGATACTTACCGCCGAACGGCATAAGTACACTGTTTGCACCGATTGTTGAGTCAAACTTTTCGCATAGTCCCTTTTGCGAGCATACGTTTAAGTCTGAAAGTGTTTCAAGCCACTTTGCCTTTACGTCAGTAACAACTTCTTGCTTAAAGAAACTGTTTTCAGTATCAGGAAGTACAACTTCAATATCCGTATTCTTTGTTGCACCGTTTGTGTTAAGAAAATCTCTTGAAATATCGCAGATTGTCTTACCTCTCCAGTTCATAACAAGTCTGTTTTCGTCTGTGACATATGCAACCTTTGTTGCTTCAAGATTTTCGTTATTTGAATATTCTATAAACTTATCTGAGTCCTCCGCTCTTACAACAACAGCCATTCTTTCCTGTGATTCGCTGATTGCAAGTTCGGTTCCGTCAAGTCCCTCATACTTTTTAGGAACTTTGTCAAGGTCAATAACAAGTCCGTCCGCCAGCTCACCGATAGCAACCGATACACCGCCCGCACCGAAGTCGTTACATCTCTTTATAAGTGTAGTAACTTTTTCATCTCTGAAAAGTCTTTGAATTTTTCTTTCAACAGGCGGATTACCCTTTTGTACTTCACTTCCGCAAGTAACAACGCTTTCTTCATTATGTGCCTTTGAAGAACCTGTTGCACCGCCGATACCGTCACGACCTGTTCTTCCTCCGAGAAGAATAATAACGTCGCCCTTTGACGGCACTTCACGAATAACATTCTTCTTTGGTGCCGCACCTATAACCGCACCGATTTCCATTCTCTTTGCAACGTAGCCTTCATCATATATTTCCTGAACCTGTCCTGTTGCAAGACCGATTTGGTTACCGTATGAGCTGTAACCTGCCGACGCACCTGTTGTAATCTTTCTCTGCATAAGCTTTCCGGCATGTGTATCCTTTAGTGATACTCTCGGATCACCGCTACCGGTTACACGCATAGCTTGATATACATAACTTCTTCCTGAAAGCGGGTCACGAATAGCACCGCCAAGACAAGTTGCCGCACCGCCGAAAGGCTCGATTTCTGTCGGGTGGTTATGAGTTTCGTTTTTAAACATAATTAGCCATGGCTCGTCCTTGCCGTTTACGTCAACATCAACAACGATTGAACAAGCATTGATTTCTTCCGATTCATCAATTTCTTTTAAAAGACCTTGCTTTTTAAGCTGCTTAACTATGATTGTTGCCATATTCATAAGGCAAGTATCTCTGTCAGGTGAATACAAATCAGCTTTTGCAGCCTTATATTCATCATATGCAGCCTTAATGACATCGGCATATTTGCCGTTATTTATCTTAACATCATTTATCTTAGTGGAAAACGTAGTATGACGGCAGTGGTCAGACCAATATGTATCAATCATACGAAGTTCTGTAATTGTAGGATTACGCTTTTCCGTATCCTTAAAATACTTCTGACAGAATGCAAGGTCGTCCATATCCATTGCAAAGCCCATCTTTGAAAGAAATTCTTCCATTTTGCTCTCGTCCATTTCGGTAAAGCCGTCAACTGTCGCAACGTCATCGGGAACAACTGTTTCCATAACAAGCGAAGTCGGCTTTTCAAGGCTCGCCTCTCTTGCCTCAACAGGGTTTATAACGTAATTTTTAACAGCCTCTGTTTCTTCGTCGGAAATATCGCCGATAAGAACATATACCTTTGCACTTCTTACAGTCGGACGTTCCTTTTCCGTAAGAATTGAAATACATTCTTCAGCCGATGCGGCTCTCTGGTCAAACTGTCCCGGTAAAAATTCAACCGCAAACACTTTGCCCTCACTGATTTCAATTTCTTCATCATAAGCATTATCAACAGGAGGTTCTGAGAAAATAAGATTTCTCGCCTTTTGATATTCCTCATCGCTTACGCCCGAAACATCATATCTGTTAATAATTCTGACGTCTTTAAGACCTTTTAAAGAAAGGTTTTCTTTAAGATCGGCAAGTACACCCTTTGCCTCAACGTCAAATCCGTTTTTCTTTTCAACATAAATTCTTCTTACGTTTTCCATGATTTAACTCCTTTATATTAAAACTAAACTCAATATATATTCATTCTATCACAAAATAAAAGATTTATCAACATTAATTGCACAAGATTTTGTGATTGCGCGTACAATTTTTATTGCAAATGCTTCCGTTATTTTGTATAATAAATTTACATTACTGATTTTGGAGTGATTTTACTTGAAGAAAAAGATTTTTTCCGCATACGATATAATATTTATAATATCGGTCATTGCTGTGTTTGTATACGCGGTATTTGTATCGCCTGTCCATTCGGTTGCCGACCAGGGCGATTTTGAAAGAGTTATGCGTCCGTGCGGACTTGATTTTCCGTCCGACTACTCTTTTTACGATTATGCCGTAAGATTTTTTAATATGAAATTTACGTCGGTCGACTTGTTGTTATATGTGCCAAGACTTCTGTTTTTAGTGCCGACTACGACGTTTATATTCCCTACCGCAACAGCAAGGCTTATATGTCTGCCGTTCGGTGCTTTTGATATGCGGATTTTGGCGGGTATTATGTTTTTGTGGTATGCAACAGTATGCTTTTTTATACAACGCAAATTTAAAATTGAAAATAAGTTTTTGCATTGTATTTTTCTGTTGTTTTTTATCGTTGTATTTTTTAACGGAATTAATTTGACGATTTTAAACAGTCTGTACGGTCAAAGCGTTATGCTTGTATCGTTTGCAACTGTCGTGCTTTTCGGATTGTATATGTTTGAAAATGTACACGATGCTAAAAACAGCGTAATAATATTTTTCACTGTTTCATCTTGCCTGTTACTCGGTTCAAAATTGCAGTGTGCCGTATTTACACCGTTCCTTATTATCGCTGTATTGTATGTCGGTTTTAAAAGCAACAAGCGAAATTTGTGCATTGTGTGTTCAATCGTTTTACTTTGGCACGGAGTCGGCGGATACGTTATAAACGGCGGTCAGCTTAATTTGGATACACAGTATAACAGTGTGTTTTACGGTATTTTAAAAGACAATCCCAATCCGAAACAGGATTTAATCGATATGGGACTTGACGAAGATATGGCGGCCGACAGCGGTAAGCACGCATACCTTGATAAATCAGAATACAAATATCCGCCGCGAAGTGATATTATGAATGAAAAGTTTCATTCAAAAATGAGTAACGGAAAACTTATAAAATTCTACATCACTCACCCCCTGCGTCTTGTATCTGTTATGGAAACAACCGCACAAAATGCTTTTACAAACAAAATAAACCTCGGTACATTTGAGAAAAAATACGGCTATGCACCGAATACGTCCTCATATCGTTTTGATTTATGGGAAAATATCCGTGAGCATTTGCCAAAAACATTGTTCTTTATAATACCGAGTTATGCGGTATTTTTACTGATTGGTATTGTGATGTTGAAAAAGAAAAACAGATATGCCGTTCCGTTTATTTTCGTGATACTTATGGGACTTATTCAGTTTCCTATGCCGTATATCGGCAACGGTGCGGCTGATATTTCAAAACAGCTTTTTCTGTTTAACATATCGTTCGATTTCGGCTTAACCGTGCTGATTTATATGCTGTTTAAAACAGTTTCAAAAAAAATATCGAAAAAAGTTTCAAAAAATAGTTGACAAACCGTATTTCCCGTGCTATAATAACAAAGCAGTCAAGAAATGCGGGAGTGGCTCAGTGGTAGAGCGTCACCTTGCCAAGGTGAACGTCGCGAGTTCGAATCTCGTCTTCCGCTCCATTAAAAAAGCTCCGATTTTATCGGAGCTTTTTTCAGATTGTCGATAAATTGTCCGGAACGTGCAAAATATTATTTTTATATTTTAATTTATATAAATTTATCAAATATACTTTTCAGTAATTCAATATCATCATCTTCCGCACCGGCATAGCCTATGATGATTGAATTGCTTTTTTTATTTTCAGTCATATAATAATCGTCCATATCGTAAAGTTTCACGTCACATTTTAGAGCATACTCTATTATTTCCTTTGCCTTATCCGTTTTAACGACTATATGAAGTCCGACTCTTTCACCGCTTATATCTGCGTTACCGAGCGACTGGATAATCTTATCGCGTCTTTTTTTATAGATATTTTTCACTCTGCTCAAATGTCTTGAATAGTACCCTCCCGAAATAAATTTATTTAACGTATGCTGTTCAAAACGCGGAACGGTTGACGAATATGTACCGAAATGCTTGTCGAATTTTTCAAGCAATTTTTTCGGAAGTACCATATATGCAATTCTGATTGACGGTGCAAGAACTCTTGAAAATGTGCTTAAATACACGACTTTATCACTGCTTGCAAGTCCCTGCATTGCGGGAACAGGCTTAATCGAAAAATTAAACTCGCTGTTATAATCGTCCTCAATTATATATCTGTCCTCCCCTTCTTCCGCCCACGAAAGAAGTTCCATTCTGCGCCATACAGGCATTACCGCACCTGTCGGGAATTGGTGTGACGGTGTGACATACACTACATCCGAATCTGTTTGTTTTAAACAATCCGTACAAAGTCCGTTTTCATCTACGTCTATATAATTTATTTTTCTGTTGTTGTTTCTGAGTATTGCCGATATTTTTTTATAACCGGGATTTTCAACGGCAAACACTTTATCTCTGTCAAAAAGTTCTGTAAGGAGCATTGTCAAATACTCAATACCCGCACCGACTACAATCTGCATAGGCGAACATTTTACTCCGCGAAATTCGTGCAAATATTTTGCAATACTCTCTCTCAATTCATAATCGCCCTTTACATTTCCGGAATTAAGATACTCCGGTGTTGAGTACATAACCTCCTTTGAAAGCTTTATCCAAGTCGAATACGGAAACGAATTTATATCGACTTTATTTGTCTTAAAATCCGCCTTATATGCTGTTACACTCTCTTGTTCTTCTTCATATTCAAAGTTTCTGTCACCAACGGGAATATCAACCTTGCAAACATAAAAACCGCTCCTTGCAACCGCTCTTAAATACCCCTCCTGTACCAAAATCGAATATGCTGTTTCAACGGTATTTACGCTTATTCCGAGATATTTTGCCAGTGCTTTTTTTGACGGCATACGCTCATTTTCTTTAATATTTTTATTTTTTATTTCATCTGCGACATACGAATAAAGCTGTTCGTAAAGCGGTTTTTTTGACGCTTTATCGGCTGTAAAAATAAAGTTAAACATAATCTGACCCCATAAAAAACTTGTATTTTGGCACTTTTAATAGTGTCAATCAGTGGTATAATTATAACCAATCCCAGGGAAAAAGTCAACAGACGGCTGATTTATTTAAGCCGATCAGAAAGGAATGTTAATAACTATGTCAACACAAATGGAACTAAACAGAAACTTTGCCCAAATGCTAAAGGGCGGAGTAATTATGGACGTAACAACACCTGAACAAGCTAAAATTGCCGAGGAGGCAGGCGCTTGTGCTGTAATGGCTCTTGAACGTATCCCTGCCGATATTCGTGCCGCAGGCGGTGTGTCGAGAATGAGCGACCCTAAAATGATTAAGGGTATTCAAGACGCAGTTTCAATCCCTGTTATGGCGAAGTGCCGTATCGGTCACTTTGCAGAGGCAAGAATTTTGCAAGCAATCAAAATTGACTACATAGACGAAAGCGAAGTGCTTTCACCTGCCGACGACAAGTACCACATCAACAAGAACGATTTTAAAGTACCTTTCGTATGCGGTGCAAAAGATTTGGGTGAGGCGCTAAGACGTATAAACGAAGGTGCGGCTATGATAAGAACAAAGGGTGAACCGGGTACAGGTGACGTTGTTCAGGCAGTACGTCATATGAGAATGATGATGTCTGAAATCAGACGTATTCAAAATATGTCGGAAGACGAACTTTATGAGGCTGCAAAGCAACTTCAAGTGCCTTACAACCTTGTTGAATATGTTCACGAAAACGGTAAATTGCCTGTTGTAAACTTTGCCGCAGGCGGTGTTGCAACACCTGCCGATGCCGCACTTATGATGCACCTCGGTGCAGAGGGTGTATTCGTAGGCTCGGGTATATTCAAGTCAGGCAACCCTGCAAAAAGAGCGTCTGCCATTGTTCAAGCCGTTACAAATTACACTGACGACAAACTTCTTGCAGAGCTTTCAGAGGATCTTGGCGAAGCAATGGTCGGCATAAACGAAAACGAAATTGCACTACTTATGGCGGAGCGTGGTAAATAATGAAAATCGGTATACTTGCACTTCAAGGTGCATTTATTGAACACAAACATTCGCTTGACGCACTTGGTGTGGAATCATTTGAAATACGTCAAAAAAAAGACATTGAAAAACCGTTTGACGGTCTTATTATCCCGGGCGGAGAAAGTACGGTAATCGGCAAACTTCTTCACAAGCTCGATTTATATGAGCCGATTAAAAATATGATTGAAAACGGTATGCCTGTTTTCGGTACTTGTGCCGGACTTATCGTTCTTGCGAAAAATATTGAGGGCGAACAGGCACACATAGGTACTATGGATATTACCGTAAGACGCAACGCATATGGCAAGCAAATCGACAGTTTTTCCGAAGAAGTCGTTATCCCAGAAGTATCGGATAAACCGTTTCCGCTTGTATTTATCCGTGCACCGTGGATTGACAGTGTCGGCGATAACGTAAAAATTTTGTGTAAGCTGAACGGTCATATAGTTGCCGCAAGAGAAAACAATATGCTTGTAACTTCGTTCCACCCCGAACTTACAAAAAATCTTGATTTTCACAAATATTTCATAAATATGATAAAATAGAAAAAATCCCGATGACATAATTCATCGGGATTTTTATAATACTAATACTGCTCCGAACTAAATTTGAGCAGAAAGGTTATGATGTTATGAAAAGGAAATATCCGAATCACGTTATTTTCCGTAACAGTAATTTTGACTTTGACGTATGCAATGCCATATCCGCAACTGACTGTACAGGGCTTATTCCGTGGGCGCCTAACAGTGAAGATCAGCTTGACGCTTATGACGAAATTGTAAACTACTCACCCGAAAGTGCAAATATCTACAACTACGACAAATAGCAGACAAACATTTTATAATCGTCTTCTCCAACCGAATACTCTTTAAAGCAATATGTTTTACCGTCATACCGGGTTGTATCGGAAAGCACCGAAAAGCTGTTTAACGGAATTGTAAGTCCGGTACCGATTGCCTTGACAAAGCTTTCTTTCTTTGTCCACACCTCAAAAAACGCATTATTTTTATCGGCTGAACAATTTATATATTCGGTTTCTTCCGCCGTAAAAAATCGTTTTGCCAAATTCATATCACATTCTCGCAAGTGCTGTATGTCAATGCCAACATCTTTGTTATGTACGGCACATACCGCATATCCGCCGGAATGTGATAGATTTACATACAAATCTTTGTTTTGCGTTAAGTAAAGTTTTCCGCCGTTTTCTGTGTCCCACTTTACCGTTTTTTTTATATCACCGTTCACCGCATAATTTAGCAGCAGTTCCGCACCTATTGACTGTGATTTTTTATTTGTCTTTTTTAACCTATTGACTTTTTCAATTCGTTTTTGCGACAAATACTTAAACCATTTTTCATCATCGGCATTTATGCTTTTGACGTTCATATAATATACTTTCATATTTTAAGACTTCCCAAAACTTCGCCTATCGGCTCGCTTATAACAAGATCGGCATTTTTATCGGCAGAAGTGGCGGCTTTATTGATAATAACAAGTTTACTGCCTTTGAAGTAATTTATAAACCCTGCCGCAGGATATACGTTAAGCGATGTACCTCCGATTATAAGTACGTCCGCATTACTGATATACTGCACCGATTTTGTGATTGTATCGTCATTTAACATTTCTTCGTACAGCACAACATCAGGCTTGATTATACCCCCACATTCGCATTTCGGCACGCCCTTGCTGTTTTCAATATAATCAATATCGTACGATTTTCCGCAATCCATACAGTAGTTTCTAAGAGTCGAACCGTGAAGTTCAAGCACGTTTTTACTGCCTGCCATTTGATGAAGTCCGTCTATGTTCTGTGTTATAACCGCTTTTAACTTTCCTTTTTCTTCAAGTTTTGCAAGTGCAATATGTGCCTTGTTCGGCTTAACACCTTTTACAATCAGCTTGTCACGATAAAATTTGTAAAATTCCTCCGTATTATTCATAAAAAACGTATGACTTAAAATTGTTTCCGGCGGATAATCGTATTTCATATTATAAAGTCCGTCAACACTTCTGAAATCCGGTATACCGCTTTCTGTTGACACACCTGCACCGCCGAAAAATACAATATTGTCACTTGAATCAATTATCTCTTGTAAAGTCATTGCAATCATCTCCTAAAACATGCTCTCAGTTTATATCGCCTATCTCATACATTGTCATTGCCAAAACCGCCTCACCGGCTGTTTCCGTACGCAGTATTCTCTTACCGAGCGTTACTGTATCTATACCGCTTGAATGAAGTTTTTCGGTTTCGCTTAAATCAAAACCGCCCTCCGGACCTATGACAAATCCCACCGACTTAACGTCACTTTTTGAGGTCAAAATTTCTTTCAGTGTTTTCTGTTCTTCACATTCGTACGGCACAAAGAACAAATCAAATTCTTTTGATTTTTCAATCACTTCATTGACAGTCATAAATTCAGACACTGTCGGAACAATACCCCTTCCCGACTGTTTCGCCGCCGATTCGGCAATCTTTTGCCAACGGTCGATTTTCTTTTTCTCGTCCTTTTTATTGTCTATTTTCACAACACATCTTGAAAGTTTCACAGGCACAATTTCAGAAATGCCAAGCTCAGTTGTTTTCTGAATGATGTACTCCATTTTGGACGCTTTTGGAAGTGCCTGAAAAAGTGTAACCTTTATATTCGGCTCTGTTTCGCTCTTTTGTCTTGATATGATATTCAAAAGAATTTTCTTCGGCTCTATCGTATCAATTTGAGCGTCATAATCCGTTCCCTGTCCGTCACACACCGTAACGTTATCGCCTTTTTCAAGACGAAGTACCCTTGAAATATGCGTTACGTCCTCGCTGTCTATTATAATTTGATTATCTGATATTTTATCTTGTGTTACAAAAAATTTAGGCATTTTCAAAAATCCTTTCAAAATTTCTATGACTTATTTTCTCTGCTTGTTCTTCAGTATAACCCCTTGCAAGCAGTCTGTCAAATATTTTATACATATCTTCAACACCGCTTATACCTTCGGGCAGACAGTCAACACCGTCAAAATCCGCACCGATACCGATATTATCCTCACCGCCAAGCTCCATAAAATGCTCAATATGATTTACAATATCGTCAATACCGCATTTATCTCTGTTCGTTAAAAACGGCGGATAAAAATTCACTCCGACGCAACCGCCGCTGTTTTTAATAATTTTAAATTGTTCGTCTGTTAAATTTCTTTTATGGGGACATATAAAGTCCGAACAAGAATGTGTTGCGACAATCGGCATTTTTGTTACCTTTGCAATATCGTAAAATGACTTTCTGTTAAGGTGTGAAACGTCTATAAGCATACCGATTTTATTCATTTCCGCCACAACCGTTTTTCCGAAATCGGTCAATCCTCTGTTTTCGTCACTTTCCAACGCACCCGAAGCAATATGGTTTGAATAGTTCCATGTTAGTGCCGCGATTTTTACGCCGAGCCTGTGATAATTGCGAAGTGCCGAAAGTGAATATATCCCCTCACCGCCCTCAATGCTTAAAACAGCTTTAACATTCTGCGGTAAATTTCGCGTGTGCGTATGGAACGTATCTGTTAAATTCATTGTTCGCTCCGCACCGCACGTCTTATATATCGGATCTATAAAGCACGCAAAAACTTGCGTATAGCTTTTATATTCCGACATTCTTTTTAAATCAACATGACAGTCATTTTCATTAAGGCTTTTACCGTCATCACGCACGCAACACAATGTATCGCAATGTGTGTCAAATACGGAATAGTTGTTTTTAGTGTCCCCATTCATTTTAGTGTCCCCTTATTAAAAAGCATTTTCAATATGATTAACTTTAACAAGAAATAATTCTCCGTTTTTCTCCTCATAAAATACTTCTATCACATCAAATCGCATATCGGTATTTTCCACATCTGCATAAACCATTGCGGCTTTTTTCACCCGTTCCTGCTTTTTGCGGTCAACATATTCGCTCGGCTCACCGAATAAATTACTCTTTCTCGTCTTTACTTCCACAAAAACAAGTCCGCCGTCCCTTGCGGCGATAATATCAATTTCGCCGAATTTCAAACGGTAATTTCTTTCAAGTATTAAGTAATCCATTTCAACAAGATAATCCTCTGCCGCCTTTTCTCCGAAATCTCCTATTTCCTTTGTCGTCATAATCATTCTCCCAATAATTTTCTTAAAAATGTTCTTCTGTGTATCGGACACGGACCGTATTTTAAAATAGCCTCATTGTGTGCCTTTGTGCCGTAACCCTTATGCTTTTCAAAGCCGTACTCGGGATACTTTTCCGCCATTTGACATATAAATCTGTCACGGCTCACTTTTGCCAAAATAGACGCCGCCGCTATTGAAATACTCTTACTGTCACCCTTTACAACCGTTTCGTGCGGTATTTCCATTCCGCTTATTCTGTTACCGTCTATAAGCACAAAATCGGGTGCAGTGCTTAGTCCGTTTACCGCACCGTTCATTGCCTCGTACGTTGCGTTTAAAATATTTATTTCGTCAATTCGTTTTTCGTCCACACTGAATATATTATATGCGATTGCCTTTTCGGTTATTTCTTCAAACAATTCTTCTCTCTTTTTTTCGGAAAGTTTTTTTGAATCGTTTATTCCTTTGATTATAATGTCATTCGGAAGTATAACCGCCGCCGCGTATACAGGACCGGCAAGCGGACCTCTACCTGCCTCGTCAACTCCCGCAACAACCGTATATCCATTATCGCAGCAATTATGTTCATACTCATACATCGCCTTTACGCGTGCAATTTCTTCTTCCTCTGTAAGTTTCTTTCTCGGCATATTTTTTCTCCTGATTTCTATTTACCTCTACCAATTTAATATTAAATGTGTTATACTGATATTAAATACACGGAGGTGATTTTTTATGTTGTATCAAAGGGAAATTAACGATCCCGTTTTAATACAATTTATTATTCTTTATACATTAAATCAAGCAAAAGATTATGTTCCGTACAATAATCTTATAAACCTTGTTCTTGATAATTGTAACATTAATTTTCAAGATTTTCAAGTCGCACTTGATAATCTCGAACATACACATCACGTTAAAACCTTTCTTGAAAGTGAACACAACGAAAAATATAAAATAACAAAAAAAGGTATGAATGCAAGTGACCTTTACACTCCAAACATACCTGTTTACATAAAAGAACCTATTGATAATTCTATCAATGAGCTTTTAAATACCGAAAAAGTCCGTAATTCCGTACGCAGTAAGATTACCCGTATACGCAAAAACGAATACAGCGTCGAATGTGAGCTTTACGACGATGACGACACCAACCTTTTAAAGCTTTCACTATATGCCGGCTCGCGTGAAGAGGCGGAACGTATGGCTGTGTATTTCAAGAATGAGCCGAATATCGTTTACGAAACAATTCTTACTGCTTTTAACGAAGAATTACATCATATTAGCGAAGATTGAAGCTGATATGACAGTCATAAGTCCTGCAACCGCAACCGAAAGACTGCTCATTGCTCCCTCGATTTCACCGATTTCAAGAGCCTTTGTTGTACCGATTGCGTGGGACGCAGTTCCTATCGCAAGACCTTTTGCAACAGGCTCTTTTATTCTGAAAATTTTCAAAACCGCCTCAGCGATTATATTACCGAGTACGCCTGTTATGATAATTACCGCAACGGTTATTGTCTGTATTCCGCCGAGTTCTTCACTCACGCCCATTCCTATTGCCGTTGTGATTGATTTCGGCAAAAGCGTTACATACTGTTCATGCGTAAGTCCGAACAAATACGACATCAAAAGTATACTTCCCATACTTGCCAAAACTCCCGCAAGTATGCCTATAAACACTTCCTTTGCGTGTTCTTTAAGCACGGATATTTGACGGTATAGCGGTATTGCAAGGCAGACCGTTGCAGGTGTTAAAAGATAGCTTATATACTTTGCACCGCTGTTATACGTTTCATAATCAATGTGAAATATCTTTATAACCGCGATTACAAAGATTATTGATACAAGCAACGGATTTAAAACCGAAATTTTCTTTCTTAAAAATATTCCTATCAAATATCCCACAACGCTGATTACCGCACCGAAGAATATGCTGTCTGTCATTATATTATTCATCTTTTTTGCCCTCTTTCTTCTTGCCTGTTTTCATAATCAATTCAGTCGCTTTGCCCGTAACCGCCATAACCACGATTGTCGATATGATTGTTATAACGACAACCGGCAACATCATATCTTTCAAATCGCCCCAAGCCGTTACAAGTCCGACGCCGCCCGGAATAAACATAAGCGGCATTATTTCAATAAGAAAGTCCGAAGTTCTTTCAACATGTTCAAGCTTTACAACCTTTGTACACAAAAGTATAAGCATTATTATAAGTCCGTATATGCTCGCAGGTACGGGAATAGGTATAAAATAATGCAACAATTCTCCGACAAATGTAACAACCAATATTATAAATAATTGATAAATGTATTTCATAAAAATTCACTCCTACCGTGTTCAAATAAAAAAGGAATACTTCATCAGCATCCCCTTTGGTTTACATCATCATACGTTATTATGTCGTTTATATCACGAATAGCCTCAAGGTATTCTCTGCACGCTTTCTTTGCACAATCAAGATTAAGTGTTTTATAATTTCCGCACTCAATCTCACTCGCTCCGAAAACTTCGCCGTCGTGTTTAATTGTCTTTGCCAAAATATCTTTTACCGTTTCAAGAACTTTTTCTTTCGGAACCACATCGCGTACAAGCAAGTAAAAACCTGTTTGACAGCCCATAGGACCGAAATATAACACTTCATTCTTTATATCAGAATTTCTTACGAACGTTGCAAGCATATGCTCAATCGTGTGCATTGTCACATTATCAAGCACCGTTCCGCTGTTCGGTTTACAAAAACGTAAATCGTATGTCACTATATCTACATCAACTCTTGATACATAAATTCCCACACCGAGTTTTCTGTGGTCAACTTGAAAGCTCTTTATTTTATTCACTGTAATTTTCCTCCGTTTATGCTGTTTAAAAGTTCAAGTATAATCTTGATTGAATTTGCCGCCGCCATTTTTGCAAATTCGGGATAATCCATATGTGAATCGTCATTTGCACCGTCCGATATTGCACGCAGTACACCGAAAGGCACACCGTTCATATAACAAACGTGTCCGATACTTGCGCCCTCCATTTCAGCGGCAATAGCACCGAAATTATCTTTTATTCTATCTCTTTGTTCCTGTTTGCTGATGAATTGGTCGCCCGAAGCAATAACACCTCTTTTTGATGTTATTGTGCCTACCTTGCTTACTGCCTGCTCCATTAAATCGGCAAGCTTTTTGTCACAAGGTATATTCACAAGATTAATGCCAGAAATCAAGCCGACAGGGTCACCTATCGGTGATGTGTCCATATCGTGTTCAACAACGCTGTCCGCAACGGCTATGTCGCCGATTTTAAATTCTTCCGAAAGTCCTCCGGCAACACCCACGTTTATCATAATGTCAGGCGAATACTTAAGTATCATAGTTTGTGAGCAGACCGCCGCATTTACCTTGCCGACTCCCGCAACCGCAACAACCGTTTCCACGCCGTTAATATTGCCTTTATAAAAATCAATGGTGCTGATTGTTTCCACCACTGCATTGTCCATAAGTCCTTTTAATGCCTGAACCTCAAGGTCCATTGCACCTATTATTCCAACAAGCATATATGTTCCTCCTAACTTTCTATCTATTATATAACTATTAAAATTGCCTGTCAATTTATGTTCTGTACAAATAATTACTCTTTTTTGCTTTATCCTTTGACATTCGGCAAAAAAAGTTGTATAATGATATGATGTTAGGAGAGATTATATGGATTTTGTAGCTATTGACTTTGAAACCGCCACATCAAATTATACAAGCGTATGCAGTCTTGGTATATGTGTGGTGGAAAACAACAAGATAACTGACAGAAAAGAAATTCTTATTAAACCCGAACCGTTTGAGTTTAATGATTATAATATAAAAATACACGGAATTACACCCGATATGGTTGTGAACAAACCTACACTTGCGGATTATTGGGATAAATTAAAGCCGTACCTTGACCACAAAACAGTTATTGCACATAATGCAGGTTTTGATGTCGGTGCACTTTGTGCGACTTTGGAGCATTTTAATATACCGTTCCCGACTTTTGATTATTTGTGTACGGTGAAATTGTCGCAAAAAGCATATCCCGAACTTCCGAGTCATAAATTAAACAATCTTTGTGACGCACTCGGTATTCATTTTCATCATCACCGTGCTTATGATGACGCATATGCCTGTGCCGCGGTTATGGTTAGAATACTTGAAGATTACAGTCTTTTGAACCTTGATGAGGTTGAAGAATGTTTTGAAATGGAAATCGGTCACCTTACTCCGGATACTCATTTGAAGTGTAAAAAGAATAAGAAGAAACAAAAGAAAAATTCAAAGAAAGCCGTCAATGAATGACGGCTTTTTTGATGTTAAATTGTTGTTCGCCACCCCTCAGTCGTTTCACGACAGCTCCCCTCAAGGGGCGCCTTAAAAGCCTCTCCTTGAGGAGAGGTGGCACGAAGTGACGGAGTGGCGGCAAAAAGGACGTTGTTGTGCCGTCCCTTATGAAGTGAATGTGGTTTTCGGGCGACCGATGATCGCCCCTACGAATTGCATATTTTTTTGTATCAGCCACACTTACAATCGGCTCCCCTTGAGGGGAGCTGACGGCGGAGCCGTCTGAGGGGTGGCAAGAGGGACGCCGAGGCACTGTCCCCTACGAAGTGAATGCGATTTTTGGGCGACCGATGATCGCCCCTACAAACAATGTTTGCCCCGTTTTTTGGAACTCAATGCACTGTCCCATACGAAGTGAATGCTGTTATAATCTACCATACAAGCAACTTTCTCTGCTCCCTTATTTCAATTCTTTAATTTTAAATTCACCGTTTTCGTATATCATATATGTATGCGGATTACCGCCTTTGGGAATTGAAACAGAACCCGGATTTAAGTATGTAAAATCGCCCATATCCTCATTTGCCAGGATATGTGTATGACCGTTCACAAGGTAATCGCCTTTTTTTATCGGAGGCAAATTATTCGGATTATATTTATGACCGTGAGTCAAATACAAGGTCTTTCCGTCAACGAATATAACCGCATAATCGGCAAGGACGGGAAATTCAAGCACCATTTGGTCTACTTCCGTATCGCAGTTACCTCTTACACAAAGTATCTCGTTTTTAATGCCGTTTAAAAGTTCAATAACCTTTTTCGGTGCATAATCTTTCGGCAAATCGTTTCTCGGTCCGTGATAGAGTATATCGCCGAGCAAAATCAACTTTTCTGCTTTTTCCTTTCTGTATGCCTCAACTGTTTTTTGGGCATAGTAGTACGAACCGTGTATATCTGACGCAAACATTAACTTCATATTCATTTCTCCTAATCATGTAATTTTATCGGATCAAATCCCAAGTAATCTCCCGAAACAAGTTTATATTCAATTCCGTTTATTATCCCCTCAACCGCGTTTCTGTGTGCCGCCGCGTGAAGATGACCGTAGATACACTTTGTTACAGGATACTTTTTCATCATTTGTACAAATTCATTTTCCTTAAGCGAAACAGGCATTGGCGGATAGTGCGTGAACACATATATTTCATTACATTCCTTTACACTGTTTAATGACAATTCAAGTCTTAAAACTTCCCTATCGAATATTTTTCTGTCCTCACTGCCGAAATTATCCCAACCCGGATTTATCCAACCGCGAGTACCGCAAATTGCAATGTCCTCATACATAAACGAATTATTCTGTAAAAATTCTATATCGTCAAAACCACACTCTGCGGTAAACTCACGCAATTTATTCATTGTCGTCCACCAATAATCGTGATTTCCTTTAAGCAAAATCTTTTTACCGTTTAATTTATGCAAATATTCAAAATCTTTTACACTCTGTTCAAGATATGTTGCCCACGAAAAATCACCCGGCAAAACAATAACGTCGTTTTCCTTTACGACCGACTGCCAATTATCCGCCAGACGTTCAACGTAATTTTCCCAGGCCTTACCGAATATATCCATCGGCTTGTCTATTCCGAGCGGAAGGTGTAAATCCGCAATAGTATATAATGCCATACATTTTCTCCTTAAAAATTCTGATTACTATTATACCGCAAATTCTAAAATAAAGCAAGAAAAAGGTGTTCCTTTCGGAACACCTTTTCAGGGTCATGTTATATTATTCTGCAACAGTTTTAACAACCGTGTGAACACCGTTTATGTTACCCGACAGCTTAATCTGCATTCCTGCCTCATAAGCCGGAATTGTCAATGCGCTATCGGCAATATCTGTCGCTGTAATCTGTGTAAAGTATAGAATATCTTCACTCTTTACATCTGTTTCGTCAGCATCTTTCTTCAGTGCCATAACAACAACTTTTGCACCTGTATCGAATGCAGGAATGTTTGCAACATTTACCGATGTGCCGTTCTTAGCCACCGTCATATTTTCATCAACTGCTGTTTCTCCATCTGATGACAACTTTGTAAGAACAAATGCGTTGAACTTATCATTTACCTTATCAAATGTATCAGGTAAATCCAAAGACATTGTTACCTTATTTGCACCGATTGTAAGTTGATCGCCGTATGCTTTCTTTAATGCGATTGATGTAAGTGCGCCGAGATTATTATATGTTGCCGCAACGAATGTAACTTCATCACTGTAGTTAAAGTTCTTTGTAACATCTATTCTCTTAAACTTAGTCTTATCCTCATCTTCAAAACCAAACTTATTGATTTCAAATATATCCGACGACTTAATTGTAAGTTTCTTGCTGTCATTCATGCCGCCGCTTGTTGATGATACTCTTACATATACATCTTGAGCGTCTGCCATTGCGTCAATGTTAATCTTACCTGACGCATCAATAGTAATCTTGTCACTGCCCAAAGGATATTTGTTTTCTGCATCATAAATATCATACTTAATCAAGTTTGAATTTAGATAAGGGAATTCAATACCCTTTCTTGACGCCTTTGTTGATGCCTGTGCGCTGCCGCCTGCAAGAACTGTCTGTGCGTCAACTGACAATGTCAGTTTATCAGGAGCTATGTTAAAGCTCATTACGTTATCTACGCAAGTACCTGCACTGATGTTGATATGATTTGCAGGGCTTTCTGCAAGATTACGAAGTGCACAAGTCAAGATGTACGGTGTGCCTTCCGCACCTGTTTGAGGATTTATTCTCTTACCGTTTTCGTCATACTTATAAACTGTCATTACTGCATAAGCATTTGCGTTACCCGTTGAACACATAACCTGTACGTTATACCAAGAATCCTTATCAACAGTCATTGATCCGACTGTCTTGTTACTTGCACCAAGTGCATTCAATGTTGTGCCGGAGCTTGAAAGCTGTAAGCCAAGCTTACCCTTATCGTTACTGAATACTGTCCAGCCGGCACCGTCCTTTGCGAACTTCATATCAGCCGAGTAAATAACGTCTGCTGATGTATTTGCAGGGAATCCTACAAAATCATAAGCGGCTGTTACATTGTAATAAGCCGAACCGTCCCATGAACCTTCTTCAAGAGTTGCACCTGAAACGTATTCTTCACAAGCATTTGATGAAACGTATGTATCTGTGTACTTATCTTCATTACCTGTGTTCATATTTGCAGGAAGTATCTGTACTTTAACAGTACCTTGAACACTGCCCGACTTATTTGTACCTCTTACTGTGATTGTTTGAGGTACTGCGTCTTCTGTAACGCTTAGTACGCCGTCATTTGTGATTGTGATATTTTTGTTGTTTAATGCTCTTAGATTTGCCTCGTTGCAAACAATGTACTTCAAGTCACCGTCACCCGGTGTTACTGTAGCACCGTCAAGTGATGCAACTGCTGTAATCTGTGTATTTTCACCTACTCTTACTGTTGCTTTATCAGCTGACAGAGTAAGTGTATCGTATGTATCTGTTGATGTGTCCACTGCGTCTACATCAATAGTCTTTGACGCATATACGCCGTTTGCCGCTGTTGCACGAACTGTAATCTTTTGCTTTGACGCATTTGCACCGATTGTAAGCAATCCGCTTTCTGAAATTGTTATGTTTTCATCGTTCAGAACTGCGTCATTTGCCTCGTTATATACTGCCCATGTTACAGCAGGAGCTGTGATGTATTGGTCAAGTCTTGTTGCACCGTAAGTGAACAACATTGTTTCACCGGCTTTGATTGTATCGCTTGAACTGTCAAGTGAAATTGTATCTGCGCCAAGATTGTACAGTGCTATATTATCAACACTTGTATTTGCAAGTATGTTTAGATGTGACACACCGTTTCCGTTAGATGCTGCCATATTTCTAAGAGGCATACCCGTAACCTTTTGTACAAAAGTCTTTGTACCGTCTGAACTGTACTTCCATACATACATATCAACATTTGCGTCAGATGCACTGTAACGTCCTACAAGTGCGATATGATACCATGTATTTGTATCTGCACCAATCTTTGTATCTGTATAATCCTTGCCGCCTCTTTGCATTTGAATTGTACCGTTTCTGAATACAACCGCACCTGCAACTTTCTTATCACCTTTATCTTCCGGTGTAAATCCTGCGCCGTCTGCGTCAAATCTTACGTCAAGTGAAATCATTACGTCAGCCTTTGTATTGGCAGGATATGCACATTCACTTTCAAGACAATATTCACCGTACTTATTATTGCCGTATGAACCTGTCTTGATATACTTTGTTCCGTCAGGAGCACCATTTTCGATTGTTGCGGCTACAACTTTATCACCCGTGATTGATGTAAGTGTACTTGATTCACCATCCGTTGACGCTGCCAAAGTATCAAGTGTTTGAGGTGTACCTACTGTTGAATCGTCCGCAAACAATCCCACAATGCCGTCCACGATTGAATTCTTAACACTTGACAGGCTCAAAAGTGCATTATCGCCGTCATCTTCTTTGCTGAACAATGCTGTTGTGTCTGCTTTTTCGCTTTCGCCGATTACAACCGGTTTGCAAATCGGTGTAGCCATATCGCTTTTCCATAGCATAACCTTCATATTGTCTGTTGTTACAAAGCTTGATGATACAGGATAATCATTATACGCACCGCTCTTATCAAGTGTAACTTTCTTTGTATCAATGCTCTTTAGAGTTTTATCTGCGTTATAGCTTGCGAAAATCAAGTTTGCATTTTCAATAGCGTCTACAGCCGTAACTCTTGCTGTGCCGTTAGCATATTCAAGAACTGCATTTGGAGCATTTTCTGCGTTGTATATTACGTTAGCAGTCTTTGTATTTGTGTTCATATTGTAACTTACACCGTCAAGGTAGCCAAGTACAGCACCTATATCCGATACAAGTTCACCGTCTTTATACTCAATCTGAGCATTTAACAGGTTCTTGTCAACACCCTTGTTTACAAACAAAGTTGTTGAACCGTTTTGAATATCAATTTGTGTGTAACCGTCTTTCAAACCGCCTGTGATTGAAACAATCGGCAAGCTGCCGTCTGTGTATGACGGAACGTCACCCTCTGTTTGAATTGTGTATTCAATATTCGGATTGACTTTCTTTAAAGCCTCCAAAGTCTTGATTGCGTCACACAATACGCCTGTTGTTGTATCAGGTCTGTACGGTGATTTTGTATATCCTGTTATTGCTGTGCCGTTAAGCTTCATTTCATACTTATCAACGTCTTCGTCAGGGTCGATTGTGTATGTATTGCCGTCATCTGAGAAATCAGCAGTTGCACTGCTGCCAAGCGTCTTTAGTGACGGAACTGTTTGTTGAATTACCTGTGCAACGTCGCCTTGTGCAAATGAACGTTGCATTTTTGTTGTCAAACCGCCTGTCATTTCAAGGTCATCTGTTGAGTTGATTGTAGCCGTTACAGGCGCTTGACCTTCAAGAGATGCTGATAGAGTAATTGCACCTGCATTTCTTGTTGAACGAACAAATATTCTGTTTGTACCACATTCTGCATAGCAGTAATCAGTGTTGTTTGTTGTAATCTTGTCGCCTACACCGCTGTTGTAACCGCCAAGAAGAACACCTTCACCGTTTAATGAAAGATTAATCTTGTCATATGCAAGCGGACAAGTGTTTCCGTCTTTATCTACTACTGCAACGTCAAAGTATGCAATATCACTGCCGTCTGCGATAAGTCCGTCAGGGCCTGCAACAGGAGTAATCTTCAATGTTGTTGCCTCGCCTGTTGTTGAGATATAGTCTTCTGCAACAACTTCATCTCTTGCGTCATATGCAACAGCCTTAACTGTACCCGATTCTGTTACATCAATACCTGAAAATGAATATATAAATGTGCTGTCAGGCTTTGTTGATGTACCCTTTAGCTTATCATTAACGTAAAGTTCAACCTTTGAAAGACCTGCCGAACCGATAACGTAAACTGTCTTGTTCTTAGGATCACGTTTGCCGTATTCGCCTGTTTCTTCCCAATATGTACCGTTGTACGACTTTAGCGGATAGTTGTATGTATCGTCGCTAAGCTGCGGATAATTCCAGTGACCTACGATATGCAATTTAGGTGTCGTTGACTGAATTGTCTGCATTGTATAGAATACGTCTTTCTTTATTCTTACAGGGTCAACCTTACCTGATGTACGGCAGTTTTCAGTACCTGTGTTTCTGTTGTGCATATTTGAGTCTGACCATACCATCATAGCCGCAGCCGAATAATAATCATTACCTGTTGAGCCGCCTACACGGTCTGAATAAAATTCGTTATATGCTCTTGCGTCTACCAATGAGAAATCTTCTGATGTAAGGTCGTGTATATCGTAACCGTCCGTCTTTGACGCACCTGAACCAAGCCACTTGTTTCTGTAATCATAGTCCGGTGGTGAGAAGTCATCCCATACACGTCTTGGGGCCTCTTCACGGGCATATTCTGTTTCCATAATAGGAACGTACTTCTTTATAGCCGCCATAGATGCCTTTGCATTGCTTGCATGTCTGTTAAGCATTGTGCCGACATAATCAGCCGCTTGAATTTGGTCTGTTGATGAAATTGTACGGCAACCGCAGAATCTTTCACCGTTAGGGTCAAGATTATTCTTTAGGTCTGTCATTTCCTGTTGGTGCGCCGCTGTAACTGCGTTGTTACCTGTTTCCCAGAAAATTACCGATGGCGAGTTTCTGAAATAAATCATTGCGTCACGCATTGCCTCAACACGCTGATCCCATGATCTTCCGTCAACGTCAGCCTCTTTATCACCTGCCGGACACGCCGATACTACACCGTACTTATCACCCGAACGAATTTGTGACGGCTTCGGCGCAACGTGCATCCAACGGATAAAGTTTGAATTTGATTCCTTTATCCATTGCATATCAAGGTCTTGCAACCAATCGTTTGCCACACCGATTACAGCCCACTCATTTGTTGAACGCTGTGCGTAACCTGTAAGCCATACAGGCTGGTCGTTAATCTTCAGACCGCCGTCGTTAATATCATATTCAACCTTACGAAAACCTGTTGTTGTCTTTTGAACATCAAGTACGTTTCCTTCGCTGTCCTTTAGGACTGTATATACGTCATATAAGTTCGGAGAATCAGGACTCCAAAACTTCATATCTTCACATTTTGCACTTGCAACAATTTTTGTTACGTCAACAGTTTCTGTGCTTGTCGGTTCAGGACTATCGGCATAAGCGTCGTCAGGTACTGTTGTCATAAAGTGAGAATCTGCACCTGTATCTTTTGCTGTCTTAACTGATGTTGCGTCGCTTTCAAATGAATATCTCAAATAAGGTTGCTTTGTATGGTCTGCGTCAGCGTCTGTTGAGTCCTTGTTAGGATCAACCATTTCAACGACATTTACTTCCAAAGTAACGTCCTTATCCGTATCTTCATTTCTTACTTCGCCCTCAACTGTGATTGTTGCCGACTTTCCTCTTATATCAAAGTCTGTCGCATAAATATAGTTACCTTTTGTTTTAAGATTATTGTATAGCGGCAAAGTCTGATAAGTCTTACCCTTTGCGTAAAGAATTACGTCACCTGTGATACCGCCTTGAACTTCGTTGAAGTCTTTTGTGTTCCATTGATAACCGTTACCGTCTGCCGCACCCGGTTCACTGCCCGGTTTTGTTTCTTTTGTTACCTTTGTTGTGTCAGACTGACCTCTGTCAGCCGCGTTATCTGTCGCAACTGCTATAAGGTTGTCTTGACCCGGTTTAACATAGTCTGTAATATCAAAGCCTGTTGCCGCGATACCTGCCTCATAGTAACCGACCATTTCGCCGTTTACATATAGGTAAACAGAGTTTCTTACCGCCTCAAATTCAAGGAAAAATTTCTTTCCCGCATCTGATTCAGGGATTGTTATATGCTTTCTGTAAAACATAAAACCTCTGTAAAGTCCTGCCTCACCGGCATCGTAACAAGCACCGTCAAATGAATCTTCCGCATTTATCGGATGCGGTACACTGACCGTATCCCAATCGCTGTCATCATAATCTGCATCGTAAAAGTTCTTTCCGTCTTTTGCAACGCTTGCCGATGCCTTAGCAAGCGGATATTCACTTCCGTCTGCCGCTTTTTTGAACTTCCAGTCGACGTTCATATTATATGTAACCGCCGGACTTTCCGGTTCTTCGTATACAGCAGAAGTCAGTTCTTCGTCTGCAAAAACCGGAACTACCGCTAATGACAACATCATCTGTAATGCCAACAGCAGTGAACAAAAAATACTTATTTTTTTCTTCATTTTTCATTTCCTCCTCTTTTATATGCTTTAATGATTGATTTAATTATATTAAATTTTAAACATTAAAGAATTGCATATCTTGTTTTAAATATTGCAAAAATTGCTTTTCTTTGTGATAACTGTATAGCTTGTATATTTTAATATTGATTTTTTGTGCATTTTTACATGCAAAAAGAGCAGTAACCCTAGATTACTGCTCTTTAAATATCGTTATTTTGCAAAAGTTGTTTTACATTCTGTAAACTTCTTCAGGTGAAACAACCGTTACATTTTCGTCTTTAAGCACTTCAAGTGCCTTTTCGGGATTTTCAACACGAACAATTACAAGTGCGCCCTTATCGCTCTTACCGATAAATGCGTACATATATTCAATCGAAATACCTGCATTTTTAAGTTTTTCAATTTCACCCGCAAGTCCGCCCGGTTTATCAGCAACCGCAAGTGCAATAACGTCCGTAACCTTTACGACAAGATTATTGCTCTTTAGAATTTCAGCCGCTTTATCCGGATCGTTTACAATCATTCTCACAATACCGAAATCAGTAGTATCCGCAATCGACAATGCACTGATGTCGATACCGTTCTTTCCTATTACATTAAGTATATCCGAAAGTCTGCCCGATTTATTTTCCACAAAAACAGATATTTGTTTAATCAGTTTCATAGCTTTTACCTCCCTATTAATCGTGAAGTTTACGGTTATCTATAACTCTCTTTGCCTTACCCTCACTTCTTGTGATGGTTTTCGGCTCAACAAGCGTTACCTTTGCGCCAAGTCCCAACGTACTGCGTAATTTTGCAACGATATTCTTTTCAATCGCCGCAACAGACTTAACATCATCAGAAAGCAAGCCCTCCGACATTTCAACTTGTACTTCAAGAGTATCTGTGTTATTTTCTCTGCCGACAATAATCTGATAGTTAGGAGTAATATCGCCACCGATTTTCAAAAGTACTTCTTCAATCTGTGACGGGAATACGTTTACGCCTCTTATAATAAGCATATCGTCGGTTCTTCCTGCAGGTTTCTTCATTCTTACAAGTGTTCTTCCACATTCGCATTTTTCATAATCAAGTACGCATAAGTCACGCGTTCTGTAACGCATCATAGGCATACCCTCTTTTGTAATCGTTGTGAAAACAAGTTCGCCGAATGAGCCGGGAGGAAGTACTTCTTCCGTATCAGGGTCGATAATTTCAGGAATAAACATATCTTCACAAACGTGCATACCATTTTGAGCAGAACATTCATAAGATACACCGGGGCCTGTGATTTCGGTAAGTCCGTATACGTCATATGCCTTTATACCAAGCGACTGCTCAATCTGATGACGCATATCTTCCGTCCAAGGCTCTGCGCCGAATATACCTGCTTTTAGACTAAGTTGGTCTTTAACGCCCATTTCGTTTATTGTTTCACCAAGATACATTGCGTATGACGGAGTACAGCAAAGGTGAGTTGCACCGAGTTCAATCATAAGTCTGATTTGTCTTTCGGTGTTACCCGATGATGTAGGGATTGTCATAGCACCGATTCTTTCAGAACCGCCGTGTGCACCCAAACCGCCTGTGAACAAACCGTAACCGTATGACACCTGAACAACCGAATTTTCATCGCCGCCTGCCGCCGCAATCTGTCTTGCCATACAGTCTGCCCACATATCAAGGTCGTTTCTTGTATAACCGGCTACAATCTGTCTGCCTGTTGTACCCGACGATGCGTGTATTCTTACAATATCCTTTTTGTCTGCCGCAAAAAGGTCAAACGGATAATAATCTCTCAAATCCTGCTTTGTTGTAAAAGGCAACTTTGCAAGATCTTTCAGTTCTTTTATATCCTCAGGCTTTACACCCTTTTTATCCATTCTTTCTCTGTACATCGGAACATTTTCATAAACATTCTTTACTTGTTTTTGAAGTCTTTCAAGCTGAAGTTTCTCAATCTCGTTTCTGTCCATTGTTTCAATTTCCGGCTGATACATTCCCATTGGGTACATCTCCTTTACTTTTTCTTTTTGTTTCTTATAAGCACTACCGCTATAACAGCCCAAACAACAATGATTGCGACTGTCCAACCTATATAGGTAGTGAATAAATCATGTAGAGTTTTAATCAATACTTGCACTTTTTACTCCTTAAAGTTCATATCCAAGTTCAAACGCTTTAATATTGACATCAAGGAATTTTTCCGGAACAGTTTCCTTTATAACGTCAATCCAAACATTTTTATCTACGTCCATACTCTTTGCCAAAAGTCCGATTAAAACTACGTTTACAGCCTTGATTGTACCTGCCTTTTCCGCAAGAGAAAGTGCGTCAACAGCCTGCAAATTAATCTTTGCACTAAGTTTTTCTTCAATATTTTTAGGATATTCCATAGCACCTGTGATTACAGGCATAGGATTCATTTTTTGAGTATTGGCAATCATCTTACCGCCTTTTTTCAAATAAGGCAAAGCACGCATAGCCTCAAGCATTTCAAATGCCAAAATCAAATCCGCCTCACCGCGGTCTATAATAGGTGAATAAACCTTATCACTGTACTTTACATATGTAACAACACTGCCGCCGCGTTGGCTCATACCGTGAACCTCGCTGACTTTAACGTCATAACCCTCTTTAATTGCAACCTTACCAAGTATACGGCTTGCAAGAAGTGTACCTTGTCCGCCGACACCGACTATCATTATGTTCATTCTACTTTTCCTCCTTTTCAATCGCACCAAACGGACAGACATTTGTACATAGTCCGCAGCCGTTACACTGTGTTGTGTCAATCTTAACAGTATCGCCGTCTAATGAAATTGCAGGACAGCCGAGTTTCATACACATCTTACACTTCTTACACTTGTCTGTTATGTGACAGTGACCCGAATACTTTTTACGCATATTCGGAAGAAGTGCGCAAGGTCTTTGTGCGATAATAACCGAAGGTTCTTCTCTTTCAACTTCTTCTTTTACGACCTTTTCAAAATTCTTTACGTCAAACGGGTCTGCAACGACAACGTGTTCAATACCGATTGACTTGCAAAGTGTTATCAAATTAACTTGCTTTGTTTCTTCCTTACGGATTGTGTAACCTGTTGTAGGGTTATCCTGGTGACCTGTCATACCTGTGATTGAGTTGTCAAGAATTATAACAGTATTGTTACCCTTGTTGTATACAATGTCAACAAGACCTGTAATACCCGAGTGCATAAATGTTGAATCACCGATTACTGATACAAGTTTCTTATTAAATTCAGCACCTCTTGCTTTTGCCATACCGTGTGCGGCACTGATTGAAGCACCCATACAAATTGTTGTGTCAACGCTTTGCAGAGGAGGTGTTGCACCAAGTGTATAACAGCCTATATCGCCCGAAACAACAAGACCGAGTTTCTTTAGTACATAGAATGTACCTCTGTGCGGACAGCCTGCACACATTACAGGAGGACGAACAGGTGTAGGCTCGTCTATAACGTCAAATTCAGGTGCGTCTATATCCAAAACGGCTTTCTTTATCATTGACGGTGTATATTCGCCTTGAAGTGTAAATACGTCCTTGCCTATTACATCAACTCCGACGCTCTTACAGAAATCTTCGATAACAGGGTCAAGTTCTTCGATAACGAAAACTTTATCATACTTTGACGCAAATTCTTTTATCTTCTTTTCAGGCAGCGGATAAACTATACCGATTTTCAAATAATCAGCCTTATCGCCAAGTGCTTCTTTTGCATACATATATGCGATACCGCCTGCGATAATACCGATTTTTGAGCCGTTTTCTTCAACTCTGTTAAGAGGTGATGTTTCAGCCATTTCCTTTAGTGCGTTTATTCTGTCCTCAACGACAACGTGACGCTTTATCGCATTACCGGGCATCATTACATACTTCTGCGGATTTTTCTCGTAATCCTTTAATGCAACTTCCTGCTTTTCTTCTTCCTCAACAAGACTCTGTGAGTGAGAAACTCTTGTTGAAAGTCTTAAAAATACAGGTGTATCGTATTTTTCGGAAAGTTCATATGCAGTCTTTGTGAACTCCTTACATTCTCCGCTGTCAGACGGCTCTAACATAAGTATTTTAGACGCCTTTGCATAGTGACGTGAATCCTGTTCATTCTGTGATGAGTGCATACCTTGGTCATCGGCAACGCACAATACAAGACCGCCGTTTACTCCTGTATAGCTTGCAGTGAAAACAGGGTCAGCCATTACGTTAAGTCCGACGTGTTTCATACAAGACATACTTCTTGCACCGGCGATTGACGCACCGATTGCAACTTCTGCCGCAACCTTTTCATTCGGCGCCCATTCAACGTATATATCGTCATATTTAACTATATTTTCTGTAATCTCGGTACTCGGTGTGCCGGGATATGAGGAAACAACGCTTACACCGGCCTCATAAGCACCGCGTGCAACCGCTTCATTTCCAAGCATTAACTTTTTCATCATGTAATCCTCCTCGTTATTTAACCATTATTATAATTTTAACAAAATTCGCCTCTATCGTCAAGTACATTGTAGAAAAAAGCAACAAAACATATTATACTTTCATATTAAAATACCCATTTGTGTTAAACAAATGGGTATTTTAATCAAGGACTGTTGAGAAATCAGTTCGGATTTTGCGAAAATGAACTCGTCGGCGTACATTGGTACGTTAGAGTTTATTTTCACAAAAAGTGCATAGTCAAGCCGTATATCAAAGATAGGCTTGACTAGTATTTGTTTTATTTTTTAATCAACTCATAAACATAAAAATAACATTTTGCACGTTACGGACAATTTATCGACAGTCCTTTTTATTCAAGTTCAAATGCACCTGTGTAAAGTTGATAATACTTACCTTTTTGCGCTATAAGCTGTTCGTGATTACCGCGTTCGATAATTCTTCCGAGTTCAAGCACCATAATCACATCTGAATTTCTTACCGTTGAAAGTCTGTGTGCGATAACAAATACTGTACGTCCCGTCATAAGTGCATCCATACCTCTTTGAACTATCGCCTCTGTTCTTGTATCAATACTTGAAGTTGCCTCGTCAAGTATCATTACAGGCGGGTCTGCAACTGCCGCTCTTGCGATTGACAAAAGTTGTCTTTGACCTTGCGACAAGCTGCCGCCGTCACCCGAAATAACTGTGTCATATCCGTCAGGCAACATATTTATAAACTCATCCGCATTTGCAAGTCTTGCCGCCGCATAAACTTCTTCGTCCGTTGCGTCAAGATTACCGTATCGGATATTTTCCTTAATTGTACCCGTAAACAAGTTTGTATCCTGCAAAACGATACCAAGCGAACGTCTTAAATCTTTCTTTTTGATACGGTTAATATTAATTCCGTCATAAGTTATCGTACCGTCGGCAATATCATAGAAACGATTTATAAGGTTGGTAATTGTAGTTTTACCCGCACCTGTCGCACCGACAAACGCAACCTTTTCGCCGTGGTCGGCATACAAAGTTATATCGTGAAGTACGATTTTTTCCGGATTATATCCGAAATCAACATCAAAGAATTTAACTTCACCCGTAAGACGTGTGTACTTAACACTGCCGTCCTTTTGAACTTCTTTCCAAGCCCACATATATGTCTTTTCTTCAGTTTCAACAATATTGTCGTTTCTGTCGTACTTAACATTGACAAGTGTAACATCGCCGTTGTCCTGTTCAACTTCTTCGTCCATAAGATTGAATATTCTCTCCGCTCCGGCAAGTGCCATAACGATTGAGTTAAGCTGTTGTGATATTTGGTTTATCGGCATTGTGAATGATTTTGAAAGTTGCAGAAATGACGCTATAACACCAAGTGTAAGTCCCGCAACTCCGTTTAGTGCAAGTGCACCGCCGATAATAGCTATAAGCACATACTGCAGGTTACCCAAATTAGCCATAATCGGCATTAGGATATTTGCGTATTTATTAGCCTCTGTTGCGTTTTCACAAAGTTCTTCGTTAATCTTATCAAAATCTTCTTTTGAATGTTCTTCGTGACAGAACACCTTAACGACCTTCTGACCGTTAATCATTTCTTCGATATAACCGTTTACCTTACCGATGGACTGCTGTTGTTTTACAAAAAATCTTCCGCTCGCTCCTGCAATTTTCTTTATTACAAACATCATACAGGTCGCAAACACCAACACAAATATTGCAAGATAAACATTCGATATAAACATCGCAACGACTACCGATATAATTGTAACCGCCGACGAAAACATCTGCGGAATACTCTGTGCCATCATCTGTCTTAGAGTATCTGTATCGTTTGTGTAGTAACTCATTATATCGCCGTGAGTATGTGTATCGAAATACTTAATCGGCAATTTCTGCATATGAGTAAACATATCGTCACGAATTTTCTTTAACACACCCTGTGCGATTGATACCATAGTTCTGTTATAAAACAATGTAGCAAGTATTCCCACTGCATACACAATACCCATTACGCAGATTGCTTTAAGCAAGCCCGTGAATACAGGGTTTGTACTGCCCAAAAGCGGTGTTATATAGTCATCGATAAGCGTACCGATAAACATTGAGCCGGCAACGTTTGCAACGGCACTCAGCAATATACATATCAATACAAAGATAAATCTGAATTTGTATTTCTTCATATATGAAAGAATACGTTTGATTGTCTTACCGGTATTTTGTGCACCGTGTTTATTCATCGTCACCGCCTCCTTTCACCTGTGAATTATATACTTCACTATATATTTCGTTGTTCTTCAAAAGTTCTTCGTGAGTACCTATTCCGTTTATTTCACCGTTATCCATAACAATTATCTTATCTGCGTCTTCGACAGATGAAATTCTCTGTGCAATAATAATCTTTGTTGTATTCGGTATTTCTTCACGGAACGCACGTCTGATACTTGCATCTGTCTTTGTATCAACCGCACTTGTACTGTCGTCCAAAATAAGGATTTTCGGTTTCTTTAACAAAGCTCTTGCGATACAAAGTCTTTGTTTCTGACCGCCCGATACATTTGAACCGCCCTGTTCGATATAAGTATCATACTTATCAGGGAATGTCTGAATAAATTCATCGGCTTGTGCAAGCTTACATACTCTTTCGATTTCTTCATCTGTTGCGTGGTCATTACCCCAACGCAAGTTTTCTTTGATTGTTCCGGAGAACAACACATTTTTCTGAAGTACCATTGCAACCTCGTCACGCAATGACTCAATATCATATTCCTTTACGTTTCTGTCACCGACAATCACTTCACCGTCGGTTGTATCGTAAAGTCTTGGGATAAGCTGTACAAGGCTTGACTTTGAACTTCCCGTACCGCCTATAATTCCGACAGTTTCACCCGATTTAATATCAAGATTTATATTCTTAAGGCAGAGTTTTCTCTTTTTCTTTGAATATCCGAAGTTTACATTTCTGAATGAAATATCGCCGTTTTTAATTTCATATACAGGATTTTCAGGATTTGTAAGATCGCTCTTTTCGTCAAGTATTTCGACGATTCTTTCAGATGACGCTCTTGCCATTGTAATCATTACGAACACCATTGAAAGCATCATAAGGTTCATAAGAATTTGCATTGTATATGCAATAAGGCTTGTAAGCTCACCTGTTGTCATAGTTGACGCAACGATAAGCTTTGCACCGAACCACGATATGAAAAGCATACAGCCGTATGCCGCGAACTGCATAAGCGGTGCGTTAAATGCCAAAAGTTTTTCGGCTTTTACAAAGTCATCGTATATATCTTCAGAAACGTTTTTAAATTTCTTTTCTTCGAAATCTTCTCTTACAAATGATTTAACAACTCTTATACCTCTCAAATTTTCCTGTACAACGTTGTTAAGTTTATCGTATATCTTGAATACTCGTTCAAATATCGGGTGTGCGTGAGTCATTATAAAATACAATCCGCCGCCCAAAACAGGAATTGCAAGCAAGAATACAAGTGAAAGTTTATGATTTATACCAAACGCCATAATAAGTGAGAATATAATCATTATCGGACCTTTTACCGCAATTCTGACTATCATCTGATAAGCATTTTGTACGTTCGTTATATCAGTTGTAAGTCTTGTTACGATACTTGATGCAGAGAATTTATCAATATTTGAAAATGAGAAGTTCTGTACATTATAGAACATATCCTTTCTCAAATTCTTCGCAAAACCTGCCGATGCACTCGCCGCAAATTTACCCGACAATGCACCGAAAACCAATGAAATTACACATGAAATTGCAAGGGCGATACCTATTTTCAATATGTAATTCATATTTCCAGCGTCAATACCCTTGTCAATAAGCATAGCCATAAGAAGCGGTATTACAACTTCCATAATAACTTCAAGAGTAACAAAAATCGGTGCAAGAATCGAATCACGTTTATACTCTCTTACACTTTTTAATAATGTCTTTATCATCTAATTCCTCCTTTAAAAATGTAGTACGCTACATATTAAGGTAAAAATATACCCTATTTTTCACACTTATCATTGTCTTGGTACATATGTTCGTAAACCTTTGTTAAAAGTTTTTTGAGTTCTTTTTCCTCCTCATCATTTAATGCACCTGTTATCAACGAATCCATATACTTTCTGTGTTCTTTCATTTCACTGCCAAGCTCAAAAGCCTTGTCAAACAAAATAACCTGTCTGCATCTATGGTCCTCCGGATTTACCTCAACACGCACAAAATTATTCTTCTCCATACGCTTTAAAAGTCCGATAATCGTGGAATGTCTTAACCCAAATTCCTGTTCAATCTCCTTTTGCATTACAACATTCTTGCCCTTTTCAAGCATATAAAAAAGTATATTTGCCTGCGAACAGGTTATATCGTATTTCTTCAGATGTGCATTTGCCGCCATAGACATAATCTCATCTATCCTCTTAAAATAAAAGCCTATACCTTTCTTTTTCACAAATACACCTCCTCGCAAAAAAATGTAGCGTACTATACTTTTTGTGTAGTACGCTACATATTATACACATTATTAATATTAATGTCAATAAACCTTTTTCAAAGTTCATATTTTGTTCATTAATTGTTCACGTTATTCGGAAACGTAACATAAATAGTTGTACCTTTGCCGACTTTGCTCTTTACGCGTATAGTCGCATTATGGCAGGCACAAACGTGCTTTACTATTGAAAGTCCCAAGCCTGTACCGCCGACTTTTTTTGAGTGGCTTTTATCAACGCGATAAAAACGTTCAAATATTCTTTCCGTATCTTCGGGCGGTATTCCTATACCCGTATCCTTTACGGACAGTTCCACGCCCTTTGCCGACTCGCCGACAAATACGGTTATTTTTCCGTTATCCTTATTATACTTTATCGCATTGTCAAGCAAGTTATATACAAGCTCACTCACCAATGTCACGTTACCTTTTATGAATGTCGGTATCTTCGTATAATAAATCTGAATACCTCGTTCTTTTGCGGCTTTTTCAAGAACACATATCGCCTCTTCCGTAACCAGCGAAAGGTCGATATTTTCCGGATTTTCAACACTTCCCTGTTCGTCAATATTTGATAGATTTATTATATCATCTATAAGAGTAAGAAGTCGGTCGGACTCTTTTTCTATCTTTCTGCCAAACTCCTTGATGTCCTCCGCCTTTGCCATACCGTTGCTTATCATTTGTGCATATCCCGAAATGGTTGTAAGCGGTGTTTTAAGCTCGTGCGAAACGTTTGCGGTAAATTCACGTCTGATTTTTTCCGTCTTTTCTTTTTCCGCATTTTGATTTGCTATTCTTGCAAAAAACGGTTTCAACTCGTCATATATCTCTGCCTTGCCTATATTATTTATATCCACTTCATTAATCGGATCTAAAATATATTTCGTCAAATGCTTTGCACTCACAAACGAAACAGCAATAACGCATATTAAAATAATAATAACTATCGGCATTATGGTCAAAACCATATACATTATTACTTTTGTCGGCTGTGACATTCTTAATATACTGCCGTTATTCAATTTTACGGCATAATAATATATTTTTTCACCAATCGTTTCGGAATTACGGCTACTGCTCCCGTTTCCGTATGTAACGGCTTGTTTAACTTCCGGTCGTTCAAAATGGTTTTCCATTGTAGTTGTATCCGCCTCGTTATCATAAATAACCGTACCGTCTGATTTGATAAGCGTCACTCGAATATCGGATACATCATCATACATTTTGGTTAATATATTAATTTCACTGTTTTCGTCATAACCGTCTAAGCATTGTGCCAATATATTTGTTCTTGATTTTAAATCTGATTTTTCCTTTATCGAATACTGTGTACAATATGCCACCAAAATAAGCAGCATACTTACTATAACTGATGATATTGTAAGAATTTTCAGCGTGCCGTTTATAGCTTTTCTCATATCTTATATCCTACATTTCTTATAGTTTCGATACACTTACCCTTTTCGCCGAGTTTATGTCTTAAACTTCCTATATGAACGTCCAGCGTTCTGCTTTCGCCCTCAAAGTGATAACCCCATATCTTTTCAAGCAAAACCTCTCTCGGCACAACTGTGCCTTTGTTTTTCAGAAGATATTTAAGAAGTTCAAATTCTTTAAACGTTATCGCAATATCCTTTCCGTCAACCTTTACATTCCTGCTTTGGTTGTCCAAAATGATACCCTTGTATTCGATTATATCAGAACCGGCTTGCGGACCGCTCCTGCGAAGGACTGCTTTAATTCTTGAAATAAGTTCCATAACGCCGAAAGGCTTTGTTACATAGTCGTCCGCTCCGTATTCAAAGCCTTTGACTTTGTCACTTTCAGTACCTTTGGCTGTTATCATAATAACAGGAACATTTTTAGTCGTATCGTTGTTTCGTATGTCTTTCAGTATAGCAATTCCGTCTTTATCCGGCAGCATTATATCCAAAAGCACCATTGACGGCAAACGCTCGCCAAGTCGTTTTTCAAAATCTGAGGCACTTTCAAAGCCCTCTGCCTCAAACCCTGCTGATTTCACTGCATACGTTATTAAATCTCTTATTCCCTCATCATCTTCGACGCAATAAATCAAATCCATAAAACAATCCCCCATTTATACATTATTCAACTTCTGACGATACTGAAAACGGCAATATATACTTTTTACCGAATTCAACGCACAATTCTTTATATTCAGGATTGTTTCGTCTGTTACTCATAACGTGATGCACATCATAATTTTCGTCATTGAGTTCAATAATAGCTGCAGCAACGTTTGCACAGTGATCAGATATTTTTTCAAGTGCGGTAATGTAATCGGTAAATACAAAACCTTGATTTACACTGCATCTGCCCTCTTGCATACGCTTTATATGACGGTTTTTAAGGTCATTTCTAAGTCTGTCGATAACGTCCTCCAAAGGCTCAACTTTATTAGCAAGTTTAACATCGTCCTTTGAAAATGCACTGATTGTAAGGTCGATAATTTCACCGACGGCATTAACCATTATAGTGATTTCCTGTCTTGCCTTGTCGGAGAAATGAACGTCTTTATCACGTTTTTCTCTCGCTGTAAATACCAAATCGGCGGTATAGTCCGTCATTTTCTCAAAATCTGATATTGCGTGAAGAAGTATTGAAACTTTCTGCGAATCCGACTCATTCAAGCTCTTTGCCGAAAGCTTTACAAGATATGCACCGAGTGCGTCCTCATATTCATCGGCAAGATTTTCTGTTTCTATAATTTTCCTATCTATCGACTCTGAATACTTTGCAACACATTCCTGTGCCATGGTAAAGCTCTCTTTTACCATATATGCCATATTTGTAGCAAGCGTCATACATTGTTCAACAGCGAATGACGGAGTTTGTAAAAATCTTTCGTCAAGCAAACCGAATGTGCTTTCTTCCGCACCCTCTTTAATTGTCATTCTTGCCAGTTTTTCAAGTAACTTGTTAAACGGCAACAATACAGCCGTTGCAACAACATTGAATATCGTATGAACTATTGCGATATTAAACGGTGTAACAGAATCGCTTACAAATGCAAAATTGAAGATTGCATTTGCCGCATAGAATAATACAAGGAATAAAACCGTACCTATAATATTGAAATACAAATGCACCATTGCGGCACGTTTTGCGTTTTTGCTTGCACCGATACATGATATAAGTGCAGTCACACAAGTACCTATATTTTGTCCCATAATTATAGGAATTGCCGCACCGAACGTTATTTTACCCGTAGAAGAAAGTGCCTGAAGTATACCGACAGATGCAGATGACGATTGTATAACAGCCGTTAAAACAGCACCTGCAAGCACACCTAAAATAGGATTTTGGAACATTGTAAGTATGTTTGTAAATGCCTCAACATCTTTTAAAGGCTCAACAGCCGCCGACATTGTTTCCATACCGAACATAAGTACCGCAAAACCAAGAAGTATGTTACCGATATTCTTCTTAGAGTCGCTCTTTGCAGCCATTGTAAATACAATACCGATAAGTGCTAAAACCGGAGTGAAGTTAGCCGGCTTACAGAGTTGAATCCAAAAGCTGTCCCCCTGTATACCGGAAAGGCTCAATATCCATGATGTAACAGTCGTACCGATATTTGCACCCATTATAATACCGATAGCCTGTCCGAGTTTCATAATGCCTGAGTTTACAAAACCTACAACCATAACCGTAGTAGCTGAAGATGACTGTATAACCGCCGTAACGGCAGCACCCAAAACAACACCTTTTATAGGATTTGACGTAAGTTTTTCAAGTATCTGTTCAAACTTACCGCCGCCAAGCTTTTCAAGACCGCTGCCCATTACGTTCATTCCGTAAAGGAACATCGCCAGTCCTCCGAACAATGAAAATAAACCAAAAATGTTCATAATTTTATCCCCTTGTTTATATTTTATAAAATCCTCTAAGCTAATTATATATAATCTATGTAAAATTGTATTCAAGCCTATCTTAAATTTATGTAAAATCTTTTAAAACTCGCCAATATTCGATTAATTTTTCAAGCGAAAACATTGCGTTTGCAGGGCTTGTAGACGGCAGTTTTACCGCATTTAAGTCAGAATTGTATTTTACAAACAATTTATACGCGGTATTTCCGTTTGTAAAGATTTTTTTAATTTCAGCCGTTTGTAAAATCCGTCTTAAATCATTCGGCGTAACATTTTTTATAGAGCTGTCGGACGAACCTTCTATGTCACAGCTTGCAATAACGTCCCAAACCGCAATATTATGTTTTATCAAAAATGCTTTTTTGTCCTCTGTCGTGCCCGGACAGACGTCATTCATAACATTCGCAAGCACCTTCCAAAACCTGTTCTGCGGATGACCGTAGAAAAAGTTTGCTTCACGTGATTTTACAGACGGGAAACTGCCGAGTATAAGTATTTTTGAATTTTTATCGTATATGGGTTCTATTGTATGAAATTCCATTTCTATCACCTCTTAAATAATACTGTATAAACCTTAAATACACCTTAATTTTATAAAAATATCAGTGGAAATCAAATTTTGTATTGACTATTATATTTTTATATTATATCATAAAAATATTCACAAATAAAGAAAGGATTATAGATTATGAAAACAGCAAACGCACCATTGTTTAAAGACCCTATTCATAACGGAGCCGCCGACCCTGTCGTTATATATAATGAAGAAACAGGCACTCATTATATGCTTTACACCGCAAGACGTGCAGACGTTGAAGAAGAAGGCGTAATGTGGGTACACGGTACTGATATAGGAATTGCGGAAAGTAAAGACAACGGCAATTCATGGGAATATATAGGTATATGCAAAGGCCTTGAATACGGCGAAGGCAAAAATACATATTGGGCACCGGAGGTTATACGTTTCGGCGAGCTTTATCATATGTATGTAAGCTATGTTCCGGGAATTCCTGCCGACTGGAATCACCCGCGTTACATTCTTCACTACACATCAAAAAATTTGATTGATTGGAATTTTGAAAGCAAGCTTAACCTTTCATCAGAAAAAATTATTGACGCTTGTGTATTTAGACTACCGAACGGTATTTTCAGAATGTGGTACAAGGACGAGCGGAACGGATCTCATACATATTTTGCCGACAGCAAGAACTTATATAATTGGGAAGTTAAAGGCTGTGCCGCCGATGATGTTCCGCACGAGGGCGCTAATGTATTTGAATTTGGCGGTAAGTATTGGCTTATAACCGACTGTTGGAGCGGTTTGGACGTCTATTATTCGGACGACCTTACGGCTTGGACAAAGCAAAGCAGTCGTATTCTTGACGTAGGCGGTACAAGAGAAGATGACGGGGTTATCGCAAATCACGCCGATGTATATGTAACGGACAACAACGCATATATTTTCTACTTCACTCACCCTGACAGACAAAAAAATATGCTTGAAAATAATATCGGAAACGAACGCAGAACATCAATTCAAGTTGCCGAACTTGAAGTTAAAGACGGTGTTTTGGTATGTGACAGAAATAAGGATATATCGGTTAAACTTAAATAATATAAAAAGGTTAGACGAAATTTCGTCTAACCTTTTGTATTACTTTGATGTAGTTATGCTTATATTGTTTCCGTCACTTGTCATTACAATATCGCCGCTTTCATCGGTGCGATACACTTCCACACCCGCGTCACTTAGTTTACTTAAAGTTTCTTCATTAGGGTGACCGTATGAATTGCCTTTTTCTACGCTTATCACGGCATACTGCGGCATAACTTCACGCAAAAACGGATATGACGTTGACGTTCTCGAACCGTGATGACCGACTTTAAGCACCGTTGATTTCAAATCTGCACCGCTGTTTAATATTTCTGCTTCCTCGTTGCTTTCGGCGTCACCCGTAAATAAGAATGACGTGTTTCCGTATGTAATTTTTAATACTATTGACGTACTGTTTAAATCCTTGCCGTTTTCGTCAACAGGTCCTAAAAATTCAACCGTACTGCTGCCAAGCTGAATTTCGTCACCGACATTCGGGTGCTTAATTTCAACATTTTGTTCTTCGGCTTTTTTCTTGAAATTTTTATATGCCTTTGTATTCGCCTCTGTTTTCGGTGCATATATGTTGTCCGCTTTTGTTACCGACAACGCACCTGACAAACCGCCGACATGGTCCTCATGAGCATGAGAACACACAACATAATTAAGCTCCGTAACATCTTCTTTCTTTAAATATGCCGCTACCACATTACTGTCCGCAACATTTCCGCCGTCTATCATCATCGTTTCGCCGTCACATTCTATAAGCGCCGAATCAGCTTGTCCTACATCTATAAAATGCACCTCAAAATTTGAATTTTCGGGTATATCCGATGGGTTTACATTACTTCCCGATATTCCGAATGACATAACAAATGCCATTAACATATTTAAAATTTTGCTCATCTTCTACTCTCCCTTCATATATAAAATTATTATAACTTATAATTGACTTAATCTGCAAGTATTTTATTGATTATTTTGATGTTTAATGTTAAAATATCTTTATAGTATAAATTTGAAAGGATATTGTATATGTTAAATGCTGTGTTTTTTCCGTTTTCGGAAATGTATATAAATCACGTTAAATCATCGGAAAAATATGATATGAAGATACAGCACTACCATGACGCATATGAAATATATTTGCAGGCGGACGGTGAGAGATACTTGTTCCTTGACGATATTTGTTACACGTTAAAGCAAGGCGATTTGGTAATTTTAAAGCCGTTTGACATTCACTATATGGAAAGCCGCGACATTGATTTTTACGAAAGATATGTTTTGAATTTCAGCAGTGATATGCTGAGCGGAATTTTGACAAAAACAGAAACCGACATTCTTTTCGATAACATCAAGTCGTGCGTATTCCATCTTAATGATGAGCAATTTACTCTTATTCTCGATTACTTCAAAAAAATTGACGCATTTTCAAACAGAATAGGTTTGCTTTCCGAAAAACTTGCGTTAAGCAGTGTTTTTCAGCTTGTTTCTGTAATTAAAGACCTTTCAAAAAATGCCGAAATTATCACAAGTCAAAATACTCCGCCCGAAATAGTTACGGCGATAGATTACATAAACAACCACTATAAAGAGGACATAAACCTTGACATTATAACCGACGTCGTACATATCAGCAAATATCATTTTTCACGACTTTTCCACAAAGCAACGGGTGCAACGTTTCTGCAATATTTATACAATGTGCGTCTTGTAAACGTCCACTCACTGCTTGCCGAAACAAATTTAAACTTAAACGAAATCGCTATTCGTACAGGCTTTTCGTCAAGTGCGCATTTATCAAGAATTTTCAAGCAAGTGTACAATGTTTCACCGCAAAAATTCAGACGTATGTTAAAAGAGAAATCAAAAAAGCAGTGATTAACACTGCTTTTTATTATTGCTGAAGTTGTTTTTTGAATATTGTTCTGAAAATTAATCTTGCAAGCGGTCCTGCAAAAAATATTTGCCAGCACAATGCCATTGGGAAATTCATAGCTGTTGTTTGCAACCATACCGCAACAATTTCTTTGCCCGAATTTTTAAACAGCAATGTTGCAATCATACTCATTGTCGGACACATAATACATACAATCATTGACGAAATTGCAAGCGTGATAAAGAACGGATTATCCACTCCCGGTCTTATAAATCTGAATGCAAGCTTTGTCGCAAGTTTTTCGACTGCGAAAAACTCAAGTATGAATGCGGCAGGCCACATTATAACCATTTCGTGAAATGCAAGCAAGAACACCTCATTGCTCATCTGTCCCTTGTTCAGGCTGATATTATAGCATATCATTGCGTACACCATAATAAAAGCCATAATCAGTGTGAAAATAATGTTTTGAAATTTTGTCTTTGGCATAAATTTTTACCCTCTTTTATTAAATTTACGCAAAAAAACAACACATCCGTGTTGTTCGTTATCATCGTTAAGCACAATGTGTCGTTTCCAATTATATACCAAAGCATTATTAAATTGCGAAGATTATTTTAACATAACCAGTCTGTGTTGTCAATACCTTTCTCTAAAAATAATCAAAAATCACATCGCAAGATGTGATTTTTGGAGCTGTCGACAGGCTTAATTACTTACCCATTCTCCGACCGATTCATTTGTTACAACATTTACGTTTCCGGAGAAATCGGACGTATAAAGCTTACCGCTTTTTTTATCCAAAAAGTAAATTTTATCATTTTCAACATCGAATTTTTTTACTGCTTTATCATAAATACACGTCAAGTCGCTTGCGTCAAGACTGCCTATATAAAGTCCGTTATACGAAGTTATAAGTCTGCCGTCCGCAGTCTTCACATCGTCTGCATAACAAACATAATTATTGTCACTGCCGTCAAGATTTACGCGGTAAACCTCCTCACGGAAAGGGTTTTTATAATAAATCGTATCTCCCCACTGTGCAATAAGTTCAATATTTATCCATGACGCGTCGCCCTTTACGACCAAATGTTGATCTGTTCCGTCTATGTTCATACAATAAATATCTTTTCCGTTATCTTGATTTACAAACAGAATTTTATCTGTCGGCGTTTGCTTTTTACAAATAAGCGAATTAATTTGATTTAAGGTCTTAACTTCACTTCCGTCACGGCTAATTCTCATCAAATTACCGTACCAAACACCGTTTTCGACAAACAGATAATCTCCGTAATAAAAACAGTTAAACGGATACAGCTTAACATCATTGTCACCCATGCTTAATTTCACAAGTGACATTCCGTCAAGAGTAATTCCGTACATTATATTGTCATTATCCAAGTTGAAATATATGTAATCCTTGTACTTTTTAGGGTATCTGACCGAATTGTCCGTAAGTCGTTCAACGTCGCCGCTGTCAATATTCATACGATAAAGAACGCCGCTCTTTTTTCCGCCGTCCGATTCCTGATAATATATCCACCCATCATCAACGGCAATTTTATTGACCGTTTTATTGATAAGTTCCTCTTCACCCGATATGTCATTTGCTCGGTAAAGGTGTCTGTCATTTTTAGACAAATAGTAAACATTATTGTCATACATCTCAAGTTCACAGACGCTGTTGTCAGATAATTTCTGTCTGTTTGCACTGTTTTTGTCTACTGAATATAGCTTTTGATAGTCAGAATCAGATGCATAGTATACCGTACCGCTTTCGTTTATACGGCTGTCTATAACAACTCTGTTGTTTTCACCGTCCCAACCGACAGTTGCACCTAAAGTTTCGGAAACCGCTCTTACGGGAACATATGTTCTGTCATCAATTATTTTAGCAGGTACGTCAAGCTGAATTTGGTCAACCCAAATTGCCGAACCGTCTGAATTATATACTCCCGTACTCATAATTTGATTATCAACAGGCACGCATATAAATTCGCCGTTTCTCTCAGCCCAAACCGTTCTGCCGTTATTGTCCCACGACACATTTGCACCGAAAGCCTCAAATATCGCTCTCATCGGTACAAGTACACGTTCGTCAATATTCTTCGGATTAACGTCACATTCCAATTTTTCGCCGTCAATATATACTTCTATAACGTCATTAGCAAAAGCATTTACGCACGGCAACATAATTACTCCGCTTATCAAAAGTGCAATCAGTTTTTTCAAGATAATCGCTCCTTTATTACAGCATAAATATCATCATTTATATCTTCGACACTTCTTATTTTTCCGTTTTCAACACATGAAATATGTTTCCAGCCGAAACGTTTTGATACGTATACTGCATTATCATAGCTTTTTTGAAGATACGATATATCACTCTCGTGTATATCCTTTTTATCCCCACCGTTTGACTTGTTCACCCTGTCTTTCATTAATTCTATACCGTACTTTGGCGGCATATCAAGAAATATCGTAACGTTCGGACGCGGAAGTCCGTAAACATTGTATTCAAGGTCGTCAAGCCACGTTAAAAACTTGTCTTTTTCTTCTTGATTTTCGATTTTGCTTGCTTGATGTATAAGATTTGACGACACATATCTGTCTGCTAAAATCAATGTACCGTTTTCGTAATCCTTTCCCCAATCGGTTTTATACGTCGCAAATCTGTCAGCCGCAAAAAACGTTGATGTGGCATACGCATTCACATCTGACGGCTTGTCGCCGAATTCACCGTTTAGGTACATCTTTACAAGTGTTGACGATGGGTTGTCATACGCCGGAAACGACACAGACTTTATTTTTAATTCGTTATTTTCAAGACGTTTTTTTAAAAGTTCCGTCTGTGTTTGCTTTCCGCTCGCGTCAACGCCGTCAATCGCTATAAGTATTCCCATAATTTCTCCTAAAATCAGTCTTGTTTGTATTTTTTTCCTTTTGCAATTACCGTTGCCGCAAATTTAGGCAATTCCATCATTCTTCCTATACGCCAAGGTTCTTTGCAAAGTCTGTAAAACCATTCCATACCTGTTTTACAGAATATTTCAGGTGCGCGTTCAACTTTTCCGGCAAATACGTCAAGACTTCCGCCAATGCCCATCGCAACGCGTACTTTAAGTGCATCTCTGTTTCTTTCAATCCACTGTTCCTGCTTAGGTGCGCCTAAGCATACAAAAACAATATCCGCACCGGAATTGTTGATTTCCTCAACAATTTCAGTCTCTTCTTCCGGCTTGAAATATCCGTTTCTTGTACCGACAATATTAAGGTCGGTGTATTCTTCCAAAAGCTTTTTCTTTGCCTCTTCCGCAACACCCGGCTTACCTCCGAAAAGGAACAGCTTGTGGTCTGTGTAATTCATTTTTTGCAAAACCTGTCTTGCAATGTCATATCCTGCCGCACGTTCGCTTATAGGCTTTTTCAAAATCTTTGACGCATGCACAACGCCTATGCCGTCGGCAGTAAGCAAGTCAGCATTATTAAGAAGTTTACAAAATTTTTCGTCTTTGTATGCAAGCATAATTATTTCCGAATTAGGCGTGTATACCGCATGAAACTTATCTTCGTCCAAAAAACGCATAATGCAGTCAGTAGCCTGTGAAATGTTCACCATATCAACGTGAACACCAAGTATGTTTACTTTATCCATGTTCTTCTCCTTGCTTTGAATATATTTTATTTGCCACCACTCCGTCACTTCGTGACACCTCTCCTCAAGGAGAGGCTTTTCGGCTCCCATTGAGGGGAGCTGTCGGCATTGCCGTCTGTTGGGTGGTTTTTTCGGGCGACCTATGATCGCCACTACGAATATCTATTATCTGTTATCTATTTTTGTATACTCCTTACTGTGTACCATCGACTTATACGCCGGTCTGATAATTCTGCCGCAGCCGATAACTTCTTCAAGTCTATGTGCGCACCAGCCGACAATTCTTGAAATAGCGAAAAGCGGTGTATACATTTCGGTAGGTATGCCGAGCATTTTATAAACAAAGCCCGAATACATATCAACGTTCGCACACATAACCTTATGATTATTCTTAACTTCCGCAAATACACCCGGTGTAAGACGTTCAACACTGCAATACAGTTTAAATTCCTTTTCAAATTCAGGGTGATTTGAAACAAGCTGACCTGCTTTTTCTTTAAGCAAAATACATCTTGGGTCACTGTATGTATAAATAGCGTGTCCCATACCGTATATAAGTCCCGAACCGTCAAAAGCCTCTTTACGAAGAATTTTTGCAAGGAATGCCTTAACCTCCTCATCATCTTCCCAGTGCTTAACGTTTGCCTTGATTTCTTCCATCATACCCATAACCTTTGCGTTTGCACCACCGTGCTTAGGACCTTTAAGTGAGCCGATAGCCGCCGCAATAGCAGAATATGTATCAGTATCCGATGAAGAAACAACTCTTGTTGTAAATGCCGAATTGTTACCTCCTCCGTGTTCAGCGTGTATCATAAGCAATACATCAAGCATTTCCGCTTCTTCACGAGTATATTTATTATCGGGTCTTATCATATAAAGCAGATTCTCAGCTGTTGACAATCTTGGCTGCGGTGTGTGAAGATACAGACTTTTTCCGTCATGATAATGGCTCTTTGCCTGATAGCCGTATGCCGCCATTACAGGAAGTCTTGCAATCAATTCTATTGACTGACGCAAGATATTACCCGTTGAAATATCATCCGGATTTGAGTCATACGAATAAGACGCAAGTACGGAACGGGCAATTTTATTCATTATATTCTTACTAGGAGCTTTCAAAATCATATCTTCCGCAAAGCCTTCCGGCAATACACGAAGATTTCCGATAAGTCTTGAAAAATCGTCCAAAGTCTTTTTATCCGGAAGATGTCCGAATAACAGCAGATATGCTACTTCTTCAAAACCAAATCTCTTCTCTTTTTCACAGTTTTTAACTATATCTGTAAGGTCATAACCACGGTATCTCAAATGACCTTCCATAGGAATTTTTTCACCGTCATCAATATAGTAACCCAAAACCGCACCGACAGAAGTAAGTCCTGCCATTACACCTGTACCATCATCGTTTCTCAAACCTCTTTTAACGCTGTACTGCTTAAAAAGTTCCTTTGAAAACGGCTGATACACATCTGATGCCTCTTCTTGAAATCTCTCTTGTAATCTCTTTTTATCCTCTTCCTTTAACATATCTCCACTTCCCTTCCGCTCCGCTATATCAGAGCTTGAAATTTATATCAGACTTATTTGATTGTCCTCTCCCCTTAAAATTCCTCCGGCTGCCGGAATATTTTTTGGTCTGTAATGCTCAATGTCCTCAACTGTGCATTGTTCTTTGTCTACAACCTTAACAACCTTTGCGTCTTTTTTACGCAACGTTATTACCTGTATACCCTGTGTACTCTTTGTCGCTTTAAGAGGAATTTTTTCCGTATTAACCAATAACACTCTGTTATTATCCGACATCAGAACAACATCTTTATCTTCATCAAGAAGTCTTATATCACATATCGGCGACTTATTTCCGTATGCACCGATAAGTTTTTTACGGTTTGTCTTAGTTTCATAATTTGAAAGCGCAACTTTCGCCATTTTACCGTTTTCAAACGTAAACAGCATTTCGCCCTTATAATCCGTTGTTACAACAGTATACACTATTTTTTCATCTTCTTCAAGTCCAAGTATTCCCGGCAGGTACTCGCCCATAGTGCTTACCTTTGCATCTGCAAGGTCATATGTTTTCATTTTATATGCAACGCACTTATTTGAGAAGAATATAAGTTCGGATTTATTTGTCGATTCCATTGTTTGAACAATTTCATCTGTTTCCTTTAATTTATGCTCCGTTGTGCTTGAACGAAGTGATACGGCTGAAATCTTCTTAATATAATTATCTCTTGTTACGAAAATTGTAAGCGGATAATCGTCTATATTTTCCGTTTCGTTATACTCCGTTATTTCCTCACCGCTGATTAAAGTCGTCTTTCTTTCCTGACCGTATTTCTTTGCGATTTTCTTTAACTGGTCTGCGATAATATTCTTAACCTCGTTATCGTCACCCAAAATACGGTTCAGTTCTTCAAGTTCCTCCATAAGTTTTTCAATCTCTGCGGTTCTGTTTAGGATATATTCCTTGTTCAAACTGCGAAGTTTGATTTCCGCAATGTACTCCGCCTGAACTTCATCAATGTCAAAGCCCTCCATAAGATTGGGAACAACATCAGTATCTTTTTCCGTATGACGAATTATTGCAATCGCTTTGTCAATATCAAGCAAAATCTTTTTAAGACCTGTTAAAAGGTGAAGTTTTTCGCTTTTTTTATCAATATCATATTTAATACCATTTTTAACGCAGTTCATTCTGAACAGTATCCACTGCTGTAAAATTTGCTTAACGCCCAGAACCATAGGTCTTGCATTAATCAAGATATTGAAGTTACAGCTAAAACTGTCCTCAAGCGGTGTCAGTTTATACAGTTTTGTCATAAGCATATCGGGATCAACGCCACGTTTTAAATCAAGTGCGATTTGAAAACCGTCAAGACCTGTTTCGTCACGTGCGTCTGAAATTTCTTTCAGTTTGTTCGCTTTTACAAGCTCCATAATCTTGCCGATTATCGCTTCGACTGTTGTTGTATAAGGAATTTCGTTGATTTCGATACAGTTATTTGCCTTGTCGTAAGTATATTTTGCACGAAGTTTAAAACTTCCGCGGCCTGTTTCGTAAATCTTACGCATTTCGCTTTCAGAGTAAATAAGGTCCGCTCCCATTGAAAAGTCAGGTGCAGGCATATATTTAATCACGTCCGCATTTTCGTTTTTCATACAAGCGATAGTCGCGTCACAAACTTCTTTAAGATTGAATGAACAAATATTACTTGCCATACCTACGGCAATACCTTGATTTGGATTTATAAGAATATTCGGAAACGCAACCGGCAAAAGCGTCGGTTCTTTCATTTCACCGTCATAACTGTCTATAAACTCAACCGTATTCTTATTAATATCCTTAAACAGTTCCGTACATATCGGATCAAGTCTTACCTCCGTATATCTTGACGCCGCATATGCCATATCTCGCGAATACTGCTTACCAAAATTACCCTGCGACTCGACAAGCGGGTGCAAAAGTGCCTCGTTGCCACGCGTCAAACGTACCATTGTTTCATATATGGCACTGTCACCGTGAGGATTTAATTTCATTGTCTGTCCGACTACGTTAGCCGATTTTGTAAGTTTTCCTCCCAAAAGTCCCATTGTATACATTGTGTACAAAAGCTTTCTGTGAGCAGGCTTAAGTCCGTCTATTTCCGGAATTGCTCTCGATACGATAACGCTCATTGCATAGGGCATATAGTTCTGCTCAAGTGTTTCGGTAATGGGCTGTTCGTCTATCGGAGCATATATAATCTCTTTTTCTTCTACTTTCTTTTTCTTCCTTGCCATAAAATTCTCCTATCCTTTATGATAAGTCAAGCATTTCCATATATTTTCCGCCGTTGTCGGCAATGTATTCTTTTCTGTCCGTAATATTATCGCCAAGCAATACATCAAACATTCTCGATGTGCTTTCCGCATTTTCCGGCGTTACTCTTATAAGCCGTCTTGTTGACGGGTGCATTGTCGTAAGACTCATCATATCAGGCTCGTTTTCACCAAGACCTTTTGAACGTTTAATATCGTATTCGTCACGTTCTTTCGACAATCCGTCCTCTGTAAATTTCTTTAATATTTCTTCCTTTTCGCCGTCTGTATACGCAAAATGTTTTTCACCCTTACGCTTTGTCTTTGTAATCGTTATTTCATAAAGCGGTGATTCGGCAATATACACCTTGCCTTTTTCGATAAGTGTAGGCATAAGGCGGTATATCATTGTAAGAACAAGCGTTCTGATTTGGAAACCGTCAACGTCGGCATCTGTACAGATGATAACCTTGTCCCAACGCAAATTGTCAAGATTAAAACTTTCAATATTTTTATTATGAGCAGACTTAATCTCCACACCGCAGCCAAGCACTTTTACAAGGTCGGTTATAATATCGCTCTTAAAAATTCTCGGATAATCGGCTTTCAGACAATTCAGTATCTTACCTCTAATCGGCATAATCGCCTGAAACATCGGGTCACGCGCCAATTTACACGAACCTAAAGCCGAGTCGCCCTCCACTATATAAACTTCACGCTGTGAAACGTCTTTACTTCTGCAATCAACGAACTTTTCAACTCTGTTCGTTATATCCATTGTACCCGTAAGTTTCTTTTTTATATCAATTCTTGCCTTTTCGGCATTTTCACGGCTCTTTTTATTGACAAGAACTTGATTTGCGATTTTTTCGGCGTCTGTTTTGTTTTCTATAAAGTAAACTTCAAGCTGTTGACGTAAGAATTCCGTCATTGCGTCTTGAATAAATTTATTGTTTATCGCTTTTTTTGTTTGGTTTTCGTAACTTGTCTGAGTTGAGAATGAGTTTATAACAAGTGCCAAACAGTCCGCTACGTCCGCAAATGTTATTTTTGAATCGTTTTTATTATATTTGTCATTCTGTTTCAAATATCTGTCAATCGCATATACGAATGCGTTTCTTACCGCCTTATCGGGTGAACCGCCGTGTTCAAGGTAACTTGAATTGTGATAATATTCAAGCATATTGACTTTGTTTGAGAAACAGAATGCAACTTGCATTTTCATTCTGTAATCCTCTTTGTCCGCCCTGTCACGTCCCTCACGTTCCATTTCCCACGTTTCAACAGTTGTAAAGCTGTCATCGCCGACAGTTTCTTTAACATAGTCAACAATACCGTTCTCGTAATAATACTCGAACATTTCCATACCTGTTTCGGTTTCGTTGTAAAGAACGAATTTCAAGCCTGCATTAACCATAGCCTGCTTGTTTAAAACGTCTTGGAAAAATTCAATCGGTATATTTATATCGGTAAAAACTTCTGTGTCAGGTTTCCATTTTTGTACCGTTCCCGTCTGAACGCTTCTTGTTTCAGACTTTTGAAGTCCTCCGACGTTTTCGCCTTTTTCAAAATGCAATGTATACTGCGTTTTGTCACGCACAACGGTTACATCCATATATTCACTGCTGTACTGTGTTGCACACGCGCCAAGACCGTTAAGACCCAAACTGTACTCATACATTCCGCCTTTATTGTTGTCATACTTACCGCCCGCGTACAATTCACAATATACAAGCTCCCAGTTAAATCTGCCCTCGCCCTCGTTATAGTCAAGAGGTATTCCGCGGCCGTGGTCCTTTACTTCTATGGATCTATCCATAAAACGCGTAACTTCTATTAAACTTCCGTAGCCCTCACGAGCTTCATCTATTGAATTTGATAATATTTCAAAAAAAGAATGTTCACAGCCTTCAAGACCGTCTGAACCGAATATTACAGCAGGACGCTTTCTTACTCTGTCCGCACCCTTTAGACTTGTTATGCTGTCATTTCCGTATTCCTGTTTCTTTTTCGGCATAAACTAACCGTCCTTTCGTGTATTTTCGCTTTCAGCTATAAAAATACTATTATATCTTATTAATTATACTACTATATAGGTTGTTTTGTCAAACGCCGTAAGGCAACATTTAGATTAAATGAATGTTACACACTTCTTTATTATTTGTTCAACATTGATAAAACAACCAAATGATTACAGAGAAAATGATACATTGCGTAAAAAAATTATTTTCCTATTGTTTTACGACATTTTTTATGCTAAAATTATACTGTATATACAATGTATATACAGTTTATTAATACATTAATTTTAACGATTTGAGGTTTTAACTATGAATACCGCATATATATATCTTCAGCTGTATAAACTTTTTGACGACGTAACGCCTGTTCCGGTTGACTGCGGTCAGCTTTGTGACAAGGCTTGCTGTAAAGGTGACGACAGCGGAATGTTTCTTTTTCCGGGCGAAAAAGAAGTTTTTAATCTGTTAAATCCCGATTGGGTACGAATTGAAAAGACAGACTTCACATATGATTATAACGGAAAAACATATACCACGCCTATAGCTATGTGTCAAGGTTATTGTGACAGATATCAACGTCCGTTAGCCTGTCGGATTTTTCCGCTTACACCGTATCTTGACAAAAACGGTCATATGGATATTATCGTTGACCCACGTGCAAAAGGCGTCTGTCCTATGGCTAAAGGTTTTTACCTTGAAGATTTTGACGCGGTTTTCATTAAAAATATTAAAAAGGCATTTTCTTTACTTATGAAAAACAAGCAATTTAAAGCCTTTATGGTTGAATATTCAAAATACTTAGATGAATTTAAGCGTTTTTATAAATAATTAAACAGTATTCAGAAAGGATATAATTGTAATGCAGGAAAATAACAACGAGAATGAGAAAACTCTAAACGAAAATGACGTAAACGATATAATGCAAAATTCCGAAAATACAGAAACAAATGATACAGAAGAAACATATGTTACTCCTGTCAGTGAAGAAAACGTTTCCGAAAGCGAATTGACGGAAAATAACGAGTCTGATGTTTCCAATACAATCAGTGAAGAAGAAACAGCCGATAATTACAGTTTTGACGATGAGGAAGACGATTTTGCAATTTCTCCCGAAGAAAATGACGAAACAGCTCCGTCTGAGCAAGACGACAATGCAGACGACGATACAGAAACAGATATTGAAAAAGAACAGAGAAAAGCTGAACTTACAAAAAAAATCAAAGCAGGATTAAAAAAAGCGGCTGTTCCCGCTTTAATCGCAGTTATCGTACTGATTTGTACTTTCATTGCATTTTTCATATATTCCCTTTCTACTATAGAAGAAGATAAGGTTATGAAAAATGTTTACATAGAGCAGTTGGACGTTGGCGGTCTTACATATGACGAGGCACTTGATTCAATAAACGCAACATATCTTTTACAGAATACTGCAATCACAGTGACTTCAAACGGTCAGACATACGAAATAAACGGCTCAGACATCGGACTTACAGCAGTTGCGGAAGATACCGCAAAAAAGGCTTTCGATTACTGCAAATCGGACAGCACATTTAAAAATGCACTTGCCGCTATTGAACTTATGTTCAAACCACACATAATCGTTCCTGCCGTACAAGTCGATACCGAACAGCTTGACGCAAAGCTTAACGAATTCGGTAACATTGCACTCGGCGAAAGAAAACAGCATTACGTTGAATTTAACGATGACGGTACACTCACAATATATTCAGGTCAGACAGGTTATAATTTGGACCCGTCAACCGCCGAGCAGGAAGTTATTACCGCTCTTGACAATGAAATTTTTAATAACATCGCGGTAACATTCGCTTCTGCCCCACCGGACGAAATGACTGTCGAATCACTTGACGCACTTGTATACAAAGACCCGACAGACGCAAGATATGAAGTCAACGGAAATGATGTAAACATAGTTGCAGGCGATACGGGACGTTATATAAATAAAGATGAGGCGGCATCAGTTATAGGAAATGTATATGAAGGCTGTGAACCTGTCACATTGCCGTTCTACGTTTCATATCCGACCGTTGACGAAAACACATTAAGAGAAAAATTATTTTCGGCAACATTGAGCAGTTATTCAACATCATACGGCGGTTCAACCGCAAACAGATGTGCCAATGTTGCAAGAGCGGCAAGCCTTATAAACGGCAAAGTAATTGCACCGGGTGATGTATTCTCATTCAACGACACAGTCGGTCACCGCACAATCGAAAACGGTTTCTCTACCGCAAAAGAATACGTTGACGGCAAGAGTGTTGACGGTATCGGCGGAGGTACTTGTCAAGTCAGCAGTACTCTTTATTCGGCGGTACTGTATGCCGACCTTTCGATTGTTGAACGTCTTAACCATATGATGACCGTAGGTTATATTCCGCTCGGTCAGGACGCAACCGTTTCGGACGGCGGAGTTGATTTCAAATTTAAAAACAACACCGACTATCCGATTAAAGTTTCGGCTTACACAAGCGGTGCGACAATCACTGTAAGCATTATCGGTACTGATTGGGAACCTCACAGAGAAGTTAAAATTTCAAGCACTTCTTCAACTTCAGGCAAAAACACTGTTGTTCGTTCAACAAGATATGTATATGCCAACGGTGAGCTTATCTCAACCGATACGCTTAACACAAGTACATATATGCCACACGAGCCATAATGCAAATTGCATAAATGAAAATAATATAAAACTTAATATTTTTTCATTTTACCCCTTGCAAACATTTTTAAATTATGGTATTATAATATTAATCTTACAGCAAAGACGTTGTATAACAGAGCGAAAACTCTGTTATATTACGTCTTTTTTTGTATACTGAAAACGTTATACAAAAACAAAATATTTAAAGAACGGAGAATTGATATGTTTAACTCAGATTTGACAAAGCACCTCGCAGAGCTTTCAAAGCTTGAATTTACAGATGAAGAGCTTGAACAAATGACGGCTGATATGACAAATATCATAGCTATCATGGATAAAGTATGTGAATTTGATACATCAAAGCCTGCCTATGCACTTGATGCGGTTGACTATAAAGATTTAAGGGCGGACGAACATCGAAATTCGTACCCTACCGAAGAAATTGTTAAGAATGCGAAAAATGTTAAAAATAACAGTTTCGTAGTTCCTAAAGTAGTTTAACAGTCAAGAGAAAGGATTTGATTAACGTGGCTTTAAAAAAACTGAGAGAAATGCTTGACAGTAAGGAGATCAGTGCGGTTGAACTTACCGAGCAATATCTTGACAGAATAGAAAAATCAGATAAAGAAATAAACAGTTATATAACAGTGTGCAAGGAAAACGCACTTGCGGACGCAAAGAAAGCACAAGAAGTTATCGACAGCGGAAACAGCGGTGCATTTACGGGATTGCCTATTTCGGTTAAAGATAACATATGTACACTCTGTGTCAAGACAACCTGTGCGTCACATATGCTTGATGACTTCATCCCTCCTTATAACGCAACGGTAATGGAAAAATTAAAGAAAGACAACATCGTTATGCTCGGCAAAACAAATATGGACGAATTTGCAATGGGCGGTTCATCTCAAACATCATATTTCGGCGGTGTTAAAAACCCTTACGACTTAACTCGTGTTACGGGCGGTTCTTCCGGCGGTGCCGCAGCAAGCGTAAGTGCCGATCTTTGTGCCGCCGCACTCGGTTCGGATACAGGCGGTTCTGTTCGTCAGCCTGCCTCATTCTGCGGTGTTACAGGTCTTAAACCGACATACGGCACTGTTTCAAGATGGGGACTTATCGCATTTGCATCTTCACTTGACCAAATCGGTGTTATCGCAAAGTCTGCCGAAGACACAGGCTATATGCTTGAGGGCATTTACGGCTATGATGAAAATGACGCCACATCAAGCAAAAAATCAGAGGGCAACTATAATTCACTTATCGGAAGTGATGTAAGCAAATTAAAAATCGGTGTACCGAAAGAATTTTTCGGTGACGGTCTAAATGACGAAGTTAAAACGGCTGTTTTAAACGCTGTTGAATATTACAAAAAACTTGGCTGTGAAATAGTTGATGTTTCACTTCCGAGTCTTGAATATGCTGTTTCGGCTTACTACCTAATTTCATCAGCCGAGGCGGCAAGCAACCTTTCACGTTTTGACGGTATCAAATACGGTCTTAGAAGCGGTCTTGGTGAAGACTTTAACGACCTTATTAAAAATTCACGCCGTGAGGGATTCGGTCAAGAGGTTAAAAGAAGAATTATGCTTGGCAACTACGCACTATGTTCGGGTTACTATGACGCATATTATAAAAACGCAACGCGTATAAGAACACAAATAAGAAACGAATATGCCGATATATTCAGCAAGTGCGACGTTATGCTTACACCGACCGCACCGACTACGGCTTATAAAATCGGTGAACAGGAAAACGATCCCGTTAAAATGTATCTTGCCGATATTTATACAGTAACCGTAAACATTGCAGGACTTCCCGCAATTTCTACAACCTGCGGTTACGATTCAAAAGGTTTGCCTATCGGTATGAGCCTTATCGGAAAAGCATTTGACGAAAAGACAATAATCGCAGTATGCGACAGATTTGAAAAAGACTTTGAACGAAAGGAGATTGTACTATGAGATACCAACCCGTAATAGGACTTGAAATTCACGCGGAATTATTGACAGATTCAAAAGTATTCTGTACTTGTCAGAATGAATTCGGCGGCAGCGAAAACACTCGTGTATGTCCAAGATGTTCGGGACTTCCGGGTACACTTCCCCTTTTAAATCAAGGTGCGGTAAGGCTTGCCGCAAAGGCAGGTTTTGCACTTGACTGTACCGTAAATAATTACAGTGCATTCGACAGAAAGAATTATTTCTATCCCGACTTGCCTAAAGCATATCAGATAACACAATTTGACCACCCGATCTGTACAGGCGGTTATATAACCGTCACAGGCGGTAAGGACATCAGAATTAACCACATTCACATTGAGGAGGACGCGGGTAAGCTTGTGCATGACGATTATGAGGGCATTTCAATGGCTGACTATAACCGTTGCGGTGTACCGCTTATCGAAATCGTAACAGAGCCGGACTTCCGTTCAATCGAGGAAGTTCAAGACTTTGTTGAAAAACTTGCTTTGCGTTTAAAGTATGCAGGCGTGTGTGACGCAAAAATGGAGCAAGGCTCAATGCGTGTTGATGTTAATATTTCAATTATGCCTGTCGGCTCAACCGAATTTGGTACCCGTGCCGAACTTAAAAATCTGAACTCATTAAAAGCAATCGGTCGTGCGATTGAATATGAAATAAACCGTCAAGCGGAAATTCTTGATAACGGCGGTACTGTTATTCAGGAAACAAGACGTTACAACGACAACCACGGCGATACAAAAGCATTACGTTCAAAAGAGGACGCACACGATTATCGTTACTTCCCTGAACCGGATATTCCTCCGGTATTCCTATCGGACGAAGAAATTGAGGACATAAGAAAGTCAATGCCGGAAATGCCTCAAGACCGTTTTGTACGTTATACGGAAAAGTACGGACTTCCGACAGATGACGCTAATCTTATTATATCAAGCAAGGAATTTTCGGATTTTTACGATGAGTCTGTAAAAATAAATCCGGACTACAAACAAATTTCTAATCTGATGCTTGTTGAACTTAACAGAAACCTTAACGATTCCGTAAAGACTATTTCAGATGTAACATTCTCCCCTGCCGATTTGGCAGAGCTTGTTAAAATGTCAACAGACGGCGTTGTTTCAAAAAATGCCGCTAAGGATATTTTGAAGATTATGTTCAATAACGGCGGTAAGCCTATTGATATTGCCAAAGAAAACGGCTTTATTATGGACAATGACACATCGGGTCTTGAAGAAATTATTGATAAAATTATAGCCGAAAACGCAGACAGTGTTGAAAGCTACAAAAACGGTAATCAAAAGATTTTCGGTTTCCTTATGGGTCAAGTGGTACGCACAGCGGGTAAAGGTGCAAACCCTAAACTTGCTAAGGACTTATTGACTGAAAAATTAAAATAAAGGTGGAATTAATATGCAGAAAATAGATGGTTTACAGCTTATAAGCGAAATCACTCTTGATGATTTGCAAAAAGCTGTCGGCGGTTCAATAAGCTTTTGTGCTTGTGTGCATAAGCTTAGAAAAATGAGCGGTTTCTCATTTGTAATACTTCGTACGGGAAGATATATTCTTCAATCCGTTTATTCAAAGGATAAATGTACAGGCGATTTTGACTCACTTTGTGAGGGTACTTATATCAAAATCACAGGTGACGTAAAAGAAGAAAAACGTGCTAATCACGGCTATGAAATAACTCTTTCTTCGTTTGAAATACTTTCAAAACCTGCAGATGAATACCCTCTTCACGTTTCAAGCAAAAAGCTTGGCTGTTCAATCGAAACTTCAATGGCACACAGAAGTGTCGCACTTCGTCACCCTGAACAAAGAGCGGTATTTAAAATCGCAGAGGGCGTTGTGTCGGCATTTCGTGAATTTATGTTAAACAATAACTTTACCGAAATACATTCACCAAAAATCGTTGCGGCAGGTGCTGAGGGCGGTGCTAATATATTCAAATTGAAATACTTTGATAAAGACGCATATCTTGCACAAAGTCCGCAGTTCTACAAACAGACTTGCGTAGCATTCTTTGACAGAGTGTTTGAAATCGCTCCTGTTTACAGAGCCGAAAAACACAACTCTACACGTCATTTGAACGAATATATCGGACTTGATTTTGAAATGGGATTTATCAACGATATGCATGATGTTATGGCTATGGAAACAGCTATGCTTAAATATGTTGTTGAGTATTTGCCGAAACATTACAGTGACGAGTTGGAACTTTTGGGTGCAACATTGCCTGTTATCAATGAAATTCCTTCGGTAACATTCTTTGAGGCACTTGATATTCTCGGCAAGTCACATAATCAATTTGACCTTGATCCTACAGATGAAGTTAAATTGTGCGAATACGCAAAAGAGAATTATGACAGTGAATTTATATTCGTTGAAAAGTTCCCGGGATTAAAACGTCCGTTCTATGCAATGGATTCGGCAGACGATCCTAAACTTGCCGAAAGTTTTGACTTACTTTTCAGAGGTCTTGAAATCACAACAGGCGGTCAGAGAATACACGATTATAACGAACTTCTTGAAAAAATGAAACGTTATCATATGGAGGAGGGTGACCTCGGTGCATATACCGATATATTTAAGTACGGTATGCCACCGCACGGCGGACTTGGTATCGGTCTTGAACGTGTCGTTATGAAAATGCTTGGTCTTGCAAATATCCGTGAGGCAAGCTTGTTCCCAAGAGATATTCACCACCTCGATCCTTGATGATATGATTATTTAATGTACTTTCGTAGGGGCGACCATTGGTCGCCCTTTTATTTTGCTCATTTGCCCCCTCTGTCGTTTCACGACTGCTCCCCTCAAGGGGCATACAGCAGTGGCAATATTACACATTAATTTTTAAAACTCCAAAATTTTTGTTTTTTTTATCAATTATGGATAAATCAAAAAAACAATGCAAATAATATTTAACACAAATATAAATTTATTTTGGAGGAAAAGCGATGAAAGCAACAGGAATTGTAAGAAGAATAGATGATCTCGGAAGAGTTGTTATTCCAAAGGAAATACGACGCACTATGCGGATCAGAGAGGGCGATCCTCTTGAAATTTATACAGAAAAAGACGGTGAAGTTATTTTTAAAAAATACTCCCCAATCGGCGAGCTTGGTGATTTTGCCGCTAATTATGTTGAAACACTTGCCAAAGCAAGCGGACACGGTGCTTGTATAACCGACCGTGACAATGTCATTGCAGTATCGGGATTACCGAAGAAAGAGCTTATCGAAAAGCCTGTAAGCAGTGAGCTTGAAAATGTAATGAACGAAAAAATCATTGTAAGCTACAAAGACGGCAAACCCGTTTCAGTCGCTGACGGTGTTGAAAAATACAATGCGGGCGTTGTTGTTCCGATAGTATCGGAGGGTGACACGATCGGCTCTGTTTTGTTCATTTTAAAAGAGGGTGAAACTGCGTCTGAAGTCGAAGAAAAATTAGCAGAATCCGCTGCCGGTTTTTTAGGCAAGCATATGGAAGGCTGAAAAGGTTGTCTGCAATGTAAAAGGTGACTGCAAAAATGCAGTCACCTTTTATTTATCTTCTTCGTTTATCAAATTTACGTCGTTTTTTAAACTTTTCACGTTCTTCATAACGTCTGTGTTGTTCTGTCCTTCTATGCTGTTTTGCCTTATATATTTCGTTCTTCTTTTTCTTTTTCGGTGCAAGATACTTAAATATACCTTTACCCTCAAATTTCTTTGTTTTACCGAGATACAATACAACCGCTATTGCCGCCAAGCAAAGTACCGCTACTATGCTTACAATCGCAACCGCCGCTCCTCCGCTCTTTCTGTCGTGATGTCCCTCTTCCTGCGGAAGTGCTTCATTCGGTTCAAATGACGGCATTGGTCCAGGCATCTCAACCGGTCCTACAAGTGCCGGCTTTTTGGTCGGTCTTGGTGTCGGAGACGGCTTTGGTGATGATGATTCCATAGGCGAAGCCGTTTTTGTCGGTTTCATCGTTCCCGTCACCTTAGTCGTTGTCTTTGGTTTTGTTGTCGTTTTAGGCTTTGTTGTTGTTTTCGGTTTCGTTGTTGTCTTTGTTGTCGTATTTGATTTTGATGTACTTGATGATGTCTTATTTGATGTATTGCTTGAAGATTGTGCTTTCGTCGGTGCAGGTGTTTCAAACACAACCGAATCATTCGCGTCAAAATTAAAGAATGTCGCTTTATTCTGCAACTTTCTCAAATGGCTTGTAAGTGCGCACACTGCCAAAGACGTTGCCTCACTGTTACTCTTTCCCTTACCGGTCGAAAATCCACCGTCTTTTTGCTGATACTGCATTAAGCCGTCTACCGCACTGCCGTTTTTAGCAACAAATCTGCCGTCACTGTCAGCATTAACACCCAAAGTATCAAGTGCGATAACAGTCATTGCCGTTGATTCAAGGTCACCCCAATCACCGTCTTTGTCCTGTTCTGCCGACAAATAATTAAGTGCGTCCTCAACCGCGTCTTTAGGGCTTAAATCAATCACATAACCCGTCTGATTTTGCGTTATCGTATACGCACCGCTTGTTTCGTAATAAGGTGCAAGTGCCGTAATTGCAACTGCGGTACTGTACACGCTGTCATCAAAACTGCCGTTCGTATTTTGATGTGACAATATCCCGGCAAGTATATCGTTTCTGTTTGACAATGCCCATTCAGGAGTTTCAAAACTCTTTGAATCAAGAGCAATAAGTCCCCACGAATATCCGTTTGCACCCTCTTTTCCGAGTGGTGAAACATTATCTCTGTAATAAATACCGTCCGCAACCAAGTCACGTCCGCCGACATTTCTCGGATCACCGCCTGACGCTATCGTTGCAAGCACTGTTCTTTGCATAGACGAGGCATTATGTTCTTCGCCGTAACCTGCCGCAACTCCGTCAAGACCGGCCAAATATCTGCTGTAATCATAGTTTTTACCCATTCGGTTCAAAGCCATAATATAAAAATCAGAACTGTATGATCCGATTCCGTAAAACGGACTGTCCTTATCTGCTTTCCATTCTATTGCTTTTTCTATAGCACTTTTTATGTCGCTTTCACTTGTTTCCGCATTGACGCACACTGTCGGAAACAACATTGAAGTGCATAAAACAGCCGCCATGATTTTTTTCTTCATATTAAAAATCCCTTCTGACTTTAAATACTCTATATCAGTTTATCATTATACCATACATTGCTAACAGTTTTCAACCATTATTCTTTACAAAATTCATTATATTTTCGTTACAAATTTTATCGTCATATTAAACTAAATTCACTGTTATTTAATTATCAATTTTAACCGATTTATGATATGATAAAATTTAAGGGAGAATTGGAGGTATTTTTATGAAAAAACTTTTATGCACGGTACTTTCGACAGTGCTTGCTATGTCATCGGCAGCGGCTTTAAATACGTCCGCTTATGCTGACAGTGCAAACACGCAACAGGTAAGCTACAACTATTGGTATAATTCTTCTACAGGATATACCGATGAAAATGTGCACACACGTCAAATGGAAAAGCTTGACCGCGGTCTTATCGCAATAAAAACAGACGGCGGTGTATATTTAAGTTGGCGATTATTTGACAGTGAGGACAACATTTTCGGCAGTGCCGATAAAAATGTGTCATTTAATGTATATCGTGACGGCAAAAAAATAAGCGAAGTCGCAACCAAAACAAATTATGTTGATTCAACCGTTGGCACAAATTACAGTGTCGCACCCGTTATAAACGGCGTTGAGGGCGAGAAATGCGATGCCGTAACAGTATACAACAACAGCTATTTTGACATACCACTTTCAAAACCTGATGATGAAACAATTTATGACCCATCAGGCAATGAGCTTGCTACATATTCATTCTTCCCTGCCGACTGTTCAACGGGCGACGTTGACGGCGACGGAGAGTATGAAATAATCGTGAAATGGACATCTTCCGAACGTGACGTCGGTTCACCGGGTGACCCTGCATATTCCGGTACGGTACATCTTGCCGCATACAAATTAGACGGCACAAAGCTTTGGAAGAATGATATTGAACTCGGCAAAAACGTATATTCAAGTGCGCACACAGTTCAGTTCCTTGTATATGACTTTGACGGCGACGGCAAATCGGAAGTAATGTGTCAAACTTCACTCGGTTCAAAAGACGGACAAGGCAAATATGTTTCAAATGCCGCACAAAATGATGAAGAAATCAAAGCAATAACAGATGAAGAAAATTCAACTGCCGATTACAGAGGTTACGGCAGAATTACCGAAGGTAAAGAATTTTTGACAGTATTCAACGGTGAAACAGGTGTCGCAATGGACACTATTAATCTTCCGACAACTCGCGGAAGTGAAAACGGTGTAGACTACGGCGACGATTTCGGTAACCGTTCAAACCGTTTTGTATCCGACATTGCTTATCTTGACGGCGAAAAGCCGTATGCAATATATTTAAGGGGCTACTATTTCGGCAGAAACGGCAAACAGCGTACAAGTATTGCCGGTATAAGCTGGGACGGTACAGCTTTATCACCTACTTATCGTTTTGATACGCAAAAAGGTCAAGAGGGATATTACGACGGTGCTTATCAATATGTCGGAAACGGCAACCACAACTGTACCGTTGCCGACGTGGATAATGACGGCAAAGACGAATTTATCACAGGTGCATTGTGTATGGAAGTCAATGACGACAATGAATTTCGTCCTAAATGGTGTACATATCTACAGCACGGTGACGCGCTTCATATAGGAAACTACGACCCTACACATACCGGTTTTGAATTTTTCACAGTCCACGAGGACAGCGGAACAAACAGCCTTAGCGGTAATGACATAACTCTGGATTTCGGTATGTCTGTTATTGACGCCGAAACAGGCAATATTATGTTCCACGAAGGTGCGTCCGCCGACACAGGCCGCGGTGTTATGGCAAATGTCGGTGCCGGCGGATACTATCAAATTTGGAGTGCAAAAAACTCTGCAAGACAGTCAAACGGCGGCACTGATTTCACAACTGCAACTTCGCTTACAGGCAGAAATACACCTTCAATGAATTTCCGTATTTTCTGGGACGGCGATTTATACGACAACTTGCTTGACGGTGCAAATATCACCGATTGGAACGGTCGTAATATGAGCAATATATTCAGTGCCGGAAATTATGATTGTGTTTCAATCAACGGTACAAAGGCAAATCCGTCACTTCAAGCCGACCTTTTCGGTGACTGGAGAGAAGAAGTTATATACCCTACTTCTGACGGAACGGCTCTTCGAGTATTCTCAACAACCGATACGACAGATTATAAAATAAAAACACTTATGCAAGACCCTGTATACCGCAGCGGTGTTGCGGCGGAGCAAACGGCATACAATCAACCTCCGCACGTCGGCTTCTATATGGGTAAAGAAGTGTTTGAAACAAGAACACTTACAAGCATAGTCGTAACAACACAGCCTACAAAAACTTCATATGTTCCGGGCGAATCGTTTGACAGAACAGGTATGGTTGTAAAGGCTAATTATTCGGACGGCACTTCGGATGAAATAAACACTTACACAGTTTCCGAAATTGATAAAGATATAATCGGCGAACAGACACTTATTGTTTCGTACTTAGGCAAAACGACCGATTTGAAAATAACGGTAAAATCTGTTTCAAGAATTACTGCACAGACTTCAAAATCAACATACTATCTCGGTGAAAATATCGATAAAAACACAATTACAGTTACCGCATATTACTCTGACGGTACTTCATCGGTGCTAAACTCAAGCGAATTTGAAGTGACAGGTTTTGGAAACACGCTTGGTAAACAAACTCTTACAGTAACGTATTTAGACAAAACCGCATATTTAACAATTCAGTTATTGGACGCAAACATTGCCGCGCTTAATAAACTGTATGAAACATCAAGCACAACATCAGAATTAACAACGGCTCAAATAGGCAGTTATGCGGGCGATTTCACGATTGAACACACAGTTAAAATCAATTCAATCCCTGCAGACGGTGATGACAATAAAGGTTCTACAAACGGCTTTTTTGTAAGATTTAACCCATCTGACGGTATAGGAGCGGGTTGGTATCTGACAGCTAACAGTAATAACACAGCGAATGTATACTGGAAAGGCGGCAGCAATCGTAACAATGCCACTGCACTTGCCACAAATAATTCCGCTTTAACATTAGGTCAAACTTATATATTCAAATATGATTTCACAAATGTTGCTACGGGTGACGGTGCATATGTAACCGTAACAATAACCGATGAAGCGGGAAATCAAATAAACAAAGTAGAAAATCTTAACCTTAGAAATATGAGTTTTGATAAACAAAAGACATCTCCGCTTAGCACAGTTCAAATTTATAATCAAGCCAACGCAAACTCAACATCAAGTGTTGAATTTGCAAATGCAAGATATTACACTACAAGCGAAATAGCCGTAAACGGTCAGAATGTCACTTTAAACATCGGTTGCCTGACAGATATGAAAGGATATGCCGCAAAATATTCAAACGGTATTTTGACAGACTTAGCCGATATTACGCCTACAACAACCGGACAATCTACTGTTTTACTTCAATTTGAACCTGATAAAGTGTTTATTTGGAACGATATGACTCCTGTTGATTTTTGGCAAAAAACAGAATAATTAAATCAAAAGGTGTTGCAATATGCAACACCTTTTTGATTTATAAATACATATTAATTATCAATAACTTCCTTAGCCATATTAATAAGTCCCTGCTTATCAAGCGGTGAATCTATTGCCGTAATATTGTAATAAATTCCGTCCTGTTCCCACTCAACGCCTTGCACTTGTGAAATTTCAACCTTCTCCGCGCCGTAGCTGAATACATATTTACCGCTTTCCTCGTCTTTCATATCCTGTTCAGTCTGCTGATAATCAGCCGGAACAACCTTATTTACATACGATATATATGCTATTGCTATGCCGTTATAATCGCTTACTTCGCTGTTGCCTCGGTCTTTATGACTGTCCGCGTAAGTGTCGGCGCTTAACATAACTTTGTCACCGTCTTTTTCATAATCAGCCATAAACGATTTATACTTTTCTTCTGTTCCGTTTTCTTCGTCAACATACTTATTTTTTCCGTTATGTCCGCCTTTAAATGTATAGCCGTTTGAAAATTGTTCGACAATCTTCGGTGAAAAGCCCACATTTTTATTAAGCGTTTCCGTAGCGGGAATGTTTGTATAATCCGGCTTTGACGATGTACTTCCCATAACATAATTGACTGCACCTTTTGACGCAAATGCCACTGTGCCGACAGCCAATACTGCCGCTGCGATAATGATACTCTTTTTTAAAGATATTTTTTTCATTTTTACATTCTCCTTTTCCAAACTATCCAACGTCATGCAAAGTTTATTATGAAAATTTTCACTTGGTTTCGGAAAGGCATTTTTCCAATCATATTTATTCATCTTCAAGTTCCTCCTTTAAATTTTTACGACCGATATGCAAACGGCTTTTAACCGTTCCGACAGGAATTTTTAATATATTCCCTACTTCTTCGACAGAATAACCTTCTATATAATGTAGCATTATTACTATTCTGATTTTGGGTTTCAGCTTTTTAACCGCATTATAAAGCTCGGTGTAGTTTGAATTGTCCTTATATTCCAAACTGTTGTTACAGTCCTCTATCGAAACAACCCTTTTATATTCTCGCAGCTTTTTATAACATTCGTTTATTAAAATTCTTATAAGCCACGTTTTGAAATACTTTTCTTCTTTAAGAGTGTGAATTTTCGTATATGCCTTTAAAACAGCCTCCGAAACAACATCTTCACAGTCACTTTCACTTTTAAGCATACCCTTTGCAATATGGTACATTGTATTCTCTGATTTCAGAACTTCTTGTGTAAATTTTTCTCTGTCCATTGGATTTTACCTTTCTGTATAAACATCAGCGCTTTTTGTTTGTACATTAGTTAGATAGTCATGGGCGGCATTTGGTTCATTTTTATATAAAAAAACCGACGAAAAATTTTCGTCGGTTTAAAAACGTATTTAAGCTGTCATCACGGTTGTTTACCGATGTAAGCAAGGATACCGCCGTCAACATATAGAATGTGACCGTTTACAGCATTTGATGCATCTGAAGCAAGGAATACAGCAGGACCTGTAAGTTCTTCAGCTTGTAGCCATCTGCCTGCAGGAGTTCTGCCGCAGATAAACTGGTCGAACGGATGTCTTGATCCGTCAGCTTGCTTTTCTCTTAGCGGAGCTGTTTGAGGTGTAGCTATGTAACCAGGGCCGATACCGTTACATTGAATGTTGTTAGCACCGTATTCTGAACAGATGTTTCTTGTAAGCATCTTTAGACCACCCTTAGCAGCAGCATAAGCTGATACAGTTTCACGGCCAAGCTCTGACATCATTGAACAGATGTTTATAATCTTACCGTGACCCTTCTTAATCATTGAAGGAATAACTGCCTTTGATACGATAAACGGAGCGTTAAGGTCAACGTCAACAACCTGTCTGAACTCGTCAGCAGTCATATCGCACATAGGAATTCTCTTAATGATACCTGCATTGTTTACAAGAATATCGATAACGCCTACTTCAGCCTCGATTTTCTTAACCATTTCCTGTACCATTTCTTCGTTAGTTACGTCGCAAACATAACCCTTAGCGTCGATACCGTCAGCTGTATATGCAGCCATACCCTTATCAACAAATTCCTGCTTAATATCGCAGAAAACAATCTTAGCACCTGACTTTGCATATGCTGACGCAATAGCGTAGCCGATACCGTATGATGCACCTGTTACAAGTGCAACTTTACCTTCAAGACTAAAGTTTAAATACTCACTCATCTTAAATTTTTCCTCCTTGTATTTTTATATTTAATATAAATATTAACTAATTTAATAATTCTTAAAAAAGAATTACATTAACGGTTCGGGACGATAGATAAGGTGTGAGAAATTGCCTTCAATATCTCTGTACCAATATGTCTTTAATCCCTTTGCATTTTCAGATACATCGTGTACTTCTTCAACTCTTTCATCAGCCTTTAGCTTTGCAACGATTTCGTCAAAAGCCGCCGGAGTTACAGAAAAAGCAAGGTGTCTGATACCTGCCTGTTTTTCAACGTCAGCGGTTTTATCGTCTGTTGCCGTAACAAACTCAATCATACTGCCGTCGGCAAACTGAAGAAAATATGTACCCTTACCATTGTCATAAACAACTCTGCCGCCGTACATTTCCATATACCAATCTTTAAGTGCGGCTGTGTCCTTTGAAACAACAGCAACGTGTTCAATACCGTTTACCATTATAACCACTCCTATTTAACATTAATAACTATATCTATTATAGCATATTTTCTGTATTATTTCAAGTGATTTATATAATATTTTTACAAAATCTCTTTATCTCCGATTGTCATTGAATTTCTGTGTACATTCATAAAACCGCCTTTGAAATTATTGCAATATTTTTCCATTGCGTCAATAACACTCTGCGGTTTAAGATTATACACACTGCCTACAGAAATACACATTTTAAGCACAAGTATGCCGTTATCTTCGCTTATTTTTTCAATGCGATATATATACGGACGTATATCCGACTCTTTTACACCGCTCTTTGATTTTTTCATTACTTTGAGTTCGTTTTGTGCAAGAAGTTTTTCAATATCCGCACTGCCCTCATATTCAAGTTCAACCGTATACACCGCTCTGTCAAGTTTTGTAAGGTCAATTTCCTTGCCCTCAACTTTTTTTGCGGCAAGGATTTTATATCCCGGCGGAAAAGCATTATTGATTGTATCGACAAGTTCTTGTTCGCTGTAATCGCCGTCAAATCCTACTTTCATATACTCGCAGTCAGAAGTCACACCTACCGACAACGGCTGTGCAACCATCATAATCGGGTGAGGATTAAATCCGTTTGAAAACATAAAATTCATACCTGTACGACGTACTGTTCTGTGGAACAGACGCACAAAGTCAAGGTGAGAAATATATTTTACTCTTTCATCTCGCGAATATTTCAATATATAATTACTCATAACAGACCCCCGTACCGAATGATTTAACACCGCAACCTGCACATTTTTGACGGCAGTTCGGTGTTGTTACAGATTGTTTTGCTTTTTCATTTTCACACATTAAGAAATTCTTTGTAACGCCTATGTCGATATGGTCCCAAGGAAGAACTTCTTCATAACTGCGTTCACGCGCCGTATAGAAATTAGGGTCAATTCCAAGTTCGTCAAAAGTCTGCATCCATACGTCAAACTTAAAATGCTCTCCCCAACCGTCAAACTTACAGCCGTTTTCAACAGCCTTAATTATAACCTCGCTAAGACGTCTGTCACCTCTTGCAAAAACACCCTCAAGGTAACTTGTCTTATTATCGTGCCAATTATAACGTATTCTTTTTGACTTGATAGCCGATTTTAATGTATTCTGCTTTTCGATAAGCATATCACGTGTATCCTGTTTTGCCCATTGGAATGCAGTAAAAGGCTTTGGCACAAAACTCGACGTACTTACGGTTATATTTATCTGCTTTGCTCTTTCCTCTTTCGGGATTGCAAAGTAAACCTCAAGCACCTTTTGCGCAAGGTCGGCTATACCGCAAACATCGTCCATAGTTTCGGTAGGAAGTCCAATCATAAAGTACAATTTTACGTTTGTCCAACCGCCTCTGAAAAGCATATTTGTTGAATTTATAATATCTTCTTCATTTATATTTTTATTGATAACATCACGAAGTCTTTGAGTTCCTGCCTCCGGTGCAAAAGTAATACCGGTTTTTCTGACTTTCTGCACTTTCTCCATAAGTTCAAGCGAGAAATTATCAATTCTAAGTGACGGAAGCGACAAACCGATTTTCTTTTCTTCGGTTATTTTAAGCAGTCCGTCCGTAAGGTCACGAAGTCCGCTGAAATCACTTGTTGAAAGCGATGACAGTGATATTTCGTCATATCCGCTGCACGCAAGCAAGTTTTCCGCAATACCCAAAAGTCTTTCCGGCTTTCTTTCTCTTAACGGTCTGTATATATAGCCTGCCTGGCAGAAACGGCAGCCTCTCAAGCAACCGCGCATAACTTCAAGCATAACTCTGTCGTGTACAACCTCACCGAACGGTACAATAATCGTTTCCGGTGCGTATGTAGCATTAAAATCTTTCATTATACGCTTTCTTACTTTCGGTTTAGCATGAGGATTGTTCGGTGTAACACTCTTTACCATATTATCGTCATTGTATTCCACATCATAGAATGACGGCACATAAATACCTTCAATTTCGGCTATTGCTTCAAGATAATCACGTTTATTTTTCTTACCGCTCTTTTTCCACTTAACATACTCTTCAACAACCTCATGTATCGAATCTTCACCCTCGCCGAGCATAAAGAAATCAAATATATCCGCCACAGGTTCTGCGTTATACGCACAAGGACCGCCGCCGCAAACAATAGGATAGCTCTCATCTCTGTCCTTTGCTCTTACCGGAATATCTGCAAGCATAAGCATATTCACTATATTTGAATAACTGAGTTCATACTGCAAAGTAAATCCGAGCATATCAAAATGAGTTATTTCGTCACCTGTTTCAAGTGCAAACAACTTCATTCCATGCTTTTTCATTTCTTCTTCCATATCCGTCCAAGGTGCAAAAACACGCTCACAATATGTGTCCTCACGATCGTTTAAAGTGTGGTAAAGAATTTTAAGCCCCAAGTGCGACATTGCGATTTCGTAAGTATCGGCAAAACAAAAACCGAACCTCACGTCAACATCGGCAGGATTTTTTATGACGGAGTTAAGCTCTCCGCCCGTATATCTTGTCGGTTTCATTACTGCCGACAGTATCTTATCTCTTGTTGTTATCATTTTATTCTCCCTGATTAATTATTTCGTCTGCACATTCATTTTCTTCAGCTTTTTTCTGTGCTTTTCTTTCGCGTCTTTCCGCAAAAAATCCGTTAACCTTGTCCACAACTTCGGGTACAAGGTCGATTAGTTTGTCAACAGGCGAAGAACCGCCCTCCATAGGAATCAAACGCACGTTACCGTTATTTATAACAAGAAACGCCATTGCGTCAACCGACGCACCGCCGCCCATACCGCCGCCGAAGTTTTTATCGTCAAGGCTTTGAGTATCGTTTTTCTTTCTGTCAAATTCACAGCCGCCGCCGCCGAAACCAAACGACACCTTTGATATAGGCACAATCATCGTTCCGTCATTGACTATTATCGGCTCACCTACGACCGAATTTGCATCAATCATACCTTTGAAATTATTTGTTAATCCCTCAAACATTTCACTAACTTTATTAGCCATTTTCTTTTATCCTCCTATTGATTTTCTGTATTTTCAAAACAACTTTTACCGTTTTAAATCCTATTGTCAAAACATATAAACAGTTTGTCCTAAGTTTGCAATATATGCCCATATCCAAGCACGCATTATTAAAATCAGCGTCAAGCGACACATCCCACTTTTCAAGTTTCATTCGTCTGTCAATCCAGCCTACTGCATTATATACTCCCGCATTGACCGCACCCGTCGCAATTCCCGTATACATTGGGTTTCCCATACCGAATTTTGACGATACATTCAGTTCCTTTATCTTAATTGCGTGACAAATTATATAGTCAAGTAAATTTAATATATCTTTTTTTAACTGTTTATATACTTCTTTTATGAGCGTTATTATCCCTAAAATATCCGATTTTTCTTGCTTTTCTTCTTTGTCAGTCGTTTCTTCTTCGTTTTCAACTTCTTCTTCAACCTTGTCATTCGGAAAAATCTTAAATTTTAAAAACGCATACTTTATAATTACAGATCCGTTATTTTCCTTATTATTATACGAAAACTCAAGAATACAGTCTGCCGGTATAAGCAAAAGTAACATTATAACAGCCACGACGGCTAATATTATATATAAAGCTGTCATATGCTGTCCTCCTTTTGTTATTGTTCAGTGTTTTCTTCGTTTTCCGCAACAATATTTTCACCGTTATCATCGATTTCAAGCTGCAGTCCCTGTGATGTTTCAAGGTTAAGACTTCTCAAATCAAGCGGCGGTAAATCGGTAGGCTTTGTAAGTCCGAAACACCTTAAAAACGTGTCTGTCGTCACATATAAAATCGGTCTGCCCGGTGCGTCCAGTCTGCCCTTTTCTTCAATCAGTCCGCGTTCATAAAGTCTGTTTACGCAGCCGTCAGAATTTACTCCTCTTATATGTTCAATCTGACCTTTCGTTATAGGCTGTTTGTAGGCAATTATTGCAAGTGCCTCCATTGCCGCATTTGAAAGCGGCTGCCTTCTCTGTTCTCCTAATATTTCCTGTATATAGGTATAATATTCAGGTCTTGAACAAATTTGATAACCCTCAAGAATATCAATTATATTAAATCCTCTGTGATTTTCGCTGTATTCTTTTTTCAGTTCATCGACCGCCTTATTGACTTCGTCAACACTCGTATCAAGCACAACAGCCAACTTTGCCGCCTTAACAGGCTCACCTGCCGCAAAAAGTATTCCCTCTATTGCATATTTAATATTATCCATTCTTTTTCTCCGTTGTAAGAATAAAGTCATCTGACTTTTCGTCATAGTCCGCATACAGCTTGTTCAGCTTTATCATTTCAAGTACTGCCAAAAACGTCGCAATCATTTCAGGCCGTGAATCGTCCGCTTTAAAAAGTGATTCAAACTGTACACGTTTATTATGCTTTAACACTTTACATATCTTTTCAACCATATCGTCAACCGAAACTTTTTCTCTGCCGACAATTTTTGAAAACGCACGTTTTTCTGGTTTTGCCTTGCGAAGTCTGCGTTGAAATATGTTGTTAAACGCATCAATCAGTTCTTTTGTATCGTGCATTATATCGTATTCGGGCATAGGAAATTTAATTTTTTCAGGCTCACGAAACACCATTTCTTTTGTTGTAAACTCACTTTTCCTAAGCTCCTTTGACGCCTCTTTAAACTGCTGATATTCAGCCAACCTACGCGCAAGTTCTTCTCTCGGATCTTCCTCGTCCTCTTCTTCCTCATTTTTAGGAAGTAACATTTTCGATTTTATATACAAAAGATTGGACGCCATAACAAGAAATTCGCTTGTATTATCAAGATTAGCCTCTTCAATTCCGTCAATCGCCTCAAGATACTGCGCCGTTATCTCAACAATCGGTATGTCGTATATACTGACCTTGTTTTTCTGTATAAGCGTCAAAAGCAAATCAAGCGGACCTTCAAACGTATCAAGCTTATATAATATCTTATCCATTTTTCACCCTATAATATCAAGTTAATCGCACTGTTTAACAGGTTGATAATTCCGTTAAAGAAGAAATTCACACCTGTTCCGATTATGCCGTTCAGAACGCCGGTAAGCGAAAGCACCATAATTAAAAGCATAGAATATCTTTCGTATCTCAGCATAGTGTAATATGCTTTGTTCGTAAGAAACATTCCAAGTACTTTTGCACCGTCAAGCGGTGGTATCGGAATTATGTTAAACACCATAAAGCATAGATTTCTTATCGCAAAAAGCTGTGCAAAAGTTGCAACACCGTTTAGAACGCTTGTACCGAAACCGAGCTTTATACATAAAACGTGAAGTATAGCATATATAAGCAATGCCGCAAAAGCCATAATCAAATTGGCAAGCGGTCCTGCAGCCGCGGTAAGTGCCATACCCTTTTTTGTATCTTTATAATATGACGGATTTACACCGACAGGTTTTGCCCAACCGAAGCCTGTCAAAATCATCAACAACGTACCGACAGGGTCAAGGTGTGCAAGCGGATTTAAAGTCAATCTTCCCTCACGTTCGGGTGTCGGGTCACCAAGTTTTGTCGATACCCAACCGTGTGCAAATTCGTGTCCCGTCAACGCTATAAGCGTTATAGGCACATTGATTATTATGTTTATTAAATTAAAACCAACCATATATTTTTTCTCCTTAAATACAGATAATTATATTATATAATTATTTTCAGAAAAAGTAAAGTAAAATCGCACAAAAAATAACCTCTGAACAAGTATGATTTGTCAGAGGTTATTTTATTTATTCTTCTCGTCTTTTTAAATTTTTAGTTTTGTAATACAAACGCTTGTTTTCGTACATCATTGCGTCGGCACGTTCCATTGTCATAGAGAAGTTTCTGTCTTTTTCCGCGTTGAACTTGGCATAACCGATTGACATAGAAGTCTTAATTCCTCCGCGATTAATACTGTCTGCCATTCTTGCGATTCTGTCCGCAAAATTCTTAACCATATCAATATCGCAGTCTTTTAATACAACAGAAAATTCATCGCCGCCGACTCTGTAACCGATAAAATCAGTACCTTCCATCGCTTTTCGTATCGCGTCGGCACCGTTTTGGATATAAATATCACCCATTTGATGTCCGCGGCTGTCGTTTATATTCTTTAATCCGTTTAAGTCTACCGTAACAATAGCATACCGCGATTGGTTTCCGCTTTCTATGTTGTGCATATCAACCGTAAATGAGTTCTTGTTTTTCAAACCTGTAAGCGTATCCGTATTCGACATATCCTGATACAGAGGATTAGAAATTCTCTTGAATATCGCCATTGAAAAACGTACTGAAATCAAGCAACACAAAAGTATAAGTATTATTACTATAACGCGAAGTATAATCTTGAAAATATATACCCTGTTCGCGTCAATTCCTATACAAGCAACGCCCTTCACCGTTCCGCCGTCCATTATCGGATAAAAATTCAAATATCTAAAGCCGTCCAACGATGCATAAAAAGCGCCCACATCGGCATAATGTGTTGTATACAAGTCGTTTATTTCTTTTTCAATCTTTCCTGTTATCTTTTCGTCATTTATAACAGTGTTTATCTTGTCATTTTTCGTATCAAGTATATATTGGAAATCGCCGTTTTTATCTTTTCTCACAACAAATATTTCTGAAATCGCCATATTGTCCTTTACCGCGGATAAATAGCTCAGTGCCGCACCGTATACGCCGTCAGGCACATCTTCAGTAAAAAGTCTGCTGTCAAAATGAGATTCTATGGTTGTAAAAGTAAGATTTGCACGTTCATTGTATGCGTCGGCAAGCATCGAAATCATAACGCCCGATGTAACGAGATATATAACCAGGCAAGAAAATATGATAAGTCCGCAAGTCAGCATTGAAACTTGCACGTTAACTTTTTCTATTTTGTTCATAATAAACTTTTTTAATTTTCCCATAATTATCGCGCCATCTCCTTTTATACATATTTTACATTTTTATTATACCTAATTTTTTATAATTTATCAATATTTTCGTCTTATCAATATTTTCGTCGAAAAAAATCGGATTTTTGTTGATTGTTCACTATTTTAATAGTATAATGTTAATAAAATCGTAATACAGAATGGAGATTAATAATGCAAACAGTGATACTTATTCTTTTAATTATACTTATTATATGTGTACTTATAACTCTGATTTTTACATTAAAAAACAGTTCAAAGCCGTCTGATTCGGGACTTGAACAACGTATAAACGGTTCTGTCAAAATGTTTTCCGACATAATATCGGAAAATCAACAGGTAATCGGCAATATGCAGACAAACCGTTTTGCACAAATGGACAACGAAATCAAAAGTATGCGTCAAAGTATGGAAAAACACCTTGCCGATATGTACAAAGGTTTCGCCGATATATCCGCTCTTTCATCAGGTGTAAGTGATTTAAAAAAAGTCCTTTCAAATGTTAAAACACGTGGTATACTCGGTGAAATACAACTCGGTGCAATCCTCGACGAAATACTTGCACCGGAGCAATTCGACACCAATGTTGCAACCATACCGAACAGTTCCGCAGTTGTTGAATTTGCGGTTAAACTTCCGCACGACGACGAAGGATTTATATATCTTCCGATTGATTCAAAATTCCCACTTGACGCCTACAACGATTTACTGAACGCATATGATACCGGCGACAGCGAAATTATAAACCGTTCTTCAAAAGCACTCGTTCAGCGAATAAAGCAATTCGCAAAAGATATTCACACAAAATACGTTGAACCGCCGTACACAACCGATTTTGCAATAATGTTCCTCCCAACAGAAGGACTTTATGCCGAGGCAGTTAATCTCGGTCTTGTCGAAGTTTTGCAACGTGAATATAAAATAAATATAGCAGGTCCAAGCACTATGGCGGCTATGCTTAATTCTTTGCAAATGGGTTTCCGTACACTTGCACTTGAAAAACGTTCAAGCGAAGTTTGGCAAGTCTTAGGCGAAGTCAAGGGTGAATTTGAAAAATTCTATTCAGTTCTTGAAACGGCACAAAAAAGAATTACCCAAACAGGTGACGAACTTGATAAACTTATCGGTGTCAGAATGCGTGCAATGGAGCGAAAACTCCGCAGTGTTGAAAAATCCGAAAACAACAGTTTTGACGATATGTTATAATATATTTGATAAAAACATTATTTATTCTTTAAGCACACAAAAAAGCCACGAGCAAACTCGTGGCTTCAGACTGTCGACAAATTGTCCGGAACGTGCAATATATTATTTTTATATTTTAAAGTTTAATTTATAGCTATAAAAAGCAACAGGCAAGCCTATCTTCGATATACGGCTTGCCTGTGCACTTTTTGCGAAAATAAACTCTAACGTACAAACGTACGCCGACGAGTTCATTTTCGCAAAATCCGAACTGATTTCTCGACCTCTGCCAGCGTGTAGACACTTTTGTCTACACGCTGAAGCCACGAGTAAACTCGTGGCTTTTATATTACTTAATTTTTAAATTATCTGCCTGGTTTAAAGAAGTCGGGAACATCTATACTACCCATTCCCGGCTTTAACTTTCTCTTGAAAATTGCATTATCATCATAATCAGAAACTGATGAAGAATAAGACGGAGTCTTTCTGTCGCTTGATGTTGAAGAACCTGCAAACTTAGGTGTAATATTCTTTACATCATTAGCTTTATCTTTACCGCGTCTTAATGAACCGTCAAGACCTGTTGCAATAAGAGTAACCTTAATTTCATCTTTAAGATTATCGTCCATAGCAGTACCGACAATAATATTTGCCTCTTCACTTACAAGGTCACGAACAATGCTTGATACTTCGCCCATATCAACAAGTGAGAATTCACTTCCGCCTGTGATATTAAGAAGTACGTTTTCAGCACCCTCAATGCTTGTTTCAAGAAGCGGACTTTCAATAGCCGCACGAACTGCGTCCTGAGCGGCATTTTCACCCTTGCCGACACCGATACCCATATGTGCGACACCGCTGTCTTTCATAATTGTTCTTACATCGGCAAAGTCACAGTTCATAATACCTCTTTGAGTAATTACTTCAATGATACCTTGAACACCTTGACGAAGAACATCATCTGCAAGTTTGAATGAATCTTTAATTGTAACCTTTTTGTCTGCAATCTTCAATAGAAGATCGTTTGGTATAGTAACAATAGCGTCAACCTTTTCTGCAAGGTTCTTAATACCTTCTTCAGCGTTTCTCATTCTTTGAGGTCCTTCAAAGAAGAAAGGCTTTGTTACTACCGCAACTGTAAGTACGCCAAGAGATTTCGCAGCCTCTGCGATAATAGGTGCGGCACCTGTACCTGTTCCGCCGCCCATACCTGCTGTTACAAATACCATTTCTGTATCTTTTACAAGATTCTTGATTTCATCTTTTGATTCTTCAGCCGCTTGTCTGCCGATTTCAGGCTTTGCACCTGCTCCCAAACCGCTTGTAAGCTTTCTGCCGATATTAAGTACAGTCGGTGCTTTTACATTTGCAAGCTGCTGTGCATCTGTATTGACGCAAATAAATTCTGCCTTTGTAACGCCGGCCTCGATCATACGGTCCACAGCATTGTTACCGCCGCCGCCGACACCTATAACCTTTATTCTTGCGCCGTCTATTGTAGTGTTTTCTTCCAAACCGATAGGCATATCACTCATCTAAATATCCTCCTTCGTAGTTTATCCCCAACAAATCCAACAGGGAAATCTCCGCATATATATTATTTTACTATGTTTTTTCAACTTATTCAATAGTTTTTTCCCACAAATTTTCAAAACGCCGAAAATTTTTACACAATATTATAGTCGTTTTATTTTCGATTTTTGTGCAATTTTATTTTTACGGTGTATATATCGCCTTTCCAGACTCGCTTAAATCCATTGTTCCGCGGGCATTTTCAGTCAAACTGTTACTCATAACGGTTTCTCTGAACAGTCTTATTTTACGTTCAAGATCCAACTGCGTACCGCATTGTACGGTTATTCGGTTATCGTAGTTCATTGTTATGTCAGTCACATCGGTAACATTTATTTCGATAACCTTATCAAGAATACCCGTTGCCTCAAGCGTTGACAGCGAAATTTTTGTAATATCGAATTTTTCGTTTTCGTCGGTTTTTAAAATTTCACCCAATTTATAGTCCGTAACCGTCAATCCGGTAACTGTCGGTAATGTTTCACCGTTGTTGCCGGTATCGGTTAAAACTCTCAATTCAGAATTTACAAGCAATGTCTTACCGTCAATTTTTATATACGCAGACGGTGTATATTCCGTCACCGTAACTTTTACTGACGGTGGGAATAACCTTTTCTGCACATCAACGGTATCTATATATGGTATTGTTTTTAACGTATTTCTTATTTTTCGTCTGCCGCTGCGGAAAAGATTTTGACCGACAAGCGGTTTTAGCTTTTCTTGGAACTGTTCGGCTGTTACGAGAACATTTCCCTCAACCGATACGGAACGAATGTTAAATATCGGTGTCATAAATAAGAGCACGCTTACAAGAATCACCGCCAAAACAAATCCCAGCAATGCACGTCTACGCTGTATTTTAAGACGCTGTTGCTTTTGTTTTTTTGGGTAGCGAATTTTTCGTTCAAGCTGTGTAGGTTCACGCCGAACACTTCTTTCGGGAACATCTTTATGTTCTTTCAAGGTTCTTTTCTCTAACCTGCTCCAATCATATTCAGTTGTAGTTTTTGTAACCTTACGACCGCCTGTTTTGACGACTCGTATATTACGATTATTTTCATCCATACTATCACCCTGAATTATTCTCGTCTGATTTTCGCTCCGCATTCAAGCAGATACTTTTCTATATTTTCATAACCTCTGTCTATAAATTCTGTGCCGCCAATCGTCGTTGTACCGTTTGCGGCAAGTGCCGCAACAACAAGCGCCGCGCCTCCGCGCAGTTCTCTTGCAACAACATTTGCACCCTGCAAAGCGTTTACGCCTCTTACAACGGCACTTCTGCCTTCTACTTTTATGTCGGCACCCATTCGTGTAAGTTCATCAACATGCTGAAATCTGTTTTCAAATATATTTTCTATAAATACACTTGTTCCTCTTGCAACAGTTGCAAGCGCCATAAACGGCGATTGTATATCCGTCGGAAAACCCGGATACGGCATTGTTCTTACTATATGTATACTTTCAAGTTTCTTGGGAGCTTTCTGAATAATTTTATCTTTTTCTATTCTGAGCTGTACTCCCATATCCAAAAGCACATGGAGCATTGCTCCCATATCGCGTGGATTGACATTTTTAAGACATATCTCTCCGCCCGTAATCGCAGATGCGGCAAGATATGTTGCAGCAACAATACGGTCAGGCATTATCGTATACTCCGCACCGTGAAGCTTGCTTACTCCCTCTATTTTTATTACACTGCCGCCCATACCGCGGACTTTTGCACCCATACAATTCAGGAAGTTACCCAAATCAACAATCTCCGGTTCACGCGCCGCATTTGTAATAGTTGTAAAACCCTCCGCACAAACTGCGGCAAGCATAGCATTTTCGGTTGCTCCGACGCTTGGAAAATCAAGATGTATGTTTCCGCCGACAATCTTATCAGTACTGCATTTTATATAGCCGTGTTCTTCCTGAATATCGACACCGAGTTCACGCAAAGCCTTTAAATGCAAATCAATCGGCCTTAAACCAATCGGACAACCGCCGGGCATACTTACAACCGCTTTTTTGCACCTTGAAATTATCGCTCCCAAAAATATGATTGAAGAACGCATCTCACGCATTAAATCTTCACATATTTTACAGTCACACATACCTCTTGTATCAACCGTTACGGTATTGCCTGCCCTATGTACTCTGCAGCCCAATCTTTCAAGCACCAAATCTGTTTTATCTACATCACGAAGATATGGACAGTTTTTCAAAGTACATACTCCGTCAGCCATAACCGTGGCTGCAAGTATCGGCAGTACGGCATTTTTCGCACCTTGTACACCGATTTCACCGCTTATCTTATTTCCGCCGTCTATAACAAGTTTGCCCACTTTAAACACCTCGCATTATAATATAATTCTCATATGATTATAATACGAAATATCTATAATTCTGTTACAGTCTTATTATTATAGCACATTTCAAAAAATTTTTAAAGGGTTAATTTATAAAAATAATATACCTTTAATATCAATGTAACAATGCAAAATTTGTCGGTTAAAAATTTCATACTATATAATAGATAAATCAAATTTTTTTCTTTTTTTACAAAAAAGTTCTTGACAATACCCACACCTTTATGGTAATATATTATGCGTAGCTTAAACAGATATGCGTCCGTAGCTCAGTTGGATAGAGTGAACGGCTACGAACCGTTAGGTCGTGGGTTCGAATCCCTCCGGGCGTACCATAAGTTACAATATCCGAACCTCGGTTCGGATATTTTTTTGTTTTTCTATAAAAAACAATATTTTTTGCAAAAAAGTATTGACAAAATAATTTTAATGTGCTATTATACTATTTGTCGTCAGACATTAAAACTGAATATGCGTGATTAGCTCAGTTGGTAGAGCACCTGACTCTTAATCAGGGTGTCCAGGGTTCGAACCCCTGATCGCGTACCACAAGTTGTAATATCCGAACTTTGGTTCGGATATTTTTTTGTACAAAAACAAAATATAGCCTCTTAGAACTATATTTATGCAGAACTATATTGAGTTCATTAAACGAGATTTTAATGCAATGTCAGTCTTCTTCTATTATTTGCATACTATTAATAACATTTTTATATTCTTTTGCAACTTCCCCAAATTGCTTATCAATCAAAATTTTATCACAATCTTCTCCATTATGATTAATGTTATAAAGAGTTTCCGTAAGAGCCGAACTTGCCTTATAAAGCTTTCCGAAATCAAGACTTACTGACGAGCCTTTCAGAGTATGCGCACAAAGATACGCTTTTTCATACAATTCTTCATTCAAAGCCTTTTTCAATTCATTAAAAGCGGTATCGTTTTTAAAACACTGTACAAAGCGGACAACATATTTTTCATCAATGAGTCTTCTTTTGACTACTTCAAAATCACCTCCGACTTTATCATAAAAAATTTTCAGTCTCTTGGTTGTTCCTGCAATATTACCTCTGTATTCAATATAATTATAGTATTCTTTTTTTATTTCATTCAAATTTCGAGTTCTTATCGGCACAACATCGCCCGATTTCATTGTAAAATCATTCTCAACACTCTCTATCTTGTTCATATTAACAAGATAACTCTGATGACATCTCAAAAACGCTCTATGATTTATTTCTTCCTCAATATCATTAAGTTTCTTATATATTGTGTACTCGTTTCCGTCTGTGCGATGAAGAATACATTTTGAATTACTGCTCTCAATATATTCAATCTCACTGTACAACACTTGAATTACGGAATTGCGTTTTTTTATTTGGTATGTATGCACATTTTCATAATTGCTCAGCACTCTGTCAAGTACCATGCTGATTTTATCTATATCGTGCGGCTTAACCAAATAGCCGCTCGCCTCAACGTCATAACTTTCAACCGCATATTTTGACGTTACGGTAAGAAATATAATCTTACCTTTATAATTCATATTTCTAAGCTTTTCCGCAACTTGTATTCCGTTTAACTTGTCCATATACATATCAAGAAATATTATATCATAATACTCTCCATCTTCTATCGAATAAATTAAATTAACGCCGTTTTCATAGCTATCAATATTGTATTCAATAAATTTATCTGAGAAATAGATACTTAGTTGCTGACGGATTATTTCCCTATCACTTAGATTGTCATCACAAACTGCAATATCCACTTTTTGTGTTCACCTCACAAGGAATTATTCTATCATAATTATACCACAAATATGTATTTTTTGTCAAATTCATCGTAAACACCTTCATTTTCAATAAATTCATATTTCTACGTTTATTTATGCTATAATTTCATCATACAAAAGGATAAAAGGAGAAGTATAAAATGGTAAACTACGGAGTGATTGAAGAAAAAATGTGTGATTTATGTATGGGAGAATACATCACCTATGGGATAGGTGCTTATAATACACAGGCTCACGAACTAATAACTTTTGTTTCAGATGTTTTTCCATGTAAGGATGACGCCGAAAAATTTGTGAATGTTTGTAATGAAAACGAACTTTCATTACATCATTTAAGAGATGTTATCGAAGATTTCATTTGAAATAAAAAAGCACTGAATAAATTAAACTTTGTTCGGTGCTTTTTTATTGCAATTCACTTTGAAAGGTGCTATACTTGATATGCAAAAAATATACAAAGGAGCATATATATGAGTAAAGCACCTTCGGATAATCAGTATTTCGGCACTGAAAAAACAATGAAAATTTTATTTAAGCTTGCGCCGCCCGTTATGCTGGCACAGCTTATTCAATCTTTATATAATATAGTAGACAGTTTTTTCATCGGTAAATTCTCAGGATACTCACTGACGGCACTTTCTGTAATATACCCTATGCAACTTTTGATATGTGCCGTTGCAGTCGGAACAGGTGTCGGCGTCAATACCGTTATGGCACGGTTTTACGGTCAAAATCGAACTTCCAAAGCGATTAACACCGCCGGAATAGGAACTGTTATGGCTGTTGTGAGTTGGTTCATATTCGCTTTAATTTCATTTTTCATCATAAAACCGTATGCCTTAATCTCGGCAGAATCTGAAATTGTACATGAGTATACTATTACATACGGTAGAATAATCGGAATTTTCAGCTTGGGAATATTCCTTGAAAGCACTTGGACAAAGATTTTGCAGTCACAAGGAGATATGAAAACACCTATGATTGCTCAGATTGTCGGTGCATTGACAAATATCGTACTCGACCCTATTTTAATTTTCGGAATGTTCGGAATTAAACCGATGGGTGTCGCAGGTGCGGCTATTGCAACTGTCATAGGTCAGTCGCTCGCCGCCGCCATAACAGGTATTAAAGGATTTTATAAGCCGCCGAAATTAAATATATTTTTGCCGTATGTAAAACAAATATATGCAGCAGGACTGCCGAATATTATTATGCAAGCATTGTGGACTGTATATATTCTCGGACTGAACGTACTTCTTGCGTCATTCTCTGATGCATCCGTAACCGTGCTCGGTATTTATTATAAACTTCAAAGTTTCTTCTTTATTCCGCTTAATGCTCTCGGCGTCTGCATAGTGCCTGTATTGAGCTTTAATTATGCGATAAACAGAAAAGACAGATGTAAACGTGTGTTTTGGGAAACTGTTGCCGTATCTGCCGCATTTATGCTTTTAGGAGTGGCGATATTTGTGCTTTTGCCCAAACAGTCAATCGGAATATTCTCAAATGATACAGAAGTTTTGAATATAGGTAATGTGGCTTTCCGAATAATCGGAGCAAGCTTTGTACCCGCCGCACTCTCGCTTACATTCCCTATTTTGTTTCAGGCTATCGGAAAAGGTAAGGAAAGTATTTTTATAACAGTGCTAAGACAAGTTGTACTTCTTGTTCCTCTTGCTTGGGTATTTTCGTTCGCAGGACTTAATTATGTATGGCTCACTTTTCCGGTTACAGAAATTATAACTTGCAGTGTCAGTATGATTTTTTATAAAAAAGTTTTTCATAAAAATGCGTAATTTTTGACTGTCGATTAAAAAAATCGACAGTTTTTTGTTATGAAAAATGGCTTAAAACCTATGGTTTTGAAAGTTCACTAAAAAAAGTTTAATTTTTTTCAAAAAAAGTGTTGACAAAAGGTATATGTTCTGCTATAATAATTTTTGTCAGTTGAGCTGATGAACAAACATCTGGAGAGATGTCTGAGTGGTTGAAAGAGCCGGTCTTGAAAACCGGTGACGGTTCCGCCGTCCGTGGGTTCGAATCCCACTCTCTCCTCCATTTAAAATTTTATATTTTGTACTGCATACAAAGCTAATTGCTATTTAGAACGGCAGCAATTTTAACTTGTTGTATGCTTTTCTTTTATGGAGAAGTACTCAAGAGGCCGAAGAGGCGCCCCTGCTAAGGGTGTAGGTCGGGAAACTGGCGCGAGGGTTCAAATCCCTCCTTCTCCGCCAAAACGTATAAACCATATAAATGCTTGAATATCAAGTGTTTATACGGTTTTTATTAGTATTACAATAAATTCGGTATACTTATTTTAGAAGAACATTCAGATAGGGGGATTTTTATAGCGAACCCTGCTCTGTGAGGAGACCGATTATTCTTTTTTATTGTATATTTATCTATATATGATATTTTTAGGAATTTCTTTATTCAAATTATACTCTTCCGTAATCAATACTCTTGATAGATGATATGCTGACTTACAATCATTACACCATATTTCACCATATCCGACTCCTCCGACATTTCCTACAAAAGTATAATCTGTATTATCACTCCCGCAATACGGGCATTTTCCGCTTGTTTTTGTTATTGCTATACTTTCTAAGTTTTTAATCCATTTCATGTCACAACACCTACATAATATATAATACCATAATTTTATTGTATCACATTTTTATTTTTTTCAACTTTAAATTCACTTTACAAATATAATCATATTGTTTATAATAGTATTATAAACAATACACAAAACACAGGAGCATATAATGAACAAAATTGAATTTACGCAATTCTTACAAAATACAAAAGACAATATACAAGAAAAACTCAATCCGAAAAAAATCGGTACAAAAATATCAGTGAGTTTAAAAAGTAAAAAAACACGCAAAAATCTAATAATCTATGCGTTTTTAACATTATTCTGCATAGCATTTCTGTTACTTCTGTCTGCGTCCACAAGTCCGCTATACAAGGACTTATGCGACGGTGATTCAAGCATTTTCATATTCTTCGGAAAAGCGATAACGCTCGGCAAGGACGCATACAGAGATTATTTTGACCACAAAGGTCCGATTTTGTTTTACATAAATGCATTGGGATATTTCCTGACAAAATCAAAAGTAGGCGTATTCATACTACAATGTATATCCCTTTCAATATCTTCGATATTTATGTACAAAACGGCACGTTTTTTCACAAAACCGATACGCTCGGTAATTTGTGTTATAATCACCATTCTTGCATTCGGTGCGACAATCAGCGACGGCAACTTAACGGAAGAATACTGTATTCTCTACTGTATGATAGCGATTTACACCGCATTAAAATTCATCACAAAGCACCCAAAAGCACCTCACCCTCACAAAAATATGGTTATTTACGGAATATGTTTTGGAATTTGTGCATTTATCCGCGTAAACAACGGACTGATTATCTGCGGTATTGTATTCGTTACGATTATGACCGACTTTATAAACGAGCATATCAAAGAAATATTTAAAAATATACTGTATTTTATAGTCGGTGTATTGATAGTGGCAGTGCCTGTATGCCTTTTCTTCCTTATTAAAGGGACGCTGTCGGATATGTTGTTTTCTACTTTCGTATTCAACTTTCTATACGCGTCGGAAGGCTCATCAGAAAAGACATCATCAGCCATATTACTGCTTCTGCGATGGGTTGCACCTGTCTTGATGATGATATTCATATCGTCATTTTTCGCAAAACGACTTGGTCCAAAGGTTGCGTCATTTATCACAACAATATCCATATTCGCACTGATACCTATATTACTCGGTTTCAGTTACACGCATTATTACACAACGCTTATACCTTTAATACCGATTTATTGTGCTGTATTCTTCTATATTACATCAAATAAAATAAACATTCTTGCAGTAATACTTTGCGTAATAATGGCATTTCCGTTGGCAAATTACTTTGTTCAATCAGAGTCAAATATAGTGCATTACTCAAAGAAGTTGTATTCGCAAAGGCACCCTGCCAAAACAAGCGACGTATATTCGGATATTTATTACAGTGCAAAACAGCTTAGCTCGCAAATTCCCGATGAAGACAAAGACAGCGTATACTGCTACGACATTTCGGCAACTTGGCTTTTGCAAGCCGACATTATGCCTTGCTTTAAGATATTTATTCTTCAGGAATGGTGGTCGGAAATGTATCCCGAGTTCGGTCGTCAAATTAATCAAATGATGCTTGAAAAACAACCTAAGTGGGTTGTTATACACAATATCGACATTGTAAACAGTAAGCAGTTTATGAATATAATCAACAATAATTACGAGCTTGTCGATGAATACAGTTATGACCGATTATACAAATTGAAAACTCAATAAAAAAAACAGCTGTTGCAATTAGCAACAGCTATTTTCATGTTTATCTTTGTCATAGACAATGCAAAATGATTCTGTAGGATTTTTCACAGTCTTTTTAGCTTTCAAAGCCTTATCCAGCCCCACTCCCACAACTTCATTTGTTTTAAGCACATAAATTCCTGTTTTAACAATAATATGCGCGCCGGGATATTTTTCATTAATCATTTTACTGAATTGTTTATTTAACGCATCTATCTTATCAAAGCTTTCTAAATTTTTAAATCTGAACGCACTGAAAAAAATATCCGCACCGTCAATGTGAGTTATAATATTATAATCATTATCACTTGGCAAAATACAGTTTACAAACTCTGTAAAAACCTTATCTCCCTCAATCTGACCGAACCGTTCGTTGAAATCAAGCATTCCCGAAAAATCGGTATGTAACAGAGCAACCTGTTCGTCTTTTTCCTCTGCAAATTTTCTCAGTCTGCCTATCTGTTCATAAAACTTTGCAATAGTATAACAACTGGTTTTGCGGTCATAATCAATTATTTTTCTAAGCTTTTTCTCATTTTCCGTTTCCTTATCGCTTTGAGAAATGTACATCGTCATAAGCTTAGTCGCCATATTCAATTCAACGCATTCTTCTATCTGCCAAGGATTTTCATATCCGAATCTCGTACAAACAAACATAAAGAACGAATCTCCTGTTGTAATATTTGCATTATAGACCACTTCACCATTCTTTTTATTCTTTTCAAATTCACGTTGAAACTTTAACGAAAATCCGTTTATTTTTTCATTTGAAAGAATAAATACAGGATATTTTTCAAAAAATTCTTTGAAATGCTTAATGTCAGAATGAGCATAATATCCTCTTTTTCCCGCATTATTCTGAAATTTCGGATCACTGCACCATTCATAGCTTATTGTGATTAAATCTTCCTTGGTATTGACCTTCATTATCTGAAACCAGTCAATATCGAACTTTTCAGCCACATACCGAATAATCTTATACATTGCGTCATCGCTGTTTTTCGCACTTGAAGAAAGTTCAAGGAATACTTTCATCATATCGCGTGTCTTAAATAATTCCGTACTGTTTTCGGCGTCCTCAGCTTCATAATCAATCGCATGGCTTGAATTGTCGTACACAATATTTTCATTGTATATCTCCCAGTGAGCCTTGCCATTCTTTTTTGTACTGTACAGTGCCTTATCTGCTTTTGAGAACAACGCTTTATAATCAGGCACTTCTTCAAATATTCTGCCGTCTGCCACTCCGACACTGCACGTTATTCTCTTATCGTCTGAAATATTAATCTTACATACATTGTCAACAACTCTGTCGGCATTCTCTGCTATTCTGCTACTTTTCAAAAACACGAAAAATTCATCACCGCCGTATCTTCCGACAATAGTGTCATCATCGGTTGCCTTGTTCAGCATTTCCGCAACCATGGCAATAACGGTATCACCGTATAAATGTCCGTATGTGTCATTTATATTTTTAAAATCATCAATATCAATAACAAACAGTGCGTAATCTCTGCTTTCGGGATTGGATTTTATATACTCATTAATCCTCTCGACGCCTGCATTTCTGTTATAGACATGAAGTACCGGGTCAATCTCGATTTTTTCTTTTAATTCTTTTTCATGATGTTTTTCGTCCTCGATATTCGTTATTGTTCCGAAAATTCTTTTAAGATTACCCTTTTCATCATGTTCAAAATTTCTGAAAATGCGGTGCCATTCATAATTCTTATTACCCGGCAACTTCATTCTGACGCTTATATTTTCTACTTTTTCATTGAATATGTTTTCTTTAAGATAACCGTAATCTCTTTTATCCGCAAGCTCATAAACAGCATCTTCCGTATTATTGGGAACAGACAGTTTTTTCAGTTCGGTTTGACCTTTCACCGGAATATATAAAGTCATATTATCGTCCGCTACGTTATGTTCAAAAACAATGTTTTTTGAACTTTTAAGAGCAAATGTAAAACATCTTCTCTCATCTTTCATCCTGACAAGATTCGTATGCTGTTCCGTAACGTCCATAAGAATACCGAGAATATCATTTTCATTATATTTAGTCAAATGCATACAAATATAACGTATCGATCCGTCCGAAACAATACATTTGTATACCACTTCATTTTTATCTTTCAAATCAGCTATAATATTTTTGTCTTCTTCGCAAATATTAAGACTTTCAAAATTTCCGTTCGCATAAGTCGAATAATAGTAATCATTCGCCGAAATAATTTTTAGCGTACTGTCATTTTGAAACGCAACAACGCCACACGGCATTATATTATAGCTATCGTCCTCAAAATATTTTTTCAACATTACAACTGCCTCAACCTTTTTATAAATTATCGGTATAAATATTCTATCACAAAAAATGTATCAAGTAAATATTTTTCGACATATTTTATTATAAAAAAAACAACCGTATCCATATAAGAATACGATTGTATGAGAGAGATTTATTTTACGGTTATATAATAACACAATAATTAAATTTATTCCATTGCATTTGTTGTCCAAAATATTGCAAATATTGTCCTTTTATGCTATAATAATTGTGTAGGAGGTGTATTTTATGGATGCAATTTCATATAAACAGAAAGAATATCTTTACAGTTATTTCCGTTCAAAGCCTCCGGAGCTTAACTTGCACCTTCATAAATATTATGAATTTCTATATTTTATATCGGGTGATGCAACGTACATAGTCGAGGATAATCTATATAAAATTCACCCTGGCGATATTTTGCTTACAAGACCAGGAGAACTTCATACGATTTTCTTTCAGTCAGAAAAGCCGTATGAGCGTATTTTTATGCAGATACATCCCGACTTTATCCCCGAATTTGATTTGTTTGATAAAATAAATTCTTCACCTATGGGCGAAGATAACAGAATACCGTCAGACATTGTTCAGTCTTTCGGACTTTACGATTATTTCAAAAATGTTGAACATTACATTTTAAACAGAGTACCCGAAAGTGACGCTATGATAAAATCGTATTTTTTACAGTTTCTTGTCGCGGTAAATCATGCACTTGACAACACCGTTTTGCCGATAAAACCGACAAATAATAACCGTATTGACGATATAATAGATTACCTTACCGATAATATTTCCGCAGATATAACACTGGATTTTTTAGCAGAAAAATTTTTTATTAATAAGTATTATATGTGCCATACATTTAAAAAACAGACCGGTATTACAATAAAAGAATTTATGAATACAAGAAAAATCACTAAGGCGAAACAAATGCTTTCCGAAGGTGCGGATATTATGGGGCTTTGCTATGAATGTGGGTTTAATGATTATTCCACGTTTTATAAAGCGTTTAAAAAACTTACCGGTAAATCGCCGAAAGATTTTTTGACTGGTGATTAATTTTTGCCACTCCGTCACTTCGTGACACCTCTCCTCAAGGAGAGGCTTTTTGGCTCCCCTTGTGGGGAGCTGTCGGCAACGCCGACTGCGGAGTGGCTTCTCGGGACATCGTGGTGCCGTTCCCTACTGCCTTAATATCTAAAAAAGGGCGACCAATGGTCGCCCCTACATACAATATTGTTTAACATAAGCGGTCATCTGCCATTCATATTCGTACGGGCGGTCATTGGCCGCCCTTTAACATTCCACACATAAAAAACAGCGGTCAAAGACCGCCGTTTTTTTACATCAATGACTCTACATATATTTGAAGTATTTCATCTCTTGACGGAACGAACATACTGTTTAGTGTACCGCCTGCATTTTGAGCAATTTCTGCATACAATTCAAGTTCTTCTTTTTCAAACTTTTCTTTATCACCCAAAATTTTCGCAAGAATATTTTTAAATTCTTCTGCACTGTCTAAATTCATACAAGACAATATTTCCTTAACTCTGTCCCTATCATTTCTTTCAATATACTTTGTAAACTCACCGAGCAACAATCCGTTTGCTCTGCCGTGGTCGATATTTTTGAAATATGTAAGCGAATAGCCCATTGCATGTACCGCCGTTGTTTTTGTTTGCGATATGACAACACCTCCAAGCATTGACGCATAAAGCAGTTTTTCTCTGTCGTCTTCCGTAAGTTCACCGCTAATCAAATCGTCAAATGTTGACGCAATAATTTTAACAGCCTCTTTAGCTATTACATCAGCCATTATATTCGCCCTCTTTGACATCATTCCTTCAACCGAATGTGAAAGTGAATCTATTGCGGTATTGACCGTAGTGGCAAGTCCGAGATTTTTTGTGTATTTTGCGTCAAGCAATGCGTATGTTGGGAAAAGGCATGGTGACGCAATACTCTTTTTTGTCTGTTTTTCGTGGTTTGTCAAAATCGCATACGGTGTAACCTCCGAACCGGTTCCGGCAGTTGTCGGAATATGTATCATAGGAAGTGCCTTATTGCCTATGTTGCCGTCAAACAAATTCTTTCTTTCAATGTCCGATACTGCCAGCAATGCAATAGCCTTTGCCGAGTCCATCGGCGAGCCGCCGCCTATGGCAATGACAAAATCAACTTCTTCCTCCATCGCCGTTTCCGCACCGTCATACACACACTCAACTGTCGGATTACTCATAACCTTATCGAATATTACATATTCAATATTATTCTTTTCAAGCGCATATTTGACATCGTCAAGTGCGCCGCTTAATTTTGCGGAATTTTTGCCTGTAACGATAAGTGCTTTCTTTCCTATTTTGAAAACGTCACTGTTTTCTCTGACACAATCCTTTCCCACAATAACCTTTGTAGGCATATAAAATCCCAAATTCATATTTTCACAACCTCACATTCTCAAGCAACAAAAGCAAGCTATTTTGTTGTATAGCTTGCTTTAATTCTTATTTCTTCAATTCTCTTATTTCTTCTCCAAGGAAGCAGAAACCAAAGTAACCCTTTGCCTGAATTTTATCAAGGAATTTAGACAATTTCTTTGGCTTTTCATAGATTACAACATCATAATCCTTACGCAGTTTTTCTGCCTCTTCTATTGCATTTACAACGTCTGCTTTATCGTGAAGCAAAGCAATTCTCTTTTTAGTATCGGGAATTGTATATCCTGCCTCTGTAAGAAGTGAGAAAATTCTTTCAAAACCTATTGAAAAACCTACCGCAGGAATATTTTCACCCGTAAATTTACCGATTAAGTTATCGTAACGACCGCCGCCGGCAATAGAGCCTTTAAACTTATCGCTTACAATTTCAAAAACAGTACCTGTATAATATCCCTGACCTCTTACAAGCGAAATATCGAACTTAATCTTATACGCACCGTCCGAAAGTTTTTCAACGGCATTAATTATTGTTTCAATACTTTCTGCTGATTCTTCACCGCAAACATCTTTTACGCTTTCAACAGTAAGTGGTTTTGCGATGACTTCACCGAATTTTGCGATAGCACCGCCGTCAAAGCCTTTATCCGTAAGCTCACCGATAACGCCCTCAGCACCGATTTTATCCATTTTATCAAATGTAATACACACGCTGTCAAGCTGACTTTCTTCAAAGCCTACACCTTTAAGCAATGCTCTTAAAATTCTTCTGTCATTAATTTTTACGGTAAAGTCCTTTATATCAAGCGACAAAAGTGCTTTTGCTGTTGTATGAATAAGCTCGATTTCAGAGCTTATAGAAGATGAGCCGATTATATCAATATCACACTGCACAAACTCACGAAGTCTGCCCTTTTGCGGTCTTTCCGCTCTGTACACCTTATCAATCTGTATACACTTTGCAGGAAGAACAAGTTGTTCACGATTATTTGCATAATATCTTGAAAGCGGAAGTGTAAGGTCATATCTAAGTCCCATATCACAAAGCTTATTTGTATCACCGCTGTCCATTGCTTTCTTTAGCTTATCTCCACGCTTTAAAATTTTAAATATCAAATTAAGATTATCACCGCCGTCACTCTTATCAAGATTTTCAATATCTTCAACTGCAGGCGTCATAATACGTTCAAAGCCGGCATCCTGATATGTATTTAAAATTTGATTTTGAAGATAATCTCTAAGTCTGACTTCTTCAGGAAGATAATCATTTGTACCTTTTACTGTTGTGATTTTCATTTTCTATCTCCTTTTGCCATTTTTATCATAAGCTCATATATTTTTTTAAGTGCGTCTACTTTGGCAAGCGGTTTCAAATTTTCCGACATTTCTTTCAATCTCTCCTTATCGCTTACCATAGACATTATTTTATCGTATAATGCGTCAGACGTCAAATCTTTTTCTAAAATTAATTCTGCCGCATTCTTATTTTCAAATTCTCTTGCATTCTGCTCTTGGTGATTACGGACAACATTCGGTGACGGAATAAGTATTGACGGTTTACCGAGTGCAGCAATTTCGCTTACGGTTATCGCGCCTGCTCTTGATACAACAACGTCTGCCGCCGCCATACACTCCGCCATATTGTCAATATATGACACAATCTTTATGTTATCCGAAAGAGTTATTCCGCTCTCCTTAATTTTATTCATTATTTTATCGTAATTTCTGTCACCGGTTCCGAACAGCAATTCGATTTTATTGTCCTTTGATATTCTGTCAAGCATACCGATTACCGTATCATTAATTCTGTCCGCACCCAAACTGCCGCCGAAAATAAGCACAAACGGCTTTTTTATACCGAGCTTTTCTCTTGACTTTTTGTAATCGGAATGAAGTATTTCACTTCTGATCGGATTGCCTGTTACAACACATTTTTCCTTATGCTGCATATGATTAATTGTTTCTTCAAAGCTGAGTGCAAGATATGTAACATAATTTGCACTGCCTTTTACCGTCATACCCGGATACACATTTTGCTCATGTATAAGCGACGGCACTTTCATTTTCTTTGATGCCATAGCAACAGGGCCGCTTACATATCCGCCCGTACAAACGATACAATCGGGTTTAAATTCCTTTATAATCTTATTGCACTTTCTTCTTGCGGAAATAAGTTTTTTTACCGTTTCAAAATTTCTGAAAATATGCTTTCTGTCAAAACCTTGTATTTCGATATATTCAATATCATATCCTGCTTTCGGTACAAGTTTTGTTTCAAGTCCCGATTTTGTACCGACAAACAAAGCCTTAAAATCCTTATCCTGTTTAGCTGCATAATCGGCGATTGAAATAGCCGGATTAATATGTCCGCCTGTTCCTCCGCCCGCAAATAATACTCTCATAAATCTTCCTCCACATTAATCTTTTACGGAATGTCTTGATATATTAAGCAATACTCCCATTTCACATAAAAGCGTTATTATTGCCGTACCGCCGTAACTGAAAAACGGCAATGCGACACCTGTATTCGGTACGCTTGACGTTGCAACGGCGATATTAAGTATCGTCTGAATAGCAAGCTGAGCCGCAATACCCACCGCAACAAGTGAGCCGTATGTATCGGGTGCATTCATAGCAATTCTTATTGCTCTTATAATAAGCGCCGCAAAAAGCAAAATTACAACAGCCGCACCGATAAGACCAAGTTCCTCACAAACAATCGCGAATATAAAGTCATTATACGGTTCAGGCAAATACGAATATTTCTGTACACTCTGTCCCAAGCCAAGTCCGAAAATACCGCCCGAGCCAATCGCATAAAGTCCTTGCACAACCTGATAACTTTCGTCACGAATATCCGCAAACGGATTCATAAAACTTGTTACGCGTGCCCATCTTACACCGCTGAGTGCGCGGACGCCGATTAAGCCGATCGGCAAAAGAATAAGTGCTCCGATAAGTACGGGTTTAATCGGTGTACCGCCTGCAATCATAACGCTTACACCGATACCGGCAATAACTATCGCACCGCTAAGGTGTGTTTCCATAAGCATAAGTCCGACAACTATAAGCATAACTCCTATATACGGCAAATTACCCTTAAGATGTTTCAAATTATATTTTCCCGAATCGACAAGTCGTGCAAAATACATCGCTATAACGGGTTTCATAAATTCCGACGGTTGAAGCTGAAGAAACGGAGTATTAAGCCATCTTCTCGAACCGTTCAATTTTACGCCCAAACCCGGTATAAGAACGCAGACCAAAAGTATTGTACATACAATCATAAACTTCGGAACGGTATTTTTATATTTATTGTAATCAATCCTTGAAATAACCCACATTCCGATAAGTCCCAATATTGCACAAAGGAATTGTTTATTAAAGAAGTAGTACGAATTATTATGTAAAGTATTTCCGGCAGGTGCAGACGCCGAGAGCAGCATTACCAAACCGAATGAAAGCAACAATATTACTATAAACAAAAATGTATAGTCTATCTCTCCCATTCGTGCAAGCTTAACCGGTTTTCCTATTTTAGCACGAGTTGTTCGTCTATTCTGTTTTATAGCTCTTTTAGGATATGCAGTCCCTGCCATATCTAAATCTCCTTCCGATTAATTCGTCTTAAATTGCAAAATATGCAACAGCACAAGTAATTACCGTTACCAATGTAAATACCGCAACGATTTTCTTTTCTTTCCAACCGCACATTTCAAAATGGTGGTGAATAGGGCTCATCTTGAATATTCTTCTTCCCTCACCGTATTTCTTCTTTGTATATTTGAAATATGCAGTCTGCATAATTACAGAAAGTGTTTCCATAAAGTATACAAAACCTATCAATATAAGGTGTATAGGCATTTTTAGGTCAATCGCCATAAGTGCAACCGACGCACCCAAGAAAAGTGAGCCTGTATCACCCATAAACACCTTTGCAGGATATTTATTATACCACAAAAATCCTATCAAACCGCCGATTAATGCCGCTGAAAATACAGTCACGCCATACTCTTTAAATACGATATATGACACAAGCATAAAGAATATTCCAACTATTGTCGTTATACTTGATGCCAAACCGTCAAGTCCGTCTGTAAGATTTACAGCATTTACAACACCTACGACAACGAACATTACGAACGGTATGTAAAGCCATATCGGCATTATCCATTCAATACTTGTAAACGGTATTTTAATCGCCGTATCAAGCTCGCCTATGAAGTAAAGCACTGCAATATAAATTGCCGCAAGCACAACTTGCATTATGAATTTCTGCGGTGCTGTAAGTCCGAGATTACGTTTTTTTACTACTTTAATGTAATCGTCCACAAAACCGATAACACCGAAACCGAGTGAAATTACAAACAATACAATACATCTTGCGTATGTCGTGTTAAAATTACCGTTCATTGCAAAAATGACGGTTGTTACAAGTATCGCAATCGCCATTGCAACTATGAACATAATACCGCCCATTGTCGGTGTACCCGATTTTTTCTGGTGCCACTTCGGACCTTCTTCTCTTATTTCCTGACCGAATTTAAGTTTTCTGAGCCACGGAATAAACACAGGTTCGAACACAAGCGTTACAACAAGTGCAACGACAAGTGTAAGCAATGATGACATTAACATTTCTTTTATCAATTCCATTTTTTAATCCTTTTCCTCTCGTTATTTATTTTTAATTGTGTTATATACTTCTTCAAAGTGCATTCCTCTTGACGCCTTTATAAGCACCGCGTCACCGCTCTTGATTTCATCTTTGACATAGTTGCACACTTCAAGAGTTTTATCAAATGACACTATATTTTCTACACCGTTATCCTTTGCACCTTGTGCAAGATATTTCATATTTTCACCGGCTGTTATAAGCAAGTCCACTCCGTTCTCCTTGACAACCTTACCGAGATTGTAATGTGCGTCTTTTGCAAAATCGCCCATTTCAAGCACGTCGCCCAAAATTGCGACTTTTCTGTTTTTATCTGTATCCGCAAGCACTCCGAGTGCCGCTTTAATCGAATCCGGTGACGCATTATAACAGTCATTGATTATCGTAATACCGTTATATTCTTCAACAGCCAATCTCATTTTTGTAAGTTCAAAACTGCGTATTCCCTCTGCAATCTTATCCATAGGCACATCAAATTCACGTCCTACGCATATTGCCGCAAGTGCATTGTACACATTATGTTTACCCGGAATATTTACTTCAATAGGATATTCGCCGCCGTCAACAACTGCGGTGAATTTAATTCCGTTAAGTCCGTTATTTTCAATATCCTTTGCGTAAACATCATTTTCGGGATTTGTTATACCGTAATATACTACCTTGTATTCACCCATACCCTTTGTTTTTGAAAGGTAATCGTCATCACCGTTTACTATAAGTGTATTATCCTTTGTAAACAGCTTTGTCATTTCCATTTTCGCCTTGAAAATGCCTTCGCGTGAGCCGAGATTTTCAATATGCGACTGACCGATGTTTGTTATAACCGCAACATCAGGTCTGCCTATATCAGCAAGATGTTCTATTTCACCGAAATGGTTCATTCCCATTTCAAGAACAGCCGCCTCATGTTCTTTTTCAAGTCCGAAAATCGTAATAGGCAAACCTATTTCATTATTGAAGTTGCCCATTGTCTTAAGTGTATTATACTTCTGTGAAAGGACTGATGCAAGCATATCTTTAGTAGTAGTTTTTCCCACACTGCCCGTAACAGAAACAGTCGGAACATTATACTTTTGCTTGTAATACTTTGCAATGTCGCCGAATGCTTTTAATGTATCTTCAACCTTTACGATTGTCTTATCTACTAAAAGCTCGGTATCTCTCTGTGTCAAAACAGCCGAAGCACCAAGGTCGAAAGCCGCCTTTATAAATTCGTGACCGTCAAACTTTTCACCGACAAGCGGCACAAAGAGCACACCTGCCGTAACCTTTCTCGAATCACTGATTACATCGTTAAAAGTTTGGTGTATGTCACCGCTTAAAAGTGTTCCCCCAGTTGCTTTTAATACATCTTCAATCGTCATTGCCTGCATAATAAATTAAATCCTTTCTCTCTTTTTGTCCTATGCTCAAAAATAAGGGCGGTAGTTTTTCAGCCGCCCTTTTCAATTATTTATTAAGGTGTTTATATACAACAACACGTTCGTCAAAGTCGTGTTTCTCTTTACCAATTATCTGATATGTTTCCTGTCCCTTACCCGCAAGAATGATTACATCATCTTTCTTTGCGTGGTCAAGAGCATATGCGATAGCATCTCGTCTGTCGACTATTACTTTATATTTTCCGTCTGTGCGTTTCATTCCGACTTCTATCTGTTCTATAATAGAAACAGGGTCTTCCGTACGCGGATTGTCTGACGTTATAATACTGTAATCCGAAAGTTTTCCGGCGATTTCACCCATAATCGGTCGCTTCGTATTATCTCTGTCACCGCCGCAGCCGAACAATGTTATAACCTCACCCTTTGCAAAATCTTTAACGGTTTTAATTATATTTTCAAGACCGTCCGGTGTATGTGCATAGTCGATTATAACCGTATAATCGGTATTTGTAGGAACAACCTCAACACGTCCGACAACTCCTGTTGCATTTTCAAGACCTTTGATAATGGTATCCATATCAATACCCATCTGCAATGCCGCACCCATGGCGCATATTGCATTATACACGCTGAACTTGCCCGGAATTACTATATGAACACGATATGTCTTACCGTCATATTCAACATCAAAATCAGCACCCGATGATGAAATTTCAATATTTTTTGCTTTAAGATCGCAACCGTCCGAAAGACCGACTTTTAATATATCGCAGTCATTGTTTGCAACAATCTTCTTACCGCCGTCGTCGTCGAAATTAACAACACCCTTATCGCTGATTTTAAACAGCTTAGCCTTTGCATTTAAGTAATTTTCCATAGTCTTATGGAAATCAAGGTGGTCACGCGTAAGATTTGTGAACACACCCACGTCAAAGTGACAACCGTGTACTCTTTCAAGTTCAAGTGCGTGACTCGAAACTTCCATTACAACACATTCCGCATCACTGTCAACCATTTCCGCAAATAGCTGTTGAAGTTCAAGTGCGTTCGGTGTTGTAGGTGTTGTACTTTGCGTAACAAGCACCTTGTCGCCAATAATATTTTGATTTGTACCGATAACACCGATTCTCATACCGGCTGTTTCGATTATACTCTTTATTAAATATGTTATTGTAGTCTTACCGTTTGTGCCTGTGATACCGATAAGTTTGAATTTGCTTGACGGATTGCCGTAATACTTACAAGCCATTTCCGCAATTTCAACTCTCGAATTTTCAACATACCAAACAGGTACATCTACATCTATTTTATCTTCGGCAACGATTAGTGACGCACCGTTTTTAACTGCCATTTCTGCATATTTATGTCCGTCCGTTTCAAAGCCTTTGATACATACAAAAATGTTTCCCGGAAGTACGTTTCTTGAATCGTACGCTATTCCGGTTATATCTATATCTTCATGCTCATCAAGCCATTTACTGCCTAATAATTCACTTGCTAACATTTGATATTTCCCCCTGTCCTATTAGTCTGAAGTTACTTGGCGGAATTCCACGCCTATTACTGTCGCAGGTGTAACCTCCTCGCCTGCCGCTATGCTCTGATTTACCGCATACGCACTCGACACTTCACTGTGTCCCGCACCGACAATCTCAAAGTTCAATCCGCTCATTTCAAGAGTATATTTCGCATTATCCACGGACATTCCTTTAAGATTAGGTACCGTTACCGTATGTGTTTTGTCAATTTCTTCTGTATATAATATTACCGTTGAATCTTCGTTAAGCATTGTACCCGGTTTCGGAAGCTGGTCAACTACCGTATCACCGTCACCTCTCACTTGAACATTCAACTTTTTGTCAACAATGGCTTTCTTCGCCTCTGTCAAATCCATTGTTCTAACGTCAGGTATTTCCTGCTTAACGTCAGGTTCTTCATTTTCTGTATACTGCTTTTCAACACCTAGATAGTTTAGTACATCTTCAATAACTTCACCTGCCAAAGGTGCGGCTATTGTACCGCCGTACTTGTTATCAACCTGCGGTTCGTCAAGCATTATAAGACACACTATTTCCGGATCGTTTGCAGGAGCAAAACCGATAAATGATGCAATACGTTTTTCTTCGTCACGGTTACCTTTTTCCGAAGTACCTGTTTTACCTCCGATACGGCAGCCTTTTACATACGCATTTTTACCTGTTGATGTCGGCAACGATACAACCGATTCAAGAATTTCTCTCATTTGCTGAGATGTTTCTTCCGAAATAACTCGGCTTATAACCTCCGGCTCATACGTTTTCAAAATTCCGTTTGAGTTTCTGATTTCCTTTACAATCTGCGGTTTCATTCTTTCACCGCCGTTGATAACCGCCGAAACGGCTGTTACAAGCTGTATCGGTGTTATTTGGAAACCTTGACCGAATGAACTTGTCGCAATATCGACTTCACTCATTTTATTATGGTAATAAATACTTGACGCCTCACCGACAAGTTCGACGTTTGTCTTTTCTGTAAGACCGAATGCAGTGAAATATTCCATAAATTTCTCATATCCAAGTCTTTCGCCCAATTCCATAAATACAGGGTTACAAGAGTTTCTTACACCCTCTACAAATGTTTGAGCGCCGTGACCGCTCTTGTTTGCACAACCGATTTTTCTGTCGGCAACAATCTTAAATCCCGGACAATAGAATGTTGAATTAAGGTCTACAACGTGTTCTTCCAAAGCCGCCGCCGCAGTAATAATCTTAAATGTCGAGCCCGGTTCATATGTATCCGAAATAACCTTGTTTCTCCACATTTTATTTCTTATTTTCGCAATGGCCTCGTCACTTAAATTATTCGGATCTTCTGTCGGTTTCGGTGTTGCATCGGGATCGTCACTTGTGTCATCTGATGTATCATATCCCAAATCTATCGCATATTTTTCAAATTGGTCAATATCATACGGATTATTTACGTCAAAATCAGGCTTAGTTGCCATTGCAAGTATTTCGCCCGTTTTCGGGTTCATAATAATACCTGCCGCACCCTCTTTAAGCTTGTTTTCCGTAACCGCCTCTTCAAGGTGCTTTTCAAGGAAATGCTGTATTGTTTCATCAATCGTAAGCACAACGTCATCACCGTTTTGAGAACTGTTCAAATACTCATTTTGTTGGTCTTTAAGTGTTGTACCCTTTGCCGACTGATTAGTTTCTATACTTCCGTTACGCCCCATAAGCTCATCGTCGAAAGTAAGTTCAATTCCCTGCAAACCGTTATTGTCATATCCCGTAAATCCCAAAATATGCGGTGCAACGTTGAACGGATAATATCTCTTTGAATCATTTTCAAAATATACCCCTTTAAATGCTTTTGCAATCGTTGCGTCAACATCTGAATCTCTTAATTTCTTTACCGCCTCGGTCTGTTCGTTCGTAAGACGTTTTTTTATAACTTGGTATCTTGAATTTTTTGTTATAATCTTAAGGATTTCGTTTTGATCCATATTCAAAACAGGAGCCAATCTTGCGGCGATTACTTCACTGTCACCGTCCGCCTCAATATCCTTAGGATTGCAAATAAGTGTGTTTACCGTTGCACTTTCCGCAAGCACCTTACCGTTACGGTCGTAAATATCTCCTCTTGAGGCTGTAACAATACTGCTGCCCTGCTGTTGTGCCTTTGCCTTGCTCGAAAGCTCGTCACCTCTTATTATCTGCCAATATGCCACTCGCAAAACAAGCAACGCAAGCAGTACAGCAACGATACACACCATAAATATCGTTTTCTTTTTAATTTCATTTAATGATGGTTTCATTAATTTATCAATTCCTTTTAATACTTTAATAAATGTACATTTTTCATAATTTTATAATTATAGAAGTCCATTTTTATTTTATGCTGAAAAATTGTACAATATTACCACCAATCTTTTTCAATACAGACACAATACCGTGTCCAAACCCCTCTACTTCACCGGCAGTTTTCTCTGTCATATCATCTTGCTTTACGTTTACATATATTGTCTGATACTTTTCAGGTCTTTGCATACCCAATCTTGTTGTTGCCTCTTTTTCAATTTTTGTAAGGTCAACACTCTGTTCAAGATCAAAAACCATCTGACTTGTTGCTGATTCAAGCGTTGTAAGCTGACTTTTAAGTGACGCAACCTGCTGGTTCATTTCATTCACAGCAACGAATTTTGAAATCATAAATCCTGCTGATACAGCCAAAAGCACTGTTACGCATATTCCACGAAAAATTGTTCTCTTATACTGCATTTGTTCATGATTCCTCTTGTTACTGACTGCTGTGGTATTAACTGTTTTCTCTTTTCTCTTTTGTGGTTTTCTCTTTTTTATCGGTTCATCATACTGTTCCGGCAATTTATATGCCAAATTTCCGTATTCCACAATAATTCTCTCCCTTAATTATCCTTTAGCCTATCCTATAATTTTTCGGCAATTCTCAATTTTGCACTTTTTGAACGTGAATTATGTTCAAGCTCTTCTTCCGACGGTAAAATCGGTTTCCTTGAAATAATTTTAATTTCCGGTTTCTTACCGCATACGCATACCGGAAATTCTTTCGGACAAGTGCAACCCCTTGCCAAATCCTGAAATGTTTTTTTGACAATTCTGTCCTCAAGTGAATGGAACGTTATAATCGCCAATCTCCCGCCCGATTTTATGCTTGACACAAAGTCTTTAATAGCATTTTCCAATATTCCGAGTTCGTTATTGACTTCAATTCTTATCGCCTGGAACACTCTCTTTGCAGGATGTCCGCCTTCCATACGGGCTTTTTTCGGTATTGCCGCCTTTATGATTTCAACAAGTTCAAATGTTGTTTCAACCGGCTTTGTTTTACGTTTTTCACAAATAAATTCCGCAATACGCTTTGACCACTTTTCTTCGCCGTAGTCATAAAAAATACGCATCAATTCCTCACATGAATATGAATTTACAACGTCATATGCCGATTTCGGCGAAGACGTATTCATTCTCATGTCAAGAGCGGCATCGTGCATATAGCTGAAACCTCTTTCGGCATTATCGAGCTGATATGAACTAACGCCCAAATCAAGTACCGCACCGTCAATTTCATCAATATCAAGTTCTGATAAAATATCCTTAATCTCGCTGAAATTGCGATTTACGAACGTCACTCTGCCGTCAAATTCTTTAAGACGTTCCTTTGCCGCCGCAATAGCCTCTTTGTCTTGGTCTATACCGATAAGTCGGCACGAATCGTTTGTTGACAAAATACCGTGCGAATGTCCGCCGCCGCCGAGTGTGCCGTCTGCATATATACCGTTCGGTTTGATATTCAGCGCGTCAATACTTTCCCCGAACAATACTGAAATATGTTTAAATTCCATTTTGATTCCCTTTCAATTAATTTTTTGAACCGTCAACACTTTATCGACAACCTCAAATCAAATATTAAGTCCGTAATTTAATATTCCGTCCATCATAATATCGTCTGAAAGTTCATCTTGGTATCTATCCCATTCTTCACTGTCCCATATTTCAAGACGTGTGTTTGCACCTACAAGCACAACATCTTTTTTCAGGTTAGCATATTCCATCAGACGCTTTGCGATTGGCACTCTGCCTTGCTTGTCTATAACGGCTGAAGTAGCCTTACCGAAAAACAAACGTACAAAAGCCGCAGCATTTCTGTCTGTGGCAGTTGGGAGTTGATTAATCTTTTCAGAAATCTTATCCCATTCCTCTTGTGTGTATAATTGAAGGCATTTATCTGACATTGAACGTGTAACGTACACTGTTTCGGACATATTTTCTCTAACTTTGGCAGGCAAGATAATTCTTCCGCGCTCGTCAAGCTGACGCGGATATTCGTCAACAAAATTTACCATATTCAATGTCACCTGCCTTTTTATTGATTTATGGGTTACTCTCTCCAATTTGACCGTTTGTCACCCCAAACGCTCCAATTCGCTCCCATTAACTCCATTTTACCCTAAATCAATCAAAAGTGCAATAGGTTTTTTGTATTTTTTTCAGCTTGTACATCTCATTTTAACTCATTTTACTGTTTTGCTTGTAAAATTAAGCTAAATGGGATATAATGAGCTTAGCTGCATTTTTAATCACATATATATTTGGTGTTGAGTTTACATAATTGCACACTATATATTGTGGTTGTTACTATTATATCACAAATATTTCAGTTTGTGAATAGAATTTTTAAAATTCATTTGCAGAATTGTTACAGAATAATTTCAAAGCAAAACATTATTTTTTGGAGGATATACATAATGGAAAAATCAGAAGAAAAAATCATAAATCAGCTTACGTCTGAATTTAACTTACGCCCCGAACAGGTTACAAACACTGTAAAACTGATTGATGACGGAAACACAATTCCTTTCATTGCCCGTTACAGAAAAGAGGCAACAGGCTCTCTAAGTGATGAAATATTACGAGATTTTTACGACAGACTTTCATATTTACGTAACCTTGAAGATAAAAAAGAAGAAATATTGCGTTTGATTGACGAGCAAGAAAATTTGACCGTTGAAATCGCAAAATCAATCGAAAATGCCGTAACATTATCGGAACTTGAGGATATATACCGTCCGTTCAGACCAAAACGCCGCACAAGAGCGACTATCGCAAAAGAGAAAGGACTGGCACCGCTTGCCGAAATTATCCTTGCACAAAATCCGAATGATAATATAGAAAGTATTTCGCTTGATTTTATCGATACCGAAAAAGATGTTGAAAGCAGTGAAGATGCAATAGCTGGTGCTATGGATATAATCGCCGAAGAAATCAGTGATAACCCCGAATACAGAAAAGATATTCGTCAAAAAACAATCGACTTTGGTCTTTTGGTTTCAAAAGCGTCAACAGAAGACGACAGTGTATACCGTCTTTACTATGATTTTGCCGAACCAATAAAAAAACTTGCAAACCACAGATTGCTTGCGATAAATCGTGGCGAAAAAGAAGGATTTTTATCAGTAAAAATTGATATTGACGAAGAAAAAATCACAAACTATCTTTTCAGACAACTTACTCCAAAACACGAATCACCATCTACAAAGTACGTCAAACTTGCCGCCGAGGACAGTTATAAACGACTCATCGCGCCGTCCATATCAACAGAAATACGCAATATGCTTACAGAAAATGCCGAGGAGGCATCAATAAAGGTATTCAATCAAAATCTTTCGGGACTTTTATTGCAACCGCCTATTAAGGATAAAATCGTTATGGGCTTTGACCCGGGTTACAGAACCGGGTGCAAAGTCGCGGTTGTGGACGAAACAGGCAAAGTCCTTGACACCAACGTTGTTTACTGCACATTACCTAACCACGACAAAGACAAGGCTAAGAAAATTCTTACGGATATGATTTTAAGAAACAACGTAAACTTAATTTCAATCGGTAACGGAACAGCCTCAAAGGAAAGCGAAATATTTATTTCCGACCTTTTAAAAGAAATTGACCGAGAAGTATTTTACATTATGACAAACGAGGCAGGTGCGTCGGTTTACAGCGCGTCAAAGCTTGCAACCGAAGAATTTCCACAATATGACGTTGCACTCAGAAGTGCCGTTTCAATAGCAAGACGCGTGCAAGACCCGCTTGCAGAGCTTGTAAAAATTGACCCTAAGTCAATCGGCGTCGGACAGTATCAGCACGATATGAACCAAAAGCGACTTGGTGAGGCACTCGGAGGAGTGGTTGAAAATTGTGTAAACAGTGTCGGTGTCGACCTTAACACCGCCTCTCCGTCACTGCTTGCATATGTTGCCGGAATTAACAAAACCGTTTCAAAAAACATAATCACATATCGTGAAGAAAACGGTAAATTCAATACAAGAAAAGAACTTTTGAAAGTGCCAAAACTCGGTGCAAAAGCATTTGAGCAGTGCGCAGGTTTCTTGCGTATAACAGACGGTGACAACGTCCTTGACAACACCTCCGTCCACCCTGAAAGCTACAAAGCCGCCGCGCAGCTGCTTAAACATATGGGATATACCGAACAAGACGTTCAAGACGGCACAGTTGCGGATTTAAAGCAACGTCTGTCGAAAGAAAATACACATAAATTAGCCGAAGAACTCGGAATAGGTGAAATCACTTTAAAAGACATTGCCGACAGTATTATAAAGAAAGGTCGCGACCCGCGTGAAGAATTGCCGCAACCCGTTTTAAGAAGCGACATTCTCTCAATGGAGGACTTAAAACCGGATATGGTACTGACGGGAACGGTGAGAAACGTTATAGATTTCGGTGCATTTGTCGATATAGGTGTTCATCAAGACGGACTTGTACACATATCGCAAATATGCGACCGATACATCAAGCACCCAACCGACGTACTTTCAGTCGGTGACGTTGTGAAAGTTCGTGTACTTGAAGTTGACGTACCGAAAAAACGTATTTCACTTACTATGAAGGAGGTATGATTATGAACAACATTGCTTTTCCTAAACTCGGTATTTCTCTAAACATTTCACCTGTCGCATTTTCAATAGGCTCAAAGCCTATTTATTGGTATGCGCTTATCATTCTTTCGGGTTTTCTTTTGGGATTATTTTTCGTTTATAAAACTTGTGAAAAGCGTGGTGTGAAAAAAGATAATGTATGGGATATCGCCTTGTTCGGACTTATTTTCGGAATAATAGGCGCAAGAATATATTATGTGCTTTTCGCACTCGATGAATTTGACTCGATAGCCGATATGTTTAAAGTCTGGAACGGCGGACTTGCTATTTACGGTGGTATTATCGGTGCAATAATCTCAACCGTTATATACTGCATGGTTAAAAAGCTGAATATCGCCAAAGTCTTTGACGTATGTGCACCAGGTCTTTTTATCGGTCAAGCAATCGGACGTTTCGGAAACTTTGTAAACGTCGAAGTGTACGGCGGTGAAACAAACAGCCTTTTCGGTATGTCCATAAACGGTGCAACACCTGTTCACCCATTATTTTTATATGAATCGATATGGAATGTTATCGGACTTGTGATACTTCTTCTGATTCGTGACAAAAAAAAGAATGACGGGCAGGTATTTTGTTTCTATATTTTCTGGTATTCATTCGGCAGACTGTTTCTTGAAGGTATGAGAAATCCGAATTATATATTATATGTAATTCCAAATGTTCTCGGCATTTCTCAGCTTGTTGCAATACTGTTTATGATTGCCGCTGTGTCAGCTTTTGTCGTTTTACAGGTTAAAGCGAAGAAAGATAATGAAATTTAAACGGTTGTGTCGTTTTCTGCAACACGAAAGTTGCTCCTTTTATACCACAATATATTGACAAGTTTTATCATATATTGTAAAATAAATACAACAAGCAGTGGTTTATATATAACCGTGTAATCGAAAGGAGCATACATAAATGAACAACATTAAACAACTGAAAACAGATTTTGATAATCTTATAATTGAAAAAAATTATTGTCTTTCCGACCCCGAAGTCGTATCAAAAGCAATAGAACTCGAAAACATACTGAATAACACATTAAAAAAATCGCAGACCTTATATGATATGCACCCCAAAAGTTAGACACTTTTGGAGGTGCATATTTTTATGGCAAAGAAAGGGCAAAAATATAGAAAACACTCGCCAGAATTCAAACTATCTGTTATAATGGATATGCGAGAAAACCATTTGGGTATAATGGAAACAGAGAGAAAATACGATGTTAAACATAATGTAATATCGAAATGGGAACGCATATTCTTGGAAGAAGGAGCCGAAGGTCTGATGAAAGAAAGACGAGGTAGAGCCAGTAAAGTAGATGGAATAGCAAAAGGTCGTCCACCCAAACTTGATAAGAAAATTGAAGAAGATTTAATTGCCGAAAATCAGCGATTAAGAATGGAGAATGAATACTTAAAAAAACTCAGTGCCTTAGTTCGGAAAAGAATGTTAAAAGAAGAGAAAAAGCAGCAATAGTCAATGAATTAAGGCAAAAATATCCGTTAAAAGACTTGCTGCAATTATCAGGTTTAGCCCGTAGTACTTTTTATTACTATATACAACATCCAATCAAAGATAAATACAAGAAAGAAAAACAAGAAATACTATATATATTTTTAGCTAATAAAGGCAGATACGGCTACCGCAGAATCTTAATTGTATTAAGACAAAAAGGATATACAATTAACCATAAAACTGTGTTGAAACTGATGAAAGAACTTAATCTCAAAGGAAAACAACGCAAAAACAGTAAATATCGTTCATACAAAGGAGAAATCGGCAAAATAGCCGACAACTTACTTAACAGAGAATTTGCAGCTACAAAACCTTTTGAAAAACTAGCAACTGATGTAACTGAATTTAAAGTGTGTAATGATAAAGTATATTTGTCACCTGTAATGGATTTGTATAATCGAGAAATTGTGTCATACTCAATTTCATTAAGTCCAAATTTGCAGCAAATTAGAGAAATGCTTGATGGTTTATTCAAAAAGCTGCCCGCTAATGCGAAACCATTATTCCATTCTGACCAAGGTTGGCAATACCAACATTCGGAATATCAACGTTTACTATCAGAACACAATATTGTACAAAGTATGTCTAGAAAAGGAAACTGTATGGACAACGGTGCAATGGAAAACTTCTTCGGAAGATTAAAAGTTGAAATGTTTTATGGTGAAAAATTTGAAAGTGTCAAAGCTTTCATAGATGAATTAAAAAGATATATTGATTATTACAACAATGAAAGAATTTCTTTAAAGCTAAAAGGAATGAGTCCGGTACAATACCGAACTCATTCACAAGCAAGTTAATATTTAATTTTGTCTAAATTTTGGGGTTCACTTCAATAGTCTGCGATTTTTGTTTTTAAATTTGTTATTGAGCATTTTCGCAAAGTGCTGTCATACTGCCAAGCGAATTCCACATAAATACTTTCAAATTTTTTTCTTTGATACTGTTTTCAAAAACAATTTCACTGTTCAAATATTTGCCTTTTTCAACATTGGCAACAGGGACTGTCTTGATTTCAACAAGTTTACCGTCCTTGTCATACAATGCACCTATCAATGAAATGTCATCAGCATCTTCATCAACAACCGCATATGTTACCGTAGCAGTCTTATCGTCTTTTCCACTCACTTTCATTTCTGAAAATTCAATCGGTTCTTCACCTTGAACAAATTGTGACACTTTAATTCTGTCGATACCGTTCGGAACAGCCCAATTAGGTGCCGCACCGGCACGAGTAAATCCGAATTTAACAGTATTTGCCGCGTTTTCTGTAGTATAATCGCCTACTTTTGTTCCGTCAAACCAAAGTGATGCTACTCCTGTAGCAGTATTAACCGTCACTTTAACATTCTTAGTGTATGTTTGATTTGCACCGTTGAATATGCTGTCATTTGTGCCGTCACTGTCGCTGTCAAGCCATGTTGCTCCTCCGTCTGTGCTTAGGAACACCTTATATCCGTTTGTCCAACCAAGACGGATATTACCGATTTGAAGATATTCAAAGTTACCATCTCTGCCTACTGCACTTCCGAAATACCAATCAACATCATAAGTTACAACAGCATTATTTCCTACTTCAAAAGTCTTTTCCGCACTGTATTCACCTGTCGGTTGAGTCGCATTATACCAAATACGGTTATTATCGCTGTCTACAGCAAGTGACGCAGTGTCAGTACCTACTTGTGTCCAATCTGTCAAGTCACTTTCAGTAAACTTACTGTCACCGCCCTTGTTATACAATTCTTCTGTTACACCCGAAACAGTTGTTGACTTACTGTATACAAGATTTTCAATTTTCGGCGAAGCCGTCAAGGTAGCCGAATCATAATCTTTCATTTTTTGAGTATACAAACTTAATGTCTTGAATTTAGCACCCTTTAGCGCAAAGGTTTTTTGTATTACGCCGTCATCATTTGCCCATGTTCCGTCTGTACCTGTAACCTTTACAGTGCAATTATCATTATCATAATCCAATGTGACTTTTACTTTCCAACGCTTTGAGCTACCTTGAATATTACCTACAACGTTACCGCTGTTTGACCAACCCGAACCTGATGCAGTTACAGCAGCTGCCGCAGAATCGGCAGAAGTTTGTGCCATCAAGTTTTGAGCCTTTGTAGTATACGGCTGATATATAGTCACAATATTGTTGCCCTCACTGTCAAGAAGTTTCATTCCCATTGTATATTCATGTCCTGTCCAATTCCAATTTGAACCGTCAACCTTTACACCGCCTGTTGTAAGTCTGTATTCAAGCTCAACCTTACCGCTGTCATAAACTTCAAAATCTTTATGTGCCTCCGCACCGTTAGACGCACCCGTTTGAGAAATCACCGCACTGTTGGCACTTCCTGTAAAGGCAGTGTTTGCATCAGTATTTTCCGATACAAACTCATTGTTACCCGTTGCGTCAAATACATCTATCGGTTTAACTCTTACCACACACTTTGCGGTATATCCGCCGTCTGTTGTAGTCGCGGTTACAACCGTTCTACCGTAGCTTTTACCTGTGATTGTACCGTTGTCCGAAACTGTTGCGATTTCAGGATTTTCCGATGTCCATTCTACAGACTTATCCGTAGCGTCATCAGGCATTACCGTTGCGGTAATTTGTTTTTTGTAACCCATTCCCAAATCAATTAGTTTTTCCGAAATTCTTATGCCCGTAACTGCATTTTGCATAACAGTCACTTCACAAGTATCTGTAAAGTTGCCGTCTTTGGTTGTTGCCGTTATAGTTGCAGTTCCGGCTGAAATACCTTTCACAACACCGTTTGTAACAGTTGCCACGTTTGTATCGGACGAAGTCCAAGTTATACCTTTTCTTGTCGCATTTTCGGGTGTGATAATCGCATTGATTGTTTCTGTCTTGCCTTTTTCAACTTCTATTGACTTTTTCTCCAAAGTCATTCCCGTAACCGCTACTTGCTCCGGTGCCGAATATGTCACCTTTGTATAAGGTACTGCCGGTGCAAGATAGTTAAGTGTATTGCCGCTTTCGTCTGTTGCAAGTGCCACAGAACCTATATAATAGCTTGCGTGTGTCGGTTGGTTATATCCGACATTCTGCCACGCAACCGACAATCTGTATTGGCAGTCGTGCATTAATGTTGTAATTCTGTAATCTGTAGGCATTGTAGATGTATATATTCTCAAATATGCCTGATCCGTTGCCGAGCCTTTGTTTACCGGCATTATAATTTCTTCACGCCAGTCGCCCCAAATATCGGCAACAAGTGAAGGATTTCTCTTTGAGTAGTTGTTTGTAGAACCGCCTGTAAGTGTGTATCCGTCTGACGGACCGTAAAATCTCTTTGTTGTACCTGTTGCGGCATAATATTTTTGGATAATGTTTGCGTCAAGCAACTCACGGCTCAAATCGCCGTCCCAATATACAAGGAAATTATCAAAGGTACCGCTTCCCGCACCAGCCGGTTTTGCGGCAACATCATCACCGTTTAAGTCGTGAGCATTCGCAATTCCGCTGCTCCAACCTATCGCCAATGCATTTGAATGTTCCTTTGCGTAGCTATCATCAATGTTATCCATAACACCTCTGCCATTATCATCTGATGTAACAAGTTTTCCGGAACTCCAAAAATGCTTTCCTGTGCTTGCGACTCTTAAATCTTCGGCATACTTTTTAAATTGCTCCTCTTTTACCGAAAATACTTCTTGAGTGCCGTCATTATTAAAGTCGCTCATATGCATTGCGTCACCGTGTCCAAGACCTGTATTTCCGAGAACTGTTTTACCGTCATCATCAAGTGCGGCACTTCCGTAAACAATTTCGTCCTTGCCGTCATTGTCAATATCGCCTACAGAAAGATTATGATTTCCTTGTCCGTACAGTGTCGTTGAGCTTTCACTCTTCTTACCTTTATGCTCCCACTGCATTGTAAGTTCAGTACCGTCCCATGTATATGCACGAATTACAGAGTCGTGATAATAACCTCTGCACATAACGATACTCGGATGAACACCGTCAAGATAAGCCACTGCCGCAAGGTATCTTTCACTTCTGTTATACTTTGCCCTGCCGTCGCCCCAATATTGATCTTCTGCCGCATCATACGGAATATAGTCCGTTGTATAAAGTGCGGCACCTGTTTCGCCGTCAAATATGGTTAAATACTGCGTAAACGGATTTTTACCCTTTAATCTTCCGCTTGTGCCTATATATGATTTTGTATTGTCGGTATTTCTGATTTCGTCAGTATCACCGACTTCCGTAACGTAATGACCTGTGCCGTCAACCGTACCGGGTGCTGTTTTCATTGCCACTTCTGACTTTCCGTCACCGTCAAAGTCATACACCAAAAATTGCGTATAGTGTGCACCTGATGTAACATTTTTACCCAAATCAATACGCCACATATAACCGTCATTGTTCGGATCAATCTTATATGCGTCAATATATGCATTACCTGTAAAATCCGCACCGGCACTGTCTTTTGAGTCTGTCGGGTCCCACTTTAATACAATTTCATAATTGCCGTCACCGTCAAGATCGCCGACAGACGCGTCATTCGCACCGCCTTCGTGGCTTTTGTCAACAGTGTAATAATTTGAAATCTTGCCGTCACCCATTCTTTCTACCGGATCAGGACGTGAAATAGGAATATCTACATATGTAAATGAATTTTTCTCACTGTTTCCATTTCCGACTTCATTTGACTTTGCACAGTTGTTGTTTGAAGTAGGTGTAACTTCAGTTTCCTTAGACGCGTCCTCACCCGCTTTTACAACCTTGTATTTATCCGATGCAGTACCCGATGTATCAATCCAGTTTGTAGCGTCATGTACACCTGTTGTATGTATTTTTGTACCGTTTTTATAAATATCGAATGCTTGATTTTCAAGACTTTCGTCACCAAGCAATCTCCAACTCAAATATACACCGTTAACTGCCTGACCTCGTGTATCTGCCGTTGTCTTAACAGCAATCAATCCACGATTAAGCTTTTCCATTTGACGTGCGTTTGTTTGATATTGCGGAGTTTTAACTTCCGCGGCGTTTGCCGGTAAGGCAAAACTGCTCATTGTGGCGGTCATTGCAACTGCAACCGCCGCACTTATCACTTTTCTGTTCATTATTAAATCTCTCCCTCAAAAATAATTATAATAATATTTTATAACTTTTTACGGAATTTCTCAATATAAAAAACAGTCATATTTTTTTTTAAGTCACAAATTTTCGTATCATTTTTTGTGCAATTTTACCTGTTTTCTATTTCAACACCTGTATAATAAGTTTTTAAAATTTCCTCATATGTCTTTCCCTGCCTCGCAAGGTAATCTGCACCATACTGGCTCATACCGACGCCGTGACCGAACCCTTTTACGCTCATTTTTATATTGCCGTTTTCTTGCGATATTTCAACATTTGCGGAACGCAGTGAAAATATATTTCTAAATTCTGTTCCTTTTATATTCACTCCGCCTACATCAAGTGTTACAATACCGCCTGCATTTGAGCGGTTAATGTTCGATACAAGTCCATTATTCCAATCCACACCGTCAATTTTTTCTTCCGCAATATTTTTAAATTCCTGTTCACTCAATGTCAATTCACTGTGATACTTCGGTGATTCTTCATCTCCCGTACTTGCAACACTTTGCAAATACGGCACGTCCGCCCCCCAAACGTCAACTGCCGATTCCGTCATACCCGACGAAGTTGAATGAAATACCGCCGATATTATTTCATCGTTGTATGTCATTATCTGTCCTGTAGTTTCGTCAACCGCTGTGCTTATTTTGTTCCAATTTTCATCGGCACCGGCACCCCAGCTTTCTCTCCGCTTATCCTCCGAAATATACGCCTGACAGTGCGTTGAATCGGTGCATATCACCGCACCGTTGTGACTTTCGGCAATGTTGCCTTTGTCTTTTTCGGCAATATGTGAGTACAGATAAGTTCTTGCCGCAACGGCTTGTGCCTTTAATGCCTCTTCCTCAAAATCGGCAGGCATTTCCGCCGCCACCACGCATTTTAAATATTCATTAATATCCATATCTTTAACACAATCTTCTTCCGACACATACACACTTACCGTTCCGCTCTCAATCGGACTTTGTCCTTCTCCACTGCCACCGATTAACCAAACTATCGCAAGCGGCAAAAGCAACGTAATAAAAATGATTATAACAACTACTAAAAGTATTTTTTTCACACCCAAATCCCCTTTTTAGTTTATGTATATGGAAGCAGGCACAAAAAAAGAACTTCCCGAATGGGAAGTTCTTTGTAGTTAATTAGTCTTGATTTGCGTTTGCTAAATCAGCACTAATAATTTCATATAGAGATTTTACGATACCTTTCGCATCTGCACCGTCACCGTAGCCCTTAATCATAAGTTCAGCGGCGATTGTACCGTTTGAATAGTGGTTATGGTCACTAAAACACTTAATAATCGCTTGTGCGGCAGCGTCCTTTGAGGCATAACCGTTTGTCTCATAATCATTTACATATGCATTAAATGCAGCGTCTGCCATCTTACCGATGTCAACAAATCCAACAATATTTGCATCGTACTTATCGCCTTCTGCCGTTGTTCTTTCAGCATAAATTTTACGAACAATATTATCATAGTCGTCTTGACGATATGAAGTAAATGTGTTAGTTGATGAGTCGTATACTTTTGCATACTCTTGTACTGCACCATGAGGTGAGTATGAGTTAAGAATTATCTTAGCACCCATTGCTTCACAGGCATCTATATAGTAGTTAAAGCTTGCTTCAAAAGCTGAACCCATACCATTAGTACCCATATCACCAATCATTACATAGTCACCAGGTCTAATATTAACCAAAACTCTGTCAATTAATTCTCCACCTGTGTAGTATGTTGATAGATTCTTACTTCCTCTACCATTGTTAGAGAATGTTGCAATGTCAGGAAGCTGCGAATATGTAGCATAATCTCTTGCCATTACATACGCCCATGAACCGTTGTTTGCGATTGTTGAGTCACCTACTGTATAGATATGTGGTTTTACGCCTGCTGTCTTATCAGTAGTCTTTTCAATTACGATTGATGCAACCTGTGCTGATTGTGTAAATGATAAATCAAGTACATCATCAATTACAGGAACTGCATATGTCGCACTTGTTAACTTATCGTTTGTACGTTCTACACCTGTTAGGTCAGCATTTACTTTTTCCGAAGCAAGCTTACCCTTGTAAGTAATAGTTACATTATAAACTTTCTTAGGAGTAACCTTTGTCTTAAATATAAAGTCACCTGCAAGATAATCGCTGTCAGCACTTTCTAGACTTGCTTCACCGCCTATTGTCGGTGTACCGCCCTCAATACCGTATCCTGTTGTATCAGAATATGATGTTGTAGGTGTTACGGCTGTATAGCCTTCCATAAGTGCGTCTTCACCGTCACCGCCGAAGTCGAATGCAAGACCGTGAATTGTTACTTTTACAGCCTTTGTGATTGTTTCATCACTTCTGTTTGTACTTGTTGCACGAATGTAAAGTGTTGTTGCAGAAGCAGCTGATGAAACTGAAAGTTCACCCTTAGCAGCGTCAAATGTCACACCTGTCGGCATTGTTGTAAGTGGGTTTGTGTTATTCTTGTCATATACGGCATATGTAACTGTTTTACCAGGAATGTCCATAGGTGTCTTATCTGTTGAAGATGTAGGACCTACAACCTTAGCCGCATATGTATACTTATCTGTTACACCCTCTGTTAGAGGAATTGAAATACTTGATGTTGACTGTGTAAATTGAACACTGTCTTGTGAACTTGTCAAGTTTACATTTACAGTCTTTGTAACTCCGCCGATTGTAACCTTAATCGGAAGTGTACCTGCCGGTGCATCGGCTTTTACTGTAAGAATTGCCTTATGTGAATCTGTTGTATCAGGTGTAATTGCAACGCTTGATGTATCTGTAACGCTTTCATCAAATGCCCATGTTGCTTCACCAATCATATCATAACCTTCAGTTGAAAGTGCTTTTGCAGTAAGAGTTGTTGTTACATCACTTTCACCTGCTTCCGGAATTGAAATAGTTTCGTCTGCAACAGTTGTTGTAAACTTAGTTCCGTCAATTTCCGGTGTATACATCTTTACGTTGTTAAAGTCTAATTCGCCTTGTGAATTATCAGGTGTTCTGTAGCATAGATATACAGGAGCTGTTGCACCTGCGTTTACAAATGCAGTTACATCTGATTCACCAAGTAATGTACCCTCAGCATCATAAACCTTTGCAAAGCATAGCTTTGAAGTTACGTCTGCCGAAAGAACTATCTTATACCATGTACCCGGAACAGCGTCACAAATCTTTTCGCCGCCGTTTAGGTTAAATTCAGTACCTGTGAAATTAAAGCTGATTGCTGTTGCATTAGCTGACCAAGTTACAGGATTATCTTGCTTAAACAAGATTGATGAGTTATTATTATAGAACTTAACATCTTGAGTAATAATAACCTGACCTGTAGGAGCATTGTCAAGCTTATTTACTGCAAAGCTTGAACTGTTTGTACCTGTTGATTTTAGCTTCAAGAACTTCTTATTTGTTGTCGAATCCTTAGCAAGATACAGACCTCTACCTGTATTACCGCCGTAAGCAGCCCAGTCACCTGTAACTACTTCTGTTGCACTCTTATTATCTGCTGATGTTACAGCTTTGTATCCTACCATATCATCCGAATACCAATCAAAGTTTGTAACATATCCTGGTTTCGGAAGAAGAACACCTGATTCGGCAGTTTTTGTAGGTACGATTGCCATAGGCTTTGAAATTGTTATTGTTTTACCGTTATATGTAACAGTTGCTTTTACTTGTCCGTAGAAGTTGAATGCCTGACTCTTTAATGCAAAGTTTACACTTGTTGGATTTTCTGCATCTTTAATAACCTCAGCATATGAATCACAATATCCATTTCCAGTTGGATCATCTGAAGTTACAGCACTCTGTCCATCTGCAGCCTTAGAGGCAATATGTCTGAAACCGTCAAATTCCCAATCTACTTTAAGGTCTGTAACTCTTGAATCAGGATTTGCCACAAGGTCTGTTCCTATTTCACCGATAAGTTTTACAGAAATCACATTGTTTGCAGCTGTATTTTCATCAGCACCTGCTGTAGGAATACCGTTTTCAGGGAATGAAGAAAATTCTACTGATTGAAGAGGTTCGATATACGCAGGGTCCTTATGATAAACTGCAGTATATGTAGTATCAGCTGTTACCTTAGCTGCAAGAACTTGTTCTGTTGTAAATAGATTTTCTGTATCTCCGTCTTTGCTCCAACCGTCAAACAAGTAACCTGTCTTTGCAACATCAGGAACTTTTGTTACACTTTCATCTTTCTTTACTGATGTTATAGTATTCTTACCGTCAACAGTGAATGTAACATTGTAATAAGTATCTGTAATATCATCAGATAAAACTTTACGAACTATTACATTATCCATACCAATCGCACCTTGTGATGCACTTGGAGCACCAAGGAATAGTTGTGAAAGTTTTGTAGCAGTAGTTCCTTCACTCATAGGCACTTGAGCTGTTTCAAAGAATGTTGTACTTCCGTCAAGTGAGGTTATTGTAAGAATAACTGCTTTTGATTCAAAATTCATTACTGCTTTTACATGTGCCCATTGATCATTTTTAAAATCATGAGTTTTTGCAGTTGCATTAGCAAGAGAATCTCCTGAATCATTTATGATAAAGTCGCCACCATCGGTAGATGCTTGGTTAAACTTCAAAATAGGTGCTGTACCTGCCGGCTTTTTGCTCGGATCATAAATATCATTACCTATCGGTGTATTTGAATCACCTATCAAAACAAGTTGATTTGTTCCTGAGCCTGCATGGAACTTGAAGTCAAACTCAACAACGGCTTGATTGTCAACCATAGTACCGGCTTCCTCAGGAAGAATACAGTATGCTGTTCTTTGACCTTTTCTTGCAGTCATAGTGTTATTATATAATATGTACTTATTAATTTCTGAATTCGAATCATTTGCTACTGATAATCCTGCAAAATAATACTGAGATGCCCATTTTTCGATTTCTTTTGTTGTACCTTCTGCTGTATTTATATATGTTTTTGAGCTGTCTTCAAAATCAAGCTTATAATATATTGCAGACGGATCTATTGTCGGCTTAACTGTCGGTGTTGCAGTAGGCTCAGCCGTCGGTGTTGTTTCCGGCTGGCTTGTAGGTGCAGTCGGCTTTACAGTAGGTGCCGGATCAACAGTACCTTCAACACTTGTTGTTGCAAATAAAGGTGTCATTGTCTTTATATCATCCCAAACCATAATTTTAGCCGCTTTACCTTGTAAATCGTAAGCAACTTCACCGCTACCGTTTTCAAGTGTAACATTTTCCTTTAGTTCTACGCCTGCTAAAGTTTTGTTATCGTAATACTTTGAAATTACGATTGTTACTTTGTCAGCTTTAGCATTTGTAATTTTGATTTTTTGGTCTTCGTAAACAACGCCTGTTGCCTCCGGAGTTGCAGCTGTAGCGGGTTTGTCTGTAGACTCAACTTCAGTTGTCGCTGTTGCAACAGGTTCACCTGTTGTCGTAACTCCAGCCGTTGTACTCGGTGAAACAGTCGCAGTAACTTCTTCACCGGAATTTTGTTCGCCCTCTGCACTTGCTGATAAAGGCAATGCAGTGAACGCACTTGCAATCATTGATACAGAAAGTATCGCAGACAGCAATTTTTTTCTTTTCTCCATTTTCTTTTCTCCTCTCTCTCTTAGCTTGATGATCGCTAATCATTAATAACATAATTATACTATAACAATTAAATTTTGTACAGTCCTTTTTTACAATTTCACTAAAATTTTTATCTGAAAAATATTTTTATAAAATTTTTTCAAAAAAAGTGTTGACAAATGTATGTGTATCTGATATAATTCATTATGTTGTTTGCAGATGTGGCGGAATTGGCAGACGCGCTAGACTTAGGATCTAGTGTCACCGACGTGGGGGTTCAAGTCCCTTCATCTGCACCAAAATTTATAAACCGTATAAATGCTTGAATGTCAAGTGTTTATGCGGTTTTTTAGTACTTGCGAGAAGAAAATCAACGTGATAAAAAGTGATAAAATGTGATTGATGTCACTTTGCTATCAGAAAAAAGCAATGAAATTTTATCGTCAGACATTTTAGGGTCAAACACATAAAAGCCCCCCTTATCCGTTCCGTGATACACCACTTTAGGGGTTCCGTCCTCATTTACAACTTTACTTGCTTTACTCGGGTTATTTTCCCAATCTCCAAACCAATTTTTAAAATTATCGGATTTAATCTGCACATTATCAGTATTATTTTCAACTGTATCAAGGCTACTGCTATCTAAGCTCTTTAATGAGAATTTTCCTCGTGTTCTGTCTTTTTCTGAGTCCCTTCTACCATTCTCATATACTCTCTGAATCTCCTTCCGTGTTCCTTCATTCTTCGACATAAAGCCGTCAATTCTTCTTTTGTCAGCTTTCTTTCTGTACTGTCTGATAAGTTCTCGTGTTTCTCTTTCTGTGAGTCCATTTCTTGATATTTCACGTCTTATTCCCTCGCTTTCTGCAAAACCCCTAATTTTTCCAATCCCTATTCGTTCAACTTTTTTCCAAGTTTCGTCTGTAGTAATCATTTTTTCGGACATATCCTGCCCTGTGGTCATTGCATAATATCCAACAACTTTAACACCGTTATCCTCTATAAATCCTTCAAGCCCTTTAATGAGATTTCCCCTTCAATTTGCTGATTTCCATTGCTTTGGATAGCAGTTCTTCTTGTGTTGCTTTTTCGTGACTTATCATATAGTCTATCATCATTTCTGTTTGAAATGCTTTCTGTGTCATCAACATTATTACTATTATACACTCCTCGTCCACTCTGAATATCTTCAATCCACGCAGTAAATCCTTTTGTGCTTGTGTCAATTTTTTTTGTTTCTTCATTATATAATTCCTCCCTTAGATTATCAATAAAATCTTCATTACCATCAATTTCAATCTGCATTAGGACCTTAAAATCTGTTTTGCTATTGTTTCTCCATATATAAAAATTATTTCCGATTTCTTTGTAATCTAATGTTTTTAATTTATTTGCTCTGTTGTTTGCCGATATAACATATTCATCAAGTTGTTTTTTTGCGATAAGGTATATCTATATCATCATTATATCTTATACCCATATCTTCGTCAATATTTGCATCACCATATTCGTTGCTTTTGCTATTTTCCCAAAATACAATGTCTGCATTGAGATTAGGTTTCATACTTTCAGGGAATGTATTAAGCCGTTCTTCTTTGTTCATACTTTGTCTTGCCTTAACATCGTCAGCCTCAATTTCTCCTGTGCTTTGGTTTCTGTTTTCGTTAGCAGGACTTTCACCGACTGCAAATCCCTCTTTCACTTGTATTGCGTGTTGTACTTCGTGAATAAGCGATTTTAATTTTTCTTGTATATGTCGTGCCATTATCTTTAACAGGCACTCCCGAATTTTGATATGCCGTTATAACAAAAGAAGAACAATCATAATGCAGTCTCCATCTCACCGATTAACTGTAACCGTGACTGTCATCATTTGCAATATCTGTCGCCCATTGAACTGCATTATCAATTACCCCATATAAAACTCCTTTTCGACATACAAAAAAGTACATCGAATTTCGATGTACTTTTTAAGCCTTATTTGAAATTTTTAATTTGTCTTTTGAGTTATTATATATCCGTTTGCGTTATCTGTCGGAACAAGGCGGAATGTGACATTTCCGAAATCAGTTCCTGTTGAATCGGTATTTTTAAATACTACGTCCATTCCGTCACCGACATTTTCGGCACTTATAAATTCATATCTGCCGTCTCCGCGATTTGAAACACTGATTTTATAATTACCGTTTTCATACAAAACACTGCCGTTATCGGTTGGGTGATATTCGGGCATATCTGCACCGAAAAGCAATTTATAAGTATCTCTTACAGAATTTTCGGACCATTCAAAATATCCGTTTTTATATTGAGCAGACGTATCCGCACCGTAACCTTCTGTGTAATAATAGAAGATAAAACTTCTTACAAAATCTTCACTTTGTAAATCGTTCTGTGTAAAATACGGTATTACATAACCTTGCTCCGCAAGAAACGATTTTGCATTATCGTCTAAAACAAAAGCCTTTGTATTCGGTTTTGTTTCGTATACATATCCGTCTTTGGAAAGCTGAATTGTATTATCGTTAAAATCAACATTAAATCCGCCAACCGTATCGGCTATATCACGGAGCTTAAAATATGTACTGCCGTCAATATTATACCCCTCTACATTAACGTTTTCACCGTTTAACTGAATAGGAAACGTATTTTCCGTTGCGGTGTAATTTACCGCCAAAGCTACCGTAAATGATAAAATCACACCTGTTGCAATACCTGCTATATATTTCTTCATATCCATTACCTCCCTTTTGTTCTATTATATCACAAAAGGAAAATATTGCAACATTTTTTTAGTCGCCGAAACAACCTACGTCCATTATAACTAATCTTCCGTCAAGCCACTTTTCATATATCGCATTCTTTACCTTGTCACGGTCAAAAAAGCACGCCCAAAGACGTGCTTTAACGATATTATTTAGCAAAAACTGCTCGGCATTTTACTTCTGAACTCATCCGATTCTTTTGTATATAACTTCATATATTCGGCATGCAACCTTTCATATTCTTCTAAATCCCCAGCGTCGTAAGCTTCATTATATTTTTCCCACAATTCTAATACTTTCTTGGATGGTTTAAACATCATGATAAACACCTCTCTACATCAAACTTTTTATAACATTAATTAATAAATTTTTCAAGGACTTTAAGTATTTTATAAATAACTTTAAAATTATCCATTGTCTATACCCCTTTGTTGTAATAAAAAACACGCTCATTAGTATTTTTTTGCTTTAATCAAACATACTAAATTCTCTTTGTAACTTCTCGTAATACTTTTTTACTTCTTCAGGTGCATCTTCTCGTAAGTAGTTATCTCCATCTTTGGGATACACCATCCACTTAGCCATTTCTTTGCCTATTTTTATGTCATAATCTGTTATAATCCTCATCATTTTACACACCTCTTTACCAATTCCAATAACCGCTTATCTATACAATATTTTTCATTTCCTCCAAAGCTTCTTTCCATAAATGAACATTATTATTTTCAGGATATTCTCTTATCAGTTCCTCACAACATTTTTTTGATGTTTCTAATAAGAATTTGTACTCTTTTTCTTCTTCATCAGCAAGCGGCAAGCTCTTGTTTCTCATTTTGAACGAACGTATCCACTCAAACGGAAAATATTCAGAATTATTATATATTATTTCCTTTATTTTATTTTGGTAATCCATTATTTTTCACCACTTATTATTTTAGCAAAAACCAATCGGCATTTTATTTCTGTGTTCTTTACTTTCTTTAGCATACATCTCCATATCAAACTTTTTATAATTCCTATTTAATTATATAATGTTGCTTTTCATTTGCATATGTTTCACGCATAAGTTCATATGCCTCCTCATTAGGCGGATCAATCATACCTTCATAAAATGTTCCTTTGTAAATTTTTTTCGTTAGTTCCCAATATTCCTTTAATAATGCTATATGTGCTTCAGAATTATATTCCAACCCTTTCATTCTATCCATTATGGCTTGCTGTTCGGGTGTATCTAAAACCATCATCACTTTGTCATCCTTTCAATCTTATCTATAATTGATATTGATATATCGTTAAATTTTATCGATGCCATACATCGGCATTCTGCTTCTGAACTCATCCGATTCTTTTGAAAATAACTTCATGCATTCGGCATCCAATCTTTTATATTCTTCTAAATCTCCTGCTTCATAAGCTTCATAAGCTTTTTTTGACAATTCAATTACTTTATCGGACGGAATAAACACCTCTCTACATCAAATTTTTTATAACATTAATCAATATATTTTTCAACTCATTATCATTACTGACTATTGAAAAGCACTCCGCATCTTCAAAATATTTGTGTCCTATCTCGTGTAAGTACAGTTACAAATACTGTTGTATCAGTACCAACCTATCGGCATTTTCTTTTTGTATTCTTCCGTTTCTTTGATTAATAAGTCTAACCACTCTTTATCTAAGCGTTCGTATTCCTCTTTATCTCCTCTATCCCAAGCCTCGCTTGCTTTTCTTTCTAATTCGTGGACTTTTTCAGAATATGGTACCATCATTTTTTATCACTTCTCCTATAGAATGAGTATACATTGTAATAGTTACTTATTTCTATTAAAGGTTACTTTAGTTTCTAAAAGCCATGCTTCCGCTTCTGCTCTCTTTTTATCATATAATTCATTATATTTTTTATAAGCCTTAACTGCCTCTTCCGGTGCATCGGGGCTTAACGACGGTGTTTTCAAACCATCATAATATGGCTCAAATATCTTTCTTAATGCCCTTTCTTCTTCGGTCAATATTAATCTCATCGTATTTCCCCCTTTCTAATAATTTTTGCACCATATACTCCCTTTGTTGTAATAAAAACACGTTCGTGAATGTTTTTTTGCTTTAATCAAACATACTATCTTCTCTTCGTAACTTCTCGTAATACTTTTTTACTTCCTCAGGTGCATCTTCTCGTAAATAAATATCCGAGTCATCTTTGGGATATACCGACCATTTAGCCAATTCCTTAGTCATCTTCACATCATATTCGGTTATAAGTCTCATCATTTTGCACACCCTACCTATCACTTATCTTTATATACCTCGGTTTCTAAAAGCCACGCTTCCGCTTCTGCTCTCTTTTTGTCATATAATTCATTATATTTTTTATAAGCCTTAACTGCCTCTTCCGGTGCATCGGGGCTTAACGACGGTGTTTTCAAACCATCATAATATGGCTCAAATATCTTTCTTAATGCCCTTTCTTCTTCGGTCAATATTAATCTCATCGTATTTTCACCCTTTCTAATAATTTTTGCACCCTATACTCAGTATAAGTTTCATCGTAATTGGCTCTACCAAATTCATCTTCCGCATACGAACTTACATTAATATTATATCCTTTCTCAATTTCTCTGTCAAGTTTCTTCTTACAATATTTACACAAATATCCTATATAATTTTGTTTATATATCCTTTGTCAATAAGTTTCACAACAATTTTTCCTTGCGATTGTTCCCATTTCGTCACTTTCTCAATCTTGCCGTGAATTTCACCTCGTTTTTATTACTTAACAGGAATGTCCTTGTTTTGTAGATTATTCATCAACTTTTTTTATAATTCTAAAGTAAAGTTGACAAGCAATCTACATTATGATATATTAATAATGACAATAAATGTTTAGACAGGAAGTGATATTTTATGGAATTATATAAGAGAATAAAAGCACGCAGAGAAGAACTCGGAATGTCACAAGAAGAACTTGCAACTAAGTTAGGTTATAAATCCCGTTCAACTATAAATAAAATTGAAATGGGCAAAAATGATATAACTCAATCAAAAATCATAGCTTTTGCCAATGCACTTCAAACAACTCCAAGCTACTTAATGGGACTGGACGAACACGAAACGGAAATATATACAGATGATAAATTTCCAAATCCGAATATAACAGAGGACTACACAACATTCCCCGTTATAGGTGACATAGCGAAAGGATATAATCATATCGCTATTGAATCATGGGACGGAGATAAAGTCGATATTCCTAATTCATATTTAAAAGGACATACTCCGAAAGATTTCTTTGTACTGTGCATTAAGGGTGACAGTATGTATCCTCAATATCAAGACGGCGATAAAGTATTAATCTTACGTCAAAGCACCGTTAATTATAGTGGTGATGTCGGAGCAGTGATATACAATGACGAAATATCAACATTAAAAAAAATCGAGTTTGTAGAAGATGAAGATTGGTTGAGGTTAGTTCCTGTCAATCCGAATGTTCCGCCAATATTAATTGCGGGTGAAGAATTAAAGCACTGCCGAATAATGGGTGTTCCTAAATTGTTGATTAGAGAAATGTAAGTTTAATTTGAAAGGTATGCCCGCCTAACTGCAAAAATATAGCTATTAAGGAAAAACTTTAATGACGTTGTTGACGCTATAACCGATTGACGTTGAACAATATCTAAATTACTTTGTCAGCTGAGATTATTCCTCTGACTATTAGGAGAAAACAATGCAAAATAAAACAAAACTATTTAAAACAGCAATATGTATTATAACCACGTTAATATTAATTTTCGGGACTATTCCCTGTGGTGCGGTTTTATCGGACGAATCAAATGCACCAACTTTCACAAATCTTGTTGTATTTATGAAATTTTCTGACGAGGACGAATTTATCAACAACACTTATGCCGACACAACTGTCCGCAACATTTTAGACAATACATATAATAAAAGTGTATATAATGTCGCTGACTATTTCAAAACAGTAAGCGGCGGGAAAATGAATATGCAAACGCTTTATCTTTTTGACAACAACAATTCGCTCACACTTTCAAAGCCACGCGGTTATTATGCCGAAAAAGATGACCAAAACCCTTACGGTTACGAGAGTGGAGAAGAAAATTCCAGAATGTATGAACTACAGACTGATTGGGCGAATACAATTTCAAACGCAATCACGAACGGAAACAAGCCAAAAGATATAGAAGAAAATCAATACAATTTTGCCGACCTTGACCGAAACCGTGACGGAAAAATTGATTTAATTACTGTGATTTACAAAAATACAACGCAAAATATTTCGGTTGGTTGGAATTCACCTCTTTGGGACTATCACTCATATTCAAATATGATTTCAGTACAAGAAGGAGTTAATACTTATCAGAGCGGAGAATATTTACAGCTAACGTGCAACTACGAAAACGTAAACGGACTTGTGCTTTATCGCGGTGAGGATAATCTGCCTATTTTACCGACAGGTAAAATATGTCACGAAACCATGCACGCACTTGGCTTGAAAGACTTGTACCGCTCCAACCAAACAAGTGCTGTGTATTATATGTCACTGATGGCAAAACATCTAACCCCTATCGGACAGTATATTTCCGTCAAAGAACGCGAATCGCTCGGTTGGCTTGACAATAATCAAATTAAAACCATTGATAAAAACGGTACATACACACTCTACCCTGCCTCAGCTCAAAATGAAGTTGTTGCATATAAACGAGATTTGCCAAACGGAAAAACTCTTTATTTGGAATATCGTCAATTCGATGACAATGGTAACAAATATGATACAAAAAACAAGAAACTCTATTCGTGCAATACCGGTGACTTGATAAAAGGTGTAACACTTAAGAGCGGACTGATTTGCTATCTTGCTAACACAGGTGTACGTTTTCCCTCAAATATAAACACTACAGGCGCTAACTGGAATATGCAGGTCGTTTCTAACGGTCAATACTCAACCATGTCAGATTGTGCAGTCGGTGACGGCGAAGAACTTTATATTGGTAACGACATATTTGTTTATGTAACAAATATGTCAGCTGATAAATTAGAGTTTGAAATTAGCGGAATTGCAGAAACAACCCCTACTGAGTATTCTTCAAGTTTTGTGTAAATACAAAATAGTGCAGAAAAATTTATTTAAGTGGACGGAATTAAATTCCGTCCGCTTTTACATTATCAGAAAAATCAGCACTTGTCAATAGCTGATTCTATCAGCGAAGAATATCTCCAACTGAGAATGAATCTCGCCCCAATCACGACGTCGACCTGTCCATTTTTTCGTGATGTCCATCATTGCAAGGTACAGCATCTTAAACAAGCTATCATCTGTAGGAAAAACCCCCTTGTTTTTAGTCACTTTTCTAAGTTGACGATTGAATCCTTCTATCGTATTGGTTGTGTAGATAAGTGTACGCACTGCTTGGGGATACTTGAAATATGTGGCTAAATGAACCCATTTATCTCGCCAGTTATCAGCGATTTTTGGGTATTTTCCTCCCCATATTTCATCAAATCGGTCTAATTCTTGTAATGCGGTATCCTCATCTATCGCTGCATAAACACGCTTTAAATCTGCCATAAGTGCTTTAATATCTTTGTATGACACATATTTTGTTGTATTACGGATTTGATGGATTATGCATTGCTGTATTTCTGTTTGCGGAAAGACTGCTTCAATCGCATTGGTAAATCCGCTTAGTCCGTCAATACAAGCAATTAAAATATCATTTACTCCTCGATTTTTTAATCCGTTTAAGACAGAAAGCCAGAATTTTGCACTCTCGTTTTCACCAACCCACATGCCAAGAACATCTTTTCTGCCATCTAAATTTATACCTATTGCTATGTATACAGCCTTTTTTACTATACGTCCTTCGTATCGCACATGATAATGTATTGCATCCATAAATACAACTGCATATACTTCTTCCAAAGGACGTGATTGCCATTCCTTAGCTATTGGCAAAATTTTATCTGTAACACGGCTTATGGTACTGTCAGACACATCAAGTCCATATATTTCTTCAATGTGTGCTGCTATATCATTTTCTGTCATTCCTTTGGCGTACATTGATATGATTTTTTCTTCAATATCTCCCGACAATGTTGTTTGATGTTTTTGAATAAGCTTAGGTTCAAAATCACCATTGCGGTCTCGTGGAATATCTATATCCATGTCTCCAAAACTGGTTTTCATGGTCTTTTTACTGTAACCATTGCGACTGTTATTGGTTTCTTTGTTGCGATAATCGTACTTGGAATAGCCTAATTCTTCGTCAAGCTCTGCTTCAAGACCGCCCTCTAAGGCAGCCGCAACAAAAGATTTGAACAAATCTTGAATATCGTCCATATCTTTGATGTTCAATTCTTTCATAAGTGCTTTTGTGCGTTCTTTTCGTGCAATTTCTTCCGGTGTTCTTTTTCTTCGTGGCATAATTAAAAACCTCCATTTAGTGTATTTCTATTCTACACCATAATGAAGGTTTACACAATACTTGAAATTGACTCCCCCTACTCCGACTTTGACTCCGAGTCCTACTCCGAGTCCCACTCCTACTCCTACTATAAATCCAACTCCAACCGTGAGTCCGAGTCCTATTCCGAGTCCCACTCCTACTGCAACTCCACGTCCTACTCATACAACGAATCCGACAGCAACTCCGACAATAACTCCGACCACGAGTTCGACAGCTACTCCACATCCGACCCCGACAATAACTCCGACAGCAACTCCGACTGCAACTCCAAAACCCACATCAAATCCTACTGCAACTCCGACAGAGAGCCCGACACTAATTCCGACTTCTACCCCAAAACCTACACCACGTCCGACTGCACAACCAATTTCAAGTCCGACCGCGACTACAAATCCGACAATAACTCCTGCAACAAGCCCAACTGCTACAATGTGTCCTACAGCAAGTCCTACACATGATATTAACTGCAACATTGAAGGCAACAATATATCTGTTAAACTCACAAACAGCACTTCAGTCGGAATTATCTTAATTTCTGAATTTAATTCGGACGGCAGATTATTACGTTGTACTACCCATTCACCACAAGAAAATATAAGTGTTTCCTTACTTTCTGAAACTCATACCGTAAAAGTTATGTGGTGGAATTCTCTAAACAATCTTGTTCCAATCACCGACTCAAAAACGGTAACACGATAATCTGATTTTTCAAAAATATAATCAGCAGCTGAATTCTATTATTCAACTGCTGATTTTTTGCACACAAAAAACGGAGCAAAAATGCTCCGTTTATCTTCTAAATGTATCTTTTATTTTCTTTACCAATCCCACACATCTGCCGTTACGCAGTTCGTTCATAAATTCGGCTTGTTTTTCCACATACCAAAGTTTTGACGAATCCATACACTTAACCGTCTTAACCGTATCCGCAATCATCACAAATGCAATTACGCACGTCATAATATGTAACGCCGGCAAACTCACGCTGTCAATCATATCAATCGTCACCGGTGCAATAAGCTTAATAAGTGCAACGGTAAATGTACCGAATGCAATTCCGCCTATAAGGCAAACACGTCCGTTTATATTACCGGGCCAACCTGTATAATCCCACCATCTTTTATGAAACAGCGTTTCCAAAAGCCACGATACAAAATATTCAAGCGAGCAGGTAACCACCATTCCCGCAAAAAACAGTATCAAAGGATTTTCAATCCATCCAAGCAATATCAAATCAAGCATTGCTCCCATGCCGTATATAGGGCAAAAACAAGTGCTTAAAAAGCCGCTGTTTACAAATTTTCTTTGTTGTATGCTGTAATATACCGTTTCATAAGCCCAGCCAATAAAGCTAAATACCGCAAAGCACAAGAAATATCGGCAAAAACTCATCATTTACCCCCCTTGTTTAAATCATTTGTATCTCCTTGTACAATTCAGCATAGTCCCCCGTAATCTTTGTATTTATCTTTCTGTACGCTTCTTTTTTAAATGTTTCATAAAGAGAACAATATTTATCCGCCAAACATACTATCCAACCTTCTCGGCAAGTCGGCGGAATTACAGTAAGCGGGAACATATGCTTTTTTATAATATCGCGTTCTGTATCTGTCAAATCAAAATCTCTGTCAGCATTTCTAAGAGCCGTCATAGGATGAGTAAAACCGTGTATTCTTTTCTCCTTTTCGCCGTCATGCCAATCATATAAGAAATAATCGTGCAGCAATGCTCCTCTTATAAGGTCACGCTTTTTGTACTTTATACCGAAAAACTCGGCAATTTTAATACTGTAATACGCAACCGCAATCGTATGCAAAAGGCACGAAGTGTCACCGTGCTGAGTAAACTTTTCCATACGTCTTAAATGCGATTTTTGTGACAAATTATGCAAACAATACAAAACTGAATTCATTTATTCTACCGCCTTTTTTAATTTACACATAGCCTTCTTTACCTATTATTATAATCACTGACATTTAATATGTCAATATATCTGCCGTCAAATTTATAAAATTTTAATATTACGCAAAAAACAAGCGATTTTCATCGCTTGTTTTTCATCTTATTGAGCTATTATTATACGAATTCTGCCACCCAATGTCTGTGCCTTATCGTAATAAGCAGTAAGCTTATAATTTCCGTTTATAGCATCATCAAGTGTTATCTTCATATATGTATTAATATCCGTCTTATGATACACAATTACCTTATCACTGAGCAAATATGTCTGATTATTAATCTTTGCTTCCGTGCGTGTGAGTGTATCTATTCTTGACGAATATGCAGTAAGCTGACGCATACTTTCAATACCTGTTTGGTCCATACTGAATCTGTGCGGTCCTTTTATATTCGTCGAAAATGACGTCATATATGTATTCTGTGTACCGTCAATATCTACAGTATACGAATGTGTTGTTGAATCGATTTTTGTGATTATACCGTACTTGTAGGCGTCACCTGTTACGTCCTTTAAGATAAGTCTGTCGATTTCGCCCGCTTTGTTCTTCGAATAATATGCTATGCTTGACGGGTTTATCGTAACACCGTCAAGACGCTGCGGATAAATTCTTGTGTACATTGCTAAGTCGTCACTTGCAGTTCCGGCAGTGTCAAGAATCTTCACATCGTCTGCAAGGGTATAATCGCCAAATTTATTCTTTTCGGAATTAAACTTACCGCTTACGCTGTCATAACCCTTTGCTCTTGAAAGACTTGCTTTACCGTTTGTAAATGATACATTTACTACAGCACATTTAAGCGAACTGCAATCTGATGAAGTCGCATATTCATTTTCTGTTCCGTCAGGTGTAACAACCTTTGCATAGTAACTTGAATATACCGTATTATCAGGGTTTGTGAAATCTTTTTTGCCTGTTTCCGTAACAAATCCTACTGTTGTGTGTGAAGATGTGCTTTCACTTCCTCCGACAACTCCGGCTGCTTCGCCGTTTCTGCCAAGAAGAAGTGTTACGGTATCACCGTACTTAAATGTTCCGCTTGATGAAAGTGCATTAAATGCGTCTACGCTTTCAACAGAATACTCTTTACCCGAAATTGTAACGCTTGTCGGCGAATCCTTTGTCGGTGACGCTTTTTCGTACACGCCTGTAACTTTATCCGTGTAAGCAAGCACCATATTCAAATCTTTACAATAGTAAATAATATCGTTAAGCTGAATTTCCGACGCGTCAACCTTATTACCGCTTCTCATTACTGTTGTCGAACCGTTTGTATCGAAGTTCGCGATCCAATTTGAATTTGTAACCTTGACCGGTCCTTCCATATTACCCTTTTCATAGCTTACATAATCAACATTACTTCCGTCCATCTTTACATAAAGAATGTCGCCCATTGCCATTTCATTCTTTACAGCACCGTATGTACTCTTATTCTTATCCTTGTAACAAGTTGTGCCGTCTGTTATATCAATCTGTTCAAAACTGCCGTTTTTATAACATATAACAGCGTCTGAAAGAAGTGAATAGATTACATATTTATCAAAGCTGTCCGTACCTGTTTCGCTGTCTTTTGCAACAAGCATTGCATAGTCAACAGAACCGTTTGAATTTTTAAACAGCTTGAATGTATCGCCTTTTTCGGCTTGCATTGCGGCATTTTCGTATGTAAGTGCCTGTGACTTGTAATATGTAGTTGTGTTTGAATTGATGTTATACATATCGCCGTCAAGAATTATATCGGAACCGATTACGTTTGAAACAGTGTATTCTTCAACTCGCTGGTCACGCGGTGTAAATGACACAAAATCTTCATCGTTCTTTACGACAATATCGCCTTTTCTGCCGACATAATCACTGTTGAAATTACCGTCAAATTCAAATGTTCCGGCTGTTGTATAGATTTTGTCAGTACCAAGTGAGCTGTCCTCATTGTGTGACGCAATAATCGTAACACCCTCAATAACTTTACTGTCAAACACTGAAGTTATAAGTTTGCTTTGATTATCTTTTATTTTTGTGTCAAGTGTATTGTAAATAAGTCTTGCAACCTGACGTCTTGTAAGTGCCTCACCTTGCTCGGCATTTACGTTCTTTGTAATTTCAAGACTGTTTGCAAGCCCCATTTGACCGTAAGGCCATGAATCGCCGAAATCCTGTGTTGTGTATCCAAGCACCTTTAATACCATTGTAAGTGCCTCTTCATATGATACCGTATTGTCAGGTCTGAATGTTGAATCAACATATCCCTCCGCAATTCCGGCTGATACAGCGGCCTTTATGTAAGGTGCTGACCAGTGAGTATATGTAACATCTTTAAAAGGTGATACTTTTAAACCTGTTGCTACTGTATCTTTGTAGCTTGATGACGCTACTGCAATTTTCGCAAATTCCGCTCTTGATACATTGTCATCAAGTCTTAAATTGCCGTCATCATCGCCGACCATTATATTAAGTTCCGACAAAAGCGACATAATATCTTCGTCATTGTTCCAGTCTGCCAATACAGGCAAAGTCGATAATGACATAGCCGCCGCCAAAACAAAAGAAATTATTTTCTTCATAACTTACTTCCTTTCCGTGCAATATTATCGTACATACTATAAAATCAAGAAAATCTCAGTCCGAGAGAAAATTGTTCACAGTGCGTTTTTGCAGCGAGCGGTGCCGTACGTTTATACTGCCCTCGGTTGCATAGGAGAGCAACAGACCTTTGGTCTGTGACCAGCCCGAGCAAAAAAATGTGCTGTGGGCAATTTAATCCGGACGATTAATCATAACGTAACGCATCTATCGGATTTAATTTGGCAGCTTTTTTAGCAGGCATATAGCCGAAGAACACACCTATCATCGCTGAAACCGTAAACGATACTACAATAGATGTCGAGGTCGGTAATATATCCATCCCCAAAAGTTTACCTGCCAGTATTGCCAAAAGTGAGCCTACAATAATACCGATTATACCGCCCAAACAACTAAGCATACCCGCCTCAATAACGAATTGAGAAAGTATATCTTTCTGCTTTGCACCAAGTGATTTTCTGATACCTATTTCCCTTGTACGTTCCGTAACCGACACAAGCATAATATTCATAATACCGATACCGGCAACAACAAGCGATATAGCCGCGATTGCGATAAGCATAAGTTCCATTTTATCAAGAATATCGGTTACACTGTCTGCCATAGACTTCATTGACGTTACAGTATAGTAATCACTGTCGCCTATATCTTTATCGCAAAGTGCTTCTAAAAGCAAAACCGCCTCTTCTACCTTTTCCTGGTCAACCGCATAGACAACATAGCTGCTTACGGTTGATGTACGGTTTGTGTATGACGCCAAAGTGTATGGTATATACACACAGTTATCCGAAGAATTTTCTGTCGAGTCGTCCTGTTCTTCAAGTATTCCGACAACTTCATACGGCGTACCCGTTATTTGAATAGACTTACCGAGTGCGTCACCGCCGAAAACTTCTTTTGCTATATAAGTACCGATAACGCAGACTTTCTGCTTTCTCTCAACGTCAACATATGTAAGCTCACGTCCGTATGTAATGTTATACTTCTTCATTCCGAGATAGTATTCGTTTACACCTGTCGCCTGTGTTGAAATTGTATCACTGCCGTTTTTTATAAATGCAGGCATTGAAACTGTCGGTGACTGACCTGCAATAATGTCGGAATGTTCTTCCGCAAGCTGTTCCATTTCTTCAGGCTTTACTTCCTTTGTCGCGGAACGGTCTTGAATTGAAACATTGATTGATTCAATACCCATTTCTTCAAATGCGTCCGTTATTTCCGATGTCATTCCCGACATAAGACTTACAAGCGCAATAACCGCCGTAATACCGATTATAATACCGAGCATTGTAAGTATTGAACGCATTTTGTTGCCGACAATACTTGACATTGCCATCTGAAAACATTTCCAAATACTCATAATCAAGTCGCCCCCTTTGCTCTTTCATCTTCGGGAGCATCTTCGCCCGCACCGTGCTGATTCATTACTGTTATGTCACCCTCTGCCGGACCGTCATAAACGATACGTCCGTCTGTTATACGAATGATACGTTTTGCTTTCGCCGCTATCGAGTTATCGTGAGTGATAAGAATAATCGTATTACCCTCCGCATTAAGTTTCTGCAAAAACAGCATTACTTCACGACCTGTACGCGAGTCAAGCGCACCAGTAGGCTCATCGGCAAGGATTACCGACGGATCACCCGCCAAAGCTCTTGCTATTGACACTCTCTGTTGCTGACCGCCCGAAAGCTGTGTCGGGTGGTTTTTCGCTTTTGATTTAAGTCCTACTCTGTCAAGTGAAGCAAGTGCTCTTTTCTCTTGTTCCGCGTCGCTAAGTCCCGCATACAAAAGCGGCAGTTCAACGTTTTCCAATACTGTTAATTTCGGCAGTAAGTTATATTGCTGAAATATAAATCCAAGCATTTTATTTCTTACATCAGCCAATTCATCTTGACTGTAATTATTAATTTCTCGTCCGTTTAATCTGTAAACACCCTTTGTTGCCACGTCAAGGCAACCTATAATATTCATACAAGTAGATTTACCACTACCCGACTGACCTACTATCGCAACAAATTCGCCTTTGTTTATGGTAAGAGATATTCCGTCAAGTGCGTGAACTTCCGTATCACCCATATGATAAATCTTATAAACATCTTTCATTTCTACCAATGGAGGCATTTTACTTCACCTCCGCTTTATCTTCCGCCCGGCATTCCGCCACCGCCGCCGGACATACCTCCGCCGCCTGGCATTCCGCCGCCGCCTGACATTCCGCCGCCTGACATTCCTCCGCCTGACATTCCTCCGCCGGGCATTCCGCCCATATTGCCATTAGGAACTACATACATTTCTTGAGCATTTTGAACACCGAATGACGCATTCGCACTTGACGATTCTGTGTCAAGCGTTCTTACCCGGTCTTTTTCTGTTAAACCCGACTTGATTTCGATATAGTCTGTATCGTTAATTCCTGTTTCAACCTGAATTGCACGGTAACCGTCCGGTACATCTATATTAGTAGGTACACTTTCTTTAGCTGCCGAATTTTCATCCGATTTATCACCGTTCGGTGTATCGCCGCTTACAACAGGCATACCGCTTGACTGTGGCTTACTGTCTTTATTTTCGGCTTGTTTTCCGTCATCAGCTTTCTTATCGTCCGTTTTACCCGATTTATCTTTATTACCCTTTATAATATCCGTAACATCATTTTCGTGAGTTGTTCCGTCGTCCTTTACAAATACAATATTGCCTCTGTTTACACTGTTTACAGGTACAGCAATTACATCATCAGCCTCCTCGACAACGATTTCAGCGTTTACATTCATACCCGGCAACAAATCGCCGTAATTTTCTATTTGAATTTCGATAGTGTATGTTGTTACACCGTTTTCGTTTACACCGTCTACAGGAACTTTTGTAACCACACCTTCAAATTCACCCTCTACCGCGTCTGCCGTAACAGTAGCTTTTTGACCTGTCTTAACAAGCGCTATTTCCGTTTCGTCAACGTCAATAGAGAATTTAACGCTTGACAAATCATAAATTACACAAAGCGGATCTGTTGCATTTGAAGAATCTATCGTATCGCCTGCTTTTGAGTTTTTCTTAACGACTGTACCCTCAATCGGAGCTTCTACAACATAATCGTCAACTGCGTCCTGTGCTTTTTCTATACCAAGTTCGGCATCGTCAAGTGCAAGCTGTGCGTTCTTTATGCTTGAATCCTGTGAGAAAGTATCGTTTTGCAATACTTGCTTTTCAAGTGCCAAAACCGCATCATTATATGAAAGCTGTGCATTGCTCATTGTCGAGTTTTGATTATCATACTTAACATATCCGACTTTTTGACCGCTGTAAACAGAATCTCCTACCGCAATATTAAGATTTTCAAGTGTGCCTGATGCTGTTGATGTGATTGTTCCCTCGCTTACATATTCAAACTGTGCCGTATTTGCACAAGCAACTCCGTTTATTTCCGCACTGCCGTAATCATTTGTTGTAAGTGCACCCGGATTTGTGACTTCAACCGTTACATACACAACTTTAGCGTGTGCGTCTGTTGAAACGGCTGACGATGATTTTTCTTTAACAGTCCCGTAAATCGTATCGCCCGAGCCTATAACAGATACTGTTGCGACCGCGCCTGTCTGAATACTTTCGGCATCAACTTCATTAAACGGTATTCTCAGTTTCATATAAGAATCGTCATACAATGTTGCAACCGTTGCACCGGCATTGATATGGTCCCCTTCTTTTACGGATAATTCTTTAACTTTACCTGCTGAATTTGACTGTATGTACTGATTGTTTTTAGTATCATTAAGCGAATTTAATGCCTTTGTTACTGCATTTTGTGCAGACTTTGTACCGATATTGTTTGAAGAAACGGTCTGTGCCTTTTGCTTTACTGCGTCAACATATGCCTGTTGTGCTTTTGCAAGTGCATTTTTTGCCGTACTCAAAGAATTTTGAGCGTCATTATCTTCAAATTGATAAAGCTTATCGCCTTTCTTTACAATATCGCCCTCTTTGAAATAATCACTTGTTATATCGCCCGACTTGATAGTTGTTACTTTATACGAATCATTCGGCTCGATAGATGATGAACCTGTGATTGTATTTGTGATAGTACGACGTTCAACCGGCGAATCGGTATACATAACTTTTACGGCACTGTTGTTTTTAGACTTTATAATAAGTCCCGAACATATACCTGCAAGTATTGCTATTACAAGAATAATTATAAGTAATTTCTTGCCTATCTTAAACTTACCGATAAAGAACTTCTTGTTTTGCTTGTCATATCCAATGAATTTCTTTTTCGGTTTCTTTTCTTCATCACTGTTGTCATCATCATCTGAAAATCCAGATATTTCTTCAAAAGTGAGTTCGTCTGCATTTGTATCTTCTGTGTTAGATACTTCTGCTTCACTTTCCAAAAGCTTTTGCTCCTTTTCAGAAGTAAAATCTCCCATATTTCTTGCCTCCTGCACCTTTATATTTTTAACTTATCTGCTCTGCGACTTTAGTTAATTTATCGCAAAACATTTTAAGGTCTGCTTCATCTACATCTCTGAAACATTCCTGTAAGTTTCTGATTATAACTTTCCTTTGATTTTCATATGCTTTTCTGCCCTCGTCAGTAAGAACTATATAACTCTTACGCTTATCGGTTGTATCCGATATACTTTTAACCAAGTTTTTTTTCTTCAAAGCCTTTATGCTTTGAGAAATAGCCGCCTTACTGACTTTTAAAATGTCACTCATCATAGTGACCGTCATCATTTTTCCGTCATTTGCGGACTGAGTAAGTAAATTCAACATCATATAATCGCCCCTTGACATTTCCTCAAAAGGACACTTTGAAAGAAACCACAGCTTTATCCTGCTTACGATTTCCCAACATTGAAGAAACATTTCTTCTTTCACCGTGTATCCCCCCACACACCGTAATATTAAATTTTGTTAATTTACTTAACTATTTTACCACCACAATTATTCAAAGTCAATATTTACACTTTTGATACAATATGAATTTACACTTTATTCACATTTCATTTGAATATTATTAACTTTTAGTATATAATAACTATATCATAATTGTACGAGGTGATATTAAGTGAAAAAAACATATATTGATACGGCTATGGAACGTATCGCACCTGATTTAATACTTAAAGGAGGAAACGTTGTCGATGTTTTTTCGGGCAGAGTTATTAAAGCCGATGTTATTATAAAAGACGGTATTATCTGCGGTGTCGGTTCATACAGCGGTGAAAACGAACAAGACGTTTCCGGCAAATATATTATGCCGGGTTTTATCGATTCGCACGTTCATATTGAATCATCTATGACGCAGCCGTCCGAATATGCAAAGGCAGTTATGCCTCACGGTATTACAACCGTTATTGCCGATCCTCACGAAATAACAAACGTATGCGGTGAGGACGGTCTTGAATTTATGTTAAAGTCTGCGAAAAATATTCCGCTTGACGTAAATCTTATGTTGCCGTCATGTGTACCTGCTACACCTTTTGAACATACAGGTGCTAATCTTGACGCAAAAACAACTCAAAAACTTGCGCCTAAATTCTTCGGTATCGGTGAAATGATGAACTATCCCGGTATTGTTTCAGGTGATGATGAAACGCTTGGTAAGCTATGTCTTGACATCGTTGACGGTCACGCACCTTTGCTTTCGGGTCATGAGCTTGACGCATATGCAAGTGCCGGTATAAAAACCGACCACGAATGCAGTGTCGTTGAAGAAATGACCGAAAAGATAAGCAAAGGTATGTATATTCTTCTTCGTGAGGGTACGCTTTCGCTTGACGTTGCAAAACTTATCAAGGGTGTAACCCCTTACACGTTAAGACGTTGTGCGTTTTGTACCGATGACAGATTTGTCGGCGAAATTATTCGTGACGGCAGTATTGACCACTGTATCAGAAAAGCCGTTTCACTCGGTCTTAACAATATTGACGCAATCATTATGGCAACGCTTAACGCTTGTGAAATCTACGGTATGAAGAATAAAGGGGCAATCGCTCCGTCATACGTTGCCGATATTGTCGTTGCCGATGATTTGAATTTAAGTTCAATATCACAAGTCTATAAAAACGGCAAACTTGTATGCGAAAACGGTAAAGCATTGTTTGAATGCGAAACAGTTGACAATTCAAAAGTTACAAATACCGTTCATCTGCCGAAAATATCAGCCGACTTCTTCAAGACTGATGTTAAAGACAAATTTGACGCTATCGAACTTATACCCGAAAGTATTATCACAAAAAAGGTTACTGTATCGTATTCCGACAGTCTTTCTAAAGTATGCGTTATCGAACGTCATCATAATTTAGGTACAAAGGGTATCGGATTTGTAACCAATTATGGAATTACAAACGGTGCTATCGCCACTTCTATCGGTCACGACAGCCATAACGTAATCGTTATCGGTGATAACGACAGCGATATGGCACTTGCCGTAAATACTCTCGGTACAAGCGGCGGTATTGCAGTTTGTTCAGAGGGTAAAGTTATCGCGTCAATGACTCTTGATATTGCGGGACTTATGTCCGTAAAATCAGCCGATGAAGTTACAAGAGAACACGATAACCTTTACAGTGCCGCAAAAGTGCTTAATATAACAGATAAAATCGATCCGTTTTTGTCACTTGCATTTTTGCCGCTACCTGTAATCCCCGAAGTTCGTATTACCGATTCGGGACTTTTCGATGTTATTAATTTTAAATTTGTGGAATGATGTTTTATTTCTCAGGGGCGATCATTGGTCGCCCTTTTTTAGTTCCCCAAATTTCGTACGAGACAGCGCCCTCGACGTCCCTTTTTTTCCTGCTGGCGACCAATGGTCGCCGCTACATTCATTTTTCGTAGGGGCGGTCATTGGCCGCCCGTTTTTAGTTTCCAAAACTTCGTACGAGACGGCGCCCTCGACGTCCCTTTTATTGCCATCTTTCCCTTTCCCACATTCCAACACGTTAAGGCAAGCCGATATGGCTTGCCTTATTTATTAATTTGTTGCACTTGTGTCGGTCGTGTTATCCGTTGTTTTTTGTCTGTGACCGCCGCCGAAACCTGAATTTGACTTTGTTCCTATCTTCGTTATACTGCTTTCAATTTCGGCACTTCCGACTTCTTCACCGCTTGCGTAAACCGTATACGTTTCACCTGTTTTAAGTTTATCCGATGAGTACACAATCTTACTTCCGCCTTTAACGGCTGTATACTCAGCGATTGTCTTACCGTTTGAATCAGTTATCTCAACTTCATCACCTGCGGAAAACTGTGAAGTTGTGTATGCTAAAATTACGTTTTGAGTAGAGTAACTGTTCGGGCTTTCGTCCATACCGCTGCCGCTTACACCTATAATTGTACCGCCGTTTACTATAAATGCACCGTCTGTATCAAAGGCACTTTCAGCACCTGTTGCCTGTGCGTCAACCGTAACAGTACCGCCATTGATGAACAATGAACCGTTTGAATCAATACCGTCTGCGTCGGCAACTATTTTAATATTACCGTCGTTGATTTGGATATGATGTTCACTGTCCTGTTCATTACCCTCGGCTTGTTGCATATTCGGCGGTGTCATTTGATTACCGTTCTGGTCGCTTGACATATCCGGCGGTGTCATTTGCTTACCGTCCTGTCCGTCACTGTTTTGTCTGCCAATTTGACCTCTGTTGCCCTGCTGACCGCCTTGCATATTAGTACCGCCGCCGAAACCGCCGTTTTGATTTGCACCTGTACCTCCTGAATTCAATCCGTCATCACTTGCAGTTATGTCAATATTACCGCCGTTTATCGTCAAAATCTTCTTACTTTCAATACCCTCGGTTGATTTTGTTATCGTTATATCACCGTCATCAATCGTTATATCACCATGACCTGATATACCTTTTTTACTCTCCGACGATAAATTAAGTGTACCGCCCGTAATATTTATATCAGACGTGCAATGAATAGCATGGTCTGTCGAATTAACTGTAACTTCACCGCCCGATATTTCAAGCATCCAATCCGCTTTTATACCTTTGCTTGAAGTATCTTCACTGTCGTCACTTTCTTCTGTTTGCGTAAATTGATTATTATTCATTTGTTCACGCATTGATTGAATTTCATCATCTGTCATTTGTGACGAATCTTTCATTTCACCTCGACCGCCGAAGTCATTAGATGTACTTGCCTTAACCTCGCCTGTTGTCGTAACATTCACTTCACCGTCCGATATATCAAGTATTTCTTCTGCTTGAAGTCCGTCACCCTCTGCAGTAACATTTACAGTACCTCCGCTTATCGCAAGCGTGTCATTTGCATGAATACCGTCATTTTTTGCATTTACGGTAACATTTCCGTTACCGATTTCAATGCTGTTACTGCTGAAAATACCGTGATTATAATTTCCGTTTACTGTAAGTGAGCCACTGCCCTTAATTTCAAGATTATCTCTTGATGTTATACAGCCTTTTTCATTTTCATCACCGCTTGTGTAATTTTCTCCGTCCGTTAAAGTATTTTCGGTATTGTCCGTCAAAGTGATATAAGCCTTGTCGGCATTCTTTACATATACAGCCGAGCCGTTTTTATTTGTAAGACTCATACCCGACAAACGAAGTTTAACTTTTTCTTCGGTGTCAATAACAATTTGGCCGCCATCAAGTGTGCCTGTGACTTCAAAGTCACCGCCCTTTGAAATTGTTATAATGTTATCCGATACGCTTATACCGTCACCTGTAACTTCAACATTGTCAAGATCAACCGTTCCTGTGTTGTTTTTCCAAGACTCGTCCTCATCATCTTGCGGAGTGGTTATTGTAACTGTGTTGTTCTTTTCGTTCCACTCAACATCAAGTCCGAGCATATCGCTTATTGCACGAATCGGAACAAGTGTTCTTCCGTCCTCAATTATAGGTGAAACATCAAATGAATATGTTTCGTCATTCTTAGTCATATCACTGCTGCCGATAGTCATTTGTATAGTCTTTGACTTTTTCTTTGCTGTTATCGTCTGCGTGTCGCTGTCCCATTTAACCTTTGCACCGAATGTTTCAAATATGGTACGCATAGGAACCATTACTCTGTCATCTACGATTTCAGGCTGAACGTCAAAGCTGATATTTTCACCGTCATATGTAACCGTAATATCATTGCTCTTTGCCAAAACACATCCGTTGCCGATTGTTGCGGTAATTGCAACTACTGCTGCTATACTTATTATCTTTTTCTTTAATCCGATATTCATTCTTATTACCCCTTTCCTTTATGTTGATTTCATTATACATTTAGTTTCTTAAATAAACCTTAAAGGAAGAATTTTATTTATGAATATTTTGTTAATAAAAAAATGGCTACGAATATGTAGCCATCTCAAATTGCAGACAAAACCATAATGGTTTTGTCTACTTTATTTTAGGATGTTTGAGGTGCTAACCTCATTGAAAATCATTTCTGGCGACCTGTGCGGCAGAAATGGCTTAAAATCTAAAGTTCCGACTTTGAAGGAACTTTATGATTTTTTCTTTGAAAATACTCAAAAGTTACATCGTAAGATGTGATTTTTGTGCAGGCGACAAGTTGTCGCCTGCCGTTCTCTTTATATTATATATCCGAAGTACCTCGCAACAAAAATCCAAAACGTAAGGCACAATGACGACATAAGCGTCGTTGCAACGACCACGCTTGATGTAAGCACACCCTCGTGCCCCATATTTTTAGCCATAATATAGCTTGACGGAGTTGTCGGTGAGCCAAGCATTATAATAAGTGCAACAAGTGCTTGGTCACGGAAACCGAGCTTTATTGCTATCGGCAAAAATACCGCCGGCAGGACAACAAGTTTAATCATAGTTGCCGCTATTGTCGGCTTGATTTTCGCTATCGCTTTTCGTCCCTCAAAGCCCGCACCGATTGTTATAAGTGCAAGCGGTGATGCCATTTTTGCAAGCGATGCTAATGTTTTATCGATTATTTCGGGAAAATCAATTTTCAAAAGTGACGCCGCAACACCCAAAACAATACCTATTATAATAGGATTTTTAACAATATTAATAAGTGAATTTATAATATTGCCTTTGCCGTCGCCGTCCTTTTCCCCATCAAAAGTCAAAACAAGCACCGCAAATATATTGAAAAGCGGTACACAGCCGATAATCATAACAGGCGCCATTCCGCTATCGCCGTATATATTTTGAATAAACGCAACACCCAATATCGCCGCACTGCTACGATAACCGGCTTGTACAAACTCACCCACTATCTTTTTATCTTTAATCAAAAACTTTGCCGCAATCCACAATCCGAAAAATGCCACTGTCGTAACAAATGCACAATACAAAACATATGTAATATCAAAATCGCCGATTATATCGGTAGTTGACAAGTCAACGAACAACAGCACCGGCAACGTCACAACAAAGTTAAACTTATTCGCCGTCTTAACAAATCCGTTATTTAGAATTCCTATCTGTTTCAGAACGTATCCGACCACTATAACAAGGAATACGGGAAGTGTCGCATTAAGACTGTAAATTAAACTATCCATTTAATCTAATCACCTCTGATTTAATTTAAAAGAGAGTGTTGCACCGCAACACCCTTTCAGACTGTCGATAAATTGTCCGGAACGTGCAAAATATTATACTATAAAAACTAATTTGCAATTATAACAAATAACAGGCAAGCCTATCATTGATATACGGCTTGCCTGTGCACTTTTTGAGGAAATAAACTCTAACGTACAAACGTACGCCAACGAGTTCATTTTCTCAAACTCCGAACTAATTTCTCGAAGTCTGCTTTATCTGTTATTTCACAACTATATTAACAAGTTTACCCGGTACTGCAATCACCTTGACAACGTTCTTACCCTCGATAAGTCCTTTTATCTTTTCAGTATTCATTGCAGCCTCTTGTGTGCCGTCCTTATCAAGACCTGCCGGAATCATAAGTTTATCCTTAATTTTACCGTTAATCTGTACAACGATTTCAATTTCATCATCAACAGTCTTGCCCTCGTCATATTTCGGCCATGGCTGAAGTGAAAGAAGTTCGCCGTTACCGTAAGTCAGCCACAATTCCTCTGTCATATGAGGCGCAACAGGGTTTAGAAGTGTAATAAGCGTCTTATATTCGCCCTTTGTTACACTGCCTTTCTTTGAAAAATCATTTACAAGACTCATCATAGTTGCAATAGCCGTATTGAACTTCATTCTCTCGAAGTCCTCGCCGACTTTCTTTATAGCCTTATTTATATTCTTTTCAAGGTCAGCACTGTAACCTTCTTCGTCATTTACGATTGACTGCAAGTTCCATACTCTTTCAAGGAACTTATAACAACCTTTCAAACCTTGCTGTGACCATGGAGTTGACTGATCGAATGCACCAATGAACATTTCATATGTTCTGAATGCGTCCGCACCGAATTCTTCTATAACTTCATCAGGATTTACAACATTACCTCTTGACTTAGACATCTTTTCATTGTTCTCACCAAGAATCATACCGTGTGAAGTACGTTTCATATACGGTTCTTTTGTAGGAACTACGCCTATATCATATAGGAACTTATGCCAGAAACGTGAATACAAAAGGTGAAGTGTTGTATGTTCCATACCGCCGTTATACCAATCGACAGGTGACCAATATTCCAACGCCTCTTTTGACGCAAGTGCCTCATCATTATGCGGATCCATATATCTTAGGAAATACCAGCTTGAACCAGCCCACTGTGGCATTGTATCTGTTTCTCTTTGTGCCTTACCGCCGCAGCACGGACAAGTTGTTTCAATCCAATCATATGCTTTTGCAAGCGGTGATTCACCGTTTTCACCCGGTTCAAATGTTTCAATTTCAGGAAGTTCCAAAGGAAGTTCACTTTCAGGAATAGGCACCCAACCGCATTTATCACAATGTACAAGCGGAATAGGTTCACCCCAATAACGTTGACGTGAGAATACCCAGTCACGAAGTTTGAAGTTTACTTTTCTCTTTCCAAGACCTTGCTTTTCAAGCCATTCAATCATGGTAGGAATAGCCTCTTTTACCGGAAGACCGTTTAGGAACTCGGAATTTACCATATTACCCTTGTATACATCTGTATAAGCCTCTTCTTGTACGTTCTTACCGCCTAAAACAACTTCGATAATCGGAAGATTAAATTTCTTTGCGAAATCCCAGTCACGGCTGTCGTGTGCAGGAACTGCCATAATTGCACCTGTACCATAAGTTACAAGTACATAGTCAGAAATAAATACAGGAAGTTTTGCACCGTTTGCAGGATTTACCGCATAAATTCCCTCAAGTTTAACACCTGTCTTTTCCTTTGCAAGCTCTGTTCTTTCAAATTCAGACTTCTTTGCCGCCTCTGTCTTATATGCAAGCACTTCGTCATAATTTGTAATTGAATCTTTCATCTTTTCGATAAGCGGATGTTCAGGTGACATAACTGTATAAGTTGCACCGAAAAGTGTATCTGCACGCGTTGTGTAAACAATCATTTCATCGCCTGTTGAAAGTTTAAACTTAACCTCTGCGCCCTCACTTCTGCCTATCCAGTTTTTCTGCTGTGTTTTAATCTTTTCAAGATAATTTACATCGTCAAGGTCATCGATAAGACGTTGTGCGTACTCGGTGATTTTAAGCATCCATTGGCTCTTTCTCTTTTGAACAACTTCACTTCCGCATCTTTCGCAAACACCGTTTACAACTTCTTCGTTTGAAAGTCCTACTTTACAGCCGGTACACCAGTTAATCGGCATTTCCTGCTTATATGCAAGTCCGTGCTTAAAAAGCTGTAAGAATATCCACTGTGTCCATTTATAATAGCTCGGATCGGTTGTGTTGATTTCTCTTGACCAGTCGAATGAGAAACCAAGCATTTTAAGCTGACGTGTAAAGTTAGCAATATTCTTTGCCGTTACGATTTTCGGATGTACCTTGTTTTTAATAGCAAAGTTTTCAGTAGGAAGACCGAATGCGTCCCAGCCTATCGGATAAAGTACGTTGTAACCCTCCATACGACGCTTTCTTGCGATAATATCAAGTGCCGTATAACTTCTCGGGTGTCCTACGTGCAAGCCCGCACCTGACGGATACGGGAACTCTATCATTGTATAATACTTAGGCTTTTTGCTGTTTGTTTCAGCGTGGAATGCACCTGTTTCTTCCCACTTATCCTGCCATTTTTTTTCAATAGCTTTAAAGTTGTAACTCTCCATTTGTATATTTGCTCCTTTAAAATTTATTCTTCTTCTGATTCGTCTACGTTACCGACGTCGTCCCAAAGACGTTCAATAGCATAAAATTCACGCATTTCGTGCTGCATAACGTGAACGATTACGTCACCGCAGTCAACCAAAATCCAGCTGCCGCCTCTGTAACCCTCTTTATGATTTATCTCAAAGCCTGCCTCTTCAAGCTTTTCTTCAATTTCATCAACACACGCTCTTACCTGTACCGTTGACTGACAAGACGCAACAACAAAGTAATCCGCAAGTGATGTCTGTTCTGCAACGTCAAGCACTTCTATATTTGTCGCTTTCTTATCTTCAAGTGCCTTTTGAATAATTTCAACCTTAGTCATTTAGTGTCCCTCCTTTTATTTTCCGTTCATCAGCATATAATTCCATGCCGATAATGTATTGGGGTGTATTATTTTATTTTTCTGTGCATTAAATACAATGCTTTGTTTAAGTCCAAGAATAAATGCCCTGTCAATATTTTCGTACGCCGCTTTCCTAAGCTCCTCCACTCCGTCAAAATCACGCATAGGCTCAATCATATCCGCAATATAGATTATCTTATCCAAAAGCGACATATTCTCCTTTGCGACCGTGTGGCACATTATCGCGTCAAGCACGTCTTTGTCGTTCACTCCATACTCAGCCTTTGCGATTTTTGCACCGAGCGGTGCATGAATGACAGGCTTACACGCAAGCGTTATATCATCAAGCACAACACCGTACTTTTGACAAAGTTTTATCTGTTCGTCTGAGTCATAACCCTTTGCACAATCGTGCAAAATTCCGGCTGTGTATGCTTTTTCGGTATCTGCACCGTACTTTTCGGCAAGCTTTACCGCTTCGTCACACACTCCAAGGCTGTGCTTATATCGTTTTTCGCTTAGCGTACTCTTTAATTTATTCTTGTAATTATCTATCATTTTCGTTTTCCTTATAAAGATGATACTTATTTATATAATCTCTAACATTTTCAGGCAGCATATATCTTACCGTCTGACCGTTTTTCACTCTGTTTCTTATATCCGTTGAAGATATTCTAAAAACGGGTGCTGATATAGGAAATATCCGACCGTTCATTTTTTCTTTTACGGCCTTTATCGTTTCCGTAAGCGACTTTAGCGATTTTCTCGGAAATACAAGCAGCGAACACATTTCAAGTATTTTATCGGGCTTGTACCACTTATCAAAATCATTAAGCGAATCTTCACCGATTATAAAAAACAAATCATCATTCGGATATTTTTCTTTTAAATATCCAAGCGTGTTTACCGTATACGATTTTTCACTGCGATTAATTTCAAAATCGTCCTCCTCAAAAGCACTGTTATCCGCTATGGCAATATGCGTCATTTCAAAGCGTTGTTTTGCCGTAACGTTCGCACTCTTATGCGGAGGATTGCCGTCCGTTATAAATATCACACGGTCAAGTCCGTATTCCTCCCTTGCCATTTCCGCAATTAAGAGATGTGCGTTATGGATAGGATTGAACGTACCGCCCATTATTCCTATTTTCATTTCCTCGGCAACTCGATTTTTCTGTATTTTTCTTCATCGGATTTACGATAAATTATAAACTTATTTCCGATTGCCTGCACCGGCTCCGCTCCAAGACGTTCCGCAACGTAATTGCAGGTGTCGCGAGTATCAAGCATTGCAGTTTCAAGTATATGCACCTTTAAAATTTCACGTTTTGTAAGTGCTTTGTTAAGTCCGTCAATAAATGCGTCGGTAACACCTTCTTTGCCTATTTGGAATATAGGTTCAAGCTGATGCGCCATTTTTCTTAAATACGCTCTTTGTTTTCCTGTTATCATTAATATCCTCCGAAGTAATTTTTATCATAAATATACATATTTAATTATATCATTTCAATATTGTATTGTCAATAAAAAAACAGGCAATAAAAAAACCCCAAAATAACCGTCAGTTAAAGTCGAGTTTCTACCTGCTCATGCAGGTGGGCTAAATCCCGTTTACTTTATATGTCCACTGGCATTCCCGAAGGAACGGAGGCGTATACGCCATAAACGGAGATAATATCCCTTTTAAGAAGTGTTGGTAAAAAAAAGACTTTTTAACGCGAAATCTCAGGGTAATTAGCTATTTTGTTTTTCTATTATTATAATAGCACATAATGAACAAAATTTCAATAGGAAATTTATAGTTTTTCAAAAAAACTTACAAAACGAATTATTTTGACATTACCTCTATGGTTTTGCCGATATTATTCTTCGTTTGCCATTTCCTCATCACGTCTTAAAAATTCATTAAATGCAGCCTCAAGTTTTGCCTCATCCTCAACCATTACAAGCTCAGCCTCTTCTGACTCAACGTCACCCTCAACCTGCATAATAAGAACTTCATCATTTTCCTGACCTTCAGGAAGAACTTCAAGAAGTGCGAAATATGTTACACCTTCAAATTCAAATACATCGATTGTTTCAAATTCAATCATACAACCGTGTTCGTCTTCAAGCATTATTATGTTATTTTCCATTATAAAAATTCCTTTCTCTTTCCGTTATTTATTTTAACTATTTATATTGTAATATATACCACTTGAAATGTCAATCTATTTATTTTTTTGCGAACTTAAATATCCGTCAAGTATTATGCACGCCGCAACGGTATCCAATACATCTTTTCGTTTTTTTCCGCGTGTATTTGTTTCATTCAGAAACCTTGCCGCACCGACAGACGAAAGTCTTTCATCCCAAAATATAATTTCGCCGTCATATATTGTTTTAAGTGCGTCGGCAAATTCGTGCGTTGCGTCAACACGAAAGCCCTCACTTCCGTCCATATTTTTCGGCAGACCGATAACTATTTTTTCGGGTTTGTATTCGTCAAGTATTTCCTTTAATTCGGTCAGTAATTTTTCGGTACCTCTGTTTTTTATCGTTCTTACGCCTTGTGCCATAAAGCCGAGCAAATCACTTACCGCAATTCCCACTCTTGCGTCACCGTAATCTATTCCGAGTATTCTCATTATACTTCCTCCCTGTTAAAATCTCTTGCAAGCGATTTTATCCATTTATTTTTATTTATACGAATGACCGCCACCAAACTTTTTAACGGCTCATCACTTTTCATCAAAATCAGTACAAGCGGTACAGGCAACCTTAAAAGTGAACCTATCAGTGCAAGCGGTGTTGCAACACACCAAAGCGTAATAATTTCCGCAAACATACAAAATCTTGTATCTCCTCCGCCGCGAAGTATTCCGACAATCGTAACAGATGAAACCGATACAAATATAGTTATGAACGCAATCGTTACCATCAATTCATTTGCAAGTGCCCTTGTTTCGGGCGGAATTGTGTAGAAATTGATAACAAAATTCTTCAAAAGCAATATAACTCCGCAGGCAATAACGCCGATAACATAGCTTAAATATTTTAATGTTTTTGCTTCAACCTTTGCCCTTTCGATTTTTCCCGAACCGATAGATTTACCTATTATAATTCCTGCTGCATTAGCGATACCGAATATAACAACCGTTGAAAGCTGTTGCACCATTGACGCGATTGAATTGGCTGCAACGGGGTCACCGGCTGAATATTTAATGTGTCCGAGTATTGCCGCTTGTGCCGATACACCGAGCGACCACATAACTTCATTTATAAATACAGGCAATCCGTGTTGAAACAAGTCAAGCGCAAATATCTTGTCAAACAAGAACAAATGCTTAGGTTTAAAATTAAGACGTTTGTCAATGCAGAAAATGTATATACTTACTATCAAAAATTCAAGTATTCTTGCTGTGAGCGTTGCAATCGCCGCACCGCGAATACCCAGCGCCGGTGCTCCGAGATTACCGAAAATAAGCACCCAATTCAAAAATACGTTTGTACAGAACGATGTAATATTTACCACAACAGATATTTTCACAAGCTCTATACTTCTTATACAGCATATCATCGTATTGCTTAGACCAAACAAAATATATGCAAAACCGATAATACGCAGATATGATATTCCTGCCGCAATTATTTCATCATTGTTTGAATATATCCCCATCACGGCTTGCGGAAATATAAGTACCGCAAGTGCCATAAATGTTGAAATGACAAACGCAACTTTTAATATAATCGAATAAATCGACCGTATTGACGCAGTATCACGTTTTCCCCAATATTGCGCACTAAGTACCGTTGATGCACCCGCCAAGCCGAAACAGACAAGCGATAAAATGAAAAACGGCTGATTTGCAAGCGATGATGCTGACAAAAACACACCCGTATCGTCTGCTCGTCCCAACATAATCGTATCCATCATACTTGTCGCAAAACTGATAAGATTTTGCAGTGCAATCGGTATTGTTATTGTGAGCAGATTAATATAAAATCTCTTTTCCTTTACTATATGCAATTATTTCCCCTCCTATTTGTTGTATAATAGTAATATTATACACGCAAACTACATTAATGGCAAGTATTTTCTTGACTATTTTCTTTTAAAAAGGTATAATTTATCTATAAAATACTTAAAAGTTTGAGGTGATTTCTATGACAAAGAAAATGCTTTTTATTTTTAATCCACATTCGGGTAAAGGGCAAATAAAAAATCATCTTCTTGATATTCTCGATAAATTTGCCAAAGCCGAATATGATATTACAGTCCGTCCGACTCAAGAACGTTTGGACGCATATAATTATATAAAAAATAACGGTGATAATTTTGACAGAATCGTTGTATCAGGCGGCGATGGTACTTTAAATGAAGCAGTAAAAGGACTTATGGAATTTGACGCCGACAAAAGACCTTGTCTTGGATATATCCCAACAGGCACAACAAATGACTTTGCCTCTACTCTTGAATTGCCGAAAAGTATAGCGAAGTCGTCCGATATTGCCATAAACGGCGTTCCGTTTAAATGCGATATCGGTAAGTTTAACAGTACGACTTTTAACTATGTTGCCGCATTCGGTGCATTTACCGATGTTCCTTATGATACACCGCAGGAAGCAAAAAACATTCTCGGTCATACCGCATATGTTTTGGAGGGTATGAAACGGCTTTCTTCCCTTCCGTCTTATCACGTTAAAATAAAATACGATAACGGCGAATTTGAAGGCGATATATTCCTATGCATGATTTTAAACGCAACCTCCGTTGCGGGATTGCATAAAACAAAACAACTTAAAAATGTAGATTTGAATGACGGATTGTTTGAAATGCTCGTTTTTAAACGTCCGACTAATCTTATCGAATTTCAAAATATTCTTATTAATCTTATGCGTGGCGAAAATTCCGGCGATGAATATTTGTTTGTAAAATCTTCGTATTTTGAATTTGAATGTGATGAGAATATTAAATGGACCCTTGACGGCGAATACGGCGGCAATCCTAAACATACCGTCATAAATGTTATGCCGTCCGCTATGACTTTTATCATTGATAAAACGCATAATATGTTGAAAGAATAAAAAAATTTAATTTTTTTATAAAAAAGTATTGACAAATCAACTTTTCACTGCTATAATATATTATGTTGTTTGCAGATGTGGCGGAATTGGCAGACGCGCTAGACTTAGGATCTAGTGTCACCGACGTGGGGGTTCAAGTCCCTTCATCTGCACCATACCGAGTGTTCTTACAGAACTTTAAAGTTTTGTATGTCACTCGGTTTTTTTTATTGTTTTTTCAGTATGAGGATGCTCAGGTGTCAGACAATCCAACTGATTTGTGAATTTTACCGCAATCAAAAACCGCTCGTCAATAAAGGCATTTCACCTCTATTCCGAGCGGTCTTTTTTCTCATTATTTATTAGAGAAATTTCAATATTTTATTTTAAGTTTTCAACCATACGCATAAATACCGAAGCAACCTGTGCTCTTGTCGTGTTTGCTTTCGGTGCAAAGCTACCGTCTGTATTACCTGTCATAACGGACTTTTCAGCCGCCCATATTACAGCATCCTTTGCATAATCCGAAATATCATCGTTATCCGTATAAGATGTGTTGCTACTTGTAGTTATGTCATATCCTTTAAACGCTGCATAGCGATAGATAATCGCCGCCATCTGTTCACGGGTAATTGGCTCGTTCGGAGCAAAACACTCTTCAGAAATACCCGAAACAATACCGTTTTCATTCGCCCAAGCAACTGCATTTTCGTAATAGCTGCCGCTTTCAACATCAGTAAAAGCACATTTTTCCGTCTGTGGCTCATTTTCCATACGATAGATAACCGTTACAAACATCGCTCTGGTAACTTCGCTGTCAGGTGCAAATTCTGTGTTTGATATGCCCTTCATCAAGTCATTTTCATACGCATATTTCACCGAATCGTAAAACCAGTCATTTTCCTTAACATCGGTAAACGGATTTTTCCATTCACCGTTATCCTTTTCAGTCCATTTCGCATATAGCGTGAAGTTCTTTGTTACCTTTTCAGTAAAATCATATTTTGTTTTGAGTTCTTTATCGGTATACCATCCCTCAAAGTCAAATCCGTCTTTTATCGGTAATTCCGGCTCTTTTATAACACTGTTTTTTGTAACGGTTTTGCTTGCAATATCATTACCGCCGTTTGTTTCAAATGAAACGGTATAACGCACATTACCGCCTCCGTCTCCGCTACCGCCACTTGATTTCGTCCAGTTAGCGGTTATGGTTACGGCTTTACTCGGCATTGTAAATGTTGTTTCTGCCGACTTGCTGTCCGCAAACTGTACACCGTCGTCAGTCGTCCAACCGCTGAATTTATATCCGCTGCGTTCGCCGGCCTTAATCGTTACCGTTTCACCCTCCGAATACTCTCCGCTACCCGAATTTTCCGCATAGCTGTCATTTACCGTTACGGTGTTTGATATTTTCTTTATAACAAGTGCAGTCTGCGGTATTGATGTATTTTCGGCAAAATCCTGTGCACAAAGCATAATAACACTGCTTGTTTGACTTTCATAAAGTTTTCCCGAAACAGCGAACTTACCGTCACTGCCTGCAACAACTTCTTCATTATCGCCGTATATAATTCTGCTACCAGCATCTGATATTCCTGTTATCGTATATTCGCCGCTTTCATTGTCTGCATAAAATATATCAGATGAAAGCGTCAGAACAGGCGGTTCTTTATCCATATTAATAAGTAGGAATACACTTGTTACATCCTTGCCGGAAATACCGTCAATCTTAAACATCAAACTTCCCTCAAATTTCGGAATTGCAAAGGTGTTTTCACCGTTTTCGTTTGGTATTTGGTCATTTGTATCCATTCTTGTCAGCTTAAATGTCGCATCAGCGTCCGATCCGCTTACAGACAAAGTATTGTCACCGCCGCCGATATATGCGTGATAAACGCCGTTTTCATCGGCAGTGCATTCGTTACCGTTCATCGAAAGTGCTATATCCATAGGCGTATATTTAGGAAGAAATTTGCCTGTGGATTCGGTTTCCTTACTGTAATACTTTCCGTTTTCCGATTCTTTGTATGCACGAACACCGACTTTATATGTCTTATCAGGCAACAAATTCTCGGCAGGAACAGACTCCGCAGTATCTCCGTTTTCGTTTACACTAACGCCGTTTCCTCCGACAGTTAGTGCCATATCAACTGCTGTCGTGTCTTTATCCAAATCATATCCAAATCCTGTGTCTGTCCATTCGCCGTCTTTTTCCTCATAAATTCTCACACTATAACCGTCAACATTGTCTGACGCATTCCACTCCGCACGCATTACCTCATTTCCTGACGTTTGCAGAGTAACATCTGTCGGTGCGGACGGTTCGTTTACATTGGTATATGCAACTTTTGTATTAAACGCTTGATTATCAATAGCAATAAGCGCGTCTTCTTCCTTACCGTCACCGTTAAGATCTGCTTGCTTTTTCGTCATAAGAAAGGCTGTTACATAATATTCACCTGTCGGTGCTATCGCACCCGATGCAGGAACGGAAAGTTCAATATTTGAGGTATCACTGATTTCCTGTTCTGAAATCATATAGTCCGCTCCGCCCTCTTCGTTTGAAAAATAAGTGCGGATAACGTAAGGCGTGTTATCCACGGCATACTTCACCTTACCGGAAATTTGATTGTCATTCAGTGTCAGTGCCAACTTCTCAAACGGCTCAACAGAAAATGTCTTTTCATCGGTAAAAGTCAACCCGCCTGCATCAACGATATACTTTCCGTCTTCTTTAAGTCGCAGAAGAGCCAGACGATATTTTTTGCCGTCAGCGTTTGTTTTTTCCATATCTGCAATAGTTGTCGCGCTGACATCTTCGTCAGGATTAAACTGACTGTCATCAGTCATCCAGTCGATATTAAGCTCAACGTTTCTGTCATTGAAAATCTTTAGGTTCTCTTTGATCTGCTCCTCGGTTAGATTTCCGTCAAAGGCAAGTACGATATACGGTGCTTCGTCTGTACCGGCACTTGCTGAGATTTCCGTCCGACTCACGCCGGTGTTTGCAAGCACAAAGTTCTCATCTCGCACCGCCGCAAAATTCGCATCGCTGTCTTCCGCAAGCATACTTACAACCGGTGACACACCTTTATCCGCCCAGTTCCATTCAGGCATATAGCCTAACATCTTAAACTCAATATCCCAGCCGCCGCCTTTGCGGAAGTCGGTCTCTACGATTTTCGGCACAAGTACCCATGCTCGCGCGCTGGCTAACCAACCGCCCACCTCAGCCACCACGCCGAGGTACACATCGACATTTTGGAAGGCTTGCTTCATACCCTCCTCAACTGTGACGTTTCTGATTGGGAAAGCCGTCTGACCGCCTACGATCAGATTAATATTTCCGACGTTAAACCCTTTGCCGGCAAGAACAGGACTACTTTTTGGAATCTGAACTCTGCCTGCAACCGTGCCGTTTGCACCGATTGCAAGATACAGATAATCCTTACTGTTATTCACTCCGCCGAAAGCACCCAATTCAATAGAAGAATCAAACGTTATAACGTCTATCTGTTTACTCGGCAGATTTAATGCAAGCTTCTTTGAGCCGCCGAAATAAATGCCTTCATATGTATTACCTTTATAACTGCGTTCCTGTCCGTTTAATTTTAAGGAATAGCCGAAGCTGTCGACAATCTGCGTTGCCGCCCCTGCACCTACAAGATTAACATCGGTCGCTTTTAGTGAAATCTCGCTCGGTCCTATAATAATGTTACCTGTTCCTTCGATAAGATGCAAATATGTTCCCGTCAATGCACCGCGTAATTTTACAGGAGGAATGGCAAGATAATTGCCATTTACCGTTGCGGCAAGATCCTTAAAACCGGCACCTCCGCCGTTAAGCTGTCCTATAGGAACAGGCGGAACAAGCACAATTCCCGGTGATGATTTTACATAAAACCATAATTCGTCAGGGATAAGAGCGCCGTTATTGCTACGTTCAAGAGCAAGTGCCGCCTCGGTTTCAAAAAGGTCAAAGGCATTCAGTTCAAGACTGAACGCATATCGCTCCTCGCCCTTAAAGGTGTTTACTTCACCCTCAACCTTTGCAAGCTCCAACGCCATCATCTTGGCGGTGTCAAAGCTGCCTTTTGCTTTTACGCCGTTTACCTTAAATTCATATTTCTTTTTGCCGTTTACCGTCTTTTCTTCTAAACCGTAACCCAACTTTTCAAGCGAAAATTCAGCACCGTCAAATACTGTTTTGAATCCGATTTCACCGTTAAAAACAAGGTTGCCGTCCGCATCTGCGGTTGCTTTTTCCAACTTTGTCGTCGCATATGGAATATCGACAAAAATCACTGCGTTGTTTTTGTCGGGTTCAATATCAAACGAAAGACCTTCTTTTGACATTGTAATTTTCAAAGAGTCTTCCGCACCGTTTTGCGGCTGATAGAATTTGAATGACGGAGCGTTCAAATTAACGCCATGCTGTTCGATTCGTCCGTCTTTGTAAACAATCAACTTTCCGCCATTATTTTCGTCCCACGTTGCCGTCACAGACGGAGAAAGCGTTGCCGCTCCGCCGGTAAATTCAAAAGAAGAACCGTTTGTGCTTTTATACTCGCCGGCTATTTGTGCAACAGGAGACGCATTATATTTCTTTTTTAAACTTTCAAGTGTGGCGTCATCCGAGACATATTCAACGGTAATTGCGCCGTTTGACTCAAATACCGCAAGACGCTTTGCGGAAAAACTTGATGATATTTCGTCAGGTTTTGTCGGAAGCTCCTCGCTCAGTGTTTTCAGATTACGATAACCCCACAGATACTGCGCACCGACCGACATTTCCGTATTTGCGTCAAGGTCAAAGCCACAGTAGCTTTTGCTTTCCACCCATGTAAGAACAGGAAAATCGTTCGGCCTCACGGTAACTGTCTGCGGCAAGCTTACACGCAGCGGAGAATCTCCGCAATACACAATATCGAAGTTATCGTAGTAATCGGACAAACCGACAAACGGATTTGCCCACGGATATGCGTCTGTGTAAATTTCATTAACATAAACGCCGTCTACATCGCCCCACAAGGTATAGCCTTTCGGAACGTGCTTTGTTGACACATCATCAATTTTGCCTGTTACAACCGAACTTTTCGTTGTTATTTCACCGCTTTCGGTTACTGTTGTGCGATCCATCTTAATCGCCGGACCTCCGGAGCTGTTTGCGGTTTCACTGTGACCCATTCCGGTAAAATTGTTCATCACATACCGCCACTCAAAGTACAAATCATGTTCGGGGAAATCATCTCTGTTCATTTGTATTTCACTGACGGTTGTCAAAACGCCCCAAGCCGTTTTATCCTTTTTGTCAAGACATACAAGCTCGTGATAAACCGTTGCTTTTGCCGGCATTATTGTGCCGTACGGAGTTCCGGGAATATCGTTCAGAACCATTTCCATGTTGTATTCTGCCTTAATTGCGGTATTTTTTCCGTTCGGCGTTTCGGACACAAATTCCGCTTTTTGCAGTGTGATATACGGATAGATTTTCTTCTTATTTCCCCCGCCGGTATAAACATTAAGTTGGCAGTCTGGGGCTTGAATATCCTGTGTAAAAACCTCGCCTGTTTCCTTTGCGATTGCCCTCGGAACCGTTGCCGTATAGGTTTGATACTGCAAATCGTAGAAATAAAAGCTTATATAATCGTTTTGCAGAAGAAGCGTTTTACCGCCGTTAAAGGTAAGTGTTTCGTTTTGCTCGGGCGCCGCAAAAATATTCATCGGCAGTGCGCAAACTATGATGCAAAGTGATAATATCATAGACACTATTTTTTTTCTCATTTTCTGTCCCTCCTGTTTTTTATTTTGATACAAATTACGGTAATCACCGTTGCGATTATGAAAGTCACAACCGCTGTCAGTACATATCCGCCCATTCCGTCTATCAGCAGAATTGCACCGCAGTAACCTGCAACCGCCGCACTTTTGTACGATGTCGGAAATAATGCGGTGCAGCACAGCAAAAGAACGGAAAGCAGGGCGGTTGCCACTTTGCAGAAATTCAGCTTTTTTGTCTCCCTGCAATATTTTATCTTTTTCGCACGTGCGAAAACTAAATTCATTCTTTCCGCATTAGATTTCAATTCACACACCTCCTCAATCCACCCTTTTATTATATAGGTGCTTGAAAATATAAAATTTCCCCCTAAAAAAACAAAAAAAGACCGGATTTTTTTCCGGTCTGAATAAAACAGAGTTATTTTGAATCAGTTATTTTTCTGAAACGGTATTTCAGCAGAAACAGAATAAGGCAAGAAACAATCGGAACCGCATATCCAAATTGCTTTATTAAACCGTCGGTTTTCATAAGCATATTAAACATTGCGTGAAATGTAATCGCGACGCACAACAGTGCAAAAATGCCGGATGCCTTTAACGCAGCGGGTCGGCGGAATACTCTAAGTCCGTACCCGATTATAAAAGCACATGTAATGTGCATAGCCCCGGTCGAAAAACCGCGTACTAACAAATAAAACAAATTACCTGTTCCGTGTTCCAAAAGGTAACAGATATTTTCAAAGGTAGCAAATCCCACTGCAATATTAAAAATAATATTATCCCCCTCCTGCGGTTGGAGTTCAAAAACAATCAAACCAAACAAAAGAGGAATGAGTTTTACCGTTTCCTCTATAACAGGTGATATTTCCAATACAGCAGATGTTTCCTGTGCACCGTAAAGCACCGAAAAAAATGTATTCAAATAGGCGGATATAATACAGCAGACAAATCCGAGAACTATAAAAATGTAATTTTTTCTGTTGCCGGTATTTGTACCGAGTGCGGCAAGTAAAAACGGAGCCGCAAGGCATATAAATATATTTTCTATATTGTACGGCATAGCTTTTCCTCCCTGTTCTGTGCAACGGCTATCAGAATAAGAGCCGGATTCATTATAAATATGTCAACCAAATAATACGGATTTATAAAGGTGTTTTCCGTAATAAAATACGAAGAACCCCACAAAAGATATTCCGCCGCATAAAAAATCAAAGCCGCCGCAAAAATCCACAGCTTACCCGTCTGTTTTTGAATTTTTGCAAAATATATACCTTTTACCGCATAAAAACCCAATATTCCCATCGCTGTGCCCATTAAGATGTTCTCAAAATAACTGCCTCGCAAACAAAAGAAAATACCAATACCCAGAGAAAACAACGGTAAAATCCAAAATATCGCTTTATTTTTATGTTTTTCTTTCGGTACATCTGCATAAAGACGTAAAGCAAGAAAAATATACGATGCCGTCCAACTCAGTTCCGAAACACAGAACACAAGCGGAGAAGTGCCTAACAATATAAGGTACAGTACCCAATAGGCAAGCCCCATTCCGAAGCTCAGGTAAAAAAGCAATACCAAAAGGCGATTGTAACTTCTGTTTCGTATTGCCGAAATGCAGGAGTAGCATCCGCAGATAAAAACGCAGAAAAGCTGTAAAAGATTATCTGTCAGTTCTGTCATTTTCCTCATTCCTCTCTTTATTTCTTTTGTGAAGAATGTCACACATCAAAGTTACCGAAATGCCAAGTAAAAACGCCAAAATTCCTACAACGACATAACCCAAAAAGCCTTTGTTCGCAAAAATACTGGCTGTGTCATGCATCGGTGTCTGCTCAAACCCCGCAAAATTCAAATTACATACAAGTGCCGATATAACTACAATTAAAGCAATGCCAAACGAATAGCACGAGATGACCGCCAGTCTATGTCTTTTTTCGTTACGCTGTTTTTTTATTTCATCAGCCTGTTTTTTCACCAGTTTTATTCTTTCAGTCGTTGAACGCACTTTTTATCCCCTCCGTTTCAAGTAAAGGTCTTAATTTCTTTTTGCCGAGCTGCAACAGCTTATCAATCTGTTTTGCCGACTTTCTTAAAACAGCAGCGGCTTCTTTGTAACTCATTCCCTCAATGTATACAAGATAAAGAGCCTCTTTTTGAGCGGACGGCAAATATTCCATACAATCATAAATCCGCTTGTTTCGCTCCGCAATACACACTTCATCTTCAAATGTATTTTCTATGCAAAAATTCATTTCTTCCTCTGTAAGAATGATATGTCTTTTTGCTTTTCTCAAAAACATCAGTGCATGATTTCGAGCCGCTTTATATATGTAACTTTCAAAACTGCTTTTAATATTCGGCCGTTTGCTGATTAGATATGCAAAAACTTCTATCAACAAGTCCTCCGAATCGTGGAGATTTTTTATATATCCGTTTATGTACAGCGTCAGCTTGTCACCGTAAATCTCCATAAGCCTTTCAAGAGCCTTTGCATCGCCCGAAAGGTAATCGTTATAAATTATAGTTGTATCCATCATTAAACAAATCCCTTTCTCAGTTTTATTTGTCAGCTAACTTTTCTGACAGAATGTGACGTTATGCGATACAAGAAATCTATATTGAATTGTATCATACATTTTCCCTTCCGTCAATGAGCGACTGTTTAGTATTTCGAGTAACAAACACCTCCGATTAAAGTTACAAAAAAAGCAAGCTACTGCTACAAACAATGCTTGCTTTTTCTGTTAGATAAAATCTTCAATTACATCTTGCAGATGACAGGGTGACAATTCGTATTTGTTCAGTCTGTCGATTAATTCTGTCACCTCTTTTTTATTTGGTGACACGTCATTAACAGCCATTTCCTCACATTTGATGCCGTATGTAGTCTTTACCACTCCCTCAATATTATTTTCTTCTTGCAAAATTGTATACATATTGTATCTTAGTCCTTTCTTCCCTATATGTTATATAATACAACATATACCACTAAATTACAATATTGTTTAATGTTTTGTAAATAAATTGTAAAAGATAAATTTCTGCCGAAAATTATATTATTAATATGTGTTTTCTTTTTACAAAAAGCATATTTCATTACCAACTTTAAGAAAACTATCAGGAACATCACTTTTTAAGATAACCCAAATACATTTTGATACAGAAAAACAAGATCTCGGCTTGTCTATTTCAAATTTTTTCGTCACAAACGACTTTTGATTTTCGTCAATTATTTGAAACGACTTAGCATTCACAAAATCCATATTTTCTACAAGGCAATCAATAATAACTTTATCTTCTATTTTTATAACCTTCATTATTTTGCACACAATAATCCCCACCATTTTTTATTTGTACTAACATTATTGTATCATGTTTCTTATCTTTTGCAGCACAAATTTTACAATCGCACAAAAAAGAACTGTGTTTTTACACAGTTCTTTCGCTTTATGCACGAATTAAAAGTCCGTTTATAAGATCATTCTTTGCCATTTCTTTAATTTTATAATGAAGTTTTTTACCCGTAACATTTGTCGGTATAGTCGCTGTAAATCTATAATATCTCGGACGTTTATAGTTTGAAATCATAGGACTGTTTTTACAAAATTCTTCAAGTTCGTCAACAGTAAGCGATTCATCCGCTTTTACGACATACGCCGTAACAATTTCACCGTGTGCTTTATCGGGAACGGCTGTAACGATACTGTCCGCAACTTTCGGATGTGAATTAAGCACTTCTTCAATCTGCGTAGGATAAATATTTTCACCCTGTGAAATAATCATATCGTCTTTTCTTCCGGCGATAGTAATAAAATGATTTTCATCCCAAGTACCGAGGTCGTTTGTGTACAAATATCCGTTATGGAATTTACGCTCCGTTTCACCCTCATTATTATAGTAGAAATACGCTGATTTTGCGTGTGAGCGAATAATCACTTCACCCACTTCGCAATTATCTTTAGCAACAATTTCGTGAGGTTCGGCACGTCTGTCCTCAAATATCTTTACTACTCGCACGTCATCATCAGTACAAGCTCTGCCCGCTGTACCCGCCATTTCAGGTAAATCGTTCGGTCTAAGAAATGTATTCCAGAAAGTTTCGGTTGTTCCGTAGCCATTGAATATTCTCGGTGTAAGCACTTTCTGATAACGCATACAAGCCGCACGTTCAAGCGGCGAACCCATTGTAACGATACCGTGAAGTGTACTCAAATCTCTGCCGTTTCTCTCCTGAGCCTCCGTAAGACGTTCCAAAACAGCCGGTACACCGATTATGAACGAAAGCTTATAATCTTCCACATATTTAAGCGTCAAAGCCGCGTCAAATTTACGCATTATCGTAACACAGCCACCCGCATAAAATGTCGGTGTAAGGCCGCCCGAATGCAAACCGCCTCTGTGGAACCAAGGTGTTGTATTCATAGACTTATCCTCTGACGAGAACGGGAAATGTATCATAACATCGTGCGCCGAAAGCACTTCGTTAATACTTGTTATACAAACACCCTTTGGTCTGCCTGTTGTTCCCGATGTATAAAGTCTTGTCGTTTCATCATATATAGAAAGATTCCAATTCAAATTCGGATTTTCTGCCGATGCATTCTTCACAAAATCCGAATATTTTACCGTACCAGGTATAGGAGCCGCTCCTCCTTCGTCCACCATAATTATCACTTTCGGTGTGAATTTTGAAAGTTTCAGTGCCTGTTCAACAGCGTCTTTGTTGATTGATTCATATATAAATACTGTCGGTCTGCTGTCCTCAATAGTTATTGCAATTTCACCGGCTGACAATCTGAAATTTATCGGACAACTTACTGTACCTGTTTTATGACAAGCGATATATGCAAACGCAAATTCCGGGCAATTCAAAAGTTGGAACATCACTACTCCGCCTTTTATTATTCCGGCGTCCAAAATCGCATTTGAAAAACGGTTTGCTTCTGAATTAAGTTCAGAATATGTCCAAGCAGTCTTTGTTTCGGGAGAAATCATAGCCTCTTTATCTGCAAATCTGTAAACATTTCTCATAAATCCGTTAAGCCACGTATATTCTCTTTCAAACTCAGATTTAAACATATCTATACGTTGTTGCTTTGTATCTGCCGTAAATTTTGCTTTTGCCGAATGTAAGGCTTTTTCAATGTCTGCAAATATGTTTTCTATTTCATCATTTGTGTATTCGTAATTTGATTTGTTTGAGCAGTTTTCAAGCAGGCGAATTCCGTCAAGTATTTTAATTTTTCTTGCCTCTGAAATTCTGTCAAATCTTTCTTTCTTAGTTTCCTTTTGCATTATTTTCTTTCCTTTCATTATTTTTCTTATAAATGTTGTTGTCATTATATCACCCATTTTCTATTAAATCAAGTATTTTTGTAATTATTTTTAAAAATATATCAGATTGTTTCATTTTCACAATATTTGATAAATATTGTGAAAATATTAACTGTTTTAAATGATTAACGATATATTCTAAAAATATACACCTTCATAAAAACTGTTGACAATTTAGAAATCATATGATATTATTTATGCAAACGATTGCACAGATACAAAATTTAATCTGTGCATTTTAAACACCTATTTACGCAAACGATCGCACAGGAGGTGAAATATTGCAAAAAGCAACAATAAAAGATGTGGCAAAACTCGCAAAAGTATCGCCGTCAACCGTTTCACGCGTACTTTCAGGTAATCCTTCAATTTCGGACGATACTTGCAAACGCGTAAAAAACGCCGTAAAAGAACTGCATTACACACCCAACACAACTGCAAGAAGTCTGCGTTGTGAAAAAAGCAAAAGTATAGGCGTTGTATTCCCCGACATTTCAGGTGAATTTTATGCAACGTGTGCGTCAGCGATACTCAAATACGCTCGTATGTCTGACTATACCGTACTTTTTACCGAAAGCGGACACAATTTAAAAGCAGAGAAGGACAGTATAAAAGCACTTTTGGAGCGACGTATTGACGGTATTATTTTTATCGGTGACAATTCTGACATTCCGCTTATTCAAAGCATCGCCGCACAATCTATTCCTATAGTTACAGGCGACCGAAAAGTCGACAATATTCCGTCTGTTACTTTCAACAACAGGGAAACCGTTCAAGAAATGGTTGATTCACTTTATAAATCGGGTTGCAGAAAATTTATGTATGTCGGTGAAACTCCGACCGGTCAAAGCAATCTTTTGAACAGATACAACGGATATACCGATGCATTAAAAAAATACAGCGACACAACTTCGGTGATATTTTTAGAAGAAAGCCTGCACGGTGACAAACTGAAAACCGCAAGAAGACTGTTCACAAAGAAAATTATAACCTCACTCCCCGATGTAATTATTACGTCCAACGATTTAATTGCACAGGGAATTATAAGTGCCGCACACGAAAACGGAATTAACATTCCAAACGATATGCAAATCACAGGTTTTGACGATTCGCTTTCATCTGCGTACTTTATCCCATCGGTCACTACAGTAAGTCAAAACATCGACAAATTGGCAAAGCGTTGTTTTTCAATGCTGATGGATTTAATTAACAAAAAAAGTGCTGTTTCTTCGATAATCGAACAAAACATTATTGCAAGAAACTCCGCAAAAATCAACATATAAAATAAGAAAGGATTTTGAAAATGTATATTGCAAACAAAGAAAGATATGAAACAATGAAATATAACCGTTGTGGAAAGAGCGGTCTGTTACTCCCTGCTTTTTCGCTTGGTTTGTGGCACAACTTCGGCAGTAACGACAGTTACGACAATATGGTTGATTTGCTTACAACAGCTTTCGACCTTGGTATTACTCACTTCGACCTTGCAAACAATTACGGTCCGTATCCGGGCAGTGCCGAAGAAAACTTCGGTAAGGTTTTGAAAAACGAACTTGCACCGTATCGTGATGAATTAATCATCTCAACCAAAGCAGGCTACGGTATGTGGGACGGACCTTACGGTGACCACGGTTCAAGAAAATACCTTATCGCAAGTCTTGACCAAAGTTTGAAACGTATGGGACTTGAATATGTTGATATTTTCTATCATCACCGTCCCGATCCTGACACCCCAATGGAAGAAACAGCGTCGGCACTTGACCATATCGTAAGAAGCGGTAAGGCGCTTTATGTAGGTATTTCAAACTACAACGCAGAACAGACAAAGCAAATGGCTGAAATTATGAAGTCACTTGGCACTCCGCTTGTTATTCATCAACCGCGTTACAATATGTTTGAACGCTGGATTGAAAACGGCTTGCAGGACGTTCTGAAAGAAGAGGGTATAGGTTCAATCTCATTCTGCCCGCTTGCACAGGGACTTCTTACAAATAAGTACATAAACGGTATCCCTGCCGACTCAAGAGCCGCAAAGAGTTCACCGTTCCTTACCAAAGAGGGCATTACAGCCGATAAAATCGAAAAGATTGTTAAGCTTAACAAGATTGCCGAAAACAGAGGTCAGTCACTTGCTCAAATGGCTTGTGCATGGAATTTGAGAGGCGGCAAACTTACAAGTGTTCTTCTTGGTGCGTCAAAAGCTTCTCAGATTATTGAGAATGTCAACTCACTAAATAATCTTGACTTCACACAAGACGAACTTAACGCAATCGAAGATGCATTGAAATAATTTGCAATGAGCCTGTCGACAAAATGTCGACAGCTCCAAAAATCACATCTCACGATGTAATTTTTGAGTATTTTCTCAGAGAAAAAATCATAAAGTTCCTCCGAAGTCGAAACTTTAGATTTTAAGCCATTTCTGCCGCACATGTCACCAGAAATGATTGAAACTTGAGGTTGCACCTCAAACTCCCAAAAATAAAGTAGACAAAACCATAGAGGTTTTGTCTACAGTATCCAACCCCATCTGTTTTATAGATGGGGTTTATTTTATCACCACAGGTCCATTACTAAAATCCTTAAATATGGTATTATAAATTCAATACAAATGAAAGAAGGAATTTATAATGAGTACACAAGATTTAAACTATGAACAACCTACAGTTTCCGACGCAGCCGTTGACAACAGCGACGACTATACCGAATACACTTTTTCAACCACAAAAGGTATGCGTTTCGCTTTAATTGTTACCTACATTCAATATACCATTCTTGCAAAGAATGATTGTATGGAAGTCAAGACGTTCCCTAAAAAAGCAAACAAAATGCCTGTTGTCAGATATGATGATATAGCCACTATGCACGTCAAAAAAGTATATACTTGGTATCATATATGTTGGGCAATTATATGTTGCTGGACTATAATTTTTCCGTTTTTGTTTTTGCACTTCGGCTCTAATTATAAATTGGAAATAACCTTAAAATCGGGTGCAAAAGTATCAGTTTGCGGCTCAAACAAAGATACAGTCAACAATCTTGCCAACGAACTTAATCAACGAATCACAAAAGAATGCGGTCATTCTGTTTTGGTTTAAAACAAAAGACGTATCTCATTTTATTGAGATACGTCTTTTTTCTCGTCATTCACAAATTCCAATGTAAAATCTGGTGCGTTATACACGCTGTCGGGGTTATATTTCATAGTTACGTCCGCTTTAAATTCCGTATCGTTTTTACCCATAAGCTTATTACATCGCACCTTGTCACCCGCAAGCCATTTTTTGACCATTGTTTGAGTTATTGTTGTTTTCTTAAATAATCCCCTATCAGATTTCTTCCATATAATAAATCCGCAGTTATTATTGCACGAAAATGCTTTCATACTTTCCACAACGTCACCGTTACACTTCGGACATTTTCCGAGCGTTTTCGGCGGTGCAAAAACAAATTGTACGGGATATTGCGATTCTTTATCTACTTTCAATTCAACGTCAGCGTCAAATGTCGTACCGTCGTTCTTCAACAGTTTTTTCATTCTGACACTTTTACCCGCAAGCAATTTTTTAGCCATAGGCAAAGTTATTGTGACATTTGAGAACATACCTTTTGTTTGATTTTTCCAAACAGTGAATTTACAGTTCATCGGCTCACGCCAATTACTGCACCCAAACCCCCTTGTTCCCTCTATAACGTTACCGCCGCAAAGCGGACAAGTTCCGATTACTTCGTGATATTTTTCCGTTACCGCCTTTGTCATAACGGCTTGATTTACCGCCGGATACGAATTGGAAATTACTGTTTTTATCGTATCAAGCACATTGTCCGTAAGCGATTTATACGTCTTATCGCCGGAACGAATATCTTCTTGTATCGCCCACCATTTTGCCGTCATATCAGCTTTCTTGATTTCATCGGGCAATATGCGGTACAGTTCACGTCCAAGCTCCGTTGAAATAAGCCGTTTTCCGTCTTCGGCAACATAGCCTTTTGTTATGAGGCTGTCGATAATCGTACTTCGCGTTGCGGAAGTTCCGATTGAGCCGTTTTCACCTTTTTTATCTTTATCCTTTTCCAAAAGCATTTTCTTAACCTCGGGATCAGTTACATACTTCGCAATCCTTGTCATATCTTCATTCAAGGTCGCCTTTGTGTACCGTGACGGCGGCTTTGTTTCTTTTTCCTCAAACCGTGCATCAATCGCAGTCCCCGAATACATACCGTCCGCAATAGTGCTAAGTTCCGTAACTTCTTCGGCTTTTATATCCTTGAATATCGCCGTATATCCTTTTTTCAAAACGACTGTCGAATATGCCGCAAGCGTGTATTCTCCGTCAAGTTCAATCGTCATTTTAGTTTTTTCTTTAACAGCCTTAGGTAAAAATTGTGCCATATAATATTTACACACCGCAAGATATACATTTTTCTCACGTTCGGTAAGCTTGTTCAAATCAACCTTGTTATTTGTCGGAATTATCGCAAAATGTGCGGTTATGTTTTTATCGTTAAAACACTTTGAATGAATTGTCGGATCAAGCTCACTCGGCTTGAACTTAATATTCTGCACAACTTGTGCAAGTGTTTTCGGAGCTTCTTTAAAATGTTCCTCCGACAGATACTGACAATCCGAACGGTTATACGTTATCGCCTTATGCGTTTCACGAAGTGATTGCGTAATATCCATAACATCTGCAGGGTTATACCCAAAGTGGCTGCTGCAATAACTTTGCAATTTTACAAGGTTAAACGGCAATGGCGGGTCTTCATTTACGACTTTCTTTTCGATTTTAATATTATCAAACCGTTTATTTATAAGGTCATTTTTTATCTTTTCCGCCTCGTCAAGCTCAGTTATTTGCTTATTTTCAGTACCCTTTTGTTTCTTCTTTGTATATTTTGCGGTAACGGTTTTATTTCCGTCAGCCGTTTCAACATTTACATCGGCAAAAATATCATAATATACAGTCTTTATATGTCCCTCAATCTGCATATCACGTTTTACGACAAGTCCCAAAGTCGGTGTCTGAACACGACCGACCGCAAGCAAAACACCCGAATTTGAGCATGTGAAAAAGCGGCTCATATTGACGCCGATCATAAGGTCTGCGACACTTCTCGCATATGCCGACCACCCCTCATTCAAGCTGTCGTTGTTATCCGTCATATGTGACAGTGCCTTTACAAGACCTCCGCGTGTCGTATCACCGGTATTAAGTCTTTTAACAGGCTTTTTATAATCAAACCACCTAAGAATTTCATCAATTAAAAGCTGTCCTTCTTCATCGGGATCGCCTGCATGTATAACAGATTCCGATTCTTCGAGCAACTCGCCTATAAGTCCGACACGCTGTGCTTTGGTTTCGTAATTCCTGTTTGAATTACTGTCCTCACCCATTTTGAGTTCCCAACTGTCGAAATATATCGGTAAATCGTCAAGCGACCACTTTTTATATTTCATATCATAGTCTTCCGGTTCTTTCAGGCTCAGCATATGACCGAATACCCATGTGACCGCATAGTCGCCTTTTCGTATAAATCTGTTGTTTCTCTCTGTAACCTGTCCCGGCAGTGCGTCCGCAATATCTCTGCCCAATGACGGTTTCTCGGCTATTACTAAAATCATATTCCCTCTCAGATAAAAAAGCCGTCCTAAGACGGCTTTTGCTTGTGTTATTTATTATAGAAGATTCTTACGAAGTTCTTCTCCGCTTAGCTTGCTAAGGTAAGCCGGTGCAACGTCAAATACAGTCTTACAACCGCTTTGTCCCTCTTTGCTCATACGATATGCGGCTCTTGCATATGCAATAAGCACTGATGAAGTAAATTCAGGATTTGAATCAAGCTTTAGGCTGTATTCAATAATGTGACTATTTTCACCGTTCCAACCCGTCTTACCACATCTGATAACAAATCCACCGTGAGGAATGCCACTGTGGTTAGCCTTTAATTCTTCTTCCGAAATGAAGTTTACAGTTGTATCATAATCTGAGAAATAATTAGGCATTGTCTTGATTTCATTTTCTATACGAGCCTTATCTGCGCCTTCTTCCGCTACAACATAACATTCACGAGTATGCTTTTGACGAGTTGTAAGTTCAGGGTTTTCACCGTTTCTTACTGCCTCAAGTGCAGAGTCAACAGGAACTGTATATTGCTTTGCATCCTTAACTCCGTCAATTCTTCTGATAGCGTCTGAGTGACCTTGGCTCACGCCTTTGCCCCAGAAAGTATAGTCCTTACCGTCTGAAAGTATAGCATTTGCATAAAGACGGTTAAGCGAGAACATACCCGGGTCCCAACCTACTGAAATTATACCAATGTTGCCGTTAGCCTTTGCAACCGCGTCAACTGCCGCAAAATGTTCAGGAATTTTTGCGTGTGTATCAAAACTGTCTATAACATTGAAATACTTAACATATTCCGGTGTTTGTTTCGGAAGGTCTGTCGCACTTCCGCCGCAAAGAATCATAACGTCGATTTCGTCCTTCATCTTAGGAGCGTCATCAACCGAATAAACCTTAACGCCCTCTGTCATAATCTTAACAGTTGACGGATCACGTCTTGTGAATACACCAGCAAGCTCAACATCATCGTTTTGCTTGATTGCACATTCAATACCGCGGCCAAGATTGCCGTATCCCAATATACCTATTTTAATTGCCATTTGTATCACTCCATTGTTTTAAAAATTAACTCCGCCTTACATTTTATCAGATTTTATTTCAAAAAACAATATTTTTTTATAATTTTTTTAAAATTATTAACATCTTATTCTGAAACTCAGTGTTTAAGCCATTTCCGAGCCTTACATTTTCGGCATATACCAATTTTAAACCATGGAAAATTTTTGATTAATTTTGATTGAATTTTTTCATTTCTTCCGCACTTTTTTCATCAGATACATGACTGTAAGTGTCCATAGTTATCTGATAACTTGAATGTCCGAGATATTGTTGTACAATCTTAGGATGAATATTTTTTTCAAGGCACATTGTAGCAAAAGTATGACGAAAATAATGCGTAGTGACATGCGGTAATAAACTATCACTTTCCGCCCCTTCACTCTGCAATGTGCTATTTATTTTCTTAACCAAATTTGATAATGCCATATGCACATTAATATATTTTAATGGTTTATTATCATTATCAACAAAAACAAACTCTGATTGATATTTGCTTTGTAAATTCTTTTGAGCTGTAAGGATATTAAACACAACATCACTCATGGGAATCTGTCTTTCTGATGCTATCGTCTTAGTCGGTGCATTATAGTTCTGACATAACTGTTTTGTTTCGGAATCGTAATATTTAATGTATCCTGGTATAATGTAAAAAAGACTCATCTAACAGTCATTTACATTATACCTTTCTCCTTTCTATCAACCTTTTAATCCGTGGTTGATTACGGTGTGATACATTGGTATTATATAAACATGTGATGTGGATTTATATGTTATTCCTGTGGCTTTGACTACTTGAAGGAGGTTCTTACCACGCCTTGTTTCTTAGTAATGATTAGTTAGATGAGTCTTTGAATTCGTATCTTGTACCAGGTTTTACGGAACAAGTGTTGTGGATAAACACATTACATATTTTTTTGAAAGGAATGTATTATCATGATTTTAGTCGGAATTGACATTGGTAAAAACAAACACACTTTTTCCATAATTGATAAAAACTCTGGAGAAATACTTTTATCTCCTTCTGATTTTTCTAATAATCTGAAAGGTTTCTTGTTCCTCATCCAAAAATTGAGCAGCTATACTAAATCGGAACTTCTTATCGGCATGGAAGATACAGGTCATTATCACTTTGCCTTACTTAAGTATCTTCTCGACAGACGATATACCGTTGCCCTGATTAATCCTACAACCACTGATCTTACAAGAAAATTACAAGGCGGTATTACTAAAAACGACCCTCTTGATTCTCTCACCATCTGCGATGTGATTTCCTCTAATCACCGCAATAAACCTTATCGTGTTACAACGTTAAATCGTTTTGACCTCTACGAGCAGAAACAGTTAACCCGTCATCATCATAATCTGAAAGAAGAGTTAAACACATACAAAAATCGTCTTCAAAAATGTATTGATATTGTATTTCCCGAATTCAACTCTCTGTTTCATTCTAAATATGGGATTGTATATATGAATATTTTAAAAGCATTCTCTTCTGCCAAAGCGATTGCAAATGCTGATATACGAAGTATCCGTAAATGTTTTGAATTCAAAGGACAAGGAAAACGAATTTCTCTTTCTGCCGAGCAACTAAAACTTACTGCCAAGTCTTCTATTGGCATACCTTCTGTCGCTGAAGAAATTCAAATCAGACACCTTGTAAGCCAAATTGAATTATTGGAAAAACAACTTTCTGAGATAGACAAAAGGATAGAAGAGTTTTCCCTCAAAAACAACTCTCCTATCCTCACCATACCGGGAATATCACATTTTTCCGGTACTTCTATTATATCAGAACTAGGAGATATTTGCAATTATACAAAGGCATCTCAAATCATCAAATTTGCAGGTGTTGCTCCATATCACTACGAATCCAGTCAATTTACGGCACAGCATACAGCCATCACAAAGAAAGGCTCTAAATATCTTAGAAAAACTTTGTATCAGATTATTTTACCTGTTATCAGTAATAACGAAGTTTTCTATGCCTATTACACCAAAAAGTTAAATGAAGGCAAAGGTCACAGATGCGCTCAAGGCCATTGTATCAGAAAACTCTTAAGAGTTATTTATCATCTCTTATGCACAAGACAACCATTTAACCCCAAACTTTTGGTATAACTAAACATTAAAATCCCCTTTTTCAAAACACCTCCCACAGAGGGGTTATTTAGCGTGCCACAAAATCCACAATTATTTATATATTTTCAATTTTCATTTTCAGTTAGCTAAATTTTATGTTTTTTCAAAAAACACTTGATTTTTATATAGTTAGCTTCTTCAATATATATCGTTCTATTTTTCAAATCTACATTTTCCCACTTTAAAGCAATGCCTTCACTTATGCGCATTCCTGTGAACATAAGCAACTTGTACAGATTTCCATACAAACGTTTATGTTTGTCCAAAAAGCGTAAAAAACATTCTCTCTGTTGCACCGTCATATATTTGTTTTCCTTAAGTTTCTTCGCTTGCCTTTTTCCATCGTCTTTAATCTTTTTAGGCATTTTATAATATGTGAATGGATTACTCAAGCAGTATTTTTTCTCAACAGAAAATTTCATAATATTTGAGAATATCATCTTGCATTGCTTTATCGTGCTGACCTTTGCATTGTTATTATATAAATTAAAAATAAATTCACGCACAATATCTTCATTAATAGAATTTATATTATAAAATTCATATTGCTTTATATGCTTAGTATATACTCCTCTATAAATCGCCCAAGTATTCGGACGAACTTCATCTTCCTTTTCTTTCGCCCAAAGCATGTATATTTCTCCAAGTGTCAAATTTTTATGTATTAATTCAGGACGTCCCAACTCATCCTCATATTTAGCTTTAGTGAGTTTTGTTCTTACCTCCTTTAAATTCCACGAATATAGTGACATTCGCTTGCCGTAACGGTTGGTATATCGTGCCATATATCTTCCGTCTTTTAACTGACATATGCCTACACCTAATTCTTTTCCTTTCAAATCTTTCCCCATATTCTGCCTCCTAACGAAAGCAGACCGCAATACTATCTTAGAGCAAAGTATAACATATTGCGGTCTATCTTTCAATATGCTATATTCCTGTATTGCTATCTATCCACTTATCCAAAACTGACTTATTAATCAATACCTTACCGCCTATTCTACATCTATAAGGACAGTTAGGCTCAGTCAACATCTTACGAGCAGTTCTCTCGCCTATATTTACATATTTACAAAAATCCTTGACCGTCAACAATCTCGGCTCAATTTCTCCACATCTACCCATTTAGTCTCCATATTTATTTAACTTTCTACTTATTACAATGTAATTGAATAAATTGATTGATTTTTTCAAATCAAAATGATAAAAACAAATTTAATAACAAATAATCTTAATATGTCATACTAACATACTTCCCAAAACAAAAACGAATGAAATCGTAATTTTAACAACATCAATTAATACGGCTTAACTTCAACCGTCATAAATTTCTTATATATATAGTCCGGTATATGTTCCTTATATCTTGCCAGAACTAAACGCATATCCGCCTCCTTCATTATCTTATATTCTTTAAACGCTTCTTCCGGTGTATCATGGTCTGATAAACGTATTGTCTTATCTGTGCCTGACAACATAATCTTACCATAATACTTATCCTTTTGAATACTATAGTGAACCCCAAAAGGCAATTTATTCTCTAACGACTTTTCACTGCAATATCTCTTCTTACCATTAACCAGCAATGTATTCAACGTTTGCGGTAAAATACAGCAGTTGTCAGGACTGTAGACACGAGCATCTCCTCCAAATAAATCTTTATCAACCGCCATTGATTCATCTCCGCAAGTATAGTAGTGTTCAAGATACCACTGTATAAACAATCTGGGATTATCAAGCCATTCTTGACACATAGTAACATCCCTATAACACTCGTGTATATTTTTCTTATTAGATATGTCACCACATCGCTCCTTAATTGAATTGTAAACTCTATAAGCAATATAGTTTGTCTTGTTTTCGTATTCAATATATTCTTGCTTGTAGTCTAATTCATACCACTTAATTTTCCCTTTTTTCAAATTCGCATAATCATACACACCCACATACATCAAATTTTTATACCAATTATTGTTCTCATCACCATCTTTATGCCATATGCGTGTTCTACAGCCCGAATGCTTCAAGAAATGCTCAGCTACTAATTCCTCAGGTGATGTTTCCCGACGGTATTTATTGCGTTCAATCTCATATATTTTCTTCTCATTTTTCTCTTGAAGTTCGCTGATAATCGCTTGACATTCTTCATCAGATATTGCTCCGACAATTTTTTCAAATTTTTGTTTTTTTCTATCGACTTTTAACTTACCGCTCTTTAACAACCTTGCAGGGTAACTTACTATACTTTTCTCCATCTCAAAAATACTATAATGACATTTACCTTGTTTGTGTTCATAGAATGTTGTTTTATCTTTGCGATTCGCATTATTGACACATCGTCCATAGTTTGAAATCCAATAGTTTTCTGTATGTTTTACTTTTACAAATACTTCAAAAGCATTCTTGAGTTTGCATTTAATCGGATATTTTACCGCCGCACATAAGCTTTTTGGTATCTCTGTAAGTTCCTTTTCTTCATTCAAAATAAATTGTTTCTTTACCTGTTCTTCTTCCATATATTATCCTCCATTTTTCCAATCATTATTAGACAGTCGCTCCAAAAGGAGCAACCATCTTTATAATTTATAACTTACATTCTTACTGTCTCATATCTTCATATTCTTTGTAATAGAATATTGTTCATTTATCTTATCTGTCAAAGAACGCACAAACTCATTACCATTCTGAATATGTTCAGTCAAAACAATATCGCCATTAAACTGATTAATCTCTGTACTTGTTCTTGTTGTATTAGTTGCAGGCATTTGTTGAGGAGATTGCTTAAAGATAGAAACTTGGTCAATAAAGTTTTGAGGATTCTTTGCAAATTCCCACAATACATCAGTCGCTTCCTTGTCAAAGACCATATCGCCAGCATTAAGCATAGAATAACGACCGACAGACAACTTTCTTAACTTAGCCTCGTAACCATCCTCATCAGTAATCGCAAGACCACCTTTAGCCGACTTTGTTCCAGTTGCATAATGGGCAGTAGCAATAGAACCAACAGACGGCAAATTAGCATTATATTCTTCAATCTTATTTGTTATCATTTCAGACAATTTAATGCCTAACTGTTCATTCAATGCGGAAAGAAGTTTTGTATTGTCTTGACCGGTAGATAACAACATATCAGCCAAAGCAATATATTCTTCATGAGATGCATGCCAACTGTCAAAGAATATAGCTTCTTGTTCAGTCAATCCACCATTCTCTTTACAGAAGTTTTCAATATCACTGTAATCTTGTGAGAAATCATTTGCAAATATCTGTGCCCCAAAATCACTTGTTTGTTCATAATTTAAAGGGCTGTTTGCAACTTTAATATTTCTTGCAATTTCAAGTCTTTGTGCTTTTGCACGGTCTTCAGCTGACAAATAACCATTCTGTTTCTTTGCTAATTCATAGTATTTTTCTAACTCAGCAGCATAATCAGTAATCTGCTCAGTCTGCTCAGCTTGTTTCATTTGGACTTTTGCATCGCCGTTTGCACCCATAGGCGAAGTCGATTCAAGTCCGTCATGTTCAAAAGTTTGAGGAGCATACTTACTGTTAACAGGGTCTGCCGTAAGCTTGTTGTTGCGATGTGTTTCATTTATCTTACTAAAGACTTTGTGAATTTCTTCAGATATAACACCATCTTTCAAAAGGTCATCAAGGCTACTTTGGTTTAAGTCATAGTCCTTATTATAGTAGAACTGTCTGCCTATTTCTACATTATTAAGTCCAGCAACTTGTCCATTAAATGATTCATCAGAAGTTGAATATTCATTCGCCCAACCGATATTACTACCGCCAAGCATAATATTTGACGCAATAAGAGCTTCAGTAGATTCCAATGTTTCAGCATGACGTTTCTTTTCATCGTCGCTTAGTCCGTTCAATACTTCAATGTATTTATCATTCGCTGAAATCATCTTTTGAGTTATATCACTCTGTGCCTCCATATCACGCACATTTTGATTTTCTGCATTGTCTTGCATAATATTATCAAGTGACATTTGTGCCTTAGTCGCTTCTAATTGAGTATTATACAGTTTTTCAGGGTCAGCAACATTAACCCATCTGTCGCCGACAAGAATACGAGTATCACGTTCTTTTAAAGTGTTTTGGAACTCCGCATTTTTCTTTGTGACTTCAAGATTCTGTTTCGCAACTTCTAATTGCTCTTTTAACTGTTCAATACGGCGATTATAAGCATTGGTAATTTGTTGTTCTTGATAGTAATCTTCTTCACCTAATGTACTGATGTCAGATTTATACTTCTTATAGGCTCTTGCCATTTCATTATTCAAGCCATTGATAGTATTCATCATATCTGAGTAGTCATTCTCATTAAAGAGCAATGCCCTTGTATCGTCATCTAACCACTGAGAACGATTTTTATTTGCAATAAGTTCACTTTGATAATCCAAAGCAGCATCTCTCAATGATTGCTGAAATGAATACTGTTCTTGTAATGCAGAAGTAATAGCTTTCTCTTTATTCAAACGAACGTCTAAGATTTTATTAAGCTTTTCATAACGACTGGTTTCTAACTCAATCTTTTGATTTGCTTCTTCTTGCTCTTGGTCTTGAATTTCATTATTTAAGTTACGAATATTTTCAGTACCTTCAAGATATACTTGAGAATTTTTCTGCATTTCAGAAGCAAGTTGCTTAAAGACCTGAACTAAGTCACTTCCACCAATACCCTCCAATAACTCAACAGTTTCATTATATGCCGCATCATTAAAGCTACCGTCCGCATTATATAGCTCACTCATCTTAACATTTTCTAAGACTGTTTTTCGTTGTCCCGTAGCATTTTCGTATATTTCTTGATTAGCCTTATGGGCAGCGTCTACACGTTCTTGTTCAATGTCACGTTCCTTTTTCATACTCTCGGTAATTTCTTTTGCAAGTTTGGCTTTTTCTTCATCATCGGTTGACCTATTGTATTGGTCTTGAAGAATATTTCTATCATACTGCAACATACCGGTTTCACGAGTATATTTAGAATCTCTGTTACTAATGTCTTGAAGTTTACGTTCAGTAATTTGCTCCATAGTATCGGCATAATTTGACTCAATCTCGTCTATATTCTCATTGATGTCTTTAAGTTCATCTCTTGCTTTTTGAGCTAATTCAGCCGTAGGTGCGTCTTGAATAAGCTTTTTTAGAACTTCTGATTTATCTTTTAGTTCATCAAGAGCATCTTTCATATTATCAGCAACAAGTGTTTGTTGAGTGATAAGAGATTCCGTTGCTTTCTTTGAAGCCTCATCAGCAAACTTAAAGTAGTCACTCATATAGTTGCCGTCAGTCGGGTGCTCTACCCATTTCTTAAAACGTTCTTTAAAGTCAGATTGCCAAGAATCATACTTATCCTTTTCAGCATAGTATTTTTCATAGAAATCTTCACTATAAGAATTCAATATATTAGATAAATCATCTTCCGCCCATTTCTCATAATCGAAGAAGTCTTTCGCATAATCCTTAAACTGCATAAGAATATCAGAAGTGATTGTATCATCATCGCCCCAACTGTCAGTCAGCTTATCTAAGGCTTCAAGTGTTGGCAAGTCAAGCTTTTTAATATCATCAGACAATACACCACTGTCTAATTTACCCTCAATGTTCTTGAGTGTTTGATTTATCTTTGATGTATTTTCTTCTGCTTTACGTTCTTCGGCAGTTTGTTCCTTTTCTTCGTCTGTATTATCGGCATTAACACTGACTGATGTATTACCATTCTTTAAGAACTGTACTGGTTTTTTATCACCGCCATACTTCTTAATCTTAGCATAGTCAGCAGCATTAATAACAGGGAATGGTTTATCAGAAACAAATACTTGTGGAGTACCGTCACCCAACGGAACAAGATTGCCTTTTTTATCAATAGTTGCTTCTGCATTATGTTCGTTCACTTGTGCGATTGTACCGGCAGGAACAATACCACCTTTTTCTTTTTGTGTAAACGGCACATCAAAACTATAACTACTTTGCTTTTTGTCGCCTAAAGACTTTACATTGCCAACTTTAGTAGCCGATGTATGAGTATTAGTCTTAAATGTACCATAAACTTGTTGAAGTTTAGACATAAACTCTTGCATTTTTTGAGTTAATACAGAAGTTCCGCCAACAGAAGGCATATCAGAAAAATCAAAGCCTTCTAACGAGCCTAAATTCTCAATCAAAGTAATGGCATGATTTAGATTGCCATATGGAGGAGTACCACCGTTAGCTTTATAAGCAGGAGCAATAGCTGATTTCTTAACTTCAAATTCAACCATATCTTGTCCGTTGTTATGACCCCACTTGTTGGCAGGGTTATTATCGTACCAAGTATATGCTTGCGACTTCTCGTCCATTATGATACCGTAAAATACACTACCGTCATCTTGAGTGTATCTCATAACATCTCCAGGCTTACCAAAAGTAGATGTCATTGCTACAAGACGAGCATCTTTATATGTATAGATACCATTCTCATCGGTTGATAAATCACCGCTATCCAACAACTTCTTAAATAGTTTCCAAGCACTTGAACTTGTATCCCAATATCCAAGCGATGAACCCAAATATCCATTTTCGTCAAAAGCGGTATATGAATGTGACTTACCTACACCTTGTCCAAAATCATTTGCATCCCAAGATTGTTGAACTGTATTATTTGTTATACCCGAATTATTACTTCTTGTAGAGCCGTTATTCACTCTATTCTTGACATTGTTTATGCCTAAAATCCTTGATATAGCGTCTTTTGCATTTGGTGTACCGTTAGCATAAGCATGAAGTACATTACCGTTTAAAATTCGCTTTGTGTCGGCATAAGGGATAACAGTATCACCTCTGTCAAGATTAACAATCTGTGTGCCGTCTAACCCAGTAAGATATGCTTTACCTGTCTTTTGTCTGATAAGAATTTCAGGCGTAGGGTAATTTAAACCTTTTACCTCTGCTTCGTCACCAAGTTTAGCAAGCCCAGGCAATGCACCCTCAGTACCTTTATAATAACGTCTTGCACCAAGATAAGCACTTGTCCAATATGTACTAAAATCACTCTCTTTTACAACATCACCAGTGTGTGGAGAATGAATAATCTTATTATTGCCTTCATAGATACCAACGTGTGTTGCTTCGCCATTTCCATAGAACACTAAGTCACCAGCTTGAAGATTACTTTTATCAACGGCTTGACCTGACGCAAATTGTTCTTGAGAAGTTCTCGGTATTGACTTACCGTTCTGTGCCAATACATACTGTGTAAATCCCGAACAGTCAAAACCTGATGGTGAAGTTCCGCCCCAAACATAAGGTGTTCCAAGAAATGATTTTGCAGTATTGATTATTTCATTATCACCTTGAGGGTTAGTTTGAGAATTACCAGACAAAGCACCATTATTAACATTGATAGCAAAGTTCATATCAACTGTATTTTCACCAAACACTTCATTCATTAATGATATGATTTCTTGTATCTTATTAGCAATTAATACTTGCAATGCATTCCAAGATTGCTCCGATATAGACGGTGCGATTATTTGTAGTGACTGAATAGCTCTTGCACCATTGGCAGCAATGGTTTGAGCATCTGTCATATATTGCCCAATAGTATCATTCATACTATTCCAAGAAGATGATAACAAAGTCAATGCTTGTAGTGGGTCATCTTGTACAAATTTATCCCAAGCGTCTTTGCCATTAATACCTGCTTGTTGTAGCAGAGAAGTTACATTGCTGTCAAGCAAGTCCCAACTACTCATTCCACCATCTTGCATTAGGTTAAATGCTTGAAGTGAATTATTTGAGTCTTTTATCCAATCAGTCCAATTATCTGCATTTACATTCAATTCAGACAATTTATTCTGCAATTCATTCGGTAAATCGTCCCAAGCTGAATTTTGCAAAATAAGTCCAACAACCGAATCTGAAAGGGTACTCTTATCAGCTTTGTCAAGCGACTGCGATGTCATATTAACAATAATGTTTGATAAGTCTTTGTACATCTTCTTATCAGTCAAACTGTTCTTGAATGCAGTTTGTACCGCAGTAAATTTTATATTGCCTTTTAAAGCATTAAACTCATTGTTGATTTCCGCAATAGTTTCTTCAACCATTGCTTGTACATTAATATCTGAATACAATGCTTGAGTAGATAATGTGTTATATGGAATAGGTGAGAATGAAACATTTGTATTACCTTGTGCAAACTTATCAACCGTTGCAGATTGAATATTTTCAATAGGCTGATAGAAATACTTCATACCAGTATATTTAATGATATTCTGCAAGTCTTTTGCATTGACAATGCGAGTATTCGGAGGCAGTTCAGATAGTTGTGCTTCATTATTGAATAGATGAAGTTTGCCGTCTTGTCCTATATACGCTTCTTGTCCTGCATATGCTCCCGTACCGTCACCAGTGATTGTAAGTCCTTGTGATGTTGTACCGCCTTTGGCTTTCTTAGTCACAACTACAGTTGACTTAGAGTCACCGTAAGCATATTGATATTGTGCACTTGTAGGAGCACCATCCTCATAAGTATAAGATTTATTAGCATATGAACGCTGTTCCCAGTTGATGTTATTCATTGCGTCTGACATTCTCTGAGCAGCATTTTCCGCCTTATCGGCAGTATTCAAATATTCATCGCCAATACTCTTAACACTGTCAGTAACCTCAATATTTTGACCTATAACGTCATTAATCTTATCTTGATAATCCTCATAAGCTTCTTGAAGTTCTTCTTGATATTCTTGACGTTGCTTTTCACGTTCCTCTTTTTCTTCCGCATAAGACATATCTGTTGCTTTCTTACGGATTTTAGCAATAGCGTTTTGATAACGTTTTTCTTCCTTGATAAGCTTATTGTTTTCTGCTCTCTGCTTAGTAACCTTGTCTTTTGAGATAGACGGTAGGAGAGTAGCCGACCAGAAACCATCACCTGACAACGAACCATTCTTAATAACATTAAAGGTATTATCCAAAATACTCTTAGCATTGTTTACTTGTTCAACAGTAGCACTTGCAGACTCACCCAAATAATCTGTTGCTGTTTCAAACAATGAATTTCGATACTCAATGATATTCTTTTCATTTTCAAAGAAACTGTCAGATAAGCTTTTAAGTCTTGAAGCAAGTTCTTCTGCTTCATCTGCCGTTTGTGGCTCAATAGCCAATAACCGCTCAAGTTCAACACGCATTTCACCGCCGTAACGTGAAGCTCCTAAGAATTGTTGCCCAATAATACTTAACTTTGCACTGTAATCTTTTTCAAATGTCAAGTCAAGCTTTGAAGATAATCTATCAAGTGATTGTTCAAACTTATTAAGGTCTTGTGTGATTGTTTCAATGCTGTATTTTAAGTTTGATAAATGCTCTGCCTTGTCAAGTTCTTCAAGTTTTTCGTTAATATCTTTGACTTTATCTTCATAGTCCTTTAATGCTTTTGCTTTATCCTTTTCAGACTTAGAACTGTTTGAAGATTTGCCTAAACTGCCTTTGTTAATTCCGTCTATTGCCGCATTCGCCCAAGTTTGATATGCTTCTACTTGTGACTTTAAACGTCCTGCAACATCATCACTGATTGTACCTGCTGCTTGAGCCTCTGCTATCTTTGCATATACCAAACCCCATGTACTTTCAGTTGCTCCGTCTGTTGCTTGAGTCAAATATTGAAGTTGCTCGGCTTCACTGCCTAACTTTGTTACACTGTCTACTAATGTTGATGCTTGTTTTGCAGCAAGGTCATTTATTCTTGCTTCTGTAAGCTTATATAAGTTTTCAGAAGTAAGTGCAAGCGTACCGTTTTCGTCCATCAACAGATTTAAGTATTCAGGCTCTAATTCCATTAAGCTTTGGAATGTATCTACCGAGATATATCCGTTTTCATTATATTCTTCAATGGCTGTCGATGCTACTTGATATGCTGATTGGATTTTGTCTAATGAATCGTTGAGTTCTTTTAAAGCGATTGAATTAGTATCCGCCGCCTCAGTAACCTTATTAAATGTATTAGCAAGATTACCGTACCATGAACTATCATCTTCCGCTATGACACCTAAGCTTACAAGCTTATTGTACAATTCACTGCCAACTGGAATTAAGTCTTTAATCTTCTCGCCGGTTAATTCACCAACATCACCTAAAGATTCAAGTTGTGACTTTATGTCTGAAAACTCGTCCTTGTTCAATATACGAGTAAAAGCATTATACTTTGCGTCTGTACCGCCGGTTTCGATTGCAACTCTATCACGAAAATCATTGATATAATCAAGATATTCATTTACCTTACGTTCATCATCATTTTGCGGATTTGTTATGTAACCAATGCCGTCCGAATCAGTCAGCCATTGTTGAGATTTATCATTAAGATATGTTTCTATCTCTTTGATTTGCTTGTCAATTCTGTCTTTGTCTTTTTGAGTTGTGGCATTTGCGTATTGGTCTTTTAAGCTTTCATACTGTTGGAATTGTTGTTCAATATATGAGCGTTCACTTGTAGAATAATCAACGCCCATTCCCATAGAGCCTAAATCTCTCCAAATACTTGACCATGACCATGTCTTCCATGTACCATTGTCTGCACCTAAAAATGGAGTATGATAATGTGTGTATTCTCCGGTATCGTCAACATCTTTCTTCATTGTGGCTACAAATTCTTTATTTACATCATTTTGTGCAAGCTTTTTACTTTGCTCCAATAAATCTTGTTGACGTTTTAATTCTGCATTTGTTTCTTTAAGCTTATCAAGTTCTTCCCTTTCAACAAAGGTTAAGTTATCTTTCGCTTCTAACTCAACAATACGTTGAGTGGCGGTTTCTAATTCACTTTGAATTGACTGTAATTTTGATTCAAATTCATCATATTTAGATTTTAAGTCATCAAGCTTTTGTCTATGTTCATCAAGCGATACAGTAAATAAATCATATGCCTTAGTTATTCCATAGACCGCCGCAATGAGAATAGTTATCATGCCTACCGGTGTAGCCGCCCATGCCGCCGCCTGCTCAATCAAGTCACCGGTAACCATTCTTATTGCCATACCTAAGTTACCCTCAGCAAGACCTAATTGAATGATACCTGCATATACATTGTTAGCCGCAAAAGCTTGTAAAGCTCTGTTTGCCAAATTCAAAGACACCACTAATAACGTCATCTGAGTAGCAAATTGACCGACACCTGTATTTAGTAGCTTTAGTATACCTGACACAACGTCTAAACTTGTTTTAATAGCAGAAATATCAGTAATGCTTGATATATAACTTGTCCAATTTGCTTTTAACATCTCAAGCTTTGCGTTCCACGAGTCAAGATAATACTCATTTTCTCTCATTGCACTACCGGCTGACTCGTCATAGATTTGACTTGCTTTCTTCACATCATTGAAGTTTTCCATAAGTGCAGTAAATATATTACTCTGTCTTTTGTTTGCCAATGCCTCTTGTATTGCCGACTGCTGAACAGAAGATAAATTCTCCCATTTGTCAGCAAGGTCTTGTAATATCTGCATAGGATTGCGTAGCTCAGACACTCCGTTTACTGTCTCACGAATATCAATACCTACATCTTCCAATGTCGATTCTGCCTTTGCTAAACTGTTTTCATCAATGATTTCACCAGTCTCTAAGTCAGTACCTTTTATCTGCCTTATATTCATCAAGATAGTTCGCATTCCTCTTGCAACTACCTTACCACTCTCTTGCGTTTTAGCTTGTGCAGTGCCGACTAAAGCCGAGTAATCTTTTGCCGAAAGTCCAGCTTGTGCAAATACTGAGGCAGACACTGTCATTCCTTCAGCCAAATCGTTTACAGTTGTAGCTGTCCTATTTGACAGTTCATTGAATCCGTCAAGTATAGTTGATAATTGTTCAATGTCACCGTTTAACTTCCAAGCCGCATCACTGCTTATCAAAAATTGATTAGCAAGGTCATTGTCCACGTCACCGACATTCTCGGTCAGCAGTGCCAACTCACCCAACTTATCCGATTTGTCGTTATATCCGGCTTTAGCAAATGCGGCGGTTGATGCCAAGTATTCGGACGGCGACCGTCCATAATTTTGTGAGATTTTATATGAAGATTTTTCAAGTCTTTCCATCTCGTCCGCACTCTTACCGGTAACTTTTCGTATGTTCACCATCTCACTGTCAACATTCTTAAGTTCAGAATACGCATCCGAAATTGACTCATAAACTTGATTAATGACCTTGTATCCCATAAATGCAGTCAAGCCATTTTGCAAGAGATTAACAAAACTATTAGTCTGTTCAACCGTATCTCTCATATGAGAGTGAGTATGCTGAACTTCTCCGTCGATTCTTTGTGTTACGTTCAGATTCTGTGTAAGCGTTCTATTTTGTCTTGCCAGTGCCGATATTGCATTATTTCTTGTTTGGTTTGTTCGTTCTTGTGCAAGTTGAATTCTTTGTAACACTGCCAAACGTTGCGTTTCCAACCTATATTGTTGTTGCTCAGTCGTTAAAAGTGAATTACTATTTACTCTAATCTGAGTGTTATTAATACGATTAATTCTTTCTTGCAATGTGTTTAACTGTTTAAGTGCATTGTCAAGATTGCCCGTATTAACAGTAATATTAACTCGTCTATTGTTTAACTTATTTACAATATTCTGTATTCTATTTTGAACTTGTTTGACCGTCTCTTCATTTAGAGATAATCTTAATTGTACTACATCATCCCCCATAGATTATCTCCCATCATTCCGCACTCTTGCCAAGCTGATTCAACTTGTCCATAAGTTCACTTTTTTGTTGTTCTATTTTTTCTATCATTTCAGGAGTTGTGTTTATCTTTAACTGTTCTTCCAAACGAATAAACACATCATTCTGATGTAATTTCTCATTATTTATCTCGTCCGCAAACATTGACTTAAATATGTTATAACTTTCTGCAATAGCTTTTGCTTTGTCTGCGACTTGTCCAAAAATATTACTTGCCATTAAGTCGTTGTATTCCTCTTCTGAAATCAATGTATTTTTGCCAATATCAATTAAATGCAAATAGTCAACCACAAGCACATTCATCAGATATAACTGCTTGTAGTATGTGTTAATCATAGCTACACCGTCATTCGTATCTAACACGAAAGCTGCACCGATCAAAGCTTTTTCATACTGTTCTTCCAATGTCAACATTGTTGCGTTCTTAACAATTTTTTCATCAATAATATAATCCATATATTGTCTCCTTCTTACCTTAACCTATAACCTACTCTTTAACAACTGTCTTGCATATTGATTAGCCCATTCCTGCGTAAATTCAATCATATGAGCGGAATTACCATTGCGTGGATTATATTGACTTCCTTTCATTCCATGTTCAATTAATGACACTAAGCCACTCTTAAAGCTTTGTCCATCAAATCCCATATGTGAATTCCAGCCTGAATCATTTTGGACGGAAGAAATCTTAGCCGAATCAAAATACACTTGAATATAATAATTACACCTGCCGTCATGCGTAACCTCAGCCGTCACGCTATCAAATAAATCCCATGTACGAAAATATGACTTAGGCGAATATGTTGAATACCAATTTTTCTCAAGATTTCCTTTCAGTTTATCTTTAACCGCCGCCGCAATATCATCTGCAATCAGTTGTAGTTTCTTGTCTTTTTTCCTCAAAATTTTGTCAATCTGTCCTGAAACGGACATTAGGCGACCACCTCTGTTCTGTTCAAATTTTATCACTTTGTATACATTTCTCTATAAGGGATATGACTAAAATTCCTTATAACATAAGGCTTTTTTCACAAATTTATCACTTTTGAAAAACAAAAGAAAAGCCATATCACAAAATTATAAAAACGTGATAAAATATTAGTTTCATTTGCTTTTGGTTGTAAAATAATTGCACGAACTGTGCTCAAAAGAATTTTTCAAATCAATTTGAATGTCAAATAATCTTAGAATTTTATAGAATACTTCTTCAAGTAATCTGAAATCTTGAAACTTAACTCATCAGATATGTTTCCATCATGGTTAAGCCATTGATACAGATGATTAGTAGAGATACCCAATCTTCTGCAAAACACAGTCTTTGGGATTCCACTTTCATCCAAGTAAGCTGTTACTTTTTCTCTCAACATTACTTATGCTCTCCTTTCTACCGTATTAACCTTACAACTTAATATAAGATAAAGAAAAGCCTTGCACCTATATATTTGTTGTACTCGGCACTAATTTTATTGCAAATCACATTTGTGGAGATATGACTGCAAATGTTGATACAAGACTTCTCTTTGTCTATATTGAAAGAATGATAATCACAACACCTCAACTCCTCCATTGCATGTTATGTATATCACCCTTATACTCTATATACGAATAACTAAGCTGTTTTTGTCAAATTTCCCACTTTATTTTTATATTTTTTTCTCTCTTTATCACATTGTTTACATCTTGGACTATATCCGTCCTTTTTGCTTTTGTCCTTTGAAAACTCTGTAATATTTTTTTCTTCTCCGCACATACAACACTTTTTTGTTCTTTTGTCAACAACAGTAATCGGATTTTTAAGTTGCTTTGCTATATGTTTGATTTTTGTTCTTAGTTGTGATTTTGATAATTTGATGTTGTACTTATTATATAGTATTTGAATAATTTCTTCGTGTGTATAGTCAGCCAACAACATCATGATTAACTTCAACTCATCAGGCAGATAAATATAATTATTCAATCTTTCATCGTCGTATTTAGTTTCCTTGATGATGTATGTATATAAATTTTTATCATTAATATTCTCAACTTCATCTAAAGTAATTTCAGATGTGTTGTCTTTTTGCTTTCTATATATACGATCCTTAACGGTATCATCCGAATCGTAAATATTATATACCTTACTCCCTAAATATGACAGAGGATTGTAATTTCTCATTATAGGATTACCGTTGTTCCAGTTCACAATGAATCTTGTATTATCTAATCCAGCAATGCTTTGAATATTATTCCTTCCCAACGTTTCAAATAGTCCACAAAAGAACAACATTAATGCCGACGGTTTGTTGCCATCATTAAGTACATTATTAAGATAATCTGTCCTTTCGCCGATGGTAGAGTATTTTTCATTGTCTTCTGCGTCCTTAGATTGTATTTCACAGTTGAGATATGTCACTATTTTCCTGGATTTATCTCTGTTTACTGTTTTAGACTCTAATATAGTCTGTAATGTTGCATCTTTTTCAACATCAAATTTCTTTTTATCAATTTCTTCCTCTTCAACATCTTCTTCAATATCTTCTTCCTCTTCATCATTAGGCTTGTAATCATAATCAATTTTAATGTCCGGTTCATATATGTCATGTTCTCTGTAATCTTTGATATTTTTCAATTTTGCACTATCTTCTTTATCAGATCTATTATTATTATAGATATTATAGATGAACCATGTATCTCGTCTCAATTTCAAAATAAAAATCTCCTTTATCCTATATAATCTGTCAATAATATATTCTCTTTTATTTATCGGTTTTCTTTTGCTACTTTTCTTTTGGCGATAGGTGGAGCTTATTTTAGTTAAATAGCAATCTTTGATTGCGTTATGAAACTTAATAAGCTTCAGTTGGTAGCAAAAGAAAAGTAGACTTAACTCATCAAATCAATAACACTCATAACCATCTTCTGTGTATATTTGTCCTTACATGCTTTTGTCATTTTAATGATTTCTTTCATAGAATATTCATTCAATAACAATGAACGTAACTTTTTACGATATTCCATCCATTCTAAGCGTTTCTCTTTATACAACTCTGATGATGAAACATCAAAAAAATGATAATAACAATTTTCCCATTTCTTTTCTAAGTAAGCATTTTTACTGATAACTGACTCACATGTAGCAAGACATTTTATTATTTCTTCTTCGGTGAATAATTTATCTTTCAATTTAATTGTCATAATATATTTTCTCCTTATACATAGTCTCCGACGGTAGACACAGACTAAAGTCTGTGATGTTTCATGACGTGTCATGTCACTTACTTCGCCTATCGGCTTCGCAAGTAACATTCCAGTCACGAAAATGATTATTCTTTACTCCTTTTCTTAATGGAAAATATACATTCTTACCTTTAGTGAAAGACGTGAAAAACGTAGGAAAAATCAAGGTTTTTAGACTCAAATGTGCAGTTTTGAACTTCAATTTTGCACATTTAGGCAACCATCTCTAAATTAACACTCTCACCAATCCATCCTTTTAATAATCCTCTCATACGTTCACTTGGTATATATATTTGTATAGGTTTTCCATCTCTAATTTGACTTCTCCATATCCATTGCAATAATGCTGACAAAGCAAACAAATCTTCATCAAAGTTAATATCGTAATGAGTAATAAACTTTTTAATATCAGGTGTTATGAAGAAATTTATTAAATATGCCAATGCTTTCTTATTCCTATATTTATTTGTCCCTTTTGCATTACAAGGAACAAAATTCACATTATTTCTTGAATATAATTTTCCCTTTACATCTTTCTTATATGAATTAAAAGTTGTCCACATATTATAATCTGATTCTGTATTTGTAACTGTCCGAAAGAAGTTTTCTGTATTACTCTTTAACTGTTTAAATATTGAAGTATTCTTTTGCCCTTTTATATGCGTATACCAAGACTTTGATAATGGAATTGACTTTCCAATCTTTTCGCCTATCTTGTTAAACTTACCTTCATATATATCTATTAAATCAGCTATATTTTTTCGTTTTTGGTATTCAAGATTAATATTATGTTCTATCAAATCATTATCATAATTCAACATATATTTTTTATATCGAATCTTATGTAAATCAAAATATGATTTCTGAATACTACCATCCCATAAATATGTAAAGATATAACTTTCTTCAAAACATTTAAAGAAATCAACAGGAAAATTCCACATTAATATTCTTGCAAGTTCATCACTGTTTTTCTTTTTGAATCCCATCAATGACTTAAAACTACACAACCTCTTAATATTATTATATACTCCATCATATGGATCTTCCTCTTCGTTCCATATCAAAAAGCCGTCATCATCTAAAGATACAAGATTCTCATTAAATATTATCTTCACATCATCTTTGCTTATCTTGTAAGGAGAAAGTACATCTAAGCATTCATCAATCATCAAGACATAGTCTTTACTTTTCAACAACTCTAACATATCCAAGTCCATCTTCTGAATAAGTGCATGTGTTGTAACAATATTCTTTTCATTTTCGACCAGCCATTTAAAATTATTCCACTTTGATCCCCAATTTTTAGGATCAACTATATCAATTTCAGTCTGTTCCTTAAACCTCTCACACTCTTCCAATAAAGGTACGACACACAAAAATTTCTTTTCTTGATTATTGTTAATATAATTAATCGCCCAAGTGCTTTTACCACTTCCCATAATGTCGTCTACCACCTTAATCACTTTTTCATCAACCAAATAAATTCCTCCTTCGTTTTTTCTGTGGACGATAGTCAAACCACCGTCCACTGTAATATTCTCCGTTTAGTTTGATATTTTGTCTATTTTCTGTTCTTCGCCTTTCTTTTACTTCTTCTTTCTTTTTTTCTACGGTTTTTGTTTCGTTTGCGTCTTACTTTCAATTCCTCTTTAGATGGCTTTGCTTCAATATATGGAATAGAATCCATGTTGTTTTCTTTTGCCACCAAAATTTGCTCATATCCATTTATTAATTCTCCAACATTCAAGCAAATAGGAATGAGTTCGCCGGTTTCTTGATACATCTGTCTACTTTGTTCAAGAATATCTTCTCTAACAATGAATTCACTGCTATAATGAATTTTCTCTATCGGATATTGTACATATTGTTTTGGTCTCTTAGGCTTGTTCTTCCATACCAAATCACCTGACCTATGATATGCTGGTCTTGTTTCTCGAATATTTTCAACCGAAAAATTCGGTTGTTCTACTTTCTCAATTAGTTCCACTTTCTCATTTACTTCTTTCTTCATTTCCATATTTTAAAATCTCCAATCTTTTATAATCTGTGAACATTGTCCACAATGATATTCTCCATGTATGTAATTATCTTCGCCGGTAGTTGCAAACTCTTCTTATTCAGATATAGAAGAAACCGACTTTTGGGAGTGTACATTTTATTTCTTCTACAATCACCTTCCTTTCTTTATTGAACATCTACAATATAATCATTGTTCAAAAGTCTTTTCATTTCATCAGACCATGAATCAAGTTTATGAATAATATCCATCAAATTTCCCATACATACTTCGTCATTATTAATATTCTCCATACAACGTTTAAATTTGATAGGTGCAAGTTCTGTTTCCAATAGGTTTTGCAAACGGACGGTCAAGCCGTCTACATCTGTACGAATACTATCAACAGCACTTGCAACAACTCCCAACTGTCTACTCATGTTATTTATATTCATAGCAGTCTGTCCGGTAATATTCATCAACTGTTGCATATCATAATTAACATTGCTTTCGTTGTTTATCATCTGATTCATAAAATAAGTCCTCCTAAAATTAATCGTTAATGTTGCTCAATAAATTCTCTGCCCATGCGTAAATTGTTTTAACCGCATTAACATATGATTTTCGTTCATAATCTGGTAATTCATTCAAATGGTCACTAAGCCATACATACCCACCTACTTTCTCAATAAAATCTGCTACTTTAGAACAAAAGAATATTGTAGAATCTTTAAGTTTTTTATTATATTGTTCTGTTGGCTCGGTTACTTTCATATTCTCTATTTGTTTTCTCAACTCTTGTAGTTCTAAAACTTTTTCATTGAATTGTGATTTGAGATTGTTATAATCATTCTTATAATCTAGCAATTCACGTTTTGTAGAGTTATAGTCTGATGGTATTGGTGGATTTTCTTTTAACTGCTTTATTTCATTTATGTATTGCTGAACTTGTTTCTGAGTGATTTTTTGTGTTATGTCCATAGACTTTATAAGTTCTTCTTGCTCATCTTTTGATAAAGAAGTAATAACATCAGACGCAACTGTTTTAGATATTACACCAGTATCAAGAAGTTCTTTCATTGATTCTGTAAGATTACGTTCTATGGATAGAGCTCTTGTGAGATTGGCTTTTGAAGTTCCTAATCGTTTTGCAATTTCTTCAAGGGTCAATTTCTCAGAGTTCTCATTCTGAGAATTCTGAGAATGGTTTTTCCCTATTTCACCATGTCCGTATCCACACAATCTTACATATTCAACAGCCACTTTACGTTGTTTTGCATCGTCATTCTTACTTCTGCCAAAATTAGCTGCAAGCAAAACCTTTAATTTTTTATCTTCGTCAATTAAATCTTCTCTAATTCTTATAGGTATCATTTTAATGCCAAGTTCTTTAGCCGCCTTGTAGCGTTGGTGTCCTGATATAATAGTCATATCTGGTGCAACAATGATTTCTGAGATAATTCCTTCTTCTTTTATCGAATTCTTAAATTCTTCATATTCTGCACCTGAAATATCATCAAAAAATTCGGTATTTCGTGGGTGTACTTTCAACACATCAATGGATACATTCGTTATTTCTTTGTTCATATTAAATTTTTCCTTTCTGTTTACGTTTGTGAATATTGTTACATTTATATATTCTCTTTTTGTGTTTGAAAAATAGTCTTATTGAGTTCATCTTCAATTTGTTTTACTTGATTTTGGTTTATTGCTTTCAAATGTATAACAACAACTGTTCCAATTATTTTGTCATTCATATCACCATAGACAATAAAATCTTCCGTCTTAGATGTCTTTGATACATTCTCAAATCTCCAATCAACACAACACGCAAAGACAATGTTCTTCGCCAAAGATTCTATTGACTTTAACATGGTTGTTGTGTCAATTGGTGTCACTTCCATCGGAGTCAATGCCTTGTAGTGATATTCCGCCTTTACTACCTTTGCCATTGAATTACAAGACAATATTCTTGCCACATTACCTATTGATGTTCTTCTTCCCTTTGTTTCATTCTTCATAATTCTTTACATCTTCTTTCTATTATTGTTTTATCACGAACATTTAATATATGTTCTACTAATACATTCTCCTTTTCTCATAAACTTAATTTGTATTTACAAAAGGAACAAAAGGAGAATAAACAAGGTTAAGACAAAATTAGAGCAAAAAAAATAACACCTACTATACTAAGTAAGTGTTATAAAGTATATTATACTGTTTTTATTTAATAAATCGTACTTTTCCTATTTTCTCGTTATTCTTGTCATAGGCATAAAAAATTCCGTCATCATCTTTCTTGATACTGTTATATTTGAGAGAGTTTGTTTTATAATCTTCAATTTGAGCAATTTTTTTGCCAGCACCATTATATAAAATGCCATCTTGATCACAACTACAAATCTCATAATCATGTTCTAATTCTTTTATATCTTCCATTGCACCTGATACAGTATCAATATGATCCATGAGCCACTCCATATCGCTTGCTAGCCCAGAAAACCACTCAAAATAATAAGCTGATATATCTTCTTTTAAGTCTTCCAATTCATCGGAGGTTATATGATTATTTCTAAACAATTCCGAATATTTTTCTAAAACCGTAATCAAATCCTCGTAGCAAAACTTTAATTCTTGCAGATAAGTTATATTTTCTTCTGGATTATTAACATAATTTTTTAATTCTTTTAATGCCTCTATAGTACTTTTATCGCCATTGCCGTGTCGATTATATGATTCCAAATCTTCAAATGTAACACTATTAGGATCGTATTGTGTCTTAGGTGTAGTAACTTCTTCTACACCCATTTTTGTCGTTTTATTGTTTATAGAATTTATAATATCCGCAACATCTTTAACGGTTGCTTTATTCATTGATGATATTTCTTCGACAACTTCCTCTTGTTTTTCTTTAGGTAATCTTGAAATCTTAATTGCCGATGTGTCATTAATTTTTCCGTTTTCAACTATTGTTTCTAATTCTTCTATTCCATTTCGAGCTAAACTTTGATAATCATTCAATGTTCTTGTAGTCAATTCAAATGCATCCGCTATTTCCTGTTTTGATTTAAAACTTTTTATTTCTTTGGGTAAGAAATTATTTCCGACCCTTTTTCCCGTATATTGATTATTTCCATTTGACAAATTGCAATACTCACATATTTTATTTATACATCTTCCAAGTTTTAATTTATTACTACTTTTACTTGAATTTCTCGCCGTCAGATTTTCCATTATCAATATATATTCCAAATCTTCATCAGTCAGTCTCTTATCAAGTTCCATACATTGTATTTGCTCTTTACCCAATTCTTGATATGCTCTATATCTTTGATGACCTGAAATTATAATATTATTTGTTGATATTAAAATTGGATTACGAATTTTCCCGTATGATTCTATATCATCCTTTAACAACTTAAATGCTGCTTCCTCTGTATCATCAAAATAATAATCATTTTGGGGATGTGGTTTTAATTCTTCTAATTTTCTAAAAATCATATTTCTATCCTATGGCTTATTAGCTTCTTTCTATTATAATAAATATATTATAACATATTTACATATATTATTCAATATTTTACTTTGTTAATTTATAACCATTCTAATTATTAGCATAATTGAGTAAAAAAATAGTGTAGACCACTTTTAATGTCTACACTTTCAATTATTCATTATAGCGGTTTATACTATGTCTTAAAAATCGCTACCACATCCATTGCAATGCCATTGGTGCTTTCTCTTATTTCCGAATATACCAAACAAGGCAGTATTGATTACTTTTGATGTGGTCGAAATTTTACTTGTGTTTGTGCTATGGCAATATGGACACGTTACGGTTGTGTGTGTGTTTCTAAAGTTTTGGGCGGCTATGTATGCTCGTCGTTTCTCGTCCTCTTGTCTATAAAATTCTACTGGATCAACCAAGTGCTCTCTCCCTACCATCGGCTCATCACAATAATGGTCTTTAGGGGATGGTGGTTGTAGATAGAGTTGTGCTGGATTATAGCCTATAAATTCATTTGTGGCATTGTCTCGAAGACTCGGTGTAACATTCCAGTCTTTAAATGGTTGAGCAATTTTCAAGACTTGCTCTCCCGTTAAATTTTTTGCTATGTCATTTGAAAAATATCTTTCTTCCATTATGTTGATTTCATTCTTAGTGTAGCCTAAGATTTCATGAAGTAGTTCTTTAAGTTTAGGTATTCGAATACGAGCTTTCTCATCTTCTTCTGCCCAATACATCTGTAAGCTTAATTTATATAATTTACTCATAATTTTCAACCCCTTTAACTTTCAGTTCACTATAAAAAATAAATATAATAGTTTCCACAACCTATTATATAGCAATTCTCCACAAATTGCAACAATAAATAGTGTGACAATCAAAAGACAATGGAAGAAGCTTTAAAGATAATCAGATAAGTTTGTTTATTTTATAATATATTAAAAACGACTCATTATTGAGCCGTTTTTTAATGTTAATAACTTATTGATTTGATACTTTGTAAATAATTATATTCTTTTTCAGGGATGGCATTTAATATTTTATTATAGAAAGGCATTTCTTCTACATTTAGTAATTTTACATCATTATGGTCTTGATAATAGATATAGCAGTGAGTATTATCGTGAGTAGTAGTAATATTCTTAAAATTGTTAGCATCTTTTTTTGCGCCAATTATAGCACCCGCTTCGCCTCCTAAAATACCTCCCACAATAGCACCGGAAATAGATATATTTTTGCCTTCATTTATAACTCCGTTAGTATAATTTACAGAACCATCTTTATTGTAAAATTTAATATTTTGGTATTTAATAAATATGATATTGTCAATGTTTTGTTGAATATCTGTTGGATTCTTATTGATTCCAACATAAGCAGTCGGAACATTCGGAGGTTGGGGGCAAAAAATTATATTTTTGTTATCTATCCATATATAACCGTATGTTCCATTAACCTTAGATGGATTTTCTTTTACTATGTTTTCTTTATATGTTACTTCGTTGTTATTGCACCAATTTTTCAGTTTTTCAATTAATTCATTTTCATTTTTGTGAAGTATTGATAGTTCATCATTATTGTGATTTTCATTTGAATTTGCATAAAAAATTATAATTAATAATATTACTATCATTATGATTGTCAGTAAAATTGCCATGTATTATCATCTCCTATGGTATTACTCCTACTTCCCCGGCTTCCACTTATGACCGCACTTTTGGCATACATTTCGTGGACTACCTGAGCCTATAAATCCAGTGAGTAGACTATATCCTCTATTCGTTGTTGCAACCGAATATGAACCGCATTTAGGGCAACGGACGGACGAGGATGTATTTGATGTGTCTTGTCCTTTGGATTCGGCTGCAAGCATAGCAGACTGTCGCTTATGTTCTGCTAAGACTAATGGCACTCGGTCGTAAGCTTCTTGGTCAAATTCTGGTGAAGTTTTAACTAAATCTTCGAAAATTTGTTTCTTTGCTCCAGGTTTTAAATCTCCATGTTCATTAAGATATTGTTTAGGAACTAATCTACGAGAGCCTTCAGTTTCGCACATTCTACAAATATCCTTAGTAACATCATCTTTTAATGAAAAAGTTACTGTTCCACATTTCTTACAATATGTATATGGCAATGACATCATTATTCTCTCCTTTTTTATTTTATAATACCATAAAAGTCAAAAAAAAGCAAGTACCTCCACAATACAAATTAAGCCACCAGACATTAATCTGATGGCTTTCTCTATATCTGATGTCTTACCTTATATTTTTGTATTCCAATATATCTTTCAGCATTTTTCTTCCACAATCAGATACCATTTGACTTGTTTTTGTTCCCCTAAAAATATCTCCATAAATATTTTCTACAATTAATTCCCATGAGCTTTTGGCAGTTAAAGTTGCTTCTTCACTAGATTCAATAATACTTTTAAAACATTCAGATATATTATGATTATTTTTTAGAATATTCTCTAATTCCTCAAACAAAATTCCGCTTTCAAACTTTTCGCTTTTTTCAATATCATATATCCTCAAAGCAAACACAATCGGAGCAAATAATATTATCCAACACAATCCATCATGTTGTACATATACCCTCCTTATTCTATCAAAGTTTACAAGTTCTGCACTGCTTTTTATTATTTGTAAATATCTATGACATTCTCTCATTGAAAAATGATAATAATTAATCATTTCTCGAGCTATAATATTAAAAATCTCACTATCGTCATTAATCAAATTCATCGTATAAGCATAGTCATGCATATTTACCTTTCCTAATTTCATAGAAAAATCAAAGAATTTATTCAAATATCCCGAAGCATCAAAATCATTACCATAAAATTTTTTTATGGTATGTACAAGTTGAGATTTATTTGTTGAATATACAAATATAATTCTATCATCTTGAAAAAAGTGTTTTATTCTTTCCAATACTGAAATTGCATATTTCGGATTACATCTGTCCAGTTCATCGATAAATATAATTAGCTTATCAGCATGTTCATTAATAATTTGATTAAAAACATCTTTCAATACAGATTTTATACTTTCTAAAGATTCAATTTTATCTATTAAGTTATCTGCATTTTCCCAATCTATGATATTAGAAATATCAGAATTGATTCCTTTCAATATTGCAAATGTCTTTATAATCTTTTCCATATTTTTACTTAGTGCAGATTTTATTTCTGTAACATACTCTATATGATTATCTTTTACTATCGAATACATTAAAGATAATATTGGGTCACTATGATCATCATATAGCCACGCATTATAATATATAGGAATAAAAATTTTATTTAAAGTAATTTTATTTAAGCTATCATCCTGTTGTATTATATTTCCTAATTCATTATCTTGTTTATTTTTTGATAAACCATAATAATAATTTAATAATGTTTCAATTTGCTTTACAAAAAATGTTTTTCCTGTCCCCCAACCGCTATCTAAAGCAATGGACATATTGCCATCTATACTATCTAATATGCTAAAAAAATTATATAGTTCTTCATTACGACCAATAATATTATCCTTAAGTGTTTTTTTAATATTCTCATATGTTGGCTCTAAATCAAAATTCTTCATTTGCACTATCCCCTTATTCATAAAATCTGATTCACACTTTGATAAAATCCACATCACTAAATTGATGAAATCATATCTTTTATATATTCTGGTAACTGTAGTTCTTCTAAACCAGACGAATATGTACATACATTAAATTTTTCCTCATAATACATCTTTGAAAATATTCCCAAAACCTTATATGTAGGCTTTGTTAATTTTTTTATATTTTCATAGTATAGTGACACTGGAATATCCCCACTATCAATATTATTAACATCTCTAAAGCCTAAGCTAAGAACAGTCTTTGTATTACCAATAAAATAATCAGTATCAATACGAATGCCATTATTTAATGAAGCCCCTATCATACAGTGATTAAATAATAACTCGTGTAAATATGGTAATACAAATAATTTTCGTTGTGTATGACCATGCGTTTGTAACTTTATATTTTGTTCGGACAGTCTATTATTCAAACATGCAGAGTAAAAGACCTTAGCACTTAAGGATGTTTCTACTCCCGTTAAATGTAAAAAATATTGTGATCTGAAATCTATTTTTACATATTCAATATTACGTTTAGTTTGATATATTATCAAAAAATGTTTTTTATTCAATAACTCATCATACTTTTTTGCCGCATCTGTTATAATTTTTATTGCTTGTTTTTTGTTTACATTCTTCATATGTTTTATTACTCCCAAAATACAAAAGGGTATCCTTATGTAGGACACCCTTATATATTCTTATTTGCTGATTTTTCCGTTGTCTGCCAACTTGTCAATATTTCATGACCAATATGTGAAGTTTTTCTGTTGCTTCCCAACTTGCCAGCCTAAACACTGACTTTACTGTCAGATTATTATGATGTCAGCTCACCAAGGATATTTTTATCCTCATATATATTATACTACATGTAAACAAAAAATACAACTGTTTTTTATATTTTTATTCGATATTTTTATTTTTTGACGTGGCGTGTGAATACATCAGCTATAGCCTATTTTACAAATTACCCGACTAAACAAAATGTAAATATCCCCTACCATGTCGCTAAAATCCTCCGAGATGTGATTGAGTTTCTTCCTTATTATATAGTATCTTCTTTATCAGAAATCATTCTATATTCTATTGATTTTTTTATATATCCGTTTACGCTCTCATTTGCATTTTCAGCGGCGATCTTTATTTCTTGATATTTTTCTTTTGTAACATCTAAAGGTATTCTTTTTAGTTTTTTCTTAGCATACTCTATATCATATTGCGATTTACTTTTTTTATCTGCCATATTATCACCTCTTGACAATAGTTATATTTTTTGATAAAATACAAGTAGATAAAGGAGTGACTTAACGGTCATTCTGTTAATATGAATTTTTTAGATGTAGAAGAAATTTCTACCCCAAGCCGTTCACTTTGGCAGAAGTGGGCGGCTTATTTTTTTATCACATATACAAGCAAAAACAAAATGATTAATACCAACGTGCTTTCACTCATTATACTTTGTTCCTTTCCCCGTAAGTCAGAACAACCGCCCCAGTCACTCCCGACACTACAGGAGGCTAAATACAATATTTAACCTATATTTATTATAGCATATTCTATGTACTATGTACATAGTGCATAGTGCACAAAAACTATGTACCTATTTTATATAAGATGTATATTGATTTATTACTACGTACATAGTATAATATAATCAAGTTAAAGGTAAGGAACACCTTAACAAACTAATCAATATTAAATAAGGAGGTACTTTTAAAATGGGTACAAATGAACTAAATTATCTTGACAATCTAATTGAAGAGATGAGAGAAAAGGAAGCAGAGGTTAAGGCAATAAGTGAAGAGATTGACGCACTAAAGGCACTTGTTAGGGACACGATGACAACATCAGAAATAAGCGAAATCACAACACCTAACCATCACATTACTTACAGTCAGTGTGAAAGAACAACAGTTGATAAAAAGAAACTTCAAGCTCTTTATCCTGACACATTCGGTAAGGTAGTAAAGATAAGTAAGTACATGATGTTAAGAATTAACTAAGCAAAAAGCCCTTGTATAAGCGGCAACTTATACAGGGGCAAACACCACAATCACTAATCAAAAATAAGGTGGCTATATTTATTATAGCATAATCGCCTTATTAAGTCAAATTTTAAGGAGGTTGTTTATAATGGCAACAGTAGCGGAAATAGTTACAAACACAATTATAAAAAAGCTTGAAAGCGGTGTAATCCCTTGGCACAAGCCTTGGACTGGCGGCGAGGCGGTTAATTATATCACACAAAAGCCTTACAGAGGTATCAATAGATTATTACTTGATAGCGGTGAATATCTTACCTTTAAACAAATTCAAGACTTGAACGGCAAAATAAAGAAAGGTGCTAAATCTCATGTAGTGGTATTCTACAAAAAACTTGAATTTGAAGATGAAGCCACAGATGAGATAGTAATTAAAACATTACTAAGATATTACAGAGTGTTTAGTCTTTCAGATGTTGAAGGCATTGACAGCAAGCAAGTTATAAAGGAACGAGAAAATTATAGTATTGGCAAATGTCAAGAAGTTATTGATAACTATATTGATAAGTCAGGTATAACCTTTCAAAATGAAGAAGTCAGTGCTAAAGCTTATTATCGTCCAGCTGGTGATATTGTGGTACTTCCTAAACTATCACAGTTTACATCAAGTCAACATTATTATGCTACCGCTTTTCATGAGTTGGTACACAGTACAGGACATAAGGACAGATTAAACCGACTAACCGCAACCGCACACTTTGGCAATAAGGAATATAGCCGAGAGGAATTGACCGCCGAGATTGGCTCATCTATCTTATGCAACGTTACAAACATTGACACAACGGATATTATGGATAATTCCGCCGCCTATATTCAATCATGGTTAAAAGCTTTAAAAGGTGATATAAATATGGTACTTGTAGCAGCGGCAAAAGCTGAAAAAGCGGTTGAATATATATTGAAATAACATACAAGGAGCGGTATTATTCCGCTCCTAATACTAATAATAAAAAGGAGAATTACAATAATGAATAATTTAAAAACAGAATGGATAAATAGACTTGATGACCTGATTAATAAATTATATGATATTCAATACAATCAGACTGTAATAAATGAGCTATTGGGAATGCTACAAGAGCATACACTTGATAAAGATGATTACAACGTGAGTTTTGACCGCCTAAACGTACTGGCAAGTGTTCTTAATGATTATACAGAACAAATTCAAAAGAAGATTGATACAGTTGACAATGACATTGTAAGTCTGAGATATGCCATTGTGCACACCATACAAGCACTTTAAGAGGGCAAGGAGTAAAGCAATATGAGAACTAAAGACATCTACCAAAGCTTACTTATAGGACTATTTATAGCATTAATATGTGCAATCAATACAATGATACAGAGCAATATTATATAATATATTGTCATATTTATATATCAAGGAGGAGTTTTATAATGAACGAGAAAAACTTTTTACACTTTACACAGTCTACAGACAAAAATAATATTCTGACATATACGTATCAAACACAAACAAATGAACTTGTAACCGAACAATACGAGCATAAAGATTTAAAAATCTGTCCTTTCTGTGGAGGAGCGGCAAAATTGCAAGTAATGAATGCATATTCTTTACCTGGTGCACAAGTAAGATGTGTTAAATGTCAAGCTCAAATTTCAGATTTGGTTGGTCGCACTTTTGCAAGCACTGAAAGTAAAAATTGGCTTGAAGTTTTAACAAGTGTTGTTGACCATTGGAACACTCGCACAAATTAATTATATTAGATATGTAAAAAAATAAGGGCAATCCAAATTTTAGGATTGTCCTTTTTGCTTATTTAAGGCATATGTGGTTACTTAAAGCCGTTTCAATGTCCTTTGAAGATATGCCAATATACTTTTGTGTTACCGCCGGTGTACTATGTTGTAAGAGTTGTTGGACGAGAATAATATTATAATCATTGTTTTGATAGATCTGACTTGCAAACATCTTACGGAAGCTATGCGTGCTAATGTTGTCGTATCCTAAGTAATCACATACGATTTTTAATTGTTTCTGCACCGCTCTTTCAGTGATTGGAAATATTTGTTCATGTGGCTGTATTCCATTTTCTAAGCAGTAGATTTTTATATATTGATATATTTCAGTCGGTACTGTGAACATCCTTTTCTTCCCTGTTTTTTGTTCTGTTATATCAAGTCTGTATCTGTTTCCGTCTTTAATGATGTCATTTAATGTTAACTTCAATATGTCCGATATACGCAAGCCTAAATTTGCTTCTAACACTAATGCCGTTGCAATTCTATTATTTGACCTAAATCCAGTAAAGCCTGTTTTCATTGTGTCGATTATTTCGTTATACTGTTCTGTTGTTAATGCTATTGTCTTTTTATTTGCCATCTCATTCACCTTCTTAAAATTATTATCTAAGAAGATTTTACACTAAAAGTTCGTATTTGTCAATACTAAAAGTTCGTATCTTATGATGTGTTTTTAAAAAATGGCTTATTTGCTTGATTTTATAGTTCGTATAAGTACAATAATACGAACTTAATAGAGTGAGTTCGTAAAAGGCTTAATTTTATTGACTATTTAACCAAGTTTATCTCAAATGAATATTTTGAACTATTTCTAATCTGAAAGAATCGCATACCTATGCCACGCATCGACCACTTTACCGAACTAAAGTGTTAAATTTTACTTTTTTGAGTAAATTTTGAACATAGAAAATCCCTTATAAAACAAGGCTTTTTCAAAATGTTATAAATTTACATTTTTAAGCAATCTGATAAAATATTAATATTTTTGACATTATCGTTGTTCGCTAACAGCAAAATAATTATTTCTAATAAATGTATATTAATATACTCTTATTACAAGCAATTATTTTTTAGATAGTATATATGGTCTGCTTTCCCTTATTTTATAAATTTAATTTTAAACCATTCATGTACCATTTTGGTGCAAAACAGTGCATAAATTTGCTTAATTTTGCAATATTCAATGATTTTTATTTACTTCATTAATGCCATTAAACCGCATAAATACTACATTTTTGTACTTTCTCTTATATCAAGCCATTATTTTTTTAAAATTATTAACATCTTATTCTGACCTATGAATTTACAAACACAAAAAAGAATGATATAATGTAATCGTTAAAAATAAAGTAGGAGAGAATTTACATAATGAAAAAAACTAAAGCGTGGATATTATGGACATTATTTAAGTCTATGTTTGTTTTAAGCTCATGTACATTCGGCGGCGGATTTGTAATCGTTTCATTAATGAAGAAAAAATTTGTTGAGGAGCTGCAATGGCTTGATGAGGACGAAATGCTTGACGTGACCGCAATAACTCAGTCCGCACCAGGTCCGCTGCCCGTCAACGCGTCTGTTATAATAGGTTACAGAATGGCGGGAATTTTAGGCTCACTTTCCGCCGTTTTCGGCACAATATTGCCTCCTATGATTGTACTTTCAATCATATCTCTGTTCTATAACCAATTCCGAACAAACAAATACATAGCCGTTGCACTTCAAGTTATGCGTGCAGGCGTTGCGGCAGTTATATTTGACGTTGTTATAAATCTTGCGAAAAACGTATTCAAAACCCGCAGAATTTTATATATCGCAATGATGATTATTGCGTTTGTATGTACTTATTTTTTAGGGGTAAGCGCTATGATAGTCATACTCGTATGTCTTGGAATAGGCCTACTCGATTTACTTGTGTCGGTTTTAAAAGAGAAACATAAAAAGGAGATTGGATAATGCTTTTACTGAAATTATTTTTTTCATTTATACAAGTCGGTCTGTTCAGCGTCGGCGGCGGTTATGCCGCAATTCCGCTTATTCAGGAACAAATAGTAAACATACACCACCTTATGACTATGGAGGAATTTTCCGACCTTATCACTGTTGCGGAAATGACCCCGGGTCCTATATCCATAAATTCATCAACATTTGTCGGTATGCGTATCGCCGGTATAGGCGGTGTGTTGCTTTGCTCGCTCGGCTGTATCATTCCGTCATTTGTCATATGCTTTATACTCGCGTATTTCTACTATAAATACCGCACTGTCGGCGGAGTTCAGACGGTTTTATCCGCCCTTCGTCCTGCTGTTGTCGCACTTATAACCTCCGCAGGCACATCTATACTAATGCTCGCACTTTTCCAAACCGATATTTTTTCTGCATCGTTAAAAGATATTCGTTTTGTCGAACTCGGTATATTCCTTGTGGCGCTGTTTTTACTCAGAAAATTTAAAACGAACGCAATTACAATTATTCTTGGCAGTGGTGTTGTCGGAACGTTGATTTATATGCTTTTGGGAATGGTATAATATTTCTTTAAAATTTATACTAAAATAGTGGACTTTTATTGATTTTTGTATTATAATAGTGATTGTCGAAAAACATATTAAAACGGAGGATTATTATGATAAGACAAGTTATAAAAATAGATGAAGATAAATGTACAGGTTGCGGTATTTGTGCCGATGCCTGTCAAGAAGGTGCAATAGGGATTGTTGACGGCAAGGCAAAGCTTTTGCGTGACGATTACTGCGACGGTTTAGGAAACTGCTTACCTACCTGTCCGACTAATGCGATTTCTTTTGAAACCCGTGAAGCCGCAGCATTTGATGAAGATGCGGTAAAGCAAAATATGCAGAAAGCAAAAGAACAAGAAAAGCCTGCGTTTGTCTGTCCGGGCAGTATGGCAAAGGCTATAAAGCACAATACAGAAACAAGCACGCCTGTTTCAACGAGCCAACTTTCACAATGGCCGGTACAAATCAAACTTGTACCTGTCAACGCACCGTATTTTGACAATGCCAATCTTCTTATCGCGGCAGATTGCAGTGCATACGCTTACGGCAATTTTCATAACAAGTTTATAAAAAACAGAATTACACTAATCGGTTGTCCGAAACTTGACGATATTGACTACACTGAAAAATTGCAAGCGATTATCGAAAGCAACAACATTAAGAGCGTTACGATAGTTCGTATGGAAGTTCCGTGTTGCGGCGGTATTGAGTATGCCGCAAAAACAGCGTTGCAAAACAGCGGTAAATTCATTCCGTGGCAAGTTTATACAATCGGTACAAACGGTGAAATTTTAGATTAATTTATTAACATAAAAAAGAGAATGCTGTGATGTGACCCCCAAAAGTTAGACTTTTTATAGCGTAGTAGTTTTAACGACTGCTACGCTATTTTTATGCAGCCAAGGTGTTGAGCCGATACTCAACCGGACTCATCCACCCAAGTTTTTCTTTTATTCTTTTCTCGTTGTAATATTTTATATATCTTTCAATAGCATCTTTAAGCTCTTCAAAACTGTAATATGTAGTTCCATAATACATTTCCTGCTTTAATATTCCAAAGAAATTTTCCATCACAGAGTTATCATAACAATTCCCTTTCCGAGACATACTTTGAAATATTTTGTTTTCTTTAAGAACAGAGGAATATGCACCCATTTGATATGCCCAACCTCTGTCTGAATGGAATGTTCTTCTGTATGGGCAATCAGATGTTATTTCTATTGCTTGTTTCTGTGCCGATAAAACACTTGCCGCTGATGGAGTTTTGCTTATACCATAGCTTAACACTTCACCATTAAACATATCAAGAAATGGGTCTAAATACAATTTCTTAATTACCATTCTGCCTTTGTTGTCAATCTCATAATACTTAAATTCGGTCGTGTCAGTAGTTATCTTTTGATGCGGTATAGATGTATTAAATCGCCTGTTAATTCTGTTTGGTGCTATTTTACCAACATTGCCTTTGTACGAATTATATCTGCGACTTTTTCGAGTAAATGATGTGACCTGGAAACATAATTTTTGCATGATTCTTTGAACTTTCTTTTTATTCACAAAAATCTTTCTGTTTCGTAATTCTCTATATACCCGTCTGTAACCGTAATCCTTGTTTTCTATATGGATTTTAGTGATTTCATCCTCCAACTGTTTATCAGGATTTTCTCTGTCAAATCGTTTTTGCCAATACATATATGTTGCCTTTGGAAAACCGACTACTGCGAGAATGTCTTTTAATTTGAACTGTCCTCGGAGACTGTGGACAATTCTCGCTGTTTTTTCAGAAGAGTTTCCTCCTCTAAACGCAGTCTCCTCAATTCTTTTAAATATGCATTTTCTATTCTAAGTTTAAGTAGTTCGTCTTCAAGTTCTTTGACATGCTCGGCACTTGTATCCACGGGTTTTTCTCCGTCATATTTAGAAGGCTTTTTACATTCTCTTATATCCAATGTTTTCTTACGACCTTTCTTTTTAGGTCTCAAAGCATCAGGTCCGGCAATTCTGAAATCATTGACCCATTTTACAATCAATGATGGATTACTAATTCCTTGTGATAGTGCTAATTCCTGATATGAGACCTCACTTGATAGATACAATTCTACCATAGAAAGCTTAAATTGAAAAGTATATTTCTTATTTTGTCTCGAACGCATTAACCCTTCTTCACCAAATTCTCTGTATGCGTGTACCCATTCTTCAATTCTCCTCTTTGCAGGAATGTTATATTTACTTGCTAAATATCTATACCCACCTTCAGCATTTAGATATGCCTGCACAACCTCCATTTTAAATTCAAAACTATATTTTGCCATGAAAAAACCGACCTCCCAATAGTTAGATTTTTGGTCTAACTTTTGGGGGTCGGTTCACTGTCGCATTCTCTTTTTTATGGTTTTACATCCAATCCTGTACTTTCAATTACAATAACCGATTTAATTCTCTTCCCGTTTCCATAAACAGTTTTCGCCGTAACTTTACAACGATTATACATATCTTCTTTATACAAGAGGTCAAGCACAACACTAATCGGTTTATCACTTTTCTTTAAATGCTTACATAATATTTTGTATTCGTCCATCGAATCGTGATGAACAATCTTATTGTCCAAAATATATTCAAGTGCATTTTGTATGTAAGTGCCAAACATATAAGAATGTCCTTCGGCAAGTTTTGTCTTTACATCAATGGTATTGTTTATAAAATAATACTCAAGTGCAATGGCGTCAATAAGGTCAAGTGCCGTTTCAAAACTGCGTCTTAGCATATTGAGTTTACTCAAAACACCCATTTGTTCACTGCTGTCCGAAACAGACGCATAATAAATTGAACAATCTTCACGGCTTGCAAGGTAGAAAATTTTAATCGACAGCCATATAACATCTTCACCGAATACATTTCTAACCTGTACGGAAACACCTTTATTCCCCGCCATTTTCGATTCGCGAAATGCCTCTATTGCCTTTTCTCTGTCATCGGGGTGAAGATTTTCCAATCCGTCATATCCGCCTGCAGTAACATTTTTCGGATAATTCTTAGTTATCGAATAATAAAATTCGTTTGCTTTTAAAACATTAAGTTTATTTCCGTCATTACTAAGCGAATACAGTGCAACGCCGCCCAAAATATTATTAAGTAACCCCTCAGTCATAAAATCGGAATTAAGCAATTCTTCAATTTTAATCGTATTGTCAAAAACGTTGTCCAAATTTTCACTTGCAACATTATTTGGGTCACTGATTAATTTTCCGAAAGATTCTTCATCTATCGCTCTTGAAAAATAAAATCCTTGTGCATAATTACAGCCTCTGTCAAGCAAGAAATTCTTCTGTTCATCCGTTTCAACGCCCTCAGCGATTACCGCCAAACCAATCCACTTTGCCATTTTTATAACCGATTCAAGAATTTCTTTACCCTTTGTATTTCCGTCACGACCTGCCTCAAGGAATCTTGTATCTATTTTAAGTACATCAACGCTTATATCTTTCAACATATTAAGCGATGAATAACCACTGCCGAAATCGTCCATCAATACAATAAAACCCAATTCACGAAGTTCGTCAACAGCTTTCAAAATCTGTTCTTCATCACTTGTAAACGCACTTTCGGTAATTTCTATCTCCAAATATCTTCTCTCAATATTGTATTTATCCGTAAGATTTACAAAAATCTTTGACAAATCAAGAGAATAAATATCCATTCGCGAAACATTCACCGATATAGGAACCGCGGTATATCCCTTATCGATATAATCACGTAAAATTCGACAACTTTCTTCCCATATATATTCGTCAAGTTTTGTAATAAGCATATTCTGCTCAAACATCGGAATAAAATCTTTCGGAAAGATAAGACCTTTTTCGGGATGCTGCCATCTTACAAGGCTTTCCGCACCCATTACCTTTGTTGTTCGTATATCGTATTTAGGCTGAAGATACACTTTAAATTCGTGATTTTCAAAAGCCCTTTCACTTTCGTTTAAAAGTTCGTGTTGCGAGAAAACATAGTTTTTCACACTTTCATTATATTCCGCAACATTAACAAGATAATTGTTTTTTATTGACTCACACGCAAAACTTGCTCTGTCGCACATAAGTCTTATGGGGATATTTTTTGTTTTAACATGGTAAATTCCCACAGTCATTCTTATTTCAAAATCAATCGGATAATCCTTTACCCAACTTTGAATTTCCGCACCCAATGCGTCCGGCTGAATATTTTCTTCAAAGTCCATAAAAGAAAATACATCACACGAAAGCCTTGCGGCTACAAGACCGTATTTTGCGGCTCTTTCTTGCAATTTCTTGCCTATATAGCTAAGAAGTCTGTCACCTTCGACAAAACCGAATCTGTCATTGACAAATTTGAATTTCTCGACATCAAAACAAACAATAACATATTCTCTGTCCGGTTCATTTTCAAATCTGCACCTGACACGGTCATAATATGTATTCCTGTTGTAAAGTCCGGTAAGTTCATCAACACTCTTTACTTTTCGTAAATTTTCTTCCAGTTGATGAACTTTTTCTTGAAGTTCTTCCACTGTCACCTCTGACATCCTCTTCGCCTCCCCCACTGTATAGCTTACAACTATATTATATCACTTTTTATTGTTTTTGCAATACTTAATTATAGCATTTTAAATTTTTTTTGAATATTTTTCTAATTTTTAAAATTTTACTTGTTTTTATGCAATATGTATGATATAATAGGAATGTTAGAGGTGAATTTATGAAATATACACTATCCAAAGGACTCAATAACAGTCCGGATGCAAGAGCGATAAGACAGTCCGTTTTCGTGGAAGAGCAGGGTTTTGAATACGAATTTGACGACATTGACGAAACCGCTTTGCACCTTGTTTTGTACGATGAAAACGATAATCCTTGTGCAACGGGACGACTGTTTTTCGACGGTTGCATGAAAATCGGACGTATCGCCGTTATGAAAGAATACAGAGGTCAGTCGCTCGGCAGTGAAGTTATTGCCATACTTGAAGAAAAAGCACTTGAATCGGGTGCACATCATATCGAGCTTTCCGCTCAAATACAGGCAAAAGATTTTTATAAAAAACTCGGTTACACCGAAATCGGCGAAATATATAAAGAAGAATTTTGTCCGCATATAAAAATGTTTAAGGATTTAAAATAACTTAGATAAATCGGAATTTGAAGCGGAGGTATGTATTATGAATATAGGATTTTGCTCGTGTATAATTTTGGTAATACCATTTCTGATTATAGGTGTGTTATTTGCGATTTTTAAGGAAAAAGCAGCAAAATTTGTTTCAGGATTTAATTCATTTTCTAAAGAAGAACAGGCATTGTATGATAAAGCTCGTATCTCTCGTGATATAAGAAATCAGTGCTTTATGTGGGCTATTATAATGTTGGCAGGAGCATTATTATCCTGCTTTTTAACCCCATATATAGCTATACCAACCTATATTATTTGGTTAGTTCTGTTTTTTAGAGAAGTCCACTTTGATAATCATAAAGCGTTTGAAAAATATTTATTAAAGTAAATTTCGGTTTATCGAATAATACACTTACTAAAAAAGGAGCAGATTTAAAATCTGTTCCTCTTAATTTACACGCATTATTTTACCGCAAGCGATTTTCTCACCGGAATTACCGCTCGCACGATTTCTTTTATACATATTCATATCTCCCCTATCGGGATATGAATTGAATTTCGATTTTATGACTTTTACGGTCTTTTCCTTATACTGCCCTCATATTTTTTTATACTTCCGCCAAGCGAAACCACATTTCCGAAACGATTTTTCAAATTATCAACCGTTTTTTCAAATTGCTCTACTTTTTTCGTATTTTCCGTATTGTCCTCAATCAAACTCATCTGTTCGTATACGTCATTCTCACCGACAAGGTTTGTTCCCGTTACAGACATCATTCGTATCGGCAATTTTAAATTCCAAGATTTTTTTACAAGCTCCATCGCCGCATTGCGTATATCTCTTGAAACATATGTAGGCTTTTCGAGTTTTTTCTGACGGCTTATACTCTTAAATTGCGGATCTTTTATCAATATTTGCACTGTCGTGCATTTCATATTTTTTCGGCGTAAACGTGCCGCAACACTGTCCGAAAGTGCATATATACCGCTCCGTACATCTTCTTCACCGACAAGGTCCTGTCTGAACGTCATACCGTTGCCGACCGATTTAACTTTCTCTTTTTCATATATTGATTTAACCGGCTCATTGTCAAGTCCGTTTGCGTATCTGTACAGCATATTCCCCGCTTTACCGAAATGCCTGACAAGGATATGTTCGTCATATTTTGCAAGCTGACCGATAGTTTTAACGCCTAATCTTTCAAGTTCATCACCCGTCTTTTTGCCGACAAAAAGCAAATCTCTTACCGACAGCGGATATATAAACTGTTTCCAATTTGATTTTGAAAACACAGTTGTCGCGTCCGGTTTTTTATAGTCACTGCCAAGTTTTGCGAACACCTTGCAAAATGACACTCCGACTGAAATTGTAAGCCCTGTTTCCTCTCTTACAATTCTTCTAAGCTCATTCGCAATCTTCACACCGTCACCGAACAGTCTTTTACTTCCCGTAACATCAAGCCAAGCCTCGTCAGGTCCGAACGACTCGACATAATCGGTGTAACGTTTATAAATATCCATAACCTGCTTTGAATACTTGTAATACAAATCATGGTGCGGTCTGACTATGACTAAATCGGGACACTTTTTCTTTGCCTGCCAAATTGTTTCGGCAGTTTGTATGTTGTACTTTTTTGCAAGCTCGTTCTTTGCCAAAATAATACCGTGCCTGCTTTCCTCGTCACCGCCGACCGCCATAGGCACTTTTTTAAGTTCCGGATTTAATACACATTCCACCGACGCATAAAATGCATTACAGTCGCAATGAAGTATTGTTCTGTCCATCAGTTTTGCTTCCTTACAATCGTATAGTCGTCGCCCATTCTGAAATAATGGCAGTTATCGTTATTGCCCATCGTAAATCTGTACATTTCGTCCTCGTCCAAATTTATCGCACAGCAATAACATTCATATTCATCGTCATAATAGTAATTCATACAAAATTCACAGTTGGTTTTCATTTTTTAACACCTCTGAATATGATTATATCATAACGGCCTGCACTTTACAACAAATTTGTCTATGTCAAAATAATAACAATTATTGACTAAATGCACTGTTGTATTGTATAATAAAATTATTCATTATGATGGAGGATTTTACTATGGAATTTAAAGAAAATACTGATTTTGACCTTATCGGTTTAGGCGAAGTTATGCTAAGACTTTCACCTCCAAACAAAGAAAAGATTTCTCAAAGCGAAACATTTGAAAAAAATGCGGGCGGAAGTGAACTTAACGTTGTATCTGGTGCGGCAATGCTCGGTATTCGTTCGGCGATAGTTACAAAATTGCCCGAAAACAAGATGGGACATTTTATAAGAAATAAAATTCGTTACGGAAACGTGTCCGATGACTATATAATATACGACCACTCACCTCAAAAAAGATTGGGCGTTTATTACTATGAAAGCGGTGCTTATCCGCGAAAATCATCGGTAATTTATGACAGAGCAAATTCAAGTTTTTGTTCACTTTCTCTTGACGAACTTCCGGAGGATATATATGCAAAAACTAAGATTTTTCACATTTCAAGCATTACGCTTGCACTTGACCCATCACTAAAGGAAACGGCTATTAAAATGATACATAAATTCCACGAGGCAGGTGCATATATTTCATTTGACGTAAACTACCGTGCAAGTTTGTGGTCTGAAGAAGAGGCTAAAAAGACTGTTGAGGCGATATTCCCATATGTAGATTTTCTTTTCGTTTCGGAAGAAACATCAAGAAGGATGTTGCAGAGAACAGGTACTTTGGAAGAAATAATGAAAGGCTATGCCGACACTTACGGTTGCACACTTATTGCAACAACAAGACGTGAGGCTGTAAGCCCTACGCACCATAATTTCAACTCAAAAATATATATGAACGGTAATTTCTATGAAGAAGAACCTTACAATAATATCGAAGTTATCGACCGCATAGGCTCGGGTGACGCATATCTTGCAGGTGTGCTTTACGGGCTTATCAAGTTCGGTACTCCTGAAAGAGCAATCGAAATCGGCAACGCACTTTCAGCTGTTAAAAACACTGTTGCAGGCGATATGTCGGCAAGCAGTATTGAAGAAATCGAAAGCGTTATTAAATCACACAAAGCAACAGGTCATCAAGATGAAATGGTAAGATAAAATAAAGGATAGCGACATATTGCCGCTATCCTTTTTTGTGTTCCTATTTAATTTCAATTCTTATTTTAAATTCAAATTCACTTTCATCAAAGCGATATTCTTCTTGTGTAAGCGGTCCACAGCTGTTTTGACCTATACCGTTTTGCTTATAATCAATACACAAAACAGTATCGTCGCATTTTTCAAGTTCAAAATTATGTTTCTTTTCGGTCAATTCCTCTTGCGTGTAATGCAACGCACTGAATGAAAACGGAGTATCCGAGCTTACTCTGATATTTTCCGTTTCAACATATCTTGTACCGAAATGACTTCCGTTTTCCTGTGGTTTTATATATGGTTCATACATATCCGAAACAGTTGTGTTAAATTCATCAAGATATGTGCAAAGGTGCTTATCACTGTAACTTTCATACGGACCGTAGCCGTAATACTTGACGTTCTCGCCTTTAGTGAAAAATCTCAAACCAAATCGCGGAATTACAGGCAGATTTTCGCCCACTTTAACGCTCGACTGCATATCAATAATACCGTTTGCATAAATCGTCCATATGGTTTCAATATCCATATGCTTGCGTTGCACAACGGGAATAAGTGCATTATGGCACTTTATCGTAACTGTATCAGTTACATCATAAGTACAGTCGTAGACGTAGCTTTGTTCTCTATGATAATCGGCATTTATCCAATCACGCATAATATTTCTGTCGTTGTCAGTCGGTGCTCTCCACACATTCCATTCAACAGGTCTTGTAACCGTATCGGAAAGTTTTTTGAAATTGCCTGTTGATTTATCGAAGATATATTCAAAATTATTGCCTTTTATCGTAATGTTTCTGCCTTGCTCCGATACTTCAAAACTTCCGTCTGCATTGACAGGTTCAAGTTTCGGCACAGTGTCATTTACAATAAGTTGTTCAAAGCCTACTTCATATCCTTTTTTCGCCCAAAGCGTGTCGCTCTTTTGATATGCCTTAACCATTACAACATCACCGTTCGGACGCGGAAAGCTCTTTTTTCCTCTCGGCGGGACATCAAATTCCATTCTTTCACCGTTGACTTCAAAATAAAGTTTATCGTCAAGCTCCGCAAAATCGTAACGATTTTCCACCACCATAATATTGCTGTATGATTTTATCGCAAACGGTTTAATAGCTTGCTTGTATTCCAAAAGTCCCGTATGAGGTCGTCTGTCGGGGTAAACAAGTCCGTCAACGCAGAAATTACCGTCATTCGGATATTCGCCGAAATCACCGCCGTAAAAATATTTACTGTCCCCCATATCAATAGCATGATCGCACCATTCCCAAGCGAATGCACCGAAAAATCCGTCATATCTGTATAGGCGGTCTATATATTCCTTTATACCGCCGGGGCCGTTACCCATTGCGTGTATAAATTCGCACTGCATATACGGTTTTACAACCGCCATTTGTTCCTTTTCTTTCTTGCCGAGTTTACTCTCCGAAAGATTTATCCATTCGCCCGCACCGCCGTATTCACTGCCTTTTCCAAGACTGACTCTGTGCCAAACCACTTCACCCGGATTTTCAAAATACTTGTCTATCCACTTATAATCCGCATACATGGTACTTTCAACATCAAGCATTGAGGTATCGTTTATATGTCCCTCCATCTGCCACATACTGCTTTCGTAATGCGTTAATCTTGTGGAGTCATATTCCTTAACCCATCTGCCAGCTTTCTCAAAATTCACGCCGTAACCGCCCTCATTGCCGAGCGACCAAATGCACACGCTTGTTCTGTTTTTATCGCGTATAACATTTCTCTGAACTCTGTCCAAAATTGCATTTTCCCAATCGGGATTTTGTGCAAGCAATCCGAATGTAACGGCTTGTGAGCCGCCGAAAAATGATGCTGTTCCGTGAATTTCAATATCCGATTCCGCAATAACATAAAAGCCGTATTCGTCGCACAACTGCATAAGCCACGGAGCATTTGGATAGTGACTTGTGCGAAGTGCATTGATATTATGCTGTTTCATAAGCTTTAAATCTTTTTCGGCTTGCTCGCGGCTTATGGTATATCCTGTTACAGGGTCACTGTCATGACGGTTTACGCCTTTCATTTTTATCGGTTTATTATTAAGAAAAACAATTCCGTCATCAATTTTTATTTCTCTGAAACCGATTTTTTCGCGTATAACCTCATCTTCCGTTACAAGATACAATGTATATAAATACGGATATTCCGCGTTCCAAAGTATCGGTTTTTCAACCGTTATAGTTTTACTGTCCCCGCTGTATATCTCGCCTTTTTCATTTTCAAGAACAAAGCTCACATCAGTGTCCGAATCTATTTCAATATTAATTTTTCCTTGAATATCTGTTTCGATTTTATAGTCGCGGATATGCTTCTGCGGACGATTTAAAATATACACATCTCTGAAAATACCGCTCATTCTGAACTTATCCTGATCCTCAAGATAACTTCCGTCACACCATTTAAAAACCAACACACAAAGTATATTATCGCCGTTTTTAACCTTATCTGTAATATCAAATTCAGATGTTGAATGTGATACTTGACTGTAACCGACAAATTCGCCGTTCACCCACACATAAAAACAAGAATCCACACCCTCAAAATTCAAATACTTCCTATAATCATTATCCGATTCAAAATGAGTTAAATACGCACCGCACGGATTGTCATACGGAACATACGGCGGATTATACGGAAACGGATATCTTGTATTTGTATATTGATGGCGGTCATAACCTTGAGTTTGCCAACATGACGGTACAGGAATTTTATCAAAGCCGTCTGTATTTCCGTCCTTAAAATCTTCCGGAACATCATCAATGCAAGTGTAATACATAAAATTCCACTCACCGTTTAAAACCTGCTTTCTGTCATTCGTTCCCTTTCTTGCATTTTCTATATCCGAACACGGCATATAATACGCTCTGTTTTCTTCTGTATTAATATGCAATGTGTTTAAATCATTGTAGTATTTTTCAATCTGCATACCTTGTCCTCCTATTCATATTTTAGTATATCCGAGCGGCTAATTTTTGTCAATACGATTAGCAAATTTTTATTTTATCTGCATATCGGCAGATGTCAAGAAATTAGTTTGGATTCTGCGAAAATGAACTTGTCGGCGTACACAGGTACGTTAGAGTTTATTTTCGCTAAAAGTGCAAAGGCAAGCCGTATATTAAAGATAGGCTTGCCTTTTGTTTTTTATTAAATTATAAGAATAATATTTTGCACGTCCCAGACAATTTATTGACAATCTGAGGGGACACTGAATTTTAGTGTCCCCTTCTACTATTTTCCTTCACCTACACGTATTCTCGTAAGTGCTCTTTTTAATTTTATTTCAGCGGCTCTTTCTTCGTAGTCGGAAGCTTCTTTAATTTTCTTTTCCGCCGCCTCTTTTGCTCTCAACGCACGTTCAACGTCAATATCTTCGGACCATTCAAACGTACTTGCAACAAGTCTGACTGTTCCTTTTTTCACATTCAAAAGTCCTCCCGAACACGCCGCCGTTCTTACATCGCCGTTCGTTGTAACTCTTGCCACACCCGTATCGACAGGCGTTACATAATCGCAGTGACCACTCATAATACCGACGTCGCCCTCCGTTGTACGAACAAGTAATTTTTCCGCATCACCGTCAAACATAAGTCCGTCGGGCGTTACTATCTGCAAATGAAATGTATTCATAATCATTCACCCATTTTCTTTGCTTTTTCACGAACTTCGTCAATACCGCCCGCGAAAAGGAAACACGATTCGGGAATATCATCACATTTACCCTCGATAATTTCCTTAAAGCCGCGAATTGTTTCTTTAATCGGAACGTATTTACCTTGCATACCTGTAAACTGTTCCGCAACAGAGAACGGCTGTGACAAAAATCTCTGAACCTTTCTCGCTCTGTTTACGGTATTCTTGTCCTCTTCCGAAAGCTCGTCCATACCCATAATCGCAATAATATCCTGCAATTCGGTATATCTTTGAATTATACGCTGTACCGCTCTGGCTGTTTCGTAATGCTCCTTACCCACAACTTCGGGTGTCAAAATTCTTGACGTTGATTCAAGCGGATCAACCGCCGGATAAATACCCAACGAAGAAATCTGTCTTGACAAAACGGTTGTTGCGTCAAGGTGAGCAAATGTCGTTGCGGGAGCAGGGTCTGTAAGATCGTCCGCAGGCACATAGACAGCTTGTATCGAAGTTATAGAACCGTTCTTTGTAGATGTAATTCTCTCCTGCAAAGCACCCATTTCAGTAGAAAGTGTAGGCTGATAACCGACCGCCGACGGAATACGTCCGATAAGTGCCGAAACCTCCGAACCGGCTTGTGTAAATCTGAAAATATTATCAATAAACAAAAGCACGTCCTGATGTTGCTTATCTCTGAAATATTCAGCCATTGTAAGTCCCGAAAGCGCAACTCTCATTCTTGCACCCGGCGGCTCGTTCATCTGACCGTAAACAAGCGCAGTCTTATTGATAACGCCCGACTCTTTCATTTCATTATAAAGGTCGTTACCCTCTCTCGTTCTTTCGCCGACACCGGCGAAAACACTGATACCGCCGTGTTCCTTAGCGATATTATTGATAAGCTCCATTATAAGAACAGTCTTGCCGACACCGGCACCGCCGAAAAGACCGATTTTACCGCCTTTTGCATACGGTGCAATAAGGTCAACAACCTTAATACCCGTTTCAAGTATTTCCGTTGTCGGATTTTGTTCTTCGTATGTCGGCGGCTCACGATGTATACACCATTTTTCTTTTGTTTCGGGATTAGGCATATTATCAACCGCATCACCCAAAACGTTAAAAATTCTTCCGAGTGTTTCTTCACCGACAGGCACTTTAATTCCCTCACCTGTGTCAACGGCGTCCATACCTCTGACAAGTCCGTCCGTCGAGCCCATCGAAATACATCTGACAACATTGTCGCCTATATGCTGTGCAACTTCCGCAACAAGCCTTTGACCTTTATTGTCAATTTCAATGGCATTTAAAATATTAGGCAATTCACCGTCCTCAAACCTTATATCAAGGACAGGACCTATTATTTGAACTATTTTTCCAACGTTATTCATATTTTCAAATCCTTTTTATATATTATTCGCACCTGATATTATCTCTGTAAGTTCCTGCGTGATTGATGCCTGTCTTGCCCTGTTATATTCGAGGCTCAGATTTTCAATCATTTCCGATGCATTGTCCGTTGCGGATTCCATCGCATTTCTTCGTGCCGATAATTCCGACGCAACCGATTCCGACACAGCGCCGTACACCATTCCGGAAATATAATAAGGTATTATCTGTGCAAAAGTTTCCTCTGCGTCAGGCTCATACACAATAAGGCTGTAATTCATATTACGCATACCATCTTTTGTATGCTCAACTCTTATCGGCAGAACATTTTCCGTCTTAGGCTCTTGCGTAAGCATATTGACAAAGCTTGTATACGAAAGAATCAGGTGCGTAAATTCGCCCTTTTCATACGCCTTTGCCAATAAACTTCCTATTGCGTGACAATCGGAGATTTTTATATCGCCTGCTTTGGCATATGTGTCGGTATACACATTATCTTCACCGAAATGCTCCACAACCTTTTTACCTATCGGAAAAATTATATCTCCGTCTTTTATGTCAAGAGATTTAAACAAATTGTTGTTATATCCGCCTGCAAGCCCTCTGTCACCGGCTATAACAATATGACACGTTTTGCCCTCTCTCTCACGCGTAAATACAGAACTGAAATCATTATTATCCTTTGCAATATCTTCAAGCGTTTCGTGAAGTATATTAAAATACGGCTTTGAACGCTCAATACCCTCGGATGCTTTACGCATTTTTGACGCGGCAACAAGCTCCATGGCTTTTGTTATCTGCATAGTCGAGCTTATACTCTTTATTCTGTTTTTTATTGTCTTCATTGATGAAGCAGACATCAGAGCATCCCCCTTACTTTACAAAACGTTTCTTACAATCTTCAACAGATGAACGGATTTTTTCTTCACATTCTTTACTCATTTCACCTGTGTTTTCAATCGTATCTATTATATCATGTGCATTATTTTCAATATATTCAAATAATGATGTTTCAAATTCCTGTATTCTTTCAACAGGTATATCTTCAAGCAAATCGTTTATAACCGCATAAATAATTACCACTTGCAATGATACTCTTATCGGCGTGTTTCTTCCTTGCTTTAGCACTTCAACTATTCTCTCACCCTTTGCAAGACGCATTTTTGTATCTTTATCAAGGTCCGAGCCGAACTGTGCGAATGCTTGAAGTTCTCTGTACTGTGAATACGAAAGTTTCAGACTTCCGGCAACTTTTTTCATTGCCTTTATCTGTGCGTTACCGCCTACACGCGACACGCTTATACCGGGATTGACCGCCGGCATAATGCCCGAATGGAATAATTCCGTTTCAAGGAATATCTGTCCGTCCGTAATTGAAATTACGTTTGTCGGTATATATGCCGAAACATCGCCCGCCTGTGTTTCTATAATCGGCAATGCCGTAAGTGAGCCGCCGCCCAAATCCTCCGACAATCTCGCCGCTCTTTCAAGCAATCTTGAATGTAAATAGAATACATCGCCCGGATACGCCTCGCGTCCCGGTGAACGTCTTAAAAGCAGCGACAACGCTCTGTATGCGACTGCGTGTTTTGACAAATCGTCATACACAATCAAAACGTCCTTGCCTTTATACATAAAATATTCGCCCATTGCACAACCTGCATACGGTGCAATATATTGAAGTGCCGGCATTTCAGACGCCGTTGCGGAAACGACAATCGTATAATCCATCGCACCGGCCTTTTCAAGCGTATCAACGATTGACGCAACCGTTGAACGCTTTTGACCTATCGCAACGTAAATACAAAGTACGTCCGTATCTTTTTGGTTTATAATGGTATCAACCGCAATCGCCGTTTTACCTGTTTGTCTGTCACCGATTATAAGTTCTCTCTGTCCTCTGCCAATAGGTATCATAGAGTCAATCGCCTTTATACCCGTTTGCAAAGGCACGCTTACAGACTTACGTTCGATAATTCCCGACGCCGGAGACTCGACAGGTCGTGTTTCGGTTGTGTTTATCGCACCCTTGCCGTCAATAGGGTTTCCGAGAGCGTCAACAACACGACCCAAAAGTGCATCACCAACGGGAACGTCTGCAACACGCCCTGTACGTTTCGCGATACTGCCCTCTTTTATTCCCGTATCATCACCGAGAATAACAACGCTGACGTTATCTTCTTCAAGGTTCAGCGCCATAGACATAACTCCGCCGTCAAGCTCGATAAGCTCACCGGCCATACACGCATCAAGTCCGTGTATACGTGCAATTCCGTCACCGACTTCTATAACATAACCCGTTTCTGTTTCGCGTATTATATTATCGTAATTTTTAATTCTGTCCTTTATAACTTTGCTTAAATCCTGCATCTTCTACTCCTATGCTATATCAAAGCTTTTTTTAAATCTTCAAGTCCTGATTTTATACTTGAATCAATCCGTATACCATCTGTTTCGATTATAATTCCGCCTATACATTTTTTATCAACGTGCATTTTCAAAACTACTTTTCCGCCTGTTTTCTTTTCAAGTTTCTGCAATAGTTTTTCTTCCAAATGCTTGCCTATAGGCTTTGCTGTTGTAACATTAACAATTTTTATACTATTGTCCTCATTATACAGCTTTTCATATGTTTTAAAACATTCCCCTATGTGATGTACACTATGCTTTTCCGAAAGTAACTTTAAGAAATTCAAAACATATCTGTTCACCTTGCCCAAGAAATCTTCGTTGAGTATCTCCATAAGGTCATCACGTTCGATTTGAGGTGAATCAAGTATTTTAACATATGCAGGGTGTTCGTTAAATAACGAAACAATCCCCGCAAGATCAACCAAAATCTCTCTTGACATCCCCTCATCTTTTGCAAGGTCGTAAAGCGAGGCACCGTAAGTCTGTGGTGCAGACATATAAATCACCTACATTCTATCAATAATATCAGAAATTAGTTCTTCATCATCACTGTCAGTTAATTTTTTGCCTATAATTTTTTCTGCCGCATCGACAGCCATAGACGCAATCTCTCTCTTTGCGTCAGTGACTGCGTTCTGCTTATCTTGTTCAATCTGCTTTTGACTCTTTTCCATTATATACCGAACTTTTTCATTTGCCTCATTTACAATAGATTCAGAGCGTCTGTCCGCTGTTTCAACCGCCGATTTTATTATACCGTCAGCCTCATTTTTTGCAGACAAAAGTTTTTCTTCGTATTCACTTTTAAGGCTTAGTGCCTTATCGTTGGTTTCCTCTGCCTGTTTATACGAATTTTCGATTTCTTCTGCGCGTTCATCAAGTATCTTCGTTACAGGTTTAAACAAAAACTTCTTTAAAAGCAGAAACAATATGAGCAGGTTTGCCCACGTAAAAATCATTGTCCATGTGTCTATGGATACAAAAGGCAAATATTCATTCATTTGCTCTCATCCTTTCGCTGTTTGATTAAAGAAGTCCTATAAGCGGATTTGCAAACAATAAAATCAATGCGACAACAAGACCGTAAATACCTGTTGATTCCGCAACCGCACAACCAAACAACATTGTTGAAGTAATTGCGCCCTTTGCCTCAGGCTGTCTGCCGACTGCCTCTGCCGCCTTACCTGCCGCAAAACCTTGTCCTATACCCGGTCCGACACCTGCTATCATTGCAAGTCCCGCACCTATTGCCGACGCCGCTAATATAATTGCTCTTTCCATTTTTTAAATCTCCTTTGTTTTATATTTATTGTTGTTTTTTATTTTTGTTTTTTAGTCGCCTGCACCTTGAACAAACACCATCGTAAGCATACAGATTATATATGCCTGCAAAAAGCTTGTGAACAGGTCAAAGTAAACCGAAAGTATTGCCGGAATACCGACTTGTAAAATCGGTATTGTTGCAAAGAAATCATTTGGTATCCACGAAAGTATAACACTGCTAAGACTCGCCAAACCGCCGTATACAAGTGATGTTATAACAAGACCTGCGGCAATATTACCGAAATGACGGAACGTCATTGAAACAGGATTTGCGATTTCACTTATAAGGTTAAGCGGTGTTATAACCGGTACAGGTTCGGTAAACGATTTAAGCCAACCGAAAACACCGTGATTTTTGATGTTCGTCACTTGTATCATAAGGAACGTCACTATCGACCACGAAAGTATAACGCTTAAATCAGCCGTTATCGGTCTTAAACCCGTAAGCGACGATAAACTTCCGACTATCGAAAATATAAAAAGCGTTCCTATATACGGTGCGAACGACATATATTTTTCACCCATTGTATCCTTTACAAGATTGTAAAGCATTGTAATGAGTTTTTCTGCCACAAGTTGTTTCTTTGACGGATTTCTTACTCGCATACCGTGTGTCAGCCATACAGACACTATCACGAGTGCCGCCATTATAATCCACATATTGACTATACTTTCGGTTACTTTAATTCCACCGAAAAGCGGTATCTCAAATAAAACCTTAGGTCCGTTCATCTTCTGACACTTCCCTTTCCTTTTTTCTCGTAAGATTTAGTATAAATATAGAAATCTGCGGGAATATAAGCGGAATTATAACGCATACATAGTTTAGATAATCAACCTTTGTTGCCCAAATTACCGCAAGTGCAATAAGTGCCAGCCTACCTATATAACCGACTCCCATAAGTCCGGACGCACCTTTTTGCTTTGACACACATCTTTCAAGGATAATTCCCATAAGTGCAAAGTTTAAAATTGCCACCGCACATCCGAGAAGTGTTCCGAATATTGCAGATAAACCGAAAAACTTTGTCGGCAAAGTAACAAGCACTTGCACCGCTCCGAGTATGATTACACCTATTGCAATATTTCTTATTTCGACAAGTAAAGTCTTTGACACATATTTCCCCTCTTTCTCTTTTTGATACTATATCTATTTTACCATAATACTTATTATTTTCAACCCTTAGTTTTCCGATAAACGTATATTTTTAAACAATTTTATCGTTATTTGTCGTTTATTCTTTTATTTTCTCACTTATACACAAATTTATCCTTTTCTTTGTTGCACTTTGCACAAAGAATAATGAGTATATTTTCACTTTTTGTTTAATTGTCTTAATTGGAAAGTGTGTTGACTTTCTTCTTATTAATATTAATCATAAATATTGTGCCGATAATCGCCGAAATAATCTCTGATATAGGAAATGTCAGCCATACAAGCCACGCATTATCCATAGATTGAATTGCCAAAAAAGAAAATCCCCAAGCAACCGGCAATACAAATAAAATTTGTCTGCATACCGAAATTATAAGTGATTCAATACCGCTTTGAAGTGCCTGAAAAATACCCTGATATGCAATATTAGCACCTGCAAATATAAAACTTACGGCTATAATACGCATTGCGCTTACGCAAAAACTTTGCGTTGTTCCCGACAATCCGAAAACAGCCGAAAACGGCAAAGCAAAAATTTCAAGAAGTGCTATGCCTATTACCATTATTATAAATGTATATAACATTCCGTATTTTATACCGTCTTTAACTCTCTCTTTGTCACCTTTACCGTGATTGAATGAAATTATAGGAGTTATTGCATCTCTCAGTCCAAATGCCGCAAACAATATAAACTGTTGTATTTTATAGAAAAGTCCGTATGCCGTAACCATTGCCTCATCTATTCTGACAAGTATTATGTTAAAACCGTATGTCATTGCCGACATAAGCGCCTGTGCTATAATTGCAGGAAATCCTATCGCATATATTTCTCCTATTATTTTTATTGACGGTTTCATATATTTTATGCCGTTTTTTATCGACTTATTCAATTTCAAATGAAAAACAAGCGCAACAATACAAGACGCTATTTGTCCGATAACCGTAGCATATGCCGCACCCTTTACGCCCATTTGCGGAAGTCCGAACAATCCGTAAATCATTATCGGGTCAAGAATTATATTTATAACCGCACCCGTTATTTGTGCAGCAGTCGAATACAGCGACAGTCCCGTTGCCTGAAGCATTTTTTCAAATATTGAAAAGAACACAATACCCATCGATATTACACTGCAGATACGCAAATAATCCGTTGCCATATCGTATATCTGTGAATTTGTTGTCTGTGTACCTATGTATACACCGACTCCGAAAATTCCGAATATAAGGCAAAGCACATATATGATTATCGCCAAAAACATCGCATTTCCGCCTACTCTTGCCGCCTTTTTACTGTCACCCATACCAAGACATCTCGATAAAAGTGCATTCGTTCCCACTCCCGTACCTATGCTTACCGCCACCATAAGCATTTGTATCGGAAATGCAAGCGTCAAAGCGTTTAATGCCATTTCTCCCGTACCTTGCATATTTGATACAAACGCACTGTCCACAATGTTATAAACCGCTTGCAATACCATTGATATTATCATAGGTGCTCCAAGCGTCAGCATTAGTTTGTTTACAGGCATTGTCCCCATTTTGTTAATTGATTTTTCCATATCGTTATCCTCCTAAAATTATTGAGCAAAAAAATAAAGCGTAAATCCATAAATCTGGATTTACGCTTTTCGCCACTCGACTACTCGAATTATACCTCATATAAAGCTAAAAAGTCAAGATATTTTTTAAAATCCCAACGGAATTTTGAACAGAATAAATGCCATTAACAGCAATGTCCACGATACCATAAATATAACCGAATACGGAATCATCATTGATATTAAGTTACCTGCCGTAAATTCCGGTTTATACTTTCGCATATACATGAGCACCACTCCCGCATACGTCATAAGCGGTGTTATGATATTCGTTGACGAATCGGCAATTCTGTATGCAGCCGCGACAACGTCCGGCGTCATTGAGCTGTTTACACGGTATAGCATCGGCACAAAAATCGGTCCGAGCAACATCCATTTTGAACTCAATCCGCCGACAAACAGATTAATAAATCCTGTTATCAATATAAAGCCGATTATAAGCAATATCGGCGAATTTGACGCACCAACCGTCTGCAAGCCCATTGCTCCGATATACGTTATATACGTTCCCAAGTTTGTATAAGTCAAAAGTGACAGGAAATTATAGCTGAAGAACGTCAAAACAATCGCATATCCCATTGTACCGATTTGCTTGGACATAGCTCCGACCATATCGCTGAGTTTTCTGAACTTACCCACAGCATATCCGTAAAACATTCCCGGGACAAAGAATATGAATGTAATTATCAATATGATGTTATCAAGAAACGGTGTTACGGTTTTACCTGTTTCGTCAACGTATGACGAAAGCGGTCCGAATCCAAGCAATGCCACTGCTGCAAGTGCTGTCAAAAGTCCCGCACCCGACCACCAAAGTGCTCTTTTTTCTTTATCCGAAACAACAAATTCACTTACATTTATATCTGACGGAATTATATATTTCTGTTTTTCAAATTTAGGTTTTACAAACTTTATTGTAACAAATCCGCCTATTATTACAAGCATTACCGTTGACGCAAGCATAAAATAATAGTGCATTGTCACAGGATTTATCGCTTTTCCGAGATACGAAACGAACGGTATATTCTGACTGCTTGCAAAAGCCTCCGCATTTGTACCGATTATAACGTCAACAACCGTTGCCGGTATCAAATTTGCACTGAATCCTGCACTTACGCCTGCAAACGCCGCCGCCATACCTATAAGCGGATTTTTTCCTATACCGACATATAAAAGTCCGGCAAGCGGTATCAAAATCAAATATCCCGCATCTGTCGCAATATTACTCATTATTCCGAGAAATACAAGCACAAACGGCAGCAGCTTATCCGATATATTTGTACCCATACGTCTTATAAGTGCCGACAAAAGTCCCGATTCTTCCGCTATGCCTATACCAAACATTACTATTAATATAGTACCTACTATACCTCCGGCATATCCGAGCCAATTATCAAGTATCGCATTTGAGAATATCCACCTTATATTTTCGGCAGTGAACATATTTTTAATCTCATAACTCACACTTGTACCGTCAGCCGAAGTCATAGAGAATGTATTTCCTCCGAATATCCCCGTTACAACAAGTACCAATATATAAAGCAATATAAAAATTATAACAGGGTCAGGTATTTTCTGTCCGAGTTTTTCAATTATTCCGATTTTATCTTTTTTACGCAAAACAAAAATCACTCCCTTCTGTATGATACTATACCATACGGGAGTGATTTAATTCAACGAACAATATATGCCAAAAGCTATTTGATAACTATTGTCTTGATGATTTGATTTTGAACAGGTACATCGTCCATACCCATATCAGTTAGTGAATGAGTTTCGGTTTCCGCAATTTTATCCACATATTCCATACCCGATGTCACCTTACCGAATGACGCATACTGACCGTTAAGCGACGGACTGTCTTGGTGCATAATAAAGAACTGACTTGACGCACTGTCCATACTTATCGCCGTTCTTGCCATTGATATAACACCTCTTTCGTGAGGTATCATATTAAAACTTCCGTTTTGCAAGAATTCACCTGTTATTGTATCCGTTTCGTGCTGTGTCATATCGGTATCATAGCCGCCGCCCTGAATCATAAAGTCCTTTATAACTCTGTGGAACACAAGCCCGTCATAGAAATTTTCATTTGCAAGTTTAACAAAATTTGCAACCGTTTTCGGTGCAATATCCGGATAAAGTTCAAGCTCAATATTACCGCCGTCCTCAAGTTGAATTTCAGCTCTTACAATATTTCCCGTATCATCCGCATAATTTTTATATGCGTCATATTTTTCGGCAAAAGCCTTTTCATATGATTCAAATTTCTTTGCAAGTCCTTCTTCTACATTTTTCTTTGTGTAGTCGATTGTAACGGTTGATGTACCGCCGTCCCAATTAACCGTTGCGCCGAACATTTCCGATATTGCTCTTAGCGGTACCATTGTGTAGTCATTCATTATAGTCGGTGATACGTCCATTACAGTTGTATCTTCAAGCGCAGTTGCTGAAGTTTTAAATGCGTGGTCTTTGTCAATCCAAGTAAAATACAGATTACTTCCGTCACAAAGTGTTATACCCTTTGTATCTGCGTCCCACGACACGTCACAGCCAAGTGCCTCCGAAACGTCTCTAAGAGGTACGAGTGTTCTTTCTTCAACAATTACAGGTGCCATTTCGGGATGAATTTCCTCACCGTTTACCTTTACCGTAATATCACTCGCCTGTACTGTCGGAACCATTGCCATTGTCACCGTCATTATTGACGCCAACATTAAGCTTAACTTTCTCATTCTTATTTCTCCTTTTCTTACTCTTAAATTCTTCAATCATTTTTTGTGTTTCTTCAATTTCCTCTGTTGTTTTCATAAGCGGAATAAAACTTTTCGCAATCTTTCCTTTACCTCTGTGCTTTATGTAAAGTATTCCGATAATCGAAAATACAACCGCACCGATACAGTTTACCATAAGGTCTTTCATTGTATCGATTATTCCGACATCAAGATACCCTCCCTCTATAACGTACTGTCCTCCGTTATAGTTCACAATCGTACTTGTTATGCCGTTTAAGCTGACTGTGCCGTTAAGTCCGTTCGGGTTAAGCGTTGCGGAATGTATTGCATTCACGATAAAATCTTTCTGCATATCCATTCCGAAAATTTGGTCCATACCAAACTCAAAGAACTCCCAAACAACTCCGACCGTCATAGAAAAACAAAATGCCACGAACGCTACAAAAAACGGTGACATATTAATATGAAATCTCGGGTCTTGATTTAAAATATCAATAAGTGCAAAGCCTATCGCCGCCATTATAAATCCGTTAATTGTATGGAGTATAGTGTCCCAATACGGAAAAATCGTATAAAAACTTTGTATCTCACCGAGTATTTCCGCCGCGAATATGAATAGTAAAATTACAACTTCAAGCATTGTCGGTAATTTTATGTTCAATTTTAAGTCTACAAATCTCGGAATGTTAAATAAAACCAAAGTTAGCAGACACAGAAATACATTATAGAAATTTCTGTTGAATATTTCCGCTACCATTGTTAAAACAACCAGAATTTGAAGAACAAGCAACAGTACAAACCTACCTTTTTTTCCGATCCTCTTCATAATATATTCTCCTTTAACAATAATATAGATTATTATATCATAATCCGACATTTTTTTCAATAAAAATGTTTACAGTATGTTCACTTTTTGCAGGGTAATATTTACTGTACAAAATTTGTTTTTTGTGATATAATAAGTAAATAGAATTGATTGAACGATTTTTAGGAGCGTGTTATTATGAAAAAAAGCGATCTTACAAAACTTATTGCAATCGGTGCGGCTGTAACAGCGGCTGCCGCCACTACTGCGATTGTTATTTCAAAGCACAAAAAACACAAAACAATGCTTGCAGAACACACAAAAACTCTTACGAAAAAGCAGGCATATATCACAGGCGGAGGACTTTCCGCATTTGCGTCAGCACTTTATCTTGTGCGTGACTGCGGTTTCACTCCGGAGAATATTCATATATTTACAAACGGTACTCGCGACTGCGGCAACAACGAAACAGGCTTTATCTGCCGTCGCGGAAAAACTATAAGCATCAAAGACAGTATGAATTTCTTTGACCTTATCAGCGATGTTGATTCTTTGGATATTCCTGATTTGACGGTATGCGATGAAATACTTAATATTTATCGTGCAAATATTTATCCGCGAAGTGTGACTTTGATTGATCAAGACAAGAACGTTATAGACAGTTCAAAAATCAAGATTTCAAAATCACACAGAAACGCAATACTTGCACTTATACAGTCAAAACGTTCGCAAATTCAGTCTGCGTCGATATTTGACGTTATGGACAGCGATTTCTTCCTTTCACCGTTCTGGAAACTTATTTCCGCATTATACGGTTTTACCGAAGAATCAAGTGCATATGAATTTGTAAACTGTATTGCAAATATGGATAATATGCTTTCGGGTATCATTCCGAATGATTTTGACAGATACGAAGAAATTGTCAACCCTCTAAAAGAGCATTTGAAGAAAATCGGTGTTGACATAAGAGAAAATGCGGTTGTTACCGATATTGATTTTGAAAACGACAATGCCGACTCAATTCACTTTACGGACGGTGCAACAAGAAAGACTTTCTATCTTAATGACGGCGATATTTGTATTATGCCTACCGATGAAATGGCTGACTGCGAATCTTTCGGCAGTTTCAACGAACCTGCTCCGAAACTTTATTCAAAGCCGTTTGAACTTTGGGAAAAGCTTGCTGAAAAGCACCCGTCATTCAAGTCACCTGACTTGTTCTTTGATGAATTTGAGGGTAATATGTCAGAGGAATTTACAATTACTCTTTCAAACAAACTTTTGCCTGAGCTTATCGACAAAGTTACTTGCGGTGCCTTAGGTCGCAACGGTATTATCGTGCTTGACGATTCAAATTGGAAAATGACAGTTTGTGCGGTACCGTCAACTTATTTTAAAGACCAAAGCGAAGATATTACAGTTTTGTGGGGCTGTGCTATGCGACCTAATTGTGACGGTGACAGAAGCGGTAAAACTATGACTGAATGCAGCGGTGCCGAAATTTTATATGAACTTGTTTCATGCTTTAACCTTGATGAAGTTTGGGACGATATTTGCGAAACGGTAGTAAACGTAATTCCTTGCCACAGACGTTACGGTACATCATATTTATCACCTGTTAATTCAAAACTTGAAATAATTCCGACAGGTATAAAGAATTTTGCGGTTTCCGGCGATTTTGCCGAATCGGATAACGATACAGTATTCTCGGAAGAATATATCGTTTCAACCGCACGCACCGCATCATATAAACTTATGAAAACAAACAGAAAAATGTTTGAAAGTAAACCGAAATCATTCAGAGAAGTAAAAAAATCTTTAAAAAACTTGGTAAAATAATTTGTTTTTAAGGTTATTTTAAGGTTTCAATATTATAATACAGTTAAAGAATTGATAATTATTAAATCAATTCACGATAATTTTTTCATTTTTTTCTTCATAAAAAAGCAGAGCCATTAAGGCTCTGCTTTTTTGTGCTGTTATAAATTTATATGTTCTTCGGAACAGGCTCACCGAATATCGGAAGTCCGTTTTCATCATATTCAAACACTTTCGCTCTTGCGTGGCGGTTGTTATCGTGAAGCGGATCGCCTTTGATTTCCTTATAGTTTCGGCTGTGATATATAAGCACGTCTTTATCGTTATCGGTCGTGAAACAGTTATGTCCAGGTCCGTACTGCTTATTCTCCTCGCTAGTTTTAAATACAGGCTTGTCGCTCTTATGCCACGACTTTATATCAAGCAAATCGCTGTTTTCATCAGCCCAAAGCATTCCCATACAGTATCTCCAACCTGTATCGGACGCCGAATATGTAACGATAACTTTACCGTTTCTGACAAGTACCGCCGGGCCTTCGTTCACTTTAAATCCCTGCACTTCCCAATCATACTCCGGTGTTGTAAGAATCATCGGCTTTGTTGCAAGAGTCCAAGGATTTTTCATTTTTGCAATATACACGTCAGATACATCTGCAGGCTCTGTCTTTTGCGCCCAAAGTACATATTGTTCGCCCTTATGTATAAATGTGGTCATATCAAGTGAAAAACTTTCCACTCCCACATCAATTCTGCCCTTTTCAATCCACTTACCCGTCATAGGATTTTCGTCCTCGCACATAAGCAGATACGGTCTGATTTCCCATACGTCTTTTGCGTCACCGGCGGTGAAATAAATATACCACACACCGTCTATATAATGAAGTTCAGGCGCCCAAATATGTGAGCCCATTTCACCTGTCGGATGCTTTTTCCACACTACTTCCGAATCAACTGTCAAAAGTCCGTTAAGAGTCTTTGCACGTCTTATCTCAATACAGTCATACTGTGGCATTGTACCTGTGAAATAGTAATATCCATCAGTATGCAGATACACAAACGGATCTGCCCGCTGATACACCAAAGGACTGTTATATTCATATTTCTTATCCATATTATTTTCTCCGTTTCGCTTTTATATTATCTATTATAATAGATTACAACGGTTTTGTAAATAATTATTTTTGAAATTGTCTGCCTGTATTGTCTATCACATAATTATCTTTGTAAATAAGTTCCGACACGGTTACAAATTCATATTTGCACTCCAATGCCTCCAAAATTTTCGGCAGAATTGCCGCCGTATTCTTTGTGCCGTTATGCAAAAGAATTATGTCGCCGTTTTGCGTGCGTCTGACACTTCTTTCATATATATCCTGTGTCTCCGCGTCACCGTAATCAATTCCGTCCACCGACCACTGAATATACATTCTTCCGCTATCCTCCGCCGCTTTCACGACAGTGTTATTATATCCTCCTGACGGCGCACGCATAAGGTACGGTCTTTCACCGGTTATGCTTTCAACAATTCCGTCACATTTATCAAGGTCGGCTGTAATCGCCTCTGCCGACATTTTCGTATAATCCGCGTGATTATATGAATGATTGCCGATTTCATGTCCCCTGTCATAAATTTTCTTCAAACTTTCGGAATACTTTTCAGCCCAATCACCCACAACGAAAAATGTCGCCTTGCAATTATACTTGTCCAACGTATCAAGAATTGAGTCAATATCATCATCGTTCCACGCACAGTCAAATGTCAGTGCAATTTTATTGTCGTCCCTCTCCACGCTGTAAATCGGAATTTCTCTGCCGTTTACATTAAACACGCTTACCGCTCTTGAAGTCGTAAACCTAATTATCGGTATAACCGCAAAAATCAGTAATGCTATTATAATATTCTTTAATTTAATAACATAAAAATTCAAAATGCCGACCTCCTAAAATATATCTGCTTAATATATCTTATTCGTGTCGGCATATGTTTATGACATCACAAAAGCCATGATGGAAGTTTATTTTTCTTTTCTTCTTTCTTTTCCTCGATCGGTTTTGTTTCTTCTGTTTTCTCGATTTTAATTTCAGTCTTTTTAACCTTTGTCACGTCCTTTTTCTTCGGTGCGGTTCTCTTAGGTTTTGCCTGCTTTTTCGGTGTATCGTTTTCTAAATTTTTGATACATTCTGCTATTTCTTCATCAGTTTCAAGAGGCTCACTTTTAAATCTGTCCGTAAAAAGCTTGCCCTCTCTTTCGTGCGTTCTGTTGAAATATCTCGCATAGCTTGTCGTGACAGGTTTCATTGTCATTGAAATTCCCTTTTCACCCTCTTTTACAACAAGACGAATTTCCGACTTTGTAAGATAATAGCTATGTACAATACCCGTTGCGAAATTCTTTTCAAGAATTTCAACAAACATTTTTTTATCCTCGTCTGTCACAAAAAGTTCATTGCCTTTCAGCGTAATATAATAATTACCGCTTTTACTTATCTCTCTTGCCTTTCTTGCCATTTAGTGTCCCTCCTTTTCTTACATTATAACACATTTTCGGAAGGGACACTAAAACATTTTGATTACAATTTAAAGACAAGTTGGTTATAAATACAGGCAATACGGAATAGTTATATCGTATAAAACAGAGGAGGTATAAAAATGCAGACATACCACAATAAAACCGTACAGCAAACCGCCGAATTGCTCGGTACGGATATAAAAACAGGGCTTACACATGACGAGGTAAAGAAACGACTTCACCATTACGGCAAAAACGAACTTATCGAAAAAAAGAAAAAGAACATATTTATAAAATTCCTTGAACAATTTAATGATTTTATGATAATTATACTTCTTTCCGCCGCTGCGGTATCATTTATAACGTCAATTATGCAAGGTGACGCGGATATAACAGAACCTGTAATAATTCTTGCAATCGTCATATTAAACGCATTGCTCGGAGTTATTCAAGAAAAACGTGCCGAAAAAAGTCTTGAGGCTTTAAAGAAACTATCATCACCCCATGCCTGTGTACTCAGAAACGGCAATGAGCTTAATATTCCTGCCGCGAACGTTGTTCCCGGTGATATACTTATAATATCGGCAGGCGATCTTGTTGCCGCAGACTGCCGTCTTGTCACATCTAACAACCTCACAACAGACGAATCCTCTCTTACCGGCGAATCTGTAAACGCCGAAAAAGACGCATCGGTTGTACTTGAAGAATTCACTGCACTTGGGGACAGAAAAAATATAATCCTTTCTTCCACCTCCGTAACAGGCGGAAAAGCCACCGCGATAGTTACGGGTACGGGAATGAATACGGAAGTCGGACACATTGCGAATATGCTCCTTGATGATGAAACACCGCAGACACCACTTCAGCTAAAACTTGCCGATACAGGCAAAACGCTCGGTATTGCCGCACTTTTCGTATGCCTTGTTATTTTTATTGTCGGCCTGTTCCGTCATCTTCCGCCGTTTGATATGTTTATGACAGCCGTTTCTTTGGCGGTTGCCGCAATACCTGAGGGACTTCCGGCAATAGTTACGATTATGCTTGCAATCGGCGTAATGCGTATGTCAAAACATAACGCAATAGTACGAAACCTTCCGTCTGTCGAAACGCTCGGCAGTGCGTCCGTAATATGCTCCGACAAAACAGGCACTTTAACGCAAAATAAAATGACTGTAACTTCATTTTATACGTACGATGAAAAAAAGCTGATACGACTTTGTTCGATGTGTTGCGACTGTGATGAGGGACACAAAAGTCCGACAGAAAGTGCAATACTCGCCGCCGCAAAAAAACACGGTTTTGACAAGTCCGTACTTGACAAAAAATACAGACGTATTGACGAAATTCCTTTCGACTCGACACGCAAACGAATGACTACAATGCACAGGGACATAAAAGGTTATAAAACAATAATAAAGGGTGCATTGGAATTTGTACTTCCGCTATGCACCGATATTTATAACGGTCAAAAGGCTATTCCGCTTACTTCACAGAGCAAGCGAAAAATTGTATCCGAAAATTCAAAAATGACTTCGGACGGTTTGCGTGTAATCGCGGTTTGTTATCGTGATGATTACACAAAGACAGCTATCAACGAAAATAATATGGTATTTATCGGTCTTATCGGCATTGAAGACCCGCCGCGAAAAGAGGCAAAGCAATCTGTAGAACTTTGTAAAAGAGCAGGTATTCGTCCTGTTATGATAACAGGCGATCACGCAGAAACGGCTTTATCTGTTGCGAAAAAAATCGGAATTGCGGACGATAATTCAAAGGTTATGACAGGCGATATTCTTGAAAAAATATCGGACAACGAACTTGCACTCACAATAAATCAATACAACATATTTGCACGCGTTACTCCGAGTCATAAAATGAAAATTGTAAAAGCGCTTAAAGCCAACGGTGAAATTGTCGCAATGACAGGTGACGGTGTAAATGACGCGCCTGCACTTTCCGCCGCCGATATTGGATGCAGTATGGGCATAACAGGTACGGACGTTGCAAAATCAGCATCCGATATGGTGCTTACGGACGATAATTTTGCTACTATTATATATGCAGTCCGTGAGGGCAGAAGTATTTTTTCAAACATCAAAAAAGCGGTACAATTTTTGCTTTCAAGCAACATAGGCGAAATTCTGACCGTATTTTCGGGTATTATGTTTGGTTGGTCGTCACCGCTTACCGCTATACAGCTTTTATGGGTAAATCTTGTTACCGACTCACTTCCTGCAATCGCTTTAGGACTTGACACTCCCGACAGAGATATAATGGATAAACTGCCGCGTTCACCGAAAAAAGGTTTATTTGCCGACGGACTTTGGCTGACAATTATATTTGAGGGCTTGATGATAGGTGCACTCGCACTTTTGGCATTCACCATAGGTGCAAACATCTTCGGCGGTATTACAGCAGGTCGTACAATGGCATTTGCGGTGCTTAGTATTTCTCAGTTGGTACACGCATTTAATATGAGAAGTGAACATTCCGTTTTTAAAGCAGGCATATTTAAGAATCCTTACCTTGTGCTTTCACTGATTTCGGGACTTATTTTAGAGGTGTCAGTAATTTCCGTTCCGTACCTTGCAAACATTTTCGGAGTTGTTCCTCTTAATGCTATGGGCTGGATTGTTGTAACGGTGCTGTCCGTTATGCCGCTTATAATCGTTGAGCTTCAAAAGTTTGTCAGCTCGTTTGTATGGCGAAAGGACTGATATATGAATTTAAGCAATTTAAAGAAAAACGAATCTGGCGTTATATCCGCAATACGGTTAAGCGGTTCAATTAAACGCCGTCTTTCCGATATGGGAATGACGCTCGGTGCAACCGTAAAAATGCTTAGATTAGCACCGCTCGGCGATCCTGTCGAATTTCGTGTACTCAACTGTAACATAGGTATACGGAAAAAGGACGCCGAAAAAATTTTTATTCACAAGGTGGTGAAATGAATGTTCGATACAAAAACAGTCGTTGCCCTTGTCGGCAATCCGAATTGCGGAAAAACAACTCTTTTTAACGAACTCACAGGCAGTAATTATGATGTCGGCAACCGCATAGGCGTTACTGTTGAGAGCAAAAAAGGCATATGCCGTTACAACAAAAATATGCTTATAGTCGATCTTCCGGGTATCTATTCCCTTTCGCCGAACAGTGCGGAGGAAATTATAACGCACGACTTTATTATAAATGAAAAGCCCGATTTAATACTCAACATAGTTGACGCAACCAACCTTGAACGCAATCTCTACCTTACAACACAGCTTGCCGAAACAGGTGTGCCTATGGTAATCGCACTGAATATGGCGGACGCAGTTAAGAAAAACGGTTTTGAAATTAATGCAAATATGTTGACAAAACGTCTTAATATACCGTCTGTTCCGATTTCGGCAAGCAAATGTATCGGGATTGAAAAACTCATAAAAGAATGTAACTTAGGCGGTAATACCCAAAATCAAATTAAATACAATGCGGAAATTGAAAGAGCAATTTCCGCATTATGCTTAAAAAATAAAATAAGCCGTTTTTACGCCATACAACTTACAGAAAAAAATGATACCGAAACACATATAGCACAAGCTCGCTACAAATTCATAAAATCGGTTGCAGCCGACTGCATAAAAATAATCGGTCAAAACAGACAATTCCTTCTAACCGAAAAAATAGATTCAATCGCTATGCACCCACTGTTTGCGATACCGATTTTTATACTTGTAATGTTTTGTGTTTTTCAGATAACTTTCGGAACATTCGGCTCAATGCTGTCTGATATGCTCGATACCCTGTTTAATGTTCAATTTGCAAATATGCTTGAAAATATTTTAATATCAGCCGAAGTCGGTGCATTTTTCAAAGGACTTTTACTTGACGGAATAATATCCGGAATAGGCAGTGTCATAACATTTTTTCCGCAGATAATGCTGTTATTTTTATTCCTTTCCTTTCTTGAAGATTCGGGATATATGGCACGAACGGCTTTTATTATGGACAAACTTTTTATAAAAATCGGTCTTTCGGGCAAGTCGTTTGTACCTATGATAATGGGATTTGGGTGCAGTGTTCCTGCGACAATGGCAGTCAGAACGCTTGACAACGAACGTGACAGAAAACTGACAATGCTGTTGATACCGTTTATGTCGTGCGGTGCAAAAATGCCGGTTTATGCGGTATTTACAGCGGCACTGTTTCCGAATAATGCAGGTATCGTCACATTCAGTTTATACATTTTAGGGATAGCTTTAGGGGTAATTTCGGGATTGATTTTGTCAAATACGGTATTCAAAGGCGATGAACCGCCTTTTGTACTTGAACTTCCACCCTACCGAATGCCGACTTTCAAATCGACATTTAATCATATGTGGGATAAAGTCAAGGACTTCCTTACAAGAGTAGGTACTGTAATTTTGCTTGCAAGTATAATCATCTGGCTTTTGGAAAATCTTGATTTTCATTTGCATTTAACCGCTGACAGCGAATACAGCATTATCGGCACTTTAGGAAAACTTATCGCACCGATATTTAAACCTTGCGGATTCGGTAATTGGAAAGTTGCGGTAAGCCTTATTTCAGGTTTTGCCGCAAAAGAGGCAGTCGTGTCAACTATGTCAATCCTATACGGAGCATACAACACCGCCGACCTTGTATCGTGCCTTACGACTTCATTCACTCCCCTGTCGGCATATTCGTTTTTAACGTTTGTACTGCTTTATGTGCCTTGTATCGCCGCAGTGTCAACACTCCGCAGTGAACTCAACTCACGAAAATTAACCGCATTTTCGGTATTATATCAGCTTTCTGTTGCGTGGATAATGTCAACGCTTGTATTCCAAATCGGTAATTTATTTGTATAGACTTCACAAAATTAAATTTTTTTATGTTAGCTATTGCAAATTAAAGTGATTTAGGTTATAATAAAGGCATAATTTAATTGATATTAATTTTCGAAACCAAAGAGGGTTTTAGAAACAGTAATGTTTCTATACCCTCTTTATTTTTTTATTAGTTTGCGGACAGAAAGGCTATGGTGATTAATATGTTAGTTGATAATGATATTTGTATCTCAAGCGCACTGGAAGATTATCTTGAATCAATATATGAAATTTCAAAGCAAAAGACGAGTGTGCGCATAACGGATATTGCCCTTGCACTCAAAATATCAAAACCAAGTGTGAACAGAGCGGTAAATACTCTAAAAAAGCAAGGTCTTGTTTCTCACGAGCCTTACGGCGATATAATTCTTACGGAAAAGGGTTTTGAGCTCGGTGAAGCAGTATATCACCGTCATACGATGATTAAAAAATTCCTTGTAAATGTTCTTCATATTCCCGAAGATGATGCCGAAAAAGAGGCTTGCCAAATTGAGCATAATATAAGCCAAAATACAGTTGAAAAAATGAAAAGTTTTATGGAAAACTAAAAAGGAGTACCGAAAATGAACTCATCGACGTACATTTGTACGTTAGAGTTTATTTTCACAAAAAGTGCAAAGGCAAGCCGTATATCAAAGATAGGCTTGCCTTTGTTTATAATATCCGTAAATTAAATTCAAATATAAAATAATATTTTGCACTGTTCGGACAATTTATCGACCTCCTGAATTTATAAATCTCTTTCGTGCATTAAACCCTTCATATAATCGTCCATTGCGTCTGCAACTTGCTTTGAATACGCAACCGCCTCAACAACCGTTTTCGCACCGCGGACAACATCGCCCGACGCAAAAATACCGTCACGCGTAGTTTCTCCGAACGTGTTTGTTACAAGCAAACCTTTTTCATTAACTTCCAAGCCTGTCGTTGTTGAAACAATTCTGTCCTTCGGGCCTTGACTTATCGCAATAATCGTTGAATCTGCCTGATAAAGATTTTCCGTCCCTCTTATCGGCGAAAGATTTCCTTTTCCGTCACATTCAAGTTCAACAAATATAACTCCGTCATCTACAATTTCCACAGGCTCAACGTGTACCACAAATTCTACACCGTCAATCTTTGCATAATCCACTTCACGCTGACTTGCTGCCAAATGGTCACTTCTTGAAAATACCGTAACCTTTTTAGCACCGTGTCTTAAAGCAGTTCTTGCAACGTCCATTGCCGAGTTACCCGCACCGATAATATTAACAGTATCGCCAAGTCTGTAAACATCGGGATTGGTAAGATAATTAATCGCATAATGCACATTTCCGAGCGTTTCGCCTTTTATATGAAGTGTGTTCGGTTTCCATACACCTGTACCGATAAATATTGCACTGTAACCGTCACGGAACATATCGTCAACGCTTATAGTCGTACCTATTGCCGTATTCGGTCTGATTTTAATACCAAGCTCAATCAACTTTTCCTTATATCTTTCCAAAATTGATTTCGGCAATCTGAATTCGGGAATACCATATCTCAACACACCGCCTATTTTTTCTCTTGATTCAAATATCGTAATATCATATCCACGCTGTGCAAGTATTACCGCAATGGTTATACCGGCAGGACCTGAGCCGATTATACCTGCTTTCAAGCCGTTTTTTTCAATCCCCGAAAAACCAAGTTTATCAAAATAGTTTTCGGAAATATAATTTTCAATACTGCTTATATGAACCGGTGAACCTTTTCTGTTCAAAACGCAATGTCCCTCACATTGATTTTCATGATTACATATAAGCGAACAGACGATTGAAAGCGGATTATTCTCAAACACCATCTCGCCGGCTTGATTTATATCCCCCTCTAAAAACGTATGTATCATATCCGGTATCGGTGTATGTATCGGACATCCCTCTCTGCACATAGGTTTCTTACAGTTCAAGCATCTTTTTGCTTCATTAATAACGTGTATCGCCATTTCATATTTCCTTTCTGCAATATATTTACTAATTTGATTTTAACATATTTTATGTGGATATTCAACAGTTCAAATAATAAATTTTGTTGACAATTTGTTAATTTTTTCTCAATTACAAATTTCGACTTAATACTACATTCCTTATCCTTGAAAATACACCGTTTTAGTGATAAAATTATATTGTTTACTTGACAATTTACAAATTAAGTTGTATAATAACTTTATCGCTTTAGCACAATAAAGTTAAAATTCAAAAATATATTGAAAGGATTAGTTTTATGTCTAATTGGAAATTGCATACACCGAACGGTGTAAATGATATACTGCCGGACGAATGTGCAGTAAAAAAAGAAATCGAATCAACAATATGGTCTGTTTTTTCTTCAATCGGTTACAAAGAAGTTGAAACACCTACATTTGAATATTACGACTGCTATTTAGGTCTTAGCGGTCAGATTTCACAAGAGCATATGTTCAAGTTTTTTGACGAGCAAGGACGTATTCTTGCACTAAGACCGGACTTTACAACATCAATCGCCCGTATGGCGGCAACAAAGGTTGCAAATTCGGACAAGCCTCAGCGCTACCTATACACAGGCAACGTATACAGAGTTGAGCAAACGCAAGGTGCACGTCAAAGAGAATTTACGCAAAGCGGTATCGAGCTTATCGGCTCATACTCACCTTCCGCAGACGCTGAAGTTATTTCAGCAGCTATGGAGGCTGTTCTTGCGGTAGGTATTGAAGAATTTTCAATGGAAATCGGTCAGATTGCATTCTTTAACGGACTTGTAAAGCAAGCAGGACTTGACGAACAATCTATCGAAAAACTTCGTGAACGTATTGATTCAAAAGACTCTGTCGGTATTAAGACAATTACAGACAAACTTGATATTGATGACAACATCAAAAATCTTATGATTGACTTGCCTTACCTTTTCGGCGGTGAAGAGGTTTTCAAAAAGGCTTATGTTGACGGTCTTAACGAAGAATCCAAAAACGCACTTGACAACTTAAAGCGTATATATGAGCTTTTGTGTCTGTACGGTTTTGAAAAGTACGTTTCTATTGACCTTGGTATGCTTGAAAGTATCGACTACTACACAGGCTCAATCTTTAAGTGCTACACACACGGTGTCGGCTTCCCTATTTGTGCCGGCGGACGTTACGATAATCTTATGGGACAATTCGGCGACAATAAAGGTGCAGTCGGTGCGGCAATCGGTATAAACAGACTTATTTCCGTACTAAGCGACAAGGAAGTACATGATGTTTCCGCATCACTTGTTTTTGCCGAAAAGAATGCCGAAGGCATTGCCTATGACATTGCATACAATCTTCGTGTAAACGGCTGCCTTGTTGAAATGTATATCGGTGATGGCGATTATAAAGCAGCAGAGGAATATTCAAAAGGTAAAAATATCGGTGCAATGCTTAGAGTTTTCCCTAACGGTCAGCTTATGATTAATGATTTTGCAAAACACGAAATTATAGAAACAACCGCAAATGAGTTTTTAGGCTACTATGACGAATCTATGATGTTTGACGAACATGACCATTGCGGCTGCGGCTGTGACCATGACCACGAGCATGAACATCACCACGACCACTGCGACTGCGGTCATGAACACTGATTTTAGAGAGGAAGAGATTATAATGAGATATTTAACAGTTGCTCTTGCAAAGGGCAGACTTGCCGAACTTGCAATGGAATTATTTATTTCAATCGGAATGGATTGTTCCGAAATGAAAGAAAAAACAAGAAAACTTATTTTCACTGACGAAAAAAACAAGATGAAATTTATCCTTGTAAAAGCGTCTGACGTTCCTACTTACGTTGAATACGGTGCGGCTGACATCGGTATCGTCGGTAAGGACACACTTTTGGAAGAAAGCCGTAACCTATATGAAATGGTTGATTTGGGATTCGGAAAATGTAAAATGGCTGTATGCGGTCCGAAAGAATTAAAAGGTAAGCTTGGCACTATGACAAATCTTCGTGTTGCGTCAAAGTATCCGCACATTGCAATGAAATATTTTCAAGACGACAAAGGTCAGACTATTGAAATTATAAAGCTAAACGGCTCTGTTGAGCTTGCTCCGCTTGTCGGACTTTCGGACGTCATTGTCGATATTGTCGAAACAGGTAAAACACTTTACGAAAACGGTCTTGACGTTCTTGAGGACGTATGCCCTCTAAGTGCACGTTTTGTTGTAAACAAGGTTAGTATGAAAATGGAAACAGAACGTATTATGAATATTGTAAAACAGTTTGAGGAGAGAATTACAAAATGAGAATTTACCCTGCGATTGATATAAAAGACGGTAAATGCGTGAGATTGTTCAAGGGACAATTTTCGGACGTTACCGTATACGGTGACTCCCCTGCCGAAATGGCTAAAAAATGGGAAAGTCTTGGCGGTGAATATATCCACGTTGTCGACCTTGACGGTGCTTTAAAAGGTCATGGCGTAAATGCCGCAAAAATCAAAGAAATATGCGAAAGCGTCAATGTTCCCGTACAAACGGGCGGCGGTATTCGTACTATGGAGGATATTGAGGCAAAACTTGCCTGCGGTATTGACAGAGTAATCATAGGTACAAAAGCCGTTTCAGACAGTGAATTTGTTAAACGTGCCGTTGATAAATACGGCAAAAAAATCGTTATCGGTATTGACGCAAAAGACGGTATGGTTGCTATCGAGGGTTGGGAAAAAACAAGCGATTTTACCGCTGTTGAATTTGCAAAGAAAATGGTAAATATCGGCGTACAGACAATCGTTTATACGGATATTGCAACCGACGGTACACTTGCCGGTCCTAACGTAAACGCAATGGCTGAAATGGCAAGTGCGGTAAATGCCGATATTATCGCTTCGGGCGGTGTCGGAAGTCTTGACCACATCAAGTCACTTGTTACAACAGGTGTTGAGGGTGTTATCGTTGGTAAGGCACTTTATACGGATAAGGTTGACTTAACCGAAGCTATCAAGGCGGTAAAATAACAGGAAAGGCTGAATAATATGAAAAAGGTAGTAAGTCTTACAAGGCGTGCTATTGAACAGTATAATATGATTGAGGACGGCGATAAAATTGCCGTCGGTGTTTCCGGCGGTAAGGACAGTCTTGTACTGCTTAATGTGCTTGCGGAACTTTCGCGATACTATCCGAAAAAATTTACCGTTATGGGATTGACTTTGGATATGGGATATGATGCCGATTATTCAAAAGTACAAAAAATGTGTGATGATTTGGGCGTTGAATATAAGGTTAAGAAAACAAATATTAAAGAGATTATTTTTGATATACGAAAAGAATCCAATCCTTGCTCATTGTGTGCAAAAATGCGCCGCGGTGCGTTAAATGATATGGCAATCGAAAACGGCTGCAATAAAGTTGCACTCGGTCATCATAATGATGATGTGCTTGAAACATTCTTCCTTAGCCTTATGCACGAGGGCAGAATACATTGTTTTTCGCCTGTTACATATCTCGACCGCACTGATATGTATCAAATCAGACCTATGATTTACGTTCGCGAACGTGATATTAGGGGTGTGGTTAAAAATTATGATATTCCCGTTGTTCACAATCCTTGTCCTGCTGACGGATATACGCAACGTCAATATATGAAAGATCTTATTAAACGTCTTGAAAAGGAAATGTATCCCGGACTTAGAAAAAGACTTTTCAGAGCAATTCAAGACAGTGCAATAGACGGTTGGAGCGATTATACAAAATAAGGACGGTCATTGACCGTCCTTATTTTTTTCCACCACTCCGTCACTTCGTGCCACCTCTCCTCAAAGAGAGGCTTTTTGTATGGCTCCCATTGAGGGGTGCTGTCGACGCAGTCGACTGTAGGGTGGCTTTCTTATGCTTTATGCTTTATGCTTTTGCCACCACTCCGTCACTTCGTACTACCTCTCCTCAAGGAGAGGCTTTTTGTATGGCTTCCCTTAAGGGGAGTTGTCGACATAGTCGACTGTGGGGTGGCTTTCTTATGCTTTATGCTTTTGCCACCGCTCCGTCACTTCGTGCCACCTCTCCTCAAGGAGAGGCTTTTTGTATGGCTTCCCTTAAGGGGAGTTGTCGACGCAGTCGACTGTGGGGTGGTTTTCTTATGCTTTTTCTTTTTGCCGCCGCTCCTTCATTTCGTGACACCTCTCCTCAAAGAGAGACTTTTTGTATGGCTTCCCTTAAGGGGAGTTATTGACACAGTAGAATGTGGGGTGGTTATCTATCTTTTCCACTTTTCAGACAACATATCAATCTGGTCTGCGAACTTTGCCAAATCTTTATTGGCCATTCCCTCACAACTTCTTGCAACTGCAAGCAATCTTTCCGCCGCGGCAATAAGTCTGCCGAATACAGTCGCAGCACGTTTTGTAGTTTTCTTTTTCTGCACGCGTATGCCGTACGTCTGTACAACCACTTCACCTGTCAGCAAATCGTAACAAGTACCGCTGTACGGTGCAACAGAATTATAGCCGTATTCATTTCTGATACAATCGGTAAATTCATCGCAAGACTTTTCCTCGCCATGATTAACAAAAACAATTTCAGGCTTTTTCTTAAATGTTTTAAGCCACTTTATAAGACCGTTCTTGTCTGCATGTCCGCTTATACCGTCAAGCATTTTAATTTCGGCATTTACTTCTATATCCTCACCAAACAATTTTACATTCTTAACACCGTCACACAACATTCTGCCGAGCGTTCCCTCTGCCTGATAGCCGACAAACAAAATCAAACATTCTCTTCGCCACAAATTGTGTTTTAAGTGATGCCGTATTCTTCCCGCCTCACACATACCGCTTGACGATATTATAACTTTCGGCTTTTCGTCAAAATTAATTGCAACAGACTCATCAGTTGAAACGGCAAGTTTTAATCCGCTGAATGTAAGCGGATTTATACCGCTGTCCACCAACGCTCTTGCTTCTTCGTCCAGACATTTTACGTCACACTGTAAAAATATCGCGGTAGCCTCATTCGCCAAAGGACTGTCCACATACACAGAAAAATCACCGTAACCTTTTACAAGATTTTGTTCTTTAATCTGACGTATATAGTATAAAAGCTCTTGCGTTCTGCCTACAGCAAATGACGGTATAACAACATTTCCGCCCCTGTCAAATGTTCTCTGAAATTCCCCCGCAAGCAATGTTATATAATCAGGTACTTCCGTATGAAATCTGTTTCCGTAGGTGGACTCTATAACAAGATAATCGGTATCGTCCGTATCATAAATCGGAGTCGGGTCTTTTATAATCGGTTGATTTGTATTTCCCACGTCACCGCTGAAAACTGTTTTCTTTGTAATACCGCTTTCTGTTATCCAAATTTCTATACAAGACGAGCCGAGCAAGTGACCTATATCGTGAAATCTTATTTCGACATTTTCCAAAATTCTTATTTTCTCATCATAATTACACGGACGGAATTGCTGAAGCACACCGATAGTATCGTCCATATCATAAATCGGAACATATTCTTCCCTGCCGGCACGCTTTGCTTTTCTGTTTCGCCATTTCGCCTCAGTTTCTTGAATATGCGCACTGTCCGGCAACATTATTTCGCATAAATCGGATGTTTCATTCGTCGCGTAAATTTTACCGCGAAAACCGTTTTTGTAAAGTAACGGCAAATTACCCGAATGGTCAATATGTGCATGAGTAAGCAATACACATTCAATATCATTTGGATTTACGGGAATTTCTTGATTTTCAAATATATCAGCACCTTGTTCCATTCCGCAGTCAACAAGAATATTTTTTCCGTTCGTTTCTATTAGCGAACAACTGCCCGTAACTTCGTGTGCCGCACCTAAAAATGTGATTTTCATACTAACGCACTTCCTTTCTATTTTATTTATACCACCAATTTCGGCTTTAGTAACAAATAAATTGTATTTTTTTATGTTTTAATGTATAATATTTTTGAGGTGTTTGGTATAAAAAAAGAGCTTTAAAGCTCTTTTTTGATTTCCTTGAGTAAAGCAATGCAACCTTCAAGTACATCATTGTATGTCACATCAAAATCACCTGTGTACCATGGATCCGCAATATCTCTCGGATTGTCGGACCAATCAAGTAAAAGGTGTATTTTGTTTTCGGTATCATTCGGTAACATACGTTTCATATTTCGTAAATTGTAACTGTCCATACCAATAATGTAGTCATATTTGGCATAGTCTGATTTTTTTAATTGAACCGCATATTTTCCGTCAACGGAAATACCGAATTCCGCAAGCTTTTTGCGCGTACCATAATGTACACCGTTCCCGATTTCCTCTGTACTCGTTGCCGCAGACGCTATGTAAAACTCATCACTAAGCCCTGCCTTTTTAACTAAATCTTTCATCACAAACTCCGCCATCGGCGACCTGCATATATTGCCGTGGCAAACAAAAAGTATCTTAATCATAATTTTTCCTTTCATAAAAAGCCGTAAAATGCCGTGATTTGCCCGTATTTGCGTTGTCCTTCAAACGATTTAAAAACATGCTTGACAAGAGCGTAATCTGCAAAACACGGCAAATAAGGGCAAATCGAGGACACCGTTAGTAGTAAGATAGTAGTAAAAATCCGAGTGTTTACTACTAAGAATTTTTTGGGGGGTATTTTTGTATTTGATTGATAATCTTGCAAATACCTTAAGCATTTGTTCTCCAATAAAGTACATCCAAAATCATACACCATTAAAATGAAGGTTTACACAATACTTGAAACAGCGTTCCTCTCGGTATGTTACTATCTGAATTTATACTATGTTTTAATAGCTCACATATTTTTGTTCGTCAATACCCCTGTATATTCTCATTCAGATTAGTATTAACGTATTCTTTTAACACCCTGTAAGACTGTAAATTATTATATAGTATTTCTCTGTTCATTTCTTTCCTTTTACGCAATTCTTCCTCAGGAGAATCGTCCTCAATTTCTAATTCCTTTTTTAACGTTTCCCACAGAATAAAATACTTTTCCTGTTCCTCTTTGGGTAATTTTAATATCTCATCCATTTCTTTAGTACGCTGATCCAGAATCTTGTGTTCTTTGTCAATATTTTCTTCGCTAAATCCGAAAAATGTCATTTCGTATAATATATTCGCCAACAGTCTTGTCTTGCCAAATTTCTCAGCATTATTTTCATCAATCTGAAAACCAAGAATATTATCCCATGGTTCATATTCATAACCATAAGAAGTCGGATGCTTATAATCATTTATCAGCTCCTCTATCTCTGAATCACTTAATATATTGACATCTGATATTTTTCGAATTTATCATTTATTTTAAATTCGGTTTTGATTTCGTTTATATTATATAATACGCAGTCTGGCATAGGCTCACCAAAATTTATCCAATCAATCCCTAATATAACATAATCGCTTATATTCGGGATACGATTTTTCAATTCTGTAATAAGAGGCGAATATGAATTATACACCTTGTCAATATTCGCATTTTCATATCCTTTTTTCCATACAACCTTTATAATATCATCAGTCAAACACTGCATTAATAAATCTTTAACTACCATAACTTCTTCCTTTTGTGTTTTGTATTTCACATTTTTTATTTTCCACTTTATCTTTATGGGTATCTTGGTGGGTATCTTGGCGGGTATTCTCCTCTTTCACTTATGAATTCTTCTTTATTGGTACTTATCATACACATAAATTTCATTTTTCAATCAGAATATACCTTTCAATATTTATATTCCTTATAACTGAAGCTAACTCATCTGCAAAATCCTCTGTGTCAGTTATTCAAATTATTCGAATAACTGAATTCTCTTATAATTCATTGCCTTTCATTATTCCACAATCGTATAACACATTTTACCTTTAAACGCCACTCCGTATTTGATAATATTCTTATACCCTTCTTCCCTTGCTTTTGATGCATAGTCACGGTCATTTATTTGCTTTAAAGCACATTTTGTGGCATCATCCGCCGTCTCATTTTTAACGCACACTTTAAATTCTAAAATCACTGCATTTTGTGCCACATCTTGCAGATACAAAACAAATCACTTTTCTTACTTTAAAGTATAGCATAAATCATATAATATATCAACGAGCAAAGTTTATTTTGTTACATTTTTAGTTTTAAATAGCAAAACGTATATTCTTACAAGATGTATATATTTGTAAAATTTTATGCTGTCTAATAAAAAATACTTTTCTTCTAACCAGCCTTACTCATTCTCATTCATATCAATTCCATCTATTTAATTATTATATCCGCCCACATATCAATCAATAAGGCCAACCAAATTAAGCAAAAAGTACCCAAACTATAGCTTGAGTACAGTCTGTATAATATATATTCAATATAGAACCCCAGATATCTTATGATTCACCACTTTTTAGCTTTATCATGTTTACAATCTTTCGGATGTTTTAGTTTCGTCATGCGTACTAACCCTTTTTGTATGAACCACTGGTTGTTTTTCGTGCTTTGTTATATATTACAGTAAATAATTAGATTTCTAATCATTTTAATATGTTTTATAATCATTCAACTTTACTTTATCGATGTATTATGCTATAATAAATTAAGAGGTGATTTATATGTCAATAAAATGTAATTTATCAACTTTAATGGGAAAACACAAAATGACAATACAAGATGTATGCAATCAAACTGGTTTGGCTCGTAATACAGTGTCGTTTCTATATCACGAAAAACAAAATGCTATTAGCTTTAAAACATTAAATAAGCTGTGTGATTTATTTAATTGTACAACTCTTGACATCATTGAATATATGGAGGACGAAAAAGATGAACCCATTAATTAAATGGCCCGGAGGCAAATCAAGTGAAATAAAACAAATTAAACATTTGATACCTGAATTTAACAGATATGTAGAACCATTTTTTGGTGGTGGTGCATTATATTTTTATTTAAAGCCCCAAAACGCCGCAATAAACGATATATCTGAAACATTAATGGATTATTATTCTTTGTTAAAAATCCAAGATAAGCAATTTTTGGAGTATTTAAACTTATATAATTTAAGTTTTAATAGCCTTGTTGACATATGCGAGTATAACTACTCTGATATATCGAAAATATTCTTTTCTTACAAGGATCAAAAATTAGAAGTCGACAACTTGAAAAAAACAGTAACTGCATTGGTATTAAAATTATTTGATTATGATTATTTTAAAAACATATCAAATTTAATTTTATCTGAAGATGAATTTTTGGGGTTTATCATAAAGATGTCTGTCGACAAAATAAAAAGAACAGTAACTAATGATAAAAAAGCTTCTTTTTCTGATGATGATTTGAAGAATAATTTAATAACCGGTTTTACAAGTGGTTATTATATGTATTTCAGAAAAATATACAACGATATAAATTTAGGACGCAATACAAGTGTTTCCAAACAATATAAGGTAGCCAATTTTTACTTTATACGAGAATATTGCTACGGCTCGATGTTTAGATATAATCGCCAAGGAGAATTTAATATACCGTATGGTGGTATATCATATAACAGAAAAAATTTTAAAGAGAAAATAGATAATATGTTCAACAATGAAGTGGAAGATGTTTTTGACGGTACTGATATTTATTGCACTGACTTTGAGGATTTTTTAGACAACATAGAACTGAATTCTGATGATTTTATGTTTTTGGATCCGCCATATGATACAGATTTTTCTAACTATGAAGGAAAGGATTTCACAAAAAAAGATCAAGAACGTCTTGCAGAAGCCTTAAAGAAAACCAAGGCACAGTTTATCCTTGTAATTAAAAATACTGAATTTATTTACTCGCTTTACAAGGATATTTTTCAAATTTTAACCTTTGATAATCAATATACTTACAATGTTCGTAGTCGCAACAATAGAAATGTAGAACACCTTATAATAACAAACCTCCCTATTTAAACTAAAGGGAGGTTTTATTCAAAGAATCTTGAATTCTCTTTTCCATTTCTAATCTATACGTATCATTCGCCTTTTGTAAATTACTATCCCAAAATTCGTGATATTCAGCCGCTCTTGGTGAAACCAAAAATTCAATTTTTCTATCGATAAGTATTGGCGGAAAATTCTCATAAGAATCATAATCCTCATCAAAATCTATCGCATATAATTGCCAACATTCATAAATAAATGGATCAATTACTGAATAAATAAATCTTAATGTTTCAAGTGAAGCATTAACATCTTTTGGGATTGCTCCAAAATGTTGAATACTATTCCGAAGTTTTCCAAACCGAATAAAAACATCTTTGTTGGGTAGATGCATACTCGTAGTTGCCCACAATCTGTTAGGTAATTGAGACCATTCAATTGTATGCCCATCTTCAAATAACGATAATAACGACAAATTATCATCTGTTATTTTAGGAAATTTTTCAAATATAAGTAACGGATGTTCTTCGGCAATTTTTGCTTTTATTAATATTTCCGCAGCATGTGCAGCTTGTAAAACAGATAGTTCTGCCCACTTATCATTAACTATGTCTTGGTATGCGGCATGTCTATTTGCATGAGTTAAAGCGCCTAAACCAAGTTCTCTCATATTTTCCGCAACATTTCTTAATTCATTATTCATTGTTTTTACCTACGATTCTTTTTAATTCTTCAATCGAAAGAGGATTTTTTTGCCTATGTATCATCCGATGACAATTTGCACACAACGGTTTCATATTCTTTACCGCCTCTTCAACATACTGTCCAAAACCTTCATCTGAATACTGATATATAGGAACTTCATGATGTATTTCTATATATCCTTTGCCAAGCTCCTTATAAACTTCCTCAAAATCAAATCCACATACACTGCATGATATATGCCCATTCTCTTTAGTAAATTTTTGAATTACAGCATTACGTAACTTTGTACAACGTTTTTTATGTTTGGTTTCTTTGAAAATAGTTTTTCCTTCAACAACCATTTCCTTTTCATCATAAACTATTATCTTTCGTTTTTTTCCTTTTGTTTTGATTGTGTCAAGAGAGAGCTTTTGAATATCATCATAATCAAAAGGATTTGATGACATATATTCCATAGTTTCTATATTATCATCTAAATATTTTTTCCCCGCTACAGTCAATGTATATATTCCTTTTTTAAAATCAGTAAATTCTTTCATCATATTATTATCGCGATGAGACACAAGATTTCTTACTTTTTGCGAAAACTTTGTATCCTTTCTCCCTGCTAATATCTCTGCGTCTTCTCCTGTAGGATGAAATATACTTGTTAGTTCCTTTATTAAATCAGATGTTGTAGCAGAATTATTTTTATTTATTATATACAAAGCAGGTAAAATTAATGCTTTTTCCTTTATTCCCATCTTATATCCTCCTATTATTCTTTTTTCATCTCAGTATTAACTTTGCTAATCTTATTGCTAAAGGTTATACATATTTCTCAATGTATTTTTGTTCATGAATATGCAATGTGCCATTTCTTTACTCAGAATCCAACCTTCGAACTCATCCATAATTATTCATCTTTCAGAGTTATAATATAATTGTATCACATTTTGATTTGTTTGTATATAGTATAATATTTTTTATATGCAAATTTTTGGGGCACCTTAATAACATTGTGATGTAACATAGTTGTAACAACTTAACCTATGGGAAGCTATTTCAATACATTAAAATATGAAATGATATATCGGCACTTATCACACATCGGATAGGCTCTACGCAACAATTGAAGAAACTCTGTATGTATGCTATGAGGCACACTAAATCCTGTAGTAATATTGGGTCGTTGTGTTACAAAAAAGCTTATTGAGTCGTAAAATAAATGTATGCTAAATAGCAGATAGAAATTGTATTAAAAGAATATGAACACTTAAGCTCTGTTCAATCAGTCATAAATTTATTGAAATATCCATCAAGCAGCATCTTGTACCGATGGTATAAGAGAAAACTTATAGAACAAGAACAATATTCATTTGTTCAAAAAAAGACACCTGTATGGTGTCTAATCGCAATAAAATAGGATATGTTCATATATTTTTTTCATTTGCTGAATAGTAGTAAAACTGTAGTAATGGACTTTTCCTAACGTCACGATTTGCCCCGATTTACAGAATCAAAAGCCGATACGTCTTTTTCACTCATACCATTGCCGTATGCAACCAAAAAGTATCTTAATCATAATTTTTCCCTTTCATAAAAAGCCGTAAAATGCCGTGGTTTGCCCGTATTTGTGGTGTCTTTCAAACGATTCAAAAACATGCTTGACAAGAGCGTAATCTGCAAAACACGGCAAATAAGAGCAAATTGAGGACACCGTTAGTAGGAAAAATCCGAGTGTTTAGAGTATTCTTCAAGTTTTGTGTAAATACAAAATAGTGCAGAAAAATTTATTTAAGTGGACGGAATTAAATTCCGTCCGCTTTTACATTATCAGAAAAATCAGCACTTGTCAATAGCTGATTCTATCAGCGAAGAATATCTCCAACTGAGAATGAATCTCGCCCCAATCACGACGTCGACCTGTCCATTTTTTCGTGATGTCCATCATTGCAAGGTACAGCATCTTAAACAAGCTATCATCTGTAGGAAAAACCCCCTTGTTTTTAGTCACTTTTCTAAGTTGACGATTGAATCCTTCTATCGTATTGGTTGTGTAGATAAGTGTACGCACTGCTTGGGGATACTTGAAATATGTGGCTAAATGAACCCATTTATCTCGCCAGTTATCAGCGATTTTTGGGTATTTTCCTCCCCATATTTCATCAAATCGGTCTAATTCTTGTAATGCGGTATCCTCATCTATCGCTGCATAAACACGCTTTAAATCTGCCATAAGTGCTTTAATATCTTTGTATGACACATATTTTGTTGTATTACGGATTTGATGGATTATGCATTGCTGTATTTCTGTTTGCGGAAAGACTGCTTCAATCGCATTGGTAAATCCGCTTAGTCCGTCAATACAAGCAATTAAAATATCATTTACTCCTCGATTTTTTAATCCGTTTAAGACAGAAAGCCAGAATTTTGCACTCTCGTTTTCACCAACCCACATGCCAAGAACATCTTTTCTGCCATCTAAATTTATACCTATTGCTATGTATACAGCCTTTTTTACTATACGTCCTTCGTATCGCACATGATAATGTATTGCATCCATAAATACAACTGCATATACTTCTTCCAAAGGACGTGATTGCCATTCCTTAGCTATTGGCAAAATTTTATCTGTAACACGGCTTATGGTACTGTCAGACACATCAAGTCCATATATTTCTTCAATGTGTGCTGCTATATCATTTTCTGTCATTCCTTTGGCGTACATTGATATGATTTTTTCTTCAATATCTCCCGACAATGTTGTTTGATGTTTTTGAATAAGCTTAGGTTCAAAATCACCATTGCGGTCTCGTGGAATATCTATATCCATGTCTCCAAAACTGGTTTTCATGGTCTTTTTACTGTAACCATTGCGACTGTTATTGGTTTCTTTGTTGCGATAATCGTACTTGGAATAGCCTAATTCTTCGTCAAGCTCTGCTTCAAGACCGCCCTCTAAGGCAGCCGCAACAAAAGATTTGAACAAATCTTGAATATCGTCCATATCTTTGATGTTCAATTCTTTCATAAGTGCTTTTGTGCGTTCTTTTCGTGCAATTTCTTCCGGTGTTCTTTTTCTTCGTGGCATAATTAAAAACCTCCATTTAGTGTATTTCTATTCTACACCATAATGAAGGTTTACACAATACTTGAAATTGACTCAGTGTTTACTACTAACGGATTTTTTGGTATTTTTGTATTTGATTGACAAACCGAAATTTATAAGTTAAATTCAAACATTTTGTACTCTGTCCACCCTGTATCTTCATAAAACATTTCTTTGTTTCAACAAATTGGAATCCGCAACTTGTATAGAGATGTTCTGCTGCTTTGCAGGCACTAAGAACATCAAGTCGTACAGCTTTCTTATGCTCTGTCCTTGCAATGTTCAATATATTTTCTACCACGAGTTTGCCAACACCTTTTCTTTGTAACTTTGGGTTAACAGCAAGTGCATGGGGAGTTAGGACTTCACCGGAATCACAGATGATGCCCCATGTACAGTTATCATATCCCTTGTTGTGTTCACTGTTTAAGATAACACAGGCATATAAAGTATCTTTTTCTGTCAAAGTATAGAGTTCACCTTTGATAAGGCTACTTTGAATAAATTTATCAGATGGATAAATACCTTTTTCCCATCCGAGATTTTCATTATTTACATTGTTCCTATGAATATTATCTATCACATCCCAATAGAATTTCTGAATAATATGAAAATCAGTTTCACTTGCTTTTTGAAATTTCATTTGCCTTTCTCCCGTACAAATTTTGATTTATCTGTCTAAATATTATAATACACTTTCTACATCCATATCAATTCGCAACCCATACAAATTTTAACAATAAAAAAACAGGCACTCAAGCCGTAGCCTGAGTGCCGTATGTGAAACATTATCATATAACTCTGAACATCTTCTGAGTTATTAAATTTCTTCTTGAATTTTTATCAAGTTCATTTCTTGCATTATTCAAATCCTCCATACGTTTTAGTTCGTCCTCGGCATCTTCAAGACCGAGATGTGTATAAGTGTTTAGTGTTACGCCTATGTCGCTATGCCCCATAAGGTACTGCAATGTCTTTGGGTTCATTCCTGATTTCGCCATGTTACTGCAATAGGTATGTCTGCAAACGTGCGGCGTAATATTCGGTATCTGTATACGGTAAATATCGTTGTATCGCTGTACCATATGGTTAAAGCGATGTTCCCAATGCATTGCCACGAGCGGATTGTTATTTTTATCATAAAACAAAAATCCGGCATATCCGTCAATCATTTTTTCTCTTTGCTGCGGTTCTCTGTCCTCTATTATTGCCCTAAAGCACCTTGCCACGTCCTCAGTAATCGGAAGTTTCCTTGTTCCCGCGTTTGTTTTGGTTGATTCAATTACATATCGCATATCCGAGGTTCTTTGCAACTGATGGTCAATATTGACAATTCGTTTCTTTAAATCAATATCTCTAAGTGTAAGTCCGCAAAATTCAGATATTCTCATACCCGTATGGAACAGAATATAAACCACTTCGTAATACTTACAGTAGCAGTTATCGTCATGTACAAATTTCAAGAACTGTCGCATTTGCTCCTTTGTAATCGCGCTCCGTGTATGAGAATCATTCACCACAACCCCGGCAAGCTGAAATCCGAAAGGATTCTTGTTTAAAATATCATCGTCCACCGCCATCTGAAATGCCGGTCTTAAAACTCCGCGCACCGTCTTGACCGTGCTGTATCCTTTGCCGTCCTGCTGCATTTTAATGAGAAAGAGCTTTGCATCCGATGTTTTAATTTCAGCTATCTTCCTCTCACCGAACGGCTCATTTTTTAAGATATTCCTCACAAAGTTGTAATTTGCCACTGTGCTGTGTTTCGCTCCGGTTTTAGTGGAAAGGTATCTCTCCACAAGCTCACTCACCGTTATATTTTTTCTCATCGGATCTAACTGTGATTCCAGATCATATCCTATCTGTTTTTCAAGCTCCCTCAGTGAAAGGCATGGTTTCTTTCCGGCAGGTAATTTGTCGGTAGGCTCAAGTTTCCAGCTGTACACAAAATGCGGTTTACCGTCTATATGGTACTTGAACTGATATTTGCCGTCCGCTCTTATTGACTCTCCAGCCCTCAAAACTCTGTGTTTTGAATCTCGTCTTATTCTTCCTCTGATGCCCATTATCTGCACCTCCTAAGTTCCGGATGTTTTAAGATATACCTCTCAAATGCCGTTCTGATAATCAATCTTCGACTGCCATAGAAAACGATAAAATCATGAACCGTTTTTTCTCTGATAAGAGAATGAAACTTTCTTTGGCTGAGGTTGAAATATTCAATCGTTTCTGACAGATTTAATAAATCCTTTTTCTCTGCTGTTGCTCTCTGCATAAAATTTCTTCCTTTCTGTTCTTTAATTTTCACTTTTAGTTTGATTATAAGCTTTATTAAGCTTGCACTATATATCACTCTAAAAGCTCATAAAGTCAACTACTTACGGCAAATAAAATCAATTTATATCGTAGAAATTCGGCAGAGATGTTCCTCAAATTTAGGACGTATTATTAAATATCTGTTGCCACTGTAAATAGAGAATACTCCGAGATTATCTTCCGCCAGTCTGCGGATTTTTTTGACTCCGATATTGAAATATATACTTGCTTCTCTTATGGTAAGCATATATTTTTCTCCGAGTGTTATAGGTACATTTTTCTCTTCATTCATTGCAATCACCTCTGTTATTTATATATTGTGGTTCTCAAATAATAAAAATAATGCCCGTTAAGAAAATCAATCTCTAACGGGCATAAACTCAACTATTCACTTTTACCATCCCATCTGTTTTCATATACTCCTGCTCTGTCATTTATAACAAAGACTCTCAGAAGTTCATCGGTCAAGCTCAGACAGCCGTTTTCGTCACCTTTAAGAAATCCCTTATCCATCATTTTCTGAACGGTAGGTCTTGCCCATTCAGGCATATTGTCATCAACATAATTGTAAATCATTTTGCTGTTCAGTTTATTCACATCAGCCTGTAATTTTGCGATTTCTGCTTTCAACTCCGTATATTCCTTACTCATAATTTCTTCCTCGCTTTCTGCCGTTTCATAATCCGGTCTGCAGAACTTTGTTCCCGCAAGATTACTTATATAATATCCTTTTCTGCAGACACCGCCACCGTTTGCAACAACCGTACTTCCGGCTGACGTATTTCCTTCAACCGTAGTGAAATAATCTCCGTCCACGCTGGTTACAATTCCCGTATGCGTAAATACCCCGTTATGATTAAATATAACAATATCGCCCCTCTTCGGATTTGCGTACAATTTAAAAAGTCCCGACATTGTCGGGCAATATACATACGGATAATGTTTAAGTAATTGATGAGCCTTATCCACTCCGAAAGTCTTGGTGAAACACCATGTAACAAATACCGCACACCACGGCTGTCCTTGATATTCATTTTTTATATCAAGCCAATACTTAGTATAATTGTTCATACCGGCATTCGCTGTTTTATCATCAAGCTGTGAATTACTTGACTTTTCCAAATAGCCGACTTCATTATCAGCGGTCTGAATCAATTTATCTATTGCAGTCATCTCTTACTCCTTGTCACTGTTAGGTGTATCGTATGTCAATGCACGTTTGCTGTCTGTAAATCCTGTTGTTGTAGGATCTGTAATTGCGTTATATACACTGACAATTACAAGGCTCAAAATGTACGGGCTTGAAACCGCCTTTATAAGTACTTCCCCCAATACCGACCACGAGCTTAAATCCTCGGCTGTAAGTCCGAGATATGCCAGTATCGGCATAATTACAGACAGCAATATCTGTGCCCAAAACATAGGATTTCTCATTCGTACTTTCCAGTTAATCATTTTACATATCCCCCTTCAGTTCATCAATTTGGTGCTGCTGAGATTTAAGTGTATTTTCCGCAATAGCCACTCGTTCAACAACACTGTTGTGTTTTTCTACTTTACGTTCAAGCTGTTCAATTCTATACAGTGTCTTATTGTTTGAAACAATACCTGCAATAATAGAACCGCCGAGCGTTCCTACAAGCGACAAAATCGCCACAACAACCGTACTTTCCATAGTCAGTACCCCCTCGTATAATATCTTTATAGATATATTTTTATATTCAAAATATCAATCGGTTTGGTAAACCTATGATATAATTGACTTGGTGTCAATCAGGTAATAGTTCTTTGTCCCCCTGTTGAACCATTGCGGTTGCTTCATAATAAGTCTGTTCCCCTGATATGGAAGTTAACTTCAAACCGGCTGGCTGTTTTCTTAAGCTTCGGAACAACCATTTAGCAGTGTGGTTTCGCATCTGTCCTTCTTAAGTTAGATTCTTATATGCGAGGGTGTTGATGCTCCATAATCATGGGTTTTACCAAACCGATTGAACACTTAAAATTTTAACGAAAGAAGGTGATTTTTATGAACCCACTTTACGTCGGTATTGATGTAAGCAGCAAATCCAATGTCGTTTATTTCATGCTTCCTGACGGAAGTAAACATTGTAACTTTTCTGTTGCCAACTCACATACCGGTTCTTCACAGTTGGTAAAAAGAATTCTTTCTGCTATGACATCTTGCTCCTTAGATACTGTTTTAATAGGTCTTGAAGCAACCTCTGTGTATGGTGATAACCTTGTTTATTTTCTAAGGGAAGATGCTGCATTAGCTCGTTTTAATTCAAAGATTCATGTCCTCAATCCTAAGCAAGTCAGTAAATTCAAAGAGGCTTACAATGACTTGCCTAAGAATGATCTCATTGATTCTTTTGTTATTGCTGATTGCCTGCGTTTCGGTAGAATCAACAAAGAGGTATACATCGGTGACTATCGTTACAAAGCACTTCAGAACCTTACACGAGCACGTTATTTCGCTGTTTCCAACCTCATCAAAGAAAAGCAACGTTTTATGAACATACTCTTTAAGAAGTATTCTACTATGACACAGGAGAAGGTATTTAGCGATACCTTCAGCACTACCGCTCTTGCAGTCTACGATGAGTTTGAATCCGCAGAAGCATTGGCAGATATGGACTTACATGAGCTTACTGCTTTTATTATGGAAAAGGGGAAAAACCGTTTTCCAAATCCCAATGCAGTAGCCAAAGCCATTCAGAAAGCAGCCCGAAGTTCTTACCGTTTACCAAAGACGGTAAATGATTCTGTTAATCAGGTGCTTTCTATATCCATAACCTCCATAAAGGCATTGGAAGCTCAAATTAAGGAGTTTGATAAAGCTATCGCTACTCAAATGGAACTCCTTCCTAATGTATTGATATCTATTCCGGGTATCGGACCGGTTTTTTCTGCCGGAATCATGGCAGAAATCGGAGATATCAACCGTTTCCACAATCAAGCTCAGCTTGCAAAATACGCAGGTCTTGCATGGAAACAACATCAATCCGGAGATTTCGAAGCTCAAACAACAAGGCTTATTAACTCCGGTAATCGATTTTTAAAGTATTATCTGTGTGAAGCCGCATTTTCTCTTGTAAGATGCGACAAGGAATACAGCGACTTCTATCATCTCAAATACAAAGAGGTAAACAGATATCAACACAAACGTGCACTCGCATTAACTGCTCGTAAATTTGTGCGGTTAGTCTTTCGACTGCTGAAAGACAATCGTTTATATACCTCGGCAGAATAGCAAAGCTTTTCTGCTGAAATCAGGTCGCCCTGCTCATTTTTAAAAATTTGATAGACAGGGCTTAGGCAGGTGTTTTGTACCTTTCGGAATTTGGTGAAAAATATTTGCTTTTTCACTTATTTTCCTCTTGACATTTCACCGCTGGACTTATCAGTTATTTTCTAATTTTTCTACTCTTTCAAACAGGTCTTTTATCGTATTAAATATATCACTCCTTCCTATACAAATCGGCTTTCCGTCTATATAGATATATTCCGCTATATCTCCGTCTTCTGCCACTATATATACGGTTCTTTCGTCATCACTTTCATTTCCCGATTTTGATGTTATGCTTATATTGTCAATCCCCATTTCAACGCTATTTACATAAGAATAAATCTCAAGTCCCGTAACCTTACTTGCAGACTTATCATAAAAATCAATCTCACCGCTTAATTTGGCGGATTCATTATTGTTTGTAATACAATACGATACCGTTTTTGACTCGTAATTGACTTCTATTCGACTATGAACCCAACAGTTAAAAAAGTTGTCTTTCCACGTCAAGTCACTGTTTATGTAATAATACTTTCCGTCTTTTGTGCCTTGCGAAAAAACAACTCCCGTACTGTCATACGAACCTCTGCTTGATTCTCCCGGACGCTGTGCCAAATCAGACAGTCCTATATACCAGCGGTCGGTATTTATTTTCGTATCAAACTCAATTATCAGTTCTTTTGCATTAGCCGTATATTTTGAAAAGTCAAGATAAGCAAAAGCATACATATTCGCTGCATTTGAACCGGTTACAATTTTTTGATACTTGTTGCCGTCACTTTCTTCCGCAACAGATACAGTACATCTATTTATAGCATTGAATTTTGAAACACCGTCTGAAAAACCAAATTCAACAGACATTGACGGCAGTACGCCTACAACTTTTTTCTTCAGATACCCTTCTGTTTCAAGCATAGCCACATCAGCCTTACCGTTCCAATTTTGCTTGTCACCGGCAGTAACGTGAGTTTCATCACTGCCGATATGGTTATTCACTATATCCTCAAGTGCATCTAAATCTTCGCCTTTTGCCAATCGTATATCTTCCGGCATACTTTATCACCCCACGCTATTCCTTTACAAAATGATCTTTAGGATTATAATAAATATAATTGTTATCCGTACTCCAACCATTCCAAGAAAGCTTACTCACAATGCCACTGCTGATACTCCACAAGTATCTATGGCGTCCATATACCGTTCCGTCCGGATAGATTACAGCCTGAACATTATATATTTCACTTTCGTCACCGGATTCGGCTGCCCACGACACTAAAAATACGGGTGCATTCGATTTATTCGGCAGTTGAGCGTTATTTCCTACCTGCACTATATCAGTCTTATATGTACCGTTTTGATACTGACTGTATGTAATTCCGAAACTGTCAATATTACTGCAAGTGCTGATATTATCTTTATCAAACAACAGCATAGCATAAGTGCTGTCCAATGTTGAAGATACCAGTTCTGAAATCTTTTTGTCCACTGCTTGCACCAAGTTCTGCACAAATGCGGTTGTTGCTATTCTCGTTGAAATATCAGATGACGGCGGAGTCGGAGATTTCGGTGTACCTGTAAAACTTGGTGAATTTTTGTCCGCTTTGCCTGACAATGCCGTCTGTATGCCTTGTATCAGTCCCTGCACAAAAGCAGTAGTAGCAATCTGTGTAGAATTTGTACTGCTTGACGCAGTCGGTGCGGTTGGTGCACCCGTAAAACTCGGTGAATTTTTATCTGCCTTAGCAGACTCCAATGTTTTAATAAGTGCGTCAATATTTACAAAATTCTCATTGAGCACCTCTACATCAATAGTGTCGGACGGTGCCGGCAGTTTAAAATTATGATTTGATGTGTACTTCATTTTTCACGCCTCCTTATAAAAAATGTGCATATGGCTTATTATCTTTAAATACCACATATGCGTTTGCCCCGTTTTCTATTAAATATACCTCATTGTTTTCTACATACAGCCACGTTCTGCCGTCATAATCTTTAACACCTCCCCATGTAAATATTTTTGCATTGCCCCATGTCCCAAGTTTTTTCTGTACTTCGCTCCAAGTATTGCTTTGAAACTCATAATTCACTTGAAGATGTGCGGGCTTAACTTCATCCACCGCTGATTTTATCTGTTCAAAATTATACGGCACTCCTTTACGTCCGCTGAATCTAACAGCCACTGTGTAATTTTTATAGTCCTCGGTTATTGTACAGCCTGTCCTGTCATACATTAAAATAAGCTGTTCAAGTTCCGATTTTGTCAGAAGATTATTTCCTTGCAGTCTTGCAATTACTCTCGCTCTCTTAGTTTCATTATCTGCCGTAATTTCAGACAGTCCTACGTCTTTTTCATGCAGCAGAAAACTATCTGTGGTAGTAATAAACAGACGCTTATCTTCATCAGAAATATCTTCCGAAACTTTATCAAGTATTGTTTGAACAACACTGTAAAAGTCCTTTACCGTCTTTGATTTTTTATAGTAATTCGGAAGTCTGTCAATCATTTCAACACCACACTTTCAAGCACCGGTACAGCTCCGTCTGCTATCTTGATATTTTCTGTTCCGCTGTTGACCTTTAAATCCGTATAATCCTCAACACCCGATATTGATAATATTAGGCTGCCGATTTTTGCATACGATGTATATTCCTTTTTTATTGCCTCTCCCGATAAATAGTCCTTTAATACATTTTCAACCGTTGTTTGTATGTTTGATGTATTATCAGCTGTCAGACTAACTGATATATTTATCATAACGGGTGATGCACTGACTACTGTAACTTCTGAACCGATTGGTCTGTTTTCCTCAATGTGCTCTTTTACTTTTGAAATAAGTTCACTGTCTGCGGGACGGTTATCTGCATCTACAATTACTACTTTTACTGTCCCCGCTCCGTTCCAAAGCGGTATTACTTTTACATCTCCTACTCCGCTTACTTCTTTTGCCCATTCAATATAATGATATTTATTTCCGCTGACATTCGGACGTGACACTTTTTCAAGGTATCGTTCCAATAAGTCTGCATCGCTCTCTGCGTCATAACCGCCTGTAAAATCTGTTATATTCTGAACGGCTGTAATTCCGGGAAGTGTTATAGGGAATCGATTTATATCTCCTTTCTTCACATTGCCTGCACTTCCCGAAACAGTGCAAGTCGCACCGACTTCAACAGAACCGTTTTCAGCAATGCTCACTGTTTCATTAACTTCAAACAGAACATTATCCGCCGCAACTTTTGAACCTTTCAAAATCACTTCACCTCGGTTTCCGCTGATTAGCAGTGTACCTTTTGAATAAGTGGCTGTTTTACGAACTATATTCTGCTCGGCTGTTTTGCGGTCAAGGTATTCTCCCTCTGCCGTCACGGCAAATGTGTTTTCTGACAGTCTGCTTATCCTTTTCTGCAAAAGATATATTTGTTCTGCCACGGGATAAAGAAGATCATAAAAAAACGAGCCGACCGAAATATCATATTCTTCCGGCACGCTCGACAGCATATATTCAATTATTTCATCAAGTGTCATATGGTGTACACCTCCGCACTTTCTCCGTAAGCCGTGTTCAATGTGAAAGATATTTTAAGCGTCGCTCCGACTTTCTCCGCAGAAAAACCGCTCATACTATAAATATCCTCATTCCGCAAAAGTGCTGTCTCTATTTCTCTGCGAAGTTCTGATTCTGCAAAATCAAAGTTATATGATTTTCCTATTACCAAATCTTCAATATTTGCACCGTATTGTTTGTCTTTGTATATGGAGTATCTGTAAAGCTGTGTCCGCATACATTTTTGTATCCATAGCTTAAGAGCATTTATGCCCGATAAAATAACGGGATTGCCGTCTTTCATAACAAATTCGCCGTTACCGAAATCAAAATCAAATGTCTTTTTCATTATTCGGTTACTCCTATCACAACAAACTTGTTGTCGTTGTCATACGGCAATAAAACTACTTCTTTTCCAAGGTATTTGTATTCCGTATGATTGTCTCTCTCTTGTGTTTCATAAATATCAAAGACCGATTTTATATCACTGTCATCAAGTAAAATATTGTTTCCAAGCTGTATTACAAGTTTCGGCAGAGATATAATTCTGCCGAACATCGGTGTATATGATGACGGATTGTCTCTTGCTTTTATATGTCTCGCTAAATCTGTAACTCCACTCATATCATTGTTCCTTTCCACGAAAAAAGCGACTACCTAAGTAATCGCTTTATATTTTAATCTTCTTTTATATATTCTCTAAAAATATCTCTTAGCATAAATATGACATAAGTATACTGCATTATAAATTAGTTATTCTGCACCTTTTCAAGCATTATTTTGATAAATTCGTCCTTTGTGAGTTTTCCGTCTAAAACTTCCATACAAAGTTCCTTTTCGTTATCAGAAATCTTGTATCCTTCCATTTCGACAGATGCCACTGCATTATTCAACACCATTTTCTTTTCTCTCAATGAAACTTGTTTCATAAAAAACTTCTTTCTTAATTGATATTAATACTCTACTATGTTTTATCAATACATAGACTACCTAAGTAATCATTTTAATCTTCTTAATCTTCTTTTTCTGAATCTTTAATTAGGTCCTCGGCTTTTTTGCATCCGCCATCTACCCATTCTTCAAATTCAGTCTGTACTCGCACAGACTGATTAATTTGTTCTTCCACCGTTTACACCCACTTTACTCGTTATGAAGAGTATTATACCACAACACATACTTTAAATCAACTATTCATTCAAGTTTACTCAACTCCAGTTTATCAAAATGCCAGCCGTCTTTATAACTGTGACTTGTGCTTTCGATTGCATACTTTACACCGTCTACCGATATAACTTCTCCGGCTCTGGTATAGCTGTCATATTTCTCTACTATTTCAAACGAAAAAGTTTCATTCACCTTTGCATTTTCGTTAAGCTCACGTTTTGCAACTGTATCGGCATTTTCTTTTTCGGTATCTATCTTAACTATTTTCTGCAAAAAGCCATATTTATCAATAAGGTCACGGTTCTGCAAAACCATCAATTCCTTATACACATTATCCTTTTCAGAGGTTATTTTAATAGAGTTATACATCTCCTCAATAGACGTGCTATGGCTTACATTACCTCTATAATCAATTGAATATCCCTGTCTTACATTACTCGCCACCTGAAATTCGGGATAGGCTGTCAAATCTCCGATTTTGTATATTCTCAATCCTTCCGGCACAAAATCAAAATTATAATTCCCGCCGCACTTTTCAAGAATATCTTTGAGTATATCCGATACGGTTTTATCAAAATATATCTGCTTTATATTTGCAGTCAATTCCGGCAGCATTACAATAGATATAGACAAGTCATTACAGATTTCTTTGATAGCATTGGCTGCCGAAATATTTTTAAACTGATATGTCTGACTTGTTTTATTAAGATACCACCCAAGGTCAGCAATCGTATATTTATTACTGTTCTTGTCACCGTCATCTGCCTTTGTTATTACTCCACGAAAAATCTCTGCATTTGTTACCATTCGGATAATATCGCCGACTTGCGGTGTGTACATCAAATCTTTCAGATATGCTGCGTCAGTTTTCGCTATATCAAAAGACATTGTAGTTGCAAGTTCATATATACTGTTTTTCCATGACAGATTTCCTATCATTTCGGTTATATCGGTATCATTTGCATACATTTTCAGTTCATCAGTCGGCGTAATAGGAGTAAGGTTCTGCATTGCAGGATGAATGTTTTCCTTAACTCTGTTATTCCATACAGCTGTAGGTTCTTTTTCTCCGCCGTATGAATTTTCCGAATACATATAGCTTTCCATACTTCCGGAAGATGATGTTCCGTTTGACTTATCGGAGTATTCCGGATTAAACACATAATCATAATTACCGCCTGAAAAGCTCCATGTATGACTTCCCACAGTTCTGCAGTTGCTTGTCCCTCCTGTATTGCCTTCAACAGTAGTAAAACTGTTACCGCTTACGGAAACAATTATTCCTGTATGTCCCTCACGCAGAAATATATCTCCTGCGTGAGGTGTATATGTACCATTTGTAACTTGATGTTTCGAATGAAGTCTGCCGTTTCTTCGTGCCCAATCAATACAGTTAGGGCAGTATGAGTAATTCGGAACTATACTTGTCGGAACACCGCACTGTCTTACAACATAGCTTACAAATGCCGCACACCACCAAAAGTTATATCCTATATTCTCAACATTGTCGGAATACCAATGAGTGTATTTATTGTTATTTCCGCACTTGCCCCCTATTTCCTGCATTTCTTTTCTTGCACGTTCCGCAACATCAAATCCCGATGACATTATTCAAGCAGCCCCAATCTATCCAACCACACAATTACACGCAAATCATTATATTGTAAATTCCATCCTTCGTCCGTTCCGCTGAGTACACCCTTGTCAACAGCCTTTTGAACACTCTTTCGTGCCCATTCCGGCATGTTTTCATCAATATAGTTATATATCATTGGATTTGCAAGGGTTTCAACAAGTCCTACAAGGTATGCAACTTGTTCTTTGAGTTTATTAAGTTCTTCCATATCAATTTCATCCTCCGCATTGCTTTGACCCTCATAATTCAGAAGATTAAACTCCTCTAAATCAAGTGTGTACCAAAGGTCACCGTCTGTCTTTATTGTGTATTTAAAGTCCTTGACCGCAACAGCCATATTTATCGGTGTTTCTGTAATAATGAGGCGTATAGGAAGTTTCAGGTCTATCCATGTGTCAATTTTATATACATATTCCCACCCCTTCATTGACTTATCACGCAGATACGGATAATCTCTTATCGGGAAAAAGCTTGAAATAGAAATACTTTTTAATTTCGGACTTCCTATCAGCATAAGTTCGCCGTGCGATACCGTTTCAAATGTTTCGGTTGACTGTGGTTTGCTTATTGTAAACTGTGACGGCAAAACAGGAATTTTCAATATATCCGCTCTGTTATTTACGCTCAAATATATATCCAAATTCGCACCTCCGACCTAAAAAACTGCAAAGAAAAAAGCCGTCAGGAGTTGACAGCCACAAAAATCACATATTCTCCAACACTTCAACAATTCTTTTTGCCACCTTATTTGCCAAAGTATCATCATCTTCACCGTTTGAATACACAGTAACATTTATCTGGTTTATTATGCTTGGTTTCTCATTTGCAGACACCGGTTTCATATAGTTCTGCAGTGTGTTCCAAAATCTGTCGAGCGGAAGAATTGCCTCTGCTCCGGATTCACCTCCGACCATAGGGAAACCACCGTTCATACCGAACATTGTAGGACGTGTCATAATACCGCCTTTTGCGTACCATTGTATGCCTAATTTCGGTATCGGTGTATTGATACCGGCAATACTGATAGTTCCCGTCTGCACAATATGTGGAGTTTTAATAATACCTTTTATCCCGTTCCATACATTGCTTATTATACTCTTTATTGAATTAAAGACGCCTGACACCGTGTTTTTGACTGAATTAAACACATTCTGAAATGTTGTTCTTATACTGTCTATTACTGTTTTAATTCCTTCTGTAACATTCGTTACAACCGTCTTTATATTGTCAAAAGCAAGTCCTGCGGATAATGTTATCATATTCCAAATATTTATTATAACATTCTTCGCACCGTCAATTATTAATGTAATTCCGCTTATCACATTCTGCACACCGTTTTTTATAGTTTCTGTGTTCAATGTAAATATACCGACTATCACTTGGAACACACCGGATATTGTTGTTTTAATGCCTTCAAATATTCCTGCCACCGCCGTTTTTATATTTTCAAAAACAGACTTTATGTTATCAAAGAACATTTGAAAATTCTGCTTTATTCCGCCTATAATATTCGATATTACCGTTTGTATATTTAAGACGGTATCGGATACTTGATTTTTAATGCCGTCAATAACTTTTCTGACAGTTGCTTTGATGTCATTTACAATCTCGGAAATTACATTTTTAACCGGAGCAAGTGCTGTGCTTACCGAAGTTTTTATTTCTGCAAATTTTTCAGTAATTGCGGTTTTTATCGAAGTAAATTTCTCCGCAACTTTGTTCTTTATTCCGTTTGCGACATCACCGATTGACGATAACTTTTCTCCGACAGTTTCTTTAATCCCGTTAAACTTCTCACTGATTTTTGTCTTTATTCCGTTAAATGCACTTATGCATTTATCCACTATCGGTTTCAAAGCACCTTCATTATATGAATTTCTCACAAATTCAAAGGCTTTTGAAAAGGCACTGCCAAATACATCTTTTATGCCTGATAATTTTTCTTTGACAGTATTCAGCATAGGAGAAAGTTTTGTTTTTACACTCTCGACAACCTGTCCGAGTTTTCCGCCTGTAAGAGAGTTTATTGCATCATAGCCGGTCTTGTAATATTCTTTTATTGCTGTCATAGTACCGGCGACTGCACCTTTTATTCCTCCGCCGTGTTCCTGATAGGCATTCTTGATGTTATTCAGTTTTGTTGATACCGTATTTTTAATACCGTCCCAAACATTTGCTGCAGTTTCCTTGACTTTGCCCCAAGCATTTGAAACTGTATCTTTTATCCCGTTGAACACATTCTTTATACCGTTCCAGAGATTTTTCGCTGTTTCCTTTACCTTGTCCCAATGTTTAAAGAGCAGAACACCCACCGCAATAACCGCACCGATAGCAATAACAACAAGACCTATCGGTGATGTGACAAACGTCATTATTGCACCGAACACTCCCGTCACCACATTAAGTGCCTGAGTTGCGGCAATTTGAGCGATAGTCGCAGTTGTAAGCGGTGCAAAAGCAGCAGCCTGCGTTCCTGTCATGACAGCAGAAAATGCAATTAGTCCGTTTCTTATCCCATCAACTACATTTGCAGCCGCAACGGCAATTTTATATGCGGTTACCGCTCCGGCAATTCCGGCAATCACAGGTGAAAGTGTGCTTGCAGCGGATATTACACCTGAAGCTATATTCATCACTGCCGCAAGTGAATTGCACAAATTCGGTACTACTACATTTGCAAGTGCCTGAATTAATGCAGTACCATTGCCACTGAATGCATTTACAATGCTATTCCTGACATTATCAAACGCATTATGCAGTCGTTCTATTGCCGGCTGATTATTTTGAATTGCATTCTTTACAGCGTTAAATACCGTGCTTGCAGTATTATAAATTGTCTGAATTGCAGAAAATAATCCGTTTCCTATTGCAACAGTAACATAAGAAATAGCGGGAGTTAATGCACCGAGTCCGTCAGACATAGACTGAAGAACGCCTTTAAACTGCGATGAACCGAGTGCATCAAATATCGCAATTTTCACACCCTCGAACTGCGACTTTAACAGTGTGAGTTTACCGCTTACCGTGTCATTCATAGTGTCAGCCATTTTTAAAGCCGCACCTTCCGAATTATTTATAGCGTCAGACAATGAGTAAAAATCATCAGGACTTGCATTCACGATTGACAGAAATCCCGACAGTGCATTTTTTCCGGCAATCATTGTTGCATACTGACCTTTTTGAGCATCGGTAAGTGTTGAGAAGCGTGTCTGAAGTTCAGGAATAAGCACAGATAAAGGTTTCATACTGCCGTCCGTATTTACTGCAGAAATCCCCAAAGCCGACATAGCCGCATCTACTTCTTTGGTAGGTTTCGCCAACCTTGTCATAACACCTCTCAGAGAAGTACCTGCGTCCGAACCTTTAACTCCGGCATTTGCCATCAGACCGAGTGCTGTGGTGGTATCTTTCATTGAATATCCCATTGCACCCGCAGTTGCCGCAACATTTTTAAAGGACTCGCCGAGCAAAGATACATTTGTATTTGACTTTGACGATGCAACCGCCAAAACATCAGCGAACTCACCGCTGTCACTTGCTTTCAGTCCGAAAGCGGTCAAAGCATCGGTTACAATATCAGATACACCGGCTAATTCCTCACCGCTCGCAGCGGCAAGGTTCATTATTCCCGCAATACCGTCAATCATCTGCGATGAATTCCAGCCAGCCATACCCATATATGACATAGCCTCTGACGCTTCTATTGCAGAAAATTTGGTTTTAGCACCCATTTCCTTTGCTTTCTCGGAAAGTGCGGTCAGTTCTGCACCTGTTGCCCCCGAGATTGCGGATACGTTTGCCATTCCCTGTTCAAACTCTCTGCCGGTATTCACTACATCTTTGCCGAAGTCTATCGCTTGACGTACACCGACAAACGCTCCTACGGCTACTGCCACCTTAGATGCCAACGAGGTTATAACCCCGCCTACTCCGGAAGACTGATTTCCGAAGTTTTTCATTCCCGACGTTGTACCGTTTAAACTGTTTCTAAGGTTATTGCTCGCATTGACAGCGGACTTCATATTGACGAAAAAATTACCGTTATTAAGGCTTAAAGTTGCACCTATATTACGAGCCAAATTTTACGTCACCCACTCCCCAATAACGCCTTATACTTCTCCGTCTCCTCTTCCACAGCAAGCTCCATACTCGCCTTTAAAAATATTTTTTCAGACAGTGATAACCTTGCAAGCCTGTCCCAATCAAATCCCTTTTGAAGATAGAAATGAATAAGCTGCAGATCACCGTCTGTCTGTATTAGTTTTTTACGGCTTCCACACCGCCCATATATCCGGCAAGTTTCATACACTCAATCGCAATCTGCGGTATTTCGCCCGGTGCAAATATAATTTCAACAATATCCATAGGCACTGCATAGCCGAATGCGTCCTGTACTTCCTTCGACTTAATGTCAGGTTCTTTAATACATTCATAGCACATATATTTATCACCCTCACCTGCCTCCATATCATTTGCATCACGGCAAAGTGCTCCGTCTGGTTCTTCAATCGTTATAACCGAATCAATGGACTTGATATATAAATCCATTGTCTTTTTAATTGTCTTTGACGCAATCATCTGCTCCTTACGTCGTAAAAGTTCTGCTAATGTTAATTTTGTAGCCTTATTCATTTTAGTGTCCCTTCCTTTTTTCTTAATAAAAAACCAGCTGTATAGCCGTCATTTTTTAGTGTCCCCATCATTAAAAATACAATCTTTTTATACACACGGGTCAGCGATTGTATCAAGATACTTAAATCCGACAAATCCGCCCGAAAATTCATCTTCGGTAATTTTTCCGTTCTCAAATGCCTGAAGTGTAAGTTCATCAAGCCAGCATGACATAAGCTGTACTCTTTCTATACCGCCGTTATCGGGGTCCTCCAATTTTGATATAAGCGACAATCGCTCGTCAATACCCGCTGAAAGTTTCTCCGCATACGTTTTGCCTCTTGAATAAATCTTTTTTATTTTCGCTGTCCAAGTACCGGACACACCCATCAGTTTACTGTCGTCCCACATTTGCCCCGAAAAGTTTATCGTTTCACGGTTTGTTTTGATTTTTGCTTCAAATGAAGTTATTTCATAACAAATACTGTTGTTCCACCAAAAATAGCCGTGCGTACCGCTGATTACTTTTCCGACAGCGGGAAGCTTTCTTTCTCCTGCCATTGTTTACTGCCTCCCTTACTCCATATTTATAGAAAATTTCAAATCCTCTATTGCATCACAGAATGTTATATCCGCCGTTACAAAAACATAACTGCCCGTCTTCGCCTTACGAATCTGTTCATCACTGTACTCGGATATATCATATTTTTGTGCAAGCCAGTCACGCTGTGCATTAACATCTATATCCGCTGTATTTTCCGCATCACCGTACAGTACGCCTTCTCTTACAAGTCCGTCAAAATACTGATTAATAGCAGCTACAAACATAACCTTATTGTCATAGCTGTTATTAATTCCGATATAGTTATTCTCAAATGCAGAACGAATATCGTCACGCATTAAGTCCATACCCTCAATAATTTTGATTTTCTTCATATCTTCGGTCTTGTCACCGCTTAAGATGTGTAGCGAATTTACACCTCGTGCGACTTTTACTTTTTCGCCGTCATTGATAAGTATAAACTTACCTTCGTCTATATCTTCATTGGGAGTAAGGCTCTCCGTTATAGAGTCAATTTCCGAAAGAACTTGATATGTCGCGCTCTCTGTCATTGACAGTCCGGCAAGCAAGCCTGCAATTCTTGCGCAGTATTCATATGCCGAATATGTCTTTGCTCCGACTTTGATACCGCTCGAGGAAAAGTTAACAATGCCCTCATTATTTGCCGCAGAACAAGGCAAAACCGCTTTGAATGTCTTTTTTGCCGCTCTCTGTGCTATAATCCAATTCTGCAGTTCTTCCGTCAAATCTTTATGCGGTTCCAATCCCGGAAACGTCAGCCAGTTCCACGACTTATTTCTAAGGCGTACCAAGGCGGCGTTATATGACTTTTTGAAGTCCTCGCCTGTTTCCGCTCTTTCCACAAGCACTCGTTTCGGTTTGCCGAGAAATATTTTATTCAAGTAGTCAAGATTTGTCGTTGTCCAGTCTGATTTCACAATATCGGCTTCATAGTTATATGTATAACTTAAATTTTCATCTCCGACTTTGGTTGAATCTTCAAGAATAACCGCTACAATTCCGTTCTGACTTCGTGTTACCGCAGTCTGTGCCTTCGTCTTAAATTCAATCAAAATTTCAGGTAATCCCATTTTTATCCCCCCGTATCACAAGTTCGCTCATTTCATCATACTTTTCTGTTTTATCCACAGCCTGAATGAAATTTATATCAAAATACACATACATTGCACCCTTTTCAATTTCAAAATTCATTTCATGAATAGTCAGATGTCTGTCCATAATATCGAAAGTCGGGTACAAAAAAAGCTCTTTAATCCTGCTGTAAGCACCTATACAGTCCTCCACAGTTTCAAGAGCCGATATATATTTTAATTCTACCGAAACAGTAAGTTCCTCAAGTGCACCGCCGCAGCACTGAGGCTGTACATCTGAAGGATACGCAGAAACAAACACTGTCGGTTTTAAAAATCCCTCATCTACTTCTGAGGCAACCACGTTAAATCCGGCATTCATAAGGATTTCCGCAGTTCGTGTCTGTATATCTTTTTCTGTAATCATTTGTCCTCCTACATTTGTATATCTTTTGTTATCTTATCAAGCAGTTTTTCTGCACCCGAATTGAATTTTGCCTGTGCCTCCGACATTGATTTTTCAAGCATAAAATCACCTTGTACATATCCGCCGGATTTAATGCCTCTTGCAGAACGCTGTACACGATTAAGTTTTCTGCCTCTTTCCCGAGTTCTGCCGCCGCTTACAATCTTATGACCGAGTTCAATAAGATGAGCATGCGGTGCTGTTGACTGAACTCTCACTACTCTCACTTTACCGCCCTTATACAGTTTCACTTTTTTCGTTCTCCATGAGTTGCGTAGTTTTTTTGTCCTTACCGGTGTGAGTGATTTTGTTCTCTTATTTACGGCACGTCCTTCTGCCATAAGGAATGCGTCCGCCTGACTCGGATAATTCTTCTCGCATTGCTTCATAGCTTTTTCAAGTTCGTCAAATCCGAATACATCAATATTCCTTGCCATTTCGGTCTTTCTCCTTTGCGACAATCTGCAATTCCGTATTGTTTTCACCTATGTTAAGAACAGAAACAATATTGAGAACCTTTAGTCCAAACATAATTTTCATATCCTCGGTTATATTCGGAAAATACCTTGTTGTAATTTTGTAGGTGGTTTCTGCACGCAGTTTTTGTGACTCCTCGTACTCACGTCCCGACATCGGAGAAACATTTGCCCATACGGCATACTCATTCAAAGAAAGCTGATGTGAATACAGCTGTCCGCCGCCTGCCGATTTCCATACTGCGTTGCCTTTGTTATCTGTCAGCACATACACAGAAGTTTCAGCGGCATTAATGTCACTGCTTAATTTAGGTTTGAACGGAATCCACACAGGCACATTTTCATTCATTGAATTTAATCTTTTATCAAGCGGTTTCAAAAATATAACCCGATGACGCAGTTTTGAAAAGTCCATTAAAATACCGCCTTTCTGTATGGTCTCAGCAATGTATAAAATATACTCGGTACACCGTTTTTAGTTCCGTCACGCTGTTCAAAGAAATATCCTATACACACCAGCATAGCTTGTTTATAGCTTTCCGGCAGTTCATCAGGCATTGCAAGACGTGTATAATTTTCGCACATTTCTCCTGCTAAGATAATGAGTATTCGGAGATAGTCGTCCTCTGCGTCAGAATCCAAATGCAGATACTGTTTAACCTCTTCAATCGTCAGCATTTTCTTCCTCCGTTTTGGATTGCACTGTTTTAGATTTAGTGTCCCTTCTTGTTATTTTAGTGTCCCTTACTTCTTCCGCAAATCCGCACTGAACCAAATCTTCGCCTATTTTCTTGTCAACATCAACAGTTTGACCTTCAGAAAAACTGAAAGTCAAACCCGAGCATGAAGTTGTTATCTTTATTTTCATTTTACCCTCCTATTATTTCATCTGAACAGTCTTAACCGATTCAGGCAATATCAGCTTTCCGTCCAATCTTTGGAATACACGGAAACCGACTTGTCCGTTCTTTGCAAAAAGTTCATTCAATCTTTGGAACGAACGTCCTTGTCTGTCAGCCACCCAATAATATGATAAATCACCAAACAGCAATATCTTATTGCCGGACTCTATCTCAGGCATATATGCAGAAGTATGTATCGGACGGTTAAGAATTGTATCCGGCTGTCCCGCCTGCAGACCCGGCTGCCATAAATACTGACCGTTACTGTCTTTAAGTTTTCTTATAGCCTTTATTGTACTGTCGCTTGACATAAATACGGCATTCTTTCGATACGGTGTTCTAAGACTGTGATATAGGTCAATTATTTCATCTGTCGTAATTGCGTTTGACGCAGCAGACGTAACCCCTACTTCAGCCGTATTTAAAACACCTGTCGGTTTGCCTGTACCGTTGCCGTTGATAAATGCCAATTCCTCTGCCGCACCCATTCTTCTTGCAAATTCTGATGATATGTATGTTTCAAGATTAAATGCGGAGTCATTGAGCAGTTCTTCCGATACTTTTATAATCGTACTTAGCTTATGAGCTCCAAGAGATACAGTTCCGAACTCATCATCGCTTTCAGTGTATTCCGAGCCTTCATCTGTCCACACAGCCTCACCGTGAGATGCAACTACCGGAATTTTTTTATCACCGTTTGCACTTGTTATGATTGTAGCTAATCCTCGCATAATGTTTTCATCGGCAAGTTTATCAATAAGAACTGCCTCGTATTCGTCCGGAACAAGATATCCGCCGTCACTGTCAGTACCAATCTGCAACGTATCATGTACCGAATATGACAGCTGATTATTCTTCATAAGTTTCCAAAACGCCTGCTTATATTCGTCACTTGCTCTGCCCGTTTTTATATTACCGTTCGTTTTAGGTGTTTCAAGAACGGGTGTATTAACCGGAGAATTCAATCTTTTTTCCATCTCTGCCTGACGTTCTAAAATATCTATCTCTTTGCCGAGAGCAACAATTTCACTCTCCATTTTTTCATATGTTTCTACGTCCTCTGCCGAAAGCATATCGTTTTCTCGTTTTGCATTATCAAGAAATTTCTTTGTCTTTTCCCATAACGCTGCTCTTTTTTGTCTTAAATCAGTTATTGACGCCATTTATATTACCCCCATTATTTCAATAAATTTAATCTTGTTTCAAACTGTTCTGACGGAATACAATACTTGGAGTCTTCCGGCTTGACTATCGGTTTAAGCTTCTTACGCATTGCGGCAATGGTATTGGTCACCATTGTTGTTTTGTCAAAAATCATATCTTGATTATCAGTGCTGTCATCACTGCCGTATAGGATTTTGTCGCAGAACCCCATATCATGTGCCGAATGTGCATTCATCCATGTTTCTCCGTCCATCAAATGTGACAGTTTGCTTCGTGACAGTCCGGTCTTTATCTGATAAGCATTTATAATTGATTCCTTTACTTCGTTAAGAAAATCAATACCTTGTTCAAGTTCCGATGCCTGTCCGTAAAGCATCATTGAAGGATTATGTATCATAATCATTGATGTCGGAGACATCTCAACCATATCCCCAGCCATTGCAATTACAGATGCCGCACTTGCCGCAATGCCGTTTATTTTAACGGTAATTTTGCCGTTGTGTTCTTTCAGTGCCGTATATATTTCACTTGCCGCAAAACAGTCACCGCCCAGACTGTTTATCCATACCGTAATATCACCGTCGTACCGATTAAGTTCATCACGGAACATTTTCGGTGTTACATCATCGCTGTACCAGCTTTCTTCAGCAATTACACCATTTAAAAAAAGCACATTTTCTGTGCTTTCATTTTCTTCGTCTATTTTGTTTTTAACAGTCTTGAACCTCCAAAATTTACTCATTTTCACTTTCACCCCCGCTGTTGTAATTTCCGGCATTATTTATATCAACCATATTGCCGTTACACAAATATCTGTCACCGCCAAGTTCTTTAGGTATTTTATTCATATCCTCCAATTCCCTTATATCGTTTGCACTGTACCACCCATTCTGTCTGCCGATAGCATATCCGCTCATACGGCTTTTAAAATCCCCTCGCAGAAGTCCGTCAACATTGAATTTTACGAAGTATTTCTTCTGTTCTTCTTCTGTCAGAAGCTGCTGAAATATTGTCTGCTCTATCCTCACAAGCCACGGTCGGATTGTATTCGTTACAAAATCAAGCGACTGCTGTTCTATATTGTTAAAACTTGATTTTTCCAAATCGGCAATCATATGCGGAGGAACACGAAATATTCTGCATATTTCATTCACCTGAAATTTTCTTGTTTCAAGAAACTGTGCCTCATGAGGATTTATCGAAATCGGATTGAATTTCATTCCTTCTTCCAACACTGCAACCTTGTGTGCATTTGAACTTCCGCCGTATGCGTCATTCCATGCGTCACGAACTTTTTCAGGCTTTTTCAAAACTCCCGGATGTTCCAAAACTCCGCTTGGTGTACCGCTGTTTGAGAAAAAGCTTGAGCCGTATTCTTCGGCAGCAATAGAAAGTCCTATCGCATTCTTCGCCATAGCAATCGGTGAGTATCCCACAAGTCCGTCAAATCCCAGTCCGACTATATGCAGAATTTCATCTTTGCGAAATACAAATGTCCCCTGCTTATCACTGTTATATGTGTAATATATTTTGCTGTCCGCACCTCTGTCTATACGCATCTTTTCCGGCATAAGCGGATAAAGTGCCGTAACCTCACCTTTACCGTTTCGGATAATCTGTGAATACGAATTCCCCCATAAAAGCAGATGTGACATCATAACCTCACGCATTATGAAACTGTTCATTTCAGGATTGGGTATATCGTGCAGAAGTCTGTACAACGGATGCGTAAAGGCTCGCTCTTTTCCGCTGTCCGTGTATTCATAAAGATGAATCGGCAGACTTGCTACCGTTTCAGATATGATACGAACACACGCATATACTGCCGTTGTCTGCATAGCCGACCGTTCCGTCACAGATTTTCCCGACCACGTTCGCCCGAAAGGAAATGAACGTCCTCCGCCGATACTGTCTCCCGTATGATTTTTAGGCTTGTCTCTTGGTTTGAATATTGATTTTATTATGTTCATAAATTTTCTCCTTTTTCTTGACATTTGATAGCTTTTATGCTATCATTATATTGTAAATATAATCTACATATCGGAGTATAATAATAATGTACACTATCGAATTTTACGAAAATGCACACGGCAAATCTGAACTATGGGATCTTTTAGAGTTATTGCGTACAAAAATCAAAACAAGTAAAGACGCCCGTATTCAATACAATCAAACAGTACTCTATATACAGCTATTACAAGATAATTGTACTCGTTTACCCAAAGATGTCACAAAGCATATTGAGGACGGTATATGGGAATTACGTCCCGGAAATAACCGCATATTTTATTTCTTTTTTGAAAACAATACCTTTGTTCTGCTTCATCAGTTCCGTAAAAAAACACAAAAAACACCACACAGAGAAATTGAAAAAGCAAAATCTGAACGCAGTGATTATCTATCCAGAAAGGAGCGTGCTTAATATGAGAACATGGAATGATTATAAAGAACACGTAAGAGAAGTTGATCCGATTGCCGCTAACGATATTAATGAAATTGAGAATATCGCATCTATTGTCGGTGCACTGATAGAACAGCGGACCGCTCTCGGTATAAGTCAGCGTGAGCTTGCTTCGCTTTGCGGAATCCCGCAATCATCAGTTGCACGTATTGAATCGTATAAATCAACTCCAAATCTTGATACTTTGCTTAAAATAATGCAGCCGCTTGGTCTTAAGCTTACTGTATCACCAACTAAATAATCATTTCCTTAAGCACATCAATAAATATTGGTGTGCTTTTATGTTGTCTAAAATACAATAATACCCCTACGGTCATAAACACTTCCCTGTTGTCCGCCGTTACGAACTGCTCTGTCGAGTGCCATTACCGCTGCAACCGCACCGTCTATTCGTTCGGTACTGTGTTTCTTAGAAAGTTTAATATTTTCTGCCGAGTCTGTTTCTACACATACATTATCAAAATTCCATCTGAGTACAGGATGATTGTTATGTATAATCTTTTCTTTCAGAACAAGCGAGTAAAGTTCCTTGGTCGGAGGTGACATATCCTTAAAGCCTTGTCCGAAAGGTATCATCGTCAATCCTTCATCCTGCAAATTAAGAATTATCTGTGTTGCATTATATCTGTCATATGCTATTTCACGCACAACGTACTTGCTTGCAATATCCTTTATGTCAGCCTCTATTCTTCGGTAGTCAACTACATTCCCCTCTGTTGTTCGTATAAATCCGTTTGCTTTCCATACATCATACGGAACATGATCACGTCGAACACGCTGAAGAAGATTTTCTTCCGGTATCCAAAAATACGGTACAATTATATATTTTTCTGTATCGTTTCTCGGAGGGAACACCAAAACAAATGCGGTAAGGTCAAGTGTTGTTGAAAGGTCAAGACCTGCATAGCATTCCCTTCCGATAAGTGTATCAAGATTTATTACTTCATCACACGCATCCCATTTCTCCATCTGCATCCATCGTGTTGACTGCTTAACCCACTGATTAAGTCGGAGCTGTCTGAACAGATTTTCCTCAGCCGGATTTTCCTTTGCCGACAAAAATGCGGCACGGACTTTTTCAATGTCAACTGTATGTCCCAGCGATGGATTTGCTTTATACCAATTGCGTTCATCCGTCCAGTCATCTGTGTCTTCGATTCCGTATATAACAGGATAAAATGTCGGATCGATTTTTCTGCCTTCCAAAATGTCAACTGCCTTTTGGTGCTGTTCAAAACATATGCTGTTTCGGTCTGTTCCGGCAGTAGTTATAAGAAAGAACAGTGGCTGTGTTCGTGCATCACCTGAACCTTTTGTCATTACATCAAACAATTCACGGTTCGGCTGTGAATGCAGTTCATCAAATATTACGCCGTGAACATTAAGACCGTGTTTTGTAAAAGCCTCGCTCGACAGCACTTGATAATATGAATTAGTCGGTTTATACACAAGTCTTTTTACTGACATAACAGGCTTAATTCTCTTTTTCAAAGCAGGACATTGTTCGACCATATCCACCGCCACATCAAACACAATACTTGCCTGCTGACGGTCACTTGCACAGCCGTATACTTCTGCACCCCATTCACCGTCACCGCATGTAAGATACAGCGCCACTCCTGCTGCAAGTTCTGACTTACCCATCTTCTTCGGTATTTCAACATATGCTGTGTTGTATTGTCTGTATCCGTTCTCCTTTACCGTACCGAACACATCATTTATTATTTTATCCTGCCACGGCAGCAATTCAAAAGGCACACCCCGCCATTTGCCTTTTGTATGTTTAAGTGCATTTATAAATGTAACTGCACGTTTTGCTTTATTTTCGTCATACATTACTTTTTCTCTCCGCCCAATGAAAGAAGCTGTTCCATTGCGTCATCACTGCTGTCATTGCCTCTGTCTGTTACAATTCTTGACCTTGACGCAGGAGTAAGACCGAACTGTTCACAGAACTTGCTCATCTGTTTCATATACTGCTGAGCAATAGATACCTGCGGCACTTGCTGCCAATATCCGCTCGGAGTTTTGACAATAGCACCGTGTCTTGATATAAATTCTTCTGCCTCTTTCCAACGTGCATAAGCTTGGCAATATCCCGCAAAAGCCGCCATATCAACTTCTGTTAGAATACCGAGCTGTTCCATCTGTTTTGCAAGACGTCTCCATTCCTTTTTCGCATCATCTTCAAGCCATTTCGGACAAGACGGTGCACGAGCCGCAGGTTTCGGCTCATTTGCGTTTAACTGCCTCTTGCCCGGATTACCCTCAAGCTGTTTTACCGCCGTTGGTTTCGGCTTTCTGCCCCTCTGTGCCAAGCGTATCACCTCCATTCGTATAAATTTCTTGCCATTAAAAATTTTCATACAAAAAACCGCCATTTAAGGCGGTTTAAAAATTGTATTTTCTTATTTTTCTGTAATCATAATCTCATATTCATAGCTGTTTAGTTCAAAAAGGTCAACTACTTTCCATAAATCATATTGGTCAGGAATATCTTTAACTGTTCCGCAGAAATAAACGTCTGTACGTTTTTCATTAACCAATTTTATTGTTGCGTTTCGGTTGATAAGGCTGTAAAGTTTCTTTAATTTTAGCATTTTGTTTTCCTCCGTTTTCTCGGTCTGTTTATCTTTTTGTTGTACACATATTACCGTTATGTGAGGACTTTATCAATACCATTACTATACAAAAAGTACAGCCTTTATTTGTGTATATACTACCCTCGTATTCCCTTAAAGTTATAGTTTCCCTTACGAATTTCCGCAATGTCGGCATCTTGTGCCTTTTTGTATTCCGAATCGGCACATTCTTTTTTCTTGCAGTCCATACAGATACATTCGCTGTTAAACATACTTTGAATTCTACCGTCTTTTAAAGACTTTCCGCATCGGTCACAGTTTTTCTGTGTAAAAAAATTATCCATCTCAATTCACCTCCGCCATACAGCGGTCAAATGCCGTCTTTAATTCCTCCACGGGCATACCGTTAGATTTATACCCGCGTTCTATTCCTCCGTAATAATACTCTGTCGGTGTCTGCATCTTTTGACAGTATTTATCGCCCATAACATAGAACATCGCTTTAATCGTATCTTCGCCGTTATCAATTTCCACAGAAATATTCTTCTTGATATAAAAGCTCGGATAACCCTCATAATGGTCAAGTGTCTTTTCGCACTGTTCTGTAATGACCCAAAGCAGAACAGGCACTCGGTCTCCCTCAGATTTTTCAATGTTGGCAAAGCCTCCGCTCCTGAATGTGAGCCGATAGCCGTTTATGTACCCCACCTTGTACACTTCAGCATGCGGACATCTATACGCCATCTGTGCCAAATTAATGTTTGAGCCGTATGCTCCGTAGATTTTTGTTTTCATAATATTTCGTCCTTTCTGAGCGGTTGATTTTTGTAATACCGCTTCTACTGCCATAAAGACGGCTTAAACCGTCCGTTGGCTGTAACTGTTACAGACTTATTTGTCTTTCTCTCTCATACTGCGGTGTATAATTTCAAGTATTTCATTCTGTTCCTCTTTACCTACACCGATATTTTCAAGAGCCTCGTGTATGCCGCAGTCAGGACAAATCATTGTTTTGTTATCTGCTCTTGATAATGCAGGTCTGCCTGTGTATTCCTGTCCGCATTTAGGACATATGGCTGTTTTTATATCTTCATACTTCTTCATATCACTGTCTCCTTTTTGCTTTCGTCAATAGCGTGTAACAACTGTTTTGAATCAAATCCGAAGTTTCTGTATCCCCAAAGGCAAGTCATAACATAACTCATTGACGGAACACCGCTCGGTCTGTTTTCGTCCAATATATATGCAAATGCTGTGCGTTCACGTTTTTTGCCCGTCTTAATTCCTGTCACCGTTACTTGAAATTCCTTTTTATAATAATATTTCGGATACCCCTCGTAGCGGTCAAGCGACCGTTCGTCATCTGTTGTCAACTGCCACACAGCTACCGGAACTTCCGCACCTTGTTTCGGTTCAACGGTCAGATAAGATCCTGTTTTGCTTTTCTTGAACATTAGCTTGTAATTCTCTATAACCGCAGTTCCCATAAGCCGTGCCGACGGGCAGCGATACCGCATTTGCGGTGTGTAAAGGTTACTGCCGTAAGCTAAGTAATACCGTTTCATTATTATCATATCCTTTCCGAAGGAAACACCCTTCTACCACCTTAAGACCGCCAAATGCGGTCACAGTTTTAAGGTTATAGGAGGCTGTTTTCTTCGGTTATGCCATTCTGCCATTTCTGAATGATGCATCTCCGTCAAGGTGTTTTGTAAGGATTTCTCTCGCCGTTGCAAATTCTTCACCGATAAATCCAAGTCTTAAAAGCCATGTTCTCATTGCGTATTTAGGATTTTCAGTCTGCTGTGGTTTCGGACTTGCTGACTTTAGTGTTTTTGCCATCTGACTGAGTGCAAGGCAAAGCTGAATGTAGCTTTTTAACTGTCCTGCGTGTAAGCCGTTTTGTTTTCCGTCTGACGGAGCATCGAATTGAAAAAGTCTGAATTCAACCGTTCCTTTCGTAAAAGTTGCGTGTAGGTTCAGCATATGGTATCTGCTGTCGTTGTAATGCTGTGTTCTGCCGTAGTTTGCACCGTTTGATGTGTACCAAATATCCGCTAATTCCGACATTGTTCTTGGCTTTCTTCTGTTAAGGTTATCAAGAAATTTCGGACTTACCATTCTGCAGTAATTGTTTATTCTGCTCTGTGAAATATTTAATGCACTTGCTATGAGGCTTTCGTGGCTTGCCATTATGTTTGCAAGATTTCTGAGTGTCTGTGCTGTGTGTCCGTTAGCACCGATATGAATATGTACACCGCATCCTCGTGTTGCATCGCTTTTGGCTTTTGCTTTTCTGAGTCTTCTTATAAGTTCCTGCAAAAGCGGAATATCTTCGTATTTAAGAATCGGCGTTACCAATTCGCATTTCTCACTGTCAACCCCTGCAATGCTTACATCCCTTTGGAATTTCCACTCTCTGCCCTCTGTGTCCCAAGCTGACCAAGTATAATAACCGTTTCTGTCTGCTGTATATTTGTATCTGCCTGTTCCGAAATAGTCTGCGGCTATTCTCGCAGCATTTTCTCTTGTGATGTTGTTCATTTCAACCTCAACACCGATGGTCTGTCTTTTCATTTCCTCAATCTGAATTCTTGTTTTCTCGTTCATTGTATTTCCTCCGTTTTTTAGGCTTTCTGCCCTTTTCTTGTAACACATATTACCGTCATACGGAGATTATATCAATACGATTAGTACACAATAATATACACTGTAATTTGTGTACATTACGGCTGTGGATTGAGTTTGTGTTTATTTTTCTTACTTACATCGCTCCGGTCTGCCGTAGCGAAATGCACCGTCACCGCTGAGATTTCTCATCAGTTCTTTACGGAGCGGTTTATATTCCATACCTGATAAACCGATACGATTTAAGAATGTACGCATTGCAAATTTTTCGTTGTCAACCGGCTTATCCTTTGTATTCACTCTTACAGCTTTTTCTGCCATTTGGTAAAGGGCTTTGAAAAGTGATATATAAAGTCCAAGCTTTTCATTTGGAATTACGCTGTCAAACCAGTCAAACCATATTTCATCCTTGTTCCATTCAACTTTCAGTTCCTTATCCGTACCGACTGCTTTTTGAAACAAGGTCATTTTACCCGCAATAATCGCTTTGAGATTTGCAATGATTTTATCGTTACAAGGTTTATCGGATAATTTTGAAATCGGCAGTCCGATTGAACAGCCTATTGTTTCACTTTCAAAATCTTTATTTGTGTCTGAAATATCAACATTTTTGTCATTCTCGGTTTCATATCCGCACTCATACAGCTTTTCAAGTAAATGCTCAACCTTATCATTGTCGGTGTCGCTTGAAATTTTAAGTGTTCCGTCACTCGTAACTGTACAGTCGTCGCCAATTTGATAAGCAAACGACGGTGCTCCAAGATATTTAGACTTTTCTCCGATTATATTGCTAACTGCTTTTACGAGAGCCTTTCTTTCCGTTCCTGTCAGATTATATTTAATCTCCATTACGGTAATCCTCCTTTATTTTTTTGTTAAGCACATATTACCGTCATGCAGAAAATATATCAAGGTGTATAGTACACAATATTATATTACAGAATTTGTGAGTTCAGCATAGTGAGCAATTCCGTTCAATACATAGAACACGCACGGAAGTGCAACACCATTTCCCCACATCGTATATTCCGCACTGTCGGAATGAGGATTTTTAAGCCACTTTATAATCTGATTTCTTGTTTTCGGTTTTGTACTTTTACAAAGTGCTTTTCTGTGATTTTCAAAAATGTCCGACCATTTCTGAATTTCTTCTTCCGTAGGATTTTCTGTTTCCAAACCGTCACACCACCATACAGGGAACCCTTGCAGCAGAGCACATTCTTTAGGTGTCAGACGTCTTACTATATATTCCGTACCGTTTGTATCATTTACAAGCGGAGGGTCTTTGTAATCGCTTGCAACAAGTGTATTTGCACATTCTTTTTCGGCACTTGTAAAGAATGATGCCTTGCTTGCCGAATATGCAGGTTCGGCTACCGCTCCCGGACCTTTTGCCACCATTGTCGGCTGTTTCTCTTTTTCTATTGCAAAATCATATAACGCATTTTGTCCTTGATTAAATGCAGCACGGTCAATTCCGTATGCAACCGCATGTCGGTCAACTGTATTTAATGTAAATGATGTATCCTGATTAAATCCGCTGCCGTTCGGTCCGTTTTTCTCCTTACGTCCAATCATTGAACCCTTTAATACAACAACAGCCATACCTCCTTGATTAGATGACGGATTTACACCTCCGCAGTCAATGGTGCGAGAAGTATCTGCCGCATATATTCCGCTGTTCGGATTGTCAGACTTCATCGAATTGCTATCGTTTGAACATATCCCGTACACTTTCGGTTCAAATAAGGTCTGGTCATTATTACAGCTTAATGTTGCCGACTTATTTTCTTGTATCAATGCACCTTTACCACCGCCGTCACATCCGCATCTGATTTTTAAAGTTTTTGGTGTATGTACGACAAACGGCTGATTATTACCGCCCGTTCCGAAAGTTGCAAGCACTGTCTGTGATACTTCCAACGGACCTATATATCTTGTATCTTGAGAGTGATTTTCAAACATTACACACGGCGGATGATGTGCCTGTGCTCTCAATGTAGTTGTTTTGTCTTGCGTCACATCTATACGTTCTCCGCCTTGATCGTTTAAACATATTGTGCCTGTTTCTCCAATGCCCGTTTCAGCAGTTCCGGCAGTTCCTTGCCACGAGCAGAGGCTCTTCTTAAAATTCCCGAACACGCTCTCTGACTCAAATAATACTTTTCTGGCACATTCTCCTGCAAAATCTGCGACAAGAAAGATTCTTCTGCGTCTTTGAGGGACTCCGAAGTATTGCGCATCGAGTATTCGATAGGCAACGGAATAATCATTTCCCACAATTTCTCCGGCTGTTGTCCATTTCTTCTCAGGCATAGGAATATGTACGGTTTCATCTTTGATTTTGCAGATTTCTTCAAGGACTGTCCTAAAATCCTGTCCTTTTGAGCTTGACATTGCTCCCGGCACATTCTCCCACACAATCCATCTCGGATATTCTCCATTTGTACTCTCCCTCATTTCCTTTATAACCCGAATCGCCTCAAAAAACATTGATGATTTTTCACCGTTTAGCCCTTCACGTTTTCCTGCCAAAGACAAGTTTTGACAAGGACTCCCGAATGTAATTATATCAACCGGCTCAATCTTTCCGCCGTTCATTTTTGAAATATCCCCGTAGTGTTTCATATGCGGAATACGCTTGGTAGTAACCCGAATAGGAAATGGTTCGATTTCACTCGCCCATATAGGCGTAATTCCAGCCATCATTCCGGCAAGAGGAAAACCTCCGCTGCCGTCAAATAATGAGCCAAGTGTTAAATTACTCATTAGTCAATACCTCACTGTACGGAATTTTTTCACCGTTACGCAATAAAAAAACGTCATCTGAATTTTCTTTAAAATCCACATAACGTCTTACAATTACATCTACAAACTTCTCATCAATCTCAATCGCATAACATATACGGTCAGTCTGTTCGCACGCAATCAATGTACTTCCGCTGCCGCCGAACGGTTCAAGAATAACTGAATTGACCACACTTGAATTTTGTATCGGATATGCCACAAGCGGTATTGGTTTTGTTGTCGGATGAAGTTCCGATTTCTTCGGCTTGTCAAAATTCCATACCGTTCTTTGTTTTCTGTCAGAGTACCACTTATGTCCGGCAGTAGGTTTCCATCCAACAAGTATAGGCTCATGACAATACTGATAATCACATCTGCCGAGCACGGGTGTATTTTTCACCCATATACACGTTTGATGACAGAAAAATCCGGCATCACGAAATGCCGTTCTGAAATTTATACTTTCCTTATCAGCATGAAAAACATAAATACTTGCACCATCCGCACAAACATCATACATACACTTAAAAGCTGAAAACAGAAATTCATAAAACTTTCCGTCCTCCATGCTGTCATTTTGAATAGTACCTGCTGTGCCCTCGTATGCAACATTATACGGCGGGTCTGTTACAACAAGATTTGCTTTTTTGCCATTCATCAAGTTTTCATATGTTTCCGATTTGGTACTGTCACCGCATATTAATCTGTGTTTTCCCAAAAGCCATATATCACCTTGTTCAGATACCGGATTTTCCGGAGGTGTCAAATCTGCATCATCTTCTTTAACTTCACCCTCTTGCGATTTGGCGAGAAGTTCATTAAGTGCTTCTTCCGTAAATGCAGACATTTCAAGTTCAATGTCACCGCTGTCCTTTATATCTTGTAAAATATCAGCAGACATTTTCATATCAAGTTCTGAAAACTCCTGTATTTTATTATCTGCCATAAGGTCGGCATATTCCGAAGCTTCACTTTCATAATCCTGAAAATCAACGGGAACTTGCTTTGCTCCGATTTCTTTTGCGGCAAGAAGTCTTCCGTGACCTTTTACCACAAATCCGGAACGGTTTGACACTACAATCGGATGTCGCCAGCCTTGACGTTTTATGATTTTAGCCAATGCTGTTATCTGTTCTTTAGGGTGCTTGTTCGGATTTCTCGGATTGCCCACCAAGCTGTCCGTATCGACAATTTTATCGTGAGCACAATACACTGCAACTCCGTCTGCTGTTGCTTTCGGTTCTATATGTTCAATAATACTTTTCCTCCGTTATGTAGATTCCAATATTGTTTTCTGCATTTGTCCGAGCAAAAAACTTTTCTTTTTTTGCCTGCTGTATGCTTAAGCCGTTTTCCGCAGTTCCGACAGATAAGTCCAAGCTGTACAGATACATCGTTGTTCATTGCCACCACTGGTCCTACGCCTACAAGTCCGTTCCGTTTACAATATGATTTCACTGTACTCAGCGGCAGAATAAGTGTACTTGCAATATGCTTATATCCGTTACCGTCAAGCCGCATTCTGCGAATTTTAATTTTCTGTTCTTCGGTCATAAACTGTTCTCCTCTATCAGTAAAATTCAATAAACAACAGCCGAATAATTGAAATCTTCATAATGTTGTGATATAATATTTATGAGTCATCTATTAAGCTCCTCTATGACTCACCAGACCAAGTGTGGTTCAGAGCAAACGAAAAGAATCGCGTTTTAGGAGGAGGAATGCTTATGAAGATTTTACTGTTTTTATATTATTTTATTGTCAGTGTTCAATTTACTTTTGTAATACCAAATAGCTTCATTGAATTTTCGTTTGTAGCCCTGATAATAATCGGTTCACATTTTTGTGAACCTTTTTTATATTAAAAAGCAATAAAAAATGCACACTTGAGGACGATTTCAAGTATGCAATAATGCAAGTGTATATTTAGTTATGCGATAATTTTAATGTGACCGTTTTTAGACCCCCTTGCTTAATTTTGCGAAAATTTGCGTAAATGGGGGCAACGGTCTACGCTCACCCATTTTTTTAAGATTATATAGCCCCTTGGGGAGAGTGTACCCATAAAATGCCCGATTATTTGTTCATTCGGGATTGTAAACCTTTAACCGATTATATATTTTTTATTTGCTTCGCTGCCTATGATATCTTTATTATAATTGCATATAATATTTATATATTAAACTGCTGATTGCGTTTTATTAGCTTGATATTAGCAGTCTAATATGTTATAATAATACTACAATCAACGGAAGGAGTGATTTTACATGGCTAACATATCAAATGTAAGTTTTCGCATTGACAGCGACTTGAAAGCTCAAGCCGATACACTGTTTTCTCAGCTTGGTATGAATATGACCACAGCGTTTAACATTTTTCTGCGTCAGTCAGTACGCGAAGGACGTATTCCGTTCGACATAACTATAAACACACCCAACTCAGAAACAGTGGCGGCAATGCTTGAAACCGAGCGTATGTTGCGCGATCCCAATTTAAAGGCATATGATGTTGAAGACGCTCTAAAGGAGTTGAAGTCATGAATCTAAAAGTCATCTGGACTTCCAGATTTAAAAAAGACTACAAACTCGCAATCAAGCGCAACCTAAACATTGAGCTTCTTGACGATGTAATTCGTATGCTTGCCGCAGGACAGACATTGCCGGAAGAATACAATGACCATCAGTTAACAGGCAATCTCAAGGATTACCGTGAATGTCATATTCAACCGGATTGGCTGTTGATGTATCGCATTGAAAAAAACATTCTTGTTCTTACACTGCAAAGAACAGGAACACACAGCGATTTGTTCGACAAATAAATATCGGGACGATTTCAGTAACTGTATGTAGGTTTACTGTCAAACCGTCCCGTTTTTTTATCATGACAGCTCTTACAAAGGCTCTGCCAGTTGCTTTTATCCCAAAACAATTTATTATCACCTCTGTGCGGTTTGATATGGTCAACCACCGTAGCTTGAACGTATTTCCCGTTCCTCTTACAAATCTCGCACAGAGGATGTTCTCTAAGATATGCCTTACTTGATGTTCTCCATTTACTTCCGTATCCACGCTTTGTGGCTGAGCGAGTAACTTCAGGGTGACATGATATATGTTCCTCACAATATCTTCCGTCAGTTAAATTTGCACAGCCCGGATGTCTGCATGGTTTCTTTGGTCTATATGGCATATTCTTTCCTCCAACGAAAAAAGGACGCTCCGTATAGGAAACATCCTTCTTTGTATAACTTTTCACTTTCAAGTCTTAAATATTTATTTCTAATCTTCCCTGCAATACCGTATTATCGGAATAATATCAAGTGTATCGGAATAATACAACCTCAATTATTGGAACAATACACAAAGCCGACTGTTACATATCATCTCTCTGTTTATTCTTCTCTCGCGATTATAGCATAACACACTTTTTTACGATGTTCAAGAGTGAACTGAAGTGAACTTGCGTGAACTATAGTGTCCAATTTTCTTTTTATATGATTTTATCAAGTTCAGCCAAAGCTTTCAAGTGCATTTTATGAATATACCGTATTGTAAAATTAAGTTCCAACGCAATATATCTCCACGTTTTACGGTCGGCATATCTAAGCCACAAAATCCGTTTATATCTTTCATCTGCGATTTTATCAAGCTTTTCCCATACTTCTGCTTTAAAATCGACAAGTTCATCAATATCTCTGTCAATATCACGGTCAATATCGATTATCTTTGTCATTATATTTTCAAGCGGATTTTTATTCCGTGTATGCTGAACTGTTTCTCCGCTGTAATTCGGAGTGGTATTCATTGCAACATCACGAAGTGTCATAAGACGCTGTTGTTTTCTGTTTATCGCATTATCCATTGTTATAAGCTGACTTAAATATTCCTTTGCCGTCATTTGTATATTCCCTCCATCCTTGCTTTTATAGCCTCCATCAAAGAAGCCTGTCCCATGTCTTTATCATTTAAAGCCGTCATCACATCTTCATCAACCGTACCTTTGGTCACAATATGATGAACAACTACCGTGTTGTTCTGTCCCTGCCTATAAAGTCTTGCATTCGCCTGCTGATACAGCTCCAAACTCCACGTCAGTCCGAACCATATAATCGTGCTTCCGCCTTTCTGCAAATTCAGTCCGTGTCCGCAACTTGCCGGATGTGCCAACGCAATTTGTATTTTACCGTTATTCCAATCGCATATATCCCGTTCCGTTTTTATCTCACGGATATTAATTTTTTCTGCTATTCTGTCCTTATCGTGCTTATAGCCGTAATAAACAAGTATGCTCTTTCCGTTTGACGCCTCAATTAAATCCTCCAAAGCGTCAAGCTTACGGCTATGTATTTTCCTGACCTTCCCGTTCTCATCATAAACCGCGCCGTTGGCAAGCTGAAGGAGCTTGTTGCTAAGACTCGCCGCATTTACCGCGTCAATATCACCATCGGCAAACGGCAGAAACATTTCCTTTTCAAGTTTCCGATAAAGTTTCATCTCTTTATCGTTCATCTCAACTTCGTAAATATTGTCTATTCTTTCAGGCATTTTGATATAATCCGTTGCTTTCATCGAAATACATATATCCGATATTTTCTCATATATCCTTTTTTCTGCATTAACCAACGGCTTGTATGAATACACAATCGCACCGTTTCGTTTATCCGGTTTGAAATATTCATCACGAAAACCTGTTATATATCTTCCGAGCCTTTCTCCCATATCCAGCAGATTTATCTCAGCCCACAAATCAATCAAGCCGTTAGGTGCAGGCGTTCCGGTCAGACCTACAATTCTGTCAAACTTAGGTCTGACCTTACGCAGTGCTTTAAACCGTTTGCTTTGATGGGATTTAAACGAACTGAGTTCGTCTATCACAACCATATCAAAATCAATGTGACCGCTATTTACAAGCCACTCTACATTTTCACGGTTTATGATATAAATGTCGGCATCCGCTTTTAAGGCTTTTTCCCTTTCGTCCGCACTACCGATTGCTATTGAACATCTCAGGTATTTTAGCTGTTCCCATTTGTCACACTCCTGTTTCCATACCGACAGTCCAACTCTGAGCGGAGCTATTATAAGGACTTTTGAAATCTCAAAATAATCATACATAAGGTCACTTACAGCGGTGAGTGTTGTTATCGTCTTACCCAGACCGCATTCAAGCATAAGTGCCGAAATCGGATTGTTTATTATAAAATCAACACCGTACTTTTGATACTCATGCAAATTATCTCTGCTCAATTTCATCAAGCACACCTCCGATTTGTTCCGTACCGTCAATGCAATACACCGAAAAACCTAATGATTCTAATTGCCTTTTTCGCTTTATCTGTATGCTCCTCATTTTCCGTCCGGGTGCTTTCATCTCTGCAAATGCAATTTTTCCGAAAGGTAGCAAAATCAATCTGTCGGGCATACCGTTAAAGTTCGGCGATACAAATTTCAGTGCAAGACCTCCGTGTATTTTCACTGCATTCACAAGCATTTTTTCTATCTCATTCTCACGCATTTTACCTCCCATACAAGTTCCGAAGTTCCTTCCGTTCCCTATATCCTACGCGCGTATATATATGTGCGTAATTTTTAATATAATAATATATAATCTATATAACTTTTTAGGTAACATCGGAACATTACCTTTAATTTATATAGGTTTTATGCCGTTTTCGAGTGTTCCGAACCAAGCTTTTTTACGGAACTTTTCGGTTACATCGGAACACAAAACAGGTATAGAAGTCTATACCTCTGTCCTTTCGTAACCTGCTGCCGCTCCGTAAATTCCGAAACGGCTCTTTTTGCTCATCTTCTGCCAGCCCTCTATTTTTGCCATAATGGCAGATATGGCATTTGCGTCAATCCTTTTCAAATCCGCTTTCGCCTTACCGAAACATTCACACCATATTTCCATATTGCATACCTTCTGACGCTTTATTTCCCCTTTAATATTCACCTCTCCGAATTCACTTCCGTCAAGAAAATTCCGACGTTCATACAAGGACATTTCATTCCAATTTACAGGCAGCAATGTTTCAAGGTATTCACGCACCATACCCTCACGTTCGTCTGTTTCCATAGCCTCACGCTGAAGTTTCTTAGCAAGTTTCTCCGTCTGCTCATCAAGAATAAGCGGTTCCTTGTTCCTGTAATACACAAGCGCCTCCGCCCAAATCTGGTCTATTTCATTCTGCGTAATCTGCCACGGCTTTTTCTCCGAGTTCCCCGATACCTTAACAGGGAAAAACGTCGGTTGCCCGTAGTATCTCTGAGGTATCCGTGTTCCGCATTCGTTGTGCCTATGAAAATACACTGTCTTAAATGCGGCGTCGCTCTGCGACCGAAGGACGCACGGAACACATCGTTCTGCCTTGATATAAAGCCGCGCAGTGTTTCAATCTCAGTTTTCTTAAGTCCTGCAAGCTCGCCTATCTCTAAAATCCAAAATCCCTGTAGCTTCTCCGCCGCCGTCTTATCCTTCGTATCGGATAATAAAAGCGAATCGTTAAACCACTCACCGCACAGCTTGGATATAATCGTCGACTTTCCTATTCCCTGCGGTCCTGACAGTACAAGCATAGTGTCAAACTTTATTCCCGGCACCATTACTCTTGCTACCGCTCCGCATAGTGTTTTACGGATAACCGCACGAGTGTATGGATTGTCCTCTGCACCAAGGTAATCCGTTAAAAGCGTATCTACACGTTTCTGCTTATCCCACTTCGGCAGACCGTCAAGATACTGCCGTATCGGATGGAACGAACGGTCATCAACAACTTTTGCAAGTGCCACATCATAATTCACTCTTGTGAATTTACCGTAGCTGTATGTAAGATATGTAAGCAGCTGTGCGTCATCAGCGTCCCGCCAATACTTAGACGGGTGCTGCCACGGTACATCACCGTTAATTTCTATACAGTCCGACAGTTCGTTAAAAACTATTCCCTTTAGTTTCGGATCGTTCTGAAGTATTATCGTGAGGTTTTGTATGCTGTTCTCTACATCGCCGTGCTTATTTACAGACAAATACTTATGCCACGATGTATCGTCATTGTCATCAATCACAGAAAACTCCTCATACACAGCCTTTTCCTTATCCGTCAGTGTCTGTTCTTTAACTCTGCCGTCCTGCATTGCAAAGTCTGTCATTGCTTTAAATGAGGCTGATTTCTCACTGTCGGTTTCATCTTTGTCAAGATATGAAAACTTATGTATCCGCACCAAATCAAAGCTGTTGCACAGCTTACCGCAGGCAGGGTCTGTTGCGTGATGAGAGTATGCAAACTTGTCATTATACACTATCACTCCGGCTACGGAATCGGCGGGGATATAATCATAACGGCCGTTCAGACTGCTTGGTTCATATACATCTGAAAGGAATGTGCTTATTGCGTCCTGTATCGTATATGCACGGCAAAATGCACCTACTATTCCCTGCTTTGTCAGAGGGTCTGCCTGTTTCTTCAATGCGTGTGATACAATTTTTTTCTGTCTTGACGAAACAGGATATTCAGAAGTATCATGCCAGTCTTTATAACGTGCAAGCACTGCGTCCGCATCTATTTCTTCACCGTCACGGTGCTGAAATACAAACTCACCGTCAGAAGATGTTGACGGCCAATACATAAGTCTATGCGGCTGATACGTTGTATCGTCAAACTGTTCTATGCCTATATCTGCCGCTATTCTGCGTGCAACCGCCGTATATTCATCTGCCGTAACAGGACGTGACAGAGGGATAATAAGCCTGAATCTCGGTGTTTGTGCAGTATGCTTGTGTGTGGAATATATCAGGCATTTGAAATTAAAGAACAGTTCAATCTGCTCCCAAAAATCCTCGTCTGCGTAATCCGCATCAAGAGTGAGCAGACATCGGTTAATCACAGTATCTTTTCTCCTTAGACCGCTGCGAAGTTCACCTCCGACAAATCCGCCCACATCTTTGATATTATCCTGCTGACCTTTAGGAAGTTTACGATATTCCTGCACCGTTTCAGCCGTTCGTATTGTCTGAGAACACTTCTGAACAAATTTCTCCCACGAAAATTCTTTAATCTTCCACGCTCTTGATGTACGGCTGTTCCCGACAGATATTTTCATTGTCCCCTCCCGTTATACATGTCTATTAATCCCGTTTTTCCCTTTCGTTTTAATTGTTTCTCAACTTTTTTGCGTTCTGTCGCAGCTTTCGTCTTTGTCTTATAAAACGAACATCTTCTTCCTCCGAAATCATTATTCGTTAAGCAAATACAATAACCGTCTGCATTAGCAAAGCAGTCTTTTTTATCCAAACATCTTATTTTCATAATCGTACCCCTTTAAATTTATTTTCTTTTGCATTTTTGTTATTCCTTTTTATAATACTCACATTCAAAACCGTCAGCATTAAGCGGAAGTCCGTCCGCCCATTCGGGTTTTATACACATCAGCTTGCACAGTTCGTCAACCGAACCGTAACCGTTCGGAACTTCACATATAATTTCATCATGAACGTGAAAAACAGTATCATATCCCGCATTTGCCGCATTTATCAGTGCATTTGCAAGCAAATCTCTTGCAGTCCCTTGTACGATATTCTCTGTCAGCTTACCGCCGAAAGTTTCAAGTCTGTCCCACTTCTTTGCGGAGTTTATCCCCATATATGTAATGCTGTCACCGCCGAACCTATTTGTACCGATTCGAGGTTTTATATATGACAGCCGTCTTCCGCTTGGCAGACGTATGAATAATATCCCCCGTTCATACGCAAACACAAGTTTTCCTAACGGAACGGTTGTTTTTTCTTTTATTGCTTTCATTGCCGCATTGCCGACTTCGTACCAAAAACGTACAATATGCGGATTGGCATTTCTCCAATCGTTAATTAAGCCCTGAAGTTCATTCTCCTGCACTCCCATCTCAACAGCACCCATATTCTTTAACGCACCGACTGAGCCGCCGTAACCGCAGTTGTGGACGAGTTTTCCCGATACGGTAAAACGATGATGTCTTCCGGCATTTCGTATGTCATAAACTCTAACCTTGCCTGAATTAACCGCCAATTTTTTCGTTTCTCGAATACTGCCGTTTCCGCATCTTGTATAATCTCTTTGCGACTTAATCCGTCTGATAAATTCCGAATTACCACACTTCTTACATAAGGCCAATATTTCTGTGAAAAACGACTTAATACGGTACACCGTTTGTTTGAATTGTTTTCCGTATGTGTTACAAACCGAATATTGTCTCGTGCATAACTTCCATTGTTGTCTATACGGTCTATTTCCAACTCCCGCTTCGGCAGACCATATTTTTTGATTAAATACAATCCTGCCTCTGTAACACTTGAAAATTCGAATTTTATTCCTCTTGCGCCATAATTGTGATAACCCTTGTCCTGTGGATTTTCGCACCGTTGCTTTGCTGCCGTTAGTCTCTTCTCCAGCCACAACGGAATTTGCCGTGGCTGAGAACAGCTTTGACAACCTTTTGATTTTCCCCTTTGCAGATTTGATAAAAGCTGCCACTGAATTGCACCACATCCTATACATTGCGTTAATACATAACAATGGTTCCATGACGCATTCCATCTTTTTTCTGCTGAGATTACTTTCACCCAGCCGAATTGCTGACCTATCATTTCCGGTTTGAATGATATATGCACCGCAGGAGGCAGCGACTCCAAACTGTATCGGCTTCTGTTCCCCTTTAACCCAAACAAGGTGTTCTTTGGTAGCTGTAAGTCCATCATATGTAATCACCTCTTGCTCACCTTTATATATAACTCCATCATGTGATACCCACTCTTCACCATCCCACAGTTTATGTTCAAGTGTAATTTTTTCTATTGGTATAAGTCCCGCATCCGTCAGCACAAGTTGACCTTCTGCTATGCAAGCAAGTTCTGATATTTTCCCCTTTTGACGCAGTTCGCCGTTTACTCCGTGTTTCTCCACCGGCACTTTAAACATCTTACTTGCGGACGCACAGTAAATATCACCGCCGTTTTTGAATGTATCTATTCGCCACTGCTCTCCTGCTATCCAAGCAAGCACACGAGCCTCAATAGCCGAAAAGTCTGCGACAATAAATCTATGGTTTGGTTTTGGAATGAGAACGGTTCTTATAAGTTCCGATAGGACATTCGGTACGTTTCCGAACATCATGTCAAGCATCTCAAAATCTCCGTCCTTTACAATATCCCTTGCAAGTGTTAAGTCCGGCAGATGGTTCTGAGGCAAGTTTTGCGGCTGCAGAATGTTACCGGACCATCTTCCCGTTCTGTTTGCACCGCAGAAACGCATCATTCCGTGTACACGGTTATCACTGCACACACTGCGTATTACAGCCTCATATTTCTTGACGGACGTTTTCGCCATAAGCAGACGGAGTTTCAGCATTTCACTGACATCTCCGTCTGTTTCATCTGCCAGACTCTTAACAGCCTTTTTTGACAGGCTTTCAATTTCCACACCGTTTTCCTTGAGCCACTGTTTTAACTGCGTTACTGAATTAGGATTTTCAAGTCCAGTTATCATATATGCCTGTTCAACCGCCACAGCCGTCTGTATTGAATTAAGCTTTACCGCCTGCTCAGCCAATTCACTGTCAACTAATACCCCTCTGTCGTTTATTATTTGGTCGAGAACATATAGTCGATGTTCCTCATCACTTATAGGATACATTTTAAGTTTATCGGCAATCTGACGTTCAACGTCTACATCACGCATACAGTATTTTTTGAATGTTTCCCATTTATTTATATCGTGACACGGTCTGTTTCGAGTACGGTTTCCGTTTGATTTTGTCGGCTTGCACGGTACACAGAAATACTTAATTAACTCCTTGCCCTCCGTCATCTTCTGCCTCTCTAATCCGAGTACACTTCCGACATCGGCAAGCGACAAAGGCAGTGCCAGTTCCGCAGCCTGCACCGCTGTACAGTACCAAGACTGCGGATTAAGATATTCTCCCTCGGGAAGCTTAAGATACCTTGACAGACACACACGTTCAAATTGTGCGTTATATGCCGTTTTCACAACGGTATCTGATTTTATAGCCTGTATTATTTCCTCCGGAAGTTCTTCACCGCCTGCAATGTCAATTATATGAACATCACCGTCATCAACAGCATATGCAAACAGTAACATCTCAAAATTAGGAGAGTCCGCATACTTATATACTCCGCACCTTATAAGGTCTACGTCAGAAAAGGTTTCAATATCACAGCTTAATTTTTTCATAGTTCTCACCATTTACCATTAAATTTTAGGTTGACTTTATCCTAAAATAAGAATATAATATTTATATAAAAGAAATGGAGGTATGCAATATGAATGTTAATACCAAAACAATGGTTTCTATTTCCGAAGCCAATCAAAACTTTTCTAAAGTAGCAAGACTTGTTGACCAGTACGGTTCTGCTGTAATTCTAAAAAACAACTCACCTCGCTATCTAATTTTAGAATTCAATCAAGCTGATGAACAATTATCAGCACAAACTGATGATGTATTAGCTATATCAGAAAAATTAATTACTCGTAATAAGGCCGTATATGAGGAACTTGCAAAATGAAAATCCTTACTAAAGAACAAATTTTATTATTACATTCACAGCTTGTGAAAGAATTCGGAGGTTCACTTGATATACGCGATGATTCTCTTTTAGAATCAGCTATCAATACACCATTCCAAACATACGGTGGAGAGGAACTGTATCCGACTTTATTGGATAAAGCCTCTCGCCTATGTTTTGGACTTGTAAAAAATCATCCGTTTGTAGATGGTAATAAGCGAATCGGTACTCACGCAATGCTTGTATTTCTTGCAATAAACGACATTGATTTAAAGTACACTGATACCGAATTGATTGAACTTATTTTATCAGTTGCGTCAGGAACTCAGTCTGATTCTGATATTCTTCAATGGCTTCAACAGCATATTATTTAAGAACATCTTACGAGGTGTTCTTTTTTTGCATACATCTCCAATTCACCTTAATTTAAGAAATCATCTTCTTCATCATATGCTTCAAAATCGTCCTCTGCTCTGGTACGTCCGCCAAGCGGTTCTCCGTCTGCAATCTTCTGTATATTGCCAAGTCCGCACGCAATTCCTTTATTTCCGTTTGTATTAAACGGATAAAGAGATATTGACACTCTTGCATAACATCCGCTGTAAACCTCATTTCTGTCTAAAATAGGCTGTACATTCTTATCCACAATCTGCGGTTTATCTTTTGAATTGCAGTTTATGAAATAGCAGTCTTTATATGCCTCATCATCAGGACGTTCAATATCACCGTCACGAAGAGGCAGTTTCAAATTCGCAGGTATTCTTCCTCCGAACTTTGCTTTGCCGTCATGCTTTGCCTGTTCGACTGCGTTTTGAATATCTTTTACCGTCTTTGTATCAGACTTTGGTATAATCAAAGAAACACTGTACTTTTCATCACTGTCGTTAATAGATGCAGGCTCCCATATATGTTCATATGACAATCTGACCTTACCCGTTACTAAATGTGCCATATTAAAATTCCTTTCTAAACTCACCCAATGTATGTACTTCTTCTCTCTTATCAGTTTCCGGTACAAGTGTCAGTCTGCCTTTCGGTTTTATGATATAGTCACCGAGCAGTTCTTTAAAAATTTTTCTGCCCATAAGCTTTTCCATATCAGTTATACCTATAAGCGTGCTTTTATATATCTGTGACATGGTATAACCGTTATTTCGGCAAACCTCTGCAATCTTGTTTTCGTCCGCATACTGTCGTTTGGAACGTCCCTCGACTATTTTAAATCCGCTCCAGCTTTTCCCCTCATTTATAGCTTTCGCCTGTGCATAAGAATATACATCTTCTGCCCATTTTGACAGGTCGTCCGCTATCGTCAGTATGTGCAATATTTCATCATCATTAAGTTCCGCGGGGTCTTTAAACTCATATTCCGCTGTTTCAAGCATAAGTTCTGCACGTTTTCTGCATACAGCTCTTAATTTGCAGAATCGGCAATGATTTCCCGCTTTAAATTCGCCCTCGCCTTTTGCGGCAAGTTCGGCTATCGGTTTCAGTGTATTCTCCGCCCATTCCAGAAGTTCATCAACAGAAATCTCCCATTCGGAAATATTATCAAGTCTTGGCTGAACAATGGCTGTTTTCACTGTCTTGATATCATACAGATAATCGTAAAGATTAAGTGCACCCAATGCATACAACATCATCTGCGGATTGTGCTCTGCCGATACCGTTACGCCTTTGCCGTACTTAAAATCTATAACCTGCATTACATCATCTGCAACTATAACAAGGTCACCCGTACCGAAGCCGTCCTTAACATAATTTGAAAAGTCAAGTCTTTGTTCTACCATAACTATTGCGTCGGGACATATTTTTCTTATTGTTTCGATTTTATCTGTCGCATAATACGCATAGCTGTCTGTATATCTGTCGATTTCTTCTGCATGGAAGTTTCCGATATTCGGAGGTGCAAGGTCCTTTTCACCTAAATGCCACCTGATTTTATATTCCGCCATCTCATGAGCTGCCGAACCTTCCTGTGCATATATTGTTGTTTCGTCCGGAATATCTGCTGTTGCCAGTGCCGACGGCGGACATTCCAGCCAACGATATGCCAATGACGCAGAAAGTACAGCATGATTTAACGGTGGCATATCAAGATACCTCCATCTGCTGTAAATCTGCATAAAATGAATCAAGGTCTGATTCTGCAACAGCAGTAATATTCTTTACTCCGTATTTTTCAATAAGCTGTTTTATTTCCTCACGCTTACCGTTTCGTGACAATTTAACCGCAAGTTCACGCAGCATTTCATGTGTAACGCTCGGCTTATCCGCTTGTTTTTCCTTTGATACGCCGTCATTGCCTGCCACGGCATTTGCCATGGTTTCCAAACTGTCCGCAAGCGAACGCATATCGCTTACAACGTCAAGCAAAAGTTTCGTTCTGCTCATCTTCTCCCCTCCTTGTTCACTTCACATATCGAAAGTTTCTCTACACTGTCACCCGGAACAAGTATTGTCATCTTACACGGTATGCCAAACAAAAGACGGAGAAATCTCTCCCTTATTGATATACTGCGGAAATTCACAATACTGTCCGCTCTCGGTTTCTTTGAAACACTGATTGTTAATGTATGTTTCATAGTTAAACGTCCTTTCCGAAAGGCTAATTTTTTTATACCCTTCACTATACGGACACAAAAACACTGAAATATAAGGTTTTTTATAAAAACTTTTTCAGCTTTTTATAAATTGTTTTTAACTGCTGTGATACTGCCGACTGACTTATCCCCATATGTTTCGCATAATCACTTACAGACATTCCGTCAAAATATACAGCCTTTATAAGTGACTTCTGCTTGTCCGAAAGATATTTTATCGCTTCTGTTAATCTCCCGAACTTACTGTCTGTTTCAAAAATTGCCGTAAGATTTTTGTCCTCCGATGCATAAACAATTCCTTCATATACACACGAATCAAGTGAATAGTGCCTGCGTCTTTCCTTCTTATCATTATTCCTCTCCAGTCTGTCCAGTTCCACCAGAATACTCGCCCATTCATTAGGAACATCAACTTCCACATCTCCGTCCGCAAACTCATATTTAATTTTCATAAAAAGTGCCGCCTTTCCGCAAGAAAAACGGCACTCTAACAAGCCGAAAAAACTCGCATTTTTTTATGCAAGCCATTCGGCTCTGAATTAAGTTTTCATATAAAATACTCCTTTTTATTGATAATAAAAAAAGGCTTGGTAAACATTTCAGAAAAGAACTGTTTACCAAGCATTATGTTTTTTTATTATTTTATAAGCTCCAAAAGCCATGGCGCTGACGGTTTGGCTATTGCCCGAGCATTGAGATATGCCATTTCAAGGGTCAGACAAGTGTTTCCTAAATAGTATCCGTCCATAACTGTCAGTGTCATTGCCAAATCCGGCTTATTCATTTTAGTAAGATATATCGGAAGTAAATATTGCACTCTCCCCATATATCCCTGTGCAGAAATAAGTCCCGGTTCTATAACTGCTTTTCGCCTTGCAAGTTCCACCGCAGTTTCCAACAGCAACGGCAAATTTTTAGCCTTTCTTATTTTTGCGGGAATTCTATTTAGATTTTCTTCATCACCCAAAATATGCTCAACATTTACCCTTATTGACCATTCGGGATTAAAATTCAAACCTTGCTGTGCCATATGATACACCGGCCGTTCAGGCAACGGCTCTATATATTTAAGCCACGGTGACATTTCATCACAAAAGCCTTTAAAATACCATTCAAGCATAGAATCCTGCTTTTTATTTCTGAAAAAGCAACCGTATATGCCTTTATAGCTCGGGGTGTATAATCCTGTATGAAAGCAGGCACATTCATTCTCAATGTAAAAATATTTTAATGCTTTATTATATTCTTGTTCTGAGTTGAATTCAATAGCCTGTTTACGAAAAATTGTATGTATATATCGTTCCAATATCGGTGTTTCTGCATTCTTTGTTTCAACTGCCGGTTTCTTGAACTGCCACGCCTCCGGCAATGCCATACATTTTAAATCATGAAGATGCCTGTACCAATCGGGTACATAAGCAAACTCAAATAAGTCACTTTGTATTGTTATCATTTTTTATCACCTTACATTTCAAAAGTTCTTCAAGATACCTCATCTGTATCTCTGCTTTAAAATCTTCGTCTACATATCTTATCAAATTTCCAAACCTATCTTTTTTAGTAACCATTGAAACTTTATTTATATATCTCTCATAGCGTTTCAACATTAATATCTGTGCATCACAATCCCCGTTGATAGCTTTTTCTGCAGTTCGATTCTTAAGGTCCACGAATATCACACTCCAATCTCCTTTCTTTATAATTTTTTATTAGCTTAAAAGCTTTGTTTTTCCAATTTGTAATAGTTTTCTCTGAAACGTTTAATATCTTTGCAATATCTCTTCTTGATAATAAATACCAATATTTTAATATCAACACTTCTTTTAATTTATCATCAAGAAATAACATAGCTTCATACAACCATTCATTCTTAACATTGCAACAATGTCCGCTGTTATCAGAAATAACATATTCACTTGGATATATATCTTGTTCTCCTACTAAATCTGTATCAAACTCAACAAAATCAAAACTTCTTTTCTTTGCGCTCATTCTGCGACGTATATCAACTGATGCAGTATATATAACATTCATACTATACTTATCAATCATATCCCATTGTTCTATTTCACCATCATATGAGGAATTAAGCATAACTTTTCCACCCCTCTATATGTAATTTTGAAAATGAACTTTTTTGCTCCTCATTAATAATAAATCGCAAAAAGCAGTGAAAAAAGGAACCTAATTTACAAAAAAATCTTTTTTTGTCTAAATATCACAATATATATATATATTGTTTATACAATTATTTAAATATTAATAAAAAACAAACTGGATTTATCATCAAATATTTTGATGAACCCAGCTTATTTATTTTATGGCAATAAATGATTATCTGAATATAACTATTTTATCATAAGCAAATGTTCTTGAAAATAGCTATCATAATATTCTGACAAGATTCTGATTCACTATTTATACACTCAATCCTCAACATTTAAACTAAGCTTTCATAAAATACAATGAATTTTATAATATACTTTTTTCTTTCTTCTTACGTGAAAAATTAATATAACACATCGTATATTTAACAAAAAGTATTATAACAGTTTACATTTATATATTTCTATCTATCTATAATTATTAGATATACATATAACAAATAATTTACATATAAAAGATACAACATTCTATATGCAAAAAAATATTGTTTTTAGGAGGTGAACTATAGAATTATATGTATTCAATCTATTGTCTTATATAGATAATAAGATATTTTTTTAAGATTATAAAAATATTATATGCGAGAGGAGTAAATATGAAAATTATAGACAGTACAATTATTGTAGCTTTAATTTCAATGGCTGGAACAATCATTGGTTCTATGATAGGTGTTATGAAATCAAATGACAAAACACTATACAGAATTGAACAATTAGAAAAGAAAGTTGAAGCTCACAATAATCTTGTTGAACGGATGACAATTGTTGAACAAGAAGAAAAATCCAACGAACAACGAATCCAAAGATTGGAGTGTGAAAAATATGATTAATTGGAAAATAAGATTTAAAAATCCTGTGTTCTATATTCAGCTAATAGTTTCAATAATCTCATCTATTTTTGCCTATATGGGAATAACAGCCTCTGAAATAACGTCATGGTATAAACTATTTGAGATTATTCGTCAAGCTTTTTCAAACCCATATATAATTTTTATTATGGTTATAAGTATTTATAATTTTTTAATTGATCCTACAACAAAAGGTATAAGTGACAGCAAAAAAGCTATGACATATGATGAACCTAACATATAAAAAGGAGAATTGAGGATGAACGTTTTATTAATTGCAGGTCACGAAAATGGTGACAGCGGTGCTGTCGGCAATGGTTATGAAGAAGCTGAGTTGACTAGAGAATTTGTTGTATTGCTAAAAGAAAATTTAAAATCTTTTTGCAATGTAACATTGGCAGATACTAATCGTAATTGGTTTGAATTCTTAGGTTCTAATAATTATGATTTTTCAAAATATAACTACGTTTTGGAAATTCATTTTAATTCAGGAGGTGGCTCTGGAAGTGAAATATTTGTTACTACAGCTGAAAGTGGAATAACTGTTGAAAACGAAATTCTAAAAAACTTATGTAATTGCGTTAAATATCACAACAGAGGTGTCAAAAGAAAAGATTTCCGTGTTATTTCAAAAATAAAATCTCAGGGAGTTTGTTCGGCATTGCTCGAGGTATGTTTCATAGATAACAGCAATGATATTGAAATATATCAAAAAAACAAAAATAAGCTTGCTACTGCAGTTGCAAAAGGAATTGCAACTGGATTCAATTTAAAATATATTTCGGATAAAAATAGCCCCCATAGTACAGATGTTTCTGAAAAAGCAAAAGATGCTATAGATTGGTGCTCTAAATACAATATATTGCCTCCAGATATTATATCAGACATGGATGATCAAAAAATATTATTATGCATTGGTCTATACAACACAGTTAAATTTTTAGCAGAACATATTTAATTTTATGTTCTGCAATTTAACAAAAAATATCTTAAATTATATATTATACAAAATTAAAGGGAGAATTTATTATGATAAATAAAAATGATCTTATTTCTATTATAGTAAAACCTACTAATGCCTGTAATCTACGTTGCAAACACTGTTATCACGCTGGAACAGGTTATGATAATGAACAAATGTCAGACAAAATGCTAGAGAAATTAATTTCTTCAAGCGTGCCACATTTTTCAGGTATACACTATATCTGGCATGGTGGTGAACCTTTAAGTATGCCTCTGACATTTTATAAACGCGCTCTAGAATTAGAACAAAAATATAAACATAACCCTAACCAAAATATTAAAAATAGCATGCAGTCTAACGGAACTTATGTCACTGAAGATGTTGCAAAATTTATTGCAGATAATAACATTTTAATTGGATTTTCATTTGAAGGTCCATACAATGACTTTTTGCGAAGTCATACAAATATGACCTTAAAAGGATATGAAAATTTAAAAAAATATAACATTATCCCTGGTACTATAGCTGTTGTAGGTAAGCATAATATTAATAACTTAATTGATGTTTATGAATATTTCCGCAATAAGAATCAGCCTTTAAAACTTAATACAATATTTGCATCTGGATCTGCTAAAGAAAACGAGGATATTTTATTAACAGATCCAGAATATTATGCAGAAAAAATATGTGAATTATTTGATTTATGGCTATTTGATACTACTACCGGAATCAGTATAAGTCCCTTCTATAGTTATGCACAATCTGTTATATCTGGCAAGCCAAAATACTGTACACACAGTAGTTGTCTAAAACATTGGTTAAGTGTACATTCAAACGGTGACATATATCCCTGCGGAAGATATTATCCTGAAGAGTATCGTCTTGGAAATATAATGGACTTTAATGATCTACATGATGTTTTTGAAACAAAAATTTATAAAAATATTATAAATAAAAGTGCCATACGCAAGCAGAAATGTAGAGAACAATGTAACGTATATCATCTTTGTAATGGCGGATGTTTAAATGAATCTATTCTTGCTGGCGGAATAGAAAATATTCCTGAATTTTCTTGTACAGCTTTTAGTATAATCATCAGTCATATCAAAACACGAATGCAGGAAGCAATATCTAGAGGAATAGAATTTGAAAATATATATAACAAATATATAAGAAATATTATAAAAAAAAGATTGGAGATGAATGAAAATGTCAAATAATTTTAACGAATATAATTGTTGGGACGAATGGGATGAAGTGGACTATGGTGATACATGGGACGAATACGATAACTATACGGAATGGGACGAAGATGACAGTCCTGATCATAGTGACTGTTATGGATACGGAGTATATTCTGAATGCAGGGTAGAAGACAGCTATGATGATTCTGATATTCCCCCTTATGTTCCAGGCAAGCAACGCCTTCTTGATATTGCCACAAGTCATTTTCAAGTTGATAATTATATATTTACATATGTTATTTTTGACAAGTCAACTAATGTTATGATTGCTGTTACTAATCAGGAAGAAGCTTTTGCTAAAGTAACCCCTGTCTCAGCTGTAGAAGAAATCAACGGTGAATATTACGTCGATTCTGCTGCAAGTGTAACTTTCACAGAAATGGAAAGAAGTATTGATCGCCTAAGAAAAAAATACTCTACTGCGGCCGAAGAAGATATACAGTTTATCTCGGCAAACAAAGGTACAAGAGTTATATACAAAGGGGTTTATTCATTTACTTATGCTAATCAAGTTATATGTAATTCTATGGCATATGCACCTTTAGGAGCTACTGAATATCGTCATGACTATATCAAAGTTCAGGATTTAATTGAAGAAGAAACCGGAGCTGGATATACAGTTGACTATAACCCACAAACAAAAGAGACCTTTGCTCGTTCAAAACAAGGTGATTTATATTATGTTTCTGTTGCACAGGATGCTGTTTTCTGCAATGATGAACGATATGTATACTCATCATTTGATGTTCAAATTCAGAAACTTTGCACTGTATCAGAGTGGATTATGATTCACTATAATGTCGCTCAGGCAGATATTTCTGTTTATAGTGACAGAATAGTCTTTACCGAAGAAGGCGGTAAAACATACAAAATTCTAGTAAATGATTTGCCTGATTATATTGTTTATGATTATGATAATTATATTCCTGCAGATGCAACTATTGAAGCTGTTCTTGATTATAAAGATGTACAAGGTGTACCTAAAAACTACTATAGGGTAATTGCACAAATCAAAAGTCTGACAGGCTTAGACGCCACACAGGATGAAAATAATTTCATTATTCTCTGTGGAAAAAGTTTTTATATACCAAATGCTGTTCGCTTTAATGGTTGGATATATGCAGAACGAAAAGATGTTATTTCAGCACTTGAATCTAATTTTGTAGATATAGATAACTATTTCCGCAGTTGTGGATTTTACTATGGAACTGATGATAATGGACACTCATATTCAGCTTCACAGTATAAAGCAAAATCTATGTGGCTTCTAAGTAAACAACTTAATATAACTAACAGAATCCGCGTAAATGATACTTCAGGCGGTAATTATTTTAACCTTACAACTAGTACAAAAAATATTGAAGAAGCAGTCGAATCAGTTTTTGGAAAATCAGCCAGCTATCTCGGAGCAATAGCAATCGAAAGCAATACTGTAAAATCATATATCGAAGACAAGCTATATATCCGAAAAGAACGCCTGTCATCAAACAGCACAAATCTTTTTATAAACGGCAAACCCTATGCCATTTCAACACTGCAGACAAGCTTTAATTCTAGTACTTATTATGATAAGACTAAATTATTATCCGCAGTAAAAAATCTTACACCTACAATATCAATCACAAAAGTTGAAACTATACTTAACAACGGAGAAAATTATGCTTACATTGCAGGAAACCAAGCAAAAATTACATTTACTACGTCCTGCCTTGACCATGTTGCTATTGGAGTTCAGACAGATTCAGAAACAAAGTGGTTTCATAATACTGCGCCGTCAAGTTCTATGAGTATGACTGTAAATCTTTATAAGGAAGGAAAATGTACATTAAAAGTACGTGGCAGAACCACAATAGATCCGGCTGATGTAGGGCTGACGTCTATTCCTCATTCTAAGGACTGTGAGCAAACCCAAGTTATCACCGTTCTTCATTCAATACCTAATAATATGGTATATATTATACCATACGCACAGAAGCAAGGATGTACGGTGACTGATAACAATTCCAATGTTGTTGTAAAATATCAACACAGATTTTATTCTAATCCTGAAACTTGTACATACTATAAATCTCTATCCGGAGAGCAAGCATATAAAAGACAGGTATCGTATACTGCTTCCGGTCTTTATATGAACAAAGAAACATTCCGCATGGATATGGATTTGGACATTATTAATGATTCTCACAATGACCGTGACTGGTATCTTGAAAAACGTATATGGCGTCTATGGTCACAAGGGAAAGTAGCAAGTTTCAGCAGAGAACAAATAGATGCTAACGGGAAAAAATACTTTAATGTAACTATGAACGGTATAACACGCACTATATATAAAGAACCTGCTGACAATGCTTTTTATGCACCACTATACAAAAATACCACTCGTTCCACAATAAGATTAGTAAATAACCACCTTGTTATGCCTGAAAGTCTTATGTATATTTTATTCTCAGATTTAAGTGATATTGAAACATATATATTAAATCACTACAAAATAACTAATCCGTCAAAAAATTTAAAAGGTCAATTAAATGCAATGACTTTGTATGATAAAAAACTTAATATTGATTGTATCACTCTTGACAAAAAAGGAGATGAAGTACAATTGATGGCAACTGAAGATAATACATCATACATAAACCATGCAACTGTCAATGATATCAATTCTGGAATGATTGAATATCGCAATCGCGAGCTTAAGAATGTATTCGATAGCCTCAGTAAAAAACGTCAGGAATTATTCCACTATAATCCTGTTACAAATACAGTTGATTTTGATGGATTTGAAGTAGATATACCATCATTAACTTTATATCCTATCAATAAAAGCACCCCGACATTAGACGATTATAAAGCAGCTCTATTTGCAACAGAAGCAGATATCAAAAAAGTCGATACATATAGAAGAATTGTAGTTTATGGTGCTGGAATGGGTGGTGTATGTGCAGCTTATAAAGCATACCAATATGCCTGTACAACAGGGTTTGAAAATTTTGAAATTATTCTTATAAATCCTGTACCTGTACCTGAATTGGGCGGTATCGGCACTGTAGGTGGTCAAAATTTCTGGGATGTCCGACACTATATTGATATGGGCCGATTCCCATATCGCGGTAGTGTGGCAAATGTAATGCCTTATGACGGAGGATTAATTCCCGAAAAGGACAGGTATAATACCAAGACTAAAGCGATTGACTTAGAAAATTTGATTTATGATAAAGAAAAAAATCTTGGTGTCAATATAAAGCACCAAATGGATATTTCCGACGTAGAACAAGATATAGATGGAATAATAAAATCTATAACTATATGCAAAATCTATCGCGATTTGCCTAGTGGTATCATAAAGTTTTCAGGCGCTGAAAAAGATAAGGAAATTATAAGCGGAGATATATTTATTGACGCATCAGAAGATGGAAAATTATCTCGTATAACAACAAATGCAACCACTGCCGGACGTTTTGACTATCCAACCCACTGTCTTGACAATAGTGAATTAGGGCAGAACATTGACGCTGCGCATAAAGGTCGTCAGCCTGCAGCTACACTTATGTTCAAACTAAAAGGCATTAAACCAAGTATAGAATTGAATACTGGTGATAATACATATGGCGTATATGAGTGGGATGATAATCCGAGTGACGATAATAAAGATGAACATGATCACCATGCTTGGCAATTCACAGGCGGAGATGATACTTTCTACAACAGAGGTAGATTTAGTGCAGAAAATCCTTCTGAAATGTATTTATTCAATGAAGAGTTCGGTGATAAGTATTTATTAAAATCACTTAATGCAGCCCAGGATGGTCCTGACTCAGATGAATGGTGGATAAATGGATTACTAATCTTTAATGTGGATGGTAGCGCTCACGAGCGCGATAAAAACACTGGTTTTTATCCTAACATTAGAGATGATTATGAAAATACGGATGAAGCTTGGATAAATTCAAGAAAATTCTTGGAAGACAATTCTGAAAGATTACTAATGGTTTATAGACAATTACCTGGTTTTGAAAATGCTGATTTTGTTTGGGAAAAAGATGCTAATGATCAAAGTCATATAGCTGTAGGTGATATATTGTATATAAGAGAAACCGTACATACCTCACAAGACAGAGAGTCCATAGGTAATGAAACAGAAAACAACAATTATGCGGTCACACAACATCACTGCCATTATGCCGCTCATCCTGATGAAAAAGATAATCCTAATAATCGTCAATCTATAGGTTTCAATTTTTATGGATCCGATATCCATCCTTTCAAAAAAGATGATTATATAGATGAAAATGATTCTAAAAAATATATTTGCGGTCATTTAAGTTATCAAAAAATCCGCAAAGATATGAATGATCCTAATTATCCTTTAGACATAAACTCTCCAACAGCTCCTGCATTTATACCATACTCAGCTCTTATTACTAAGTATGTAAAAAATCTGCTTATTCCTGGGTATGCCGTATCAGCCTCATCATTTGCTTGGTCAGAAATGAGAGTCTTGCCGAATCAATGTGTCTTAGGTGACGCAGCAGGAATTGCAGCTGTAACTTGCCTTTTATCTGGACGAACTCCATTTGAGTTAAATGATACTGACGAGAATGGCAAATATATTTACATTCAAGATATGCATAATATTTTTGACAAATATTACATTATTTACAAAGACGAGGATCTTTAATTGATTAAGAGCCACCATAAAAACATAAAAATGAACCGACCCCCAAAAGTTAGACCAAAAATCTAACTATTGGGAGGTCGGTTTTTTCATGGCAAAATATAGTTTTGAATTTAAAATGGAGGTTGTGCAGGCATATCTAAATGCTGAAGGTGGGTATAGATATTTAGCAAGTAAATATAACATTCCTGCAAAGAGGAGAATTGAAGAATGGGTACACGCATACAGAGAATTTGGTGAAGAAGGGTTAATGCGTTCGAGACAAAATAAGAAATATACTTTTCAATTTAAGCTTTCTATGGTAGAATTGTATCTATCAAGTGAGGTCTCATATCAGGAATTAGCACTATCACAAGGAATTAGTAATCCATCATTGATTGTAAAATGGGTCAATGATTTCAGAATTGCCGGACCTGATGCTTTGAGACCTAAAAAGAAAGGTCGTAAGAAAACATTGGATATAAGAGAATGTAAAAAGCCTTCTAAATATGACGGAGAAAAACCCGTGGATACAAGTGCCGAGCATGTCAAAGAACTTGAAGACGAACTACTTAAACTTAGAATAGAAAATGCATATTTAAAAGAATTGAGGAGACTGCGTTTAGAGGAGGAAACTCTTCTGAAAAAACAGCGAGAATTGTCCACAGTCTCCGAGGACAGTTCAAATTAAAAGACATTCTCGCAGTAGTCGGTTTTCCAAAGGCAACATATATGTATTGGCAAAAACGATTTGACAGAGAAAATCCTGATAAACAGTTGGAGGATGAAATCACTAAAATCCATATAGAAAACAAGGATTACGGTTACAGACGGGTATATAGAGAATTACGAAACAGAAAGATTTTTGTGAATAAAAAGAAAGTTCAAAGAATCATGCAAAAATTATGTTTCCAGGTCACATCATTTACTCGAAAAAGTCGCAGATATAATTCGTACAAAGGCAATGTTGGTAAAATAGCACCAAACAGAATTAACAGGCGATTTAATACATCTATACCGCATCAAAAGATAACTACTGACACGACCGAATTTAAGTATTATGAGATTGACAACAAAGGCAGAATGGTAATTAAGAAATTGTATTTAGACCCATTTCTTGATATGTTTAATGGTGAAGTGTTAAGCTATGGTATAAGCAAAACTCCATCAGCGGCAAGTGTTTTATCGGCACAGAAACAAGCAATAGAAATAACATCTGATTGCCCATACAGAAGAACATTCCATTCAGACAGAGGTTGGGCATATCAAATGGGTGCATATTCCTCTGTTCTTAAAGAAAACAAAATATTTCAAAGTATGTCTCGGAAAGGGAATTGTTATGATAACTCTGTGATGGAAAATTTCTTTGGAATATTAAAGCAGGAAATGTATTATGGAACTACATATTACAGTTTTGAAGAGCTTAAAGATGCTATTGAAAGATATATATAATATTACAACGAGAAAAGAATAAAAGAAAAACTTGGGTGGATGAGTCCGGTTGAGTATCGGCTCAACACCTTGGCTGCATAAAAATAGCGTAGCAGTCGTTAAAACTACTACGCTATAAAAAGTCTAACTTTTGGGGGTCACATCAAAAAGCGGTTCAGAGGAACCGCTTTTTTATATATTATCATGAACCGTTATAAAGCGCTTTAAAATACCTAAAATTATATATGTTAGCTTCAGTATCAAAGTTAATTCCAAATGAATTTTCAATCTGAGAATCGGTATTATAATCGTATATCGGAAGCATGGGCTCACCATAGAGCTTTCGAATAGGATAATCAAGTCGAATTAAATTTGGAATATATGTTCCTCCCGACGGTTGACTAAAACGCTTTTCAACATAAGCATTAATACCTGGAAAAACATTGTATACGATACCCCAATCGCCCATAAACAAATAATGATTATTAAAAATACAAGTAAAATCTCCTCCTATGCTAATTACAATACCATTTTCTTTGGATACATTCAGCTTCAAAGCATCAGCAGTGATATTGTCCACATAATGTTCACGATATGTTTTATTAAAAATTGAATATATCGGAACATATAAAATACCATTAACTATTTGTGCAGGTGAAGTTAGAGTATGAAGCATATAAAAATCTTTTTTAAAACCAACTCGATTACTGTTTATTGTAAAACTGATTTCTTTATCTGTTATACCTTCTTCCATATATTTTAACATTGAAGTTATTAGTTCATTTTCACTGTCTTTTGTTAAAAAATCATTTGGTTTTATATAATTATTGTCATCAAAAGCCAATATATTTATATCCAATAAATATGCAAAATACGGTTTTGACCATTCTTGAATCTTGTATGCGTCATAAGAGGGAATGTCATAGTGAACATAATCCGGTATTGTTTCTTTGTATGATTCAAAAATTTGCTCTATATGATTATAGTGACCGTATTTACTTATATAGTAATCAAAAGCCTCCGCATAGTCATACGAACATCCCAAAATTCTTGAAATGAAAAATGCTGCGTCGGTACGAGTGACACCTCTGTATGGATGTAATTTACTTCCGTTTTCATAACTATACTCGTCTATAAGATCTGCCTTAACAAGCAAATTTATGTACTTTTCTAACTTTGTATCTTTTATATCGCTGAATTTTTCAAGATAAGCAATATTTGTGTTTTCTTCATCATCAGTTTTTACATAGTGGTTATAAAAATTACTGTCAAAATCCATATGAGCTGCTTTGATGAGATCTATCATAAAGTCCTGATATGAAACTCTGTCATCAGAGATATCCAGCGACAGTGTTTTGTCAGGTTCACACCATACATAATTCAGAAAGAAATCCGAAATTTCATTATCCTTATTTGCTTCCGTATATATTTCACAGGTACGTTCAATCGGTATAGCCATTGAACCGTCAATATTAAATGCCGGGACTTCTATTCCGTTTATTTTAACCTTAATATCCGTATACAGAACATTTATGTCGGATTTTGTCGGTTCTAAAATAGGTGTTTTTTCTTTTTGCCAATCATAATCCGCATAGGCAATGCCGTCTTCAAATTTTACATCAAAACCGTAGTTCGACAAAGCTGATACTAATACTGCTGTTTCGCCGCCTATATTGTACGCAGGTATTTCATATCCACATATATCCGTTATTATATCTGTCGGATACACCGCGCCTATAACATCACCGACATTTTCTGCGGTGGCAGTAATACCGAATAACATAAATAAAGCGACTAATATAAATATTTTTCGTTTCATTATTATCTCCTTTTTTATCTTAAATATTGTCCTATGATTTATCCCATTATATCATATTGATTGTAAGTATAATATGTATAAAAATCATATGAAAATGTTGAAATAAGTTCTCTGTCTGACAGCGAATATACTTCTACTTCCTTATTCGCTTTATTTACTTTAGTGTAACAAACTTTATTATCACGTTTGATAAGATACACTTTTCTATCAGATTCTAAAAATACCTCACCGTCAGGATTGTATATATAGTATTTCGAACTTCCTTTTTCGTATTTGTACACTGGTGTATATCCGCTAAAGCCCTCAGTATCCAGAAAATCAATAAATTCCTTTGGATATACAGATGTATATAACAGCATATTAAATCCATCGACCGTATAATTCCCCTTAGGAGATACGCACTCGCTGTCTATATTTTCTGCCAATAAATCCTCAATATAGTCATCAGCGGATTTATATTGCTGATTTTCATCCCAATTCAATGAATCAATATGTTCTCTTGTCTGTATATCATATACCTCAATACTATATTCATCGGTTTCACCGAAACAAATTTTATTTTTATATGGCATTACAAATAATTTTTTATCACTTTTATAAATTATTTCTCCGTTGGGATTGTAAATTATGTATTCATCGTTATATTTGACCGGTGTATATCCTTTCAGCGTATCGGTATAAAAATATGTGAAATCCTTACTATATGTTGGACTGTAATACGGAGGTGACTTAATCAAATTCTCACCCTGTACAAAATACTCACCCAACGGCGATTTCGCCTTATCCAAATCAACTCTTATTTGTTGGTTATTACAAGGATATTCATTCTTATCAAGGTAATCACCACCCAAGTATGAATCATTGTGAGATGAGGCAAGCATTTCACCATCATAACTGTAAAGTTTCATATTTGTTATAAAAGAAGCAGGTTCGGATCCAGCTGAACCGAATGTTGTTACCATATAATAATTATCTGCAAACTCAATACGATCAGTTGCTCTTTGACATGTATCTAACGTATCAACCATCAGTTTATAGTCCATATTTCCTGTTTCGGCATTGTATATACCTGTGCATTTATTATTCTTGCTGTAATTTTCACTTTTGTTGTTATGAATATAAAAATACCATTTCCCGCTTTTTTCAAAGAACACAAACGACCTCTCATCATCAGCAACGAGTATTCTTCAAGTTTTGTGTAAATACAAAATAGTGCAGAAAAATTTATTTAAGTGGACGGAATTAAATTCCGTCCGCTTTTACATTATCAGAAAAATCAGCACTTGTCAATAGCTGATTCTATCAGCGAAGAATATCTCCAACTGAGAATGAATCTCGCCCCAATCACGACGTCGACCTGTCCATTTTTTCGTGATGTCCATCATTGCAAGGTACAGCATCTTAAACAAGCTATCATCTGTAGGAAAAACCCCCTTGTTTTTAGTCACTTTTCTAAGTTGACGATTGAATCCTTCTATCGTATTGGTTGTGTAGATAAGTGTACGCACTGCTTGGGGATACTTGAAATATGTGGCTAAATGAACCCATTTATCTCGCCAGTTATCAGCGATTTTTGGGTATTTTCCTCCCCATATTTCATCAAATCGGTCTAATTCTTGTAATGCGGTATCCTCATCTATCGCTGCATAAACACGCTTTAAATCTGCCATAAGTGCTTTAATATCTTTGTATGACACATATTTTGTTGTATTACGGATTTGATGGATTATGCATTGCTGTATTTCTGTTTGCGGAAAGACTGCTTCAATCGCATTGGTAAATCCGCTTAGTCCGTCAATACAAGCAATTAAAATATCATTTACTCCTCGATTTTTTAATCCGTTTAAGACAGAAAGCCAGAATTTTGCACTCTCGTTTTCACCAACCCACATGCCAAGAACATCTTTTCTGCCATCTAAATTTATACCTATTGCTATGTATACAGCCTTTTTTACTATACGTCCTTCGTATCGCACATGATAATGTATTGCATCCATAAATACAACTGCATATACTTCTTCCAAAGGACGTGATTGCCATTCCTTAGCTATTGGCAAAATTTTATCTGTAACACGGCTTATGGTACTGTCAGACACATCAAGTCCATATATTTCTTCAATGTGTGCTGCTATATCATTTTCTGTCATTCCTTTGGCGTACATTGATATGATTTTTTCTTCAATATCTCCCGACAATGTTGTTTGATGTTTTTGAATAAGCTTAGGTTCAAAATCACCATTGCGGTCTCGTGGAATATCTATATCCATGTCTCCAAAACTGGTTTTCATGGTCTTTTTACTGTAACCATTGCGACTGTTATTGGTTTCTTTGTTGCGATAATCGTACTTGGAATAGCCTAATTCTTCGTCAAGCTCTGCTTCAAGACCGCCCTCTAAGGCAGCCGCAACAAAAGATTTGAACAAATCTTGAATATCGTCCATATCTTTGATGTTCAATTCTTTCATAAGTGCTTTTGTGCGTTCTTTTCGTGCAATTTCTTCCGGTGTTCTTTTTCTTCGTGGCATAATTAAAAACCTCCATTTAGTGTATTTCTATTCTACACCATAATGAAGGTTTACACAATACTTGAAATTGACTCCACCGTTTATCTTTTGCTTTATTTCCTGAACTATTTCAACCAACTTAAATTTGACAACAACTTCTTTATCATTTTTTGTAATTATATCGTAAGTATCTTTATCAAGTTTTTCGCGAAGAATTTTTTCGCTTTCTTTACTGAGCCGAACTTCCTCACCCTCTTTAAAGCACAACGGCGGATACATAACGCACCACCAATTGTGTCCTTCACCGCTGCCGAGAACAATCCTTACACCGTAATATTCGCCCGCCGGCAAAACCATTGACTTATATGTTTTTTCGGGAAATTCAAATTTACCGTATTCGGCGTGTGCCGTATATGAAAAACCGTTTTCGCGAAGTACGTCATTCGCTATATCTTCAAATTCACTTAAATCGTTTATTATCTCATCGCGACATTCGTTTTTATCCGTTTTTGAAAGTCTGTCGCCGACATTTTTTAAAATTGCGTCACGCACCTTTAATTTAACTGCTTGGTCGTTATCATCGTCACTGTCCGCGATAATATGTAATCTTATCAAATTATCCTGCAAATCCGCCTGTACATCGTCCGAATATGCAGTTACACAAACCGTCATACAAAGTGCCACCAAAAATACCGCTATTATCTTATTCATAATTCATACCTCACCGATTTAATTTTGTATTGAAATTATTAACCTATTTTTCATCTCGCATACATATTTATTACGATTTTATGGAAATACTAAAGAAAAATCACAAGGAGGAAGTAATATGAAAAAATTAATATCTGTCGTTCTGGCATTTGCATTGATAACTTGCGGCGTCGTTTATTACACTAACGAAAACAACGCATATGCGGTAAGTGCCTCATCAAACGAAAAACAGCTTTTGGCAAGAGCGGTAAACGGCGAGGCACGCGGTGAGCCTTACGAAGGACAAGTTGCCGTTGCGGCAGTTATTTTAAATCGTGTACGTCATTCGTCATTCCCTAACACAATTTCGGGTGTTATCTATCAGCCGGGTGCATTTACGGCGGTCAGTGACGGACAGATAAATGTTCCTATCGATGAAAATTCTACGGTTTACAAAGCCTGCAATGACGCTTTAAACGGTTGGGATCCGTCCGGCGGCGCGATATACTATTTTAATCCCGACACCGCCACAAATGCTTGGATATGGTCAAGACCGCTTATTAAAACCATCGGCAAACACAGATTTTGCAAATAATATGAGAGAGAGGAAAATAATATGGAGAGAAAAAAAAGCATACACGTTTGGCTGTATACAATACTTATTGTAGGAATAATCGCCGCAGTCATATGGGGTGCTACCGCAACGAAAAATGCAAAAGCACTTGAAGTTACCACAGAAAATCAGTACAACAGAGCGTTCCACGAGCTTGTCGGTTATGTTGACGATATAGACACTCTTTTGAGCAAAACACAACTTACAAAAAGTCCCGCACAGCTTGCAAAACTTTCGAGCGATATTTTTAGACAAAGTGCAGAGGCAAAGTCATGTCTTGGTCAGCTTCCCACATCAGAGGTACAGCTTGACAACACGTCAAAATTTCTTTCACAAGTCGGCGATTACACCTATGTGCTTTCGCAGTCAATGATTAACGGCGAAGAAATTTCACAGGAAGAATATGACAATCTTGCGTCAATGAACGAATATGCCGCAACACTAAAAAATACGCTCTCAGAAATAGAAACAAAAATTTACAACGGAGAAGTACGCATTTCACAGTCACGGACAAGACAGCGCGGAACAGTCGCAGACGCGGCAGATTCAAACGTACTTGACGATTTGGCGAACGTAGAAAAATCATTTGACGAATATCCGTCACTTATATATGACGGTCCGTTCTCGGAGCATATTGAAAACAGAGAGCCTGCACTTTTGAAAAACGCACACACAATTTCACAAGAGGACGCACTGAACACCGCTGAGAAATTTGTCGGTACAAACGGCTTGGCTTTTGAAAGTCTTTCGGAAAATACCGCAATACCGTCATACACATTTGTGAAAAACACCGACTCAAATCAAATTTCAATAAGTATAACAAAAGACGGTGGATATATTCTTTCATATCTGAACAGCAGAAATATTGACGGCGAACGTCTTGACATTAATTCCGCAACAGACAAAGCGGCTGAATTTTTGCAGAAAAACGGTTTTTACAGTATGCAGAGCAGTTATTATGAAAAATCAGGCGGTATCGCAACGATAAACTTTGCATATGTACAGGACAACGTAACGTGTTACAGTGACCTTGTAAAAGTTCGTGTTGCACTCGATACAGGTGAAATTGTAGGTCTTGAAACAAACGGATATATTATGAATCACGCAGAGAGAAACTTATCAGCCCCTGCACTTTCCGTTGATGACGCAAAATCAAAAATATCCACAGGACTTGACGTGACCGCAACAAAACTTGCTCTTGTTCCGAAGGACAGTATGAGAGAAGTGCTTTGCTATGAATTTAAGGGTGTTTTTAACGGCAAAAACTTTTTAATCTATGTCAATGCCGAAAACGGTCGTGAAGAAGAAATATTCCTGCTTATCGAATCGGAAGAAGGAATTTTGACAGTATAATTTAATATATTGACTTTTTCGTGTATTTACGATACAATATATAATAGTATATTATAGGTACATTGTAAATATAGGAAAGGAAATAAAACCAATGAGTAAAAGATTATTTACTTCGGAATCTGTAACAGAAGGTCATCCCGATAAAATCTGTGACCAAATTTCTGACGCAATTCTTGATGAAATACTAAAAGAAGATCCGATGGCAAGAGTCGCTTGCGAAACTACTTGTACAACGGGTATAATCTCAATTATGGGTGAAATTACAACATCTTGCTATGTTGATTTCCCTAAGGTTGCAAGACAGGTTGTTCTTGACATAGGCTATGACAGAGCTAAATACGGCTTTGACGGTACAACTTGTGCCGTTGTTACGGCTATTGACGAACAGTCGCCTGATATTGCGCAAGGCGTTAATGACGGTTATGAAAACCGTGAACAAGGCGGTAATGACAACGAAAATTCAACAGGTGCCGGCGACCAGGGTATGATGTTCGGTTACGCTTGTGACGAAACACCCGAATTTATGCCAATGCCGATTTCTCTTGCACACAAAATGGCAAAGAAACTTACACAAGTAAGAAAAGACGGTATCCTTGATTATCTTCGCCCTGACGGCAAAACTCAAGTTACTGTTGAATATGATGACGATAAACCCGTAAGAGTTGACGCAGTTGTTGTATCAAGCCAGCATTCTCCTGATGTTGATATTCAGAAACTTCGTGAAGATATTAAGAGAGAAGTTATTTTAACAACTGTTCCGGCTGAACTTATCGATGAAAACACTAAGTTTTATATCAATCCGACAGGCAGATTTGTTGTCGGCGGTCCTAACGGTGACAGCGGTTTAACTGGAAGAAAACTTATCGTTGACACATACGGCGGTTATGCAAGACACGGCGGCGGTGCTTTTTCGGGTAAAGACCCTACAAAGGTTGACAGAAGTGCCGCATATGCATCTCGTTGGGTTGCAAAGAATGTTGTTGCGGCAGGACTTGCAAAGAAGTGTGAAGTTCAGCTTGCATATGCAATCGGCGTTGCACACCCTGTTTCAATAATGGTTGATACTTTCGGTACTGCAACAGTTGATGAAGATAAGATTGAACAGGCAATCGAAAAAGTATTTGATTTAAGACCGCACGCAATTATCAAACAACTTGATTTGAGAAAGCCTATCTACAAAAACCTTGCCGCTTACGGTCATATGGGACGTGAGGATTTAGGCGTAAGTTGGGAAAAACTTGATAAAGTGGAAGAATTGAAAGCTGCAATTAAATAACTAATAAAATCCGATGGCATTAACCATCGGATTTTTTATGCACTCAAAAAGCACATCTTACGATGTGCTTTTTGTAATACAAATAACTTTTTCATTAGAAATCTACTTCTGTACCGTAGTATGTGCAAGTAAACAATTTCTCCATCTGTTCCGGAGTAATTGAACGTGGGTTTGAACCTGTGCAAGCATCACCTACTGCAAGTTCGGCGATTGATGACAATTTTTCTTTAAATTCATCTTCCTTAACACCGAATTCCTGCAATGTCTTAGGGATATTCATAGCTCTGTTAAATTCTTCAATCTTAGCGATTAGAGCATTTACCTGTGCCTTTTCAGATGTTCCGCCAAGTCCTACACGTCTTGCAATATCTGCATAACGGTGCATAGCCTCTGGCTCGTGTGCGTTGTACTTAATTACATACGGCAAATAAATTGCATTTGCACATCCGTGAGGAATATGACCTGTTGAGAATGCCGCACCTGTTTTATGTGCCATTGAGTGAACTATACCAAGCAAAGCATTTGAGAATGCCTGACCTGCAAGACATTGTGCATAGTGCATTTGTTCTCTCGCGTTCATATCGCACTTATACGACTGCGGTAAGTAATCAAGCACCATCTCTATTGCCTTAATTGCAAGAGGGTCTGTAAACGGTGAATTAAGCGTTGATACATATGCCTCGATTGCGTGAGTAAGTGCGTCCATACCTGTGTATGCAACTTGCTTTATCGGCAATGATTCAACAAGCTGTGGGTCTACGATTGCAACGTCCGGTGTAATCTCGAAGTCTGCAAGAGGATACTTGATACCCTTTGCATAATCTGTGATAACCGAAAATGCAGTAACTTCAGTAGCCGTACCCGATGTTGACGGAATAGCTACAAATTTAGCCTTTTGGCGAAGTTTCGGGAATGAGAAAGGTGTACAGAGTTGCTCAAAAGTAACCTCAGGATATTCATAGAATGCCCACATAGCCTTAGCCGCGTCAATCGGTGAACCTCCGCCGATTGCTACGATTACATCAGGCTGAAAATCTGTCATAGCCTTTGCACCCTTCATAACAGTTTCAACTGACGGGTCAGGCTCAACACCTTCAAACAACTGTACTTCCATTCCTGCTTCTTTTAAATATGCTTCTACTTTATCAAGAAAACCGCCGCGACGCATTGAACTGCCGCCCGATACGACGATAGCTTTTTTACCGTCAATATTCTTTAGGTTTTCAAGTGAATCCTTTCCGTAATACAAATCTCTTGGTAATGTAAATCTTCCCATAATAAATAACCTCCTCTAATAATAAGAAAAAAGTAGTTGTTAAATTATTATCAATCTAACAACTACATTATATCACTTTATATTCAGTTTTTCAATGATTTAAACCTATTTTACAAAAAATTTACCTTTTGCATAAATTTCTTGGTTTATTTTGTACACTTTTTAAAATCATAAATTAAAAAATCTTGTTGCGATATTGAAAAATATCAAAATACTCGTTGCATCGACAATGGTCGTTATAAGCGGTGCCGCCATAACAGCGGGGTCAAGCTTACAACGCTTTGCAAGCATAGGCAGTGAACAGCCTATAAACTGCGAAATTATGACTATAAATATAATCGACAGACTCACCACAGTCGCAATTTGCAAATCACCTGACATTATCCATATTCGCACACCGTTTACGATTGCCAATATAACGCATATTACAAGCGAAATTCTGAATTCGGTAAATATGACTTTTAAGAAGTCTTTCAGTTTAATTTCGTCAACCGACATTCCGCGAATTATCATTGTTGAGCTTTGCGAACCACAGTTACCGCCCGTGCTCATAAGCATAGGAATAAACGATACAAGTGCAGGTATCGCCGCACACGCGTCCTCATATTTTGTTAAAATAGTTCCCGTTATCGCCGCCGACAACATCAGTATCAACAGCCAAAAAATTCTGTTTTTGGCGTGTTTAAAATCAGACGTTTTGAAATACGATTCCTCCGTCGGATTGATAGCCGCCATTCTTTCGATATCCTCTGTTGCCTCGTCCTGCATAACGTCGATTGCGTCGTCAAAGGTTACGATACCGACAAGTCTGCCCTCGTCGTCAACAACAGGCATTGTTACAAAGTCGTATTTATTCATATCCTTTGCAACGTCCTCTTTATCGCTCAAAGTATGCACGCATATTATGGTCTTATCCATTATATCGCACACTTTTTCATTCGGCTCGGCAAGCAAAAGATTTTTTACCGACAAATATCCCAACAGTTTTCTGTTGTCATCAGTGACATAACAAGTATAAATCGTTTCAGCCTCATTGATTGTACGTCTTATACGTTTGATTGCGTCACTGATTGTCATTTTCGGTCTAAGACTGATATAATCGGTCGTCATAAGACTTCCGGCACTGTCCTCGGGATATTTCAATATCTCATTTATCATCTGACGCATATCAGGTTCTGTATTTTTAAGAATACGTTTCACCACATTTGCAGGCATTTCCTCAACTATATCCGCCGCGTCATCAACGTAAAGCTCATCAAATACTTCCTTGATTTCATTATCCGAAAAACCGCGTATCAAAAGCTCTTGCTCATCGGTGTCCATAAGTGCGAATGTATCCGCCGCCAAATCTTTCGGCAAAAGTCTAAATAAAAGCGGTAAACTGTCCGAAGAAACCTCTGAAAACATTGCCGCTATATCCGCCTCATTCATTGACGAAAGTACATCTCGAAGTGATGAATATTTTTTGTTTTCAAGTAATGTTTCGATTGTCTTAGCCAATGCTGTCATTTTCATCACTCCTATCATTTTTAGTCCTATATATAGTATAACCTTATTTTTGCTTTGTGTCAATTTTTAATTCCGATTTTTGTGTAAAATATATTTTTGAAAAGTTTTTTATTTTTTTCAAAAAAACTATTGACATTTGTCTAAATATAAGTTATAATAGTCAAGCAGTCAAGAGTTGGCCCGGTAGTTCAGTTGGTTAGAACGCCAGCCTGTCACGCTGGAGGTCGTGAGTTCGAGCCTCATCCGGGTCGCCAACAAAAAAGGAAGTACAATGTACTTCCTTTTTTATTTTTAATTTCAGATATAAAAAAATGCCCTTATGGGCAAATTCTATAATGTAATGACCTCAACTTGATTTCCGTGTTCTTTTATTATATCAATTAAATCTTCTGCTTTTAAATACACTGTTGCGGTATTATCATTCGGATGTACGGCTATTAAGTGTCCCGTTTTTGCAAATTCTTTATCTATAAAAAATTTAACTTTTAACTCTTTATCGTTTAACAATCCGAACGGTGTAACCGCTCCCGGTATCACATCCATTATACTTTTCAACTCGTCCTCCGACGCAAAGCTTAAAGCACGAGTATTATTTTCCTTTCTAAACTCCTTTAAATTAACCTTTTTATCGCCTTTTACGGTTATAAGATAATAATTTCTTTTCTTATCATCTCTGACAAAAAGATTTTTCGCCTCCGCTTCGGGATAAGGAATATAAATCTGCGATACTTCTTCCATATTACAAACCGCTTTGTGTTCGGTTACTTCGTGCAATAAATTTTTTTCTTTTAAATAATCAAGTATTTCTTGTTTATTCATACTTTATCCCCTGTCCAAAATCGTTAAAAGATTTCGTTCAAACCGTTCGTCATCTTCTCTAGTTCTCTTTTTCGGATTAAACGTCTTACCGCCTTTTCTGCCGGCTCGGCGTACTTTCTGTCCCAAAAACCTTTCAAACATAAGTTTATCAATATTATCGTTATCATAAATAAGTCCGCTGTTACCGATTGCGTACGCACTGCGTCCGAGTGCAAGCGACGCAACACCGTAATCCTGTGTAACAATGACGTCACCCTTTTCACTGTCGTTTATCAGTGCAAGGTCAACTGCGTCCCTGCCCTTACTTATCGTTACAATCTTACTGTAATCCGAACTTAAAATATGACTTGAATCAATATACATAACAACTTCGATATTCTTCTGTTTTGCAACCTTTTCAATAATTTCTTTAACAGGACACGCGTCCGCATCAACAAGTATCTTCATCATACATACCTTATAATCGCAATTATTACGCCCAAAATAGCACCGGCAAAAACTTCAATCGGAGTATGTCCCAAAAGTTCTTTCAGACGTTTTTCTGTTTTTGAAAAATCGGCATTCATAACAGACTCAACCAATTTATTAAGTATAGCAGCCTGCTGACCTGCACTTCTTCTGACACCTGCCGCATCATACATAACCACAAACGACATAACCGCCGATATTGCAAAAGCCACACTGTCAAAGCCTTGCGTAAAGCCGATAGACATTGTAAGTGCCATTACAAAAGATGAATGTGAACTCGGCATACCGCCCGAACCGATTATTCTCTTAAAATCAAACTTCTTTTTATCCCAAACGAGTATCATCTTTAGTACCTGTGCCGCAAACCAACCTATAAGAGCCGTTATAAGCACCGAATTTGAAATAAGCTGTTGTAAATATGACATTAACTATCTCCTTTAGAATTTTCTATCAATTAAGTAATCTGTAAGATTTATAAGAAATTCCGCTTTTTCACCGAACATTTCAAGTGACTTCTTTGCTTTTTCCGAATATTCCTTTGCCAATTCCTTTGACTTTTCCAACCCTACAAGCTTTACATATGTATTTTTGTTTTCTTCCGCATCCGAGCCGATAGGCTTACCAAGCTCTTTTTCATCGCCTGTAACGTCAAGAATATCGTCCTGTATCTGAAACGCAACACCTAGATTTTGAGCAAATTCATCAACAGCTTTTATTTCTCCGTCACTCGCACCGCCCATCAACGCGCCGACTGTACAGGCACTTCTTATAATTGCGCCAGTCTTGTTAAGGTGAAGATATTTAAGTTCATCAAGGGTAATATCCTTGCCCTCACTCTCCATATCGACAATCTGACCGCCTATCATACCCTCTGTACCTGACGATACGGCGAGCATATTCATTGCTTTAATCGCCCTTTGAGGATTGTTGCCGTTGTACTGCGACACAACTTCAAATGCCTTATTCAAAAGTGCGTCACCTGCCAAAATAGCGGTTGCCTCACCGAATTTAATATGACTGGTCGGCATACCGCGTCGTAAATCGTCATTATCCATTGCGGGCAAATCGTCGTGAATAAGCGAATATGTGTGTATCATTTCAAGTGCACACGCAAACGGAATAACCTCATTCACATCACCGCCGCACATTTTACAAGTATTCATCATAAGTATCGGACGAAGTCTTTTACCGCCCGCAAAAACACTGTATCGCATTGCCTTGTATATAATATTCTGCGGATTGTCTTTTTCGGCAAGGTACTTATCAAGATAACCGTCTGTAAATTCAATCTGCTCTTTCAGCAATTCCTTTATATTATTCATTGTCCGCACCTGTAAAGTCCTCTTTTACTATTTCTCCGTCATCATTTGTCATCAGTATAGAAACTTTCTTTTCTGCCGTATCAAGCATTTTCTGACAGCTTTTCGATAACTTTATTCCCTTTTCAAAAAGTCCGAGCGACTCGTCAAGAGTTACGTCACCGTTTTCAAGCTGTTCAACAATTTCTTCAAGTTCAGCTATTGACTGTTCAAATGTCTTTGCCATATCTATTCTCCCTTTACTACACAATTTGTCTGTCCGTCTTTCATTCTAAGCGTAAATTCCATACCCTTTTCCATATCATTCGCACTTCTTATAACAGTTCCGTCCTCTTTTGTCGGAATCGAATATCCTCTTGAAAGAGTTTGCAGAGGACTTAACGCGTCAAGTTTTGCCGCCTGTTCCGCAAGCTGACGTCTTAGCGACATAGTTTTCATTTTAATGCAGTTATCCATAGATTTAACAAGCGAATCTATCTTCAAATAATAATCGTCAATCCTATCCTTAGGAGTACGCATTTTAAATCGTTTTAAAAGCAATTTACAGCTTTCGATACGCTTGACTATATTTTGAGAAATACGGTTTTTATCGGTATCTATTCTGTTTCTGAGTTCAATCATTGACGGTACTGCTATTTCTGCCGCCGCTGACGGAGTAGGCGCTCTCAAATCCGCAACGAAATCGGCAATCGTAAAATCTGTTTCGTGTCCGACAGCCGATATAATCGGTATTTTTGAATTAAATATAGCCCTTGCGGTTATTTCCTCATTAAATGCCCACAAGTCCTCTATACTGCCGCCTCCGCGTCCGACAATAAGCGTATCAACCTCATTTGTTGCGTTAAAGTATTCAATCGCTTTAACAACGCTTTCCGCCGCACCGACACCCTGTACCTGTGCAGGATATATCACAATTTCAGCCATAGGATAACGTCTTGTTATAACATTTATAATATCCCTTACCGCCGCACCTGTCGAAGCGGTAACAACTCCGACACGTTTAGGGAATTTCGGAATAGGCTTTTTGTATTCGGGACGGAAAAGACCTTCTTCTTCAAGCTGTTTTTTTAATTGTTCGTATGCAATATAAAGTTCACCCACGCCGTCGGGTATCATTTCCTCTATATAAAGCTGATACGAACCGCCTGCTTCATACACACTTATTCTTCCTCGTGCAAGGACTTTCATACCGTCGCTCGGTTCAAAGTTAAGCGACTGCGCACTGCCTCTGAACATTACCGCTTTAAGCACTCCGCCCTCGTCTTTAAGCGTTATATAAAGATGTCCGGAATAATGATGTTTAAAATTCGATATTTCGCCCTTTATCCAAACATTATTAAGTATTATATTATGGTCAAGTATTTTCTTTACATAACCGTTTATCTGTGAAACGGTAGCAATTTTAGGTTCCAAGCCTATGCCTCCTTATGTGCCAGATGTGCAAGATATGCTGTTCCGACTGCATTATCGGTTGAATATTCCGCTTTTGCGAAATACACATCACCGTCAAGTTTTTTTGTAAGTCCGTTTCTTATAATTCCGTTTGACGCAACACCGCCCACAATCAACACGCGGTGAGTGTTTGTGTCCGTCATTGCCTTATTTATCGTTTTAACAAGTGTATCACGAACATTTTCAAGTACGCCGAGTGCAAGAGCGGATTTATCGCATTTTCCACTTTCCGCCATGCGTGACGCTTTTGTTTCAACACCCGAAAAATTCATATACGCACCGTCAACGGCTATCGGAAGTTTTTCACCTTTTTCAGTCTTTAGAGCAAGCTGTTCCAAAGCCTTACCGGCAGGAAAATGCAAACCCATTTTTACGCCCACTCTGTCAATAAATTGTCCGGCACTTATATCCTTACTTCCGCCGATAATTTCATTGTCAAAATAAAATCCGTTGTAACGGCTTTTCAAAATTTCCGTTGTACCGCCCGAAAGGTGTACCGATATAAAATCGTTTTCAAGCAATTCAAAAGAGCCGCTTGAATATATTCCCGCCATTATATGTCCGTCTTGGTGTGAAAATTCATACAAAGGCACACCCAAAGTATTAGCGACAACCTTTGCATACCCCTCACCTGCAAGGAATACAGGCATATATGATCCCTCTACACATCTCGGTCTTGTACTGACTCCAACCGCCTTAACATCTTTAAAATCAATCTGCTCCGACAATTTTTCATACATCACCGGCATTAATTTCATATGCTGAAAAACGCCGTCACTTTGACGTATTCCTCTTTCACCGTCTTTGACGTATAAAATCTGTCGTACATTTATATCGGTTTTTCCGTCAGTCCACGCAGTTGACGTTGTGTAATTGCTTGTATCAAAGCCTATTGTACTCACGCTAACTCCTTAAATACATTACCCAAAAGTCCGTTTACGAATGTAGGGTCACCGTCATCACCGTAACGCTTTGCAAGTTCAACCGCCTCATTTATCGCAACTTTCGGCGGTACGTCGTCCATATACTTCATTTCAAATATTGCAAGCTTCATTATTGAAAGTGACGCTTTTGAAATTCTTGAAAGCGTCCAACCTGCTTTCAAATACTTTGCAACCGTATCTTCAAGCTCGCTTTCGTGTTCTTTCACTCCGTCAATAATCTGTCTTATATAACCGAGATTTGTTTCACATTCGGGACGTGCATTTAAAAGCTCCTCCAAAATTACGTCCATATCATCCTCGTGCATATTCATTTGGAACACTTGTGTAAAAGCAGCGTCCCTTGCTTGACTTCTCGTCTGTTTTTTCATATTTTTATTCCTTTCCCAAAATAATAAGGCTACTTAAATTCTATGTTAAAACTATACCACAATAACATAAAAAAATCAAGGCTTATGCCTATAAGACACAATCCTTGATTTATTTTCTCAGTCTTGAATATCCTCATCGTCCATAGAATCTTCATCAGTATCGACAGTCGGTAAAGGTGTTTCGTTTACGTTGCTGTCAAGTTCGATTTTTTCTTCTTTTTCCTTTTCAAAGCTTACGCCTTCGATATGGATATTAACCTTTTGAACATCAAGTCCTGTCATTGTTTCAACGCTGTTTTTAACGTTTTCTTGAATTTCCCAAGAAAGTTCCGGTATTCTTACACCGTAATCCACCACAATATAAAGGTCAATCGTTGCAGTTGTTTCGTTCATATCAACCTTAACGCCCTTTGACGGATTTTTCTTTGCACCGAACATTTCGGCAATACCGCCGGCAAATGTTCCGTACATTCCCGCAACACCGTCAATCTCTGTTGTTGCGATACCTGCGATTGTTGATACAACGTCAACTGAAATTTTTATATTTCCGATTGGTTCTTCTTCAACTTCTGCATTTGCAGTTGTTTCTTCGGCAGTTTCTTCGTTTATGCCGTCTTCATTTTGAACATTCTTAATTTCTTCATCCATAATGCTACCTCCGTAAATTTTTCCGAATAAATTATTATATGTATATTATAACAGATAAATCACTTTACTTCAACTATTTTTATGTTTTGTGCTGAAATTTTAAGTTGTTCGGTTGCGATTGACGTAAGTTTTACTACATCTTCGTCTGAAAATCCGTCTTTTCGTACCATAATATTTGCCTCACTGCCGTCTACATACACACATATTTCACTGTAGCCCTTTGACTGTGCGATACTTTCGATTTCCGATTCTTTCTGTACATTGTTTGCCTCTTCAAGAATTTTGTCACCGGCTTTTTTACGAATATCGGCGTCAAAGCTTTCGTTTTCGGCAGTTTGATTTAATATTTCAAGTGACTTTGAACGTGATGTTTCTTTATTCATCTTTGCCTGTTCAAAATAATTGCCCGAATCTGACGCGGTTTCTATCGTTACATTGCTTTCCTGACTGTCCGTTGCCTGTTCGCCGTCATCTTCCGTTACTGCCGTTTCCTCCGCTTGCTCGCTGTCGTTTTGTTCCGCGTTGTCCGTTGATGTTTCCTCCGCTACCGTATCGGAAGAAACATACTGTGCCTCACCGAGTTTCTTGCCGGTTTCAACGTAGCTTTCGCCGTCCTGTACCCTTATTGTATCTTGATACGACCAATTCAAGTATCCGGCAACTCCTATAAGTACCACAAGCGATGCCGCTATTATCTCCTTCTTCTTCAAAACCATTTTATTTTACCTCCTTCTTAAATATACATATTCTGTGTGCAGGCACGTCAAGTGATGCTGTAACCGCCTCGGAAATAGCACTTCTGACTGCACTGTTTCCGCCCCCGTCGGCAGTCACGATAACACCTCTGACTTTTGGATACACCTCTTTTACCACCATAGGTTCACCGTCTGTCATAACAGCCTTTTTATCCTCGCTTTCTTCCTTTTCTCTTGATGAAACTTTCGTTTCGTAAGCGATGTTCTTTTCCGAACTTGAATAATAGGTTATCATAACAGATACCTCTCCGGCACCGTCAATCTGTGAAAGAATGTTCGCAAGCCTCTCTTCTTCATCTTCAACACTTGTTACGGCTGCCGTAGGTTGTACGTCAGCTTTTTTATTTTTGTCCACACTTGCCACTGCCATAAGTACAACTCCAATTATTAATATTAAGCATATCAGTCTGTTATTCTTATTTTTGAATATTTTAAGTAAATCTTCCTTATTCATCATGCACCTCATAAGGTTTCAAACCGTATACCTCGCATATTCTGCTCCTTGCACGGTCCGTTAATTTACCCCCGTAAACGCGTACACTGTCTACCCCTGTAATCTCACCTTCGTCATTCACCATTATTTCACATTCCGCCGTAACCGATAATTTAAACTCTTTTTCCATTCGTGCTTTAATATCCTCGTTTATCCTGTTTTTCAGTTCTTCTATAACAAGTTCCGTCTGCATATTACTGCTGTCGGCTATGTTTTCCTGTACACTGTCAAAGCCGTCAAATATATCACTTTTTACAATAGCCGTCACAGGAGAAATGATACAGCTTATTATAACCAAACCTGTTATAACCTGTACATAACTGCGCCACTTTTCAGGTGCAATAATCCCAGCCATAGCCGAAAGCAAAGTCGCACCGATTATGGTTATGATATATTCTTTCATCGCTGTCTAAGTTATCTCCTTTCGCACCGTATTACATTTTTTATTTTGAGGAAAATGCTCTAAGCAGATTGCTTATTTGAAAACCGCAGTCGTACTCAATGTACTTCAAGGTTTGAAAATGAGTGATATGCGACGAGCATTTTTTCTCAAATACCTGTCGATGTAATCATTATGCTTATGTTAATCATAAATAACACCGCTACCATAACCACTACCGCAAATATCGTTGTAACTGACTCCGACACCTCCCAAAGCATAGACGAAACACGTTTATCCGTAAGCGGTTCGGCTATTGATGATGTGAGTTTTAGCATTAACTGTATCACGCCGATTTTAAGTATCGGCAATACGCATATAACGCACATCACAATAATTCCCGATGTTCCGACCGCATTTTTCATAAGCCTCGTTCCGCTCACAACCGTTTCAAGCGTATCGGATAAAAACGTACCGACAACAGGTACAAGACTTCCTACCGCAAACTTAACCGCCTTACCGCTCACTGCGTCAAGTGCGGGTGAAGAAAAGCCGTATATCGCACTTATACCGGTAAAAATCGTTATGATCGCCGCCATAAGCCACTTTGAAATCGACTTAACCACCTTACAAAATCCCGAAAGCTGTACCTTGTCACTGATATTCCCTGCAACCGCAAGCACCGAACTGAACGCTATAAGCGGTACAAGGCACTTCTCAATAATTATCGACACAACATACACCGCCGCCGACATAACAGGCTGAAACGTTGACGCCGATACCGCTTTACCGCTTGTCGCAATCATAATCATCAACAGCGGTGAAAATTTCGTTATAAAGTCCGTCATTGCCGTAACAACCGTTGTTCCGTACTCCATAGCCGTTCCGAAACATTTTATCGCCGCCGCCGACATGAGCGTAAAGCAGGCGAAAAACGCTGCCTCGCTTGTAGATTTATTTCCGAACGATGTTGAAATAGTTGTTATAATCCCCGAAATCGCCGCTATTATAAAAAGTATTATTACGTCATCGGTACATTCCCTTATCTCCCCCATAATGTCGTCCGACAGCATATTTAATATATCAGTCGGATTTAACGACAAATCACCCGTCATACTCCTCTCCACCGTTTGATTAAACAAATCCTCACCCTCAAGTGTCGGTACGTCCGCATAAGCGGTTATCGGCATTATCAGCGTAAGGATAATGATTATTTTACACAGCAGAAAGTGCATTTACGCACACCTCCAAAAATTCCGTAACTATCGGCAGAGTCAGTCCCAATATAAACACCTTTCCGGCAAGCTCTACCTTTAAAGCAATAGCCCCCTCACCGCCGTCACGCAATATTTCCGCTCCGAACTGCGTTATATATGCCACACCGACCACTTTCATAACTGCCGTAAAATATCTTGTGTCCACACCGCTTTTCTCGGTTATAAGTGAAATCTGCGAAATTGCGGTTTCAAGCGTGTCAATCGTAAAAAACAATATCACCGTCACTGTCGCAAGTGCAACAAGCAAAGCATATTCTTTCTTGTATTGCTTTACGGTCATTGACAAAATTCCGCCTATCAGCCCCACTCCTATAATCTTAAATATATCCATTCTTCTCACCTAAAGACTAAAAATATTTTTCACCGTATCAAACAAATCTCCGATTTGCTGTGACAGTATAAAAAGCACCGCCACAAGTCCGGCTATCGTTGTAAGCAAAGCTTGTTCGTCACGTCCTGCACGCGTTAAAAGCTGATTCAATACCGCTACGATTATTCCGACACCGGCTATCTGAAATATCAAATCCACATTCATAACTATATCTCCATTATATCAGCATAATAACAATCAACAGTCCGACAAGTACACCGCCGTTTCTGTACATTTTTCCGAAACGGCTGTATTCGCTCTGTGCCTGTTTTTCCTGCTCGGCTATCATACTTTTTATATATTTTATATTCTTTATCTGGTCATCAGTGTCCGTTCTTCCTATGTTTTTCCCAAGTGTCATAAGTATATCTTTGTCCGCGTCTTTTAATGACAGTTTAGTACTGCATTCATTCACCGCATTTGTCCAAGCAGTTTTTACGCCTTTTTCATCCATATTTTCCGCGGCGAATTTAAACAATCCGCATTTGTCCACACGCATAAATGCTTGTTTCAGCTTATTCATACTGAAATTTATTTCGCTTTCGAGCATTTCAAGCGAAGTGATTATATTGTTTAAACTTTCCGCTCTTATTTTCATCGCAAAACTTATTTTAAACCCTAAATATCCACACGCAAAACCTGTCATTATCGCTCCGAGAATTTTCACCATTCCGTAAGAGCCTCCTCCACCGTTCCGATGCCCTTTCGCTTGCTTAACGTTATAATTAAATCGAAAAATTTCAGCATACGTTTTAAATCGTCGCGTCTTTTTATCATATCAATATTTCTTCCGTGTATAGTTGCAATAACCCCCGCACCGCTGTTTGTTATCCGTTCGATTGCGTCAATGTCCGACTGCTTGCCTATTTCATCTGTGACAATTACATCAGGACTCATCGAACGCAATACCATAAGCATACCCTCCGCCTTGTCCACTCCCTCAAGAACATCGGTTGAAAATCCTAAATCGAATGCACTTCTACCCTCACAAAGTGCCGCAATTTCACTTCTTTCGTCCACAACACTCACACGATACGACTTGTACGAAAGCTGACGTACAATATCTCTGAGCATTGTTGTTTTTCCCGCTCCGGGCGGTGATATTATAAGCGTGTTTTTTATTCCGCCGCCTTTTAATATCATCGGTACAACCTCGTCCGCCGCTCCGATAACTTCACCTGCAAGACGGTAATTCAGTCCCGATATATCCTTTATAAACGAAACCTTGTCCTCTTTTATAACCGCCGTACCCGTTATACCGATTCTGTGACCGCCGGCTATTGTTATGTAACCGTTTTTTATTTGGTCACGCACCGAATATACAGACGAACTTGTCGCAATTTCAATCGCTTCATCTATATGCTCACGAGTGACTTTAAGCGTTGAATTTGGTATCGGTGTCAAGTTGCCTTTTGCATTAAGATAAAACCGACCGTCACTGTAATTTATACAAAGCGGTTTGCCGAGCCTCATATGTATTTCACAAGCTCCGTCAAGATTTACGCCGTACATATATCGCCGTATCCCCTGTGGCATATAATTCAATATACCTTTTGAAGAAACAGCCGTTTCATTGTTTGCTATGTACATCTCCCTGTCCTCCATTCGTGTTTTGTATTTGATATATATTACTTTTCGGACACGTTTAGAACAGAAATTTTAATACAAATATTTTTACGCACAAAAAAAGAGAATGTCATAGACATTCTCTTTTAATTTAACAAGCCGAATTAATCCTCAACTTTTTTTATAACTTCCTTGCCGTTGTAATATCCGCAGGACTTACAAACTTTATGAGGCATTTTAAATTCGTGACACTGTGGGCATTCAACCATATTTGGCACACTTAGCTTCCAGTTTGCACGTCTTTTATTTCTTCTGGCTTTTGAAACTTTACCCTTAGGTACTGCCATGATTACACCTCCATAATTCTCTCTGACTTTATCTTACTTATCTTTTTCCATAATATCTACCAAAGCCGCCCAACGCGGATCTATGTTTTCCTGACTGCAGCCGCAATCGCCTTCGTTAAGGTCCGCACCGCAATGCTGACAAAGACCTTTACAGTCCTCACTGCACAGATACTTACCCTCAACGTTCATAAGAAAATTGTTAGCTACTATATCATCAATATCAATTTTAACGTCCTCAAACAATATAACATCATCATCTGACGATACACTGCCGTCGTCCTGAGCAAGATTTTCGTCAATGTCGAAATCAATATTAACGACTATATCTTTCATACATCTTGCACACTGTGTAGCCATATGACCTGTACAGTTAGCCTTTAATATCAAAGATTTTCCGTTGTTTGAAACACTGCCCGAAACCTTAACAGGCTCGTTAAAATGATACATTTCCCCAAGAAAATCGGTGTCAGACATTTCAACGTCACCGTTAATATCAATCTTTCCGCCAAGTTCCTTTAGAATTGTTGATACATCTATTGTCATAACATACTCCTTGATAAATACGAATCAGAGCAAAATTACTTTAATTCTACCTTAGCGCCTGCTTCTTCAAGCTTAGCTTTCATTGCTTCAGCATCTTCCTTAGCAACAGCTTCCTTAATTGTACCAGGAGCACCGTCAACAAGAGCCTTTGCTTCCTTAAGACCAAGACCTGTAAGTTCTCTAACAACTTTGATTACGCCAAGCTTTGATGCGCCTGCTTCTGCAAGTACAACATCAAATTCTGACTTTTCAGCACCGCCTGCAGCAGCACCGTCAGCAGCACCTGCAACCATAACCGGTGCAGCAGCGCTTACGCCAAACTCATCTTCCATCATTTTTACTAATTCAGCAACTTCAAGTAGCTTTAATTCCTTAATTGAATCAAGAATTGCATTCAAATCTGCCATTTTAATTTCCTCCTATTAATTATAACTAATTTTCAAATAAATTATTCAGCATCTGCTGTTTCTTCAGCCGGAGTTTCCTCAGCTGGTGCAGCTTCTTCAGCTGCAGGAGCTTCCTCAGCGCTCTTCTTTGCTATTAGGTCTGCGATTTCTTCGCCACCGTCAGCAATAGTTGCAAGCAATCTTGCAAGTGAAGAAATAGGTGAGTTCAAGCTTCCCATCATCTTTGCGATCAATGTATCCATGTTTGGTGTAGCTGCAAGCTTATTAACCTCGTCAAGAGAAATTACAGCGCCGTCCATGAAACCTGTCTTAATTTCAAGCTTATCGTTTTCCTTAGCAAAATCAGCAATAACCTTTGCAGGTGCAACTGCGTCTTCTGAAGAAACAGCGATAGCTGTCGGTCCGTGAAGTGCTTCATCAAGAGCATCAAGACCAACTTCCTTTGCAGCAAGACGAAGAAGTGTGTTCTTAATAACGAAATACTTAACGTTAGCTTCTCTAAGCTTTCTTCTAAGTTCAGTATCCTCTTCAACGTTCAAACCACGGTAGTCTACAAGCACGCCTGTCTGAGCAGCCTTCAAAATTTCAACTGTTTCGGCAACTTGTGCTTTCTTAGCCTCTAAAACCTTTTCACTTGGCATAATTCGTTTCACCTCCTGTAAGAATAATCACCTTTGAAAATCCAAAAGCAATGTCTTACATATAAAACAAAAAGCTCTCAGTCATAGACCAAGAGCTTTGTAATAGTCATTACTAAAACACCCTCGGTAGGACTTATGTCTGCAATGTACATTGCAAGCCGCCGACTGTCTACGGATTTTCAACTTTTATAGTATAGCATAATTTAAACAGCTTGTCAATAGTTTTTTTTAATTTTATTTCATTATTTTTGGATTATTTGTTCTCCCCAACATATAATCAGTGGATACGTCATAAAAATCTGCCAATATTATAAGTTTATCTATCGGTATCAGTAAAACACCATATTCATATCGTTGATAAGTATATGTTGCACAATTAATTATTTTAGCTACATCAGATTGTTTTAAATCATGGTCTTCTCTCAATTCTCTTAATATAACATTATAGTGTTTATTCAAGATTTTCACCTCAAAAAAATAATATCATATCATCAACATTCATATTGACAAATACCACATATATGTGGTATTATGATAAAAAAAAGAAAGGATTGTATACAAATTATGCAAACAGAAAAATATACCTATAATGGCGATAATGTATACTTTATTAGTAATACGCAAAATAATATATTTATATTCTATGCTCCCACCTTTGGAATTCTTATGAATATTAATAAGCCATTATATAAAAAAATGACAAATGCTTTAAACAATAATCTGTCAAAATTCCCCGAATTTGAAGTGTTACTAAATGAACAGTTTAAGCAGCGGTTGCCTATGGACTTTGATATAACTAAACTTAAATCTTCATATTTTCATTTAGCATTAGGATTAACCGAAAACTGTACATTGGGTTGTCTATATTGCCATGCAGATGCAGGCGAAGATAATCAAATGTCCACAGAACTATTAGATGCATCCATTCAATATGCTATAGACCAAGCCTCTAATCAAAACCTAAAGGGGGTAAATACTTCTTTCGCTGTAGGCGGAGAGCCAACATACAATCTATCACTATTAAAAAGAGCGGTTAGTTCCATCAAGCAAAAATGCAAAGAAAAAAATTTAAGATCTGTAATTTCAATGACCACAAATGCATATTACAATGAAGACATTGCTAATTATATCGCAAAAAACATTGACAACATTTTAATTTCTCTTGATGGATTAGCTGAAATTCAAAACAAACATAGACCAAGTAGAAATAAAAAACCGACTTTTGAAACAGTTATTAAAACAACAGATATTATTTTTAAAGAAAAAGGTCATTTATCAATTAGAAGCACCGTATCAAATGAAAGTCTCAAACAATTAAACGATTTTATTTCATTTTTGTTTGAACGATATGGGAATAATATAAACTTAGTATTGGAACCGCTTGTTCCTCTAGGCAGAGGTGCATCACTAAATGAAACCTCAATAATACAAGCTCCAAATCTAAATGAATTTGAAAAATATTTTTGGGAAGCCTACATATACGGTCAAAAATTAGGTATTAGAGTAAGTTCATCGTCTCTAAAAAGAGAACGTTTGGCATCTGGTTTCTGCGGTGCAATGTTTATACCATCATTTACGGTTACTACCAAAGGAATTATAACAACTTGCGAACGTGATAAAACTGGTGAAAATTATGGATATGCTCACTATGATTTTAACAATAAAACATTTATATTCAATCAAAAAGCAATTGATAGAAACAAGAATTTAGTTCAACTGCCTTCCAAATGTAATGATTGTATTTGTCTATATCACTGTGCTGGAGATTGTCCTGATGCAAGAAATATAGGATATAATCGATGTCAACTTAATCAGAACCTATTGATTAAAGAATTATGTTTTGAACTTTTAGGAAAGGAGGTGCATTTAAATGAATAATAAGATATCTGAATTAGAGAAAAAAGCATATGACTCAATGTCAAAATTCAAGGAAGCCGTATCAGGAGTATTAGCTATTCAAGCTATAACTTTTGAAGACAACTTGGTTTTAGCATCAGGTTGCGACAATTACGGTTGTACTTGCATCGCATATGAAAAATGTTGCGGTTGCTTTATTCAGTAATAAAAAGTACATAAAAAAACCGCTCATATTGATGTGACCCCCAAAAGTTAGACTTTTTATAGCGTAGTAGTTTTAACGACTGCTACGCTATTTTTATGCAGCCAAGGTGTTGAGCCGATACTCAACCGGACTCATCCACCCAAGTTTTTCTTTTATTCTTTTCTCGTTGTAATATTTTATATATCTTTCAATAGCATCTTTAAGCTCTTCAAAACTGTAATATGTAGTTCCATAATACATTTCCTGCTTTAATATTCCAAAGAAATTTTCCATCACAGAGTTATCATAACAATTCCCTTTCCGAGACATACTTTGAAATATTTTGTTTTCTTTAAGAACAGAGGAATATGCACCCATTTGATATGCCCAACCTCTGTCTGAATGGAATGTTCTTCTGTATGGGCAATCAGATGTTATTTCTATTGCTTGTTTCTGTGCCGATAAAACACTTGCCGCTGATGGAGTTTTGCTTATACCATAGCTTAACACTTCACCATTAAACATATCAAGAAATGGGTCTAAATACAATTTCTTAATTACCATTCTGCCTTTGTTGTCAATCTCATAATACTTAAATTCGGTCGTGTCAGTAGTTATCTTTTGATGCGGTATAGATGTATTAAATCGCCTGTTAATTCTGTTTGGTGCTATTTTACCAACATTGCCTTTGTACGAATTATATCTGCGACTTTTTCGAGTAAATGATGTGACCTGGAAACATAATTTTTGCATGATTCTTTGAACTTTCTTTTTATTCACAAAAATCTTTCTGTTTCGTAATTCTCTATATACCCGTCTGTAACCGTAATCCTTGTTTTCTATATGGATTTTAGTGATTTCATCCTCCAACTGTTTATCAGGATTTTCTCTGTCAAATCGTTTTTGCCAATACATATATGTTGCCTTTGGAAAACCGACTACTGCGAGAATGTCTTTTAATTTGAACTGTCCTCGGAGACTGTGGACAATTCTCGCTGTTTTTTCAGAAGAGTTTCCTCCTCTAAACGCAGTCTCCTCAATTCTTTTAAATATGCATTTTCTATTCTAAGTTTAAGTAGTTCGTCTTCAAGTTCTTTGACATGCTCGGCACTTGTATCCACGGGTTTTTCTCCGTCATATTTAGAAGGCTTTTTACATTCTCTTATATCCAATGTTTTCTTACGACCTTTCTTTTTAGGTCTCAAAGCATCAGGTCCGGCAATTCTGAAATCATTGACCCATTTTACAATCAATGATGGATTACTAATTCCTTGTGATAGTGCTAATTCCTGATATGAGACCTCACTTGATAGATACAATTCTACCATAGAAAGCTTAAATTGAAAAGTATATTTCTTATTTTGTCTCGAACGCATTAACCCTTCTTCACCAAATTCTCTGTATGCGTGTACCCATTCTTCAATTCTCCTCTTTGCAGGAATGTTATATTTACTTGCTAAATATCTATACCCACCTTCAGCATTTAGATATGCCTGCACAACCTCCATTTTAAATTCAAAACTATATTTTGCCATGAAAAAACCGACCTCCCAATAGTTAGATTTTTGGTCTAACTTTTGGGGGTCGGTTCATATTGTGAGCGGTTTTTAATTGCTATTAAATCAATTAGCCAATTTTAGCTGCATTAATCTTTATACCAGGTCCCATTGTTGAAGCTACAACAACGCTCTTTAGGTATTGACCTTTAGCAGCAGCCGGCTTAGCCTTAACGATTGCACTCATTAGTGCGTTAAAGTTTTCCTGAAGTTTTTCAGCACCGAATGATGCCTTACCGATTGGGCAGTGAATGATATTTGTCTTATCAAGTCTGTACTCAATCTTACCTGCTTTAATTTCGTTTACAGCCTTTGTAACGTCCATTGTTACTGTACCTGCCTTTGGTGATGGCATAAGTCCCTTAGGACCAAGTACCTTACCAAGACGACCAACAACGCCCATCATATCAGGAGTTGCAACAACAACGTCGAAATCGAACCAGTTTTCACCCTGGATTTTTGCTACTAAGTCAGCATCACCAACGTAATCTGCACCAGCAGCCTTTGCTTCGTCAGCCTTAGGACCCTTAGCGAATACCAAAACCTTTGAAGTCTTACCTGTACCATGCGGAAGTACAATAGCACCTCTGACCTGTTGGTCAGCGTGTCTTGAGTCAACACCAAGTCTGATGTGAGCTTCTACAGTTTCATCAAACTTAGCCTTAGCTGTCTTTGTAATAAGGTCCATAGCCTCATTTGTATCGTAAAACTTTGATTTTTCAACAAGCTTTACGCTATCTTGATATTTCTTTCCTCTAAACATTTCGTATCCTCCTTCGTGGTTAAACGAGATTTTATATCTCTCCCACTTCTCTTAACAAATTAGTCACCGATTAGAACGCCCATACTTCTGCAAGTACCTGCGATCATGCTCATAGCAGCCTCTACGCTTGCAGCGTTAAGGTCAGGCATCTTCTGTTCTGCGATAGCTTGAAGATCTGCCTTTGAAATTGTAGCTACCTTTGTCTTGTTAGGAACACCTGAGCCGCTTTCGATCTTACAAGCCTTCTTGATAAGAACTGCAGCCGGTGGTGTCTTTGTTACGAATGAGAAAGAACGGTCAGCATATACTGTAATAACTACAGGGATAATCAGACCTGCGTCCTTTGCTGTTTTTTCGTTAAATTCCTTTGCAAACTGCATAATGTTTACGCCGTGTTGACCTAGAGCAGGACCAACCGGTGGTGCCGGAGTTGCTTTGCCGGCAGGAATTTGTAATTTAATATAACCTGCAACTTTTTGTGCCATAATGGCCACCTCCTTGAATTTTTCATAGCATATCGCTATATGAATGTGGTAATTGCGGGCATAAAGCCCTCCCACTGTTACCAGAGGGATATTATAAACAGCATTTGCTGTCTATATCAAAATAATTTGATTAACTATTCCATATGTTCAACCTGTGTATAGTCAATTTCAACAGGGGTTTCACGTCCGAACATCGAAACAGCGACGTTAATCTTGCGTGTTTCATTGTTAATGCTCGTAACTTTACCCGAAAAGCCTTCCATAGGGCCTGATTTAATTGAAACAAGATCTCCTACGGTAAAATCAATATCTTTCATACGAATAACTTCAACACCCATGCGTTCAACTTCTTCGTCCGAAAGCGGAACAGGCTTTGAACCCGGTCCCACGAATCCTGTAACACCACGTGTATTTCTGACAATGTACCAGCTTTCATCAGTCATTATCATCTTGATAATAACATAGCCCGGGAAAATCTTGTGCTGAACTACTTTCTTCTTATCACCGTTTTCCTCAACGACTTCTTCGGTCGGCACCTTGACATCAAGAATTAAATCCTGCATACCACGGTTTTCAACAGATTTCTCAATATTGGCTTTTACCTTGTTTTCATAACCCGAATATGTGTGTGCCACATACCATTTTGCTTCTTCTGCCATAACCGTTCTCCTTCCCTAACAATTCTTTTAATGAATTATAATATGTTAGTTAATAGTTGGAACAATTTTGCAAAACCAAAATCAAGTACGGACAAGATGATTGTAATTATTAAGATAAACACAATAATTACGCCTGTGTTATGAATAAGCTGTTCCTTGTCAGGCCATGTGACCTTTTTTAGCTCAGCCTTAGTATCCTTAAAGAATCTCTTGACTCTTGTACCAAAGCTTGGCTTATTTGCTTTAGATAAATTTGTATCAGCCATTTTTACACATCCTTACTCAATCAAAATTACTTGGTTTCCTTGTGAAGAGTGTGCTTTCTGCAGAACTTACAATACTTGTTCATTTCAAGTCTGTCAGGGTCATTCTTCTTATTCTTCATTGTATTATAGTTTCTCTGCTTGCATTCGCTGCACGCTAATGTAACCTTTACTCTCATTTTTTACACCTCCGCATTTATATATGTTCAGCTCTCTTTTCAAGCATAAAAAAAAGAGCTTTTATTCGAGCAAAATTATTATAACATTATTACAATTATAAGTCAAGCTATTTTTTCATATTTTTTCTTTTATTTTGTTTTTCACGTGTATATTTTCGCGATTTCCTGTATTTATGTACTTTTTTTTGTACTTTAAATATGATATAATTACCTTAATATATATTACGAAAGGATTAAAATTATGGGAGTCAGTATTATACGAGGCGCTATCTCCTCCGGCAAGAGTGATATGTGCCTTAAACAAATAAGTGAAATACACGAAAAAAATCCCGATTCAAAATGTATAATGATTGTCCCTGACCATTATTCATACGAAACCGAACGAAAATTTGTTGATTTTTTCGGCGGTATAGGACTTAACAATATTGAAGTTCTTACGCTAAGACGTATGTCTATAAACTTTTTAAGTGCCAAACAACAAAACCATCTTACCGCACCAGGTAAAATGATGCTTATATACAAGGCTGTTTCGGCGGCGTGTGACGAGCTTTTGAACGTAAAGGATATGGATATAAAACTTATCACCTCTATGCGTCAGCAGGGTTTTCTTGACGTTATGTCGTCACTGATAAGTGAAATGAAGCGTTACCTTATCACACCCGAAATACTTTTTGAAAAGGCAAATGCATTAACGGACAACAAGACTTTAAAAAACAAACTGATTGCACTTTCAAACGTATTGGAGAAATATCTTTCTTACGTCGAAGAAAGTGGCTGTACCGACAGCGAGGACGACCTTTTTTATCTTGCCAACCGTATCGAAAACGGCACCGAATTTGACGAAAACACTTATATATGGGTAAATCGTTTTGACAAATTTATGCCGCAGCAGATTTGCGTACTTGAGGCACTTCTGAAAAAAGGCGTACATATGACGATAAGTGTATGCTGTCCTGTTACAGAATACGAGAACGAACGCGAAATTTATCTTCAGACCGAAAAGACTGTACAAAAAGTTTACGAACTGTCGCAAACATACGGTCTTGAAAACGAATACACCGCCTCTGACGGACTTTGTCACTTAAAAGGCAAAGACGACCTATACAAGCTTTTCAGATATTGGACAGAGGACTTTGTATATCCCGACAAGCCTAAAAATACGGCACTTTTTCAAAGTCGTGACACCTACGGTGAAATCGAACGAATTGCCTGCAAAATCGTTGACCTTGTCCGCGATGACGGCTATCGTTTTAAAGATATTGCACTGTTATGCGGTGATGAAAATGATTACAGACATCTTATAGAGGCTGTTTTCTCCGAATACGAAATACCGTATTTCACCGACAGAACAATCATTTTGAGTGACCACCCTATCGCAATGCAGATTTTATCTTTATTCGGTATTCTTGAAGACGATTGGAGCTATGATTCTGTTTTTCGTTATCTTCGTGCCGGTTTTATTTACAGAAAAGAACAACACGGAAAGTTAAAATTTTTCAAGTCGATTAATCAAGAAGAAATAGATATACTTGAAAACTTCGTGTTGAAGCACGGCATAAGAGGCGGTTCAAAGTGGCTCGGTGAAAAAGAGTGGCTTGGCGAAAACAATATCGTAGACACTGCTTTTCAAACAGAGTCTGAAGAAGATGCAAATGAAGTTATAGAAAAACTCCGTCACGAAATAGCCGCACCGATTGCGTCATTCAAAGAAAAAACAAAAGGCAGAAAAACGGCCGTAGAATTTGCAACGGCATTGTTTGAATACCTTGAGGACATCAACCTGTATAGCGGATTAAAATCCGACATCACAAAATTCCAAAAAGACGGCAAACTGAACGAATCCGAACAATTTACAAAAATATGGAACCTTATTCTTGATATATTAAATCAAGTCACAATCGCACTTGACGGCGACAAAATTAACATTTCGGAATTTGCGGAATATATAACGGTAGGTCTGTCGCAATGCGAAATACGCACTATTCCATCGGGTATTGACCAAGTGTATGTAGGAAGTGTGGAAAGGAGCAGTCATACAAGCGTTAAGGTAATGTTTATTGTCGGCGCAAAAAGCGGTACTTTTCCTACGGGTATTGCATCCGAGGGTTTTCTTTCAAACCGCGACAGATGCACTTTGCAGGAAGAATACGGCGTAACTCTTGCACCCGATACTAAAAAGAAACTTGACGAACAGTATTTTAAGGTTTACAGAGCATTATGCGCGGTAAGCGAAAAATTGTATTTCAGCTATTCAATTCAAAATGAAGAAGGCAAGTCACAATCACCGTCGCATATGATAAATGACATAATGCGTAAATTTCCTAAAATGACCGTATCGGATAACCTTTTAAACGACCCATTGAAAGACGGAATTTACATTTCCACCCCGCAAGCAACAATACACAGAATGCTTATCAATATGTCCGACAGATTTAACGGCAGTAAAAATCAGTTATGGGAAATCGTATACGATTGGTACAAACACCAAACAAAATGGAAACCTATGCTTTCGCTTATGAAACGTGCCGATTATTACAGTGAACGCGGTGTAATGCTTGACAGCGATATATCAAATATGATGTATGACGGCAAAATCACATACAGTGCAACGCGTATCAACACCTATGCCGCTTGTCCGTTCCAATACTTTTTAAGATACGGACTTAACGCACAAGAGCGTGACGTGTGGGAAGTCAATTCTTCAAATATCGGAACATATGCTCACGAAGTTATCAGACAATTCTGCGATACCGTTGAGGACGGTGCAAATACAAACGAAGATAAAATAGACCGTTGGCGTAATTTGAGTGACGAAAAACGTGACGATATTATAGGCGGTATTATAAATGAATCGTGCAGCAATCTGCTGTCGTCAGACGTTCGCAACAAAGAACGTACTGCGAATATTTTCACCCGTATGGGCAAAACAATTTCAAATGCCGCAATACTTGTTCAAAAAACACTTTCTGCCGGCAACTTTGCAGAGAATGGCATGGAATACGAATTTGAAGAAGATATTTCCGATGCAGTCGCATTAAAAGGCAAAATCGACCGTATCGACATATGCCGTGACGGCGACAAATCATATTTGCGTATTATAGACTACAAAACAGGTAAAACGGTTTTCGATATAAAAAATATTTACAACGGCTATAATATGCAGATGGTTATATATGCCATTGCCGCAAAAATTAAACATGCCGACACTGATGTGGCAGGTATTTATTACACAGGTGTGCGTGATGAAATAAAGGAGCTTAACTCATCAACTACAGAGGACAATATAGTTGAGTCCAACAAAAGCGCACTAAAACTTGACGGTGTAACATTCACTGACGAAGACGAACAACTTCAAACAAAACTGCTTTACAATATGGATAACAAATTCCTTGAAAGCGGTCAAGTTTCATTCACAAACATAAAAACAGGTACAAAAACAGGTTTTAAAGAAGTTCACACCACAGATGAAATTAACGGTCTAATGAAATATGTGGCTGATACAATTATTGAAATGGACAGCAATATCAGAAACGGCAAAATAAGCCTTAGTCCGTACACCACATCAAATACAAGCGTGTGTGACTATTGTTCCTACTCCCCTGTCTGCAAATTTGATAAGGATAACTGTACACCGCGTATTGCGGATTCATCGGTCAAAAAAGAAGATATTTGGGAGATATTAAAAACAAAAGGTGCGGCGTTAAAAAACAACAAATCGAAAGGAGTTGACGAAGATGCCTAATTGGACAAAAGAACAAGAAAAAGCGATATATGAGCCGTCAGGCAAGAAAAACATACTTGTTTCCGCCGCCGCAGGCTCTGGTAAAACGGCGGTACTTGTCGAACGTATCGTAAATCTTATAACCAACTCCGAAAACCCTTTTCCGATAGACAGTATATTGGTAGCAACGTTTACGGAGGCGGCGGCTACCGAAATGAAAGAAAGAATTATAAACAGAATTAACAAATCATATCGTGAGGCACTTGAAAACGGTGATATTGCACAAAGCAAATATTTAAAAGAACAAATGCACCTTACAGCAGGTGCGGATATTAACACAATCGACGCATTTTGTTTACGTGTGGTCAAAAACAATTTTCACGTTTTAGGTATTGATCCGAATTTCAGCATTATGGACACCAACGAGGACAAAATGCTCATTGACGATACATTAACCGATTTATTCGCGGCACTTTACGAAACAGAAAACGAAGAAAACAAAAATCGTTTTCAACACCTTGTAACAACTTACGCATCAAACCGCGATGATGAGGGATTGAAAAAAGTTATACGCAAACTTTACAACTTTATACAGTCATTCCCCGATCCGATAAAATGGCTTTACGACAAAGCGGCTATGTATGACAATAACATGTCGCAAAGTATATGGTTTAAGGAAATATTTTTATCAGTCCACAAAGAGAACATTTTAAAACATCACGGCGAATTTTGGGACAAGCTGATAAAAGAAATGATTGGGATTGTAAAGAAAGTATATCCCGATACAGATACTTCCGTACCGCCGGTTTGTATTCCTGAATGTGAGCAATATTGGGGAAAGATGTGGGAGTACATATGTATATGCGCCGACAGTGTAAAAGCATTAAAATCAGCTGAATCATTTGACGAAGTCGGCTCAGCATACGATACTTACATCGCCAAAACAAAGCTTGGAACAGCCGTAAGAGCATACAAAAAAGCTGAATCGCCGATTGAAGAGTGGCAGCATTACTCGAACAAATATAACTCTATGCGTGAAGATTTACTTAGCAGTACATCTTACTTGCCTAATGGCACTGCCGAGCAATTTAACAAGTATGTTCACTCGGAAGAATTGAAACAAACGATTGACGATATTGTTTGGATAACGGTTTTGTTCTCGGAACTTTATGAAAATGCAAAAGCAAAAAAGAACGTCAAAACATTCTCCGATATTGAACATCTTGCCTATCGTCTTTTCAGCGAAAATGAAAATATAAGAAACGAATATTCGCTGAAATATAACGAAATACTTATAGATGAATATCAAGATACAAACGGCTTACAGGATTCGATTTTCACGCTTATTTCAAGAGATAATAAAAATATGTTCATGGTCGGCGACTTAAAGCAGAGTATATATCGTTTCCGCGGCGGTGATCCGACTATTTTCAAGAAAAAATACAGTCTTGACAGTGATGAAATCGAAATCATACACCTTTCACAGAACTTCAGAAGTCGTATGCAGGTTATCGACAGTATAAATGACGTGTTCAGATTTAATATGTCGCAGGATGTCGGTGACGTTGATTATAACGACACCGCTGCTTTGCAGCGTGAAGAAAGCCGCGAATGTTATATAAACACCGCCGAAAATGCCCGGAATGACTACAAATCCGAATTTTACTGTATCGGAAAATCGAAGGATTCAAAAGAATCTTCTTCCGATTATCTTGAGGCAGTTACCGTGGCAAACAGAATAAAAGAGCTTGTTGACAATCATTTTAAGGTTTATGACGGCAACGGAAAATATCGTGATTTGAAGTACAGCGATATAGTCGTTCTTATGCGTTCGACAAAAGTAAACGGCGAACTTTTGCAGGAAATATTAGAATCAAACAACATACCGTCATTTTTGCAAAAGGAAGAATATTTTGAAAAACGTGAGATAAAGCTTATGCTTACACTTATTTCACTTATCAACAATCACATTCAGGATATTCCGCTTGTAAGCGTTATGCGTTCACCGATAGGTAATTTTACCGAAAACGAACTTTCAAAAATCAGACTTGAAAACAGAGCCTCATCTTTTTACAATGCCGTAAAATATTATAAATCGTCTTGCGATGATTTGACAAAAGAAGAACAGAAACTTTCAAAAAAATGCAAGAGTTTTCTGAAAGACCTTGACCGTTGGCGCGGATATGTTAAGATGAAGTCAATCGCCGCGTTGATTTGGACGTTATATGAAGAAACGGGTTTTTACGACTTTATGGGTGCTCTCGAAGGCGGTGACGAGGCACAGGCGAACTTAAAACTTTTATATGAACGTGCAAGAAAGTATGAGGAATCGGGCTTTAAGGGTATCTTCAACTTCATTCGATATATAGAAAGAATTGAAAAGAGAAACGAAGATTTAAGCGGTGCTCAGCTTATCAACGAAAACCACAATGTTGTACGAATTATGACAATACACAAAAGCAAAGGTCTTGAATTTCCTGTCGTATTTATTATGCGCACAACTAAAAATATGCTTGCCGCAAAACCTACGGAGGAACACAGAATACAACTTCACAAAGATTTGGGAATCGGCATTGATTATATAAATTATGAAAATTTATATTTAAAAAAGCTGATGTTTACAAAATATATAAAGCGACAAAATCAATCCGAAACGCTTTCGGAAGAATTGCGTCTTTTGTATGTCGCAATGACTCGTGCAAAAGAAAAATTAATTATTGTTTCGTCCGACAAATACAAAGATGAAAATGAGTTTAATCAAAAAATCCAAGAAGCAGTATATAATGCAAAGACAATGCCAAAGTACATCATCGCATCAAAAGCAAAAAAATATTCCGATTGGCTGATTCCGTCAATAGGCATATCGTTAAATCACTGGAATTTCATACCAAGATTTCTTGCCAAAACCACTGTATCGGACGTCATCAAAGAAAAACAAGAAACGATAAAGGTCAAAAACATTGATGAAATGCGTGAAAAAGTGCAAAAGCTCCTTGAATTTCATTATGAACGTCCGCAATCCGGCAACATTCCGACAAAAACATCCGTAACGGCAATAAAAGAAATGGCGGAAGAAGAACTTACACGAAAAAGCGATATTGAATACGAGCCGATTTATATGATGCAAAAACCTGACTTTATGCGTACAGAAAAACTCGGTACACAAATCGGTACGGCGCACCATCAGCTTATGGCATTTTTCGATATTGAAAAGATTAAGACGCTTACCGAAAACAATTACGCCGACTTTGTCGCATCCGAGCTTGTCCGGGTCACAAATGACGGTCAGATTGACAGCAATGTTGTTTCGGATAAAAATATAGCCGATATGATATGCAAAAATGTCACAAGCTTTTGGAAAAGCGATATGGGTAAAGAAGTTTTAAGTGCCAAAAAAGTATATCGTGAAAGTCCTTTTGAAATATCAATTCCGGCATATGAATACGACAACACTTTACCGGACGAGTACAGAAACGAACAGATTATTTTACAAGGTATTATTGACTTATACTTTGAGGATAAAAACGGTGATATAATCCTTGTCGATTACAAAACCGACAAATGCACTTCCAAAGCAGAACAACTTGCAGTTGCCAAAAAATATGAAAAGCAATTAATTCTTTATGCACGTGCCATGGAAAAAATCTTAAAAAAATCTGTAAAAGATAAATATTTGTATTTATTTTCTCCGCAAAGTGTGGTAAAATTAGATTAGTAAATTTTTTTGAGGTGACTAACTATTAGAAGTCAAGAGGTTTTGAAAAGTTTTTCAAAAATTTTTAAAAGCTGAAAAACAACATGGCAAAAAAGTCCTGTATTGCAAGGACTTAAAAAATAGTAGGTTAGTTAGTAACTACCTTACAAAATCAGCATCATATGCAATGTTTTTAGTTTGCAGCGTATAGATAACACGCAGTAGTTTTTTAACAACATGCGATAAAGCCACACGATGAGGTTTACCCTCTGCACGTTTCTTAGAGTAAAACATAGCAAATGTCGGTTCATAATTTACAACTGTCTGGGCACAGTTCATAAGTGCATAACGCAAATATGATGAACCGTGCTTAACCATTTTACCGGTTGTCTCGGATGTTCCTGATTGGAAGTATCCCGGCTCTAATCCGGCAAAGGAAAGCATTTGAGAAGCATTCTTGAATTTAGAGAAATCGCCAAATTCAGCTAAGATTACAGCAGCAGATTCAATACCGATTCCCGGAACAGAAAGCATAGGCGGATTCATATCGGAAACACATTCCTTGATAGAAACTTCTGTCTCATCAACCTTTGAATCCAATTGTCTGTAAATATCCAAAACAATCTGCATTTGTAAGAGTAAATAATCTTCAGTAGTACCTATAGTATTTTTAGCAAGCTGTTTAAGCTTTGCAAAATCTACTGTTGAAAATCTGCCGCGAGATAATTTGCGTAGTGCTTCATAAGACTTAGAGTTCATGTTAGCAATCTTTTCAGGAGATGAGTAATTAGAGAGTATGTATAATGCTGTAACCGAAAACCTACTGCCAAAGAATGGTTTAAACTCAGGGAACACCTTATCTAAGATGTTTGTGAGCTCTACAAGCTGGCGGCTTCTGAGCCTAATAAGAGAATCTCTGAATCTTGTTAGTGACTTTAGCTTCTCTGTGTGGTAAAATGATGATGGATAGGGCTTGTACTCTACCGTCATTAAATAGTGAGCAATCATCATGCAATCAATAGAATCGCTTTTAGTCTTTCGTAGGGACTTGGATTTAACGAAACGATTGATAAGCAGAGGATTGAACTCCATGAATGAAAAGTTGTTGGATTCAAGAAACAGCTTTAGATTCATACCATAATGACCGGTAGATTCAAGTCCTATTCTTGTTTCTGTATCAAGGGAATTAAGCAATAACTTTAATTGCGAAAATCCCTCAGCGTCATTTGTAAAAGACCACGAAGGAGTAACAATTTCTCCGGAGTCGTCAATTACGGCACAATCGTGCTTGAATTTTGAAATGTCGATACCAATGTAATACATGGGTTCCTCCTTTTGATATTTTTGCACTGCTGTTTTCCACAGACGGTCTGCCAATGTATTCACGCAAATAGAAACGTCAGAGCGTTAACTAACTAATTACCATTTCAGACAAACCACTGTGGTTTGAGTCACCTCGAACCAGTCTGAGCTGTAAAACAATAGATACAAATCCACAGTGCTTGTCTTTATTATATCGCAGGTAGCTACTCCTGCAAATATAACAATTTTGAGGAAAGGAGAAATAATTAAAACGACCCCCCTTTCGAGATAGTTTTAATTATACGTGATATAATGTCAAACTACGGCAATTTGAATATAAACAGAAATAAGAACAGAAAAGGTAAAAAAATTATTATCGCCTTGATTTGTATTGCGGTTTTAATACTTGCATTTATATTTTATATAGGTATTACAGTCGGAAGCAACAACGACAAATCCAACCAAATAGCCGACGCAATTCAAGAAAATACGGAATTAAAGTTAAAGGTAAACGAACTTAACGACCAGATTGCACAAATGCAGGAAGAAATAGATTCACTTCACGCAGAACTTGAGGCTATGCCGACGATTGAACCGACACTGCCGTCAGGCTCACCTGCTCCGTCAGTATCTCCTACTTCACCTATTCCACCGAGAATCGGTGTTCAATAAAAATTAATACAAAAGGTCTGTGGCTTTACCACAGACCTTTTAATTTGTTGTTTTATTATAATTCTACAATAGTTTCAACTTCAAGAAGTACGTCCTTCGGAAGTCTTGCGACTTCTACGCATGAACGAGCCGGATAAGGCTCTGTAAAATATTTAGCGTATACTTCGTTAATCTTTGCAAAGTCATTCATATCCTTAATAAATACTGTTGTCTTTACAACATTTTCAATACTTCCGCCGGCAGCTTCGATAAGGTTCTTTACATTTGTAAGTGCCTGTTCTGCCTGTGCCTCAACGCCCTCAGGAATATCGCCTGTTGCAGGGTTAATCGGAATTTGTCCCGATGTGAACAGCATATTTCCGACAGTTATTGCCTGTGAATAAGGTCCGATTGCAGCCGGAGCATTGTTTGTCTTTGTTTCTTTCATTTGTACCATTCCTCTCGTTTTATAAAATTTATATGGTAATTAAATAGCATACAACAGTGAAGAATACGAAATATCCAAGCATCATTGCATACAATACCTGACTTGGTGATTTAGAAATCCATTCTGTGCGCAGTGCCTCATAGGTAAGCACAGCCACGCTGACCGCGCCGCACAAAATCAATATCATAAGCGTTACAGGTGACAACATACTGAGAATTACGCCGATTGCACATATTACCGTAAACGGTATCCACGTTGACGCAAGACGTATTGAAAATTCCCAATATGCCGTTTTAAGACGCATTACAAATCTATTGATAAGCCAAAATATTCCCGAATACAAGAAAAATAAAATCACTCCGCTTATCGCACCGGATACCATACAAAGTATGATTTGCAATACAAGACTGTAACCTGCACCGCCGTTAAAATTCATAAGTGACGTCAATATTTTAAGCGGTCCTACTCCGCCGCCTCTTAATATAAAGAACATACACAGCCACAATACAACGCCTTGAAGTGCCGCAATAGTCATTATTGCCGCTTTTCCGAGATGTGGCGGATTGGAAATTGTGTCAATCGGTGATTTTATAAATCTCACGATATATCTTCCCAACTCACCGAAAAATCCTTTCGGATTGATATTTGACGTTCTTGTTGCTTTAGCTTTCCTTGCCGCTTTTCTCGCCTTATGCTTTATCTTTGCTCTTTCAAACTTACTTTCCGTTCCGGCATAGCCTGTTTTGTAAGAAGTTTCGGTTTTATACGGATTACTGTAATTAGCCTGTGTTTTCTCTTGTTTTTTATCCGATTTTTTGTCTTCTGTTTTTGTTTCGTTTTTTCTTTCGGCAGATGATTGCTGTTTCCCCGCTCTGTGTGCAACACTCTGCGGACAATCGCAAACTTCGCCTTTTTCAAGTTCTCTGCCGCAATATATACAGCTTCTCATATATACACCCTTTCATAATTTAAGTATATATAAATTATAAACCTGTAATAAATGGTTGTCAATGTGCCAAGTGTAAACAAAATGTTAATTATTTCAGAATACTTTTGACGGCGCCCGTTTTATTTATACAGTCGTGCCTCAAATGTTTTAATATCCGCCTGATGTTCGTCACGGACACGGTGGAATAATTTTATCGTTATACCGTCTATAACCGTTTCACATTCGGGAACTTCCTCATATGCCGTTGCAATATCCGCATAATTCATAAAACTGTTTACAGCCTCCTCAACAACCGTCTGACTGCCCTCTGCCAAGTGCGTCTGTGCAGGAGATGCGACAAGGACATAATTTACGGTATACAACGGTGTCAAATCCCTGTCACGCGAATCTACCTGTGGCAATGACACGATATAATTATCACGTATCGACTTTACTCCGAGTGACGGTTCTGCATTTATAAGTATATCCTCATTAAGCGTAAACGATGACGCAAGTACGCCGAGCGTATCACCGTCATAAACGGTTGTGTCGAGTTTTTTCTTTAACGCAAGAATTTCGTCCGTATCGTCTCTTGATACAGGCAGCATCGAAAAATTCGGTATCAATGCCATATGCTTAATTTCCTGTATATTATGCGGTTGTGTGCGTGGAATATATACATTCACCGAATGTACCAACGCCAAAAGCGATATTCCGACCAAAGCCCATTCTTTTGTTATATGTCTTATTGATATAAGTGTAAGCATTATAAGTGACGGAATGTATAAAAGCAAATGTTGTTGTCCGTGTGTCTGAGTTGAAAGGAACATAAACAGGCACACTATCATCTGTACCCACATAAACAGCGTTCTTGTTTCTTTCTTTTTAACCGCCATAACCACTGATGAAACGGCAAGCACCCCAACGAATATTATACCGAAATATCTTGTTATAAGTTTCAAATCAGTTCCCACCGAAAACTTATATCCCGAATAAAGATTGCCGTAATCTTTCATCAATTTATACACAAGGAAATCTCTGAAAAATACAACGAGTATCAATCCGACAACTGCGATTGTTACAATCGGTTTGTACCATTTTTTCTTAAACAGTACGCAATCCGCAAGCATTGCGGTTATAAACGATACCGAGAAAAACGCGTACCATCTTCTCCAAAGCATAAGTGCGACAAGCAGTACGCCGATTACCGCATACCGCCATATCGCGTCATCATCTTTGTCTTTTACAAAATACAAATTAAAGCATACAAGGCACCCTAAAAGTCCTCCTATATCAACAAATCCGTTAAATGTCAAAAACACCATAGACGGACATATCATAAGCGAAATCACCGCTGCAATTTTAGGTGCTTTACTGACTTTTTTCGCCAACACGTACACCATTGCAAATGACGTCACTAAATATAAATTGACAAGTCCCAAAACATACGCAAGCCGTGACTCACCGAAAATTTTTACAATCAACGCCGACGGAAGTCCCGCTATATAGTTATAATCCTGTTCAGCAACGGAATTATATACATTATGCCAAAAACCGCCTTCACTAAACGCTCCCGACGCAATTTTTCTTGCAATATCCCAATACGTCGAATCATCCCAAAAATATATATAATTACTTTTTGTAATATAAATAATCGCCAAAATATTAAGCACCGCCCATACAACCGCAAAATAAATCAAAGTTTTATGATGTGGTCTTGCCGATTGTTTGCGTTGTGCAATTTCTTCAAGGTCATACTTATCGTTTAAAATCGCCCTGAATTTCACCTGACTCAGCCCTCCTGTTTAGCTAAATAATGAAAGTATTTCTTCGTTAGAAAGACTTTTAAATGTGTCCGTATTAACGCGGACTATATCGTCTGCAAGATTTTTCTTGTTTTCCTGCAATTTAAGTATTTTTTCTTCTATTGTACCCTTTGCGGCAAGACGTATAACCTGTACCGCTTTTGTTTGTCCTATTCTGTATGCACGGTCGGAAGCCTGTTCCATAACCGCAGGATTCCACCATGGGTCATAGTGAATTACGGTATCCGCACCCGTCAGGTTAAGACCTACACCGCCTGCTTTAAGCGATATAAGGAACACGTTGTTTTCACCGCCGTTAAATCTGTCGGAAAGCTCCGCTCTCTCGTAAGACGGAGTTTTTCCGTCAAGGTAGAACGAATCTATCCCCACATTTTTCAGACTCTCTCTTATAATTGAAAGCATTGACGTAAACTGTGAAAATACAAGTATTCTATGTCCCGACTCAACCGCATTCGTGACAAGTTCCATAAGCAAATCAAGTTTACCGCTGTCCTTATCATAGTTTTCGTCAAACAATGTAGGGTGACAACAAATCTGTCTTAGTCGCATAAGCAGTGTCAAAATACGCATTTTACCTTGACCGCCCTCTCCAAGCAACGCAAGCGTCTGATTTTTCGCAAGTGCAAGATACGATGTGTACATTTTCTTTTGTTCACCCGTAAGCTCCGCATACATTGTGTTCTCGATTTTTTCCGGTAACTCGTTTAAAACATCGCTTTTCATACGTCTTAGCATAAACGGCTTTATCCTCGCTCTGAAACTGTCCGCCGTCATTTTGTCACCGTCTTTTACAAGCGGCATTTCATATCTGTTTCTGAATTCGTGTGCCGAATACAAATATCCCGGCATTACAAAATCAAATATTGACCACAATTCAAGCAACGAATTTTCTATCGGTGTACCGGTAAGGGCAAATTTATGCTCCGCATTTATTTTCTTGACGCTTCTTGCATTCATAGTTTTCGGATTTTTAATATGCTGCGCCTCGTCTATAAAGCAATACGAAAATTCAAATTCTTTATAATGTGCAATATCGCGTCTTAAAAGCGGATATGACGTGATTACAAATTCATACTCGCCGATAGTCTGTATAAGTTTTTCTCTGTCCTCTTTTGCACCGTCAACTATTATGGTTTTGGCGTTCGGTGTAAATTTATTTATTTCGCTGAGCCAGTTATAAGTAAGTGCACTCGGTGCAACGATAAGCGTCGGTTTTTCGGGTTTTATTCCGTGAATATACGCAATAACCTGCAGCGTTTTACCAAGACCCATATCGTCCGCCAATATACCGCCGAAACCAAGATAAGAAAGCTGGCTGAGCCATGCCATTCCGTCTTTTTGATAGCCACGCAAAATGTCGCTGACTTCACTCGGAATTACAGGCTCTATATTTTTTATTTCCTCAATATATTTTTTAAATTCTTCATTCTTTTCAACAGATGAAAGAGAATTTAAGTAAAGTGCATGATACTTCGGAATTACTTTTTTACCGTTTTTAATATCTTCAAAAGAAAAATCAAGTTGATCAAGCAAATTGAAAATATCCTTTTGTTTACTGTTTTCAAGGTCGATAAAACTGCCGTTTGATAATCTGTAAAATCTTTTCTTCAGTTTAACCGCACTTAAAATTCCGCTGATCTGTTCATATGACAGATTACTTTCAAAGTCAGCCTCAAGCAAATCAACACCGCTGTTATATGTTACAGACGCACTTATATCCACTCGGTCCATAATCTTCAAGCCGGCAAATCTGTCGGAATAATAGAGCTTTGCTTTTTCTTTAAGTACAGGAATTTCGTCCGACAGGAATAAATATATTTCTCTGTCCGATTTTAACGTGAATGTACCGTCTTGTAAATTGAACATCTTAAATGACGAAAGCAAATCGTTTTCAATCTCATAGTCACGCACAACGATTTTGCCGTTACCGTTTATATCGTTCGGCAAACGCAATCCGATACTTCCGTAATTCGCCTTAACTACGGCAGTTATACCGCCTTGTGCCGCGTCAAAATACACTTCAAATGTCGGTTTCGCATCGACAATCATATCTTCGATACCGCGTGTTATAACGCCGTGCTTACTGCGTATATCGGGTAAAACGTGAGTAGCAAACAAAATTGTATTGTCACCTTTAAAACTGATTTGCGTTCTGCCCTCCGTCGCAAGTGCATGGTATATCGGCATAAAATACTCACGCCATTCTTCGCTTGTGTGGTATATCGTGTTCTCGTAAAAGAACCACTCACCGTCATGCGTCAGTGCAAAGCCTCTGTCACTGACAGACATATCAACCTCGCCGTCACCTGCATCAACATCAATTATTATATCTGGATTGTCTTCTTCTATTCTTACATTGCCCAAAGAAAGCCCATCAAATACAACGGAAAAATCAACATACTGTAGCAGCGGAAATATTCTCTTTGCCGCAAGTGAGCCGAAAGCCGTTTGATATGCCGCTTTCATATACATCTGAACATCTGCCGCACGATTTTCGTATGTTTCCGCAAGTATTGCTATTATCTCGTCTTGATGTTTCGGAAATTCCGTTACTGCGGGATTATATGACGTGTATCTGTCAAATTTAAACTCCTTGCCTTTCAAATAACATTCCAAAAAATTTTCAATACCGTGTACTTTATTACCGCCGATTTCAACAGACATTGCATACGATACACCGTCTGTATTGTGCTTATTTATGTGCAGTGTAAACTTTGCATATAGTGGCTGTTTTTCGTATTTTCTTGATGCAAATTCACCGCAAAGCGTTTTTGCAATCTTATCGTTTTCATCAACATAATCCGCACCCTCGTCAAGTTCCTTTTGACGTTGCTTTAATGTTGAAACAATATGTTTACAAACAGAATTCATCGTTTCAAAATAAGGACAGGTACAAAAACAATCCTCTACACCTTTTTCAGACAATCTTACCTGCACATTGTAGAGTTCTTCCCCGTCAACTACGGCTGTTATTAAATTATCCTCACGTTTTCTTAAATGAACTCTGCCCTCTTTAAAGTATTCCAAGCCACGCTTGTAAATAGTCGCCGAGCAGGATTTTTTTATCATTGAATCTGTTATTTTCATACCTTACAGCCTTCCCGTTTTGAATATTGTACACCCATTCTGTATCTTATAATTATAGCACATTTTAACTTATGATACAATATTATTTTTATATAAAATACAAATGGATTAAATTCATATAATATGCTAAAATTATGCGTGTAGAAAAAAAACGAAAGGACGAACAGTATGGGAAAATTTGACGGAATACTTTTATGTACCGACCTTGACGATACACTTCTTACAACCGATAAACGTGTATCGGACGAAAACAGTAAAGCTATTGAATATTTCAAGTCAGAGGGCGGACTTTTCACATTTGCAACGGGACGTGTGCCGCAAGGCGCAAAGTTAATGCTAAACTACGTTCACCCAAATGCACCTATGGTTTGCTTTAACGGTGCGGCAATATATGATTTTAATGACGAAAAACTTTTATGGGCAAGCACACTTGATAAAGGTGCTTTGAAATGCGTTGAATATATGGATAAAATGTTTGACTTTGTGGGAATTGAAGTTTGTACTTCGGATAAAATTTATTTCTGTAAAGTTAATCAAAAAGTAAGAGAACATCAGGTTCTTGAAGATTTACCCGATAATTTTCTTGATTATCACGATATAAAGGAAGATTGGGTAAAAGTATTGTTTATGGTTGAAGAAAATGAAATTCAGCAGATAAGAGATGCGATTGCAAATTCACCGTTTGTTAATGATTATGAATTTGTGCAGTCCAGTCCTTGGTACTATGAACTTTTGCCTAAAAACGCAAGTAAGGGTGAGGGGCTTATGCACCTTGCCGATTTGATGAATGTTGACAGAAGTAATACAATCGGTATCGGCGATAACGAAAACGACCTTGCACTTGTTAGAATGGCAAATATCGGTGTTGCGGTCAGTAACGCCGTTGATGAAGTAAAAGAAGTCGCTGATTTTATAACGGTTGATAATAATTCCAGTGCCGTTGCGGCTGTGATTTATGCACTTGATAACGGAAAAATTAAATTTGAATAACGTAATAAGGGCGGTCATCGACCGCCCTTATATTTTGTGGTTGTCCCCCCACAAGTGGGCGACCAATGGTCGCCCCTACGAATTGCAAACAAGGTATTTTGATTTGCCAATACCACAAGCGGACGACCAATGGTCGCCCCTACGGATTGCAAACAGGTATTTTGATTTGCCAATACCACAAGCGGGCGACCAATGGTCGCCCCTACTATTATAGGCTCCCATTGAGGGGAGCTGGCGACATCGTCGCCTGAGGGGTGGCTTTATTTCTTATACAGCATATCAAGTTCATCTTTTGTCAATTCACGTACTTCGCCTTTTTCGAGTGATTTATCAAGTTTCAAATTGCCGATTGCGACACGTTTCAGATACGTCACCGTTTTACCGACTCTTTCGCACATACGTTTTACCTGATGAAATTTACCCTCTGCAATTTCGATATAAACCTCATTCGGATTTTCCGTTATTTCAAGCTTTGCGCTTTTTGCGGTAAACTCTTTAAATTCCATACCGCCTGCGAATATTTCAACATCTTTTTCTTCCATAGGTTTATCAAGCACCGCGAAATATCTTTTATACACATCTTTTTTCGGTGATGTCATTTCATGAGCGAATTGACCGTCATTTGTGAGTATCAAAAGTCCCTCCGTATCTATATCAAGTCTGCCTACGGGATATACCTCAAAATGTGCGTATTCCTCCGGAACAAATTCGGTTACAACGGGATACTTCTTATCATAAACAGCACTTACGCACCCTTGCGGTTTATTTAGCATTAAATACACAAATTCACGATAAATCAATCTTTCGCCGTCAACCTCAACAATACTGTTTTCATCAGTCTGTTCCTCCGGCTTTTTACACACTTCACCGTTTATAAACACAAGACCTTGTTTTATTAGTTTTTTCACATCTTTTCTGCTTGCATATCCGCAGCCGGAAATATATTTATCTATACGCATATATAACTCCTTAAGCAAAAAGGACGGCATAATAAAGCCGTCCTTTAATTTTCAATTATCAATTACTGATTGTTTTCAGCAAGCTTTTCGTCGTATTCCATTGCAAGCTGTTCAATTTCGCCTGAAGCTTTCATTTCTGAAAGTGTTTCGTTAATCTTGTCAAGAAGTTCTGTGTTACCCTTCTTAACTGCGATTGCATATTCTTCTGTTTCAAATGCCTGTGGGTCTTCAACAATCTTTAGACCGTTCTTTTCAGCAAGAGCCTTACCTGTTGCAGAGTCGATAACTACTGCGTCAAGCTTACCGTTCTTAACGTCTTGAACTATATCAATACCTCTGTTTGCTCTTGTAACCTTGTCTTCTGCAAGCTGTAAATCGTTTGTTACGATATTGTCGCCTGTGTAACCAAGAACAACGCCGACTGTCTTGTCATTCTTCAAATCTTCTGCACTTGTAATATCTGTGTTGTCAGGTGCAACAACGATAACCTGTGATGCAACATAGTATGGATCAGAGAAATCAACGCTTTGCTTTTTTTCGTCTGTAGCAGTCATACCTGCAACAACCATATCAACCTTACCTGTGCTTACAGATGCAACAAGTCCGTCAAATTCCATATCTTCAATTTGAAGTTCTTTACCTACGTTTTCGGCAATCTTATTTGCAATAGCAACGTCAATACCGTCAAATTCGCCTACAAGACCTTGTGAAGTTGTGTATTCAAACGGTGGGAATGCTGCGTTTGTACCCATAATCAACTTATCACTGCTTCCGCAACCTGCAAGTGCTGCCACTGCCATAACTGATGCAGCTGCCAAAGCTACCACTTTCATTAAACCTTTTTTCATTTTTTGTATCCTCCTAAAAAATCACTTATTTTTATATTTAACACATTCTGTGTTAGATAACTACTTTAAAACTTTGCTCAAAAATTCTTTTGTTCTTTCGTTTTTCGGATTGCTGAACACTTCGTCCGGAGTGCCTTCTTCAAGCACATATCCGCCGTCCATAAACAAAACTCTTGACGCAACTTCGCGTGCAAATCCCATTTCGTGAGTTACAACAACCATTGTCATACCACCATCCGCAAGGTCTTTCATAACAGAAAGAACTTCACCGACCATTTCAGGGTCAAGTGCCGATGTAGGTTCATCAAACAACATTATATCCGGCTGCATTGCAAGTGCGCGCGCTATTGCAATTCTCTGCTGTTGACCGCCCGAAAGCTGTGCGGGATATGAATCCTCTTTGTCCGCAAGACCTACTTTGTTCAAAAGCTCACGTGCAAGCTTTTCAGCCTCTGCTTTCGGCATTTTCTTAACCTTAATCGGTGCAAGAGTTATATTGTCAAGCACTGTAAGGTGTGGGAACAGATTAAACTGCTGAAACACCATACCCATTTTTTCACGAATTTTATTTACATTTGTTTTTGGAGCGGTAATGCTTTCGCCCTCAATAAGAATTTCACCCTCTGTCGGCACTTCAAGCAAATTAAGACATCTCAAAAATGTTGATTTACCCGAACCCGAAGGACCTATAACAACAACCTTTTCGCCTTGTTTTATGTGCTGGTCAATTCCCTTTAATACTTCCAAATCTCCAAAATGCTTTTTTAAACCGGTAACCTTTATCATCTCTTATCCGCCTTTCTCATACCTTTTTCAACTTTAGAAAGCAACGTACTTATAATCTTTATAACAACATAATATATAACTGCTATTGACAAAAGCGGTATAAGGTAATCATATGTAAGGCTCTGTACCTTTCTTGCCGCTCCGACAAGGTCGATATTCGCAATCATACCGATTACGGCTGTTTCTTTTATCAATACAACAAATTCATTACCAAGTGCCGGCAGAATATTCTTCATAGCCTGTGGCATAACAATACTTGCCATAGTCTGTTTATGCGTCATACCAAGCGAACGTCCCGCCTCAGTCTGACCGATATTTACGGACAATATACCGCCTCTGACGATTTCCGCAATATACGCACCGCTGTTTATACCGAATGCAATAAATCCGACTACCCACTTATCAATATGCACATTTGCAAAAATAACAAAATAAATTATAAGCAACTGCACCATTGTCGGCGTACCGCGGATAATATCAATATAAATTCCCGAAACGGCTCTTAAAATCTTACTTTTTGACAGACGCATAAGTGCCATCAGAATACCGATTACCAAACCCAACAATACCGAGAAAAGAGATATTAAAAGCGTATATCCCAATCCACTAACAAACCACTGCCAACGTCCGTCTACCACAAATGTAGAGTTCAAGCGGTTTAACAAATCAACAACCCAAGCAGGCATATCTTCAACTCCTAATGTATTTTTATTTCAATACTCTATATAATATCAAAAATTACCCTAAATATCAATACTTATTTGAAATTTTCTACATTTTGATGTATAACAATTCATTTTAGGATTGCAAAAAGGTTAAAATAATGATATAATATATATAAGATTGGTTTAGGGAGGGATATTATGAATAACGATATGTTTGGAAAATGCGGTATGACACAGTTTGTCGGTGTCGGCGTTTGCGATACAATCGGTCTTTATATCGCCAATATTGATGACGATTTAAGAAAACAAATGAATATCCCGGAAAAGTTCCACGCGGTCGGTCTTATCGGTTCCCGTACAGGTGCGGGAGCACAAATCCAAGCCGTTGACGATGCGGTAAAAGCTACTTCGACAGAGGTTATCTCTATTGAAATTCCGCGTGATACAAAAGGTTGGGGCGGTCACGGAAACTTTATCATAATCGGCGGTGAAACACCTGCCGATGTTAAAAGAGCCGTTGAATTAGCACTTGAATACATAAACATAAATGCCGGCGAAATATACATAAGTGAAGCAGGTCATATGGAATTCCAGTACAGTGCAAGGTGCGGTGAGGCTATCAACAAGGCATTTGATGTGCCGATAGGCAGACCGTTCGGATTTGTATGTGCGTCACCTGCTCCGATTGGTATGGTAATCGCAGATATTGCGTTAAAATCTGCCGGTGTCGAATTGATAAAAACACTTCGTCCGGACAGCGGTACAAGCCATTCAAATGAAGTGATTATAATTTTCACAGGTGAGGCGTCAGCGGTTAAAACCGCCGTCACAGACGCACGCTCCGCAGGAATGCAACTTTTGCGTTCACTCGGCTCTGAACCTTTGCCTGTAACAAAACCATATATTTAAGCCAACAAAAAAATCACATCATATGATGTGATTTTTTTATTATTATGTTTTTTATTTTGAAACCAGCACAAGCTCATCATTTTTTTCTATTATCGTACTTCCGACAGGAATAACAACATCATCACCGCGTTTTATCATAATCACAAGATAACCGTCAGGAAATTCAATTTCAGCCATACTTTTTCCACGCCAATTTTTTCTGTCGTTCGCCGAAATCTCCCTAAAACGAACATCACCGTTTATTCCGTGTGACGGTGCACCGAGAATTATCGTATCACCCTCATATATTACCGTTTCGCCGTTCGGAATAATCGTTTCGTCATTTCTGTAAATCGCCGCAAAAAGCATTTGCGGAGGAAGCGAAATATCCTTTACCGCACGGTCAATCCATCTGTTACCGCTGTCAATATTCAAGCGAATAAAATTAATTTCCGTTTCGTCCGAATAGTCGTTAAACGTTTTCAGTACAGAACCGGTCTTGTCAATCATATTCGTTTTACTTGCGACAAACGGAAGAAGCGACCCTTGCAGCGTAATTGAAAACAATACAACACAAAATGCAATATGGAAAACGTCCTGCTCCATTGTCACACCGCCTACCATAGCCATTATCGCGAACACGATTGACGCCGCACCTCTGAGACCTGCCCACGACACAACAAGATATTGTGAAATTTTTGTTTTAAACGGTGCAAGCACAGTCGCAACCGCCAACGGTCTTGCAACGAATGTGATAAACAGTGCTATAAATATTGATGGCAACAAAACAGTTAATATTTTTGACGGGAACGACAAAAGTCCCAAGAGGAAAAATATAAGCATTTGCATAAGTCCGGTCATTCCGTCAAAAAAATGTACAAGTGATTTTTTATTATGTATGTTCTGATTTCCCAAAACGATACCTACTATGTACGCACTGAGATAACCGTTTCCGCCGACCAATGTCGGCAATGCGTACGCAAGCACCGCCACTCCAAGCACAAACGCCGCGTCAAAACCCGATGTATTAAAAGTGAAATGTTTCATAAACCATACTGCACCGAGTGCAATCAGAAAACCTATCAAAACACCGAAACCAATTTGTGCGGCGATACTGTAAACCATCTGTCCGACACTGTTTTCACCCTTCATAAACGACAGAACTATAACGGTCAGCATATATGCAAACGGGTCATTACTTCCGCTTTCCATTTCAAGCATTGACGCAGTGTTATACTTCAAGTTAAGATTTTTTGAACGCAGTACCGAAAACACAGACGCCGCGTCAGTAGAACTCATAACCGCACCGATAAGCATACTTTCGAGCAATTTTATTTTTAAAACAAAAAAACAAAACACTGTTGTAAGAGCCGCCGTGAAAATAACTCCCACGCTCGACAACAACAGTGCCTTTACTGCCACAGGTTTAGCCTCGCTTAATTTAGTGCCGAAACCTCCGTAAAACATAATAAATACAAGCGCAACAGAACAAATCTGTTCTGCAAAGCTGTAATTTTCAAAAGGAATTTTAAGTATTCCGTCCGAACCGAACACCATACCAAGTGCGATAAACGCAATAAGTACAGGCATTCCGATTTTGTTTGATAGCTTATTTGCAAGTACGCAAATTATAATAACAGCCGCCGAAAGCAACAGTGATATGTTAAACATAAATACCTCCTTAAATACTTTTTATAGAGTTATGTTAACATAAAACTGACGATATTTCAAGCCTTAATTTTGTGTTTTTACAATTTTTTCAAGTCTATTTATGATATATGCGATAGCACTGCCGTTGTTAGACGGCGCTAAGTTGTCCGCAATTTTTTTCACGCTTTCTTCTGCGTTCTCAACTGCATACGAAATTCCCGCTGCTTCCAACATTGAAATATCATTCATATTGTCACCGACAGCTATAATTTTGTTCTGCTCAATACCTATTTTTTTCGCCATATCAAGCATTCCCTTACCCTTTGAAACTCCGTTCGCAACAACGTCAAGATACTTGTCACCGCTTCTGACCGCATAGCCGTTATCATATTCGGCTCTGTATATCGGCTCGTACTTGTCAAGCAGTTCTCTTTCACCAATCAAAAGCACCTTTATCCAAGGTCTTTGCCAAATTTCATCGGGTAAACTATAAACAACCTCATAGCTGCGTGTCAAAAATCGCTTTGTTTCCTCACATTCTCTGTAAACGTACACAATTTCATCACTGTACACTTCCAAACCTATTTGCGGAAAATCATCATATACACGCTTTATTGCCTGTTTTCTGTTTTCCTCAATAAATCGTTCAAATACCGCACAATCTTTTTCATAGTCATATATCTTCGCACCGTTATGTAATACCGCCGGTGCATTTATGTGCAAATTCGGCATATATGCACGAACTGCCTCAACCATTCTTCCCGTTGCGACAGTAAACCGTCCGCCGTTTTTTATGAAATAATCTATCGCTTGTCTGTTTTCTTCAGATATGGTGTGATTGTCATCAAGCAACGTTGCGTCCATATCCGAAACAAGCAAATAATCCGAAAATTTACCTTGCATTATTTTTCCACCTTGTAAACCTTTATCCATAATCTCGGTATATCAATAAAATGAATACCGTCAGACGATTCAAGCAAGCTGTTATCGTCACTCGTTTGACATTTTAGTTTTCTCATACCGTATCTCGCAACATCTACACGTGCTCTTTCTTCTCTTGTACCCAGATTGGCAACAATAAGATATTTTTCATCATGATAACAACGTACAAAACCGTACACGTGTCCGACTTTATGAACACATTCAAAATCGCCGATTGAGAATGCCTTTGAACTGTTTCTCAATTTAATCATATTCTTATAGCGTTGTCTGATTCTTCCGTCCTTGTCAACTTCGTCAACATTATCCCATGGATATGTCTGACGGCAGAACGGATCGCCATATCCCTGCATACCGATTTCGTCACCGTAATATATACAAGGCACACCAGGAAGCATCATCTGCAGTCCGACTACTAAAGTTGCTTTTTCCTTGGCAAGTTCAAGTGCATAGCCGTCAAGTTTAAAGCTCGCCTGAAAATCTTTTGATATTTCGTGTCTTGACGGTGCATCACCCATACGGGTCATTATTCTTTCGACATCGTGACTTGTTATTATATTCAAAAGCGAATAATAAGCAGGTGCAGGGTAATTTTCTTTAATGCTCATAAGACGTGCGTCAAATTCTTCAACGTCAATTCTTCCGCTTACCGCGTCAATCAACGCTCTGCGCATTGGGTAATTCATAACGGAGTCAAGCTCCTTACCCAAGAAATATTCACGTCTTTCACCGTAAGCGGACTTATTTGACGCGTCTTCCCAAACTTCACCTATAATAACTGCATCTTTATCGGCTTTCTTTACGTTTTCTCTAAGTTCTTTAACGAAAAATCCCGGTAATTCATCGACAACATCAAGTCGCCAACCGGACGCACCGTTCTTTATCCATCTTTTAACGATTGCATCTTTGTCCGAAAGCAAATACTTACGACATTCTTCACTGTGTTCTTCAATCTGCGGAAGTGTCGTCATTCCCCACCATGATTCATACACATCAGGCCAATCCATAAATCTAAACCAAGTGTAATACGGTGATTCTTTCGACTGATAAGCGCCTACGCTGTCATATTCGCCGTATTTATTAAAATAACGGCTGTTACTTCCCGTATGGTTAAATACACCGTCAAGAATTATGCGTATTCCCATTTCTTTTGCTTTTGAGCAAAGCTCTTTAAATGTTTCCTCATCACCAAACATCGGATCGATTGTTTCATAATCGCCCGTATCATATTTATGGTTTGAGTATGCTTTGAATATCGGATTTAAGTAAATTACCGATATTCCCAAATCTTTTAAATACGGCAATTTTTTAATTACACCTTTCAAATTACCGCCGAAAAAGTCATTTGCTTTATACTCACCGCCAAATTGTTCGGCTTTATAAAACGGTTGTTCGCCCCAATTACGCTTTATTATATCTGTACGATTTCCTAAAAATTCTCCGTTTTCGTTGCCGTTGCAAAATCTGTCTACAAAAATTTGATACGCAATACCAGTTTTAAACCAATCCGGAGTTTTGTAATCTTCGTTATAAACAGTTATCTGATACGAATTACTCGGTGAATTAAAACACATTTCACCAATTCCGCCGAGTTGTTTTGAATTGTTGCCGTAATAAACCATACCTCTTTCGGTTTCAAGTTCAAAATAATACCAAACAAGTCCTGCTTTTTCAGGCATTTTCACGTTCACCGAATATATGCAGTGGTCACCGACATCAAAAATATACGGCATATCCTTTCGGACTTCGCCCTTGCCATCCTCCATATAGACAAGACGAACCGCCGACGGAATACCTGCGCCCGACACAGCCAAACGCAATCTGACTTCACCGCCGCAAGTCACCGCTCCGAAAGGAAATCTATAAAATTTTTTTCTGGAATTATGCTCTATATCCATATTTACCCCTTTATCGTAAAAGAAGTGACCTAAGTCACTTCTTTATTTTTATTATTTAATTGGTGTCAAGTGCCAAATGTTCTTATTGTAATCTTCAATAGTTCTGTCACTTGAGAAGAATCCTGCACTTGCAGTATTCAAGATTGCCTTTTCAATCCACTTATCTCTGTCTTGATAATCAGCAGACATCTTTTCTTGAGTCTTCATATATTCTTCAAAATCTCTGATTACCATATATGTGTCAGGGAATCCGTAGTCACCGAACAACAATGTTTGATACAAATCTCTGAACATTTGGTTGCTGCCCGGAACGATTGAACCGTCAACAAGCTGTTCAAGTGCGTGTCTTAGGCTTGCGTTTGATGAGTAGATATTCTTAACTTCATCAGTTCCCGCATACTTAACTCTTGCGGCAACTTCGTCAGCCTTTAGACCGAAGATATATATATTGTCTTCACCGACCTGTTCAAGCATTTCAACGTTTGCGCCGTCAAGTGTACCGATTGTAAGTGCACCGTTAAGCATAAACTTCATGTTACCTGTACCCGAAGCTTCCTTACCAGCTGTTGAAATTTGTTCTGAAATATCAGCCGCAATGATAAGTTTTTCAGCGATTGATACGCTGTAATTTTCAAGGAATACAACTTTAATCTTATCCTTAACTCTCGGATCGTTGTTAATCATATCTCCGACTGAGTTAATAAGCTTGATAATAAGCTTTGCTCTTTTATAACCCGGAGCAGCCTTTGCACCGAATATATATGTCTTTGGATAGTAATTTTCAGCATATACGTTATCTTCAAGAATTCTGTTGTATTCTGCAAGAATATGAAGTACGTTCATCATCTGACGCTTATATTCGTGCAATCTCTTACACTGTACGTCAAAGATAGAATCAGGATTTACAACTATATCGTTGTGTTCCTTAATATATTGTGCAAGTCTAACCTTGTTATTACGCTTAATTTCAGCAAATTGCTTCTTGAATGCAGGATCTTTAGCATATTTCTTTAGCTTTGAAAGTTCTGAAGCGTCCTTGATCCAATTCTTACCTATCTTTGAAGAAATAAGCTCAGTAAGTTCCGGGTTACAGTTAGCAATCCATCTTCTGAATGTAATACCGTTTGTGATTGCATAGAAGTGGTCGTTATTCATATTATAGTAATCAGCAAAAATATCCTGCTTTAGAATATCTGTATGCAACTTTGAAACACCGTTTACTGCGAAACAGCTTGCAAGACACATATTAGCCATAAATATCTGATTATCAGAAATAATTGCCATATACTTATGCTTAGCCGAATCGTTAGGATAAACTTCGTTAAGTCTGATCATAAGACGTCTGTTCATTTCTTCAACGATCATATATACACGCGGAAGAATCTTTCTGAACATATCAAGCGGCCACTTTTCAAGAGCCTCGCTCATTACTGTATGGTTTGTGTATGCGAATACATGAGTTACGATGTCCCATGCCTCATCCCAACCAAGACCTTTTTCGTCCATCAACAAACGCATCATTTCAGGAATAGCCATTGTAGGGTGTGTATCATTGATATGAATAACGACCTTATCAGGCAATTTTGACCAATCTTGACCGTTTCTGTTTTCAAATTCTTTCAAAATCCACTGCAATGTTGCAGAAACAAGGAAATATTGTTGCTTTAATCTAAGTTCCTTACCCTCTGTATGATTATCTTCCGGATAAAGTACCTTTGAAATAACTTCTGCAAGTTCCTTTTCTTCAACGGCACGAACATAGTTACCGCTGTTAAATTCCTGCATATTCATATGGTCAGGAGATTTTGAACTCCACAATCTTAATTTATTTACAATTTTTGAATCATAACCGCAAAGAGGTACATCATAAGGCATAGCCAAAATTGTATGTGAGTTGTTGTAACGGCAAGTAAATTTACCGTCTACCCAATCAGTATAAACTTCACCGCCAAATTTAACTTCAACAGTTTCTTCAGGTCTTGCGATTTCCCACGCATTACCGTTATCAAGCCATGAATCAGGAAGTTCTGTCTGATAACCGTCAACAATCTTTTGTCTGAATAAGCCGTATTCGTAACGGATTGTACAACCGTATGCAGGCAAATCCAATGTTGTAAGTGAGTCGATAAAGCAAGCTGCAAGACGTCCCAAACCGCCGTTACCAAGACCTGCGTCATTTTCAAGTTCGGCAATTTCAGGAAGTGAGTAACCCAAATCATTTAAAACGTGCTGATATTCTTCAGTCTGCATAAGGTTTAAAATGTTTGTGCAAAGAAGTCTGCCCATAAGGAACTCAAATGATAAATAATAAAGTTTTTTTGCACCCATCTTCTTTACAGTCTGATGAGATACGGCCCACTTTTCCATAATTCTGTCACGAACAGTAAGTGCGCATGCAGTATAAACCATATGAGGAGTTGCATCCTCCATAACTTTACCGAAATGTCTGTTTACCTTACCTACAATTTCCTTCTTCAATGCTTCTTCCGACGCCGTCAATTTTGTTGTTGCTGTTGTTTTTGTGTTTTTATTTTGTGCCATACTTTTAGCTTGTGCCATATTTATTTTACACCCCTTTAAAATTCTTCTTATTTCTTGCGAAGATTTCTTATCATTGGTTTATTTTACAGTCTTCTTTTGTGTCGTTTTCTTTGATGCCGTTGTCTTCGCCTTTGCACCTTCCTTAACCGTTTCGGCTTTAGTCGTTGTCTTTGCCGTCGACTTAGCCGATTCAGCCTTTTTAGGCTCTGCTTTAGTTGTTTCGGCTTTTACAGGTTTTGCAGACTCTGTTTTTTCTGTTTTTGCCGTCTTTGCAGGCTCTGCCTTTTCAGCTTTTACAGGTTCAGCCTTTGCAGGTTCTTCTTTTACCGCTTTCTTTGCAGTTGACTTAGCCGTTGTTTTTCTAGTTGTTGTTTTCTTAGCCGCTGTTTTTCTTGTTGTTGTTTTCTTCGTTGTTGTCTTTTTTGCCGCAGGGGCTTTTTTCTCCTCAAAAGGATTTTTAACTTCAACTATTTCAGGCTCTTTTGCACCGTCTGCCGCAGCCTTTGCAGCCACCTCGGCATCTGCCCTTATACTGTCCTCAAAAGTTTCCTTTTTTTCTTGTTTCTTTGTAGTTTTTGCGGCTGTCTTTCTGGCAGGCTTTTTCTTTTCAGGTAAATCATATATACCTGTAAGTTCTTGATACAAGTGAATATATTTATCAGCCGATACATTCCATGAGTAATCTACTGCCATACCGTTATCAACGATTTTCTTCCACTCGTCTTTTCTGTCATAGTAAATCTGCATTGCATACCAAATAATATTTATCATTTCGTCTGCATTGTAGTTTGCGAATGAGAAACCGGTTCCCTCGCCTGTATATTCATTATATGGAATAACAGTGTCTTTAAGTCCGCCTGTTTCACGAACAATCGGAACAGTACCGTATCTCATACTGATAAGTTGTGACAAACCGCAAGGCTCAAATCTTGACGGCATTAAAAATGCGTCACTTGCCGCATAAATTTTACGTGCCATATCATTTGAAAAGTAAATTTGTGCCGAGAATCTGTCAGGATACTTCCAAGCATAATGTCTGAAAAGATTTTCATATTTTTCGTCGCCTGTACCAAGTACAACTACTTGACAGCCACCGTTGCAAAGTTCCTCAATCTTGTAAGCTACAAGGTCAAAACCTTTTTGGTCTGTAAGACGTGATACAATACCAATCATCATCTTATCGGCATTCACTTCAAGACCTAATTCTTCCTGCAACTTTTTCTTGTTCTCAGCCTTTTTCTTGTGAACTGTTTTTGCTGTATAGTTTTGATAAATAGACTGATCTGTATTCGGATCCCAGTCAATATAAGAAATACCGTTTACTATACCCAAAAGGTCGTTCTGTCTTGCACGAAGAAGATTGTGAAGTCCCTCTCCGTATTCTTCTGTTGTGATTTCGTTTGCGTAAGTTGAACTTACCGTAGAAACCTTGTTTGCATAAACCATACCGCCCTTTAACAAGTTTGCATCCTTGTAGAATTCAAGCTTGTCGGAAGTGAAGTAATAATCGCTTATACCCATTGCGTCCTTAATCTTGTTGAAATCCCATCTTCCCTGGAACTTCAAGTTATGAATTGTCATAACAGTCTTGATACCCTGATAGAACGGATTATCCTGGAACGTATCAAGGAATACAGGTATCGGTCCTGTCTGCCAGTCGTTACAGTTAATAACGTCCGGTCTGAAATCTATTGTCGGCAAAATTGACAATACAGCCTTTGAAAAGAATATAAACTTTTCACAATCAAGGTGTATAAAGTCATAAGGCTTATCGCCGTTAAAGTAAAACTCGTTGTCTATAAAATAAAACTTACATCCGTTATACTCCAACTCGAAAACACCGACATACTGTTTTCTCCAAGCCATATCGATATAGATATGGTCAATATATTTCATCTTGTCCTTATATTCTTGCGGTATACAGTTGTACAGCGGTAAAATTACTCTTGCGTCAACGCCTTTTTCGTTAAGCGTTGCAGGCAAAGAACCCGCTACATCACCAAGACCTCCTGTTTTAACAAAAGGTGCCGCCTCCGAAGTAGCAAATAAAACTTTCATAACAAATTATTCCTTTCTATATGATTAAATCTTATCTCTATAAGAATTATTTGTCAATAAATATTCTTAAATTTCGTAAAACTTCAACAGAACTGCTCAAATTTTGAACAGTTCTATTATATATTTGTCATTAAAATCTTTATTATTAAATCTTCGTTCCTTTTGATATTGCAAGAGGATAGCTCTCTTGTCCTATAAGTTTTCTTCCTTTTGTTATATTAACTTCCTTATCAAATACAACATGACTAAGTTCAACGTCCTCTTCAATCACAGAATCCTGCATGATGATTGAATTTTTAATGACCGCACCCTTTGCGACTTTTACACCTCTTGAAAGTACACTGTTAATTACAGTACCCTCAATTACACAACCGTCTGAAATAAAGCTGTTCTGTACAGATGCGTCACTTCCGTATTTAGTCGGTGACTGGTCTTTTGTCTTTGTGTAGATAGGGTTTTTAGGATTAAACAATTCACGTCTTATATCCGAATTCAAGAAATTCATATTATTTCTGTAATATGCTTTAAGCGAATCAATCTTATCAGTATAACCCGTATACTCATATCCGTAAATTCTAAGGCCTGTCATTTTCTTGACAAGTGCGTCCTTTACGAAATCTCTGTCGCCTCTTGCACTGCATTCGTCAACAATACTTTCAAGCAAAGCCTTTTCCATAACGTAAACGTCCATACTTGCCATACTCGACTTTGGATAATACGGCTGAACCTCAATATCTGTAATACGATTTTCCTCGTCAAGCTCAAGCGTTGTAAATCTTGAAATTTCTCTTTCAGGCATACCTTTCATATCTTTATAAAGAATTGTAACGTCTGCCTGACTTTCGATATGATTTTTTACAACTTCTTCAAAGTCAATATTGTATATGCTGTTACCGAGCGACAATACTACATACGTCTGCTGACTTCTGTGAATAAAATCGCTTATACCTGCAAGTATATCTATATTACCCTTTATTGAACCGTATGATACCTTTTCCAGATTTGGAGGAAGTATATTAAGTCCCCAATTCTTTCTGTCAAGGTCCCAAGGCTTACCCGATTTAATGTGATCCATCAAAGATGAGTAATTCGCTTCTGTCGCAACACCGATATTTGTTATACCCGAGTTTGCCATACACGAAAGCACGAAATCTATTATTCTGTATCTTCCTGCGATAGGAAGTGCTGAATTTGCTCTTATATCTGTAATCGGAGGTATTCTGTCATTACTTGTCAGAATAATACCCATAGTATCTCTTCTCATTGGCTCTGTCCCCTTTCCTATGCTTCTACCATACTGCCCTTGCAAATATCTTCTTCAACGCCGACTTCGGCACCGCTTTCGATAAGAACAAGATCATTGGTACACAATTTTGATGCGTATTTGTTATCGTCCGAAGAATTAACTCCGACTTTCGCACCGTCACCTATAACAGCGTCTGCACCTATAACAGCTTTTTCAATTACAACATTCTTTCCGATTTTCGCACCCGGCATAATTACCGAATCACTGACAACGCTGCCTTCTCCGAGTTCAACGCCGCCGAAAATAACCGAATGCTTTATTTCGCCGTCAATAAAGCAGCCCTCTGTTACGGTTGAATTTGTTATTTTAGCATTTTGTCCGACATAATGAGGGGCAAGTGCCATATTTCTTGAATAGATACTCCAACTTCTGTCGTTTAGATCAAACTTAGGAGGTTGGTCAACAAGATCCATATTTGCCTCCCACAAGCTATGGATTGTGCCGACATCTTTCCAATAGCCCTCAAATCTGAATGATACCATCTTTTCGCCGTTTTCAAGCATTGCAGGAATTATATTCTTACCAAAGTCATTTGCAGAACTTGGGTCACGTTCGTCAGCCTCCAAATACTTTTTAAGCACTTCATATGTAAATATGTAAATACCCATTGACGCAAGATTGCTCTTAGGTTCTGCCGGTTTTTCTTCAAAGTCTGTGATAGTACCCTCTTCGTCAACGTTCATTATACCGAATCTGCTTGCCTCCTCCCAAGGTACAGGCATTACGGCAATAGTTACAGCCGCACCCGATTCCTTGTGTGCCTTCAGCATTTCGCCATAGTGCATTTTATAGATATGGTCGCCTGAAAGTATAAGAACGTTTTCAGGTTTAAAGCTTTCAAGAAAACTTAAGTTTTGATAAATGGCATTTGCCGTACCTTTATACCATTCACCCGCTTTTGCACTTTGGTATGGAGGAAGTACATAAACACCGCCATGACTTCTGTCCAAATCCCAAGGGTTTCCGTTACCAATATATCTATTTAGTTCCAACGGTTGATACTGTGTAAGAACACCTACCGTATTAATTCCTGAATGTACACAATTTGAAAGCGGAAAATCTATGATTCTGTACTTTCCGCCGAAAGGCACTGCCGGCTTAGCAACATTTTTTGTCAACGCACCAAGTCTTGAGCCTTGACCGCCTGCAAGTATCATTGCAACGCAATCCTTTGATACCATAAAATCATCTCCCTATAATTTTTCTGATTAGATTTTTATTAAAACCGACTATTTAGCCGATTTATTTGTCCTTGTTGATGTTTTTTTCGCAGCGGTCTTTGTCGCGGTTGTTTTCTTAACCGCCGCTTTTTTAGCCGTTGCACTTTCGGTTTTGTCTGTTGTTTTTTTAGCAGTTTTTGATGCAGTCGTTTTCTTTTTGCTTGCCGCAGCTTTGTCCGCCGGCTTTTTCTTTAGGAACATAACCGAATTGCCGTCGATAGCAACTTCAATAGTGTACATCATATCTGAGAACTGCATATTCTTTGTTTTGTATACTTTCTTTGTAATACGTTTGTTTCCGCCGTACTTGACAGCACTCGAATGGAATACTACTTCATATTCGCCTGCAAGCGGAACACCGATTTTATATATCGGTCTTTCGACAGGTGTGAAGTTTGCAACCACGACAACATTATCAGCCGCGTGTCTGCCGCGTCTTATATAGGAAAGAACACTGTTTTCACTGTCAGCCTCATTAACCCATCTGAAGCCGTCCCAACTTGTGTCAAGCTCCCATAAAGCCTTGTTTTCCATATAGAAATGGTTAAGGTCTTTTACATACTGATGCAATCTCTTATGCTTATCTATTTCAAGTACGTTCCACTCAAGTTGGTCGTCATAACGCCACTCAAGCATTTGACCGAATTCACCGCCCATAAACAACATTTTCTTTCCCGGCATTGTCATATAATAGCCGAGTAATGTTCTGTATGCCGCAAATTTTTCGTCATACTCACCGAACATCTTGTTAAGCATAGAGCCCTTGCCGTGTACCACTTCATCATGTGACAAAGGCAAAATATAATTTTCGGAATAAGCATACATCATCATAAATGTAAGCAAGCTGTGATTGTCCTTACGGAAGTACGGATCCATACCCATATAACGAAGTGTATCGTTCATCCAGCCCATATTCCACTTGTAATTAAAACCAAGTCCGTCATTTTCAGGCGGTGCGGTTACAAGCGGCCAAGCCGTAGATTCTTCCGCAACCATCATAAAGTTAGGGAATTCCGTACCCATAATCTTGTTAAGTTTTTTTAGAAAATCAACCGCCTCAAGATTACCGTTTCCGCCGTATTCGTTCGGAACCCACTCACCGTCATTTCTCGAATAATCACGGTATAGCATTGAAGATACCGCATCAACTCTTATTCCGTCAATGTGATACTGTTCTGCCCAGAAATACGCCGATGAAATAAGGAATGAAACAACTTCGCTCTTTGAATAGTCAAAAACCATTGTTCCCCAATCCTTATGCTCACCCAATCGCGGATCGGCATATTCATAAACAGGAGTTCCGTCAAACATTCTCAGTCCGTGCGCGTCACGCGGAAAATGAGCAGGTACCCAGTCCATTATAATTCCGATATGATTTTTATGACACTTATCTATGAGATATTTCAAATCTTCACTTTCGCCGTATCTTGTCGTAGCTGAGAAAAATCCCGTTACCTGATACCCCCAAGAGCCGTCAAACGGATATTCGGTGATAGGCATAAGCTCTATATGCGTGTAACCCATCTTCTTAACATAAGGAACAAGCTCGTCCGCCAGTTCACGATACGTATAAAAACTTCCGTCATCGTGTATTTTCCATGAGCCGATGTGAATTTCGTATATATTCATAGGCTCCGTCAAAGTACTGTTTTTACCGCGCGCACTTATCCAAGCCTTATCGCCCCATTTGTAATTATTTGAAATATCCTTTGTTACGGACGCAGTACCCGGTCTCAGTTCACTCTTTACAGCATACGGATCGGCTTTGTAGTAAGTTTCTCCGTCCTCAGCCTCAATGGCATACTTATATAGCATTCCTTCTTCTATATCTGTAAAAAAGCCATACCAAACTCCGCTTGTTTCTATTCTTTCAAGCATTTTGTCATAGCCGTTCCAATCGTTGAAATCGCCCACGACTCTAACACTTACGGCTTTAGGTGCCCAAACGGCAAATCTCCAACCGTCAACGCCGTCTATTTTGACTTTATGTGATCCAAGCATTTCATATGACTTAAAATTGTCACCGGAATTAAATAAGTACGTTTGAAAACGACTTATATTCGCCCAGGTCTTTTCTTCTGTCATATATTTCCCTCCCTTTTCAGTAAATTAAAATATACATATTTCCTTACTGATTTATCTTGTTGTAACTATTATATCACACTTATTTTTGTTAGTAAAGACCATAAGTAAATAAATTTTTTAATTTTTTTTGTGATATTTTACATAAAATTTACGTTTACGACGTTTTTACGCAATTTCCAGTCTTATTTTACAGAAAAAAATACTTTCATATTAATAATACACCTTGACAGAATGCACAAAATAGTATAAAATATAATTGCTTAATATTCTTTAAAAATAAAATTTTTCTGTATACTATACTTTTATATGTAATCCCAATACTTAAAATGGAGCCGTCTTAAGGTAGACTGCTCTTGTATGATTACAAATCACTATGGTACTTTACCTGCATCTGTTTCATAGAGGTTTATGAAGTATTCAGTTGTATAGGACGCAGTCATTTTAAGAAGTCCCCCATTATTAAGCGTTGGTAAACTTTTTATGGGGGTGTTACTGATTAATACAGTATTATTAATTGTAATGATAATCGTTGCAATCGTATTATGTGTTATAGGCGTCATTGTTGGTTTCAACTTAGGCGTTGCACACAGAAAGAAAATTGCTGAGGCCGAATTCGGCAGTGCCGAAGAAAAAGCCAAGTCTATTGTAAAGGATGCCGAAAAGGCTGCCGACGCCAAAAAGCGTGAACTGTTGCTTGAGGCTAAAGAAGAAAATCAAAAACTTCGCGCAGACTTTGACGCAGAGGTTAAGGAACGCAGAAATGAACTTAATCGTCAGGAACGCAGAATTAACCAAAAAGAAGAAAACTTAGACAAGAAAACAGATAATTTAGAGAAAAAAGAACAGACTTTAAGTCAAAAACTAAAGTCACTTGAATCTAAAGAAAAAGAAATAGCAGAAATCAAAGAACAACAAATGGCTCTTATTGAAAAGATTTCAGGTCTTACCGCCGAAGAGGCTAAGACTATCTTATTAAAAGATGTTGAAAATCAAACAAAGCATGAGGCAGCCATGATGGTTAAAGAAATTGAGCAAGAGGCAAAGGAGAACGCGGAAAAGAAAGCAAAGAACATAGTTTCTTTAGCTATTCAAAAAGTTGCCGCCGATCACGTTGCCGAAACCACCGTTTCTGTTGTTAATCTTCCAAGTGATGAAATGAAAGGCCGTATAATCGGTCGTGAAGGACGAAACATCAGAACCATTGAAACTCTTACAGGCGTTGATTTAATCATCGACGATACTCCTGAGGCAGTTATTGTTTCAAGTTTCGATCCTATCAGACGTGAAGTTGCACGTCTTGCACTTGAGAAGCTTATCGTGGACGGACGTATTCATCCGGCACGCATTGAGGAAACAGTTGAAAAATCTCGTAAAGAGGTTGAATCAATCATCAAGCAAGAGGGCGAAAGTGCTACATTTGAAACAGGTGTACACGGTCTTCACCCTGAACTTATCAAATTGCTTGGTAAACTTAAATTCAGAACAAGTTACGGTCAGAACGTCCTAAAGCATAGCATTGAGGTTTCGCATCTTGCGGGCGTTATGGCAGGTGAACTGGGCGTCGATGTCGCACTTGCAAAACGTGCAGGTTTACTTCACGACATCGGTAAAGCAGTTGACCATGAAGTCGAAGGCTCACACGTTACTATCGGCGCAGATATTGCAAAGAAGTATCGTGAAAACAAGGATGTTGTACACGCTATTATGGCTCACCACGGTGACGTCGAGGCGCAGACAATCGTTGCCTCTTTAGTACAGGCAGCCGATGCAATATCCGCAGCACGTCCGGGAGCAAGGCGTGAAAATCTTGAAACCTACATCAAGCGTTTACAAAACCTTGAAGAAATTGCAAACAGTTTCGACAGCGTTGAAAAATCATTTGCTATTCAAGCCGGTCGCGAAATCAGAATTATGGTTAAGCCTGAAAAGGTCAACGACGAAGGTATGATTCTTGTAGCAAAAGAAATTGTTAAACGTATTGAAAGCGAGCTTGAATATCCGGGTCAGATTAAAGTTAGTATGATTCGTGAAACAAGAGCGGTTGATTACGCTAAATAAGCTTGCATTACTTTGAAAAATTTGGGGTTATTACAGAGCGTAAATATTTATGACTTTGATACTTTGCGATAAAGGCACTGTATAAGCCGTTTATGTTTAGCTTCTACCCGTTCTGTAATACTCCTTTTTTTATTTATTTTGAACGAAAATTTATTTTAATTTTAGATATATTATACAGTTTTACACGTCCTGTCCGCCCACGATAAGACAGTGTTATAAATAAATCTGCGGGCAGAAAGGCTATGGATTTTATTATGAAAATTCTATGTATCGGAGATATTGTCAGCCGTATAGGACGCGATATGCTCTTTAAATATGTTGACGATATGAAATATCAGAAAGGTATTGACTTAGTTATCGCAAACGGTGAAAATGCCACCCACGGCAGAGGTCTTGCCCGCAACGCATATGACGAGCTTATTCGTGCAGGAATTGACGTTATCACTATGGGTAATCACACTTGGGACGCAAAAGAAGTTGTTGATATTATGCGTAACGAGGGAAATGTAATCCGTCCGGCGAATTACAATAAAAAGTGTCCGGGTGAGGGAAGTATCGTTTTTACCGCAAAAAACGGTGTTAAAGTCGGAGTTGTAAATCTTATCGGCAGAACATATCTTGACCCCGCCGACTCCCCTTTCGACGCTGCCGAACGCGAGGTTGCAAAATTAAAGAAATCAACCAATATTATAATAGTAGATTTTCATGCAGAGGCAACAAGCGAAAAACTTGCTATGGCATATTTCCTTGACGGCAAAGTTTCAGCCGTATTCGGAACGCACACACACGTTCAAACAGCCGATGAAGTCATTCTTCCGAAAGGTACGGGAAATATAACCGACCTCGGAATGACAGGCCCTCAAATATCGATACTCGGCAGAGAGAATAATGCGATAATAAAAAAATTTATTACAGGTATGCCTCAAAAGTTTGAAATTGCGAACGGAAAAGGACAATTTTGCGGTTGTATTTTTGACATTGACGAACAAAGCGGTTTGTGTACGGACATCGAAAGAATTTTTATTCGTGAAAAATAAGTCAAGTAAAAAAAGCACATCATTTTAGTTAAAATTTGATGTGTTTTTTTAGTGATTAATCCGAATTTATGTTTAGCTTTTATTGTTTATTGACTTTGATAATTCGGTGTGATATGATTATTTTATAATAGTTTAAGGGGAGATAAGTATGAAAAAATTTTTAGGAATGTTTCTTGCCGTATCAATCGTTTTGAGTGGAATAGGCGCATTCGCCGAAACAGCGTCACCTGCGCCGACAGAAACACCGCAAGTAACAGTAGAGCCTACCGTTTCACCGGGAACAACGGTTGAGCCGACAGAAACAGCAGCAACAACACCGGCCGCAGAGCCGACAGTTAAGCCGACTTCAACGCCGACAATATCGGAGAACGAATTATCAACACAATTTGTTCTTAATATTGACATCACATCGCATAAGTACATAATACCTAACGACGTAACTGTCGAACTTTACAGCAGTTCCGATGAATTACTCGGTTCAATTACCGAAAACGTATCTCAGGATACTTCTTCGCTAAATCTTATATTCAACGTTCCGCAATATCGTATGGGCGAAAAATTCAAGGTAAAGCTCGTTTCGGGACTTCGTTCATTGAAATATTACGATAAAAAGATTGAGCCTGACGGTATTCTTGAAGTTCAGACGTACGGATATTTGAACGAAAACGGCGAATATGTACAAAATAACGGTTGTGCAATGAACGGTAATCCGAATTACGATAAAGAACTTTGTATGTATGTAAGCGGTAACTTTCTTCAAGACGTTTCACCGCGTGCAAGAATAGTTGACGGTGTCGCAATGATGCCTGTTCGCGCAATCGGTGAGGCAATGGGATTAAAGGTTACATACGATCCTAAATATGACAGCGTAGTTTGCAGCGTCGGTTCAGACCAAGTTATTTTTAACGCAAACAGTGCATATACAACGATTTTCGGAAACGATACATACGCACCTCACGCAACGGTTTATATCGAGGGTTCTCTATTTGTTCCTGTAAGAACGCTTGCCGAATCGTTTAATTCAAGTCTTGATGTTCTTGATTTCGACGACCACCTTGATATTATCATTGGTGAATCTCCTATGGTTAAAGAATATCGCAACAGAACACCTGTAAACAAGAACGGTATTACAAGCCGTACAAATTATCTTGTATGGGTTTCAAAGCACGAATATAAAGTAAGAGTATATCAAGGCTCACAATATAATTGGGAACTTCAAAAAGAATTTCCTTGTGCATTGGGTGCATGGAATACGCCTACCATCACAGGTCAATTTGAATATATCGAACGTACAGAATGGGATTATCCAAGCTACTATGTAGGTCCTGTACTTCGTTTCTATAACGGTTATGCACTTCATTCAACATTGCTTTACTATAACGGTACAGAATATGACGGACGTGTCGGCGTAAATATTTCTCACGGTTGTGTACGTCTTCACCCAAGCGATATTAACTGGATTGCAAATACAATTCCGTTCTATACAAGAATTTATATTACAGAATAATATCAAAAAAGCAAGCTGAAATCAGCTTGCTTTTTTATTAGCCGTTCACATAAAATTCTCCGACCATTTCAATCGCTTTAAATGCCTCAAGATAAAACGGTGTTGCCAAAATCCAGTCGTGTACCATTTTTTCACCCTCATAAAATCCCAGCTCCGTACCGTATGCCGCCATCAACTTTATTTTTAACTTTCTGCAATCGGGATTTAAAATTTCATGAGTTCCTGTCAACAAAAATATTTTACCGAGATTATCCATTCTTCCGAATATAGGTGAAAGCACAGCATTTTTAGCGTCACCATTTCCAATATATCTCTCCGCCGCGTGGTACAGGCAATCCATCGTCAAAAGCGGATCGCGTTCCGCCGCCTCCCCTATTTTCGGATTGCTCATAGTCAAGTCAACCCATGGTGACATTAAAACTGTCTTTTTCGGAAACGGTATTATTTTTTCATCACGCAATATCTGCAAAACTGCCAATGCCAATCCACCGCCTGCACTGTCACCGAACAAATAAAATTCATCACCGTAATTTTTAATTGTAATCTCTCTGTATGCTTTCATTACGATTTCGTGTGTTTTTTCATATGTATGCTCAGGTGCAAGCGGATAGTCTATAAAAGTCACTTTCAATCCGTACATCTTCACAAGTTCTTCAATAATTCTTCTGTGAGATGCTGTCGCCTCTGCGACATATCCTCCGCCATGCAAAAATATAACGTGTCCCCCGTTTGTTTTTTTGCCGCTTACTGTTATAACATTAAAGCCGTCTACATTCCATTCATCTGCTATAAACCCTTTAAATTTATCTGCCCTCAATTCACCGTTGTTTCTTTCGGGATTGTCGAAATTCTTTTTTATGTTCTCCGACATTTTCATCGTTTCTGCACCGTTTAATATTAAGTCCGCCAATAATTTCATATAATATCTCCATAAGTGTTTTTGTTTAGTATACATTTTATAAGTGATTTTGTCAAGAGAATGTTTAGTGTCCCCATAAAATCAAGGCGACCAATGATCGCCCCTACGAATTTCAATAATTATCGACTAAATATTTGTAGGAGCGGTCATTGGCCGCTCACAAGGTTTATTTATATTTACCGCATATCAAAAGGGACACTAAATTTTAGTGTCCCTTTTACCTAACAATCTTTCTTTTGATATTCCTTAATCAACAATGCACGAACATAACCTCGCGACTTATCTGTCGAATCAATATAAAATCCTCTGCCGTAATAAAAACGAATAAGCGATGTAATCTTTGAGCCTGTATGCAACTGAATTTGAGTTACACCCTTTTTAACCATAATTTTATCAACAAGATTCATTATTGATTTACCGATACCGTTATTTTGACTTGTAACCTTTACCGCAAAACGCGACAAATATGCCGTTTTATCCGGAAATACCTCTACTCTCACACTGCCGACAGGTTCGCCGTCCGACAATGCAAGCAATACAACTTTTGTATCTATATCTTTTTTCACATCATTATACGATTCTTCAAGTGCCGCAAGATTTTCAACGCCTGACATCTGCTGATATTTAACAAATGCCTCACGCGTGATATTCATAATTGCGGGTATATCGTCATAATTAGCCAAACGCACTTGAAATAATGACTGATAATCACTTTCCATTACTATAACCTCCGATTATCCCATCAATGTTGCCATAACTGCCTTTTGAGCGTGAAGTCTGTTTTCAGCCTCGTCAAAAATAACAGATTGAGGTCCGTCTATAACTTCTTCTGTAACTTCAAAACCGCGATATGCAGGCAAGCAGTGCATAAATACAGCGTCATCAGCGGCATTCTTGAACAATTCACCGTTTACTTGATATGGCATAAATATCTTTTGTCTTTCTGCCTTTTCAGCCTCTTGTCCCATTGATACCCATGTATCTGTATAAACTACATCTGCATTTTTGATTGCCTCAACCGGATCTGTTGTCAAAATCAATTCTTTTCCCGACTTCTTGAAGTCGTCCTTTGCGTTTGCAACCACTTCCGCGTCACACTGATAATTTTCAGGTGTTGCGATCGCACAGTCCATACCTGTCTTTGCACAGCCGTACATAAGCGAATGAGCCATATTATTACCGTCACCGATATATGCAAGTTTCAAGCCCTCAAGCTTACCTTTATGCTCATATGTCGTCATAAGGTCTGCAAGCACTTGACATGGGTGAAGCAAGTCTGTAAGTGCGTTGATTACAGGAATATTTGCATATTCTGCAAGGTCCAAAACATCTTGATGTGCGTAAGTACGAATCATAATACCGTCAAGCATTCTTTCCAAAACCTTTGCAGTATCGTAAATTGATTCGCCGCGTCCAAGCTGAATGTCGTTTGACGATAAGAACAACGGATAACCGCCAAGTTGAGTCATACCCACTTCAAATGATACTCTTGTTCTTGTTGATGATTTTGTGAATATCATACCAAGTGTTTTACCCTTTAAAATATGATGTTCAATTCCGCTTTTCTGTTCCTTTTTTAATTTTAAACCAAGCTCCAAAAGTCCTTTTACTTCTTCTGAAGTTAAATCGTGTAAACTGATTAAATCTTTCATTTTATAATTCCTCCAAAATGTTATTTAGTGTATCTATAAATATGTTAATGTCTGTTTCTTTTATAATTAACGGCGGTGCAATTCTGATTGTGTTGCCGCCGCAAAGGCTTGTAAGCATTTTATTTTCAAACAACTTATTAAATACAGTCTTAGCTATGCTGTCCTCCAACTGAATACCAATCAAAAGACCTGCATTTCTGACATCTGTAATTTTATCCGAATATTTATTTTGAAGTTCTGTAAGTTTTTCTTTAAAATACTTACCCATCTTACCTGCATTTTCAACAAGATGTTCCTTTTCAAAAATATCAAACACAGCCAATCCAGCTGCCGTTGCGAACGGATTACCGCCGAATGTTGTTCCGTGGTCACCCGGTTCAAATGCAGACGCAACCTTTTTGCCCGCACATACCGCGCCAATCGGAATACCGCCGCCAAGTGCCTTTGCCGAAGTGAAAATATCCGGTTCAACGCCGTACATTTGATGTGCAAAAAGATAACCTGTTCTGCCCATACCGGTCTGTACTTCGTCAAAAATAAGAATAATATCTTTCTCGTCGCATAGCTTTCTAAGCTTTTCAACGTATTCCTTATCCATCGGATGAACTCCGCTTTCACCTTGAATAAGTTCAATCATAATTGCCGCAGTTTTATCAGTAACCGCGTCCTCAATCGCTTTAAAATTATTAGGCTCAACCTGCTTGAAACCCGGTGTCAATGGTCTGTACGGCTTTTGATATTTTTCCTGACCTGTAGCTGCAACGGTTGCAAGAGTTCTGCCGTGGAATGACTTATCAAGCGTGATTATCTCATACTTATCCAAACCTTTTTTATAATAATAAATCTTTGCAAGTTTGAATGCACCCTCATTGGCCTCTGCACCGCTGTTTGCGAAAAACGCTTTTTCCGCACAAGTATTTTCAACAAGCTTTTGTGCAAGCTTTGCTTGATTTTCTATATAATAAAGACTTGATGTATGCACTACTTTATCAAGTTGATTTTTAAGTGCGTTTATAAAATCTTTGTGTCCGTGACCCAACGCATTTACGGCAATTCCGCCAAGAAAATCGTAATATGTATTACCCTTGTCGTCAAACAGTTTCATTCCCTCACCCTTTTCAAAGCATACAGGAAGTCTGTCGCCGAAAGTATTCAAATAATATTTTTTATCTAATTGTATAACTTCATCAAGCATTACTAACCCTCCAAAATTTCAAATACGTTTATGATTATACTCCTTTTTGAATAAAAATGCAAGTCTTTTTGACAAAAAAGTTTAAATCATATAAAAACAGTGCATAAATATTCATTGCGTATGAATATTTATGCACTGTACTGAATAATTAATCAGTTTTAATCATATAAATTCATCTATTGCGTCCTCGTAATCGTCAAGAGAATGTGCGCCGACAATCTTCTTAACAGGTTTGCCGTCTATAAATAAAATTACAGTCGGTATTGAAACAATAGCATTTTGAGCGGCAAGCTCGCCTTGATCGTCAACATTAACCTTGCACACCTTGACTTTACCGTTGTATTCCTCTGCAATTTGAGAGATTATAGGCGCAACCATTTTGCAAGGTCCGCACCAAGAAGCCCAAAAGTCAACAAGCACAGGCATATTTGACTTTATAACTTCACCATCATAGTTTTCCTTTGTCAATTCGATTTCCATTTGTATTTCCTCCTCTATGAACTGTGTTATTTATATGACGGGATTGTTGTAAACACTCTGTTTACAGCACCGGATTCATACACGCTCTTTTCGGAAAATCCCGTTTCTGTGTGTGTATATTGCTTTATTGTTGTTCCCGCACCGGTGAAAACATATACATTTATATTTTTCGTACCGTTGTCGTTTTCGGCAACATCGTAATAAACACTTCCGTTACTTACATTTTGGTCAAACAATGTATAATATCCGCCGTTACCGTCCGATACTTCAAGCACCCACTTTTGACTGTCGTCCCAAATAAATTCATCACCGTCTTTTTGTGCGGAAGTGTATAATGTAAGTGCACCGTTATCGGTTGTGTTGCTCGATGATTCAACTGTACTCCACGTTGAATCAACTGCTGACTCATTCGATTTATTTATTATTCTTACATCCTCTTTCGGTTCAGGCACATCTTCCGACGGCTTACTCTCAGGTTCAGCACTTTCTGAAGGCTCATTGCTCTCTTTCGGCATATCGAGAATATTTTTAGGCAGTGCCGATACGATACTGCTTTGTTTTGCTCTCTGCCCTGCCACATATCCGCCGCCGACAAGTATAACGGCAGCCAATATACAGCATATCGCTTTAATTACTTTCTTCATCCCTCTTCCTCCTTAATATCAACATATTTTTTATCAATCTTTTCACAAACCGCTCCTGCATTCGTCATATTGATTATTTCCGCAATAACTTTATCGGTCGTATCAATCGGACACGATATGATAAAAGTAACCTCATCTTCGTAAATAGTGTCCTCAAGCAAATATCCCTTAGTCATAATCTCATGTTGCATTTTTCCGAGCAAAGAATAATCAACTTTTACAGAAACTATATCGCAAAGCTTTCTTATAACTATTTCCGACTCAATCAGTCCCTGTTTTGCCGATGCTCCGTAAGTATGTACAAGTCCGCCCGTTCCGAGAAGTGTACCGCCGAAATAACGCGTAACCACCACAACCACATCAACTATCCCGGATTTACGGATTGCGTCAAGAACGGGCATTCCTGCCGTCCCCGACGGTTCGCCGTCATCACTGTAACGAAAAATATTATTTTCGTCAATCACATATGCGTAAACATTATGCGTTGCATCCGAATACTTTGAACGCATTTCATTCAAAAACGCAAGTGCGTCATCTTCATTGTCAACAGGTTTTACATTTGCAATAAATTTTGATTTTTTCTCTATAAGCAGTGACTGCGACTGCTTTTTTACCGTTTTGTATACGTCTTTTTTTGACATTTTACAAAATATACTCCCTTATTTTATCATACATTTGAGCGTCTACCATAAGCTCCATTACAGTGCCGTTTTCGCCGTATTCTTCTGATATTACTTTTTGATTTTCATGAAGTTCATTCACAAGCGAACCTGCACTGTACGGTATGCAAGCCTTAACTTTCTGCTTTTTACCCGGTGCGGTGTCGGCTATCGCTTCAATCAATTTATCAATATTTGTTCTGTGCTTGGCACTTATATATACGCACTTGTCACTCTTTAAATTAGTTATCGGATAATCTTCAAGCCTGTCACACTTATTAAACACCGCCACAACCGGCTTACCGACCGCACCGATGTCAGACAAAACTTGTTCCACGACTGTGATTTGATTGTCCATTTCTTCCCCCGACGCATCAATGACGTGTAAAAGCACATCTGCCACAACCGATTCTTCAAGTGTTGATTTAAAAGCCTCAATAAGATGGTGCGGAAGTTTTCTTATAAAACCAACAGTATCGACAAGTAATATTTTTCTGTTATCGTCAAGTGTTATCGCTCTTGATGTAGGATCAAGCGTTGCGAAAAGTTTATCTTCCGCAAACACCTGTGCGTCTGTAAGCGTGTTTAAAAGCGTTGATTTGCCTGCGTTCGTGTAACCCACAAGTGCCGCAGTTATAACACCGTCTTTCTTGCGTCTGTCCCGAATAAGTCCACGATGTTTTTTCAGTTCCTTGATTTCTTCTTCAAGTGCCGAAATTCTTCGTCTTATATGACGTCTGTCACTTTCAAGACGCGTTTCACCCGGACCTCTTGTACCTATTCCCGCACCTGTACGGCTCATTTCCACACCGAAACCGCGAAGTCGCGGCAAGCGGTATTTAAGCTGTGCAAGTTCAACTTGAAGTTTGCCCTCGCCGCTTTTTGCACGCATTGCGAAAATATCAAGTATAAGCATAGAACGGTCAAGCACTTTTATTTCAAGAAAATCACTTATATTTCTCATTTGTACAGGCGAAAGTTCATCATCAAACACAATCATATCGGCATTAAGCGTTTCTATGGCAATTTTGAGTTCATCAAGTTTACCCTCGCCCATATACGTTGCACTTTCCAAATCAGCCTTGTTTTGAATCATTTCACCCACAACAATACCGCCTGCCGTTTTTACCAATTCGCCAAGCTCATGTATTGATTCTTCAGTTGTATCCCAAAGTGCGTCACGCATACCGCGATGTACACCCGCTAAAATTACACGTTCCTGTTTTTGCTCGTTATACTCCATATTTACCTCGCTTTTTGTTTCTATATATTCAGTATAACAAAAAAATCGTTTTTAGTATACCCTTTTGGTGAAAAATTCAAAAAATTTTAATATTATAAATAAAAAATATCGGTATGATTTTTTTCATACCGATATTTTAAGTTATATCGTGTGTTTTATATTTGCCACCCCTCAGTCGGCTACGCCGACAGCCCCTCTATGGGAGCCGAAAGTCTCTCCTTGAGGAGAGGTGGCACATAGTGCCGGAGTGGTGGTTTTAATTTTATATTCACTCGGGCGACCAATGATCGCCCCTACGGATTTATTGTATACGCAAACAGACGATTTATGCTTTTTCATATTTGCCACCCCTCAGTCGGCTACGCCGACAGCCCCTCTATGGGAGCCGAAAGTCTCTCCTTGAGGAGAGGTGGCACATAGTGCCGGAGGGGTGGCTATCTTTTCACATATTTTTGAATGCAAATTTTAATTGATTCGCTCATAATTTCGGTACACTTTTTAAGTGACATACCAATACTGCCTGCTGCCCAATCCTCAATAACCGAAACATAACCGCCGATAAACAATCTCAAATTCATTTCAAACGATTCTTTATCGCTGATATACGAAGCTTCGGACGCATCACGCATACACTTTTCAATAACTATATCGCGAAGTCTTTTAAGGAACTTATCCGCACCGTCTGTATTCAAGAGCATTTTATACATTTCCTCGTCGTCCTCAATAAATTCACGAACGTGATTCATAATATCATACGGATCTTCAAGAACACTCTTAATTGCGTTTTTATTTATCGAACCGAACAGTTCATTTATAACGTCCGTCTGAATTTTTTCGCGAACATCGTCAGCCGTTTTGAAATGTGCGTAAAATGTACTTCTGTTAAGATCAGCCGTATTGACAATATCGGTAACGGTTATCTTCTTATTCTTTTGCATAAGTTCGACATACGCATGGACAATCGCTTTTTCAGAACGTGTAAAATTCCTATACGTTTTCTTTTTCTTTACTTCTTCCATGTTTTTTTATCCTCCTAAGTACAATGAACACAGCCATCAGCAAAACAGCCGTTCCCCCACAAATCACAATCGGTACAATCGGCGATATTTTCTTATAAAGCAATACATATTTACAAGGTTTTGCCGTTTCAAAAACCGCATAACTGCCGTCAATCGTACAATCAACCATACTCCATTTACCGTCAATCTGTACTGCAATCTTTGCCGCCTTTTTCTTATCATCACGAATATGTACTTTTATAACATCATAAGCATCTTTACTTAATGTAAATGAGTATGCCTTACCGTTTTTGTAGCCGTCAAAAACGTGGTCAACATCTTCCTCTTTGAGCGACAATGTTGTATTATCCGCAAATACGCTTTCGGCAAGCATTAACGGCGGTTCTTCGCCTGATGAAATAGTCGTTGTTGCCTTGTTGTATTCTGCCGAAAATGTAGTGTGACGTATGATAGGACTTTTCACGTCCTTATCCCACATCGGAACTTCACTGCCGTCAGCGGTAAGCTTCGGTATATCGCTGTCATTTAATACAGTACCGTAATCAACTGTCATTGACTTCAATTCTTTATCTTTATCCTTGAATATAACATTGAAATGAAATCTTGAAAGTTCTGTTGACTTTGACTGCAAAATCGCACCTATACTCTCGGCGTCATTTTGAGCCAAACTCTTTATTTGCGGAAGGAATTTATCTCCGTCCGCCATATAGAAATTACCGTTATCCAAAAGCGGCATACGGCTCGGGAAACTGCCGTCAGACGTTGTCATATCGTCAGGCTTGACAGCCTCTGCTCTGCCCTCAAGATTCATTCCGCTTATACCTGAAAGTCCCTCATCAATAAAATAACAACCCGTAACGTCACCGTCAACAAATCCCACTATCGCACCGGCATCATCTTTTTTACCGTCCAATCTCGGAAGCGAATATGACGTATTAATATTTTTAGCCGAGCCGGCAATACCGCCGATATGGTCGTTACCGTCAACATCATTTATCGCAATACAATTATCTATATTTCCGCTTGTATATCCTGCCGTACCACCGCTGTAACTGCCGTCATTTACAGTAATTTCGCCTGTTGTAAGCGAATTTTTTATATCGCCTATATCACTCTTACCGCAAATACCGCCCGCATATTTCGATTCTGCGGTTACATTACCGAAACTTATACAAGAATCAATTACAGCTTTCAAAACAGAATCGGAATTTACTTTAGTGCCGTCAGGCAAAGTAAGGTTTTCGCCTGAACGAACTATCGACTCAAAGCCGACACATCCGACTACACCGCCTGTCGATTCGGTTCCGTCTACGATACCGTTATTTATACAATATTTCACAAGTGCCGTATCGGCATTTTCATCACCGATAAGTCTTGGCAATGAAATATCCGTACTCTTCAAATCACTTATTGCAGTTTTTTCATCATCTGTTTCCGCCGCTTTAGCCGTTGTGAACAACATATCCTTTAGCATACCGACAACAGACGGTTCAACGTCATAACTGCTGTCAAGCTCACCGTCAGGTGTTACGTTGTAGCCCGGATCAATATCGTCCTCAGATTTTACACTTTCCGAAGAAGTATCATTATTGCTGTCGCTTCCACCGCTGTTACCGCCGCTACCGCCATTGCTTGGCGTTGCCGTAGGTCTTGTCATAGGACCTAATGTAGGCAACGGCTTTAATGTAGGAAGTGTTGAGCCCAACTTATCAAGTACATCTTTAAATGATTTAATTGTATCTTTTAAGCCTTTCAATTCCTTGCTCATATTCAAAACAAGGTTGTCAAGATTCTCCATTGTATCACTGACCGAATCACCGACATCACCCGATACATATTTAAGCTGTCTTAAAAGTTTCTTCAATTCTTCATTTGTATCGTCAAGATTATCAATTACATCATCAATATCTTTTTCCATCTTGTCAAGACGATTTGAAAGTTTGTCTTTTGAATCGTCAACATCATCTTTGCCCTTATCAAGCGAATCGTTTAAATTGTCGATAAGGTCTGACAATTCATCACCCTTGCCGTCAAATTCGTCAAGGAAATCATCAAGCGATTCAAGAGAAGTATTAAGCGAATCACTCACATCTCTGATTGACTGCTTTGATTCGTCTGTAAACGAAGATATATCTCCTCTTGCTTGGTCAAGCGTATCTTTCAGCGAACCTGTCACATTACTGTCAGACGCCGAATTTACCGCATTCGTTATACTGTCCATCATATTGACTGCTGAATCCGTAAGAACATCAAGCCTTGAACGTGTATTATTTTTTGCGTCACCCAAGCCTAAAAGCGACATAATTCCCGATACATCATTTGAACCTGTCAACAGTTTCAAACCGTATTCAATCAACTTTGTTCTTGCACTTGAAATATCGTTTTGGAATGTATCTATATCTTTTTCCATCGCCGCTTTTGCACTCTGATAAGACAAGTCAATATCGGTATACGGTTCAAATCGACCGACTACACCGCCGACACTTCTTCTTCCCTGAACAGCTGCATTATTGATACATTCTCTTACTTCACCGCTTTGTGTACCGACTATACCGCCGATATTGTCGCCGAAGCTTTCGCCGCCGACAATGCCGTTATTTGTACAAATAACAACCGCACCCTCGTTATTACCGCAGATACCGCCGGCGTTTACCGTATTTTCGTTTGCATCCGGGCATACCTTTCCGTCATTTCGACTTAGCTTTATTCTGCCCTCATTGTAACCGACTATACCGCCTGTTTCACTGTCACCAACAACTGTAGCCGAATTTGCGGAAGAATCAACAACACCGGTCATTGCATTGTAGCCGACAAGTCCTCCGACCTGTTTCTGACCTTTGATATTTCCGCCGTATGAACAGTTTACGATTTTACCCGCGTTATAGCCGACAAGTCCGCCTGCACCTTTTGAGCCTTTATCAAAATTTTGAGTATTTATATCAGTCTTACTCAAAATCGAGGTGGCTTTTTGTCTAAAAACCGATTCCGTATCGGTTCCGACTGTAACCTTTATATCTCCTGCTATGTTCAAATCTCTGATCTGACCTTCTTTTGTCACTGAACAGAAAAGTCCTTTATTTGAACCCTCAAATGAAAGCTTGACATTCTTTATACTGTGACCGCCGCCCTCGAAAGTTCCGCAGAATACCTCCGCACTTTTTATTTCCACACCGTTTAAATCAATATCATTTTGTAATACGAACTTCTTATTTTTTGAATACTCGTCATATACGCACTTTTCAAAAAAATCTTTAAGGTCGTTCACTGTCGATATTGCAACAGTGTCGTCTGCCTGTACAATGCACATAGGTAATATATTCAGCATTATAACAAGTGCAGTCAGAAAAGATATGATTTTATTGTTCTTCTTCGTTGTTCTCATTATCCTCATCCTCCTGCTTTTCATCTATTTTTATATTATCTTCATTACTCTCTGTAAGCAACAAATCCTGTTGATTTCCAAGTTCGACTTTCGCGTCTATATCACCCTTTACCAAGCCGTAGAATACACCGTCCATAAAGCCTGAAACGTGACCTCTGACATGACCGTTGACGAACATAATTCCGGACATTTCTCTCTTCGCCGCTTTGTCGCCATCTGTTACCTTTTTACCGAATGCGGTCTTTTCAATAAACTTATCGCACAACAGTACAATTTGCGGAAGTACCATCATTACTATAACTATTGATATTAACGTTCCGCGTCCAAGTGCCGTACCGAGTGCCGATATAATAGCATTTGTCGAAATCATACCTATTAGAAATCCCGCAAGTGTAAGGATTGAACCTGATGTAAGAATTGTCGGGAACGATTGGTTAAGTGCGGTTGACGCCGCCTGTTTATTATCCATTGTTTCCTTTAATTCAAGGTATCTGTTCGTAAATACGATAGCATAGTCAATCGTAGCACCCATCTGAATTGAACTTACAACCAAGTATGCAAGGAAGTACAATCTCTGCCCTGTAAGGAACGGAATTGAGAAGTTAATCCACACACTTCCCTGTATCGCAAGTACCAAAAGCACCGGAACACCTGCCGAACGGAATGTGAACATCAATATCAAAAGCAATGCCAAGATTGTTATAAGATTAATCTTATTATTGTCTCCGCCGAACGAATCACCCAAGTCACGGCTGTTTACACTGTCGCTGACAAGCAAACATTCGTCATAATACTTTTCAACGTCACTTCTGACGTCTTTAAGCATTTGATATGCCTCGTCACTTTCAATGTCACATTTATATGTAAAGATTATTCTTGAATAATTATCGCTTTCAAGCTGGTCTTTCGCGTCTGTCAGCTTGTCGTAAAGGTCGTTAATATCATTCGTTTGATCTTCGTCAAGATTGATTACACCCAAATCCATCTTCTCGTGTACATACATAAACAAGTCGATTATAGGCACTTCGTAATCATTTACATCACCGAATATTGCACTGTATTCATCGTGTTCCGCGCCGTATGCCTGGAACAAAAGGCAACACAAATCATAATCAATATTCATAAGCTTTGAAGTTTCTCTTGCGTTGATTTTTTCGGTAAGTATGTGGTCGTCGTCAAGCTCCGTATTTGCAAGCCCCAAAGCCGAATTTATGCTCGGATTTTCCTCGACAAGCGATATAACTTTCGCCTCTCTGTCATAGTCACCGGACGGAACAATTACAGCAAGCTGATGGTCCGTACCGAAAATTTCGTCAACCTTTCGTTTTGCGATTGAGTTTTCGGTCGGCTTTTTAAGCTGTTCGGCTGTGGCGTCAAAAGCATAGTTACTCATTGACGAAAGCACCGCACCGACTGCTATAATCGCAATAAATATGTAAGGTACAATGTTCTTTAATTTAATAACAACCTTACACCATTTCTCGATACTCGGCACAAAAGAACGGTGAGTTGTTTTATCAATCTTATCCGAAAATGCCAAAAGCAAGCCGGGCATAATAAAGAACACCGTAACAAGACTGCATATGATACCTTTACAAAGTACCAAACCCATATCCATACCGATTCTAAGCTGCATTACCATAAGTGCGGCAAGACCTGCAAGTGTTGTAAGACTTGATGAACTGATTTCAAGGATAGCCTTTGAAAGTGCGGTTACTATCGCGTCATACGCATTCTTTGTCTGCTTTTCCTCCGCAAATCTGTGCGAAAGGATAATCGCATAGTCAATCGCCAGAGCCAACTGCAACACCACCGCAACCGACTTTGTAATAAACGAAATTTCACCGAGCAGATAGTTCGTACCCATATTCAAAAGTGCCGCCACGCCGAATACTATAAGGAATATCGGCACTTCCATAAAGCTCTGTGACGTGAACAGCAAAACCGCTATAATTATCACAAGTGCTATACCCAAAATAACGGTCATTTCTTTTTCAAGCTGTTTAGAACTGTCGTCTATACTGTCGGAATAAGCATAGAAGTCATATCCGTCAAGCTGTGCTTTCAAATCATTGACAATTTCAAGTTCCCTGTCCAAATCGTCACGCACGCTAAGCGTAACCGTAAACAATGCCGCAGAATCTTTATAGTGGTCGTCGTCATTTTCAAACTCAACCTCTTTTACTCCGTCAACCTTTTCGAGTTTATCTTTCAGCTTTTCCGCTGTTTCGGTCGTTATGGTCGTAACCATTATTTTTTCCGTATCGTATGTAATAAACTCATCGTCCATTAAAGTAAGTCCGCGTCTTGTTTCCGTTTCTTCGGGAAGATATGAACTTATGTCGTTGTTTACCTGCACTTTCGGTATTGATATTACGCACAATACAAGTGCAAGTGCAAATATTAAATAGAATGCACGTCTTTTATCAACAATAAAAGTTGCTATTTTTACCATTAAATTATTGTCTTTTCGACTATCATTTTTCACATCATTTTTCTTCATATATTTACATCTCCGAAAACATTAATCTCATCAATACATATTATAAATTCCGTCACTTTGTACGTCAACAGTCAATTTTCATATCGGTGTTTATTTTCCGACACTTACAAATAACTTTGTATCTATTTCTACAAATTTTGTCACTTTGCCCAAAACAAATTAATTCAAAACCATGTTTTTGTATAAAAGAAAAAGGACGTTTTATCGTCCCATTCTTACTTTATGTCTGTTACACATTTTCCGTCTATAAACGTCATAACACATTCAGACTCAAATCTTGTCGGCAAATCGGTAAACACTGCAATATCGGCATCTTTACCGACTTCAAGCGTACCTACTCTGTCGTCAATCCAACAGTTTTTTGCCGCTGTGGAGGTTATCGCTTTCAGTGCTTTTTCTTCGTCCATACCGTGCTTAACCGCCATAACCGCACAAAGCGACAGATTTTCAATCGTAATTTCGGGGTGGTCTGTTATTATCGCAACGTCAATACCTCTGTCCGAAAGATTTTTATATGTATCAAAGGTTAAGTTTTTAAGCTCCGGTTTACTTCTGTCCGAAAGTGTCGGACCAAGCATTACAGGTAATTTTTCACGTTCCAAAATCGGTGCTATTCTGTCACCGTCCGAGCAATGCTCAAGCGTAACGCAAATATCAAATTCTTTGCCCAATCTGATTGCACTGCAAATATCGTCTGCCCTGTGTGCGTGAATTTTAACAGGTATCTGTTTTTTGAGTACAGGTATCATTGCGTCAAGCTTTATGTCGAATTCAGGCTTGTCGTGTTCTTCGCTGTTTTCATTATATGCGTCAAGCTGATTCATATAATCTCTTGATTTTATAAGCAATTCGCGTATCAATGCCATTGTTCCCATACGCGTAACAGGTGCCTCGTCCTTTTCATTGTACACGCATTTTGGGTTTTCACCAAGTGCAAATTTCATTGCAACAGGTGTTTTAATAATCATATCATCTACGCATATTCCGTACGTCTTAACCGCCGCAAACTGTCCGCCCACAGGGTTTGCACTGCCGGGTCCTGTTACAACGGTTGTAACACCTGCGTTATATGCGTCTTTAAACCCACGGTCAAACGGATTTATTCCGTCAATCGCACGAAGGTGCGGCATTATCGGGTCGCTGTCCTCGTTACCGTCATCACCCTCAAATCCAAGCGAATCTTCAAACATTCCGACATGACAATGTGCGTCAATCAGTCCGGGCATAACGATTTTACCCTCTGCGTCAATAATCTTATCCGCCTCAAATGCTTTATCTTCACCTACATACTGTATTTTTTCATCAAACAATATACAGCCGTTCTTGTACTTTTCGCCTGTCATTGTTACTATTTCGGCATTTTTTATAAGTGTCTTCATAGTTTTATCCTTTTACCTTTTATATGCTTTTAATTCCGAGTTCATTCACATAATTAACCGCACTTGTCGCGGCGATTGCACCGTCTGCCGCCGCTGTTATAACCTGTCTTAACGGTGATACTCTTACGTCACCTGCCGCAAATATACCTGTTATGTTAGTCGCAAGGTACATATCCGTCTTGACAAATCCGTGCTGACAACATTCAACCCCGCAATCTTTTGCAAGATCGGACGACGGCTTTACACCTATTGCGACGATAGCGCCCGATACGTTCAAAATACTCTTTTCGCCTGTTACCGTGTTTCTAATATCAACACCCTCAAGCATATTTGAGCCTACGAATTTATCAACTACGGTATCTGTAAGCACGGTTATTTTGCCGTTTCTTTTTACGTTTTCAACCATTGTAGCCGCCGCTCTGAACTTCTTGCTTCTGTTTAGGACATAGACTTTACGGCAAAATCCCGCAAGATACAATGCGTCCTCCATAGCCGTATTTCCGCCGCCTACAACGCACACGTCCTTATCCTTAAAAAACGCACCGTCACAAGTCGCACAATACGAAACACCTGCACCGGCAAACTGTTCTTCACCGTCCGCACCGAGCGTTTTTGGTACTGCACCTGTTGCAAAAATTATTGACTTTACCATATAAGTATTTCTTCTTGTGTGAATAACCTTTATGCCGTATTCGGCATTTTCGATTGACTTAACATTTTCCGAAACAAATGTTGCGCCAAATTTTCTTGCGTGTTCTTCGATTGCTTTTGAAAGTTCTTCACCTGTCGGATTGTTTGCAAATCCCGGATAATTGTCTATTTCATATGTTTTTATTGCTTGACCGCCGTATGCGATTTTTTCGATTACAAGCGTTTTCATACCGCCTCTTGCGGCATATATGGCAGCTGACATTCCGGCAGGACCTCCGCCGATTATTGCAACATCATATATCATTATTTATCGTCCTCTTTCTCTTTTTCATTTACATATGCTTCAATAATATATCTTGGACGGCGTTTAACTTCTTTATACAATTTACCGATATACTCGCCTATAAGTCCGACAGACAAAAGCTGTACACCGCCTATAAACCATATCGAAACCATAAGTGACGCCCAGCCTGCACCTGTGTGACCTATAATTTTCTGCACAAGTGCGTATATCGCCATAACGAACGCAAACACGCACACAATCGCACCGAATGCCGAAATCATTCTGATTGGGCTTATGCTGAATGAAGTTATACCGTCAAACGCAAATGAAAGCATTTTCTTTAACGGATATTTTGACTCGCCCGCAAAGCGTTCGTTTCTGTCGTAATACACATTCGTTGAGCGATAGCCGACAAGCGGAACCATTCCTCTTAGGAACAGATTTCTCTCTGGGAATTGTGCCAATCCGTCAAGCGCACGTTTGCTCATCAATCTGTAATCCGCGTGATTGAATACAATATTAACGCCCATAAACTGCATTAATTTATAAAATCCTACCGCCGTTGTGCGTTTAAAGAATGTATCGGTATCACGTTTGTTTCTTACACCGTAAACAACGTCATATCCGTCAATGAAGTTTCTCACCATATCAGGTATTACGTGTATATCGTCCTGCAAGTCCGCATCAATGGATATTGCACAGTCGCAGTCGTCTTTAACTGTCATAAGACCGCCGAAAAGTGCGTTTTGATGTCCAGCATTCTTGGCAAGCTTTATTCCCGATATTTCTGTATGAGCCTTAGTCAGTTCATCTATTATGCTCCATGTTTTATCTTTAGAACCGTCATCTACAAAAACGATTCTGCTGTTGTCATTTATAAGTCCGTCATTTTTCATTTCACCGAATAATTCAAGCATTTGCTTTGATGTTTCGTGCAAAACAGCTTCTTCATTATAGCACGGTACCACTACATACAAATTGACACTCTTACTCATCGTTATATCTCCTTTGTAAATTACAATAATATATATACGCCTTTATTATATAACATTTTCTTTGTATAAACAAGTATATTTTATTAAGTTTACTTTACATTATGAATTTCCTACTACAAAAAATATTTTGCATATGATATACTTTATGCGATATATCTTAAATATAAAGGAGGTCTTGGCAATATGTATAAAACTACTTTTGCAGAACTAAAAACAAGAGCTAAAGACGTTTTAAAGTCAAACTACTGGTATTCATTCGGAGTATGTATATTGGTTTCACTTATCACATCACTCGGAACTTCGGTTGCTACGGTGACTAATATGGTTAATTCGGACGCCGGTTCGGCAGGTACATCAATATCAGCCGTACTTCAAATATTAATCACTCTTTTTGTCACATTCCCTCTAAGCGTGGGATCGTGCAGATTTTTCATAAAGGCAACCGTCAACGCACCTAATGTATACGATTTGTTTTTCCCTTATAAAAACAATCTCGGCAACGTAATCGGTATTAATGTGTTTGTTGCGATTTATACATTTTTGTGGTCGCTGTTGTTCATCATACCGGGAATTATCAAATCATTCCAATACTCAATGATTCCTTATATTCTTGCCGAAAATCCGGCTATGGACAGACGCAGAGCATTTGAAGTTACAAAATCGCTTACCGACGGAAACAAAGGCAGAATATTTTTATTCTCACTTTCGTTTATCGGTTGGATAATTCTAAGCTGTATTACATTCGGTATAGGATTTTTGTTCCTTGAGCCGTATATATCGGCATCATTTACTCAGCTTTACTTTGATTTAAAAGCTGAGGCAATCGCAAAAGGCACTGTAACGCCTGAAGAATTTACTTATAATATTTAGGACTTGATAATATGGAAAATATAGAACGAATGAAACCTTCTCAAACGTATGAAGTAATGGATTTATGGCTGCGAACAACAATTCATTCAAATTCATTTGTTGAAGAAAACTTTTGGGAAACACATTACGATTTTGTAAAAGAAAAATACATAAACGGCAAAGAAAATTTTGTTTACATCATTGACGGCAAGATTGTCGCTTTTACCGGTGTGACGGAGGATAACAGAATAACTGGGCTTTTCGTCGATCCAGAATATCAAAACAAAGGTATCGGAACGGCACTTATAAATTTCCTGAAATCGGAGTACAATATGCTCCACATACCTATTTACGCAAGAAACAGAAAGGCTCTTGCATTCGCAACCCGTACCGGCTTTATCATTGACGGTGCACTTCGCCACGAACATAACGGAGAAGTGATGTACACTATGCTGTGGAATATGTAAGAAAAATCGACTCAAAGTCAAAAAGTCTAAATCAATTTGCACTGTATCGGCAAAATTATCCGTTACAGTGTATTTTTTTATGTTGAGATATTGCAAATCGTAAAGGTTTGTGATAAAATTATATACAGTAAAATATTTTAGGAGGTTTTTTTCCAATGTTAAAAGAAGATGTGCTTAAAAAGCTAACTGACTGCGGTCTTGTTGCAGTTGTAAGAGCTAACAATGCTGAAGAAGCAATTAAAATTTCAGACGCTTGCCTTGCAGGCGGTTGTACAGGTATCGAACTTACATTTACAGTTCCGGGTGCCGACAAGGTTATTGCTGCTTTGGCTGAAAAATATTCAAACGGCGAAATGATGCTTGGTGCAGGTACTGTTCTTGATCCTGAAACAGCAAGAATGGCTATCTTGGCAGGTGCAAACTTTATCGTAAGCCCTGCTTTCAATGCAGAAACAGCTAAGCTTTGTAACCGTTACAGAGTACCTTATATGCCTGGTTGTGCTACAATTACAGAAGTTATCACAGCTATGGAGGCAGGTGCTGACATCGTTAAGATATTCCCTGCAGATCTATACGGTCCTAAGATTATAAAGGATATTAAGGGTCCTCTTCCTCAGGCTCAAATGATGCCTACAGGCGGCGTTGACAAGGATAACGTTGCTGATTGGATTAAGGCAGGCGTTGTTGCAGTAGGTGCAGGTTCATCACTTACAAAGGGTGCTAAGACAGGCGACTACAACGCAATTACCGAAACAGCTAAAGAATTTATTGCAAATATCAAGGCTGCAAGAGCAGAACTTAACAAGTAATTTATAATTAAAGGAGATTTATATAATGGCAAAAGTTGTTACAATGGGTGAAATCATGCTTAGACTTTCAACCCCTGGAAATCAAAAATATATTCAAGCTACACAGTTTGACATAAACTACGGCGGCGGCGAAGCAAACGTTGCAGTTTCACTTGCAAACTACGGTCACGACGCTGAATTTGTTACAAAAGTTCCTGAAAACCCAATCGGCGCTTGCGCAGTTGCGGCACTAAGGAAATACGGTGTTGAAACAAAGCACATTGCTAAGGGCGGCGACAGACTTGGTATCTACTTCCTTGAAACAGGTGCGTCAATGAGACCTTCAAACGTTACATATGACAGAGCTAACTCATCAATCGCAACAGCAAGCATTTCTGATTTCGATTTTGACGAAATCTTTGAAGGTGCTGACTGGTTCCACTTCACAGGTATTACACCTGCTGTTTCAGACGCTGCCGCTGAACTTACAGAGGCTGCTTGTAAAGCTGCTAAGGCTCACGGTGTAACAGTTTCTTGTGACCTTAACTTCAGAAAGAAGCTTTGGACAAGCGAAAAGGCTCAAAAGGTTATGTCAAACCTTATGCAATATGTTGATGTTTGTATCGGTAACGAAGAAGATGCAGATAAAGTTCTTGGTTTCAAGCCTGAAAACACAGACGTAACAAGCGGTGAACTTAACCTTGCAGGTTACGAAAGCATTTTCAAGCAGATGGTTGCTAAGTTCGGATTTAAGTATGTTATTTCATCACTTAGAGTTTCTAAGTCAGCTTCTGATAACGGTTGGTCAGCTTGCATTTACTCAAGTGAAGATGATGAATTCTATCATTCAAGAGAATACAGAATTCGTCCAATCGTTGACCGTGTAGGCGGCGGCGATAGCTTTGCCGGCGGTACAATCTGCGGTTTTGTTGACGGTAAGAACTTCAAGGACGCTCTTGAATTCGGTGTTGCGGCATCAGCTCTTAAGCACACAATCCCTGGTGACTTTAACCTTGTTACAAGAGAAGAAGTTGAAACTCTTGCAGGCGGCGACGGCTCAGGTCGTGTACAAAGATAAGTTTTTAAGTATACAAAAAACGGCATTCGATAATGCCGTTTTTTTGTGCGCTCATTTATATTTGTATTTCGTTTTGTATACTTTGTTGAATTTTGTATTTCTTTGTTATATAATATCACTGTCGGATCATTCCGATATAGGTAAGACCTCTTAACGGTGTTTTCACCGGCGGTTATACTCTCTTTTATATTCACAGGCTGTTATGCTGAGTTTATGAAAGGGGGAATGCTTATGAAAAGTAAGCATATTGCTACATATGGCGAAGAAATTGCTCACAGCAATTTTAGAAATTATCATATTTTTGATAATTTTCTCTATAAAAGCACAATAACCGCCCTCCTACCAAGATTGCGGTTATTGTAATAACTAATTTCAGGGTATAACCGTTTGAGGTCTTACCTTTTTTCTATATTTATTATATATCTATTCATTCATTTTGTCAACACTGCAAACAACTTTATATCAAGCTGATTTGTTCGCCACCATATTTATCTTCATACTCATTCAAATACTCAAAGCATTCATTCACGTCACACATAATACCGTTTTTAATACATTCGCTTTTATAAATCATATTAAGTTGTCTGCTGTTCGGAGATGAAAGCTGATAGCTGTTTCCGTACATTCTGATATATTTTTCTTTAAGTCCCGGAAAATGTTCATCGAGTTTTTTATAGAAATACTCTCTATTACCGTCACGCAACGTAACACCCATATCAAAATTAATAATCCCCTTCACTTTTGCTCTGACACAATAATCAAGTATTCCCCTAATATTTTCTTCGGTATCATTTATAAAAGGCAATATCGGGCAAAGCCACACAACAGTCGGTATACCGTTATCATGCAATATTTCAAGTGCACGAAATCTCTCATATGTAGTTTCAACATTCGGCTCAACAATGCGGCACAAATACTCATCATATGTGGTAAGCGTCATCTGTACGACACATTTTGATTTTTCATTTATCTTCTTTAACAAATCAAGATCACGAAGAACTTTTGTCGATTTAGTAATCATTGTCACACCGAAACCATACCTTTCAATCTCTTCAAGACACTTTCGCATATTACCGAGTTTTTCTTCTATTGGCATATACGGATCAGACATTGCACCTGTTCCAATCATACACTTGTTTCTCTTTCTTCTGAGTGTATTTTCCAACAATCCCACCGCATTAGCCTTAACCTCAACATCTTCAAATTTATGCTTCATTTGATAGCACAAACTTCTTGAATCACAATAAATACACCCATGCAAACAACCTCTGTATATATTCATTCCGTTTTTCACCGATAAAATCCCTTTAACATTTACTTCGTGCATACATTCCACCCTTTAGCATTATTATACTATTATATCACTTTTAATATTTCCGCACAAGAAAAAAGTCGGTTACCCGACTTTATATATAAACTGTAATCGGCGAGAATGGGAAAGCCGAAAACAGATTATAGTCTTTTATGTTCGCCTGTAATAGAGAACTGCACCCATTCGGCGATATTAACCGCATGGTCGCCGATTCTTTCAAAATACTTTGCAACCATAAGCATATCAAGCACTTCGGAAGTCCCCTCATCTTTTTTAATAATATCCACAAGGTCGTTGACGATTTCTTCAAACAATGCGTCAACAACATCATCATTATGAGAAACTTCTTCTGCGATAAGCAAATCCTTTTTAATAAACGCCTCAACGCTCTTATTGACCATATCAATAGTTGCCGCCGCCATACGTTGAATATGCTTTGATTTTTTCAACATCTTCTTTTTTGCGGTTGCCGCAATTTCCGCTATATCCTCCGCCTGATCGCCGATACGTTCCATATCGGTTATCATTTTAAGTGCGGCTGAAATAAGTCTTAAATCACTTGCAACAGGCTGTTGAGTCAAAAGCAATTTCAAACAAAGACTTTCAATCTCACGTTCTTTATTATCTATCGACTTTTCATAGTCATACGCTTTATTTATCGAATGTTCGTCACCGTCAAGCGCCTTTACCGCATTTGCGATTGCACTTTCAATAAGTCCACCCATTGTAGTAAGTTCTTCATTGAGAAGTGCCAACTGTCTTTCAAATTCATCTCTCATTATCCAAACCTCCCTGTTATGTAATCTTCGGTTCTTTTATCTTTTGGTTTTGAGAAAATCTTTTGTGTATCGTCAAATTCCACTGCCTCACCAAGCAAGAAAAATGCTGTTTTATCCGAAACTCTTGCGGCTTGCTGCATATTGTGCGTAACCATAATTATAGTGTACTTATCCTTAAGCTCCCACACCAAGTCCTCAATTTTAGATGTGGATATAGGGTCAAGTGCCGAAGTCGGTTCATCCATAAGCAATACTTCCGGTTCTACCGCAAGTGCTCTTGCAATACAAAGTCTTTGTTGCTGACCGCCCGACATACCAAGTGCACTTTTTTTTAATCTATCCTTTGTTTCGTCCCATATAGCCGCCTGTTTTAACGAACGCTCAACTATTTCGTCAAGCTTGCTTTTCACCTTAATTCCATGCGTTCTCGGACCGTATGCGATATTATCATATATACTCATAGGAAACGGATTAGGCTTTTGAAACACCATACCTACACGTCTGCGAAGTTCATTCACTTCAATATCACCGTAAACATTTTTACCGTCAAGCAAAACCGTTCCGTCAATCTTACAACCCTCTACAAGGTCATTCATTCTGTTTAGCGTTTTTAAAAACGTAGACTTACCACACCCCGACGGGCCTATAAATGCCGTAACTTTATTTTCAGGAATCTGCATATCTATCCCTTTTAAAGCGTGGAAATCACCGTAATGCAAATGTAAATTCTTTATATCAAATTTCACTTTAAAATTCCATTCCTTTCTATATCATCAATCCTTTGCCGCAAACTTCTTTGCAACAAGTGATGACATAAAGTTAATTATCAACACAAATATCAACAGTACAACCGCCGTTGCATATGCTTGATTTGTGTACAAGCCCTCGCTTGACAGTACATACATATGTATTGCAAGTGTACGTCCCGATGACAGAAGTCCTTTTGAAACCTCCGCAACAGTACCTGCCGTATAAATAAGTGCCGCCGTTTCACCGACAATTCTTCCTATTGCAAGGATAACTCCTGACAATATACCCGGCATTGCCGCCGGAAGAACAATTTTAAACACAGTTCTAAGCTTGCCTGCACCGACTCCGAAGCTTGCCTCACGATATGAATCGGATACTGCAAGAAGTGCCTCTTCTGTTGTTCTCATAATAAGCGGAAGTACCATTATTGCCAACGTTGCCGCACCGGCAAGTATTGAATATCCCCACTTTAAATACGTTACAAAGAACAACATTCCGAACAAACCATATACGATTGACGGTATTCCCGAAAGCGTTTCGGCGGTAAGCCTTATAATACCTACAACCTTGTTGCCCTTTTTCGCATATTCGACAAGGTATATAGCAGTACATATTCCGAGCGGTACTGCAACTATAAGCGAACAGAGCGTCATTTCAATCGTGTTTATTATTGCCGGTAACATTGATACGTTTTCGGTTGTGTAATGTAAGCTGAACAGTTTAGGGCTTAAATTAGGCAACCCCTTTATCAATATGTACGCAATCAAAAACAGTAATACACCAAACGTCAAACAGCTTGCAAGGATTACTGTTCCCTTTAATATTTTTGAGCCTAAATGTTTCATTGCTTGTTCCTTCCCTTTATGATACTAAATGATATGTTGATAAGAAGTATAAACACAAACAACACAACACCCGTTGCAATAAGCACTTCACGGTGTAAATCTGCCGCATAACCCATTTCGATTACGATATTTGAAGTCAAAGTTCTGACACCTTTTAAAATGCTTGACGGCATTCTCGCTTGATTACCGGCAACCATAATTACCGCCATTGTTTCACCAATCGCACGGCCTATACCAAGAATAACTCCTGCAAGTATTCCCGATTTTGCCGCAGGTAATATAACTGTAAATATACTTCTTTCCTTTGTTGCACCGAGTGCCAACGCACCCTCATAATAGCTTTCGGGTACACTTCTTATCGCACTTTCCGATACACCGATAATTGTCGGCAAAATCATTATTCCAAGCAAAATCGAGGCTGTAAGCATACTGTTTCCGTTTCCGCCGAAAACCGTTTTTACGAACGGAACAAGCACCACAAGTCCGAAAAAGCCGTATACTATCGAAGGAATACCTGCTAAAAGCTCCGTAGCAGGTTTGAGGATTTTATATAAGGGTTTTGGACAATATCTCGACATAAATATTGATGTCAGGATACCTACCGGTACACCAATGACGATTGCACCGGCGGTCACATATATACTTCCCAAAATCATCGGGAAGATTCCGAATGACGCAGGACTATCTGTCGGAGCCCAGTTAGTACCCGCAAGGAATTTGAAAAGTCCTACCTTACCCATTGCAGGTATTCCGTTTGCAAAAAGGAATACGCATATCAGCAATACGGCAAGTATTGAAGTAAGGGCGGCGGCGAAAAATACGCCGCCCATTATCTTCTCTTTGTATTTTCTCATGCTATTTCACTCCACATTGTCTTTGTACCTGTAAAGATGTCCTTTATATCCTCTGTTGACATATCGTCTGTCGGATTTTGAGGGTTTACGATTACTGCAATACCGTCAAGTGCAATCGGTGTTGCTGTCAATGTAGCACTTTCACTGTCTTTTAATTCTCTTGACGCCATACCGATGTCGCAAGTACCTTCTATTGCACCTGTCATACCGGCAGTTGAGTCACTTGTTTGAAGTTCGATTTCTGCATTTGTATTGACTTTTAGATAAGCCTCTTTAAGCTTTTCCATTACAGGTGATACAGAAGATGAACCTGCTACAACGATTTTGCCTGCCGGCTTTGAACCTGCATACGGTTGAGCATCATCATTGATTTTAATATATCCGTCTGAAACTATTTCCTGTCCCTCATTTGATAGGATATAGTCAATAAAGTCTTGTGCAACATCTGAAATATCAGATTTTGTTGCTATATTAAAAGGTCTTGCAACCTTGTATGTACCGTTCTTTACATTTTCGGCGGTTGCCTCTACTCCGTCAACTTTAACTGCCTTGACGCTTGATGAAAGTGAGCCAAGCGATACATAACCGATACCGTATTCGTCACCGGCAACGTTTGTAAGCATAACGTCAGTCTTGTTTGCGATTACTGCCTCGTTTGTTGTCTTGTCAGTCTTTGTGCCGTCTGCACCTTTTTCCTCTATTCCCATAAGCTCTATGAATGCGCCTCTTGTACCACTGCCGTTTTCTCTTGATACAACTGTGATGTCACTGTCTGCTTTAAAATCAGATGACGATGATGTTGTCGAAGTTGATGACTGCGGTGATTGTGTTGTTTCTCCGCAACCTGCAAGGGCTGTCATAGCCATAACGCCTACTAATATTCCTGCCAATAAATTTCTTTTCTTCATTTTTCTTATCTCCTTTTTACTTTATGACTTTATTATAGACCTCTTATGTAAAATCCACTATCTGAATATGCTTAAATAAATGTAAAATAAAAAGTCGGTTTGTAAAATCCAACTTAAATGTGTAAGATAATTTTTAAATAGCACGCGTTAATAACAAAACAACTTCAACTTACATATTATATACAGCAGAGAAAACTATATAAGGAGGATACACTATGTTTGAAAATGTTTCTGTTATAGGCGGTGATTTAAGACAACTTACTGTTGCAAAGCTTTTGAAAGCTGAAGGGTATCACGTTTTTCTATACGGCTTTGATAAAGATATACAACTTGAAACACTTGAATGTGAAACGGATAAAGATTTGGTTTTGAGTGCAGATATAGTAATTTTGCCTGTACCCGTAACCTTTGACGGCAATACAATTAACTCGCCTTACGCAAAAGAACCGATGATTATTGATGATTTTCTGAGTGAAATAAACCCGTCCGCTTTGGTGTTCGGCGGACAAATACAACCTAATTTGCAAAAAGCACTCGAAGATAACCATATCGCATATCGCGACTACCTTAAACGCGAAGAACTTTCAATAAAAAATGCCGTCCCTACGGCATTGGTGATATGGGTACTGATTTTGGGGATATAAAAACAGATCATATATTCAATTAACTCATTAATATTATTATAATCAATAAACATCATCTGCCTCCTCAAAAAGAAACAATCTCACAACTTTCAATAACTGTCGTATACTTTTCCATATAACCGTGAGTTGAGTATTTAATTTTAAAAGCAAAATCTATATATTTCAGTTTCACAAGCATATAATCATCATACACAATAATTTTATCGACAATCTCTCCGTACACATTTTCGGAGCAAACTGCATTGATTATTATATCACGCAACTCATCTGTATTGTTCTGTCTTTCCTGTATAGCAGTTTGGTTGTTCTGTTGTTTCTGCAAAATAGCATTGATTTTCTCAATCTCTTTATCATACTTATCTTTAAGAGCAGTCATTTCGTCTTTGTTTATGTCACCGCTATAATAACTGTCCAGCATACGCATTTTTTTATTTTGTATATCCTGTATCTGTAACGTCAGATTTTGCATATTATCTTCCGACGTATCAGCCGAGTTATTAATCTCATTCAATATATCGTCGGCAATATTATTAATATCCACATCAAGCTGTTCGGTTATAAACTTCATACAAGTCAAAAGCGACTTATTGTTTATGGTACGCATATTGCAGCCGACTTGATTATTATTTTTATCAAGCTTTTTATTACCGTGCGCCGTTCTTTCATGACAAGCCCACGTTATGTAGATACCGCTTTTCTTTTTTGATTTACGTATCACAAACCTTGAACCACATTCGGAACAAATTATCTTACCGCTGCACCAATATCTGTTGGAATACTTTTTCTTAGTGCTTTTATCCACACTTCGCCTTTGCAGTTCAGCCTGTGCCATATTCCACATTTTACGACTGATTATCCCCTCATGATGATTTTCAATATATATTTTGTCCTCACTTTCATTTATGACCTTATGATGTGTAAGATAATCTTTCGTGACATACTTTTTTTGCAGTAAATCACCTACATACTTTTCATTACGTAAGATATTTAAAATCATCGTACTGCTCCAAAAATCTTTACTTGATTTAGGCGGTTTTATGCCATCTTCGTAAAGTTCCCGTGCAACAATATGCGTACCTTTACCCTCATTTACGTACTTATGAAAAATTAATTTGACAACTTCTGCCTCACTTTCATTAACAGACAATACACCGTCATTAATATCAAATCCGACAATACTGTTATTTCCGAACACAACACCGTTTTCCATAGCACGTCTTTGTCCCCATTTCACACGCTCTGAAATTTTTCGGCTTTCTTCCTGTGCAACAGATGCCATAATCGCCAAACGAAACTCGCCGTCATTTTGACGTGTATCAATATTATCGTTGATGAAAAATACACCTACATCATATTCCTTTAACATACGAGTGTAATTCAACGTGTCAACAGTATTTCTTGCAAAACGGCTGACTTCCTTTGTTAAAATCAAGTCTATTTTTTCGTTTTTACAGTCGTTAATCATACGGTTAAAACCTTTTCGTTTCTTGGTTTGAGTGCCTGTGATACCCTCATCAAAATATACTTCAACAAACTCCCAATCGTCCTTTGATTTAATGTAGCTTTCAAAATACTCACGCTGATTTGTAAGTGAATTTATCTGATCCTCTTTATCAGTCGAAACACGCGCATATGCCGCCACTTTAAGCATCACCGACACCTCCCCGCTGTCACTTATTTCATAAGCAATCTCTTGTACTGCTGCTCCGTTATCATTCCCCTTGAATACAACTCCTTTACAATCCCACGTCTGTAACTTGCTTTTAATTCATCATTGATTTTAATTTTCCCTTTCACTTAAACCACCTCATTTATACAGTATATAAATAAGGATAAGCTGTATTGCCATCGCATACAAAAAAGAGTCAACCTTTACGGTTGACTCTACGGTGTTATTCAATTAATTTTCCTAATAAAGCAGATAATATATTTTTATTGTTCTCTGTTTATATTTCCTGTATTTTTATCAACTGAATAAACCATAACACCCTTGCTCACATGACCGCCACTATCTCTTACATTGGCATCCGGTTCATCAGTAGGTGCGAAGTACCATTTTTCATCATTTTCAGCAAGCAATGATGCATACGGATAACCCGAAGTTCCAATAACTTTACTTTTTGCCATAGATATATCTATCTTAGCTTTCGCCTTTGCTTCCGCCGCTGCTTTTTCTGCCGCCGCTTTGGCATTTGCTATATTCGTCTGCAATGACTGATATTTTTGACTTTGTGCATCTGTAAGATTTGACGTGTCTATCTTTGAAAGCTCCTCTGTCGCTTTATCATAGTCACCGCCGTTATATATCGTTTCCACATTTTTAAGCGCGTCAGTTATTTTTACCGACTTTATACCGTTTTCGGCAGTTGTCTTTTCTTCATCAAACTTCTTCTGCTCTGTCGGCGGAAGTTTATAATCGGTCGCGATTTTATCAAGTGTCTGACTTGCCTCATAATACATCTTTTGGTCACACAAGCTTTGTGCGTCATTTAAAGCATTATTAATCTCACCGCTTTTCTGCGTTGCATACTCAATCAAAGGTTTCAATTCATCATACTTACTTTTCTGCTCATCTGTCATTTTCTTTGTCACTTTTTCAAGCTTTACAATTTCAGTTTGAGCCTGCTCATATGTACCGCTTTGATATTCATTATTAATATTGCTTAGCGCCGTACCGATTTTTTCTTCACTCATACCGCATGCAGACAGCATAACCATAAGAATAACCGCAACGGTCAATAAAATTTTTCTTTTCATCTTACATCTCCTTACACATTAAATTCCCGAATACATCAATATATCTCTTACCGAGTTCCAAGTATCCGAATCAAATGCCGCACCTGCAACTAACTTATCGCCCACATAAAAATTTATACTTGTCAAATAAACTCCGCCTGCGCTCCAGTAATAAGAATCAGACATTTTATATGTTACATTCAAATCGCTCGGCACTCCCAATTCCGCTTTTGCATGTTGAACAAACTTCTGATTTTTTGCTGTTTTCTTATAATCCGAAGTATTCACAAGCCAATTATATGTATCTTCCGAATTTATGAACAAACTGCTTGTCACATCGTCCCATATAACGCTTATACCGAATTGGTCGCGATAAAATTCTGCCGGCACCATTGTATTTCCGTCTACAAGTTTCGGCGCTGTTACAAGGTTATAACTGTTTCCGTTCCAATCGTACACAGCCGCACTTCCGTTATAAAAATCTCTATGTATATCATCTTTACTTACTGTTATACACTTATCATCAGGATTCCAATATACATCGCAACCAAGTTTCTCGCCCAAATATCTTACCGGAAATAATGTATATCCGTTTGAACTTGACGTGAATACACTGCTTGTAACGTCCTCGTTATTCACATATGTTGACGCATATGCTGCCGTACTTAACGCACTCACTACAGCCATTGTCAATGCTAATCCTATTATTTTTTTCTTCATAATTTATCTCTCCCTATAAAATTATTTCTTGCTTATTGCACCCGTATTCTTGTTTACTTTGTATTCTCCCCAGTTGTTGTTCATACCCGTCACTTCATTGTGCCACAGTACCCAAAAATAGTAATACTCGCTGTTTTCACCCTCATCATTTATTCTCAAATCAGGCTGATATATCGGGTCATACCAATTATAAAGTCTATCTCTTGCCTGATCCTGTGTAAGTTGATTTTTTCTTTTCTTCGCATCTTTGTATTCCGGTGTATCAACAAGCCAATTATATGTATTTTCCGAATTTATAAACAAACTGCTTGTCACATCGTCCCATATAACGCTTATGCCGAATTGGTCGCGATAAAATTCTGCTGGTACCATTGTATTTCCGTCTACAAATTTCGGCGCTGTTACAAGGTTATAACTGTTTCCCGCCCAATCATACACAGCCGCACTTCCGTTATAAAAATCTCTGTGTATATCATCTTTACTTACTGTTATACACTTATCGTCAGGATTCCAATATACATCACAGCCAAGTTTCTCACCCAAATATCTTACCGGAAACAATGTATATCCGTTTGAACTTGACGTAAACACACTGCTTGTAACGTCCTCGTTATTTACATATGTTGACGCATATGCCGCCGTACTTAACGCGCTCACTACCGCTATTGTAAATGCTAATCCTATTATTTTTTTCTTCATAATTTATCTCCCCTTTTATCAGTTTTTAGTTACCGCACCGGTAAATCTGTCTACAATATAGTCACCGACAAGATTATAGTTGTCTGTATAATCGTTGTGCCAAAATACTCTTACATAGTAGCATGACGAGCTTTGGTCATATACGCTGCATTTCAATTCAATCCCATCTGACCTATCAAATGTATTCAAAACCAAGTTTTCAGCCTGCGATTTGGATATTCCCTGCTTTGCCTTTGCTTCAGCTGCTGCTTTTTCTGCCACCGCTTTTTCTGCCGCTGCTTTGGCATTTGCTATATTCGTCTGCAATGACTGATATTTTTGACTTTGTGCATCTGTAAGATTTGACGTGTCTATCTTTGAAAGCTCCTCTGTCGCTTTATCATAGTCACCGCCGTTATATATCGTTTCCACATTTTTAAGCGCGTCAGTTATTTTTACCGACTTTATACCGTTTTCGGCAGTTGTCTTTTCTTCATCAAACTTCTTCTGCTCTGTCGGAGGAAGTTTATAGTCCGTTGAAATTTTATCAAGTGCCTGATTTGCCTCATAATACATCTTTTGATCACACAAGCTTTGTGCGTCATTTAAAGCATTATTAATCTCACCACTTTTCTGCGTTGCATACTCAATCAAAGGCTGTAATTCCTCATACTTGCTTTTCTGTTCTTCCGTCATATTCTTTGTGGATTTATTAAGTTTTTCAATTTCCGTCTGTGCTTGCTCATATGCACCGTTTTGATATGATGAATTGATACTCGTCAAATAAGTTGCTATTTCATCAGTAGACATTGCACATGATGTCAGCGATAGCACAAGTGTTGCCAAAATTATAAATAATGTTTTTCTTTTCATATTTTATCTCCAACCTTTTCTTGTTTCGTAAGCGGTTATTGTTTCCTTGTTCTTTCTTTCGTAGTCATTGAATCTGCTTTCGCAATCTGACATTGATGTACCTCTTGAAGAATACCACGGTTTTGAACTAAAGAACTGTGCATATTTTTCGGTGGTGAATGTATAACCGTAATGTGCATATAATGCATTAAGTAATATTCTGACTTCGTCTTGTGATAAACGGTCAAGCAATGTATCGGTTACATAATATTGGTCCAAATCATATCCGTCAGTAGAAATCACTCCAACATCACCTATATCGCCGTAAGGCGGAGGTGTACTTACAGAATTATTGTTATTTGTTTGCGTATTGGTTTGTGTACTTACTTGTGTATTTTGTGATGAAGAAGCCGAAACACTTCCTTTCAATTCATCTTCGGCACTGTCATCTTCCCATACGTCCTCAACACCTGCCGATTCATATACTTTTCCCATAAATGCTGCCACCATTAACAGGTTTTGATCTATATCATTTAATGATATTGCATGAATTTCAAAAGTATCGTCATCATTCAACAAAAATTGTATTTTAGCTTCAACGGTCTTGTCATTGTACTGACATGTACCATTACATTGTACAACTTTTTGATGGTCCTCACTTTCAAAATACTGCCATATAGGATTTCCAAGAAATGAGTCAAGTGCCTTTCCGACAGTTATTTTATCCGAATACGAAGTCAAATAACTGTTCTTAACCGATTTCACCTCCGGCGAATCAGACGTATTCAAACTGTTTACCAAATCCACAGCCGAGTTTGCCGCTTGTTCAATGGTGCAAGCCGTTGTCGACAGTGCTATACAACCTGCCAATATTAATATGATTATCTTTTTCATTTTTCCCTCCAAAATATCATTTGTGTTTTACTTTTCATTTATAATTGATGACTCATTGTATTTTTCGAGCAGTTCTTCACACTCAATAATCCCCCACCCCTTTTCCAAGCAAAACATAATAATACTGTCACGACCAAGTTTAGGATAAAGAATCCCCACACCGGCTGTCTTTAAAAATTCATTGCTTTCATCTATATCCAGTCCAAGTCCGAAACAAATCTGCAAGGCTTTATTTCGTGTAGGTGATTTACGTTTTCCTTCGCTGAGCTTATATAAATATGATGAGCTCATATGTGCCTTTCGTGCAACAATTGACAGCTTTGTCTTCTTATTCTCGACAAGTGCATTGATATATTCAGCCAAAGATACAGGTGCTAATTCATCAAAGTCCAGATAATCCTCAATATCTTTTGTTAGCTTTAATTCTGCAGTCAGCTCCTCTGTTTTCAATTCTGACATTTTTTTTGCCACACTTTTCACACTCCTACCAGATTATATTATTCTATATTTTATCAAAATGCGACACAAATGTATCGGACTGTCAGTGTTAATCTTAGAGTTTGACACTCCCCGTATCAATTTGATAATTTCATTATAATCTCTTACAATCGCTTTTGCAGTTCCTGGCAGGGTTAATTTGTTTGTGTGTTTTGTACAAATATCTTGTTGATATATGAAGAAATTAATGGTATACTTAGTATATAGGGGGGAATATTTATGATAAAATACAGAATTATATGTCCGTTAAACGACAATCTTACTGCGTTCAGAGTAAAATGTACAGAAGATGACAAATTATACATTAAGAAAATACTTGACAGACCACAATTTGAAATATACAAAATAATTCAAGATAAGGATTATGACGGTGTACCTAAAATCAAAGAATTGTTTTACACTCCCGAAAACGATAAATACATATTATATGAAGAATGTGTACCGGGTTACACGATAGATGAGCTGTTTAAAAAAGGCACTCAATTCAGCAAAAAGTTTGTTATCAAAATGGCAACCGCACTATGTAACATCTTAAAACCGATTCACAACGATAACTTAATTCACAGAGATATTTCTCCAAATAATGTGATGTATTCGCAAATAGAGGACAAATTTTATCTTATTGACTTCGGCAATTCGAGATTGAACAAAATCAACACACCAAAAGATACTGTTTTTGCCGGTACGCCGATTTTTATGGCACCCGAACAAGGCGGAGTCGGAACCCAATCCGACAATCGAACGGATATTTACGCAATCGGTATGCTTATGAAATTTATGCTTACCAAAAATACCACCGATAAAAAATCAAAAATTCGCGGAAGGCTTGGCAAAATAATAAAGAAATGCACGCAAAGTGAAATGGCATCAAGATACAAAAATGTTGATAAACTAAAATTTAAGCTTTCAATGATTAAAGTTGATGATTTTCTGTTCCCTTTCAAAATGTATCTGTACATACTGATTGGTGTAATATTTATCCTTCCGACTATAATTGCTGTTTTCTTTGACATTAACAATATGATACATATGTATACAGATATAAGACGTTACAATCTGGTTAATCCGATACAAGAATCTACCGGCTATGTCCGTAGCAACCGTGAACAAGAGCATATATGCGACCTTATCGCCGACCGAAATATTGACGGGGCAAAAAAAATACTTGATTCTCACACAGAGAAAAGCTCTACCGATATTGTGCTTTATTCACAAATTTACGAGGTTGAAGGCGATTATGACAAAGCCGCCACTGTCATCCTTGATTATCTGAAAGATAACGATTCCGGCACTGCCGTCAGGATGTATGACCGACTAAAACATTTAAAACCACACTGTTCAGCTGATATTTCCGAACAAATCACCCCATACGAAAATTAAGGCGAGACAGCCAAAACTATCTCGCCCTTTTTATGCCTTAATATCAGCATATCTCTCTTGATTAAGCACATCAAGCATATACTCATACGGAGTACACTTATCTTCCGTAACCATTGAAAAAATTCTCGGATTGCAACCGGAAACAAGCGTCACACCTTGCTCATTCATTTCTACAGGCGATTGCATATTGCGGCTTGCAACATTCCAAAACACCACCTTAGGCAAAGCATATCCGTTCTGTTCAAACTTTTCCTTTGCGTATTCAAAATTTGTAACATCAGAATTTTCCGCACAATAATCAAATTCCATATCCGATATTATATACAATTTTGACGGCATATCTTCAGGCAATGTTTTATTTTTCACCGCCGTACTTAAAACAAGGTCGAACACCGCTTGAATATCGGTATTGGCACATTCCGCAAAAGTTTCACAATACTTCACTTTTTCATAAATATCCTTACCTTTAATTTCAACAAGCTGCGGATTGCACGAAAAAGTAATAAAGTGATTTTTAAAATCACCGCTGTTTCTTTCCGCAAAATATATTGCAAGTGAAAACGCTACCGAAATCGGTTTCGGAGTTGCACTGCACCAATACATTGAACCCGACGTATCCGCTACAACAACAGCATTCTCATCATTTGTGCAGTCAGCTTGATTATCCCACGTCACATCAAGACTTTTTCTTTCCTCATCGCTTATTTCGATATCTTCATTGATAATAGGAGCAATAATATCGTAAGGTGTAAGAGTTTCCGTATTGATTTTCGCATTTCCAGATTGTACATCTTGCAAAAACTCGCTATACCTGTCTTTATCGTTTCGTATAAATGCCTTTCGATATTTCATCAATGCTTTGGACGGTTGATATGAATAATCGAATGTATAGTCTTTTTCTCTAAGATTATTTTCGATTATTTTAATATAGTTTCTCAAACGTGAAAGCATTTTTCGATACTCACAGTTATCCATTTCGAGTGCTTTGGCTATTTTTCGGGCATTGTATTTAGTCGCTTTATTTGACGCATTTACTGACGGCAACCACTTTGCCAAAAGCGATATATTCTTACCTTCTGCCATTAAATCAATGTCTTGTTCAAGCTGTTCTTTTATAAATTTTATAACATATTCTTTGCAATCGGTATACAGCAGTACAAGCAAATCGTCAAACCGTCCGTATTCGCCGACATATTTTATATTTTTAATAAGCGACTGCTTGTTATATAATGCAAGGAATTTAAGTATTATACGAAACACACGTCTTTCGCCAATTCCACCGCGAACATCTCTTGCATAAAACAAAATTTTCATTGCCATATCGGAATTTTCGTTATATGCTCTGATAAATCGCTTTACAATTTCTGTTTCATCGGCACTTCTTAACGCACCGATTGTTGAAAACAAATCAAGGCAATATGATTTTGTTCCCTTGTATGTAACCGCTCCGTTTTCGGTATATGTTTTGTTAGATTCCTCTTTTAATAATTCAAGCATTGAAAATCCCTCCTGATAATTAAAATAAAAAAACAAGGCACATTTTGAATATATGGATCAGTCAAAAAATCATTGCTGTGTGTGCCTTTATAGCAAGGTGCTTTTTGTTAAATAGAGTTCCGACTTTCATCGTAGCTCATTTTGCATCTAAAAAATTGCTGTTAGCACCTTTAATTGTTCATGTAGATACAAGGTGCTCTTCTAATAAACAATGCGGGAGTCGAACCCGCTAAACCTGTCAGCAAAAACAGGTAATCTTATGTAGAACCGATTGCTGTTAGCACCTTTATTGATTTTAATTATACACATATGAGTTGTTCTTTTCACGGAAAAAAAGTTGCGAAACACTATTTTTTTTAATTATTTTGCATTCTAAGTCTTTGTTTTATCTGCTCGATAAACGATTCCGGCTCCGTTACTTTCATTACAGGTCCGAACGCCAAAACTCTTATTAAAAGCTCCGTTTCATCATCTTTATCATAATACAAAGTAATCTTATATCTGTCGTTTGAAACTTTTTCTGTTTTCTTTTCAAGATGAGAAAAATGCAACATTGCTCTTTCAAGTGCATTTCTTTCATCGATTAGTTCAATCACCAATTTTTCCTTTTTTACTTTATACGAAACTGTCTTTTCAAATTTTTCGTCAAGCCTGCAATCTTCAATTCGTGCAATATTAATCGTCCACAAAGTATGTCTTGCATATGCCTGTAATCTGAATTTATCGTCCTGCGGTGAATATTCTATGTTGTACGGTATCACCGATTTATTATGCACTTTACCTGTTCTGCCTCTGAATTTAACGACTGCTTTACGTTTTTCACGCAAGGCTTTTAAAACAGTTTTAAAATTCCTTATATATCGTTCGTCATTATACGGATCACCGTCATTATACCTGTCAAAATACACAAACATATCCTGACTGTATAACGGCTCTGCATTCTCCAAACCTTTTATGTCCGCATCAAACAACTTCACTCTCGAATCGTTCAAAACCGCTCTGAGCCATCTTTTTTCCATATCGGTCAACGGCATCTGCGGTTTGTTTTTTATCGGAGTTTTCAAATCGGACGTTAATAGTCCCCACTTCTCATTTTTTATTTTTTGCGGCAGACTAAGTATACTTTCACCGAATGCACTTTTGCCGACAATGCTGATTATATCATTTTCATTTAACCCGCCACGCACTGCTGTATCCAGAATTTTTGCCACTGCATTAAAATATTCTCCGTAAATTTCACTGAATATCATTACCGCACCTCGTATATCCTCTTCATCATTTCAAAATCTTCTTTTATTTGCTTTTCAACACGTTCATTACTGCACTTTATTTCAACTATTCTGCCTGTAAATGTTTTTATCCACGGTACCATTTCCGACGCGTCATATACTTCCGTCATAAACTTGTAATCACCGTTTGCAAGTTTTTGGATAGTTCCGTTCCTTTTTTCTCTTTCAAGCCGTTTTAAAATATATTCCTCGTCCTTTGCTATGCGGACAGTCATTTCAAGTTTTTCGGTGTAGTTTTCTTTTCCGAACGACACTCCCCATAATTTTTGCACAGCAGTATCGGCTCTCATCATCATTTCATTTTTATTTGTACATTCATTTGACTTACAAACCTCTTTTATTTTGTCAAGTCTGTAAAATGCAAAGCGTTTAAAAATATAATTCCACACCAAAACATACCGTCTGCCGTAATATGTACTGACATAAATTTTAAGCGGTAAAACTTTATATGTTTTTATTTTTTGCATATTGTTTGAAAATAATTTTATTTCCGCATTACAGTTGCCGTTCATTATATCAAGCAAATCATACAGCACTTCACTTTCAAGTGCGTTGAATATATAGTGATGTTTAAATCTGAACGGATTTTCTTCATTGTCAAATTTGTCAAGCAAATACGAGCCGATAACTCCGATAGGATTAACCTCCGTAAAAAATGACAGTGCATCTCTCCACTTATCCAAATCAACATCACATTCGTTTAAACTGTATATTCTTTTTCTGCCCTGTTTTTCACTTTTTATAAGTCCCAACTTTTCATATTCGTTTAACTTTTTTCTTATGGTTGACTCATCACATTCCTTGACACTCTCAAACATTGAGAAATATTCATTCGCTATTTCATCGGCAATTTCACTTGACGAAAGACTTTTGTTTTTCAAAATATCGAATATGTAAAAATGCAGCATTATAACCTTATCGGTAAAGCTTTTCGCCTTAAATGCCTTGTATAGCGGATTATGCAAAACAGTTCTGCTGTCAAGTGACAAAAAGGTACTTTTACCGTCCGACTCATTTGCGAAACACATATATTCCCCAAGCCAACTTTCAATTCTGCGACGTTCATTATCATAACTTCTGCTGCTTTTTTTGTCATAATCTTTACGTCTTTTAAATCCGTACACATAAAATTGACTTATATAATCACGAATATTTTCAAAATTCTTTATAAGCTCACTGTATGCCATATTTTCACCCCTACTGCTCTAATATTTCTAAAAATATTTTATTTAAAATCTCCCAATCGTTATATTTATTTTCAATTATATCGGCTTTCTTTTCTATTTCCGCAAGTTCTTTTTCGATATAGTCGTTTATAACATCAATTCTTTTTCCTTTTCCGAGTTCGGAAGTTTGTTTTTTTATTTCAAGCAAGCGATTTATTTCCGGTTTCAATTCATCGTCAAGGCACTCATTCATCAATTCCGAAAATAACATAGGCGGTGCGGTTTTCTTATCCAAAATCCACTTACACGCAAGAATAGGTCTTATAACATAAAAATATTTTTTCAATTTCACTTCATCGGTTTTTAAATATTCTCTGTAATTTCCTTTTGCCATACTCAAATAGTGATACACACCTGTTTTTTCAAGAAAATACTGACTTACAATTCCCGAAATCTTTTCCCATTGAGGTGTTGTCTTGTATACTATCGGCGACATACTCCATTCAAACAAAGTCGGATTGGACTTGTACAACAGCCTAAGTGCTTTTTGTATATCCCAGCCGTTTATGTCAAGAACATCATCAAGTCGCCATTCTATAACATCACGATTTTTATTCAATTTCAAATAATCCTCTTTATTGCGTACATATATAAACCTCACGTCATAATCACTGTCCGGTGACGCAAATCCCCACGCACGACTTCCCGATTCAACACAATAAATTATCTTCACATTTTCTTTTTCTTCAATTTCCTTTAATTGTTCTTCTATCACATTTTGCATTTTGCTTGATATATCCATACTTTTCACCCCACTTAAACTTTTACTTGATTAAATTATATCACACACTAAGTCCAATATATAGGATAATAAGTTGCGAAAACAAAAAAATGCCGAAAAAGTTCGGCATTTTTTACTTTTTTGAGGTCCTCATATATAAAACAATCGGTCAAAGGAAAACGTTGCATTTTTAAAAAAATTTTATATCCAGTTATCTTGCTGTATTCTTGCCGATAAATTTCTTAAATACACTCTTGCAGATTTATAATTCGGATAATATTTACCGACCAAGTTCCAAAAATTCTTACCGTGATTTTTTTCTTTTATATGTGCGATTTCATGCACGACAACGTAATCTATCACATCAATATCCGCCATAACAAGTTTCCAAGTGAAGTTGATACTGTTCTTTCCGCTGCACGAACCCCATCTTGTATTTGCGGACGTTATACCGAATTTGGTTGAATACAAGCTCATAATCTGCTCATATTTGTGCAGCCGTTCGGCTATTATTTCTTTTGCTTTTTGTTTATAAAACTTCTCTAAAACGATATAAACGTATCTTTCGTCACCGCTCGGATGTACAAAAAATTTATCGTCATACATACCCTCTTTGCTTTCGGAAACAACAATTTCATACTCCTTACCCAAGTACAAAATCTTACTTCCGTTGCCAATCAACACGCTCTTTCTGTTACGCATTAATTCAAGTTTTTCGTTTATCCACTTTTCTTTTTCAAAGATAAACCGTTCAATATCCGCTTTGCGTACACGCTTGTTACAACGCACTTCCACTCTTGCGTCTTTCGTTATGTATATCGCAAGTGTTTTTCGATTTGTATATTTAATTTCATAATCCACCATTATAACTCACATCTTTTTCACATATTATTTACAGACAGTATAATACAAACTCAAAAATTTTGCAACAAAAAAGGTGTCATAGCGACACCTTTCTTGAATTAATCTTAATTTTCAATTTGTTTTGCGACAACGCTTTCACCGCAATAAATTTCACGAAGTTTAGGTTTTTCGATTTTACCCGTAGGATTTCTCGGAACGTCTGCAAAAATAAACTTATGCGGTCTTTTATATCTCGGTAATTCTTTGCAGAAATCTTCGATTTCTGCCTCCGTACAGACGTGGTCAGGCTTTAATTCAATAATTGCCGCCGCAATCTCGCCCAATCTTGTATCAGGCAAACCGATAACGGCTACGTCCTTAATTGCATCATGTTTCCTTAAAAAGTCCTCAATCTGTACCGGATACAAGTTTTCACCGCCCGAAATGATAACGTCTTTCGCTCTGTCAACAAGGTAAATAAATCCGTCCTCGTCCTCTTTCGCAACGTCACCCGTCAAAAGCCAACCGTCCTTTAACACTTCATCGGTAGCCTTTTTATCATTATAATAGCAACGCATTACGCCCGGACCTTTTACGCAAAGTTCGCCGACTTCGCCTTGCTTAACGGTATTGCCGTCTTTATCGACAATCTTAACTTCCCAACCGTAACCGGCTTTACCGATTGCACCGACTTTATGTATATTCTCAACACCAAGATGTACACAACCCGGTCCGATTGATTCGCTAAGACCGTAGTTTGTATCATACTGATGATTAGGGAAATACTTCTTCCATCTCTTGATAAGACTCGGCGGAACAGGTTGCGCACCTATGTGCATTAATCGCCATTGGTCAAGTTTGTATTTGTCAAGTTTTACTTCACCGCTTTCAATCGCATCAAGTATATCCTGTGCCCACGGCACTAAAAGCCATACTATTGTACATTCTTCTTCCGACACCGCCTGTAAAATCCATTCGGGCTTTATACCCTTTAGAAGTACGGCTTTACCGCCCGAAATAAGACTTCCGAACCAGTGCATTTTTGCACCCGTATGGTAAAGCGGAGGTATGCACAAGAATACATCATCATGAGTTTGTCCGTGATGTTTTTGTTCAACAATTGCGGAATGAACAAGACTTCTGTGTGCGTGTAAAATCGCTTTCGGGAAACCTGTTGTTCCCGATGAAAAATATATTGCGGCATTATCGTCGTCAGTTATTTCAACATCAGGCTTAATGCTGCGCATAAATTTAACAAGATAGTCATAGCTCTCCGCAAATGTAGGACATTCCGCACCCACATAAAACGTCTGCTTTACGCCCGGTATTCTGTCGCTTATTTCCTCAACTCTGCCGATAAATTCAGGGCCGAACACAAGCACGTCAGCCTCTGCAAGCTCAAGGCAATACTTAATCTCTTCAGCCGTATATCTGTAATTCAGCGGTACAGCGATTGCTCCGGCTTTCAATATACCGAAGTATATCGGCAGCCATTCAAGACAGTTCATAAGAAGTATAGCAACCTTGTCGCCTTTTTTAATACCACGGCTTAGAAGCAAATTCGCAAATCGGTTTGACCTTTTGTCAAACTCTTTCCAAGTTATCTCGGTACGACCTGCCTCCATAGGGTTTGTTTCGATAAGAGAGTATTCTCTCCATGTAACCTTTGCGTGTTCCATAGCCTTTGGGTTAATCTCCACAAGGCTTACCTCATCACCGTACATTTGTGCGTTTTTTTCAAGTAGTTCAGTAATTGGCATTTTTATAATATCTCCTTTTTAATCCTCGTCGGCGGGCTTTGCAAACACTCCGTCAAGGAATTTATCATCATATTTTTTTGTAAACATTGATACAACAGGCACTGCTGCAAGTGACACAGCCATTGCGGCAACACCCATTTCAGGTGCTTTCTTTGCGGCAAGCTTGAATGCTTCGTATACAGTATCACAGCTTGCGTTATTCATTGATGTAAGCACGATTGTTGTAACCACAACAGTCAAAAATCCAAGAATCATACCTGCCCAGGCACCTGCTTTTGTTGTTTTCTTTGAATAAATACCCCATATGTAAGGACCGATAAAACAGCCCGATACTATGCCCCAACTGAATGACATAATATTTACTATAATCGTAATGTTGCCCGTTGCGAATATGTATGAAAGTGCAACGAACAAAAGACAGAGTGCTCTTGTTAAAATCATTTGATTTTTTCCGCTGTAATTCTTATTCACTGCCGGAATTAAGTCAACCGAAATAGCCGATGCAGATGACAAAACGATTGATGAAAGCGTTGACATTGACGCCGACAGCAAAAGAATAAGTATTACCGCAAGAATGATTGTTGTTACAATATTAGGGTCACCGAGTGCTGTAAGCAATGTGTTCGGAATAACCGCGTCAACTCCGCCTTCAGGCAGTTGGTTATTCAAAACAAGTCTTGAAAGTGAGCCGACAAAGTATGCACCCGCACCGATTATAAGTGCAAATACTGTTGAAATAACAGTCGCTTTATGAATTGATTTAATATCTTTAACCGCATAATATTTGCTAACCATTTGAGGAAGTCCCCATGTACCGAAACTTGTAAGCAAAATATTTACGCATAGGAATTTCCAATTTGCTCCGCCGTACCAGCTTGTAAGCTGAGCGCCCGTTATCTTGTCACCGTTATCGGCAACAGACGCAAGATTTGAGAAGAAGTGTGAAAAACCGCCTACGTTCGGATTTTTAACAATAGCAACTACCATTGCAAATACTCCGACAATCATAATTATGCCTTGTACAAAGTCGGTGTATGCCGTTGCGACATATCCGCCGAGAACAAGATAAATCGCCGTCAAAACTGCTATAACAAGCATCCATGTATTAACCGATACCGTTGGGAAAATCGTTGTGAACATTGAGCCGAGTCCTTTATAAACCGCCGCACTGTACGGTACAAGGAATACGAATATAATAATCGCGGCAAAGACTTTCATCTTTGTTGAATTAAATCGCCCTTCAAAAAATTCAGGCATAGTTTTTGATTTTAAAGTATGTGTCATCGTTCGTGTGCGTTTTGCCAAAAGCATCCACGCAAGCAGACAGCCGAATATCGCATTACCTATGCCTATCCAAATACTGCCCAAACCGATGTTCCAGCCATGCTGTCCCGCATAGCCTACAAAAATAACTGCCGAAAAATATGACGTACCGTATGCAAAAGCACTTACCCATGCACCGATTTTTCTGCCGCCAAGCAGAAATCCGTCCATTGTTTTCGTCTTTCTTGCACTGAATATACCTATTGCAATCATTATTAATGCAAAGATTATAAGTGCAATAACTGTAACAGTTTGCGTTTGATGTAAATTTTGTTCCATTTTTCTCCGTCCTTCCGTTTTACATAAAAATTTTGTTCTGTTTTTTACAGACTACTGTTCTACAACGCTACAAGGAATATTTTACTACATTTTAGACAAAAAATAAAGTCCTTTCGGCAAATTTGTTAATTGTGTGCAAAAATCTTAATCATATTTTGTACATTAAAGCATATATCAAATTGTAGATAAAACAGTTATGGCTTTATCTGCAATCAAAAATGCCACATCTTTCGATGTGGCATTTATTTTGTTTTAATCTTTAATATGTCCGCAAACAGTACACATTTGAACCCACGAAATTGACCATGTATCCGGATTTTCATATTCAACCCACTCGTATGTACAATCGTATGTTCCTACCAATGTAAACGGATCATCGCAATTCGGATTACTGCAGCGGTATGCTACCTGGTGCTTGTCATTTCCGATGTATGGATACTCATAAGTTTTTTTGTACTCCGATCCGCAATCACAGGCAAATGCCGATACACTCGCCAACATCATTCCCGCTGCCAACATTCCTGAAACAATTTTCTTTAACATAGTAAACACACTCCTTTGTAAATTAAATAATTTAAGTATTTTTTGGATAACTTTACCTGTTATCTGTATATATAATAGCATATATTACTTAATTTGTAAATACTCATTTGTTAATTTTTACCTTTTATACAGTTTTTATTGGAATTATTTGTATATAATGTACAAAAAAGCAGATACAACACAGTATCTGCTTTTTTATTATTCTTCTTTCAAATATTTCGCAATCGTTTTAATAATAACAGTCGATTCAAGCGGTTTTGCAAGATGTTCATTCATACCTGCCTCAACAGCTCTGAGACGATCCTCCGAAAACGCATTTGCAGTCATTGCGATAATCGGTATTGTCTTTGCGTCCTCTCTGCTCATTGAGCGTATAATTCGTGTTGCAGCCAATCCGTCAACGCCCGGCATCATAACGTCCATCAATATAATGTCAATTTCTCCGACTTCAGATTTTTCAAAAATCTCTATTGCCTCTTGACCGTTTGACGCTTTTATTACCACCGCGCCGACTGATGAAAGCACAAATTCCGTAATCTCCATATTAAGGTCATTATCTTCCGCAACAAGCACGCGTACTCCCTCTATGGAAACATTATGTTCTTCCTCTGTCGGTTCTTCGATATGAACGCAATCATCAATCTTAAACGGAATTTTCAATCTGAAAGTAGTTCCGACATTTTTTTCACTTTCAAATTCAATATTGCCACCCATTGTTTCAACAAGGCTTTTCGCAATCGGCATACCAAGACCGGTACCGCCGAACGAACTTCTTGCACTGTTAAATTCCTGTGCGAACGGCTCAAAAATATGTTCCTGAAATTCCTTACTCATTCCGATACCTGTATCCTTACAAATAAATTCAATCAGCACCACATTACCGATACAACTCACCTCTCGGCAATCAAGTATAATCTTGCCATTGTACCTGTTATACTTAACGGCATTGCTCAATATGTTCATAAGCATACGCTTTATATGTATAGGACTTCCGATCAAGTTCCAATGTTCAATCTGATAATCGCATTGAACAATTTCAAGCTGATGTTCTTTCGACTGTTTCTCGACCACATTAACAATGTCACCAAGCAACTTTTTTAAATTAAATTCACGTTCTTCAAGAAGAATTTCGCCGGATTCAAGTTTACCCATATCAAGTACTTCATTAATCAATTCAAGCAACAATCCGGACGCGTCCCATATCTTTTTACGACATTCCTCCTGTTTTTGCAAATCATCACTGTAATAATCCGCAAGCTCTATCATACCGCGTATACCGTTTATCGGCGTGCGAATATCGTGGCTCATTCGCTGTAAAAATTCCGTCTTTGCAGTGTTTGCCTGTTCTGCCTTTTTCGCTGATTCCATAAGCTTTTCCTTGTATTCCTTCTCACGTTTATTCTGTTCAACAAGGTACTTTCTTTCCGAACTCTGCTTGATAAGTTGGATAATAATAAGCAATGTTATATACATTGCAAGCGCATAGAGTATATTTCTCGGTACAATTTCAAAAACCGTACATTCCGGCAGATACACATATATATAGTAATCTCTGCTCTTATCCATACTGCCGTAATAGCCTTCAAACTTATTCTGTACTCTAACCAATTTGCCGATTTTACCGTTATTTCTCAGTTTTCTGACAACCTCGTTTTCTTTAACGTTTTTACCTACCATACTTTCATCGTTAGACGCCACTATTTTGTGTCCGTCTGTTATTGCGATTATTCCGTCACGATATGTATCATATCCCGAAAGTAAGCTTTGCACAGTAAGGTTATAATTTTTTGCATACTCAGCGTTAGTATGATGAAATCCAACTATCACACCTGTTTTATCAATTCTTCCCTGTGACGCTAAGTTGACATACGAACCGTCAGCAAAATCAATATGTGCCGTATAAGTCTTTTTCGGATATTTTGCAACGTCAAGCACTGCAGTTTTTTGTATATATTTTTTCAAGCTTTCGGAATTTAATCCGTCACTGCTGCACTCTTCTTCGACTTTGCCGTTTTCGTCCATTACTATAATACCTGTCAGACGTTGTTCAGACGCATATTTTTTCAACGCTTCCACATCAAGCTCCGAACCGCAAAACTCTATATCTCGATTTACCTGTTGCGTATTTACTATAACTCTCATAAGCGTTTTTGTTTCCGTTGCGTCATTGTATCTTGCATATATTGAGCATTGAGTTTTAACATAGCTTATAGTAGAATTGACTTGAGATTTAGCTGCTTTTTTGTCGACCTGTGCAGAACCGACAAATACAATTATCAAAAAAATAATTCCGAATATAATTTCTTTATACCAAAAACTTTTACCGCTGCGGACATTTTCAAACTTTTTATCATTCAAGGCTGTCCACCTCCAAATACTTATAGGCATTGGAAAGATATTTGCTTACGATAATCTCCATTGTGCCGTCTTTCTGCATTTCATCAAACTTTTCGGATAATTTTTCTTCAATTCCTCTATCGTCATTTATAGCAAATGCCGCACCGATTCCCGTAACAAATATGCTCTCGTCTAAAATTCTGTAATCCATATCATAATCCTGCATATATTGTCTTATCGCCGTTTCGTGTGCCGAAATCGCGTCAACATACCCTTTTCCCAAGTATGTGTATATCTGCTCCCTGTCCTCTACGCTGAACACCTCTTTTACTTCGGGAATTTTACTGTCGGTACGGTTTAGAAAAATTTCCTCAGGCTTTGTAGTGGATTGAACCGCAATAATTTTACCTTCAAGGTCACTCAAAGAATATATATTACTGCTTTTATTGACCGCCACCACTTGTCGGCTGACCATATACGGTTTTGTCCACTTATAATCGTTCTCACGTCCTTTGATTGAAAAACAGCCCCAAATACAATCTATATCGCCGTTTTCAACTAAATTCTTTTTATCTTCCCATTCAATATTTACAAATTCGACACGGTAGCCCAATCTTTTAAAAGCCTCGGTAGCAATATCAACATCAATACCTGTCGGATTTCCGTTCTCGTCTATATAATTGAAAGGCGGATAATTGTCGCTGCCTACCACAATTTTAGGTGCATTTTTGCCGATTTCTTTTTCTGTATCCTGCTTTTTATCGCAGCCGCATAACATACAACCTATAAGACAGACGATTATTAATGATATGATTGACCTTTTGCCCCCCATTTTTACCTCCCTTAATCGCATAGAATATCCAAATAGTTTTAGTTAATTAATATTATACCTGTTTTGACATAAAAAGTCAATATTTTTATTCTTCTGTAACCACTCCATCTACACCGTTTTCAATTAAATAGTCATTACATTCCCAAATATTCTTGTTTGCTCTTATACACGTCATAATTATATAATCCCGTTTAAATCTCGGATACAATGCACAAAGTCCTGCCAAACGTAATAGCAGTTGAGTTTCGTCTTCGGTAAACGATAAGCCGAATGCAAATTGCAAAAGTTTATCTCGTGACGGTTTCTTTATCTGCCCGATACGCAGTTTGTTTATGTAATTAGGCTCTAAATTACTCAAATCCGCAATCTGTGCCGTTGTTATACGTTTTTCATTTATCATTTTCACAATAAAGTCCGTTAATGTGTAATCAACAAAATACGGCTTGGTATCTTCGTCAAATTCAAAAAGTTCACTTTCACCGTTTGACATTTTCCTCGTATCCACCGATACCCGCTCGCCTAATTTTGTTGTCCTAAACCCCATTTTTCTCGCTCCTTTCGCTGTTTATTCTCATTATATATTAGTTAAATTTTGCTGTCAAGAATAACGCACTTTATAAAAATTTTAAAAATTCTTTAGATTTATGTGCTATCAGATTTTACATTTGTATGATAAAATCATCTTATAAAACAAATGAATTTTAGAAAGAAGTGTGATTTTATGATACAGACAGTTGATTTTCTGATTTTGGACTTAATTCAAAATAAATTAAGTTGTAAATTCTTAGATTCGTTAATGATAAAATTCTCATCACTCGGTGACGGAGGTATAGTCTGGATAGCAATATCATTTCTATTAATCTGCTATAAAAAATACCGACAAGCAGGTGTTCTCATACTTGTCGGTCTTATTATGGGCGTGTTAATCGGCAACTGTTTACTTAAAAACATTATCTGCCGTCCTCGTCCTTGTTGGATAAACCGTGCGGTATCGCTTTTAATTCCGATACCGTACGACTATTCATTTCCGTCTTGCCATACTATGTCATCATTCATTGCCGCAGCCGTTTTGTTGCACACCGATATAATGTTTGCGTATCCCGCATTTTTGTTGGCAAGTGTCATTGCGTTTTCAAGATTATATCTGTACGTTCACTATCCGTCCGATATTATCGGCGGAATTGCATTAGGTACAATTATCGCACACTTCGTATGCTTATTATAGCACGATTTCAAACAATTTCACACCGTGCGGCGGAACAGTTGAAATGATTGTATTATCGTTTAGTTCTGCCTTTTTATTTTCCCATACTTCGGTTATTTTTACATTCTCGTTCGGCATAATACCCACGAACGCCAAATCGGTTTTTGCGGTAATTTCTTCTTCACCGATATTGAATTGAGCAACGTAATATTTACCGTCTTTTCCGTTTGCCGCCCAAACGATTTCATTGCCTTTTCTGTAAACCTCTCTGCCGGCATAACCGTTTTGGTCGATTTCGATAATCGTTTTGTTTGTCATAAGTGACAGCGTAAATTCATCGTTATACACCATATCGCCGCCAAACATCAACGGTGAACGGAACATACTCCAAAGAGTCATCATCATTCGTTGTTCGTCACGCGTGAAATTAGTCATTCTGTCACCGCCATGCGAACGAATACCTATTCTGCCAAGCGGCAGCATATCGCAGTCGGGATAACCGCCGTCACACACATACGGAAACCAATTACGGCAATAGTCAAACATCTTTTCAAGCTGTTCCCAACCGTCCCAAAAATCGTCTGTCATTCGCCACATATGTGCATATTCATTAAGGTGTTTCGCCTCTTTAAGCGGTGCTTCACCGGGTGAAAGCGATAAAATTATATCACGGCCGCTTGCCTGTATCGCATTTTGTACACCCTCAATTTCCGCTTTGTGATACGGTCTTGCAATATCGTCTACCTTTATAAAATCAACACCCCATTCGGCGTACATTTTGATTATCGAATTATAATATTCCTGTGCACCGTCACGGCTCATATCAACACCACACATATCGCCGTTCCAATCACATACACTTCCGAAATCAGCTATTTCCGCCGCCGTATGAGTTGTACCCAAAATCTTTGTGTTCTGTCTTACCGCCTGTTTCGGAATACCTCTTAAAATATGTATACCGAATTTCAATCCAAGACTGTGTACATAATCGGCAAGCGGTTTAAAACCCTTTCCGCCCTCTGCCGACGGAAAACGATTTACCGCAGGCATAAGACGTGAATACTCGTCCATTATAAGCGATGCGTTTTTGTTGTAATCCGCACTTTTTGCGTTCGGCTCAAACCACTGTATGTCAACAACCACATACTCCCAACCGAACTCCTTTAAATTTTTCGCCATATACTCCGCATTACGTCTTACTTCCTCCTCCGTAACGCTCGCACCGTAACAATCCCAACTGTTCCACCCCATAGGCGGCTTTGTCAATTTTGCTTTCATAATACCATAATCCTTTCCGAATAAATAATTAATTTAATTATACCATTTATTTAAAGTAAATCAAGAATTGTTTCATTTTGAAAGTGAAACTATTTTGATATTTATTGCTCTGAAATGTGATATTGCTATTGAAAATTTGATTATCATAATATACAATCAAAATATCGAAAAACATTTTGAAAGGAGCGGAAAATTTATGGAGGTATTACAGTCCAACACTGCCGACAACATTTATTTTTGGATTGAGGACAGAGATCAAGGCAACGTCAATCCGATATACGAATCGCACGGTGCGTATGAAATTTATATTGTCTGCAACGGTGAACGGCGTATGTATTTAGGTAACGTGCTTTACAAAGTCGGCACAGGTGACGCGCTTATGATTCCTGCATCAACTCCGCACAGAAGTTTCGGAGACGGTGCTTTTTCGGGAATATGTATAGAATTTTCGGACGCATACATAAAAGAGCATTTTACTAAATCGCAATACTACAAAATAACGGAATGTTTCAAAACTCCGCTTATATCGCTCCCTCCCGACTTACTCCCGATTATCCGCACATATTCGCTCACTGCTTACAACAACGTTGATATGCGTAACGACTGTATGCTTGCAATAGTTGACATATTGTACAAGCACATTCCTTTCAGCAATCCGAATGCCAAACGCACATTCGATTCCGATTTATCAACAATCGGAAATTACATACAGAAAAACTACCTTGAAATCAAAGGACTTGACGCTCTTTCGGAGCATTTCGGTATAACAAAAAGCCATCTTTGCCGTGTATTCAAAGAACACACAGGCATTACGATTACTCACTATATAAATGCGCTCAAAATTCAACGCGCATGTCTGCTTTTATGCGAGTCAAAAATTCCGATACACGACATTTATAAAATGTGCGGTTACGACAACAGTCAGTATTTTAACCGCATATTTAAGAAAATAAAAGAAGTCACTCCTAATCAATTCAGGCAACAAAGCCGTGCGATAAAGATGTGGAAATATTAATAAAAAACAGAAAGGATTAATTTTATGAAAGAATTGATAAACGCAAACGATAAATACAAAATGAATTGGATTGAGGGAAACACCGAGTGGGGTACGGTTAAATGCCCTAAAGGCATTTCCGTAAAAAAGACTTCCTCTCAATCAGGCGATATAATCACAGAGCGATACACGTTCACGAACACCACCGACAAGGACATTTTTACGTCACTGAAAGATATTTCGATATACACACCTTTTAATGATGATTACACCTGCGGTGCTAAAGCGTGTATGACGACAAAATGTCACACACATATTTGGTGTGGCGAAAATATTTCGTATGTTATGTGTCTTAGAATGGGTGGCGAAGCTCCACACCTCGGACTTGTGCTGACCGATGGAAGTCTTTCAGGTTACAGTGTCGAGCGTGATTTTGAAAAAATCAGCAACGACAGAGGTGATTTTATTCTTCACCCGTCACCTGTCGCACTTGTGCCGAATGAAAGTTTTACGATTGAATGGAAATTATTTTGGCATAACGACAAGAACGATTTTTACAGCAAAGTTAATCAACTATGCAATCGCTTTATCAATGTTTCGGCTGAAAATTTCGTACTGTTCAGCGGTGAAAATATCGATATAACCGTTTCACCTAACTTTGATTTTTCTGAGGTGCAAATCAAAGAAAATAACAAATCTGTTGACTACAAAATCGAAAACAATGAAATTGTCATTTCAACAAAAGCCGATACACCGAGAAAGTATTCATATTCGATAAATATTGACGATGTTGTTACTCACTGCAACATTTTGGTCTTGCCTTGTCTTGATGAACTTGCTAAAAACAGATGTCATTTTATCGCTGAAAATCAGCAATACAACAATCCGAAAAGCAAGCTTGACGGTGCATATCTTATCTATGACAATGAGGAAAAGCATATATATTATAATCGTGAATACGACTTTAACGGAGGTCGTGAGCGTGTCGGTATGGGAGTGCTTATTGCAAAATATCTGCAAAATCACGATGACGAAGTGCTTTTAAATAGTCTTAAAAAGTACATAAAATACGTACAAAACAACCTTGTTTGTATCGAAACAGGCGAGGTGTTCAATGACTACAATTACGATAATTCCTTTACCCGCCTTTACAATTATCCGTGGTTCAGCTTGTTTTATATTGAACTTTACAAATTGTTTGGGGACAAAAATATGCTTGAAATTGCGTATAAGATTATGTTGTTTTTTTACAATCAAGGCGGTGAGCATTTTTATGCTATTGAAGTGCCGATTGTAAAACTTGTTGAGTGTTTAAGAGAAAGCGGTATGACTGATATGGCGGATAATATGATTGCGTGGTTTAAAAAACATGCCGATTATATCGCCGAAACAGCACTTGATTATCCCGCACATGAAGTAAATTATGAGCAGAGCATAGTCGCACCGGCGACGAACATTTTACTTCAAACATATATTGTTACAAATGAGAATAAGTATCTTGACGCCGCAAAAATTCAACTTGATGTACTCGAACTTTTTAACGGCTTACAGCCCGACTGTCATTTGTACGAAACCGCCATACGTCATTGGGACGGTTATTGGTTCGGCAAATGTCGACTGTACGGCGATACTTTCCCACATTATTGGAGTGCGCTTACAGGTAATGCGTATAGCGATTACGGCGATATTATAGGCTCAAACGAGTATAAAAAAAGAGCGGATTATTCTCACCGCTCCGTGCTTAGTCTACTGAACTCCGACGGCACCGCCACTTGTGCATACGTCTACCCTACCTCGATAAACGGTATATCCGCAAACTACGCCGACCCATATGCAAACGATCAAGATTGGGGATTGTATTTTAACATAAAATAGTAAAAAGCTATGGCTAAGCCATAGCTTTACTTTTACTTTTCTGAAATACAATTTTCTAAAATAGTACACGCAAATTACAGAAATTCGCCTATCGGCATTGACCGCCTCCGTTTAGTACAATTTCAGATAGTCCCGTTTTGTACTATTGTAGCATAATATCTTTTCTATTGTCAAGTGAAAGATAATAAAAAAATTCAGCTCCGTATTAATAGAGCTGAATTTTTTATTTTCAAATTTTACATTCTGTTGATGTCTATTACGACTATTATAACCGTAACTATCAATGCCAACAACTTTACCATTATCTGTTCTCCATGTTCGTCCCTTACAGGGGTTATTCGTTTTTTAATAGATATATGGCATACATAGAAAAAACTATCATTGCAGGGTTTCCGTCCCTTACAGGGGTTATTCATTTTTTAATTGCAGGTATCCGTGCAATTAAAACAGTAGCACAAACGTTTCCGTCCCTTACAGGGGTTATTCGTTTTTTAATGAATAGTTTATTTAGATAATGAAATAATTAATCGGTTTCCGTCCCTTACAGGGGTTATTCGTTTTTTAATTTTAGTAAGTTCAAAGACGTTAATATCAACGTCAAAAAAATCGTTTCCGTCCCTTACAGGGGTTATTCGTTTTTTAATATTGCGTTAGATTGCATTAGCAGACTATCCAAAAGTTTCCGTCCCTTACAGGGGTTATTCGTTTTTTAATCCTACCCTCGAAAGCCCGCATGGCTACTGGGCTCAAAATACGTTTTGCGGGGCAAAATTATTTTTGATTGGAAACTACTGATTTACATTATTCACACCTGCGAAAAACGTAGGTTTTACCTTGCTTTTCAGCTTTGCGGCTAAAAATATACATTAAATGGTTAAAGTTATGAATAACATATTAATATTATAGCATAATTTTAATATATTTTCAAGTATTTTATAGTTACTTCAACTTCATAATTGTTCCTTTCCGGCATCACAGAAAAGTCTATGCCAATTCAATCTGACACTTACCCATTTCATACATTTTACCGTTACATCTTGTGCATTTTTGCATATGCGGTGAAATATCTCTGTCTTTTTCGTGTTTGTGTTTATACGGAGTTGTCTTTTTCAACAAATCACGGGTAAAATCAACACCGTCATAATCTTTTTCTTCGTCAAAAAGAATATAAGACACCGTTTTTGAAAAATACCCTGCTCCGCCACCCAAAAACATAGAATTATCAATTTCTTCAACATTTTTAAACGGATACATCATCAGCTTATAATAATTATTTGAATAGTTTTCTATATATTTTAACAGCGTTTCAATGTCAAATCCAAGTACACTGCTGTCGATTGTCAAATCAAATTCAATATCAACATTTGGGCGTATGCACTCACGCATTGTATTTATTGTCTTTTCTTTTCCGTTCGGACTTACATCGATTTTTTGACACAGCACAATATTGTCAAGCGAAACAGGTTTACTGTCCCCGACAATCAATCCACGCATTATACTTACGTCTTTTTCTTCGATATTTTTAGTCAAATAATTCTTTTCCAAAATATCCGATATTCTCCCTAAATTTCTTTTGATACTTCTTCCGTCCGACGTTTTCGCCTCGTGCTTTGCATCTTTTTTTATTCCTTGCAGTTTTCTGTTATTTTCCGGTGTATCACAAATCATATTCCACAAAATCACCGTTCTGAGCATACCTTTGATACTGCTGCCCGGAATATACGGCTCGTTATACGCATTTTTTACGCACAACGACACATTTTTCAAACTGCGTTTATCATCAATATTTTCTACACCCTTTAATACATAAGCCGTAATATCATCATAATTTCGTATACAGTATTTTTCAAGAAAATCCTTAAGTTTAATTCTCGGATCATCATTTTGCAAAAAAGTCATATACTTGTCCGTCAAATTTTTATCCGCGATAAATTTCAAGAATTTCGGTACATCAACCACATATATCTTATTATTCGCAAATATGTATTGTTTCTTTGTAACCTCTTTACCGGAGCCTATATAAAGAGGTGCTAAAGTTTTGAGTTTCATTTTATAATGTTTTAAATAACTTTCCATTTTTCCTCTCCTATAATCCCAACAAAATCGGTTTACCGTATTTATATATCGGATGTGCTTTTAATATTGCCACATCAAACACATCACCGTCAAATTTCTTTTTAAAAACCGCCCCCGACACAAACATATAAAAATCACGTTTTTTCAGTTGCGTATCGGAATATGTGCTTGACTGCACAAATCCACCGCGTTTTGTCAGTTTATACACCGCACCGTCAAGCACACTGCTAAGTTCGTCATCAGACGGCATACACATTGATATAGTCATATAATTCTCGCAGTTATCAGCTTCAAGCATTTTTTCCAGATTTGACGGAATATCTGCTATTCTGCATTCAAACCGACCGTATCCCGCTGTTCTTTTACCGCCTATTCCAGAATACTGCAACGAATCCATTATATCAAAAACCAAATCTTCTGCGTCCTCGTTTTCTGTTGCAAAAACAACATACAATCCGCAATTTTCATTAAACTTATACACTCTTACAGAATACAGGTCATTGTCCTCATCATTATTTTTCAATGCAACCTTTTGATAAAGAGTATCTTCTCCGAAACTTGAAAAATCGTTATTTAAGCTTGTCGGTTCGGCATTTCCTGAAAGATATGTTTCCATATACTGAACAGGAATATATGCAAGTTTTTTAAATTCTTTTTTCAATGCCGAATCCTTGTCCGTTCCCTCAATCCTTATCATCGGTTTCGGCAAATACATTGTATCTCCGATATACGGCATAGCGTCCGAAATTCTTAATTGATTATCCTTAGCCATTTGCACAAACCGATTAAGTTTTTCTTCTCCGCCCATATTAAGCGCCTCAATGCACATAGCAGAAAACAGAGTATCGGAATGAATAACTTTTTCCGTACTTGATAAATTTCCTGTTCCGATATGTATACCGTTGGGGAACGACAATTTATAAATTGTGTACCTCATATACTATTCCTCCAAAATCCCCTTGCACTTATTCATCACATCATCAGCCACATCACCGAAAACATTGTTTACTTCAACATTATTAAATTTAACTTTTCCGTATCCTCTTGTACCGTGACCGCCTATATAATCATATTCAAGCAATTTTAAACCGTTTTTTATTGCCTTGAAATCTTCCTCAATCTGCATTCCGTTAAGCTGTGCGTCACTGTTAATATTATAGATAATCGAAATATTGAATTTGCACCCCGGAATAACTCTTTCGATTTGTCTTGGATTTGCTTCAGACGTCAAACGCTTGATTGTATTTTCAAACTTAACTTCCGTCGGTCTGCTGACACCTCTGCTCTTTACTTCATCGATGTTACTTAAAAGACTGTCCGAAAATTGTAATCTCGCATTTCTGTATTCTTTTTTATCAGCCGAACCGAATAATCTCTGCACAATCTCGGGATCATTTTTAACTTCTACCGGCATATAATTTTCGCTGTACTGACGCGACATAAGAGTTCTCATTTTACCTTTCAATGTAGAACCCGGAATCATCGGCAAACGGCTTATTACGTCACGAACAACAGGCGAATCTATTGCACCGATTGCGGCAAATTCATTTGTACCGCCGATGTGCATACCTGTCAACACTTCCAATTCTGATGTTATTTCTATTTTACTAATCATTTTTATTCATCCTTTCCGCCGTAAAATCTGTGATAAGCCACCAATGCTTCCATATATCGTTCCATCTCAATGAATTTCTTCTTACTCGTTCCGATTTGGTCGATTTTATTTAGAATTTTGGATTCATTTATAAATCTTCTTACCGGTCCGTCTTTTTTATCATCTCTGCCATATTCATATACAAACTGTACTTTCAAATACTGAATACGGTCAACAATATCTTGAGGCAACTCCTCGCCTTCCACTCTGACAACATCATTATATATATCAGACATTCCGGATAATAATCCTCTTATTTTTGAAGTTGTTATTTTTTTATCTCTTGTCGAATACCAGTCTTTAAATACCTTTTCCGCATCTTCTACATATCCCATAATCTATCACTCCTCGCTTTTCTCTCTCGTTTCATATACATACAGATAAATTGCCATAATAAGCTGTAATCTGTCCTCTTTATTTATCGCCCAATTATACATTTGTCTTGAAAATACCTTATATTTTTCTTTTACGCGTTCATCAGCGTCACGTTCAGGCTCTATCCTTGACAACAAATACGCATATCGTGCAATATTTATTTTGTCGGTTGTATTTCTCAAATAATTAAGTAAATTGTACAACAGATTTTTACCATGCTCCGCTTGACCTACGAAATACTCCTCAAGGCATTTTTTCTTTTCACCGATAACTTTATTTTTAAGTTCATCCCATTCAAATGTATACTTTTCATTCTCGGTGTTATTTGTACTGAAAAGTGTTATTTTATTTCTGCCGCTTGACTTTGATTTACTTTCAAGGTCACCGCTTTCATACGCCATTGACGCAACGGGATATGACGGATTGTATATTCCGATACCTACCGAAATTGTAAGCGTATTCTGCGTGAATTTATGCAATGCCTCATTCAAAATCATTGCCGCCTTAATAGCGTCCGACCATGCACAAACAAGGAATATATCGTCACCGCCCGAATATACAATCAGACCTTTTATATCATTTTCTTCTAACAATTTATTGATGTGTTTCTTGAAGAATATTGATAGTTTTCTTGAAAACACTGCAGTTCTTGACAATGATACACGTTCTTTATCAAAACCGCTTACAAACGCTTTACCCAAATTATCCACGTCACCTCTGATTATGCCTACTCGTTCAATGCCCTCCGACTTTTGAGCAAGTTTTTTAAATTCCTTATCTGTATGATAGTCACCTACCCATAATTTCGTTGATAAATTACGTCCTGTATACATCTTATTTTTGCTGTAACTGCGTTCGTATAATTCATCTGTTATCCACTTTGTTTTTAACGTATCCGCACTTGTTGCAATAAGAGATTGTCCGAACGGCAACGTCAAACCGCTGTCGGTATTTAAAACAACAAAGAAATCCTTTTCCAAAATATCATCAGACATATCAATAAGTTTCTGACACATTCCGCAAACATCATTTTCAATATAGGTATCGGAACGCTTGCATATTCTGCACTCTCTTTCACCGTCTTGATGATGATTATTGTTCATAGTCAAAATCTGCTCGGCTGTGTATCTGTTTCCCTTTTTGTCCGATAAAATTTTAGACACATTTCGGAAAATATCTTCATATGTACCGTTACTGTTCATTAAATCATCTGCACTGCATTCTGTATATGCGTCTGCAACATACAAAGCTGTTTTAAAATTATTGATAAACCAATGATTTATTTCAGAATTAATTTCATCTAAAGCAGATTTGTTTTTACTTGTATTTGCAAGCAAAATATATCCGTGACCGCCGCCCGAATATATCAGATTTGCTCTTGAATATTCAAGTCGTTTTAAAATCGTATCAATCAAATGTTCGCATAACATTTCAAGATAAAAAGACCTTGAACGCAATAATTTCAAAGAACCCTTTGCACTTATCGTGTAAATAAAATCCTGAATACCCGATATATCAAACGAATACATCAAAAACGCTTTTTTAGAATAGAACTGTTTGCTGTTGTTGTATAACTCATCTTTATAATTTGTTATACCCTCTTGTTCCAAATAATCTATAATACAGCTGCCGACTGCCGCGGTGATTTTGCAATGGTCGTATAAAGAAATATCTGCGATTTCGTTTTTGCTCGTTGATGACGGAACAAACGAACAATCAGCCTCCATCACTTCAAGCAATGAATTTATATATTTTGAATTATTTTCATCTATCCCCTTTAAACAATCCGCAATATCATCACATATTTTCTTATATATCTCTTTAGAAAAAGAGATTTCATTTTCAATCGGATAATTAATTCCGTTTTCCATAGTTTGCGGTTTGTATTTGTAATGCTGATTATTTCCGTTCAAAATATTGAATACGGATTCCAACTGCATATCCATATCAAAGCCTTGATTTTCGTCCACTTTTCTTCTGTCCGCACCCGACGCAATATTGTCCGCAATGTATGTTATATAAGCAAGAGAATTATCGGCAATCGAAGAATTTTGTATCATATTCTTGTGATGATACTTTACTTGTTCCAAAATTTCCGTATCTTTTATTCCGACGGTATCCTTCAAAAATTCATATCCCGAAATACTGTGATTTTTACTTTTATCTCCGCGATATGCCGGTTTTCCTATATCGTGTAATAAAGCGCCTGCGGTAACTTTCAATTTACTTTCTTGCAATTTTTCTCACCTCATCTGTCTTAACCGCACCCATTCCCAAGGCGGTTTTTATTCCTGTTCCCGAATACTCCGCAAATGTCAGTAACAGCTTAACTATTTGCGCCATTTGCTGTGTTCCGTGTATTTTGATACAAATATTACCGATATATGACGGAATTTTTATTGACTCCAAATGATATACCGTGCTTCTTAAATTGTAACCGATAATTTCCGTATTATCTATAAGACTTTCTAACATATCTTCATCATATATACTGAACTCGGTCGAAAACGAATCGAATTTTCTGATTAAATTCTTATATATCGCCTCAATGTTTGGGAACAATGTATATTTTTCATCAATTTTGAAACTTGTGGGTGATAAAAAATTCACCTTAAATATTTTTGCACTGTCCGAGAAATATGTACTGTCTATCAAATTTTTGTACGTTATGGTCTGCATATTTTTCGATATGACTTCAAATGTCTTGTTTTTGTTTTTAATCTCCACTTTGTCAAGCCGATTCATCAGAATATCGTTAAATATCTCACTGCTCTCCCTGTCCAGGCAATTTACAATCCACTTAAATTCATCGTCACGTTTAAATATGCTTTGCGAAAACGGTTTTAAATGATTTTCGTGTAAATAATCTCCGTAATCTCTGCTTACCATTTCCATTAACGCACCGTGAAAAAGTGACCCCATATTTCTGTTTATGTCATTTTCGCTGTCTTTTAAGGTTATTTCAAACTTTGATAACATTCATTTCACCGTACCCTTTTACTGTTTGTAAATTTAATCACCATTTTATATATACCACTTTTTTCTACTTTTAAACATTTTTCTGCATTTTATTTCTAATTTTTTATAAAAAAATTACCTTGAACGCAAATCCGTTCAAGGTATTCGTGAAATTGTCTTGTCGTCCCTTACAGGGGTTATTCGTTTTTTAATTTAATAAATTCAATACAAGCATTGTCTGAAATTAAAAGTTTCCGTCCCTTACAGGGGTTATTCGTTTTTTAATTAAAAAAATGTATAATCTGCGGTGGCGAATTTAAAACATCAGTTTCCGTCCCTTACAGGGGTTATTCGTTTTTTAATGATGTGTGTAAGTAAGTATTTAGATATAGTATTTAAAGATGAGTTTCCGTCCCTTACAGGGGTTATTCGTTTTTTAATGTAGTATTATGGATTACAAAGGAGGAAAATAATAGTTTCCGTCCCTTACAGGGGTTATTCGTTTTTTAATCCTACCCTCTAAAACCCGCATGATTACTTGGCTCAAAATGAGTTTTGCGGGGCAAAATTATTTTTGATTGGAAACCGCTGATTTACATTCTCCGCACAAGCCAAAAACGTAGGTTTTACCTTGTTTTTCGGCTTTGCGGCTGAAAATATACAGTTATTGTATTTTTCTTTGTATCTCATTAAAATCATTATACTATACATAAACAAATTTTTCAAGTATTTTTATTCAAATATTCTTCATACATTTCTATAACCTTATCATTAGATTCAATCATCATCTGTTTTAATTTTTCCGGCTTATTAACCTTGCACGAGCGTCCGAATCCTCTTAAATACCTTGCAACATCACTGAGTCCGCGAACCGTATCTCTATACACAATTTTATCTTCCGATATATCAAGCTTAGCAAATTTTCTGTTTGCCGCCATTTTTTCAAGTCGTTCTTTGATATTAAAACAATCTTTAAACTCAACCTCAATATTCTCCGCATTATCGACAGACACAATAAACATTTCATCTATAATCTTTTGCACTTCATCGCTTTGATATATATAATTTATATCCTCACTTTCCGTTGCACTTTCAATACTTTCCATATCTATGACGGTCATATTATCGGCTCCGTTATATTCCTCTGACGCTATTATATACATTTTGTCACGCTCACACGCAAAAATAATTGTACCGACACTGACCTTTCTTTTGATTACTTCACCTCGTCTTGTTCTGTAATCAATCTCTGTCTTTTTGTTGGCATAATCTATATTCATAATTGACGACAACACATCATAATACCGCTTATTATTCTTACTCTCATACAAAAGCATTTCCGTATTATCATTCTCTACAGTACCCTCTAATTTGTATGTATAATCGGCAATCATTTTCTTTATAATATTTTCTAATATTAATTGATACGCTTCACCTTGGCATTTTGCTCTGATTTTATATATCGTTCTTAATAATATATCATTCTTTATTTTACGAGTTACGGGAACATCTAACGACAAATGAAAAACACCGTTGCTGTCTATACTTAAAATCTTTTTTCTTACAAGTTTATTGATGTCCTCCTGCAACATTTTTCTTCTTTTATCAGTTTCGCTGTTTTTTGCTTCCTTATACACCCATTCATTAAACAACCTCTTTTTCGTTATACCTTTGTTGTTTTGGATATACTTTATAATTCTCACTTGGCGCATAATAATCTTATCGGACGGTTCTGTAAAGTTTAAACCGTCATTATTTTCAAGCATAATGATACCGCTCTTTATACTTATTGATGTGACCCCCAAAAGTTAGACTTTTTATAGCGTAGTAGTTTTAACGACTGCTACGCTATTTTTATGCAGCCAAGGTGTTGAGCCGATACTCAACCGGACTCATCCACCCAAGTTTTTCTTTTATTCTTTTCTCGTTGTAATATTTTATATATCTTTCAATAGCATCTTTAAGCTCTTCAAAACTGTAATATGTAGTTCCATAATACATTTCCTGCTTTAATATTCCAAAGAAATTTTCCATCACAGAGTTATCATAACAATTCCCTTTCCGAGACATACTTTGAAATATTTTGTTTTCTTTAAGAACAGAGGAATATGCACCCATTTGATATGCCCAACCTCTGTCTGAATGGAATGTTCTTCTGTATGGGCAATCAGATGTTATTTCTATTGCTTGTTTCTGTGCCGATAAAACACTTGCCGCTGATGGAGTTTTGCTTATACCATAGCTTAACACTTCACCATTAAACATATCAAGAAATGGGTCTAAATACAATTTCTTAATTACCATTCTGCCTTTGTTGTCAATCTCATAATACTTAAATTCGGTCGTGTCAGTAGTTATCTTTTGATGCGGTATAGATGTATTAAATCGCCTGTTAATTCTGTTTGGTGCTATTTTACCAACATTGCCTTTGTACGAATTATATCTGCGACTTTTTCGAGTAAATGATGTGACCTGGAAACATAATTTTTGCATGATTCTTTGAACTTTCTTTTTATTCACAAAAATCTTTCTGTTTCGTAATTCTCTATATACCCGTCTGTAACCGTAATCCTTGTTTTCTATATGGATTTTAGTGATTTCATCCTCCAACTGTTTATCAGGATTTTCTCTGTCAAATCGTTTTTGCCAATACATATATGTTGCCTTTGGAAAACCGACTACTGCGAGAATGTCTTTTAATTTGAACTGTCCTCGGAGACTGTGGACAATTCTCGCTGTTTTTTCAGAAGAGTTTCCTCCTCTAAACGCAGTCTCCTCAATTCTTTTAAATATGCATTTTCTATTCTAAGTTTAAGTAGTTCGTCTTCAAGTTCTTTGACATGCTCGGCACTTGTATCCACGGGTTTTTCTCCGTCATATTTAGAAGGCTTTTTACATTCTCTTATATCCAATGTTTTCTTACGACCTTTCTTTTTAGGTCTCAAAGCATCAGGTCCGGCAATTCTGAAATCATTGACCCATTTTACAATCAATGATGGATTACTAATTCCTTGTGATAGTGCTAATTCCTGATATGAGACCTCACTTGATAGATACAATTCTACCATAGAAAGCTTAAATTGAAAAGTATATTTCTTATTTTGTCTCGAACGCATTAACCCTTCTTCACCAAATTCTCTGTATGCGTGTACCCATTCTTCAATTCTCCTCTTTGCAGGAATGTTATATTTACTTGCTAAATATCTATACCCACCTTCAGCATTTAGATATGCCTGCACAACCTCCATTTTAAATTCAAAACTATATTTTGCCATGAAAAAACCGACCTCCCAATAGTTAGATTTTTGGTCTAACTTTTGGGGGTCGGTTCATATCTTAAGTCCCTGTTTTTTTAATTCCGAAATATCAGTAAACAGAGTTCTTCTCTTTACATTGCATATATCCATCATTTCCTCTAAAGAAACATTATCTTTATCTGATAGGGCTTCTATAATCTTTTGTCTGCGTTTATACACAGTGTTTTTGTCTGCCATGATTTTATAACTCAACTTTCTATGATATTTTTATTCAGTGCAATTTTTTCTCCAAACCGCGTGTTATCATATAAATGTACTTAAGAGATACACCTTATGAATACGGTTTAGAAAACATTTTCATCCGGTAATTACAGTGCAACATTTTCTCCAAACCGTATGTTATCATATAAATGTACTCAAGAGGTACACAACTTATAAATACGGTTTAGAAAACATTTTCATCCGGTAATTACAGTGCAACTTTTTCTCCAAACCGTATGTTATCATATAAATGTACTTAAGCAATACACAACTTACGGATATAGTTTAAGGGGGTTTTAATTATGACTAACATTGTTATTTGTCTTATCTCTTCGGTCTGGAATTTACTTCGTATTTTTCCGGCACTTGAACCGTCGTCATTGCACTGCTCCGCCGCAATCCGCTGATTGCAGTGCAGTATTTTCTCCGCATCATGTGTTACTATATTAATGTAAACTTCATTCGTTCGTCTATTAAGGAGGTTTCCGATTATGATTGATTTTGAAAAGTGTTGTGGCAAAGCCGTTGTCGGCGGTGCCAAAGGGGTTATCATCGGCAGTGCTGCCGGAACCCTGCTTGGCAACATCTTCGCTCCGGTCACTTCAACCGTCGGTGCTGCCGTCGGCGGTGTTATCGGAGCTGTACTCGGACTTTTCACTGATTAGTCCGTTCAAATTTGTCGGTTAATTTTTCGATTCAGTTTAAGGAGGTTTTCACTATGACTAATTTTATTATGCAACCTACCCCTTCACCGTGGGACGTGTTATCGGACCTTCACCCTTGGGGATTGTCCAAGTCCCTTCCTACTGTTGTCTACTGATTTCAGTGCAACTTTTTCTCCGCATCATGTGTTACTATATTAGTGTAAACGTTACTTGTTCATTTATTTAAGGAGGTAATTATTATGACTGATTTTGAAACTTCTTGTGGCAACGCTCTTGTTGGTGGCGCTACCGGCGCCTCGGTTGGTGGTTCTGTCGGTGCTATCGGCGGTCCGCTCACTTCCGCTTTGGGTGCTACCATTGGCGGTGCCATTGGCTCTGTTCTCGGATTTTTCTTCGATTAGTCCGTTCACTGTTGGGTTTATTCGTTTGTTTTTATTGATTTTTTAGGAGGGTTTACTATGGATTTAATGTCACGTATTACCAAGGGTGCTGCAGGTGCGGCTCTTGGCGGTTCTTCCGGTGCATCTATGGGCGGTGCTGTTGTTGGTTGTATCACCTCTGTTGGCGGTACTGTCTTTGGTCCTGCCGGTACTTTCTTCGGTGCAACCGTCGGTACCGGTGTTGGTGCTTCTGTTGGCGGTGCTATCGGCTCTATTGCCGGTTTCTGCTGTGGCTTTTTTTCCGAGTAGCCACGGCTTTTTTTATTTTAAATATACTTCTCTCTTCTTTAATGCGGCGTCATACATTTCTTCAGCAAGACTTATCGGTTCCATAACCATAACACTACTGCCATAATTTCTAAGCCACGCTTTAAAACTACCGACGCCTAAAATCTTATCAGTGTAATAGCAATAATTTTCATCAACATCTTCCCATACACCGTATTTGCGATTTCTCAATTCAAACTTTATTTTCTCCGCAACATTTGCGGTTTTTGATATTCTCAATTTTATATCTGTAATATTACCGTCATTATCCATCCCCCAGCTGTAATCAAATATATCAAGCAGTTTCAAATCTTCATCAGATACGATACTTTTGGTTTTCGTAATCTGTATATCAATCATTCTGTCGATTCTGTAATATGCCAACTCCCCGTTTTCTATCGAAATCAAATAAAACAGATTTTTGTCAATAAACTTTACAATTTTAACGGGCGGTATTTCTTTATTTAAAATTCCCTGCTTTGAATTATACCGAATCTTTACATTAACATTCTTATTCATTGCATTTTGTATGATAATAACTTTACCGCAAATACCAACATCGTCTGCATACAGACGTTTTATTTTTATATCATCATTGTTATCTTTTTTGTGTAATACACTTTTCCATACCACATTTTCAAGAGGCGTAAGGGTTAATGTACAATATTCATCATCAAAATCATCGGCACACAAATCAACATCATCATGTTTTCCCAAAGATAATTCATCCATAAAATCATCAGTGTCCAATGTATCATCATAAGGAAATATTGATATTTCAAATTTCGTATCTTTATATATATTTTTAATGTCCTCTCTTATTATTTCAGTCGGCATACCCAAAATTTCCGATATTTTGTTTATGGATATACCTGTTTCAACTTCTTTAAGCAAATTTACAATATTAAAAATGCGTTCATAAACATTCATTATGTATCCTTTCACTCAATGACAAAAAGCACAGCTTTCAAATCATAACTGTGCTTTTGTGTTGTTATTTTACTTCACGAACTTTTTCTATCAGCAGTTTATTCATTTCATCATATGAATTCCAAGTGCTTTTTTTCATCAATCTGACACTTTCAGCTACTTTTTTTATTACGTCATTATATAATTCTTCTGCCGTTATGCCGATTCTGTTTTTTATCATTCCGTTATCCACCGCAACAATCGTATGCGCAATAGGATTTCTTAATTCGGTTTCGGTTTTTCTTATGATTTTCAAATAATGTGATTTTATTTTATCATCTGAGCAAAATTCCTTAATTATAAGTTCCAAATGTGCTGTTGTATAGATGCAGTCAGTAAATTCGCCGTATCTTTTGTCTAACACATCTAAAACTTCCTTACCGATTTCACTCTGTTCAAGTTTATTACGAGTAAGCCAATAAGTGTCTTTTCTTTTTTCGCAATACTTTTTTATGTCACCGACTTCTGTCAAAGTTTCCACAATCTTTTCAAGCAATATCATTGCCGCCGGAGTGATACCTCTGATAAAGCTCAAATAATCTCTTTTACCCAAGATTATTCCGAGCCATAATAAATATTCTGTTATTTCTCTTTCTTCTTTTTTCTTAACGGGTATTATATCATATTCGGTATCTTTTAATACATTTGCAACACAATTATAATCCAATCTCCATCTGCCTTCCGCCGCATTAAGAAGTTTCATTGCGTCATCGGTCAGATAGTCCTTGATTTCGTTTGCAAGAAGTTTTGCCGCCGGATAATCATAAGAAGATATCAGCTTTATGACGTTCTGTCTTTTTATATTTGCCAAAAATTGTTCATTGTCAACTAATAATGTGCGGTTTCTGAAAGAATCGCCATTGTCCATATCACATTCCCATTGTTCTTCTTTATCATATGTTTCGTCCTTATCTCTGTCGTGCATAGGACCTGCTTCACCGCTTGAAACTTGAAGTGATTTAATACGTTTTTCGGATAATGCCGCCAAATCTACAATAGCACTTTTCATTGCCGGAGTACCCGATGATGTGTTCACATAAAATTCTGCGTCGGGATATTTTTCCTCTATTTCCTCAAATATTTTTCCGAAATCGTTATAAAAGATATAAAACTTATGTACATCAACTAAATCTTCTCGTTCAATTTTAATAATCTCAAATTTGTGATTTAGTTTTTCGCCCAATTTTTCCAATGCCCAAGTATATCGCTGATCTCTGTTTTCATATTCAAGCATACTCTGCGTGAAATACAAACACACAATATCAGGCTTATATACACGACAGCAATGTAACATAGGTCCGTCCAGCATACGCTTAATCGGATCACTTCCCCCTACCGGTGAAAATAATATTCTCATTTTTATCCCTCTTTCTTATGTAAATTTTATTCCTTGACGTTTTTTTACTTTTTATACTTATATTATACAAAAAATTAATGAATATGTCAAATATTTTATCATTTTTTTAGATTTATTTATTAAAATTGTACTGTTTTATCTCTTATTAGTGATATTTGTTTTTTAACCCTAACCTTGATGATTTACATTTTCCGTATAAGCTTAAAGTGTAGATTTCACATTGCTTTGCGGCCCGAAAATTTTCACTGCATCTCCTTCTCCTATGTATAAACAAATTTTTCAACTGTTTTAACTGTATTGCAAATTGATATTTTATATGATATAATCAAGTTAGTTAAAACTAATACGTGAGCAAGGAGTGAAATGTTATGAAATACGGTTTATTGCCAAAGACGATGTGGGCAGTATTTGCACCTACGTTTAAGAAAAATCTACATATTATATCCGCTCAAAATCCTAATGCAATTATGAAAAACGCACACGCAAGATACCGCGAGATTTTAAATCAAGTACAGGAATTTGACAAAGGCGATAATTTTATACTCAACATTTTGAGTGCGGCAATGCTTGCGGCTGTTTATCTTGAACTTGACAAAAAGCCGAATATAGAGCAGCTGACCGAATTTTATCAATGTGCGATGGGCAATTTTGTTATGCGTATTTACCTGAAAAACAGCAACCAATTTACCGAAAAACACCAATCCACGCTCAAAACAAATGCCGAAAAAAGTCATACGCGAAACAATCCTTACTCATGGCAATTCGACTTTAGAGCAGGTAAAGACATAAACAGCTTCACGGCGATTTTCACAACTTGCGGTATTTGTCACCTAATGAATACACTTAGAATAAGCGAAATTGTTCCCGCAATGTGCCACTACGACTACGTTATAGCAGAGCAAACAGGCACGATTTTTACAAGAGAATATACCCTCGCAACAGGCGGTCCGTACTGCGACTGCAATTACAAAAAGAACGTAAAATAAGGAGGTCCACCATGTCAAAACAAGCCACTGAATTTCAGAAAAAAGCAATGAGCAAAATATATCGCGGAAAAGCAATTTTTAAACCACTCAATACTTGTTGGATTGATGAAAACGTTGCGTGTATTCGTGAGTATGTTGCGAATATTTTCTTTTACAGAAAGAATGGTACAACCGTTATGATTGACGCCGGTTACAATTATGAACGTCTTGAAGGAAAAATGAAATGGCTTGGCATATCTCCATCGGACATTTCGCATATACTCATCACTCATCAGGACACAGACCACATCGGTGCGGTTGAAAGCGACAGTCAAGGACTGTTCAAAAACGCAATGCTTTACATCGGTAAAATCGAAAATCAATACTTAATCGGTAAAGTTCGCCGCAAGGTTATGTGGCATATGTACAAGTTGCCGCAAGTGACAATTCACAACAAGAAAACTTTGCTTGACGATAACGAAGTTTTCTATATTAATGATATTAAAATCGAATGTTTCCTTGTTCCTGGTCACACTTGGGGGCATATGGTATATTTGATTGACGACAAATATTTGTTTACAGGCGATACAATTTGGCTCGGTTTGGACGGCGGTTACAGTTTTATAAGTGCCCTTGCCGAAAATAATAAAATTGCTGTCAAGTCACTTTGTGAACTTGAAACAAAATTACACAATCGTAATCTATCCCCTCTCATCATAACAGGTCATACAGGTTGTACAAACAATTTAGATTTTGCCTTTGCACATAAAACCGAACTGTGTTCACCTTTCAGTAAAAAAGGCTATGACCCCAATGCTCCATATGACGCATATGACGAATCGGACGATACTGAAAAGAATTTATTATATCCGAATTAAAACCTATTCTGTATTTTGAAACATCTTTATTTTTGTATTGCGGAAAAAATTCCGTTAATTGTATTAAATCAGCCTCATTTTCTGACGTTGCTTTTATTGCATTTAAACTCTGCTCAAGATTTTATTCTATCGTTCCGATATTTTTCATTTGAATTATGTTCAAATATTACATATTTCAGAAATCACCAACAAGCTTAACAAAAGCAAATTGATAAAGCTTGTCTTTGTTGCTTTTTTGTTAGAAACACACAACAAAAAAGTGAACAGTTATATCCAAAAAATAAAGGCTAATCTTGTCAAAATAAGCATTGACAAATATTTAACACAGGCGTATAATTTAATCTTGGAGAGTAGTATGACAATTTTTAGACATTTAATTTTACGGCTTGGGAATAAAATTGCCATGTAAAAAAAACGGAGGGAGAATTTTTATGAATTCAAATGATTGTTTGGAAAAACAGCCATTATGCGACGAAATGCTTACAAAAATGAACGCATGGTGGAGAGCTGCGAACTATCTTGCGGCAGGTCAACTTTACTTACTTGACAACCCTCTTTTGAGAGAGCCTCTTAAAAGAGAACACGTAAAGCACAAAATAGTAGGTCACTGGGGTACAGTGCCGGGTCAAAACTTTGTTTACACTCACTTAAACAGAGTTATTAAGCGTTACGACCTTGATATGATTTACATTTCAGGTCCGGGACACGGCGGTAACTTTATGGTGGCAAATACATATATGGAAGGCTCTTATTCGGAAGTATATCCGAACGTAAGCCAAGATACAGAGGGTATGAAAAAACTGTTTAAGCAGTTCTCATTCCCGGGCGGTATTTCAAGCCACGTTGCACCCGAAACACCGGGTTCAATCAACGAAGGCGGTGAGCTTGGTTACTCACTTGCACACGCATTCGGTTCGGTATTCGATAATCCCGATCTTATCACTGCTTGTGTTGTCGGTGACGGCGAGGCTGAAACAGGCCCTCTTGCAACAGCATGGCAATCAAACAAATTCCTAAACCCAATAAATGACGGTGCGGTATTACCTATACTTCACTTAAACGGATACAAAATTTCAAACCCAACAATTTTCTCACGTATATCACACGAAGAAATTGAATCATTCTTCAAGGGATGTGGTTGGGAACCGTACTTTGTTGAGGGCGATGACCCTATGACAATGCACAAACTAATGGCAGAAACTATGGATACAGTAATCGAAAAGATTAAGGCAATCCAAAAGAATGCACGCGAAAACAATGACGCGTCACGTCCAAAGTGGCCTATGATCGTTCTTCGTACACCAAAGGGCTGGACAGGTCCAAAGGTTGTTGACGGAAATCAAATCGAAGGTACATTCAGAGCACACCAAGTACCTATGGATATGTCAAAGCCGGAACATCTTGACCAACTAAAAGAATGGATGTTAAGCTACAAACCCGAAGAATTATTCGACGAAAACGGCAGACTTGTTCCTGAAATCGCCGCACTTGCTCCTGAGGGCAATCACAGAATGGGTGCTAACCCACACGCAAACGGCGGTTTGCTTTTAAGAGATTTACGTATGCCTGATTTCAGAGATTATGCATTTGACGTACCGTTCCCTGGTTCTGTCGAGGGACAGGATATGATTGAACTTGGCGGATTTGTTCGTGACATATTCAAGTTAAACAAGGAAAGCAAAAACTTCCGTATATTCGGTCCTGACGAAACTATGTCAAACAGACTTGGCAAAGTATTTGAAGAAACAAACCGTGACTGGAACGGTGAAAAATACGATAATGACGAATTCCTTGCAACAGACGGCAGAGTTATGGACTCAATGCTTTCGGAACATATGTGTGAAGGTTGGCTTGAGGGCTATATTTTGACAGGTCGTCACGGTTTCTTTGCAAGTTACGAGGCATTTATCAGAATAATCGATTCAATGGCTGCACAGCATGCTAAATGGTTAAAGGTTACATCGGAACTTCCATGGCGTCAAAAGATTGCATCGCTAAATCTTATCTTGTCATCAAACGTATGGCAGCAAGACCATAACGGTTTTACACACCAGGATCCGGGATTCCTTGACCATATTTCAAATAAGAAAGCAGACGTTGCAAGAATTTATCTTCCGCCGGATGCCAACTGCCTGCTATCATGCTTTGACCACTGTATCAGAAGTAAGAACTATGTAAACGTTCTTGTAACATCAAAGCACCCACGTCCGCAATGGCTTACAATGGAACAGGCTGTTAAGCACTGTACACAAGGTATCGGTATTTGGGATTGGGCATCAAACGATAAGGGTTGTGAACCTGATGTTGTACTTGCTTGCTGCGGTGATACACCGACACTTGAAATTCTTGCAGCAGCTACAATTCTTCATAAGAATATGCCTGATTTAAAGATTCGTGTCGTAAACGTAGTTGACCTTATGAAGCTTCAGCCACAGTCTGAACACCCTCACGGTCTTAGCGACGTTGAATACGATTCAATCTTTACAAAAGATAAGCCGATTATATTCGCGTTCCACGGTTACAGAAAACTTGTACACGAACTTACATATAACAGACATAACAGAAATCTTCACGTTTTCGGTTATATGGAAGAGGGTACAATCACTACTCCGTTCGATATGCGTGTTCAAAACGAAATCGACCGTTTCCACCTTGTTAAGGCAACTGTTGAAAGCTTGCCTCAGCTTGGCAATAAGGGTGCATACCTAAATCAACTTATGTGCGATAAACTTGTTGAACATAAGCAATACATTGCCGAATACGGTCAGGACTTGCCTGAAGTTCGTAATTGGAAATGGGAATCAATTAACGACTAATATTATAATACCGACTTCAATAATGAAGTCGGTATTTTTTATAATGTTGATTTAATATGTTATTTGTGATATACTGATTAATATTAAATAAGAGAGGAGTTTTCAATATGAATCAAATTTTATTACAAGAAACAGAAAAAGTTTTAAACAATGCGATTGCGTCAGTTGAAATAGAAGGTTACAAACTTTCTGATGATGAAAAAGAACTTTGTATGGAAGTTTTAAACGGAAAACTCACAAAAGATGACTTTATAAAAATAATGCTTGAAAGGTGTACAGTATAATGCCTGAATATTCTTTAAATCCGTTGCAGGATGATTGTTATGAAAACAGCACTATACTGAAAAATAATTTTAATATACACGATGCTGAAAAACTTGATATTATGGAGCGTAGCATCACGAGTATGCTCATAGCAAAGGCAATGATAGAAATACCGTTTAAAAATGTTGATTTTGAATTTTATAAAAATTTGCACAAATATGTTTTTGGAGATATTTATGAATGGGCGGGTACAATTCGTACGGTAGATATGAGTAAAAAAGGTACAAGATTTTGTCCTGCCGATAAAATTGAGGAACGTGGTCAGAGAATTTTCCAAAAAATTATAAACTTAAATTTCTTGGGGAATATCAAGGAAGATGAATTTATAGTTGAGTTTACGGATTTATACTGTGATTTGAACTATTTACATCCGTTCAGAGAAGGCAACGGACGTATACAAAGACTATTTTTGTCAATGCTTGTAAATTCATTAGGAAAAAGTTTGAACTTTTCACAAATTGATGCAGATTATTTAATGATAGCAACTATCAAATCGGTTAGTGGTGATATATTTATGTTAAGAGATATTTTTAGAGAATATATTGCACAAAATTAAATCAAAAAGCGATTACTGATATGCACCCCAAAAGTTAGACACTTTTGGAGGTGCATATTTTTATGCAAAATTGCATAAAAGTTCAAAAGACGGCGATAAATGCAGTTATAAATGTTGACTTTTTTCGTATATTATTATACAATAAAGTAGTAAAAGAAATTTTAAATTCCATAAAAAGGATTAATTTTACAAAAGCATTTAGCCTAAATTGGTATATTTTGTTATTGTTTAGTTTGATATTATAACGAGGAGGTAAATTAATGTATTCAAATATAAAATTGACAACTAAACAGGCTGAAGAAAAAATGAAAATTTACAGAGAAGTTTTTGATGTTGTACGAATTATAAAATCCACAGATATTCGCAGAATGCAATGCGGTCAAGAGCCGGAACTTGATGAGAATATGTGCAGATGTTATGATTTTTGGAACAAGGACAAGCAATGTGAAAACTGTGTGTCCGAAAAAGCTTTGACCCAAAAAAAGCAATATACAAAGCTTGAATGTTTGGAAAATAACATATATCAAATAATCGCGAAGTATTTGGAGATTGACGGAGTACCTTGCGTTATGGAAATGGTGCACCGTCTTGACAATGAAAATCTTATAGATAACGATGGCAGAAGAATTCTAATGGATAACCTAACCGGTTACAAAAACGAGCTTTATCGTGACCCTCTGACAGGTGTTTACAACAGACGTTATTACGAAGATAATATTAAAGATTTGAATGAAAATTCCGGTGTGGCAATGATTGATTTAGACGATTTCAAACTTTATAATGATTCCTACGGTCACAATGCAGGAGATATGGCGCTTGAAACAATCGTCAGTGCAATCAAAAAATGTATAAGAAGTTCAGATAAGATTATTCGTTTTGGCGGAGATGAATTTTTACTTGTACTCCCTGGTATACACAACAATATCTTTAATAAAAAACTTCAACAGATACGAACAAGAATCAAAGAGGTTAAGGTTGACGGATATTCAAAAATACGTTTGTCTGTCAGCATAGGCGGAGTTATGACTCACAACGAAACGATTGAATCGGCTATGCATCGTGCCGACAAATTGATGTTGCAGGTGAAAAGCCATCAAAAAGGTATGGTTGTAACCGAAGAAAATGAGTTTGGCGTCATTGACAATGAATCAGAAGTAAAAGACAGACAACGCGTGCTTGTGGTTGACGATTCATATATGAACAGAATGATTTTGACTGAAATACTGAAATCGGATTATGAGATCATCAACGCGTCAAGCGGCGAAGAATGTCTTGAAATAATCGAAAAGTACGGCACCGGTATAGATATTATTTTGCTTGATATTGTTATGCCAGGTATGGACGGCTTTGAAGTGCTTAATTATATGAATAACAATAATTGGATTGAAGATATTCCTGTAATTCTGATTTCAAGCGAAGATTCTAATCAATATATAAGACGCGCATATGAAATGGGCGTGTCGGATTATATAAGCAGACCGTTTGATGCAAAGGTCGTTTATCAGCGTGTTTTAAACACAATAAAATTGTACGCTAAACAAAGACGGCTTATAAATTTGATAACCGATCAAGTTTATGAAAAAGAGAAAAACAATAAAATGATGATAGACATACTGAGCCAAATCGTTGAATTCAGAAACAACGAGAGCGGTATGCACGTCAGAAATATAAGCACACTGACAGGAATGTTTTTGGAAAAAATTGTTCAAAAGACGGACAAGTATCATCTTTCATGGTCGAAACGTTTTTATATAACAAACGGTTCGGCACTTCATGATATAGGAAAAATAGGTATCCCCGAAGAAATATTGAATAAACCCGGCAAGCTTACAAAAGAAGAATATGAAATTATGAAAGAACATACCGTGATAGGCGAAAAAATGTTGAAAAGTCTTGAATTGTATCAAGACGAACCGTTGGTAAAAACGGCTTGTGAGATAGGCCGTTGGCATCACGAACGATATGACGGTAAGGGTTATCCCGACGGCTTGAAGGGTGATGAAATTCCTATATCGGCTCAAATTGTTTCAATAGCAGATGTATATGACGCACTTGTGAGTGAGCGTGTATATAAGAAAGCATTTTCACACGAAAAGGCTATGGAAATGATTTTAAACGGCGAATGCGGTGCATTTAATCCATTGCTTTTGGAATGTTTGGTTGAAATTCAAGACAGAATAAAAACCGAACTTGACGGTAGTGGTTCTGTGAAAAAGGAAACGTATAAAAAAACCATTCAGGAAATAGAACGAGATATGAACATAAATACACTGTAAAACAAAGGAGAAAAACAGATGACATTAAAAGAGTTTTATGAGCAAATTGATTCAGATTATAAAGACGTTATCAAAAGACTTTGTGATGAAAATATGATTAAAAAGTTTGTTTTTAAGTTTCCTGAAGATCCATCTTTTAATGATTTGAAAGACGGCTTAAAAGAAAATGACGCCGAAAAGGCTTTTTGTGCGGTACATACGCTAAAAGGTGTTTGCTCAAATTTGGGCTTTGAAAGACTGTATGAGGCAAGCTATGAACTTACAGAAAAACTCAGAAACAGAGTCATTGATAATTGTGACGAATTGTATAATGCAGTTGAAAGACTGTATACGGATTTGATTGCAAAAATCAAAGAAATTGATTAATTTAAAATACCGACTTCAAACAGAAGTCGGTATTTTTTGTCATACGGAATCTATATTAAAAGCCCAGCACAGGCTGGAGCTGTCTGCCCTCAAAGGCGGCGATTGCCGCGTCGGGTAATTTTTCAAAGTCGGCTACAAGTGAGTTCGGCTTTTTTATGTAGTCATCTTGTGAGAAAGGCAGAAAATATAGATTTTTGCAGTTTAGAAGTGTTCCTATATTTTTAGCGGCAGTACCGAGTCCGTCATTGGTGGATACGGCTAAAAGTACAGGCTTTTGATTTCTTAAATGCGCTTTTACTGCCATGGTAACAGATGTGTCGGCAATTCCGTTTGCAATTTTTGCAAGAGTGTTGCCCGTGCATGGCAGTACGACAAGTAGGTCGAGTAAGTTTTTCGGTCCAATCGGCTCTGCGTCTTTAACACAGCATATAATGTTGTTGCCGGTTAGATTTGTTATGTTGGTACGAAAATCTTCTGCTTTGCCAAATCGCGTGTCGGTGTTGTAAGACATCTCACTCATAATAGGTATAACATTCGCACCGGTTTGCGTGAGCTTTTCAAGTACCCCCATTGCTTTTTTGAAAGTGCAGAATGAACCGCACATTGCAAAACCAATGGTTTTATTTTCCCAATCCATTTATTACACCCCCAATTCTTTGATAATATTCATAATCGTGTCTTTGATAATTGCTCCGGACGAAACGGGAGCAATTTTACCCGGTAACGACAATGCCCAAATTACTTTTAAGCCGTATGATTTTGCGGCATCAAAATCAATCCCCCCGGGTTTGGAGGCAAGGTCGATAATAAGAGCGTCTTTTTTTACTTTTGCTAAAATTTCATCGTCCAAAATCAGTGAAGGTATGGTGTTGAAAATTATATCAAATTCGTGTATGTGGTCTTTTAAGTTGTCAAGCGGCAACGGCTCATATCCATGTCCCTCAATCATAGCAAGATCGGCATATTTTCGTGCCTCCACATATGTTTGAGCACCCAGGGCATATAAATCCTTTGATAATATTTTTCCGATTTTACCATAACCTAAAACAAGGCTTTTACTTCCGTGAATTGTAAAAGGCGTTTCCGCAATCGCTATCTCAATCGCTCCCTCTGCCGTAGGAACGGCATTAGGGATATGGCTATTGATTTTCTCCCCTATTGATTTGTTTAAATGCTCAGAAAGTCATACACAAAATAAAATGATATATTGTAATCTAATATATCAATAAATAAAGACAAGCTTTATCAGCTTGTCTTTGTTTAGTCACATTTTATCTCGCTAACGTGTGCTGTAATTTTTCAAACAGTTTATCGGAAATGCGTATTTTAATTGTAATCTTCTTTAAATCCCATACTATGTATTTTATTTTCTTTTGCATATTCTTCCGCATAACTACCTTTATGTACCCTTATACTAATATATCTGCAACCGTCAAACGCATGTTCACCTATACTTGTTACGCTATTCGGAATAACTACTTCATTAAGCATCGGGCAATCTTCAAACGCACGTTCACCTATACTTATTACGCCGTCAGGAATAACAACTCTTTCCACTGAAATATCCCCTGCAAATTCTTGTGCTATTATCTCATTTCTTCCTTTCGGGATAACAACTTCTATTCCATTTGTATCGAAATAAATAAAATCTTCAGAATATTGTTTTAAATAATAACTATCCATTGGACTCAGTTCAAAATCTATTTGTTTTAAATATTCGTAAATATCAAAGATATTTGTTCCATTCAATTTATCACAATTCAAATAAGATACGCAAACGATATTTTGATTACCTAATGCTAAAAAAGAATTACAAGACGGATTCTCTGCATTTTGTTCTAACACATCAGCCATAATAACACAATTTTCATGTCCTATTGTTTTTGCAAAATATTCAACCATATCTTCCAAACTTTCAGGGTCAACAGACCAGTCACCTGCTTTTATAAATCCGCCTCTGTAATACGCTTCCCTAAAAATATCCTCTGCACTCTTGTCCAGTTTCCATTCTTCTTTTATTTTAATATCGAGCAACTTATCCCAATCACAAATTTTTTCTATTTTTATATTTATTCTTGATTTATATTCCGGCATTTGTCTCACTCCTTGATTTTGTCTACAATCTGAACATTATATTTCTTCAAACGGTATTTCATTTTCCAACGCATATCGCTTTACATAACTGCCTTTGAATGCTCTTATCGTAAGATTTTTGCAACCATCAAACGCAGAATAGCCAATGCTTGTTACATTTGACCAAACAGTTATTTGGTTTAAGCTTTGACAATTCCAAAAAGCATAATCCCCAATGCTTGCTACATTATCCGGAATACTTACTTCTCTTAAACTTTTACATTCCTCAAATGCACCGTCACCAATATTTATCATGCCATACGGAATAGTTATTTCGTTTAAATTTTCACATCCGCCAAATACACCTTTTTCAAGGATTACGACCTTATTTGAAATATTTATTTTATTCAAATTTTTGCAACCATAAAAAGCATCCGCTCCGATATTTGTTACACTGTTTGGAATAAAAATTTCTCCCAAACTCTCACAGTTACTAAATGCACCGCAATCAATATTAAATACATTATCGGAAATTATTACTTCACTTAAGTTTTTACAATTTGCAAAAGCATGTTCTCCAATATGTTTTACACTTTCAGGAATAGTAACACTTTCCAACAAAAAGTTACCCGTAAATTCTTCCGGTCTTATCATTATTCTGCCATTTGGTATAACAATAACTGTTTGATTATTGTCACCATAAGCAAATTTTTCGGAGATTTGTCGTAAAAATTCAATATCCTTTATGCTTAGATGAATATCTATGATTTTTAAATAGTTGTAAATATTGAAAACATTTACTCTTTTCAGCGTATTACCGTTCGGATAAGATATGCGAATAATATATTGGCGACCTATTGCCACAACCGAATCACACTTTTGCTCAATCCCACTACATTCCGTTGTATCAGCTACAACAGCACAATTTTCATAGCCCATTGTTTTGACAAGAGTTTTAACTAAGTCTTCCAAGTTTTTAGAATCCACAGACCACTCTTCTGCTTTTATAAATTCTGTTTGTTTTTTTGAATACGGCACTTTGAAAACTTTTTTTGCATCTTCTCCAAGTCCCCATTCTTCTTTCATCTTTATGTCAAATAACTTTTCCCAATCAGAAACATTTTTTACTTGTATGTTTATTCTTGATTTATATTCCGACATTTACCTCACCCCTTAACCTTTAATCACTATTCTTCTGTTATCCTTAATGAGTAACATATTTATCGTTTAATTCTTTTATTGCACTCATTATCCGCTCGCGCATTGATGTCGGCTCTAACACCTCGATATGCAAACCGTATTGCATTGCCCAGTGAAAAAATGCCTCCTCATTGACTTCCACTTCTACCATACACGTATCCTCATCTTGTTTCGTTATTTTCGGTCCAAATCCAAACCAATCTATAATTTGGTCAATAATATAATTTTTCGCTTTAAACTTTACTCGTATGCTTTCACCGGCAAACATATACAGATGTTCTGCCATATGTTTCGGAAGATTAATTTCACCCTCTTTAAGTTCCTTAATCGATTTTCTTTTTTCATTCATCATTTTTATTCCGGTTATTCTATCAATGCGATAATTTGATAAAGTATCGTACTTATCATAATTGCATATCAAATAATATCTTCCATTCGTCGCCACCATTTGATACGGATTTATGACATATTCACGCTCACGTTTTGGATGTAGTTTTTTGTCCGTGCCATATGAATTATATATAAACGACACCTTTTTACCTTTTGAAATTGCCTCGTCAAGAACATCAATCGTATAAAACAGCTCCTTGTTTTCCGGACGAATTTCCGGCAAACTGCATATATGATTAACTTTTTTCTCAAAATAAATATTTGATAATCCTTTTAATTTATCAATAAGTTTTTTACATTGCTTTTGCGGAATTGTTTTTGAAAACAATACGCTGTCAATTAAAAGTCGAATTTCAGAATCATCAAATTCTCTTGTTATGTACCAATCCGTACAAATAGGTATTTCTTCACCCTTTTCATTCTTTTTTATAATTTCCGTATAATCAATACCAAAATCAAAATCTAAAAGATTCATCAAATTCCTTTTTACGGTTCTTCTGTCAACATCCATGTAATATTCTTTTTTTAATATCTCAATTATCTGTGCTTGCGTAAGACGGTGGTCCATATCCGAATACTTTTTCAGAATATCAAGAATATTTATAATAACCATTTTCTTTGGCGGTATTGTATACATAAAAATCACCTTTCAAATTTTATTCTTTAATTATTTATTATTATACAACATACAATGTGTATTTTTTTGTACATACCACTTACAATGCAAATCAATCTCTAAAAATAACATATTCATCTTTATGCGTATCTGTTGCCCGTACGTTAAATCTTTCTACGAACTCTCTAAAGAATTCACAAACTGTATCTTCATTTGTTTCATCAATAAACACTTTAAATAAATTCCTTTGATTTGCCATTTCGTTTTTTGCAGTTTTTTCTTCAATTATCCCTATCTCGTTTTTTTCATTAATAATTTGTTCAACGAACTCTCTGTCATCTTCAAAAAATTTCTTTCTGCATTCTCTCAACTTGTCCTTTTCTTTTTCATTACCGATAATTGATTTTTCATCTCGATATTGATGAAAAATTATTACATATGACTGTTTACCATTATTCGATCGTGTACCTGTTCTCACTTCATAATAAATTCTGTTTTTTTCATTCCTATCTTCTATATATCCCAATCTTTTTGCCGCCCAACCTTGATGATTATATTGAAACCATCTGTTCTCACCAAATATTTTTCTGAAATATCGGTTGCATTTATCTTCAATACCATTGACCAAACTTGCTTTTCTGTCTAACAAATACTCATAATAATCCGCAAGCATAAACTCCTTATCTTTATGCTTAGAAATAAAGTTCAGTATGTCATCAATATATATACTTTTAACTTCCGCATTAATATTTTTATCCAAATTTTCAATCACTTCTCTTTGCCAATCAAAAACATATCCTGTTTTAAAAAATACATATTGTGCTTTTTCTCTCCAACAAAGTCCGTTATCGTTAAAAAGACTGCCCGTTTTCAATTTTTCAATCTTTTCTATATATTTGCTTTCTTGATTGTCATGTAAAAATGTATCGGTTTTATCCTCAAATATAACAGGTATTATTGTTTTGCCGACACGAATATTTGCATACACATCCATATTCTTATACTGACTACGCGGGCTGTCTTTTTCAAGCTCTATATCCTTTTCTTTAATATTTTCATTATCAAGTATAAATCTTACAAAATCAATTCCTATCTGTCTGTATTTATCATCATCCGAATGACAACATTCCAAAAGCCAACATATCACTGCGTCCTGCGACAACTCTTTTTTTGCATAATTGAATATATTAGGTCTTGTAAGCATTTTTATTCCTCCTGTTTTCTGCTTTATTTGTTTTTCACTTATTATTATACATTACACGGTGTAAAAAAAATAGTACCAATAAAAAGTATTATTGTTTTCATTATAAAAAAAAAGACAATATCTATTGAACCGCCCCCAAAAGTCAGACCAAAAATCTAACTAATTGGAGGCGGTTCATCAGCTTGCCTGTTTTCCCCTACTTGCAGTCACACTCTTTCTTTATCCCGTTCGCATAAATCTTTTTGTGCTGTAAATTCGCCTGCATTTTATCTAACGCTTCACCGTTTATTCGATTTCAAACAAATGCTTTGAAATGGCTTAACAATGCGGTTTATTGGGGTTGTGTATTGTAAAATAAAAATTGTGATTTGATAATATTTTTATTATCCTTAACCATTCACTTCTTTTTGTTCATTAATCAATTCATGCACAAGATATTCATCGCTCATACAATGCATATCAGACACACCGTTACTCATTAATTCATACAACTGTGAATGATAAAAAATATCCAATGCTTTTGCGACAGTAATTGCATTTTCCTTTGCAAAAAGTTCCACAACACGAGCATATTTCTTTTGCAACAAAATCGGATTAGCATTCACAGCTGTTCACTCCCTTCAAAGTGCAAATAGGTTAATGCTTTATCTGTACGAAAAGCTATTTGTAAATTCGGTTTCTCATATCGTAGTCTGCCTATTGCTTCTGTTTTATCTATCAATCCGTCAAAGAACAACTCAACCGTGTTGAATACCTTATCATTTGCAACACCGCCAATAACCATATCATAATCTGTATTGTCTTTTCCGCTGCGACAATTCAAAATAAAATCAAGCCATTCTTCAGAATAGGAATCGAATTTCAAAATTTTAAGTGCTTTATAATCGTTTTCATCAAATTCATAACGTGTAACAATACCATTCTTCCCACGTTTCTTAAATTTACTGCACCACTTTACCGCTTGTTCGTATATTGGAGTAGTATAAAAACCTTTTCCAAAATCAACATTAGGTCTGGAATGTTTTAAATCCGGCTTGTTAATCTCTATAAACGAACCATGATATAAAATCATATTTCCACACCTCTTTCTTTCATAACTTCAATTATATCATTAATGATATAATCTTTACTCTGCGTGTGCAAAATTTCATACTCAGGAATAATATATTCATTCAAAATATTTGTTTGTTCTGTTAGCATTGAATAAACTTTTGGGGCATCAATATTTAACTTATCTGCAACATTTTCGATACAAAAAATAGCAAACTCCAATTCTTTATTGCCAAATTTCTTCTCATTATAATTCACATCAATCACCCCTTTACTGTTCAAGTATAGCATATTTTTACGAGCTTATCAATCTTATAAATTTTTTTACACGGAATATTAAACTTTGTAATATTCCAAACAATTTTATCTTTCCTTATTTTCTCAACAGGCTCATTTATTATTTATCAGTCGCAATTACTTCGTTCATACTACCCGTACGATAACCTTGTAAGTCCATAGTCACATAAGAAAATCCAAGAGCCTTTATACTTGCATATAATTCTTCTCTCATTTTAAGCATTTTTTCAAAGTCCTCCGGCAGTAATTCTATTCGTGCAATATCGCCGTGAATACGAACTCTAAACTGTTTAAAGCCCGAATTTCTCAATATTTGTTCCGCTTTTCCGACTCTCTCAAGTTTTTCGGCGGTGATTTTTTCGCCGTACACAAATCGTGACGCAAGGCAAGCGAAAGACGGTTTATTCCAAGTAGGAAGTCCGAGTTCTTCGGACACATCTCGAATTTCCTGTTTTGTAAACCCTGCCGTTTGCAGAGGGCTTAATACTCCCAATTCATGAATTGCTTTCATGCCCGGTCGATAGTCACCATTATCATCAAGGTTTGAGCCTTCCGCAACCGCATTTATACCATTTTCGGCTGCAACTTGCTTTATAAGGCTGAATATTTCTTTTTTACAGATATAACAACGATTTGTCGGATTATCCGCAAAACCGTTTATATCAAGCGGGTTAACATCACATATAATATGACGTATATTTTCACTTTTGCAAAATTCCTCCGCTTCGCAAATCTCATTACTCGGAATTATACATGAGCGTACCGTAACGGCAAGAGCATTATTTCCGAGTGCTTCCTTCGCCGCCTTTAACAAAAATGTAGAATCTACGCCACCCGAAAATGCTACTGCAACACTGCCTAACGATTTCAAATTCTCTATCATTTTCTCATACTTGCTGTTCATTTTTCTCTAATTCCTCTCCTATCAATCTGCGTGTTTCGTTTATGGAAATACCAAGTTCGTCCGCAATTCTTGCAACGTTGTCATATTCGGCTTTTACACGTTTTACACCATACCCCTCCGACTGTTTAACACGAACATCTCCGTACTTTGTTTTTACTGTGTTTTCTGTTCTGTCAAGTATGTAACGTTCACAAATATTTTGTCTAATACCTATTGTAGAAGTGTATCTGAATATTGCATTTACCATTGTTTCCTTGTCCGAAGTTTTACATATACACGAAAGCAAAGTTCCCGGGCGGTTCTTTTTCATACCGATTGGCACGGTAAACACATCAACCGCTCCCAATTTCAGAAGTTGCTCTGTCGCATATCCGATTTCCTCTGCGGTCATATCGTCAATATTACATTTTAACTCTAAAACTTGTTGTGCTTCACTTTCCGTTTCACCAAGCATAACACGAACACAATTTGCCGTTTCAAAGTCCTTTGCACCCATTCCGTAACCGATTTTTGAAACACGCATAACAGGCATATTGCCGAACTCGTCTGCAAAATGTGCCAAAAGTGCCGCACCTGTCGGCGTACACAATTCACCTTGAACGTTTCCTCCATAAATCGGAATATCCTTTAATATATATGCCGTTGCCGGTGCAGGGACAGGCAATATTCCGTGTGCACACTGCACTTGACCGCAACCTACATGAATTGGCGAAGCGATGATTTTATCAACACCCAACTCATTTATCAGCATACAGACACCTGTAATATCCGCCACTGCGTCCATTTGTCCAACCTCGTGAAAATGTATTTGTTCAATTTCACAGCCATGTGCGTGGCTTTCAGCCTCCGCAATCAAATGATACACCGCCAATATATCTGTGCGTACCTTTTCGGGAATATCAAAATGTTCTATGATATGTTCGATTTCGTGCATACCGGTATGGTGATGGTGGTGATGATGGTCATGATGATGGTCGTGATGGTCGTGCATATGCTCGTCCTCATGTTCGCCATTTACATTTACATCTATATGCGTTCCCGTTATGCCACACTTCACACTTGCCGTCTTACTTACGGTTACATTAGGAATACCAAGTTTATTTAACCTATTCAAAAATTCCTCTGCATTCGGGTGCAACTCCAACAATGCAGACATCAACATATCACCTGCCGCACCCATATTACATTCAATATATAAAGTTTTCATTCATTAAGTCCTCCCATATGATTTATCATACTTGCTTGAAATGCCGCTCCGAAACCATTATCGATATTTACAACGCTTACACCGCTTGCACAAGAATTAAGCATCGACAAAAGTGCCGCTATACCTCCGAAAGACGCACCGTAACCCACACTTGTCGGCACAGCTATAACAGGGCAATCCGCAAGTCCGCCGATAACACTTGCAAGTGCACCCTCCATTCCCGCAATCGCAATAACAACACGAGCGGTCATTATTTCTTCCGTATGCGTAAGTAATCTGTGAATACCGGCAACGCCTACATCATATAAACGTACGGTATTGTTACCAAGCATTTCAGCTGTAATTGCCGCCTCCTCCGCAATCGGTATATCACTTGTCCCGCCTGTTGCGATAACAATTTTCCCAACACGTTCTTTCGGCATAGAGCCTATAATGCCGATATTTGCCATATCGTAATAATCAAGCGGAATTTCTTTGTTGATTTTCTCTGCCTTTGCTTTGTCAAGTCTTGTGATTAAAATATCTTTTTGTCCATGTTCCGCAAAAGATTTTGAAATGCCTATGATTTGTTCGGCGGTTTTCCCTGCACCGTAAATCACTTCCGATACACCTTGACGCGATTTTCTATGAAAATCCGGTTTTGCATATCCCAAATCTTCAAACGGCTCATTTTTTATATGAAGCAATGCGTCGTCAACTAAAATATCTCCGTTTGCAACATTTTGCAATAATTTTCTGATTTCGTTCTGTTCCATAAATTCACCTTCAACGCACAAAAGGCGGCTTGCCGCATTTTGCGGCGAAGTCGCTTAATTTTGCTGATTATTCACTTTTATTATATCATTATTTATTTAATCCTTCAACCCAAGAATTAACCTCATCTCGTACATTTGAACCGACTAATGTTTAACTACTCTCCTTTTATATCTGTTGAAGCGGCAAGCTCCGTTTGTGTTTCGTAGTATGCAATTCTTTCTTTTAATCTTTCAATCGTTGCCGATAGTGCCTGTGAGCCGAGCACCATTCTAAGCGGTGCTTTTTCCATATCAACACTTTCAATTATACGTTGTGCCATTTTTGTGGGGTCTCCGGGTGCAAGTCCCTTTGAAGCATCAAGCATATTCAAAAAGCCATGACAACTTTCATACTCGTCCATAAGTTTTGCAACCTTTGCACTACCGTAACGGAACTCTGTTCTCGCACCTCCGGGCTCTACAATGGTTACTCCGATATTAAACTGTGCCACTTCCTGTGCAACCGCTTCGCAAAAGCCCTCAATACCGAATTTTGTGGCATGGTACATTGAATTTGCGGGATATGCAACTTGACCGCCATATGATGATAATTGAATAATTCTTCCGCCACCTTGTTTTCTTAAATAAGGAAGTGAAGTTTTTATAAGCTGAATTGAGCCTGTTAAATTAGTTGCGATGATGTGATTGATTTCATCGTCGGATAATTCCTCCGCACAACCAAACAAGCCGTATCCTGCATTACTTACAACAACGTCGATTTTTCCGTGTTTTTCAAATGATTCCTTTACCGTCTGTTGCACCGCCGCTACATCTGTCACGTCAAGAATACGGCAATCAAAATTTACGGGATATTTTTGTATTAAGTCCTCAACCTTTGCAGTATTCCTAACCGTTCCGATTACGACATCACCTTTTTCAAGCAACTGTTTTGTCATTTCATATCCAAAACCGCTTGACACTCCTGTAATTAACCATGTTCTACTCATTTTAAAAATCCTCCTTTTCCGCTGCACTGTTTACACATCTAAGTGCGTTTAATGAACGTGGATAGCCAATGTATGGCAGACACTGCGATATAATTTTTATTAAAAATATTTTGTCGTTTCCTATACGCATATTTGCCGCCGCATGACTTGTAAGCTGAGGTTCACAGCCGCCTTGTGCCGCAAGGAAACAAAATGTAATCATTTCACGCTGTTTGTAGTCAAGTCCTTTTCGCGTGTAATAATCGCCAAAACAATTATCGGCAAGCCATAAATTTATATGTCGGCTTTCTTCCGGTCCGGACTCCCAAAAGTCACGCATACCCTCGCCGAAAATTTCAACCTGTGCCTTTGTTCCTTCTTCACGGCGATTTTCAGTTGTTGTAGTGGCTTGATTTTCAAGCGGAAGTTTTATTCCTTTTTCAGTAAAGACTTTGTTCATCACCTTTAAAAACGGAAAAACTCTGCCTATTCCCAAATATGCCGTTGCTTGATATACAATCTCTCGTATCTCAACGGGTGTAACGCCAAAATTTATTGCCGCACCGAGCATTATCGAAAATTCATCTACGCCCTGACAGCCCAAAAGTGTGGCTAAAATTGCGATAAATCTTGTTTTATCGTCAAGGTCATCGCTGTTGACAACTTCGTCAAACGCAAAGTTATCAAATCGCTCAATAAATTCGGGATCTGTTTCCAAAAAAGCAGAATGGTATTTCGGAAACATTTTTTCATGATAATTTTTTGAAAATTCCGTTATTGCCATTTTTCTTACTCCTTTATTATTTCACTATTTGTTTTGCATGGTCCGCAACAAGCTTTTCTGATTTTGAAGCGTCTGCACCGTGAACGGCAAAACCTTTTTCAAAAATCGCTCCTGTGCATATTTTCTTTAAATCTCGCTCACAACTGCCAAGACCACTGCCCTCGTGCGTCATTACGGCAATTACCTTTTTACCGTTCCAATCAAGTCTTTCAAGCTGCGTAAACACCGCCATAGGATAAGTGCCCCACCAGCATGGACCGCATATGAATATATTTTCATATTCATCAATGCTGTCAAGGTATTTTTTAAGTTCAGGTCTTGCGCCGCTGTTAAGCTCTTGCTTTGCGTCATCAATACACTCATAATAATCGGCTGAATATTCCTTCACTGTTTCAATCTCAAATAAATCTCCGCCTACGGCTTTTTGAATAAACTCTGCGACAATCTCTGTATTTCCTTTATCCAAATTTTTAATGCTTCCGTTCCAATAATTTTGACCTTTTCTTGAATAATAAATAATTAAATTCTTTGACATTTCGTGCACCTCATTTACTTTCAATTTATGATTTAATTTTAATACAACAAACCGTTATTATCAAATCAATATTTTAATCGTTTTCATAAGTTAAACTTATGTGAAGTAAAAAATACGCACAAATATGTGCGTATTTTAATTTTTATTGAGTTGTACTTTTAATTCATTTGCAAATTCCTCTATGTAATAATTTGAATTTTTAACTTTCCAAAAAGCACAGTAATTACGCTGTATCTGTTTCCCGTCTCGTAACAGCGGTAAACGTTTTGCGGCAGGATTTATATTCCAAAATGTGCCGATACGTTCAACAGGCATAAATCCACGATTACCTGCAACCATAAGTTGTCCCTCGTCAAGAGTTTGAGCATAAATAAAGTTTCCGCCAAATCCCAGTACCTGCTGATAAAATTCACGTTCCGACTTTTGCTGTTCCTTTGACGTTATCAAAATACACGGCATATTTTTCAAATCATCAACAGTTACTCTTTCTTTTTGACTTAAATCGTTTCTTAAACAAACCTCTGCATAACAGCGTGCTTTTCCAAGTTCAAAATTCACAAATTCGTCCGAAAATGCACGTCTTTGGTCATTTATGGCAATGTCTATATCATCGGAACGTAACAAGTCATATATTTCCTCGTGCGTTCCCGTAATAACGCTTATAGACACTTCAGGATACTTTTCCGAAAATAATGCGATTGCATTATTCAATTCTATACTGCTGTAATGTTTCGGATAAGCAATTTTTAATATCAGCTCGTCATCTCGACCTATACGCTGTACTTCTTTGCATATACGTTCAGCTTCTAAAAGAAGTGCCGTTCCGTGCCTATACATATATTCACCTGCATGCGTAAGAGAAAATCGTCTGTTTTCTCTTTTTATAAGTTTAACGCCTAACTCTTTTTCAAGAGATTGTATCTGCTGTGAAATTGCCGATTGCGATATAAAACACTTCTCCGCCGCCTCCGTAAAACTGCCTTCCTCGACAATCGTGCAAAAATATTTTATTTGCCGCAATAACATATCCCCACCTACCGCTCTGTTGTTTGTTTTAGTTTCTTTACTAATTATATCATAATCAAGAATTAAAGTCACGAATAAAATATATTTTATTACTCTTAATATATTGATATTACCAATATTTATCTTGACTTTAACATAAATCAGATTTATAATTATGCAGAGAATGAATTTTTTCAGATACGGAGGTAAACTAATGAAAAAAATTACTGCAAAAGCATTAGCCGTTCTAATGGCGTGTACAATGATTCCGGCAACATTACCGATTGTTTCAAATGCCGAAGTCAACGATGTCATAGACGGTACAAGTGCTGTACTATACAGCCACGATGCATCTGACAGACCTATGGAATCATTAAACAGAGGTCTTGTCGTTCAAGCATTGAATGGCGGTAACTACTTATCTTGGCGACTTATGGTTGACGAGGACGAAGTGTACGGAACTTCAGAAAGCAATGTACCATTCAATATATATAAAAACGGTCAATTTCTTGCAACCGAAACATATTCGACAAACTATATCGACCCTAACGGTACAAGTAGTGACACATATCAGGTAGCACCGATTGTAAACGGTGTTGAGGGAGAGAAAAGCGATTCTGTCGCTCCGTTTGCAAGCGGCTCGAATTACTTTGACATTCCCGTTGACAAACCGAAGTCAACACTTACCACAACAACTACAATAACCACTGACGAGGACGGAAACGAATTACCTGAAAATCAGTGGTACACGGAAAAAAAGGTAAATGAATACACTATCGGTGATACCTCATGCGGTGACCTTGACGGTGACGGAGAATATGAACTCGTTGTAAAATGGGACTGTGCTCCACGTGACAATTCACAAGCAGGTCTTACAGGAAATGTTTATCTTGACGCATACAAGCTTAACGGCAAAAAATTATGGCGTATTGATTTAGGTAAAAATATCCGTGCAGGTGCGCACTATACCCAATTCCTTGTTTACGATTTCGACATGGACGGTAAAGCGGAAGTTGCCTGCAAAACGGCTCCGGGTTCAATTGACGGTGTGGGCAAATACGTTTCGGAAACAAGCAGTGTTGATGAAATCAGAAATGCCAATGACAATACCGTCAGCTATGTAAATCAAAACGGCTACATATTGGACGGTAACGAATACTTTACCGCATTTGACGGCGAAACAGGTAAAACAATCGATACAATATACTACCCTATCCCACGTCTTGACTACGAAAGTTGGGGCGATACAAACGGAAACCGCTGTGACAGATACGTTGCAAGCGTTGCATGGCTTGACGGTCAGCGTCCTTATGCGGTTTACTGGAGAGGTTACTACATGGGCAGAAACGGCAGACAGCGTCACGGCACATGCGGTATCAGCCTTGAAAACGGTGTCCTAAACCCTAAATACAAATTTGATACATACAGCGAGGATACCGACGCATACACTCCCGGTAACGAAAAATATGTCGGCGAGGGTAACCACAATATGACGGTTGCAGACGTTGACGACGACGGTAATGATGAATTTATAAGCGCAACGCTTTGCTATGAGGTAAACGACGAGGACAAGCTTATGCCGAAGTGGTACGGCGGCAGACAACACGGTGACGCACTTCATATCGGCAACTACGACCCTACAAACAATAATTTCGAATACTTTTCCGTTCATGAGCACGGCGATTTTGGTATGACGCTTATGGATGCAAAAACAGGTGAAGAAGCCTTCCACGTTTCCGATAGCAATGATACGGGACGTGGTCTTATGGCAAACATAGGCATGGGCGGATATTATCAGATGTCCTCTAATGCAGGTACATACGTTGCATACGGCAACAATGTGTTTAAAAAAGTAAATGCAAGTATGGGTCAGAATTTCAGAATTTTTTGGGACGGCGACCTTTACGATGAAGAACTTGACGGTCTAACCATTACTTCATGGAACGGTGCGGGACGAAGCACAATCTTCAAGGCAGACGGTTGTACAAGCATAAACAGCACAAAAGCAAACCCGGCACTTCAAGCCGACATATTCGGTGACTGGCGTGAGGAGGTTATCTACCCTCTTACGACAAACGATGCGCTTCGAGTATATACAACAAATATTCCGAGTGAATATAAAATTAAGAGTCTTATGTTTGACAGCGTGTACAGAAGCGGTGTTGCTTCGGAACAGTCGGCATATAACCAACCTCCTCATGTAAGTATGTATATGAGTGAAGCGGTAATGAGAGGTAATGTTACAAATATCAGTATTGAACACGAGCCTACAAAGAAGAATTACATCAAAGGTGAACAACTTGATACAACAGGCTTAAAACTTATCGCAACATACGAAAACGGCAGAGTAAGCGAACTTACCTATTACGAAACAAACGGCTATGACCCAAGCAAGCTCGGCGAACAGACTGTTACAGTTTCATCAGGCAACGCAAGTGCTTCCTTTAAGGTAAATGTCACAAACGGCACAACATATTACAGTGACAATTTCCAAGACAACGACCTTTCAGACATAACGATTTCACGGCAAGATAAAGCCGATCAATCGCAAAAGCTTGACGGTCTTGATTTAAATATCGGTTCAAAAAGCTCCGGCGGTGATAAAACAAGCGGTTACTTCCTCGGAAACAGAAACGGCAAAAGCTTTTTGGCATGCTTCGCCGGCAATACATCCTCGGCAAGCCGCGGTGCGTCAATAAAATTCAACGAAGAAAGCTATGTCCCTAAATTCACTGAATTAGCCGATAACGAAAAAATCGTACTTAACTTTGACGCATACTATCATTCAGAAAAAGATACAATGCAAATTTACGGCGTAACCAATTCCACAAACGGAGCAAGCAATAAGCTTATTTACGACCCTTACCTTTCATATCAGAATAACAACAGTATTCCGCTTAACGAATGGTTTAACGTAAATATCGAAATATCAAAATATGACAGCACGAATAAAAATGCAAAAAATGCGACAATCACAATGACCGACCTTGACGGCAATCAGCTTTATACAAATTCGTTTAGAACAGTCGGTCAATACATCGATAAATTTGCATTTTATGTGCCTGACGTGCAAGTTGATATAGGCTATATGTCGCTTTCGACAACAACTCTTTTCGACTCAATCGACATAACAACCGAACCTACTAAAACATCATACACCTACGGCGATGATCTTGACCTAAGCGGTATGGTTGTAAAAGCATACTATTCGGACAATACCTCAAAAACTATTACAGATTACACTGTAAGCGGTTATGACCCGACAAAGGTCGGTAAGCAGACCGTAACCGTTCATTACCTTGACATGACGGATACATTTGAAGTTACGGTAGCGGAGGGCGAACTTTCCTCAATCGAAATAGCTTCAAATCCGAGCAAAACAACCTACTTTACAGGTGAACAACTTGATACAAGCGGTTTATCCGTAAAACTAAACTATGCGAACGGCTCATCGAAAACAATAACGGACGGCTTTGACGTAAGCGGTTTTGATAATCAGACAGTCGGTACAAACACATTAACCGTTTCATACGGAGGAAAAACGACAACATTCACCGTTACAATAGTAAGCAGTGAACTTACAAGCTATGTAAATGACGACTTTGAAAGCTATGACGACTCTCAAATAACAATCAAAAGTCAAACATTAACTGAACAAAATCAAGACTTAGGACCGTTTAAATTAACATTGGGTACAAACAAACAAAAATTAGACTCATACCCGCACTTTGCAATACTTACGGATAACGGCAACAAATCACTTGAAATAGCAACCGGCGGCTCGGCAAATCCGGAAAGAGGTCCAAAGATTACGCTTGGCGACAGCGTAACTTTGCCGGAATTTGCAAACATTCCTGCAAACAAATACCTTGTATTTGACTTTGATGCGTTGTATCAAAACGATACATCAAATGTACAGCTTTGCGGAGTGACCGATTCATATTTATCAACAGCATTTAATAAGCTTACATACGACCAATATTTATCTGTAAACAAAAACGCAAATATCCCGGTAGGCGAATGGGTCAATATTCATCTTGCCGTAAACAACAAAAAGGATTTGTTCCTGACTATAAGCGACAAGTCGGGAAATGTTCTTAATTCAAGAAAAGTCACAACATCGGGCGATAAATTTGAAAAATTCGTATTCTACGGCGGTGTAGGTAAAATACAGCTTGACAATTTGAAAATATATGAAGATAAAATTTCATCAATGACTCTTACTCCTCCGACAAAAACATCATACGCACTCGGTGAAGAACTTAACCTTGACGGAATGGTCGCAAAATTAAATTATTCCGACAAGTCTGTCGGAACAACGGCTTATACGGTAAGCGGTTATGACAAAACAAAAGTCGGTATGCAGACTGTAACCGTTTCATACGGTGATTATTCGGCGAACTTTGACGTTACCGTAAACGGTATATCGTCTATCAAGGTAACACCTCCTACAAAGACAACATATCTTGAGGGGCAGGACCTTAACACTGACGGCATGGTCGTTACAGCCGTAACCACTGATAACCAAAGAATTACCGTTCCCGACGGTTACTCGGTAAGAGGTTTTAACAAGACAAAATTAGGAAAACAGACAATCACGGTTACATATCAAGGTCTGTCGACAGAATTTGAAGTCAATGTAATTTCCGTAAAGAGTATTGAACTTACAAAGCCGACAAAACTTGAATACAAATACGGCGAAAGCCTTGATACATCGGGCATGAGTGTAAAGGCTATATATGACGATAATCAAAGCGAAGTAATAAAATCCGGTTATTCCGTAACGGGCTACGACAAGACAAAATCGGGTACGCAGACAATAACCGTTACATACAGAAATCAAACGGCTACATTTGACGTTACGGTTGCAGAACCTCAAATTACGAAAATCGAAATCACTACCCCACCGACAACTACGGAATATTATGTCGGACAAGATTTGAAAACAGACGGCATGGTTGTTACCGTGACATTCGAGGACGAATCAACTCAAACTACTACGGCTTATACACTTAGCGGCTACGACAAAAAGACGGTCGGCACACAAACCGTAACAGTTCGCTACAAAGGTTTTTCCGATACATTTGATGTAACAGTCAAAGAAGCGGAAGCTGTTTCGATAAGCGGCGTAACAGTTGAAGATAAGACATATGACGGTAAGCCGATTGAATATAGCGGCACACCGACAAGCGACAACTACAGCGGTGACTATGAATACATTTGGGAAACGGCAGACGGAACAGTGCTTGACAGTGCTCCGATAAACGCAGGCAACTACAAGCTTGTCGTAAAGGTATCGGATGAAACTTTCGCACACACAGGCTCGGTTGAAATTCCGTTCACGATAAACAAAGCGGCTCTTACAATTACGGCTGAAAATAAATCTATTGCTTTCGGCATGAATGCTCCGGAATTTACATGCAAAGCTGACGGACTTGTTGACGGAGATACACTGTCAGCTACATACTCATGCGACTACACTGTTGAAAGTCCGATTGGCGATTATGCTATTATTCCGACCGATTGTACATTTACATCGGGCAGCAAGGATAACTATGACATCACATACGTAAACGGCACTCTTACCATAAAAGAAGCCCAAAAGGTTGATATAAGCGGTGTAACCGTTGAAAGCAAGACATATGACGGTGTTGCCGTTCAGTATAGCGGCACTGCAGAAAGTGCGGACTATGACGGTGAATTTGATTATATCTGGCAGACTGACAGCGGTACGGTGCTTGACTCTGCTCCGATAAACGCAGGCAACTACAAACTTGTTGTAAAAGTACCGAGTGACAACTTAGAATATGTTGGTTCGACAGAAGTTTCTTTTACAATAAATAAAGCAAATCTTACGATTACTGCTGCAAATATGAGTACAAACGTAAATTCAGTCGTGCCTGCATACAAATTTACTTCATCGGGTCTTGTCGGTGATGACGCACTTGATACAATATTCTCATGTGAGTACACAAAAGACAGTGATGTCGGTACATATGTTATCACCCCGACAGATTGTACATTTACATCGGGTGTTAAAAATAATTATAACATTGAATATGTAAACGGTACTCTTTCGATATACGGTTCAAGCTATAACAAAACATCAAAAACGGTAAAAATATATTCTAAATATGATACAGATATAGACTGTTATATAGTATCGTACGCAGAAAACGGAACTCTTGACGGTATCAAAAAAGAACATTGTTCTCTTAAAGCTGACAAAATTTCAACCATTGATATTTCATCATTAAAGATATCAGAAAATGATAGTATAAAAATATTCCTTTGGGATAACAACCTAACACCGGTTGAAATAACAAATTAATACAATAGCATTATTGCAATATAAAAGAACCGACCTCCATAGTTGAAGTGAACCCCAAAATTTAGACAAAATTAAATATTAACTTGCTTGTGAATGAGTTCGGTATTGTACCGGACTCATTCCTTTTAGCTTTAAAGAAATTCTTTCATTGTTGTAATAATCAATATATCTTTTTAATTCATCTATGAAAGCTTTGACACTTTCAAATTTTTCACCATAAAACATTTCAACTTTTAATCTTCCGAAGAAGTTTTCCATTGCACCGTTGTCCATACAGTTTCCTTTTCTAGACATACTTTGTACAATATTGTGTTCTGATAGTAAACGTTGATATTCCGAATGTTGGTATTGCCAACCTTGGTCAGAATGGAATAATGGTTTCGCATTAGCGGGCAGCTTTTTGAATAAACCATCAAGCATTTCTCTAATTTGCTGCAAATTTGGACTTAATGAAATTGAGTATGACACAATTTCTCGATTATACAAATCCATTACAGGTGACAAATATACTTTATCATTACACACTTTAAATTCAGTTACATCAGTTGCTAGTTTTTCAAAAGGTTTTGTAGCTGCAAATTCTCTGTTAAGTAAGTTGTCGGCTATTTTGCCGATTTCTCCTTTGTATGAACGATATTTACTGTTTTTGCGTTGTTTTCCTTTGAGATTAAGTTCTTTCATCAGTTTCAACACAGTTTTATGGTTAATTGTATATCCTTTTTGTCTTAATACAATTAAGATTCTGCGGTAGCCGTATCTGCCTTTATTAGCTAAAAATATATATAGTATTTCTTGTTTTTCTTTCTTGTATTTATCTTTGATTGGATGTTGTATATAGTAATAAAAAGTACTACGGGCTAAACCTGATAATTGCAGCAAGTCTTTTAACGGATATTTTTGCCTTAATTCATTGACTATTGCTGCTTTTTCTCTTCTTTTAACATTCTTTTCCGAACTAAGGCACTGAGTTTTTTTAAGTATTCATTCTCCATTCTTAATCGCTGATTTTCGGCAATTAAATCTTCTTCAATTTTCTTATCAAGTTTGGGTGGACGACCTTTTGCTATTCCATCTACTTTACTGGCTCTACCTCGTCTTTCTTTCATCAGACCTTCGGCTCCTTCTTCCAAGAATATGCGTTCCCATTTCGATATTACATTATGTTTAACATCGTATTTTCTCTCTGTTTCCATTATACCAAAATGGTTTTCTCGCATATCCATTATAACAGATAGTTTGAATTCTGGCGAGTGTTTTCTATATTTTTGCCCTTTCTTTGCCATAAAAATATGCACCTCCAAAAGTGTCTAACTTTTGGGGTGCATATCAAGTTAAAAGGTCGGTTTTTTTTGTATTTAATTTAACTGTCTATCTACACTTTCTTTAATACAAAATACACTACATTTATCTACATTTATCTACATTTATCTATATTTATCTACATTTATCTATATTTTATGTACAAATATTAATATTTGCTTCTATACTATATATTATTTATCTATTCGCACTTAAGGCAGCACCTATAATTCCTGCATCATTATTCAAAGATGCAATTTCAATTTTTGTCTTTGGTCTATATTTATTGAATTCATTTATTTCAACAAATTTTCTGATTGGATTCAAAAGATATTCCCCTTCTTTACTTATTCCGCCACCAATAACCAAAATCTCAGGTTCAAAAATATTTATGACACTTGTTATACCGTCAGCAACATATTCTGTATATTTCTCAACCACTTCCAACCCTGCCCTATCACCTGCTTTTGCCGCCTCAAAAGCCACTCTGCCATTTACTTCACCGAATTTCCCCGAAATTTTATGCATTAAGCTGTCCGGATTGTCAGTCATTTTTAATTTAGTCTGATTTATGAGAGCAGTTACAGAACCATATGTTTCCCAGCAGCCGTGTTTCCCACAAGTACACCTTTCACCACCATTTATAAGTGTCATATGTCCCGGTTCTATTCCTACACCGTTAAATCCTCTATAAATTTTACTGTTAATAACTGCACCACCGCCTATACCTGTACCAAGTGTTATCAGAATATAGCTTGAAGCATTATGTCCATTTGCCGTATATTCGCCCAAGGCAGCTGCATTTGCGTCATTTTCAAGATTCACTGAAATATTAAGCTGTTTCTCCATAAATTTACGCATTGGCACATTCTTCATCGGGATATTATTTGAATACGATATTATACCATTTTTATTGTCCACCGTTCCCGGGCACCCAATGCCAACTGCTTCAATCTTATTAATGTCCATCTGCGACTTATCTAAAAGTGTTTTACACAATTTAGTCATATCAAGCATTATCGCTTCTATCGGACGTGTATTCAAAGTAGGAACACTATCCTTTGCAATAATTTTTCCTGTTTTATCAACAATTCCTGCAGCGATGTTAGTTCCACCTAAATCTATTCCTATATAATACTTCATCTATAAATCACTCCATTCCTTAGGTTTGTTTAAAATTTTATAAAAATGATAATATAATTTCACAAGGTCCGCTAACAGTATATTCATTATTTTGAGCGGGGATAAATATACTATCTCCCTTATTCAGTTTAAGAATCTCTCCACCCATATACAATTCCCCGCTTCCGTCTGTAATTATAAGTGAATGAAAGCTTGTTTTATCAATTCTAAGCTGCACTCTATTTTGTACTTTCAGTCGACGAACGGTGAAATAATCACATTGAGTCAAAATAATATCATCACCATCAAGCACAGAATTTGAATAAGTAGATTTTTTCAAATTTGAAGATTCAAGAGCTTCTCTAATATGTAATTCTCTTTTATTCCCGTCCTTATCGCGTCTATCATAATCATATACACGATAAGTCGTATTGGAATTCTGTTGTATTTCACATATAAGAATTCCCGCTCCTATCGCATGTACAGTTCCCGCAGGTATGAAAAATACATCTCCTTTGTGAACAGGCACCTTATTAAGTACATCTGTTATTGTATTGCTTCTGATTGCATCTTGATATTCCTGCTTTGTAATATCTTTTTTAAATCCGTAATACAGATATGCACCAACATTGCAATCGAGTATGTACCACATTTCTGTCTTAGCATTTGCACCGTCATGGCAAGTGGCATACTCGTCATCGGGATGAACCTGCACAGACAAATTCTTTTTTGCATCTATAAACTTTATAAGTATTGGAAAATCGTCAAGGGCAAGACCTTTTGTACCTACAATTTCCTTTCCAACTATATCTATGTACTCTTTCAAGCCATATCCTTGATATTTACCATTGGCTATTATACTTTGACCGTCCTTATTAGCCGATAGTTCCCAACTTTCTGCCAGTATATTCAGTTCTGATTTTTTATTAAACACAGTTTTTAATTTTGTTCCACCCCAGAGATAATCCTTAAAAACAGGAATAAGGCGAACAGGATAAAGTTCTGACACTATTTTCACTCCTTTGATATTTATAATAGCCATGTGCAAAACACTGAAAAACATAGAGTTTATACACTTTTACGGATATGGCTAATCCGTTTTGTCACTATAAATTATATTGGGTATATAGAAAAACCACTCTGATTTGGTATAATATTTGCACGTTTTTAATTTATTTTATAATAAATAACCAACAGAACATACAAACGACACAAAATTCCATTTAGTTTGACATGGGTAACGTTTTTTAAGATAAGAATTTACAGTCGGTTATATGTTCTGTTTATAAATTAATATTTAGATGTTTTGTTATATTATTTATCCATCTTCAGCGAATTACAACGTGGCATCATTCCATTTAAGTCATTCCACATAAATACTTTTGCATAAGAATAGTCCTCCGGTTCTTCCACTGTCTTTGATATATCATCACCTTTTTCAATAGCTCCTATTTCGGCTATTGACGTCTTAATCAAGACAGAATTATTGTTTAATGTTTTATAAAATGCAACTATTACAACGCTTGAGCTATCATCTGTGTCTGTACGCTTTCTTACGCTTACATTCCCTTTTTCATAGCTGTTTATCTTATATACAGCCATATCTTTTTCCGACCATTTTGCATATAAAACCATATCACCAACGGAACCTTTGGCAATAGCTGCAACTGCATTTTCAAATGCAGCATCTGTATACCATCCCTCGAAGTTATATCCATCCTTTGTCGGAACCGGCAATGTTATCGTATCTGTTTCAATAGTATACGATACAGGAGCATTTTCGGCATTTATTCCGCCATTAAGCTCATATGTAATCTTATATTCATTTATTGACCATTGTGCAATAAATGTAATAGCACCGCTTATATCATTTGGGACTGTATATGTGTCATTCTGTGTACCATATTTATAAACCGTGTCATCAGTGCCTGTCTTCCAGCCTTCAAATGTATATCCTAATTTTTTGGGTTCTTGATTAGGAATTTTAATTATCGATGTTTCCGCAATATTATATTGGGTGTTATCAGTAGGAATTGTTTCCTCATCCGCTCCTACCGCAGAGTATATAACTACAAAATTACCCACTTCTGTATACTGAGCATAAATTGTAAGCTCTGTATTATTTCCGAACAGTGCAAGCATATTTGAAGCGGTATTAAGATTATCCATCGTAATTACAGTTCCTTTTGTCGGTGCATCAAACCAGCCCTTGAAGTTATATCCTTGTTTTTCCGGATTGTCATTCGGTAAAACGGGTAAATTTTCAACACTGCCGTATATAGTCGTTGTTGTACCTGTACCCTCTTGCAAATCCAGATTAATTGTATACTGTATCGGACGTACATTCACTGTTATCGTAACATTTTTACCTGGCATTATGAATGTATAGCTGCCATTTTCTTCTGTAATAGTGTTTAAATTTTCTCCGTCAGCAGTACACAAAACATTTTCCAACGTATATCCCTTAGGAAGCGTAACCGTAAATGAAACTTCATCATTTTCATATGCCTTTTCTGCCACATTTATCGTACCTTGTACTATATCTGACGGAATTGTTCCCGTTGATACAAAGCTTGCGGTAATACTTCCTGACGCTATTTCATCCCATTTTGCATATAATATTTTATTTCCCGTCGTGCCTTGTTCGATTATTTCTATCTTGTTTTGGTATTCAACATCAGTGTACCAACCGCCAAATGTATATCCCTTTCTTGTACCGGGAGCGGCAAGAGTTATTGCCTCAGTTTCAACCGTATAGTTTGACGGATTGGTGTTTGTTGCATCATTAAGTCCCTCGTAAGTTATCGTATAATTTAACAGAGTCCAGTGTGCATATAATGTGACTGTTGCTTCGTTTCTAAAGATGTCAGACAGATTGTCTTTTGTTATCCCATTAACCTGACTGCCATTGTTTTCTTCAGTGTACCAGCCGTCAAATTTGTATCCGGCTTTTGTTGGTATAGGAAGTTCAATACCATTATCAGGGATATTTTCTTCCTCAAAATCCTCAACCATTACTTCACTTCCGCCGCACGCATTAAGTGTGACAGAATACACCTGTGAATTCGGAGCTACTTTGTATGTACCATCGCCGTTATCAATAACTCTGTATGTTTCCGTGTCGGTAACATAGTTTGTCGGGTCAAATGAATATGTTCCGCCGGAAATAGTGATGACCGTTGTTGTGTTAGCGGGCTTTGTCGCACCAATAGTAGATTTAAACGTTCCGCCCGTGATATTTATTACCGGCACTGTTTCTGTAGTGGCTTCATCACCATCAAGAATACTGTAACCGTTATTCTCTGCGGTATTTTCAAAAGTGCCTCCGTTTATTGTAAGAGTTCCGGAAAAGCCCTTTACAGTGTTAATCGCACCTCTTTTACTAACAGAATTCTTAAAAGTTCCGCCATTTATTGTAATTTCGCTTGAACCCGAGAAGGTAATACTGCTCATATTCCCGTTATAATTGAATATTCCACTATTTATCACCGCGGTACCATTGGCAACTGACAGAGCATAGCCCTTATATTCAGAATCATCATTTATAACGGTATTTTCAATATTTATAGTACCGTTTGAAAGGTTTACCGCATAGCTATTTCCGTTAATTACAGAATCTTTTAAATGAAGTATTGAACCCGTACCGCTTAACATTATCGCTTGACTCATTGCCTCAACTTTTGCTCCGTCAATGGTAAGAACTGCATCTTTTACTGCAAATTTTATACCATAAGAAGTTGATGTATTAACATTCTTGATTGTGCCTTTTGTTGTACCTGTATCAACAACTGTAAGGTTATACATTGCTTCTATGACCGTTGAGCCGCCTCCACTCAATGTATGTCCATTAAGGTCAAGACGCATTGCACACTTTGTCTTTATACTTGATGTTCCCAAATCAATATCTGCACCCAACTTTACATAATCATCAGACGCTGTAAGAGTGTTAATTTCCTCAATACTCGATACAATTTTTGCTACCGGCTCCGGTGTCGGTTCCGGTGTTGGTTCCACTCCTTTTTCCGTCACAACATACTTGCCTTCGGCAACCTTTGTGATACTATATATATCTGTATCTATACAATTTGGATACAGCACAGTCGGGTCTGCGGCAAACTGCCCACCTTTTATAGATATTTCAGTTGCTGATGAGTTTGTTGGCTTTGTTTTTCCTATTGCCGATTTGAATGTTCCATCATTAATATTTATTACCGGTGACGCTATAATCTCACTTGTTTCTGCGTCTATAGACTGATAGCCCTCATTGCTATCGAGGATACTGTACCCTCCGGCATTTGTATTCTCAAAAACACCTCCATTAATCGTAACAGTACCTACAAATTGTTTATCTGTAACTATAGCACCTCTTCCACTGTTTGGATTTGTGAATGTGCCGCCATTAATTGTCAACTCACTTGAACGTGCTACAAGAAGAGTGTTTGTGGTTCCGTTATAGCCAAATGTTCCGTCATCTATAATGGCAATACCGCCCTGCAAATAAAGTGCGTAGCCTTTATAATCCGCTTTATTATTTATAAGAGCATTATCAATATTAATCTCACCGCCGTTCGTTCCTACGTTTATGGCATAGCTGCCCCCGTTAATTACTGCGTCCTTTATATTGCACTTTCGTCCTGCAACATTAATCAATATCGCTTGACCTCCCGCATCAATTTCTGCACCGTCAATATTTATTGTCGCTGCTTCTGTTGTACCTCTTATTCCATAAGAGGTTTGCGTTGTACCTGTATTTATAATGGCACCTTTGGTGCTTCCTGTGTCAACAATCGTTATTTCGTGTCTTGGGTCCACTACGAACGGTCCCGAAGATGTCAATGTATGACCGTTAAGGTCAAGATGTGTCACACTTTTTGTCGTAAAGCCTGTTGTGCCAAGGTCTATATCTGCTCCAAGAATTATATTTCCCTCAGTGCTTGTAATCGCTGCAAGCTGCTCTGCCGTTGTAACAGTTACAGGGTCCGGTAGCGGAGTAGGCGTCGGTTCAGGAGTTGGAGTTGGTAAGCCCCATTCTATATCACCTTTTATGCTTGTATGAGTTATATTATCAATCATGAATGAACCTTCCCCACTGTTTTCAGCAGAAGAAAATATAAAACCTCTTACGCGTGCACAATCAAGATTGCTTCCTCCATCAAGTATCTTAAACTCATCAAACGGAACTCGAAATTGTTTCCACTCCGTCGTCAAAGTGAATTCCTTAGTGTCTGTATAAGTAGTCATCGCACTTGCTGCGTCAATCACCCCAACATTTATCTTTTCATTCTTGCCGCTTGTAGATTTTCCATAAAACACAAAGTCTGTCATATATTCCATATCAGTTTTTAAAGTAGCACGGTTAGCAGTACGCTCATCGTCATTTACATTTCCTTTAAAGAAATCATTCGGTGAATAAACCACCTTTGCCTTTGACGGTATGTTTCCGTTTCTTGAATATTTCACCTCAAGTGCTTTTGAATCAAATCCAAGCCCTCCTTCTTCTTTAGTCGCAACGATTGTATCTCCCTCACTTCCGGATTCTGTGGATATTGCTGCCTCATATTTTGTGGTGTTCTTATTATAAGTAGCAAAATCATAAACAAATGTCTTTTCTGGATACGGAATCAGACGTTTCGGCTTTGTGTTTGAGAAGCCAATATTATCAATATAAAATTCGGCAGTTGTTCGCGTGTCTGCTGAAATCTGAACATACGTTATATCTTCAGGGTATTCAACATTACCTTCTAAACTGTATATATATTGATGCCAATCAGTATCGTCCTCTGCCATATTTACAGTAATATATGCCAGTCCACTTAAACTTACTGTCAGCTTCTGTGCAATACCATTACCTTTGATATCAATGGTAAAATACTTGGCATTCATAGACGGAACAGTATTAAGGTCAAATTTTGCTCTGCAACCCTCAGTATCAGTTGCATCTCTTGTATATGTCACACATTTTGTTTTTGTTGTCTCACCATTTATGTTTAAGACATTCGCATCTGTAATTTGCATTGTTGTTCCCGTAAATTTGGAATTCCACGCCGTAGTCTGTTTTTTAAAGCCAGTCGTATCTATATCAATATAGCTTTCCTCTCCCATATCCTTATGAGGATATGTATTGGCAGTATAAACAGGTGTAGCGAGTTTTACAATTTTTACATTATCAATAGTTATAGATCCCGTATCTGCCGTAGCGGCTCCAAAATATATGCCGGAAAGAGCGGCGTCAAGCTTACCGTCAGTCTGCGGATTACCCTGTTTCACAAGCTCATTTATGCCTATTGTTACTGTTTGAACGTCTGTGTTTACATCTACAGCTTTAGTCCATACTTCCATATCAGAACCATAAAGACCTATATTTACACTTCCAGCAGTTGCTGCGGAAATATCCATTGTTATTGTCTGAATTCCATTTAAATCCCAATCAAACGGGAAATTCAGTGTTGCATACCAGTTCGCCGCCTCAGGTGTTATCGCTACATTTTCGCTTTCATCAGAATATTTAATCGAAGCCTTACCCGATGGAGCAGTATAGCTTCTGAATACATCGTCTGTGCTGAAATCTGTTGAATATACACCGTCAAGCTTTTCCGGTGCAGTGTTGTATGAAAGTAAGCGATTCTTTATATGAGTACCGTTATATGCCGTAGTCTTATAATCCCATGAATAGAGCATTTTCGGCGATGAACTCATATGCAGATTCCATGCTGTCCAGTTTACAGGAATTCCGTCATACTGATTGTCAGTATCGTCCATCCAGTTCATAATCTGATTCATCCATATATCGCTTGTGCAGTCTCCGCCCGATATGTTCTTGTCGGATGAGTCCCATCCCCATTCACCTATAATCACCGGTGCAACACGTCTTACCTGACCTATTATCGTATCCCATGCGGTTTTTGCACCCTTAACCGGATATGCGTGAGAGTCATACATAACACCATGGCCTTCCGCCGTATCTATTAGTCTATATCCATTTGGGCGTTCATTATAGCCATCAGCAAAACCGCTTATATCAAATGCCCAGTTCAGACCGCCGGCTATACAGATATTATTTGCACCTTGTTTGCGAATTTCGTTTAGAAGTTGTTGATGACCTATAGCAGTTACTTCTTCACCACCAACTATAATTTGTCCGCCATTATACCACACGTCCCATTGTTCCACTGTAGTTGGTTTTTCAACTCCTACCGGTTTTATATCATGTGGTTCATTCAAAAGACCGAAAAGTACCGCACTGTTATTGCCGTACTTAACAGCAAGTTCTTTCCACATATCAAGATCGTCTTGTTGTGGCATAACATATCTGTGACAATCAAGAATTATATACTTGCCTCTCGCCTGTGCGGCTTTAACCATATCATCAATATATTTCTGATATTGTTCCTTTGTTAAGTTTTTTTCGTCCCATATGCTGCCGTTTTTCCAATATTTAGGATTTATTGGCAGACGTATCAGATTAGCTCCCCAGCTATCATAGACCATTGTCATAGACTCAAATAGATGTTCTGCCATACCCCAGTCCATACTCGGAACATTTACACCACGAAGAACTACCATTTCATCTGTTCCCTGCTTAACTATTTTATTTCCCTTGACCTCAAGAGGCACAGAACGATTATAGTTAATTTCCGCATTTTGAGCGTCTGCTGCAGCTTCCTCATATGTCTGTGCATAAACAGGCATAATGCAAAGCGACACTGTCATTACAATAGCCGTTACAAGACTTAAGAATTTTTTCATGAATATCACCCTTTCGATTTAATTATATAAAAAGGACTGTTTTTTTGTAGGGAGAAAGAGAGAGAGAATATTGGAAGGTATCCATTGTCCAATAAATAAAACCTATTCTAAACAGTCCTTTACTATATTAACATTATAAAAGAAAAGTTCACCTCAAAAAACGAGGTAAACTTTTTCTCACTACCGATTAATTATGTTTTCGGCACATTATTCATATTTTAATGTATAAATTTGTTTTGGAGTAACTTCAACATCGCACCAGCCATTTGTATCCACTGAAAGCTCTGTCTCTGAAAGTTCCTCAAGCGTGACTTTTTTAACACTTGCCCACTTCCTATTTTCCGTACACGGAAGTTCAAACGAGTGTACCTGTCTTTCTATTGGCGATTGTTTATCTGATATCTCCGCTATGCCACCATTAAATCTAATTCTATTTTTAACTGTTTCACTTGACGGATTAAATAATCTCACCACACACCCTAAGCCGTCCTCACTGCGTTTTACGGCACTTATGTGTAGATTTTCATTTTCAAGTTCAATAAATGACTTTTCAAGAGGATTCTTGCCATGTTCTGTTGGTGCTGTCTGTCCAATTAGTATTTCCATATTAAAATCTTCAGCAGCTTTCCATACTTGAGCATCTTCCCAATCACCCTTATGAGGCATAAAAGCATATCGGAAAGTATGTTCACCAAAAGACTGTGAACCGTTCTCTATTCTCGAATAGTTCTGCTCCTCGGGAGTTACATATATGCGAAGTTCAAAGCATCGCAGCAATGACAAATACACAGTATGATTATAGTCATTATCTGCTTCATAAGCTTTTAGTCCGGTATTCAAAACCGCCACGCCTTCATTTTTATTGCATATATCAACAAACGAATTCATTGGATGCTCTGTCATCGGAATTTCATCGTATAGCGAATAATTAGGTTTCGCAATTGGACGCTTTACAACATCAAACTGTCCCTGTGCATATACAAACTCTGTATCAATATCTGTTGGAAATGAAACTTGAAGGTAATGATTAGGAACATTGTTATTAATTTTCGTTTCAAATTCAACCCATCTTGCACCTTTTCTGAGTGTTACAAGCATTTCTATTCTGTAAGGGGCGAGACGTGAGCTTCTTCTTTTGCCACCATCAACTATATTTTCGGGAATTGCCCAATTAAGAACTATTCTGTACTTCGTTTCAAACTCACCACTGTATACAAGACTTACAATCGCCTGTTCATTAATAGTTGTATATTCCTCATCAATTTCCGGAGTTTTATGCTCCCATGGGCTGCCGTTTTCGCCTGTGTCCTTAAAATATCCGATATTATCGTATTCCTTACCGGTTTCTTTTTCAGTAACCTTTAGCGTACCGTTTGAATTTATCTTAACCTTCAGATATTCATTTTCCATAGTATTTATCCCACAAAGCATATTGATCGGCGTTGCAGCTCGTGTATGATACTTAGGTACAACCTTGAGTGTTTTATAACCCATCGACGGAATATCCTTAACAAATATTCTTATCGTATGTCTTGAAACAGGCAACACATCAACTGCGTCTGCCAAGTCTTGAACAATTTGATACATAGGATTAATTGATGATATATTCTGATATGGGCATACATTACCCTCAGCATCGACAATCTCAAAGCTGTCACACTCCCACTCAAGAGGAATTTCAAGTTCACACGGAACTGTCATACTTCTTTTAAACGGAGCCGGATTGAACATTACAAGTGCCATATCATTCTTATCCCATCCCGCAAAGTCAATGTCACCGGATAAATCCATAAAAGCTCTTTCAAGCACACAGGTTGCAATCTCTTGAGACTGTCTGAACCGATAGTCTACGTCATTATATACAACATCTCTGCCACACGCACCGATTGAATCATGTCCATGATTTTGAAGCATATAGTTATATGCTTTATCAATAAACTCCTGCGGATATACCGCTCCGCATAAAGCTGCAAAAATAGCCATAGGCTCAGCATATGATGTAAGCAATCGTTCTGTTTCAAAATTCTTCTGTTTGACCTTTGTTCTCGCAGAAAGAATCCAACCAAACAGTGCACTTACACTGCCTTTTGTAAACGGATAACGCATTTCTCCTTTTAAAACTGGCGAGTTTTTATTAAAATCTCTTATTACGCTCTGCTCAAAGTCATAAACTGTGCTATGGAAAACATCGACACCTTCATAAACAGCATTAGCATCCTTTATAAGCCTTGCTTCCCTCATATCCGGTATTGATGAATCATGACCGTTTGACCAGAAGCGGTTAGGCGTTGTCCACTCATCGTCCTGTTCAGAGAGTGCCTGCTCCGTCTTTTCAGCTATATATTCGTCATGATACTCATATTTTCTATGCGAATACTGATATTCATATTCGCACCTTGCCGGGTCTGCAAAACGGAATATTCCGTCTCCCGCTCCCCATGAAACGCGACGATTATCACCATCACGTTTACCATAAAACACCGGACGTTGCATTATATACCACATATTATATCTCGGTCTTTGACCCAGCCTTGAAGCATAAATTGTCGTACCGTCAGCACCCTCCCAGTAGAACTCTGATTTCGGTGCCATGTATGTATTAAGACCTCTGTAAAATGACGCAAAATCTATTCCGAAGCCATGATATAGCTGTGGCATTTGTGATATTTGACCCCAACCGAACGGTGAATAGCCGGTCTTTGAAACCTTGCCGAATTCGTTTGCGATTTTATGTCCAAGAAGAAGATTTCTTATAAGAGACTCTCCACCTACACAAAACTCATCCGGCAAACAAAACCACGGACCAACTGCAAGTTTCCCCTCGCTTATATACTTTTTCAGAATCTCCTTTTTTTGAGGTTTTATTTCAAGATAATCTTGAATGGGGAGCGTCTGTGAGTCAAGATGAAAATGTTTGTAATCCGGCTCTTTTTCAAAAATATCAAGTAGCATATCAATTGCGGTAACAAGCATATGTCTTGTTCTTTGAGCACTGAATTTCCACTCTCTGTCCCAATGGGTATTGGATATAAAATGGCATTTTATATTTTTTCGCTCCATTTACTCTTCCTCCTCTATGTAATCAAGTATTTCTGCGAGATTATTGCAATAGCGGCTACACATAGGCATTGTTCCACTTTCTTTTATATTGCCTCCCGCAAGTCCTATTGTTGTATATCCTGCAATTCTTGCCGAACATACTCCGGCACCACTGTCCTCAATAGCGATTACGCTATTACGTTCATCAAAATTGATTCCGAGTCCAACTGCACAGGTTTCAGCATAAAGCCACGGATGAGGTTTCGGTGACAACTCACCGAGCGTTCCAACACTTCCCTTGCGGAGCGGGTATCCTGCTGAAATTATTGCATCGTAAAAATCTGTAGGCTCACCCATATCGAGAGTTCTAAAAGCCGAAAGTATTTCCGGCATTGCCTTTTCATATAATCCTGATGTTACAAGTCCTATCTTAATTCCTTTTGCTTTTATTGCGAGTAAAAATTCTTTTAATCCCTCCTGTGGAACAAAAGAATTTTTTCTGCCTCTGCCTTCCATAATTTCCTTCATTTCATGATTAACATGTTCAAAATAGAAATTCCTCGCTTTATCAAGCGACTCACCCGGGCAGTATTTATCTATACAATACTGTAAATGCTCCGATACGCTATGACCTGATACGAACGGTATATCACTATCTTCAATCTTGAAGCTTTCATCATCAAGCATACTGGCGGTTGTTTTTTCAATTATCCAAATCCAGAATTCCTCACTTCTTACCGACGTTCCATCCAAATCCATAAGCACAGCCTTGATTTTACCTTTTCTGTTCACAGAATGAAGCGGATAGTAGGCACCATAGCCAAGAACCGAGTTAACATAGGCAAGAGTCTGATTTTCGAAAGCTACAAATTCAACCTTTCCGTCTCCTGTACATAGTATATGTTTTACGCCTTCCTTACCGGAGATAAACCTTCCGTCTGTAGTGGCGGAGAGAATGCGAAATCCTGAACTGTCATCTATAATCCCCAAATCTGGTATATTGAAATTCATTACATTACCACCTCTACATTACATATTTCCGCATCAGATGAAACTGTTGTACCATTTACCACTCCGTTATCGGCTGTTATTTTAACCGTTCCCTCTCCTATGTTCTTTACAGAAATATTATATATTGTTCCTCTAAATTTTCTTGTTATCTTAAATTCAGATATACCTTTTGAAATACACGGCTCAATTATAAGTCCGTCAAAATCAGGGCGTATGCCTAAAAGATATTGTGACACCGTATAATAATTCCATGCTGCCGTGCCAGTAAGCCATGAATTTTTTGCCTCTCCGGCTCTTACCGCATCACGTCCCGCAATCATCTGCGAATATACATATGGTTCAGTTCTGTGGATTTCACTTATATCTTCAAGATATGCAGGGGCAATCTTTTTATACAGTTCAAACGCTCTTTCTCCGTTACCCATCGCTGCTTCACCAATCATTACCCATGGGTTATTATGACAGAACACTCCTGCATTTTCTTTATATCCCGGCGGATATGACGAGATTTCACCAAGTTCAAGTCGATATCTCGAATATGGCGGATAATTGAGTACAATGCCATATTCACATTCAAGATATTTTTTAACGCTGTCAAGTGCTTTTTGTGCCTTGCCATCTTCCTTACCTATTCCAGCCATTACACAGAAGCCGTTCGATTCAATAAAGATTTTACCTTCATCACATTCATTGGAACCAACCTTATTACCGTTAGCATCATAAGCTCTTATGAACCATTCACCATCATATCCGTGCTCCAATACCGCTTCAGTCATTTTTTTAATCTCATATGAAACATTTTCATACATTTCATCATTGCCGAGTGCCTTGTAAAGCCTTGCAAATTCTCTTCCGATATACACAAACATTCCTGCGATAAGCACAGACTCTGCTATTTTGCCGTCATCATCTCCCGTAATTTGAAAAGATTCATCGGGGATTTCAGAAAAGCAGTTCAAATTTAAGCAGTCGTTCCAGTCCGCACGTCCTATAAGCGGAAGTCCATGAGGACCAAGATTATTTATAACGTGTCCAAACGAACGATTAAGATGTTCTAAAAGCGTTGCCGTATTGTTTTTGTCACAGTCAAACGGCACCTGTTCGTCTAAAATACCATAATCTCCTGTTTCCTTGATATATGCCACAGTGCCTAAAATCAGCCACAGTGGGTCATCATTAAATCCACTTCCGATTTCATTGTTACCTTGCTTTGTAAGCGGTTGATACTGATGATACGCACTGCCGTCCTCAAATTGAGTTGAAGCGATATCAACAATCCTCTCTCTTGCTCTTTCGGGTATTTGATGTACAAAGCCAAGCAAATCTTGATTTGAATCTCGAAATCCCATTCCTCTGCCGATACCGCTTTCGTAATATGATGCACTTCTTGACATATTAAAGGTCACCATACACTGATACGGATTCCATATGTTTACCATACGGTTAAGCTTTTCATCATTTGACTCAAGCGTAAATACCGAAAGAAGATTATCCCAGTAAGATTTAAGCTTATCAAGTTCCGCATCACATTGTGCAGATGATTCATATCTTGCAATCATTTTCTTTGCCTTTGTCTTATTTATTACATTAAGACTTTCAAATTTCTCATCATTTTCATTCTCAATATATCCGAGAACAAATATGTATTCGCAACTTTCTCCTGCGTTAAGTGAAATATCAATCCGGTGCGATGCAATAGGATACCAGCCGGAAGCTACTGAATTTCCGCTACTACCGTTTATTACACTGTCGGGATTGTCAAGACCGTTAAAAGCACCAAGAAAAGTATCTCTATCCGTATCAAATCCACTTATTTGAGTATTTACGGAATAGAAAGCATAGTGATTCCTTCTCTCCCTATACTCTGTTTTATGATATATAGTGTTGCCATCGATTTCCACCTCACCTGTATTAAGGTTACGTTGATAGTTAAGCATATCATCTTGGGCATTCCAAAGACAGAATTCAACAAATGAAAACAGATTTATGTTTTTAGACCCACCGCTTGTATTTGTCACCTTAATTCTATGTATTTCACAGTTATCGTCCACAGGAACAAAAGCGGTCTGCTCAATGCGGATGCCATTTCGCTCACCGGTAATTTTCGTGTAACCCATACCGTGACGGCACTCATAAAAATCAAGTTCTTTTTTCATTGGCATATATGAGTGTGTCCAACAATCACCGTTATCGTTTATGTAAAAATAGCGTCCACCGTTATCCGCAGGGATATTATTGTATCGGTATCTCAGAATTCTTCTGTTCTTTGCATCCTTGTAGAAACAATAGCCGCCGGAAGTATTTGAAATTAATGAGAAAAATCCGTTTGTTCCAAGATAATTTATCCATGGAAGCGGTGTTCTCGGAGTATCTATTACATATTCTTTATTCAAATCGTCAAAATGTCCGTATTTCATATTTGTTCTCCTTACCAATAAATTTTCCAATCGCTTTTTTTCATACGCATTAGTGCTTCAAGATAGAAGTAGTCGCCCCAACTTGTACACTCCGATTTATGACCATGCTTTCTGCTATACATGCCGTCCTTTATAATTCCATTACTTTGTAGATAATCTACCGTCGTATACTTTTCCGAAAGACTTGACATCATCTTTTTCGCTATATCAAGAAATTCTTGATTGTGATAATATTTTTCCATTTCAAGAATCCCGCATGCTGCAATCGCAGCTGCTGAAGTGTCACGCGGTTCGCAGCTGCCGTCGGAGAATATTAAATCCCAATACGGTACATAATCCTCCGGAAGATGATCTATGAAATACTTTGTCACACGTTCAAACAGCGGCAGTATCGCTTCCTCATGCGTATAATGATAACATAAAGCAAGACCATATACTGCCCATGACTGTCCTCTCGCCCAACTGCTATCATCGGAAAATCCCTGGTGTGTTTCTCCCCTAAGCGGCTCATTGGTTGCCATGTCAAAGAAAAACGTATGATATGAGGACGCATCAGGTCGGATAATATTTGCGATTGATGTCTTCATATGATTATAAGCAGCATCGTAATACTTCCTGTTTCCCGTCACTTCACTCGCCCAGAATAGAAGCGGAATATTTAGCATACAGTCAACAATAAATCGATAATTTTGTGCATCATCCATAGAACCCCATGCTTGAATGAATTTACCCTTTGGCTGATAACGCTTCAAAAGCCATTCTGCCGCCTCAATTCCGTCTTGTTTCGCCTGTTCATCTTCTGTTATCTTATAATCAGCAACACTTGATAATGTAAACAAGAAGCCCATATCATGATGCTCCAGTTCAACTCGGTCAACCAACCTCTTATGAAACATTTCACTGTGATGCTTTGCCGAATTATAAAAAGCTTTATCACCTGTAAGCTCATACATAAGCCATAATATCCCCTCATAAAATCCGGTAGTCCATGAAACGTTCTCAAATTTTTTGAACACAAGATTTTCACTTTGTTCTGTAGGAAAACAATCATAGAAATAATTTAAGCTTTTTCTTACGATGCTCTCCGCATATGTAATCGCTTTATCAATATTCACTTTTTATCACTCCTCCTACTATAATAAATTTATGCGTAAATTACACGACAGTCATTCGTGTATATATCCATCTTGTTGCTTAAACTGATATAATGAAAGTGCAATTTCTGACGTATCACGCCTCGGATTTTCTGTCTGTAGATAAGTCAGTCTCTCATTTGTTGTGTTCGATTTATGCAGTAGATAAAAGGAGCTTTTATCCAGCCCTTTTTATTATAATTAGTTGACGCTGTTTACCGCCTTCGGTATGAAGGATTACCTTTGATGCTGCCTCTCCGGCACTCTGCTCTGCGAGCAAATCATCCTCTGTGGGAACATATATTCTATTTGTAGTCTCATCAATAAACAACACATTATATCCCGAGAAATCAGCTATTTCAATTTTGTCTGTCTGTCCCAGAGCAGTATCAACCTTTGTTTTCAGAACAAGATTTGTTCCGTTTCTGTAAAGCAACGTACCATATACCAATCTATACATTGCACCGTAATTATAGCTACCAATGGCATTGTATATATGTGATGTATTATGGCCATTTTCAGCATACTTTCCGTCTGACACAGCAATCATTGTTTTATTTAGTGTTGACGGCTCAACAGTTTTTCCTTCTTCATTCCCTGTTTTTACATAATCAGGATTGTCTTCATCCTTCAAAGAGAATACCTTAACATAATCCACAAGCTCGCCTTTACTGTTTGTAACATAACGAATTATATCACCATGCTTTACTTCCGACATAATTTTTGAACCGTTAGGTCCATTATAGTAACGTTTCAGATAGACATCTTCTGCAAGGTCAACCTGCATTTGAGCATTACCCTGCCAGCCGATTATTCGAGTTACACTCTCATCATTATCATTAACTGCCTTTACTACTTCGTCCACTACTGTAAGTGGTACTTTTTTATCTATCTCAGGTATTACGTCACTTGTATAATATACTATTACACCTGCTGTCCGAGATTCATCCACGTTATATGCTTCAATGCGATTTTCGATTGTGTATTGTGTCCCGGTCTGCGGATAATATACCCAATCATCGAAATAGGTTAAATTTGTCTTAATATACTGTGATGTATCTCCGATATCCCCTCTATCGTTTGAAACAGGAACTACAAAAACCTTTGTCTTTGAATTTATCGCCACATTATTTCCGTTATCACTATTAAATGCAAGTGTATTTCTAAGATACATGCCTCCCGGTTTTATGGAAGATGTCCTTTTAGAAAAATCGTTATACATTGTCATAGAATTGTCATGGAATACATCATTCCACTCCGGATTTTCATTGTCGCTATGATATGGAGTATCGATATATTTAATCTCTCCCTCATCGTTGAGCTTATACATAATTGGGACTCTTACATACACATAACTGTCATCACTATAATCAGCCATTATCTTATATGACGAATCCAGTGTTGCAAGCGTAGACCTCTGATAATCCGCTGCTATTTTTAATGCAGTTATTATTTTTTCTGCACCTTTGCAAGTTAAACCATCAATTTTTGTACTTCTTGCAAGTTTGAATTCATTCATATCACCGGTATAAGGAAGTAGTTTGGCTATCACATCGCTCCTGTTATCCTCAATCCAAGCCTGTATTAAGAATCCATATTGTATATCGTCAGTTTTAAGCAAATCATAACCGGCTATCCTACCTCGGTAATCAAGATACACCGTATATTTATTTCCATTTTTAATTGCTTTTGCGTCTTTATAGTATTCAGCATTTGTTGAATACTTATATGTCCTGTCCTCAAATTTAATTTTAGTGCCATTAGTGCTCTTTACTACACCGGTATACATCAAATTGCTTACTATAATCTTTGTCTTGTTTGTTTCAATATCTTTAGCAACTGATAGAATTGAATCCTCTGTTATATAATAAGCATCAACAGGATTGCCCATACGGTCAGTCATGTCGCAGTCAGCAAAATTTACCTTTAATGACCCGTTTGGGTCATCATTGTACAGACCATAAATCATTCCCTGCGACTCTACAATACGTTTTACAACCATTATGTCATATTTGTATACAAAAACAACATCGTACTTACCATTGTTATCGTTATCCACTAATCTGATATAATCGCAGTTATAAAAATCTTCCTCGTCTAACGATTTTGGCGAAAATCCGTTAAGTATCTCTTTCGCTGATGAATTAAGAGATACTTTTTTTGTTTTATTGTCGCTATAGTATCGTATTATGTTATTTTCAACACTTTTAATATCTTCGCCGTCTATCGTTATTATGCTGTTATTTTTGTGATAAGAGATATATAAGAGAGTATTTCCTCCGGAATCTTCCTTTCGGTAATATGCCTCCACCTTACACGCAAGGTAATCATATAAATCACTGCGGTCACTGGCAAGAAGATAATCTCCTATTCTAATACCTTTATATATTGTATCACCACTCGTTATTGCATGCTCTGAAACAGATTCTACAACTCCGGTGATTTTATAAGCATCCTTGAAATACTCTAAAGTATTAATGCTTTTATGACCGTTATTTCCATATGAAATGTATACATCGGCCTTTATAGAATCATTAAGAAGAGATGCCGCATCAGTTCTTCTGATAGAAGCACTTCGGTTATCCAGAAAGTTCTTTGTTATATCATAATTTGCGGCAATTTGTATATACGCATTATCATTGCCTCCATACATATAAGCAATCTGCTTATACCCCAAAGCATTTACAAGTGTTCTGAGTGCATTATCAAAACTTATTTCATCCGTACAATCTATATTGAAATCTACATATCCCATACTTTTAAGCATATCATGGGCTTTTTCCCACATGTCTTCTTTGTTTGCATCTTCGTCATAAAATGAGTCACAGTTTATGTAGCGGCACACTGACAGAAAAAATTCACCTGCCTTGATTGGCTGAAGATATGAACCATCATCAATAGGAACCCACATTTCAAAAGCTGTAAGCTTTTTTACTGTTTCATCATATTCATTCTTACCCATAATGTACGTATCATATTCAATATCCTCTATGTACGCGTCATCGGGGTTATCCAGTTCATGCTTAGGGTGCGAGTCTTGAATGAGAACATTTTGTTCCTCATCGCTTAGTCCCGCATCATTATCTCTGTTGCCGTCATCATCAAAGTTTTCAGCTGAAAACACTGATATTGCCGCTGTAAATATTACACTCAGAGAAAGCATCAACGCAATTATTTTTCTTAATTTATTCATGTTACTTCCCCCTTTATCGTATTACTATTGCCGCAATCGATGGCACATCGTTATGTCTTGAAATAATCACTCTCGAAGCTTTTGCCTCTCCTGCAAGATTAGATGGAATTATATCATCAAGACTTCCCAAATGAACTCCTTCGCGACTGTCCTCCAAAATATATACACGATTATTTTTAAGATTGAAGTATCTTTCGCATTCCAGACTGTTGCTTCCTGCTGTTCCCGGATATGTCTGTATAATCATTGATGAACCTGTTATTGATTTTACAATGCCAAATTCCGTTGAATATTGAACACCGGTGAACCAGTATGGATTTTTGCCTTGCCATATACGTCCCGATACAACATCGGTATCAGGATTAGCAGCCATGTCATCAAATGCGATAAGTGTCTTTGCAGAACCGATATATGACTTTGTTTCTCCGTATTCATTGCCTCTGATTACCACATCGGGATTATCATTGTTATCAAAATCAAATATTTTATGATAGTCAACAATTTCATTATTAGCATTCGTTGCAATCCTTATAAGGTCTCCCTCGTCAATGGTTGATGTAACAGGTCCTTCGCTGCTATTATACTGTCTTTCAAGTTCTACTCCCTCAGCGGTCACAAATTCCTGTTCTGTACCATTGTATAAAAGAGTTAGTAAATAACGCTCGTCATCATCAACAGAAGTGAGCGAAACATTCTTAACCGCCGCCATAACAGAACTGTAAGTGAGCTCATTTCCTCCTGCATTATCCGAACGTATTACGGCAATTCCCGCTACCATGTCCTTAGACATATTATATAGTTCCACCGTACCAAAAGTTGCAGACTTCAAATCTTTAAATTGCTTTATCTCATAATATTGGGAGTCGTCCATTAATGATTTGCTCGCCGGAACATACATTATTTTTGTCTTCTCCGAAAGTCTTGCATAACCCGGGAAACTCCTATAGTTTGCATTATAGTATGTGTCAGAAAGGTCTGTGCTGCGGGTGAATACACTTGCCGTTGTATAAAGCTCGTCAGCATCTACATATTGTGCAGTTTTTACTGACTGAATTTCACCATTATTATTCAGCTTGTATCTTATAAGCTGATTAACTGAATCCGGGTCTGTATTTACATCCTTGAATAGCTTTTCAATGTCTGTATATTCATTTACTTTTTTGTTATTTACCTTTGCATTCCGTGCGAACTCTAATGTTTCCATATTTCCGGATGTAGTATATACTTTTAGGTATGGTCCATCGCTATGCTCTGCCGGAAAAGCTTGTGCAAGATATGCAAAGTTATTTACCTCATCATTGTCATCAAATTCGGCATATGCTATTCTGCCACGATGGTCAAGCAATACACTGACAGCATTTCCTACTGACAATAATGAATATGTTGTATTTTGTGCCGCAAGAATATCTGTCAAGTCATACTCCGCATCATCAATACTAACTGTTAAATTCCCGTTGTTTCGAGCAGTCCTCTTAACAACTCCGTCAGCTTCTTCCCTCGATATGTAAATTACAGCATTTTCTTTTTGTTTATCCTCGATAACTGAAAGAATATCATAAATCTTTAAATTTCCTATCGATGTAAACTTTTCGTCAGTGTCATATACAATTACAGTTTCCAAATCATTAAGTTTTATCGACGGCTGATTATAATAATCATATAATGTATTTTCATACGGTGTAAGCTGATTTATACAGTATATTGCTTCTCTGATTACATTTACTGTATCATACATTCCATCATTGTTACTGTCTATCAGAATAACCTCATCAGCGTTTTTAATGTCTTCTGTATCATATTCAGCAACATAATTGTAATTATACAAGCGATTTATTGTCTTCGGAAGTGTTTCTTTCTTCTCCGAGTTTGTTGTTTCATTTTTATAATATTTCAATACAGAACCATCAAAGTCTGAAATCAAGTCCTGCTCTAATGAAAGGACATTATTTTTCTGGTTCGGCTCAATAAATTTTAGAGTTTCATCATCTTCAACGTAAAAAGCGTTTACTCTGTAACCAAGGTATCTGTATACATCTTTTATATCCGTACTGAAACTATAAGAACCTATTCTCACTTCATCTGCACTAAGACCTCCACTTCCGTCTAATGTGCGAGTTCCACATACATATACTATATCATCAAGAGTAAGTATTCTATGATAATAATACAAAGGTGTTATATTAGAAATAGAGTATATTGACGATTTATCCAAATCATCCACAACCATATATGCCTTGGACGCCGAATCAAATATCTCCAATATATCCATAAAAGAAAGCGTATCATCAATAGTCTTTCTCAAATTCGGAATAATATCGTTGCTTACCGCTACACTGTAGTATGAACTGATATTACCGCCGTTCTCGATAGCATAAACATCATATCCCAGTACACGGCACATGATAATAGCAACCTCACCCAGAGTTATCGGATTGTCAGCCCCAAATACTGAGTTGTTCTTATCAATATAACCGTTATCATAAAGAAATCGAATTTCATTGTAATATGTACTTCCGGGCACCACATCACTGAATATGGTCTTGTCATCGCTTTTCTCATAATTTTTAGCATTCACAAAACCTGCCAGATATTTTGCAAACTGACCTTTCGTTACAATACCGTTTTCCTCGTTAGGAAAAGGAATTATATCCAGTGCCATAAACTTTCCGGCAAGAAGCATATATCTGTCACTGCCTGTCAAATTCGTATACGATATGTTTCTTGATTTCATAAACAGAGATACAGAGTAAAGTATCTGAGCAGTCTGTGCTCTTGTTGCATTTGCCCTCGGCATAAAGCTTCCATCACCCATACCGTTTATAAGTCCAAGATTTTTTAGTGCATACACGCTATCTTTAGCATAATCAGAAATATCACCATCATCTGTAAAGCTATCTATCGCAGCACCGTTCAATTCACAGTTTTCTTGCTTAAGATATCGTACTATAAGAACTGACATATCTTGACGTGTAATTTTTTCTCCCACACCGAATATATCTTCCTCAATTCCACTTACGATACCCATATCGGCAGCAGTATTTACATATGGAGCATACCACTTATTCTCATCCACATCACTGAACTTATTATCAACATTTTCCGTTTCCTTTCCGAAAATTCCAAGAAGCATCTTAACAAACTCCTCACGGGTTACGGAATTATCTGTGCCAAAGCTTCCGTCTCCGCGTCCGCTGATAACTCCAAGATTTTTTAATGAATTTATCGCAGTATACGCCCAATGGTCCGTATTTACATCTGTAAATATTTTATTGTCTTTTTCAGATGACACAGTATCATTTCCGGTCACTTGCGAAACTATCATAGATGTACTGCCTTTTCCCGAACCGTTTCCTGATACTGAGCCTATCCCGTTCGTTTTATTTGGATTTTTACTGATAGAATTCATGTACTCATCAAGCAATGTCCCTAAAGATGACAACGACTCCACTCTTTTTTCAGTTACATATTTATAATATCCTGTACGATTACTGGCACTAAGTCCCTCAAGGCTGCTATAACTGATATAAGGTGCAAGTATATTCTTATTTTCTGAAATAAGATTGCCAATCTCACCATAACCATTTACGCATCCAAAAGCCACAAGCAGAGCATTTTCATTAAATGCACTTCTCAACGATTCTATAGAATCATAATCATTTTTTGCCGTAGCCGAAAGAACATTGCTGAGTAAACTATCAGATGTTATATACTTTTTAAAATAATCGGTTCCTCCGTCAAGTTCAGCCAAGTCATTATATGAGGAATATATCTCTTTTAAAGTTTGAATTGAATTTGTTTTGTTTAAAAGCTTAACTACAAGTTCTTCACCGATGTTTTTTCGTATATCGCTTACTGCTGATACGTTTCTGTCGGCAACCGACACGGCTTTTGCAATTTCAGACAATGTTAATTCCTGTGACAAATAATTGTCAAGATTTATTATTGCCTTATATTTTTCAAAATAATTTGCACAATCAGATTCGGTAGTGCCGAGAGTTTTATACTCGCTTATACATGAGTTTATTTCTGTCTGCGAGGCATTATAAAATTTTCTCGATACTGTATTTCCATACGATAAAACCGCATATATTTGTCCATATGCCATTCCACCGGTATGAATAGCACTGTTTATTGTATTATTTTCAGTATTAATAGTATACGCACCTATATATTTATCATCTTTTTTAAACACAACAAATGCAGTTCCATCTCCTGTGACGGTTCCGTTTATGTTTATAGTTTCACCACCGTCAGAAGCTATTATATGACTTTCAAAAATCGTTCCGGAAGGTGCAGTGTATTGCATTACTCCGCTTCCCACTTCTATAGGCGGGCATAAGAGTTTATAATCGGTTTCATTATTAAAAATGTATATCTCTACCGAACTATCACTTTCTTTTTTGATGTTAAAATTAAATGTTGTTGTATCACCCGCACCAATACTGCGTTGCTCAGCAAAAGACGCACTTGTACATACTCCATCGTTGTTTTTTACAACTGCGAGAGCACATGCTTCAACGGAAACACTCGATGATTCATTTGTCACCGGTACACTTATATTATTTCCGTTTTCTTCAATATCGCTCACTTCCGGTTGTATACTGCTTCTGGCAGTGAAGTTTACATTATATGTTTTCTTTACTTTTCTGCTGCCTGAAGTGATTGTAATCATTCCGTTTCCGGGAACAGACTCAGGAGCGGTTATTTCATATGATGCACCCGTAAGTTCTTGGCGTGTATTGGTCTTTGGAATAGTAGGTGTCTCAACATCTACGGTTACATTTTTCTTAATATCCTCCGCAGTATATGACGCCGGCACAGGAATATTATTTGATGACGCGTTTTTGTCAAAGTCCTCGACTTTTACTCCCTTTACAAAAACTTCTGAAATATTTGCATTTTCAAAATACGCTTCTTCTCCGGTTGACGGCGGGGTTATTGCCTTTACTTCATCTGTAGAACGGTCAAAAAGTATTTCGTCAATCTTCAATGGTTCTTCCCACGGTGTTTCAAGTGTATCTGAAGTCGGATTAGCACCAAAATAATCTTTATACGGGAAAATTATTGTCATTTGATTAAGTGCCGTATAAATATCGCTCTGTATTCCTTGGTCCATCGTTACTGACCCGGACTTAAACGCAGATGTCGGTATTGTTATGTATTCCCATTCGCCGTTGTTTGGAAGTTGGAACTTTTTTGAATACTTCTTGTTCCCCTCTGTACTTGAATACTCCATGGCGATTTCAAGAACACGATGCTCTGCTGCACCATTCCCGTGGTCAACTGTCTGAGGTGTATGTACCCACATGGAAATATTTTTTGTATCTCTCATAAGGTCAAGCATTGAAATACTTTCATTAGCAAGTTCTATCGGCTCGCTCTTAAACTGCATTACAAAGCCATTGTATCTTTTTGATGGGTCGGAAATCTCATGTCCCGGATATGTTATCTGCATAGCATTTCCATACTTACCTGATACATAGCTTTTTTTAGTGCTTATAGTACCTCCGTTATAACCGTAGACCATACGAAAGTCAGAGTCACTTTCCATTGAAATCTTATAGTTATATTTGATTTGTGATTCTGTATCCTGTGCGGTTACAACAATGTTTACACCACCAAGAGCAATTACAGCGGCACATATAACCGAACAGATTTTTTTAATCATCCTCATTCTCTGCCTCCATTCTATTTTACTATCAGTTTATAGGTCTGCGGCTCAATACCGTTATTCGATACATCCGATACGGTTATTGTATATTCTCCCTTTTTATCCTTAGGAATGGTAAATTTAAAGTTACTATACGAATAATTTCTCCACGGCCAATGCGGATATGAAACCCATTTCGGATAAACCTTGTAAAGTGCATTATCAACATTGTCAACAGGCAATCCCTCAACCTTTAGTTCACCATTTAGCTCATGCTCCGTTTTATTCATAATATGAATTGAAATATGTTCTTCAATTCCTGCCTCAACCTCAAATGTCTTTGGAATTTGAATTGCTTTGTTTGCAGGATATTTTGTAACCAGTTCACCTATCGGTTCCGATTTGACCGGCGTTGCATGGCTTACTGATTGTCCTGTGAGTTTATCACCAATATTCGTAAAAGCAAAATCGTCAATCCAAAGTCGTCCCGAAGAGTTTAGTGTCATATTAAAAAGACTGATATATCTTACCTTGTTAAGATGAAGCATATCGCTCATACCGAGGTCGCTTATCCTAAATTTATACTGTTTCCATTCCGTGCTGTTGACATCGAATGCGATACAAAATCTTTCAAACTCACGTTTCTTGAAATTTGAACGCTGTTCATTTTGATTTGTACCTTTTTCCTGTTCAAAACGCAGTATAAAGCGTTGCTTAGAACCATCGCCCTTTGCCCAAAATGTAAAATATTCAGCATCGCCTATATCCCAAGACTTAGGGATTGTTGCCCTCGCCTGCCCTCCATACGAACCTTCAGGGCAATTATAGCTAAACATAACAGGATTCGAGCCTTGTCCCCTGCTTTCTTCAACTGCATTAGTAACAGTAAACGAGTCTGTTTCTGTGTTTTCATCGTCTTCCCATGCCTTCCATGTCATACTTTCCTTTTGGGTAACGCTCGATACCGTAAAAGGCTTTATTTCTTCGTATGGCAGTCCTCCTACTTTTATATTATCAATTATAAAACTGCCGGGACCGTCATCAAGAGATGTAAAGAGTACAGACTTAATTTGTGTTGTATCAAGTATCCCTTGCTCATTCTTAAACAAGCTTAATGGAAAAAACCAGTCCTTCCAGTTATCATGTAAATCCATCTGCATATAAGTTGTAAATAATCTACCATCTTTCAACTCAAGTCCAATTCCGATTTTACGCATATCACCGTCGCCTTTTATTCTCACGGCAAGCCATTTTGCACCGCTCAAATCAGTATCTTTATCAAAATCAGCAATCGCAGCACTGTCCCAACTATCAACACAGCTTCTGTCAAAATCAATAAGCTGACCTCTGCCTTCATAACCACTATCTGTTCGTTCTGTCCTTACTTCTTTGCCATACACTTTAAAGTCCACGGTATTATCGTCAAAATCAATAATATGTTCCCAAGTCGAAAGTGGTGATGGGTCGACATACTGTCTATCTTTTTCCTCCGGACGTGTTTCAGGCTCTTGAAGCATTTTATATTTCATATATATACCCGAATAATTTGATGGTGTAAATGTGTCATAGTCCATAAACATATTTGGATTTGCACCCGTGTGAAAAGACCATGCCGTATAGTTAAGTTCATTACGGTCAATAAAATCATGGATTTCATTCATCCATACATGTGGATATTCGCAAAGATAATTGTCATACCAGTCAAAAAGTCTTTCTCCCCAGTGTCCATATTCACCCACAAGTATAGGAGCTTCATCTACAAGACACTCTACGGCTTTTTCAACCGGATTATATTCCGGCTTCATTGGATAAATGTGTGTGTCATAGATTACACCGTTACCCGTTTTATCCTCTAATTTATAGCCATGTTCCATGCCGTTATATCCATCGCACAGACCGTCAAAATAGTATGACCAATCAAGACCGCCCGCAATTACAATATTTTTTGCACCCTTGTTGCGTATCATATCCAGAATTTCTTGATGGCCATATACACGCTGTGTTTTCTTTCCATAGCTATCGGTAGTTTCAAGCATACCGCCGTTACGCCACATTTCCCAGTCAATATCATGAGGTTCATTGAGCAAACCAAATATAACTCCCGGATTATTTCCATAAACCTCTACTGCATCATTCCAGAAATCCTTCTGCTGTTCTGTAATAGCATAAAATTCATGCAGATTAAGTATTACATACTTTCCGCGTGATGTAATTTGATTAATTACATTATCAACCATTTTGCGGTAATCACCATAACTCTTACCCTGATACCATTCTTGTCCAAACCAAAATTTAGAATGAACGCACAAACGAACACAATTTGCATTCCAACTGTCACAAAGAAGTCCTACTCTCTTCATAAGGTCATTATCTCCGCCTGTGGCCCACTGCAAATCCGGAATATTCGCTCCGGTAAGCCTAACCTTTTCGCCTTCAGCATTATATATGTATCTGCCTTCAACATGAAGCTCCGAGGGTAATATCTTTTGTACCGTTCCAATTTTAGCTTGTGCTGATTCCTGTACAAGCAACAATGACATGCTAAAAACTGCAACAAGTAAGCAACTAATAACTCTTTTTATTTTCATAGTGAACTCCTTATCCGAATAAATATAAAATTATTCTTTTACTGAACCTACCGTCAATCCTTGAATAAAATATTTCTGGAAAAACGGATAAACAAACAATATAGGTAAAGTCGCTATTATACAAAGTGCCATTCTCGCACCTTCCTTAGGAACATTAGCGAGAAGATTTGCCGAACCCATCTGAGCTGAATTTTCGGTCAAATTCTGAATATTTGAAATCATACTTTGTAGAAGATACTGGAGATTATATTTTTGAGGCTCTGTTATATAAAGAAGCGGAAGCCACCAGTCATTCCAGTAAGTAAGTGTTGCAAACAGTGCAATCGTTGCCAATCCAGGTAAAGATATGTGCAGAACAATCTTAAAATATATCTGATACTCATTTGCCCCGTCTATCTTCGCCGCCTCTATTATTGCAGTCGGTATTGACATTGAATAGAATGACCTCATTACAATTACGTGCCATGCATTCATAACATAAGGAAAAATAAGTACCCATATACTGTTCTTCAGATTAAGAATGCCTGTTGTCACCATATATCCTGCCACTGTTCCACCACTGAAAAGCATTGTAAAAAACGCTATAAATGTAAACAGTTTTCTGTATTTAAAATCCTTTCTGGAAAGCGGATATGCATATAGTGCAACCACCAATGTACTCATAAGAGTTCCTACAATCGTAACAAAAATAGTTACACCATATGCTCTTAAAATCGTTTCTTTAGATGTAATTATATATCTATAAGCATCAAGACTCCATTCTTTAGGAATAGCATGAAAACCAAACTCTGAAATTGCCGATTCACTTGTAAACGATGCTCCAAGAACCACGAGCAAAGGATAAACACAAGCTACTACAATAAGAAAAAATATAAAATAAAGAATAATGTCCGAAACTTTGATTTTACGTCTTTTTTTCTTAGCCGGAGCTTTAACTTCCGGCTGTTTGATACTATCTATGATATTAATTTCTTGTTTCTTCACTGTTATACCTCCTTTTAGAATAATGCGTTTTCGGGGCTTATTTTCTTCACAATAAAATTAGTTGTCATAACAAGTATAAATCCAACAATTGATTGATAAAAAGCTGCCGCTGAAGCCATTCCTACACTTCCCGTACCCGCTGACATCAACATATTATATACGTATGTACTGATAACATTTGTAGCCGGATAAAGGGCACCGGTATTTAACGGCACTTGATAGAATAAACCAAAATCAGAATTGAATATCTTTCCGACATTTAAAATTGTAAGAACTACCATAAGAGGAACAAGTGCCGGCAATGTTATGTATCGTATTTGCTGCCATCGAGATGCTCCGTCAACCTTAGCGGCTTCATAAAGCGAGGTGTCAATTCCTGCTATACCTGCAAGATATACAACACTGCCATATCCCGTTGTTTTCCAAAAGTTTACTATAACAAGAATCCATGGCCAGTATTTCGGATTTGAGTACCAGTCTACACCTTCTAATCCAAGTGCCGGAATAAGACTTCTATTTATCAGACCGTTCTCAACGTGAAGAAATGCCAGCACAAGAAAGCTTACAATTACGTATGATAAGAAATGCGGCATAATTACTACTGTCTGGCACAGCTTTGAAACTGCTTTATTCCTCAATTCAGAAAGTCCGATTGCCATTGCCACATTAAATACAAGACCGCCGAAAATAAACAACAAATTATATGCTATCGTATTTCTCGTAATAACCCATGCGTCCGGACTGCTAAACATGAACTCAAAATTTTTGAGTCCATTCCACGGGCTTGCCCATATTCCAAGATCATAACGATACTGCTTAAACGCAATTATAATACCAAACATTGGCAAATAATTAAACAGTATAAAAAATATTAATCCTGGAATGCACATTGAGAGCAAGGAACCATTTTCTTTTAAATCTCTTATAAGGCTTTTCTTTTTTTTCACGTCTCATCCACTCCTTAAAAACTTAATAATTGCAATGATTAAAGAGATATATAAATCTCTTTATCTTGCAATTATTATAACATGTACTATTTTTCATTAAAATGAGGTAAACTTTAAGCTAGGTGGTTTAATTTATAAAAAGTTTGTCACATTGATTATCGGGTGAAGATTTGTAAAATCATCAAATATAAACACTTTCATAGTTTGATGCTCAGCATCTGTAACATTCAAGTCAAGCATCAATTCACCGTCTCCGATTATTTTCTGCTCAGCCATACGAACTGTATCAATCACACCGTTTTCTTTATATACAGCTACAATCATTACCATATTTGTATCTTTTTCAATATCAGATGCTATCGCTTTTATTTTTATATCTCCATTTGTAAGATTAGTGATTTCCTTTCCGTCAATTTCCGCTGTTACTTTAACAGATGAAAACAGAGTTGTTTTTCCTTCTGTTTCCGACAGTGTCATATTATCAAAGATAATCTCACCAGTTCTCGCTATCTCTTTAAGTTCATCTGCACTCATTGCCTTTGTGTCGTCTGAATTATTATCAAGATTGGCATTCTCAGCCGCTTGAAATGTAACAGTGCCTATCTCAGTCATATTAACAGCATTTTCACCATTTACAAACTCCGAAAGCGGAACACTGATTTTCGCCCAATCGCCATGAGAATCAAGTTCAAATCTCCTCGTATAACGTGTACCACTTGTAAGCGTTCCATCGGCAGTGTTGCCCGTTGAAAAACTTATTTTTACAGCTCCTTTACCCTTATAATCAAAGTTTAGGTACTCAGCCCCCTTTGCACCGTTATTTGTCCACACTGCGGGAGCCGGCACAAAAATTTCGCCGGCATAATAAGTTGCCGATTGATAGTAAACACAGAAAGCCGTACTTCCATCAACTCCGCCGTCCTGCAGCCATTTTGCTTTTATATAGTCTTGATAATCATTCGACTTATTTTTGAATCCTCCCCATGTCTTACCGCTTGCGAACTTAGTATCCGCTGTTTCAAAATCCGCAACATACGATATTCCTGTCGGTTGAGTTGTCGCTTCCGGAGCAGCTGTCGGGGAAGTTGTATCCTGTTCCGCAAGCGTGATGTTATCTATTACTACACATCCTGTTACAGCTTTTTCTTCAAGTTCATCTGCACTCATCATCTTTGTTTCTTCAGCATTGTTATCGAGGTTTCCACTTTCTGCCGCAGAAAAAGCCATTCCTACCACATCTGTCAACGGCACTTCATTACCGTTATTTACAAATTCAGAAAGTGGCACACTGATTTTTTGCCATTCATCATTTGTGTTTATAGTCACTGCATGACCATATCGTATTCCGTTTACAACCTCGCCCGTTTCAAGAGATATTTTTATTTTTCCTTGTCCCTTAGCATCAAATTCAAGACACTCTGAATTTTTATTTATTGCCCATTCCTTTGGTATTGACATAAATATCTCTCCGGCATACCATGTGGCAGCTTTGTAAGTCAGTTCAAGAGCACAACCTTCTTTACCGTTTTCAGTTATTTCTGACTTTATACTGTCACTGTAGGTCTTATCATTGTTATTGAATCCTGCCCAGGTCTGCTTATGACTGAGAGTATAAGTATCAAAATCTATGGTTCTTGTTGTATTATCCGGTTTCTCTGTAGGTTCCGGTGTTGCATTTGGATTAAGAACATTCTCTCCGACATTGGACAACTCCATATTGTCAAAGATTATACTTCCGTTTCTCGCTTTCGCTTCAAGCTCCGCTGCCGTCATTGCTTTCGTTTCAGAGGCACTGTTACTCAAACCTCCGTTTTCGCCCGCTTGGAATGTCACGCAGCCTATATTGGCTATTGTTACAGGATTTCCGTTATTTTTAAATTCCGAAAGTGGAATACTTATACTTTGCCATTCACCGTTTGTATCGGCATTAAGTTTATAACTGTACTTTGTACCTTTCGTAAGAGTGTCTGTTGCGGCACTTCCTGTTGACAGGCTGATATTTACAATACCTTTGCCATTGTAATCAAAATTAAGGTACTCAGCATCCGCACCGTTTTGCCAAGCTACAGGAATTGGGAAGAAAACCTCGCCTGCATACCATGTCGCAGCTTTGTAGGTTATGCGAAGTCCTGTTGAATTTTCCTTTCCACCATCGGCTACCCATTCCGGTTTGACAAAATCACTATAATCGCCAGCTGTGTTTTTAGTTCCGCTATATGTTGTGCTATTACCAAATTTCGCATCTGCAGACTCAAAATCAGCCATATATGACACGTTTGTCGCAAAGATAGCACAGTTTATTGAAAAAAATATTGACATTGCGATAATTAATGAAACTAATTTCTTCATAACTAAATCTCCTAAATATCCCTCATATAAGTATAGCGGTCAAAGACCGCTATACTTATACCTAATTATTTGTTCTTGTTATTGCTTGTTCTTGTTCGCAAGAAATTCATCATACTGTTTCTGTGCTTCTTCAATAATTTTGTCAATGCCGGCAGCCTTAAGTTTAGCGGCATATTCTTTCATAATCGGCTCAGGGTCCATTGAACCCATAATTACCTGTTTACGATACTCGCTCTTAACTGTCTGACATGCCGCTATTTCCGCTTCTACCGCAGTATTATCGAATTTAAAGCCGTAATCGATAGGTTTCTTAGCCTCTGCGTTAAATGCTTTCAGAGCCTCAACCTTATCAGGGCTTTCTCCTTCTGTAAGATAATTTAGGAATACATTTCCCTGCATCCACTGATAACCTTGTAATGTATACGATGTATCATCCGGAATTGTTATAGTATTATCATCAATCTTGGTGTAATGTTTTCCTTCAATACCATAGTTGATAAGGTTGCTGAGAGTCGCATCAGTGTTAAGTAGTTCAAGGAAACGAAGAACTCTTTCCGGATTCTTTGATGTTCTTGAAACAGCAAGCATCGAACCTGTTCCGGCTCCATTATCCTGCCATATATCCGATACTGTTGATTGGTCAAGTTCAAAATCAAACTTAGCGGAAGTTTCCTTGGCCTTACCTGGTTTTAAGAAGTCCACATAACAGAAAGTTTTTCCGTCCTTTAATCTCTGCTCAAAATCTGTAGCAGTCATAATGTCTTTCTTTACAAGACCTTCGTTATAAAGCTTATTAGCCCATTTGCATGCTTCAAGATATTCCGGAGTTTCTACAAGATTTACAACCTTGCCGTCATATTTATCTGTATCGTAGAAAATAACGGCTGTTCCTGCGATTTCCTCGTACTTCATAAGAGCTTCAGGTGTTCTGTCACTGCCCCAGTCAATCGGATATTGCATATTTGGTTCATTTTCCTTAATCATTTTAAGCACCGGTAACAGTTCGTCAAATGTCTTAATATTATCCATATTGATATTGTATTTTTCGGCAATATCTTTGCGATATGTCCAGCCTCTTGAATCTGCCATTTCCTTATATGTCGGTATCGCATAAAGCTTGCCGTCCACTCTTGCATTGTCTGCTATTTCTCCAAGCTGCTCAATTGTCTTTGGAATATATGTGTCAATGTAATCATCAAGTGCAAGCCATGCACCGTTTCTCGCATTTGCCGTATAAGTAAGAACTCCGGGCGTTGTCCATGCAATATCAAAATATTCACCCGCCGCTATCATTGTGTTTAGCTGCTTGCTGTACTGATTTGATTCCAGTCTGTGCATTTTCAGTGTAGCGTTAATTTTATCCTTAAGATAATCATTAACAGCAGCCTCTACGGAAGCAACATCCTCCTGTGGCATACCCTGCATATACCAGTTGATTTCATATGTATCCTCCGGTACAACATTAGGATCTTCACCGCCTGTTGCAACCTTGTTTCCTCCGCCACAGCCTGTAAGCACACCTCCAAGCATTAGCATGGCCAATAATGCCGCAATTTTCTTTCTCATAATTTTATCTCCTTTCTTTTTTGATAACGGTTCAGACGTTTCGTCCTTTCCCATTATCAGAACATTTTATATTGGTCTTTCTTTATGTTTAACATTATACACCATAGTATTTCAAATATAAATAGCGATAAACTTTAAAATGTGCATATTTTTTTAATAAAATTTATATCATTTCCTACTTGAAATAATATAAAAATATGTTAAAATGTTATATAGTTTAATATAAAGATAAGATAGGATGGAGAATTATGAATGTAAAGTTGTTAATTTGTGACGATGAGAAGATAATACGTGAAGGACTTGCTTCACTGGATTGGAATACCAGAGGTATTGAGGTAGTAGGAACAGCAAAAAATGGTGAGGTAGCATTTGAGCTTTTTCAGAAAATGCTTCCCGATATTGTTATATCAGATATAAAAATGCCAACAAAAGACGGCATATGGCTTTCAGAACAAATTCATAAAATTTCGCCTAATACAAAAATTATATTTCTTACAGGATACAATGATTTTGAATATGCACAAAGTGCTATTAATAACGGCGTATGTCAATATCTTTTAAAACCGATAGATGAATTTGAACTTTATAAAATAGTTGACAAATTAACAAAAGAAATACACCTTGAGCAACAAAAAGCAGAAAAAGAAATTGAATTACGCAAAACGCTTAGAAATAGCCGTTATTTTCTATTGAATTATGTATTTAATCGTGCACAATACGGTATTCTTGATTTTGAACTATTTGAGATATCTAAAAAAACTGCGGCAATGACGACATTTGTAATACGTCTTGATACAGACAGTACCAACTACGGAATGAATTTTATGATTTTTGAGGCACTAATCGAACATCTTCCTAAAACAATAAACTTTATTCCCTTTTTTAGTAATTCGGACCTCGTATTTATTTGCTGCTTTAACGAACCGGAAGGAGAATCCGAGCAAAAACTTTTCTCTTGTTGTGAGAATTTGGGAGACTTTATTGATACTGAATTTAACGTTAATTATAATATAGGAATAGGTATCTTTACTTCGGAAATATCCGAACTTGAGGCAAGCTATACCTCTGCATTGCAAGCACTCGATTACAGTGACAGACTTGGACAAGGAAACATTATTTATATTAATGATATTGAACCAAAATCACAGCTTTCGGCATATCAGTCAAAACTGATAGAAACCTACATAAAAGCACTTAAAAACAACGACGAAAAGCAAAGCAAAAAAAGCGTCAAGGAGCTTTTCGACGTTATGGAACGTTCTGATATGAATCTTTATAATCAGCAGCGACGCTGTATGTCACTTATTCTTTCAATTTCAGATGCACTCTATGATATTGACTGCGATCCAACAATCCTCTTTAAAAATACGGATGCGTGGTCATTAATCAGAAAAACTCAATCTCCTGCAGAACTTAAAACCTTTGTTGAAAATATTACAGATGTTATAATATCATATATTGAAAGTGTTCAAAAACAAAAGGCTGCAAATATAATAACTCAAGTAAAGGCTCTGGTCGAAAAAAATTATGCAAGGGATGCCTCGCTTGAAACGGTTGCTTCGCAAGTGTTTATTTCACCTTGCTATTTAAGCGTTATATTTAAAAAGGAAACTAATATAACTTTCAAAAATTATCTCATACAGACAAGAATTGAAAAGGCCAAAGAACTTCTTGAAAAAACTGATTTAAAAATATATGATATTGCCGAAAAAGTAGGATACAACAACACCCGCTATTTCAGTGAGTTATTTCAGCGTATCTGTGGTAAAACTCCATCGCAGTATAGAGCGAGTCACAATCCATCTATGCCTCAAGACATATAGGGAAAACACCAACTACGTTCAATGTCATTAATTTAAGGCAAACAAAAAGAATTAAGTTTAGAAATATACTTGAATGTAAAATAATTAAAAAAGTGCTTTACTGAGGTGAACTCGAATCAGTGGTGTGGTCAAACTATTTTATTATGATAATCCAAGACTGTAACCACAATCACTATTTAAGTATCCGTACAACTTTTAACTTAAATTCATAACTATATTTTGCCACAAAAAACCGACTTCCAAAAGTTAGATTTGTGGTCTAACTTTTTGGAAATCGGTTCAATACCTACATGTTTCCAAACCATTTTCTCATTTTGTGCCAAGCAATATCATATTAACTAATGACATTGCGGCTATGGTGGTTTTCCTGTTAAATATCACATTAGTTTATTCTTATTGCATCAAATCCTCAAATATTTTTCCTGTATTCATTGACGTTTCTTCATTATTAAAGAATTTAATAAGTGCTTCCTCCAGCTTTTTTAGATTCTCTCCATTAATACTTACTGTTGCAAAAGAGCTTGAATTTTGTACACTTTGCTTTATTCCCTTCACATGTGGATTTGCATCTAATATCATTTCATCGTCATAAAGTTCTCTTATTATCGGGATAAGCGATGTATCTCTTGATAGTCTTCTCTGCTGCTCTTTTCCATTCATAAAATCAAGAAACCTTATTGCTGCCTCTTGATTTTTTGAATTTGAGTTTATTGCAAGGGCATAACTTCTTACAAATTGATTTTTATTAGGCAGACTTGCTACCATTATATTTCCCTTAACTGCCGAAGTATCACCATTAAGCTTTTTCCATAAAGAGCTGTTTCCCATCAACATCGCTGCACTGCCAATTTTAAAGGCGGCTATTGTATCAGTGTAATTTTCAATATCTTTGTATTCTTCAATAAATTCCTTATATAGATTAAGCGTTTCTGCATAGCTTATGCCCATCGCCTCTTTTATTTCTATAATATTATACATCATATCTTGAATATCTGAGGTAGTAAGTCCCAGTTTAATAGGTAGTCCGAAATCGGAATTACGGCAAAGATTTATAATTCCGTCCCATGTTTCAGGAACGTTATGAATCTTATCGCTCCTATAAAATATAACATCAGTATCCATTCCCACAGGCATAGCATAAAAAGAATCATTAACAGAAAATCTTTCCTGTGCGTCAATTATATATCTGCTATTATCTAATAAAATCTCTCCATCAAGAGCCTTTATGTATTTCTGCTCAGCAAACTCCTTAGTCCACTCATCATTAATCCAGTATATATCGATTGAACTGTCTTTACCACTTAACGCCGAAACATATAGCTGATGCCTCTTTTCTGTTGAAGTGGGTGCATCAATAAATTTTACTTGAATATCTGGGTTTGCTTCATTAAATTCAGCTATATTTTGCGTGAAATCTGAGATATAGTTTGGTTTTATTACTTTTAAAACAGTAACAGCCTGTGCGGATTCCACTGTTTTCTCCACTGTGCATCCTGAACACATTGATAACATCACAGAAGCAAGCAAAAACAAAATAAGTAATTTTTTCATTAAAAACACTTCCTTTATAAGTCTTGCTAATAATATTATACCCTAAATACTTTATTTAGTAAATAGCGGAAAACTTTAAATAGTGCATATTTTTTTGTATTACTCTGCCAAATATTTTTATGACTTGAAATTTAATATGGTTATGGTATAATTATATCATAGAAGTGTTTTTATATATACCAATTTAACTTTATAATGATAAAACGGATTAGCTATATCCATAAAAATTCATAAACTTTATATTTTCAGTATTTTGCAATGGCTATTATATTATAAAAAGGAGGTGTTTGTCATGTCTGAAAAGTTCAATAATATGTCATTTCGTACAAAATTGTTGCTTTCATATATTGCGGTTATTATATTATGTATCATTATTTTTGGTTTAACCGTATTTTCGAGCATTTCAAGAAGATTTGAAAATGAAATAACTGACAATAACGCACAGATAACAGGCCTCGCTGTCAATAATATGACAAATACCATGAATAATATTGAGCAAATTCTGTATAGTGTTCAAGCCAATTCGACAATTGAAAAAATGCTGACTGCGTCCAATCCTCCGTCTCCTTATGAAGAAATTGCCGCCATAGAACAAGAACTTTCAAAAATAGACCCCTTAAAAGCAACAGTATCACGTCTTAGTCTATATATTGAAAACCGTACATCATACCCATCTCCGTTTGATTCGAATGTGACCGCTTCCGTTTATTCCAAAAATGAGGTATGGTATAAAAACACAAAGGAACTGAACGGAAGCACATACTGGTGCGTTATGGATTCCTCTGATGCCAATGGCTTGTTGTGCGTTGCTCGTGCGTTTATAGATACGAGAACCCATAAAATACTCGGAATAATCCGTGCAGATGTTAATCTTTCGCAATTTACAAATGATATTGCACATATAAGTATGAACAATACAGGTAAGCTTTTTTTGGTATATGAAAATCACATAATAAACACGTGGAATGATAGCTACATAAACAACTTTGTAAACGAAAATGAATTTTTTAAAGCAATAAGTGCTGATTCCGATAAGCCTCAGCTTGTTCAGATAAACAAAGAAAAACATATTATAAACCATAGCCGGCTCAAGGACAGCTCTCTTATCCTTGTACGTGCTTCAAAACTTGATGATTTTAACAGTGATATACATATAATCGAAAAATCAATGATAACTACAGGAATTATAGCATTACTTGTCGCTCTAATATTCATTTTTATTTTTACACGTTGGCTTACAGCTCCTATAACAAAGCTTATAAAGCATATGGAACGCTTTGAAAATAACTATGAGCGTATACCGATAGAAATAACCTCTCATGACGAGATAGGCAAACTGGGTGAGTCCTACAACTCTATGCTCAACACCATAGATTCTCTCATAACCGATGTTGAAGATTTATATAAAAAACAAAAGATATTTGAACTTAAGGCTTTGCAAGCTCAAATTAACCCTCACTTTTTATACAATACCCTTGACTCAATTCATTGGATGGCACGTGCTCATCATGCACCGGATATAAGTAAAATGGTGTCCGCATTGGGAACTTTTTTCCGCCATTCTCTTAATAAAGGCAACGAATATACTACAATAGAAAACGAATTAAATCAAATATCAAGCTATGTATCTATACAAAAGATACGCTTTGAGGATAAATTTGACGTTGTATATGACATTGACGAAAATCTTCTGCACTGTACAATCGTAAAATTAACAATTCAGCCTCTTGTTGAAAATTCTATCATCCATGGTTTTGATGAAATTGAAGAAGGCGGTATGATAACAATACGCGTCTATTCTGAAGATGATTATATATTTATTGAGGTAGCAGACAATGGCTGCGGCACTGATACAGATGAGTTAAATAAAGCCGTTACTCGTGAATTGGACTACAGCGAACCAATCGAAAAATACGGGCTTACAAATGTAAATCTGAGAATTCAGCTATATTTTGATAAAACCTGTGGCTTATCGTTTAAAACCAATGAAACAGGTGGTGTAACAGCCACAATTAAAATAAAACGAAAAGAACACGAATATAAAACTATTGATTTATAATTTTGTATATGAGGAGCAACTGCAATGCACATACCGAAAATAATAACAGAGCATATAGCTCAATATTGCGATAAGCTGAACACTTATCCAAGAATTCGCAGCATGTATGAAGCATGTTATTTGAGCACATTAAAAACGGCTCTTGAACTGTGCGAGGACAACACATATTTTGTTCTTACGGGCGATATTCCTGCCATGTGGCTTCGTGATAGCGCTGCGCAGATTACGCATTATGTACCACTTTCGCATGACGGAGAGGTGTCAAAGATAATAGAGGGCGTCATACGGCGTCAGCTTATGTACATACAGATTGATCCTTATGCAAACGCTTTTAATCGTATTCCTGACAGAAATGGTCACACTGAAGATATTCCCACAAATAATCCGTGGGTATTCGAGCGAAAATACGAGGTTGACTCATTGTGTTATCCTATACGCATCTTATATCTCTATTGGAAGCATTCCGGCAATACTGAAATTATCAAGCAGGAGCTTGAGGCGACTGTAAAAACTATATTAACTGTTTGGAAAAACGAACAGCACCATTATGAAAAGTCGCTTTATAGTTTTTCACGTCCTAACGGAACCGTACAAGACAGGCTTTCCGATAAGCCTCTTGCCTATACAGGCATGACATGGTCAGGTTTTCGTCCGAGTGACGACTGCTGTTCTTTTGGGTATCTTACTGCGTCAAATATGTTTGCTGCTGTAGTTCTCGGATATATGGCTGAGATGTTAAATGACGTGTGCAAAAATAAAAGTCTTTCTGATGAATGTATTGTACTTAAATCGGAGATTGACAGAGGTATAAAGGAGTTCGCGGTCTGTAATCACAAAAAACACGGAGAAATATATGCTTGTGAAACGGACGGACTGGGTAATTATTCCCTTTTTGACGACGCAAACATTCCAAGTCTGCTTTCTATTCCCTATATAGGCTACGAAAGCCGAGACTGTGAGATATACAAAAATACACGTAAATTCATATTGAGCTGTGATAATCCGTACTATTATGAGGGCAGCGCAGCTGAAGGCATAGGCTCACCTCATACGCCCACCGGATACATATGGCATCTTTCGCTTATTATGCAAGCGTTGACATCAGATAATGCTTCTGAGATACGCTCCATACTTAACACTCTATCATCTACAAATGATAACACAAATCATATGCACGAGAGTTTTTGCGCCGACAATCCATCTCTATATACGCGACCATGGTTTACATGGCCTGATTCTCTCTTTGCTGAACTGGTGGAAAACTGTATTGATAATGAAATTATTTAATATGAAAAATACAATGGGCGGTCATACACAACTGACCGCCCATTGTATTTATATAAAAGCACCCTGTTTTTTAAGTTCTTTTCTTAACTCAATCACATCTACATCCTGCACATTTATATCCTTTACAGCGCATATTCCGGCAGCGACACCACCGCCATGACCTACCGCTCCTGCAATCGGCGATACACGTATTGCCGCCTGCGCCTCAAAGCTTGCACTTATACAACGTCCGACTGTAATCAGGTTTTTTACATTATCAGAAATGAGCGAACGGTACGGAATATGATATATATCCCCATATTCCAGCGAAAGCTTTGTTTTTTCATACATTGCGGCGTCATTCCCCTCTGGAGCGTGAATATCTATCGGATAGCCACCGCAGGCAATAGTATCGTCAAAATCTCTGCAAGATACAATGTCATCAGCCGTAAGAGTATAACTACCTTTTAGCTGGCGCGAACCTCGTATCCCTATAAACGGACCGGTAAATTCAAGTTCTGCATTTTCAAATCCCTGCACCTCTGTTTTAAGCAGTTCAAACACTTCCCAAGCCTGTTTTCTTCCGAGAATTTCAGCTCGGGTTAAATCCTCCGGAACGGTAGGATCCGCGTTGATAACACGCGTAGTATTCACAATAAACTCGCCCATTCTGTCTGTTTCAAAAAACAAAATGTCTTCCCGCTGAAATGAAATCTTGCCTGTTTCCTGCGCTTTTCCTAATGTGTTTACATAACCGCCTATAGATAGTCTCGGCGCATGAGTAACTTTACTTAAATCGCCTTCAAGACGAGGAAATTCATCGTTATTATTCATTATATATTTTTTGACGCGTTCAGTATCAACATTAATAACCTTAAAATTCATCGTCATAGGTTGACATTTGCCGTCACCTTCACGTCCCTTGTTCGGTTCAAGCCCTGCAAGAAACGCTATGTCGCAATCTCCGCTTGCATCAACAAATATTTTAGCCTCTATACGTCTTTTACCGCTTTTCCCGCACACCTCAACGCTATTTATTCTGCCGTTTATGTATTCAATATCGCAAACCATGCTATGATAGAGAAGCGTAACACTGGTTTCTGTCATCATAGTCTCCAGCTCTCGTTTCATTCCCTCAGCCGAGAACGGAGTAACTGTATAAGTATAGCCTGTAGTGTCAAAAATATGTCCCGGCGATAGTCCTTTAGCCTTCAGTCTTTCTATAAGTTCATCCGTTATGCCCTGTACCGCCTGAACATCACCGGCATGAAAAGTCATCATAGGTCCCGTACCACACGCCGTAAGGGTACCTCCCAAAAAACCGTACCTCTCAATCAATATAACATTTGCTCCATATCTTGCTGCCGCGATTGCCGCTATACAGCCGGATATTCCACCGCCGACTACCGCAACATCATACATTTTTAACACCTCCGAATTTTATATGCTGTTCCTCACCTTTCGCTACATTCATATTAATCTCCATGCATATATATGGAACAAGCTGTATTACATTTATACGTTCACTCTTGGTCATCACACTTTGGGCGCTGTAGTCAAGCTCTATGTAAAGTCTATCATGATTATGAGTTATATCAGCCACCGAAAGCTCAAGTTCCTCGCCGTTCTGTGCTGTCATTACAACACAGCGCTTATCACAGCTCACTCCACCCGCGCTGTGAGTCTTATCCTTTAAAAACACAATGCCTGTTATACCATTCTTTTTCACGCACTGTATTGAGTCGGAATTTTCTATTACTCTTATTCCGCTTTTTCTGTAGTAATCTTTTATTTCCTCTTCATTGCATTTAGGAATAACTATATACTCGTAAGAGCCGTCTTTTGCCTTTTTCCCATGCTTAATCCACATTGTAAGGTACATACCCTTATAGCTCTTACCGTCTGTTTTTATGCTCATATTATTCCAGTCTCCGGTACGTATCTCTCGCAGAATATTTACCTCCTGTTCCTCCGGAAAATAATATCCAACATCATGGCTGCCGTCAAGGTATGCTCCTTTTATGAGATAACCCTCACTTTCTTCGCTTCCGTGTACCGTAAATCTCGAATTATCCGTTACAAGTCGGTTTTCGATTATTGTCTCAGTTTCGTTTTCGTCTGTGCTGTTTATACCGTTTCCAAGGCAAACCACTTCCTTATCAAAGAAAAACCACGCTTTATTTGCTGTCAGACTGTTTTCGTCTGAAATAAGCTCCATCGCACATACGCCATTTTCTCCTATCCCGCATCCGCCCGTAAAATCACCCGAGGCATTGATGTTCGGTTTTACTGCTGACCCGCGTAAAACAGTCGTGCCAGGCAAACGCTGTAAATCTATTGTCTGCCAGAAAAAATCCGATTGCGGCTCATTCTTTTTATATGTATATAGCATACCGTCCGAGGTATGATAAGCATTATGATTTTCATCGTTTATTGACTCAAATGCTGCCGTGCGTTCTGAGTGCATAGCAAGACCGATTGTATAACCGTTTCCGTGCTTTACGGCTCTGTCCATACTATTAAATGCCATAAAATACGGTTTGATTTCTTTAGGTTCTATATTGTCATCTTCTTGCAAGCCTTCCGCAAGCTCCACCGCAAATAACGAAGCATATTCAAAAAAGCTGTCCGTAAGGTGAGTTTTAATCACACTTCTAAGTATATCAAATTCGGATAACTCCGTTAATATAAGCATTGCCGAGAGTATGCGTGAACAGGCAAAATCACTTTGCTCATAATAACGCGAGATTTCTCTGCCACGAACCATGTCCATAGTTCTGCCGTTATATATAAAAGGAAGATAGGATTTTTCAACCCAAGTATTAATTATATCTGTATTTTTGATTTCAAATTCCGTATCTTTGAAAGTATAGAGCATCGGCGCAAGCTCCTGTATAAGCGAGCGTCCATATCCACAATTATACGGTATATTATCATGCTGAATAAATGAACCGTCTTTATAAAAACCGTCACCGCTGTCTGTTATAACCACTACGTCCTGTATGCCAGATATGGCGTACTTTATACTGTCGCTGTCTGAAAGTAATATTCCGCGAACGGCAAAAATAACCGACTCCCAAAGCCTGTTAGCACCGGTAAGCTTTATCCTATCATTAAAATGTCTTTCCGCTGCCATATATCGTTTGAGCTGCGACTTGTCCGCATAATCATACATCAAGGTGAAAATACTGTTAAGGCTAAGAGGTATACCGATTTCCCAGTACCACCAGTTACCTTGCGGCGCAATAGTGTCATTATATACTTTCTCCAAGGCATTTAGCGCATTAAATATTTTATTTTTTATATTTTCATCATGATAGAATCGCGAGTTATTCTGAGAAAATGATGTGGAAATGTCAAGTATTCCCTTCAGCGTTGCATTTACAATTCCCGGCTCGTTTGATGTGATTGCCTTTTCTATGCGCGTATCAAGCTGTGCAAGCCTTTGTTCTGTACGTTCATCTGATCGTAGTATACAATCAGCCGTTCTTTTGCCGCTGTGTCCTCTACCGCATAAAACCTCCGAATATCGTTTTCTTAGTATGTTAAAATCCGTCATAATCCTTCCTCCCGTTTTTATATGTATCAATAATACCACATCTGTTTGTGTATATTAAACGGGATAATCTTTAATTAATGCGTTAAATTTTTTATATTTCAATTTAAAAGGACGCTTTAAAATAGAGCGTCCCTTTAAATTTTATAACAGTTCCCATTCTTTTATTCATTCTCTTTTTATAGGCTCATCTCTTGCCTAATCAATATACACGTTTTAAAACAACTGATTTAGCCAATCAACTGACAGACTCAACCACGGATACTCTCTTTCAAACTTTCGTTTGGACCATATTAACTCATCACTCACCCTTGACAAACCATGCTCGCCTTTCTCAAATATATGTAATTCAAACGGTACTCCAACCCTCCTCAAGCCAGCTGCATACATCAGTGTATTTTCAACAGGAACACATATATCCTCATATGTATGCCATAAAAACGTTGGTGGAATTATATCCGTAATACGCCTCTCAAGCGACAGACTGCTCCATAGATGATTTGACTCGTCATCTGTACCTGTAAGATTTTTAAATGAATCTTTATGAGCAAATTCACCCGATGTTATTACCGGATAACTTAAAATTTGAGCATTTGGCTTATGCATTGCTAACTCAATCTCGTGCTCGCTGAATATTTCAGAATCATTCCACAAGGCACTTAGTGATGCTGCAAGATGTCCACCGGCAGAAAATCCGCATACAATTACCTTATCCGTATCTATATTCCATTTTTCTGCATTTTCTCTAAGCATGGCAACTGCATTAGCTGCATTTTGTATAGGAAGCGGATGTGTGTGCGGTTCAACACAATAATACACTACTGCCGCATGGAATCCTGCTGCGTTATATGCCATAGCAATACGCTCTGCCTCACGCTCAGATACCATTCCATATCCACCTCCGGGAAATATCACAACTATTGGACGTTTCTTACCGTCCAGAATATACGTTTCCATATACGGCATAAATCCATATTCTGTCGCTTCTTTCAACAAGTTAAATTTCTTATTAAACATAACATTCACTCCGTCTTAATTTTTGTCAGTTAAACGAGCATATCCTATCACAGAATATGCCCGATATGCTCATCTTAATTCAATGTAAATACTTTATTAAATAATGGTTTCATATCATTTTTCCATATAAAGACCTTCACCTTACTCTTATTTACGCAAGTAAATGGAATAATTACACTGTCTGAAATTTCATCTGATTTTATCGAAAGCAATGTACCATTCTCATTATATTCTGCAACATAAACCATGCCTTCTTCTGTTATATTGGTAAATATAGCATTAACATTTCCATTTTTATCATCATACGTTATATTCACTGTCGGTTCTGTAGGCTCATCCTTTGCTGCCGCATTAATTGTCACACTCATAACTTCACTGGCAAAGGATTCATCTGCAACTGCCGCCACACGAACAACGTAAGACCCCGGTGCAAGATTTGTGATTTCCGTGCCTGCACACTGCGTCCATGTGAATGTAGGTTCTGACAATGATTTATATTCCATTGTAGTGTCAACACCTGTGATTTTGCCGTCATTGCCTTGATAAGTCTGTTCTTCAACCGCTGCTACATTTGGTGCGGATGAACGTTTAGGAATAGAAAGTTCAAACGCTTCACTGTTGCTTGTTTTTATGCCATCACCTTTTTTTACGATTTTTAGGGTATGACCGAAATATGTGTTGTCAATGTCGATATCCTCTGTTACATTATCTTTATCCGTCGCTACGCCATCATCTATTTTTATTATATAGTCACAGCCTTCCGTAAAGCCTGTTAGCTTTTCGTTTACATAGTTAATCGAGATTGTAGGCTGCGTTTCCGGCATTGCATCATACGCAATAATTGTAACCGAATATTCTGCACTCTTAAACTGCCTTTCGGCTTCCTCGTCTGCACTTACAGCTTTATAACGGATTTTATATGTGGTTCCAGGCTCAATATCACCTATATCATCTCCATCGCCCGTAGTCCAATTAATACCATTATTCGTACTATATTCCATAGTGTCTGCGATACCTGCAATAGTACCTTTGCCGCCAATCACACTCGGTTGTGTTACTATGATTTCCGATTTTGTCGGTGCTGCAGGACGTGCCTTAACTATTAGAGTCTGTGCTTCACTCGCAACCGTTGTCACATTATTACCCTTCTTTACTATCGAAAGCGTTATCTGTTCATTTGTTATATAATTAGCTAATGATAACTTGTTATCTGTTAATGTAACATCTAAACCATTAATTGTATATGTTCCATCCTCAACAAAGTTTATAAGTTCCTCTGTTGTATAATCAATTGCGATTTCAGGCGTCATTTCCTTTTCAGCTATAAACGTTTCAACTGTAATTGTTGTCTCCTCACTTGCAAAGTCTGTATCTGTTGCAGCTTTGCGGACATTGTATTCGCCTGCATCAACCTCAACTGTATCAACCAACTGCGTACTACTCCATTCATCTGTTCTCTTGAGTTTGTACTGCATGCCATTCATACCTGTGAGTTTGCCTTTGCCGCCTATTTCCGTAGCATTTACACCTTGAACGGTTGTAGGTGCCTTAGGACGTGCTTTAACTGTCAACTGTTGCACGTCACTGTCGGTATATGTTTCGGTATTGCGTGCTTTTTTTACAATTTCAATAGACAATAATTCGCCGGCATAACCAATTTTTTCATCATCAAGTGATATTGTTGTTACATTGTCATCAAGTGTTATATCTTGAGTTATACCTTCACCGACCTTTATAGTATACGGCTCCTGCACCGTAAAACCTGTCAGTGTTTCGTTTATGTAGTCAATGCTGATTTGCGGGGTATTTTCCTTTGTTTTTGAAGGTTGCGGAGCAACATACTCTCCAACCTCCACTTCGGTACATATGCTTGCAAATCTCTTAAATTCACCATCTACAATCGCCTTTATACGTACAATATATGTCTTTCCCGCCGTCACTTCTGTTTCAGTTACGGTACAATCATGCCATGTGTCCTCGTTATTATCTTTCTCCTTGTACTGCATATCTGCAGTAGTACCGGTGATTTTGCCATTACCATTTTCCGCAGTCGGTTTTATACCTGTCAAACCGGTAGGTTGTGCAGCACGCGAACCTAATGTGATAGTTTGTACTGTACTGTCAACATGATTTGCGTCACTCGCTTTTCTTACAATGCTGATTGTCTTATTGATATATTTTTCCGCAATGGCAAGTTTGCCATCTGTCGGAGCTATTTTTTCTGCCACATCTGTGTCGACCGTAATTGTGTATGACGCACCATCTATAAAGCCCTCAAGCAATTCATCATTATAATTAACCGTAATTTTAGGTGTATCTTCCTTTATAGCTGAAAACGGTGGTACTGTTATTATTGTCGTTTCTGTACCAACAAATGAGGTTGCTGTAGCCTTTATGCGTACAATATAGCTTCCCGAATCAACCGGTGTTTCGACATCTGAACAATCCGCCCACGTTCCACCGTCCGCTGTCTTGTACTCCATAGCTGTTGTTGTGCCTGTCAGTTTGCCTTGACCGCCGTTTGTTGTCGGTGCAACACCTGTTATATTAGGAATTGACGGACGAGCGGGAATTGTAACACTTACAACCTCGCTTGCATAATTGTCTTCATCTGACGGAATATGGAATTTAACAACTTTTTCAGTTGAACCATCCCAACTATCAAATGCTGTTACTGACATATTTGTGTCGGTGCAATTTGTCCACTCTGTTTCGTCGTATGTGCTATACTGCATAGATGTAGTAGTATTAATTGTTTCCGTATTGAAATCAATCTTAACCTCTCCTATTTCTTTACGTGCCGGAGCTGTAAATGTCTTGACTACGCTCTTAAACATTTTATTTTCACCTGTTGTTACTGCGGATTTATATAGATAAATCTTTTCTGATGGTGCTACTGTTACTGTTTCTCCTTTTCCATCCGTTGTAATAGTTGTATAATCTGCACTTGTTGTACCATATTTATAACCGGTTGGAATTGTAATCTTTTCCGTTGCGTTATCGATTTTTATGTCATCAGACATAATCGAACGTGCGGGAACGGTAAGCAACTGAGCTTCACTGTCTATATAATTATCTGCATTACGTGCTTTCTTTATAATCGTAAACGACTGCATATCCCCCGCATATCCGATTTTTTCATCATCAAGCGATATTGTCGTCACGCCCTCGCCAAGCGTTATATCTTTAGCATTACCTTCACCCACCTTTATCGTATACGGTTCCTGTGACTCAAAGCCGGTAAGTGTTTCATTTATATAATCAATGCTTATCTGTGGAGTTGCTTCCTGTATTTTTGCCGGTGGTATAATTTCCTCCTCCGAATATGATACTTCTGTTACTTTAACGTTATCTATATACGTCGCATTTTCAATATTATTTGAAGCTGTATGATAGAATCGCAAGTCTGTTATTCCTTCCTTTAAAGTGTCAAAGGCTCCTTTACATGTATCAAATGAACTTCCTTCTTTTACAAAACTCACATTATCTTGAAGCATTGTTCCATCTAGCCATACTGAAAATATTCCTGTGTTTGGATGAAGTTCAAGTTTTATATGGTGCCATTGGTTATTCTTTATAGACATTGCTTGTTCATAGCACCAGTTTCCTCCCGTATTAGTAATAGCTGTTCTGAGTGACGACGCGGTGAAATATGTAAGCCATAGTTCATTTCCTTCCTTTGTTTTAGCATACATACCTCTTGATGCACCAATCGCATCATCAGCACTTTCAAACATCGTGTCGTATTCTATTGTTAATGTTTTCTGCGGATTATCTGCCTTACTTATAGGAATAGTTGCATTAGCCGTTGCCTTATTGCCGGTGGCAGACAACTTCAACGACTTTGTTGTTTCTCCTGTAGGTATTGCCGACGTTACCGTCGTTGTTGTCCCATTAACGTCATTCGTTGCCTTTGCCAGCATATCATCGCCGTTGTTATACTCAACAGATGATGGACTTTCTGTATATCCCTTCACATAATCATATCTTGTCGGTCTTATAATATTATAAGTTGGATAGTCAACACAGGTAAGACTGTTAATGTTATCATTGTCTGTTGCAATTGCATAAACACTGTGCACACCCGATGTAACATCAGGTGTAAATACCCATTTACCGTCGTCACGTTGTTTAGCATCACCCGCCTTGATTTCTCCCTCGTCAATATATACCTCAACTTTACTGACAACACCATCTGTGTCATAAGCACTTATTACAATGTCGTCGCCTGACTGCTCTACTTTTGATATATACGGTGCATAATTATAGAACTCTGTCGTTGACAACTCTTTATTTACAGCTTTAGAAGCATATTTCTCTGTCAAATCAGTCATAAACGGTGCTATAGGTCTGCCTGCAGCATTAAATGTATTAATCACGGCTGGGGTGTCAGTTTGTGCTTCAACTAAATCCTTTGCAATACCCGGAGTATCTGACCATGCATACTTAACCTGTGGATTTGTTATATCTGTTACATCTATTTCTATAGTATCGCCGTTAATTGTCGGTGTAACATCTTTGTATATTCCGTCATCATCTTTAAGTTCAAAGCCCAACGGCACACCTCCATCATCGGTTGAAAGAGAGCCGTATGTATTCTTGAAATGAAGAATAAGTTTATCGCCACTGCGTTCCATATAATCAAAAGATGGGCTTTCAACATTTGATTGTGTATTGTTAATAAAATCTTCTATATAAGCAACTGCTCTGTCAGCAATAGGTCCTTTATCATTTGGGTGAACATTATTTGTAGTTCCTGTATCATTGCTCACAACTGTTTTTACGTTATCCATTCTTTGTGATACATTCCATTGTCCCGCTCTTACTCCGGTGCCAATGCGTATTGTCGAATAAATTTTTGCAAAATTCGCAGTAGGAAGTTGAACGACTACAAATGGTAAGTCCTCATCATTAAATGTTTTTCTCCAGTTGTTAATAAGCGAAGTCAATGCTTGCTCATACACTGTGCCGCTTTCAAAGGTAGTATTTGCCTCTCCTTGATACCATACAACAGCAGATGCTTTCAAATTCTTTAGCGGCAGAAGTCTTTGTGTATATAGTCCGCCTTTTGAGCTTGCTCCCGCCATCATTCTCTTTGCTTGTGAATCCCAATTTACTGAATATGTCGGAATCCACTGCATTATTGACGACCCACCCAAACTTGAACTTATAAGACCTATAGGAACATCAGAATCTTTTTTTATCATCCTCTTACCTATCAAGAATCCAAGTGCAGAAAATTGCTTTGAATTTTCCATAGTAGCAACCTTCCACTCTGAAATCTCGTCAAATGAATTCATATATCTCACGTCTTCGTAAGCTTCACTTAATTCTTCGTTCATCAACGTTGGAAAAGTCTCAAGGCGATTAAACATATTTGATTGTCCCGTACAGAATATAACATCACCGACAGCCACATTATCGAGAGTAATCATGTTATCACCGCTTGATACTGTCATAGTTGCTGATTTTACAGCTTCCATAGCAGGAAGGGTTATCTCCCATAAACCATGTTCTATTGTTGTTTGCTCATCAGCCCCATTAAAATTTACTGAAACCGTATTCCCCGATTTTCCTGTACCTGTAATAGTAATAGGTTCTTTTCTCTGGAGTACCATGTTTGAGGAGTACACCTCATCCAAAGTTAACTCCGGTTCAAGAGTAGGCGTTGGGGTTGGGCTTGCCGTTGGGGTTGGCGTTGGTGTCACATCCGGATTGATTGTTGTGGTTGGCGTTGGTGTTGTATCCGGCTCTGTTTCGCCACCTCCATCACTGTCTATATTCACATCAAATGAGTCAATAGACCACTGTATTTTCTTAGTGACTTGAGTTTTATCCTCACTTAAATCTCCACAGCCTATATATAAATATACGTATCCATCCTTTGATGCCGTAATTCCGTTAGGCAGGGAATACTTCATATTTGATTTGTTTGTTGACCAGTTTTTTATATTACTTTCATCTGTATGCTTTTCAAGTTCCTCTTTTACCAAATCCTGCGAGTGTGATGTAAGTGTTATTTCGCTATCAGAAACAAAAAGACAATATTCCAATTCCATTGTTGCAGTATCAAGATATGTAAAATTAATATCGACATTAATCTTGTCGCCGGTATTTACTTGTGCCAACTTAAACATTGTCGCTCTTGGTGTATTGTTTGCTTGTATATAATAAGTGACACTTTCTTTACTGCTTACAGTATTTTTTAATATTTTACTATTACTTTTGTCTGAACTTGGCAGTGTATACGCTGATACTCCGTCCGCTTCCGCTTCTACTGTAGTTGTAGTAGCCGCAAATGCCGTCAAACCGATAGATGCACATATCATCGTCACAGCTAACATCAATGAAATAATTTTTTTCATTTTTTTCCCCTCTTTCCGTTTTTATATACTTTTACTCATAATAACTATATCTTGTTATTAATCTTACCACGGGAATTTTTTTATTAAAATGCGGTAAACTTTAAGCTGTGCGGTTAAATTTATTAAAACCAACCATGTTTTTCGGTACAAAAGTCATATAAATCGTAAAATATGCTGTTAAAAGCTTGACTTGCCATAACATTATCCATAACCCTATTGACGCAAAAAAACAGTGCCATTAGAGTTGGTTTTCAAACCAACCTAACGACACTGTTTTATTATAAAGTATAAATAATTTCTTCTAAAATTTAATCGCTATATCATTCCAAAATGCTTGAGTGCGTATTCTATGCCATTATCGAGCAAATCTTTTGTCACAAAAGATGCCGACTTTTTAAGTTCGTCACTGCCATTACCCATAACGATACTGTTAGGCACCGCATTAAGCATAGGCAAATCATTCATACTGTCGCCTATTGCATATGCACTGTTAATCGGAATATTATGATATTCAAGGACTTTTTCAATTCCCGTTCCCTTTGAAAATCCTTTTACGGTCATTTCACAAAAGCCGTCACCACGCACAATAAAATCAAAATCTTTTTCAATTTCTCTTTTAAATCGTTCTATATCGCTTTTTTCATCATACCAAGCCAAGAATTTATCAAAAGCAAAATCATTGTCACTTACATCGGGTGACAAATCTTTACCCTGCATTTCAAAACGTCTTTTCAGCTTTACAAAACCGTCTAAATTTCTGCTACGTTTATCACAATAAAACGACTTAGAATGTTCATACATCGGCGTCATATTACATTCATACACAAGATTTGCGACATTTCTGCAAAGCTTCGTCGGCAATGTATGCTGATATATCACTTTACCGCCACATTCTATATACATTCCGCAACCGCAGACATATCCATCAAAGCCTATATCTCTTATTCTTTGCTCAACATTCATAACGGTTCTGCCTGTATCGACATACATCAAATGTCCGTTTTCCTGTGCCTTATGTATTGCATTCACCGCACTGTCTGGTATTATATATGCCTCGTCATCGGATATAAGTGTGCCGTCCAAATCAAAAAATACTATCATAAAAATCACTCCAATAAGTATATTATATATGCTGCAAAAAGATTTTTCAAGTCGGACATACTTAATTTATATCGCAAGCATTGCCGAACCTATAATTCCCGCATCGTTGAAAAGCTGAGCCATAACAACCTTTTTCTCCTCTGCCGCAATATTTGTTCCGCCAAGGTCTATTCCTATATAATACATTATTTTGCAATTCCTACGGTCATTATCTCATACGTTTTTGCCTCAATATTGAAATAGCCGTTATCACTGTCAATTTCCTTAATCTTCTTTTCTATAATATTACTGATGTAAAGATTATCGATAACATCACTCTTTTGAATTGTCAACGTTGTAGGTTTATCGCTTACATTTACCCAACGAAGTATTATATCTTCGCCGTTGCCTTTTTGCTTGATACCCGTAAGCGTCAAGCCGTCACCTTGCCAATTAATCATAGAATAATCAAGCGGCATTGCTCCGTTATGACAATCTGTAGCGGCGGTTATAATATCTGTTTTGAACTGATAGCACTCCTCATAAGCTCCGCTTGAAATCAAATCACCCTTAAACGGTACAATTTCAATTTCCGTTTCGCTTATACCCAAGCATTGAGCCTTAGGAGTCGGTAACACGCCCCAATCGCCCATTTCACCGACTGCACGAAGAATTGTAACTGCGATTGTATTATCTAAATCCGGTAACATTTCATATTCGTACAAGCCTATATTTGCGACTGCTATACCCTTTTCACCGTCATCAATGCTCACAAATCCCTGCTCGTGTTCACACCCACTCGGATTATTCCAACCTGCATTATGACGATTATTTCTTGTAACAACCTCAAACACAGAATCAGCCTTATGTACATCTGAATTTATACCTGTCGGCACCATAATTCGAACTCTATGGTCTTTTACTTCATTATCAAATCTCGTTTTGATTTTTACACCCTTACCGTTTTTGTCAAGTGAAACAAATGTTTCTATCTTCATTTCAACGGTATCATTACTTCTTCCGCCAACTCTTTCTTTAAAGAATACCATATGACGTTTTTCGTCCTCGAAATTATCATCGCCCGACTTCGGAACTGTAATTGTGTTTGTGATTTTATACATTGCTCTGTACGGCTCATCTTCCGCAAGTTCAATCTTCGCAACCGTATCTTGCGTTGTTATCGCCTTACTTCCCTCAGGCATTTTATACATATATTCATTGCCCAAGTCACCTGTTTCTTCATAATAAGCGACACCTTTATATGTTCTGCCGCTTGCTTTGTCTGTTACATTAAGCGAACCGTTCTTGTTTATTTCTACACGAATTGCATCGTTTTCCATACAATTTTCACCGCTGACAAGTGTATCTGTTACTTTTTCTGCGTCCCCCTCAACAAGAGCATATGTTTTATATCCGACAGCGGATATATTTTCAGCTTCAAATGTTACACGAACACGTCTTGCCATGTACGGTTGTCTGAACTTATCCTTAGGCAAATCGTAGCCGAATCTAACTCCCAAATCTTCGATTTTAAACGGTATTGAATTTCCGGCTGAATCTATAAGCTTATAGTTTGGCACATTTATTTCGTCTAAATCATACGCACATTTTTTAAGCCAGCCCGATTTACGAGTTACGTCAATTTCCACCGACACAACTGATGTGCGTTTTCTGCCTGTCGTGTTAAACACAACAAACGGAAGTGCATTTTTATACTTTTCGTATTCCTTTGTATTAATCTTATCTGCAATATATCTTGTTCCCTCTGATACAAGATAGTCCGCAACTTGCTTACTCTTATTAAAACGTGTTGCCATTTCGTCTTGTACCTCATCTACACTGCAACAACAGATACTGTCGTGAGGGTGATTTTGCATAAGTTTCTTCCATGAATATTCAAGTTCGTCCGACGGATAATTTTGTCCCAAAACAGATGATAAAACTCTGACAGGCTCTGCACCGTTTTCAAGTGCCGATTCACATTTTCTGTTCATCTGCTTTAAGTAAATGTGTGATGACGCACAATTAATAAGCGTTGACCAACCGTCTGTGTCCTGACTTGTAAGTTCGCCTTTGACAACCGCCAAATCATTTGGCACTTTCTCTTTAATTGCCTTAATATAATCAGGGAAATTTGAATGTTTAAAATTAATGTCGGGATAAAGTTCCGACGCAACTTCTATTGCCTTCCCCAAATCCGCTTGTACTGGCTGATGGTCACAACCGTTCATCAACAAATATTCATCAGTTGACGCAAAAGTCGCAACTTTTTTCAATCTGTCGTCCCAATATTCTTTTGCACTTTTCTTGTCTGTCGGAACTTCGTTGCCGTTATTATACCAATTTGCAAACAGAATACCGAAAATCTTCGTACCGTCAGGAGATTCCCACATCATTTCCGAATACGGAGATTCATAGTTTCCGTTTTCTTGAATTTCGTTATCAAATCCGACAGGGCGTACACCACGTCCGAATGTCACTGTATCCATTCCCGCTTGTTTTAAAATTTGAGGCATTTGTCCCGCATTACCGAATGCGTCCGGGAAATATCCCATTTTGCACATAGCGCCGTACTTTTCAGCTTCTTTCATACCTACAAGCAAATTTCTGATATTCGCCTCACCGCTCGTATAAAATTCGTCTTGCAAGATATACCAAGGACCGATTATAAATTTACCCTCCTTGATATACTTAATAAGTTTTTCTTTATTTTCCAGTCTTATTTCAAGATAATCGTCAAGCACAATAGTCTGACCGTCAAGGAAAAAGCTTTTGAATGAATCGTCCTTTTCAAAAACCTCCATACATTTATCTATCAATTCAACAAGTCGCATTCTGTGTTGTTCAAACGGAAGATACCACTCTCTGTCCCAATGAGAGTGTGATATTATATGTACATTTTTGCTCATTTGAAATTCCTTCTTATACCATATAATAAATTTGGGTTTGATATATTTGTTATATATTATATCGCTATTATATATCAAAATCAATACCCAAGTAAAATTTCGTTGCACCTGTTGCACTATTATTACCGTCATAAAGTTCAACCTTTGATGTTGCAATAGATTGATTATCACGAATATGTTTTATTTGAATACCGTTAGTGCTTCCCTCCAATATAAACACCATTGCGTTTTACAAAGATTTGTACCACGAGTATAGAACTACTCTGCACTGTCTCATTTGTATACGAATAGACTTCTTTATGATATATTTTAACTTCAAATTATCTCCGTCCATTCCAATTATATATCAATTTTTTATTTGTTATGTATAATTATATTACACAATATATCAAAGTTCAGTATTTTTCTGTTTTTACATAATCTAAAATTTAATTTTAACAAAAAAAATAAACCGTTAGATTGTTTCAAACGGTCTATTTTTAAAATTCAATTGCGAACAGCAATTTTAACAGGCACAATGTATTTAATTCCGGGCATTTCGCCGTTTATTTCTCTAAGAACGGTTTCACCTGCTTTCACACCCAGTTCAAAGAAGTTTTGCTCCACGGTTATTATCTTGTTTCCGCCATCCATTTCGTCAAGCTCGCTTATATTATCAAAACCCATTATGCACATTTCATTTGGAACCGATATATCAAGTGCCTTACAACAATTATATACTTGAATTGCCACCCAATCGTTTTGGCACAAAACACAAGAAATTCCTTGTTCATGCATACGATTTACAATCGTTTTCAAATAATTTTCAACGTCGCCGTATTGTTGTCTTTCTTCTTCAGTCAGCATTTCGTACTTGTCGTCAATGTTCGCATATACATAATCAAGATTAACTCCTAAACCTTTTTCTTCAAGTGCCGCCGCATATCCCATATATCTATCCCTTATTGATATAGTTTCATTCACACGACCTCTGCAAAAAAATCCAATCTTTTTATGTCCATGCTCTAATGCATATTCGCAAAGTGCTTTTCCGCCGCCGCTGTTATCCGACACAATATAACTCATAGGCATATTTTCTATATAATTATCAATAAGCACAAGAGGAATTTTTTTAACTAAAAACTGATTATACACTTCAAAATTTCTGCCACCACGTACAGGATAACATATAACGCCGTCTATCCCCTGTTCCAAAAGTGAACGAAGTATTTTCTCCTCGTTTTCCACACTTCTGTTTGCATTATATATACTGACAAAGCAATTTTCCTTATTGAGCACACTATTAATTCCGTCAAAGCATTTGAACATATTACCAAGCTTTATATCAAACGGCATAACCAATGCCACAAGAGATATATCTCTGTTTTTTTTGTGTATCGTAACTGCGGCATTGTCTTCCTTGTTCTTGCCAAGAATACTCATCGCATTTTTTGAAACAAAACTACCGCTGCCTCGTTTTCTGTTAATCAATCCGTCATGTTCAAGCTCCTCAAGTGCTCTGATTGCGGTTATACGACTCACACCGTATTCCTTAGTAATTCTGTCCTCTGTGACAAACGGTGCGTCGTATTCAAAATCTCCCGACTTTATACGCTCTTTTAATTTATCCATAATTTGTTTGTACAATGGTTTTTTATCTGACATTAACGTTATTCCTCCAAGAACAATATATCTTAATTCATTTTCTTTCTTATATTTAATATATCACTTTTCGAGTGACTTGTCAAACAATATATCAATTAAAACAAACAATTTGTTTCTCTCTCTATTTACGATTTAATAAATATTTTCTTTATACTAACAAGATTTTTATGCAGTATTTATTCATACTTTAACACACCGCAAGCCGTATACAAATTCATATACCGGCTTACATTTAAAGAATTTATAGTAACTATGATTCAAAAAGATTGATTACAGTATTTCGACAAATGCAACTAACGGTACTATATCACCGAGCTAAACATTTATAGCAATTGTACTATTATTTTTTAGCAAGTATAATTTAATATATTAAATTAACAAACCAAAAAACGCTTGTTTTATCAAGGGAAACAAGCATTTTTCTTTATTTTTATAAATAACTGTTGACATTTAGAATAATTAGCTGTATAATAGATATATTAAATAAATCAATCGTACATTTAATCGTTATAATTTAATATATCAAATAATTAATAGAAATACAAAATGAGTACAGTTTATAATAAAAAATATTTTACAGATTTGCTTGAAAAGCTTGTGCTTCCTTTAAAAGAGCATTATTCCGAAGAATGTGCCAATCTTTATCTTGGACATACCGGAGCCGCTTTCGAAGATCGTACAATTCCTATGCAGGGCTTTTCAAGAGTTTTATGGGGACTTGTTCCTTTATGGGCAGGCGGCGAAAATATTGAAGATTTTTCGGAAATATACACCAAAGGTTTAAGTGCCGGAACAAACCCAAACTCAAAAGAATACTGGGGCGGATTTAGAAATTACGACCAAAAGTTCGTTGAAATTGCCGCTATAGCTTACGGCTTGCTTTTAGCTCCCGACAAGCTATGGGAACCGCTTGACGATAGTGCAAAAAAGAATCTTGCGGACTTCTTGCTTTTAAGCAATTCATACGAAGTATCGGATAACAACTGGCGTCTGTTCCCCGTACTTGTAAACCTTGCTCTAAAGAGTTTATCACAGCCTTACGACCAACATTTAATCGATTTTGGTTTGGAAAGACTTGATTCATATTATCTCGGCAACGGTTGGTATAAAGACGGCGTTACGGAACAACGTGATTATTATATTCCATTCGCTTTGCATTTCTACAGCTTAATATACGCCAAAGTATGCGAAAAAAGCGACCCCGAAAGAAGTGCATTATACAAAGAACGTGCCGCAGAATTTGCAAAACAATATATCTATTGGTTTGACGACAAAGGTCGTGCATTGGTATACGGACGTTCACTTACATACAGATTTGCACAAGCGGCATTCTGGAGTGCGTGTATATATGCCGATGTACCCGTGTTCAGTCACGGAATTATCAAGGGCATAATCGTAAGACACTTTGAAGAATGGTTTTCTCATCCGATAACCGATAACGGCGGTGTTCTTACAATAGGTTACAGATACACTAATTTACATATGTCAGAAAGCTACAATTCTCCGGGTTCACCATACTGGAGTTTGAAAGCATTTATATTGCTTGCACTTCCGGGAAATCATCCGTTTTGGCAAGCAGAACCGTTACCGTTCCCGCTATTCGACCAATACCAAACAGTATTGCAGTCGGAGGCTTAGCTGATAATTCAGCATAGCGGTAATGCAGTAACCGCTCTCACACCGGGTAGGTTACATTACATCAATCATGTTCATGTGTCAGAGAAATACTGCAAATTTGCATACAGTTCGGAATTTGGTTTCAGTGTTCCACGCTCAAACAAATTCTTCAATCAATCAGGTGCAGACAGTACTCTCTCATTTGAAATAGACGGCTACATTTTCACTCGCAGACTCTCCCTAAAAATATCTGTGAAAGAAAATTCTCTTTTCTCTCTCTGGTCTCCTTTCAAAGGTATCAAAGTCGAAACTACTCTCATCCCTATTGAAGGGGGACATATTCGCCGTCATAAAGTCACAAGTGATTATGATTGCATAGCTCGTGACGCAGGTTTTTCAGTATCATGCGTTGACGGTGCAGAATGTACATCATTTGAAAGCAACGGGGTTGTTACAGTTAAAAACAACTTCTCTTTCTGCTCTGTTGAAAGCACAACGGGTGGTACTCCCGAAGTGGTATCGTTCCACCCGAATACAAGCCTTGTATATCAAAAAACGGCTACACCGTTTGTCTCATACAAGATAAAAAAAGGCATAACAGAGTTGGAAACAATCGTAAAATATTAATTAGTTTACCCTATCCATAAATTTTACATCACAAAACCACCTCATCCATTGTTTGAGGTGGTTTTTGTGTATTTGCAAAAATATCGTCCTCAAGAATACTCTGGCAATAATCATATCATAATCTTTTGATTACTCATTTTGCAAAACACAAGTTTCGATGAATTTGTATTACCGCAATGGAATACCATAACTGAATTAATAATTATATAAAATAAAAAAACAATGCCGTTAGTTTGGTTTTACCCACCCTAACGGCACTGTTTTAGTATCAAGTGTAAATCATTTCTTCCAATTCCTCAAGTGTGTATCCGTCGTTGTACAATTTCTGTATCACTTCCGGATCCTCGCCGTACATTGCGGCAACTGTCTTTATGTCTTCGAGATATTCTTCCGCATAATAATCTTCATACCCGGTATCAATATAACAATCGCAACCGTAATCGTACCAATGTCTACCGTATGACTCGGTATAATTAAAATGACCCCTTTCACGTTTGCCGTTACTTTTGATTTTCAGAATATCGCCCTCATTGAGAACTATATGTTCATACTTGCCATTCTCCAAATCTTGAAACAATTCAGAATCAACCAACGCTTTCCAAAGTATTTGTTTTGTTGATGCGAACACATACACACCCTCATCTTTAAAGTGAATTAATGAAATCGGGCTATCACCTTTTACGAGGTAAAGGTTATTATGATTATCAAGTATATTAAAGCTAAAACTTCCCTCTATACTTTCAGCCATGAATTTGATTGTCTTAAAATTAAGTGCATTTTTATATTTCAGCAGCTGTACTGCAACAAATGAATCTGTTTCGATTTTACTCTTAAAGTTATACTTTTTCTGAAGTTCCTTATCATTGAACAGTACGCCATTATGAGCAAGTGCAAACTGACAGTTCTTCACCCTCTCGCTCCAAGGGTGATTGTTATAGTTCTTGCTCTTGTCCCCTTGCGTACTGTGTCTTGTGTGACCTATTACGGCATTAACGAATTTCGGAATATTCGGATTAAACTTATATGCACTTACCGCACTTTTGTTTATCTTCATATTACCTAAAATTGAATATGCAACACCGGTTGCGTCTGTGCCACGTTCTGCACTTTCCATGCTGAGCAAATCCACAAGCTCGTTCATATCCTTTAGCTTATCTTTGTAACTAAGCACTCCATATATTCCGCACATTATATTTCCACCTCATTTCTTATCGGTTCATTTACATACAATCTTTTTTCTTTCAAATAATTAATCAGTTCTTGTTTGTCGTCTGCTATTCCCTTTACGAAATCAAGCCATGTAAGACTCTGCATAAATTCGTCGGACAAAGAAATAGCAACCTTACAGATTTCATCTACCATCTGTAAGGTTGCTATAAATGTACTGTACTTTAAAGTACCTCTGAATATTCGCATTTCTATCGTCGCTTCATTTTCAAGATTGACCGCCGCATATCGTCCCATATGTGAGTTCTTTGCATGCTTTAACGTTTCTTTCGGATTGATTATTCCGCCACCGTAACGTCTTGCCCAATGCTCTACTTGTGATTCCGTTCTTCGACTGAATGTTAAGATTTCATTCCAAAACTTCTCATAAAAGTAGAGAATCTTCGCTATTGTTGCCTCTTGTTCTTCGTAATTTGCTCCGAGTGCATTTCGGCTTATATGTACATGAAGTCCGCAAGTTCCGGCTTGGTGACTTAAATATCCTTTTGCTACCGCTTTGTTAAGAATCGCTCTCCAAGGCATTTGATTAATGTGATAGTCAAGTGTCATTGGGTGAGTTACGCACTCAAAACCATCATCAAGTGAACCGTCATGTTTAATGTACATATGTTCTTTTTGAGCATTTGCAATGTCAAGTAATTTACTTGCACAAAATTCATTTTCACCGCCGTCATCAAGTTCAAGTTCCACGCCTAAATATCTCGGACCGTCTCCATAAAATATCGGCTCTGGTTTGTAGTAATAGTCGTGAATTATCTCATCCATATCAAAACAATTTCGACAATATGGGTGGTCGTGATATTCTTCATCTTCATGATAACAAGCGTCATCATAATGAATTACCGCATCACATCTTTCACATCTAACATAATCTTCATCATAGCAAGTTTGGCACAAGTCACCATCTGCCGAATCATCATTCCAATGTCTGTCGCCGCAATCACGGCAAATAAATGTTTCACGTCTTAAACAATCTTCACACAAATACGATTCATCAAAATATGTTAGTTCTGATACGTCATGTTCTTCGTGACATATGTCACAAGTGTATTTTTCCTCTTTCATCTTTCGTCCTCCTCTTAATACTCCTCTGCTTTCAGCATCGTCGAATGTGTTTTATCGTCAATCACATAAACTTTGCCCACAAAAATAGGAGCACCTTGTAATTTAATAAGATACTCCATTTTATACTCCGGCATTTCTTGTGAATGCACGATTTTCTGCATACCGTCATACTCTGACAGTTCAAATACTTGAAAGTAATCCTTTGATTCAACTTCCATTGTATCAACCATATTCCACATCATACATTGTAATACAATAGGGACTTCCTCAATTACTCCGCAAGTACAAAATCGTTCGTTTTGGAACATATAAATTTCACCTCCGTGTATTTTATTACACAGAGATATTATATATTTTTAATGTATGACTTTACGTTTTTCACTTCAACATATCAGCATAGGTTACAAGAGATACATTTCCGAGTTCATTCGCCTTATCAATACAGCCTTTTGTGAACCCGGACCTAGAGAACAAAAACAAATGCACATTAATATATGAAAACAGCTTACTGCGTTTTATCAATGTTTCAAGCACACCAAGATCAACTTTTTCATTAGTCCATTTACATTCACCGAATAAAGCCGTCTGTTTGTCCTGTTCGCCCATTATATCAATTTCTGTCTGTTTCTTTTCAATAGGATCGTTTCCCCACCAACGCCCAAGTTCCGAAAACTCAACCGGTGAATTACCGTCAAGAAGCAGTTTCCAAAGATACTGTTTACAAATTTCCTCAAACACAGCACCCATATATTCCGAAAGTTGCGGTTCGATACGTCTATACACAATATCAGCCGCACCGCGCATTATAACAGAATTATTATTAGGAACAAATCTATACCAAAATCTGAACATATTATCTTCTATTGAATATATAGATTTTCGAGATGTTTTCTCACCATACGGAGTTTCCTTTTTTACAATCCCCAAATTTATCAAACTCTTAAGATAATTCGCACAAATATTACTGTCCTCACCGACTTTATTTGAAATGTCCGACATTCTCGACGCACCGACCGCAATAGCGGTTATAATCGCAGTATATATAGCCGGCTCTCTCACTTCTTGCTTTAATAAATTTGTCGGCTCTTCATATAGGAAGGAAATCGGATTCAGATAAGTATTTTTTATATTATCTTCAATGCTTAATCTATCATCTATTTGTAACAAATACTGAGGTGTTCCGCCCACAATACCATACGCAAGTGCTTTGTCTTCGTCCGAAAAATTCTTAAAACATCTGCATGTTTCTTCAAAACTAAAAGGTTGTATTTTCATTTGTGCGGTTCTTCTGCCATAAAGCGGTGATTTATATGCCAACACTTCATCCTCCATATACGACATTGACGAACCGCATAAAATAAGCATTAGCTGTGAAGTGTCCTTATATTTATCTATAAGCAGTTGTAAAGTTGATGCCAAACTTTTTGATGAACGTGCTACATACGGATATTCATCTATTGCAAGTATCAGTCGTTTCTTTTCAGCAAGCTTAAACACATACTCAAGTGCAGCTTGAAATGACAGAAATGACGTTTCCGCCTCAATGCCGCTACTGTATTCAATGATGCTTTTACTGAAATTTTCAAGATTTTGTTTTTCGTTACTTTCAACACCCATAAAGTAAATCGCTTCTTTATTATCTATAAAGTGATTTATAAGTGCTGTCTTTCCGACACGTCTGCGCCCATATATAACGGCAAATTCAAATTTATTTGATTCGTATAATCTGTCCAATGCCGCTACTTCACGTTCTCTTCCAATAAACATGCTCTCTCACTTCCGTTCTTTTTGTTTAAATCAGTATATCACAATTCATAACTTTAGTCAATTACGTTTTACTCATTTATACTTGAGTAATTTTTATCTTAGTAAAATTCAATTATTCACTTATACATTATCTACACGAATAATCGAAGGGAGGTTTCCGGTATGATACGAACGATACTAAAAGGAATTAAAAAAGTATTGCTTATGCTTTGGTAAGGAGGTGTTTTTAATGGGTAAATGGATACTGATTTCTCTGTTGCCGATTACTGCTCTGATGTATCTATTCGGCAGAAAAGAATAACGTTATAGGGCTTGATTCTGTCAAGCCCTATCTGTATTCATAAATTCCAACAAGTCTTCTTTTTTTATTCTCCAACGATTCCCCACTTTGAATCCCTTTATAGTTCCGTTATGCAATAACTTTAATAATGTATTGCGACCGATATATAAATACTCCACAGCTTCCGCAAATGTTAATATTGCCGGAAGTTCATTTTCATTATAGTACATTAAAAATCATCCTCTCATTAAGATTCTTAAATCACTGTTGGCTCAAAATAAATTGTTACAAACTATCTTAACTACAATTCAAATCTCTGTTTATCACAGTGTAAACCACTCCAAATCTGTCTATATAGTCATATAAAATAGAATAAATGTAGAATTTTATTTTCCTTTAAAACATTAAGTTAAGCGAAGAATATTAGTGCAGATAAAGGAATTTAAAGATTTCCATTCGTATACGATTTTTCGCAAATAATTTTTTTAGGAGGGAGATACTTATTATGACATCTCATACATTTGAATGTACATATCAATTGACTGGTAGTGAATTTGCTACCTTACATGAAGAACTGAAGAAATTCGGTAGTTACTATTTTGAAAATAGGCCTAAAATGGCATATGAAAACAAAAAGACAGATAAAATAACAAAATATGTCTGTACTATATTATCACAGCATGGTATTATAATTTATATTACACTAAGAGAAACGACACCATCAACATTTGTACCCATGCTAATTTATAGAATAAATCCTACACGAATGATTGAGGGAAACAAAGACAATTATGTGGACGTATTTCATTGCAACAATGCGTTAGATATTCCACAAATAGCAAATCGACTTTTAAATACAATATCGCCGAATTTGCCTAATATTGAGATATGCTCTCTATCTCGCTTTGACTATTGCGTCAACATAAAACTTGAAAGTCAACAACAGGTGACGGATTCAATAAAACTAATAAATCAAGCATTTGATCCAACTTCGGGTTATACGCAGAAAATAATGTTCCATACAAAATCGTATAAACCAAAATACCCAAAAACAGAAGCGACCTTTTTAAAATCCAAAAGAGTTGAAATCAGTTTCTACAATAAAAGACTGCAACTGCAACAAGAGGATTTGAAAGATGAATGGCACGAAGATATACTTAGAGCTGAATTCAGATGTTTCAAGTCTTATCTTAACGACCTATATAAGAGATTTGATATAAATAACATCACTGATTTTTTTGAAAAATCTATCGAAATTGGGAACTACGTCATAGCATATCAGCTAAAGAAATTAAAACTTGATGTTATGTTTCGTTCGTCAAAATCCATTGAAAGTATTATAAAAAATGGAACTTTTAAAGCTAAAACCAAGTTGGACATGCTACTGCTCGTCGAATGGGTTTCAAGTCATAAATCATTAAAACGAGTAATCGATACATGTAGCAAAAGCACTGTAAATAAAAAATTACTGAGTGGGGGGTGCGGACATATTCTTGGACTATTTTATGCTGATAATCCAAGACTATGTCTGTACTCTACCGGGCTCATATAGCCGAGAGATTTTTTTATTCGTTTTGTGTTATACCAATCAATATAGCTGTTAAGCTCATTTATGAAATCATCCATCGTGACACCTATCCATGAACGTCCATAAAACATTTCATTTTTTAATCTACCGAAAAATCCTTCGCAAGCTGCATTATCAGGTGAACAGCCTTTTTTTGACATAGACCGTGTTAGCCCGGCAACTCGCATCTGTTCTATCCATCCGGACCATCGATAATGGCACCCTCTATCCGTATGTACAAGAGGATGTTCATATGGTGCCAATGTGCTAATAGCATCTTCGAGCATTTTGTTGACCAAGATAGAATCTGGAGTTGTTCTGATATTCCATTTTACAACCATACCATCAAAACAATCAATAATCGGAGACAAATATACCTTCCCGGCAGGAATGGCAAATTCGGTTATATCGGTTAACCATTTTGTATTAGGACGTTCTGCGTGAAAATCTCTATTAATTATATTGTCTACCTCCGGTGTGATTTCACCTTTATATGAGCTATATTTTTTTATACGTTTTATTGGTACTGTTAAATTTTCTTCTTTCATAATACGTCGTACAATTTTCTCTGAAACAGTAACACCTATTTTCTTGAGTTCTTCGTAAATACGTCTATATCCATAGCAATTTCTGTTTTTTTGAAAAATCATTTTTATTTGTACACGGATTTTTGCATATTTGTCAGGGCGTTTCATCACAGACTTCTGATAATAGTAACTACTTTTCGCCATACATAGACATTTTAAACGCTGCTGCAGTGGATACTTATCTTCAACGGCATCAATAACCACTACTTTTTCATGATTTTTCAGTTTCATCATATTGATGCCTTGATCTTTTTTTAATAAACCTAAAGCTTCTTTTAGTATATCTACTTCCATTTGTAATTGTTTGATTTGATCCTGCAATTCTGAGATATCCTGTTGCTCGGAAGGTTCTATATTAAAATCTATATTTTCTCTTTTTATTTGTTTCTTAGATGACATAAGACCTGCCACTCCAAATTTCTTATATTTGCGGTACCATGAATATATACTGGCACGACTGTAACCAATATCTCTTGATACATATTCTACACCTTCACCAAGAGAAAAGCAACGTTTAATTACATCTAATTTTAAACTTATATCAGGATTGCGCGGATGATTTGGTTTATTAATATATTTTTGTTTGATTATATATTCTTTATCAAGTGAACCATGATAATCGGTAATGTCTGCTATTTTCTTTCTGTACCACTCATACAAGGTATGCCTTGATGGATAACCAAGAAGTGTTACTACTGCTTGTACTGATCCCAATCGTTCAAATTCCTTCAACGCTCGCTCTTTCTGTTCTTTTGTATACATTTATTTTACTCCTTTAGGAGTCCAAGAATATGTCCGCACCCCCGTGTGTGAGATTATTTCTGTAAATTAATTTTTCTATGATAAAATACTTAGTTTTATTTGGGCAGATAAGCAAAATTCAGCTTATCTGCCTTTTTGTAATATAGCACGGATTTTCTTCCGCGTCAAGAGCGGTCTTGTAAAAGACCGTATTTTTTACACTATACAAATGTAAAAATATATGCTAAACAAGTCGTCCATCATACATAATTGACAGCTCTCCGTAAACTCTGCCCCAATTTCTAAGTGGCATTGTCCACTTCTTTGTTGCTTCAAATGTTGCCAAATACAGTGCCTTTAGAAGGGCTGTATCGCTCGGGAATACGCTCCTTTGGCTATTCAATCGACGTAGTACACTATTAAGGCTTTCTATTGCATTTGTTGTATACATGACTTTTCTGACTTCGGCGGAAAATTTGAACATTGGTGATAAAACATCCCAATTTTCCTCCCATCTTCTCATCGCATTAGGATATTTTTCTTGCCATTTTTTTGTGACACTCTGCATACGCTCGTATCCACTTTCTTCATTCGGTGCATGATATATGCTCTTTAAATCATTTGCAAATGCTTTTTTGTCTTTTTCCGCTACACATTTCAACGTATTGCGCACTTGATGGACAATACAACGTTGATACTCCGTATTTGGATAGGCTGCTGCTATTGATTCCTTTATCCCTGATAAGCCATCTGCACATAATATCAATATATCCCGTACACCACGATTTTTGAGTTCATTTAAAACTCCAAGCCAATATTTCGCACTCTCATTTTCACCTATAGTTATGCTTAAAACTTCCTTCTTACCATCATCATTTACACCGAGAATTATGTATGCAGCTATCTTCTTTACTATATGCTCATCACGAACCGAAAAGTGGATTGCATCAATGAAAACTATCGGATACACAGCTGATAAAGGGCGTTGTTGCCATTCTTCTATTTGAGGTAATATTTTATTTGTAACTGCGGTTACCATACTTTCGCTTACCTCAAAACCATATATATCTTCCACAATATCAGAAATTTGTCTTGTTGTCATGCCCTTTGCAGACATAGCAATGATTTTTTGTTCTATTGCTGATATGTCCTTCTTTCGTTTAGGGACTATCTGCGGTTCAAAATCACCGTCACGGTCTTGTGGAACATCAATAGGGATTTCCCCATAAGAACTACGAAGTTTTTTATGTTTTACTCCATTTCGATAATCCGGATTGTCACTGCGTTCATATTCGTCATAGCCTAAATGTTCATCCAGTTCAGCTTCCATCATTTCCTGAATAGTACCGCCTAACAGATCCTTTAGTGCCTCTTGAATATCTTCTGCTGTCTTGATGTTGTATTCCTGAATCAATCCGGCAATGATATTCTTCTTTCCTTCACTCATTCTTTCTCGTCTACGTCTTGCCATAAAAAAATTCCTCCTATGATTTATTTATATTCTATCATAGAAGGATTATTTTTTACAGACTTTTTCTCACACTCTCAAATTACTAAAGAAATTTCACAAGCTCGGTATATCGGTAAAGCCTCTGCCTTGCAGAAGTTCATTACCTGAGCCGTTCAATTTACCGGAATTAATTTACAAATTTGCTGATGCTAAAAAAGTGTGAGAGTAAAAAGTATAGTCTTGGATTACCTTTAAAACCAGTCCATGACTATACTTTTGTTTTACATAACATATTCTTTTTAATTTAGAATATTTCGTCATTCACTCCAGCTAATTACATTCGTAATTCGTTCGTTAAGCTCATTGAACTGTCTTTCGGAAAGATATGCTTTAACCTCGTCTAAATCTATTGATTTAAGTTTTTGAGCAATATCCTTGTAATTGACTATAAAATGTTCGCAAAGGTCATCTAACGGAATAGATGCAGAATTACCCATTGTTGTTCTTGACAATCCTAACAATCCCTCTTGAAAAGCAACATTGTGATCGTAACACGGTGATACAGACTTAAATTCAAATGTTTCACTATTGTATAGAAGTCCATAATTATCATCATGCAAATCAGGGTTTGCTATAATATAATTAAATATATACATTCTCTGCAACTGATTAATAATGTCCCGATACTTATCATCATTTATCAAGATATTATATATTTCGTCTGATGTATCAAAATATGTTTTCAGTTCACTTGCATGAACAAGAGAAGTTGAGTAGTCTGTAAAAATTTTAATCTTTACATATTCCCCATCCAAAGCTACTTCTGCAACATTTACACCAATTTGCTTTCCTATAAGATATGCCGGATATTCTAATACAGAATCTTTTTTCAACTTATAAATATAACCGCCAAATACGGCTTTAGGAAAGTATCCTTTTGTAGTAAATAAAGATGTAAAGCCCTTTAGCATATCTTCATTTTCGGTAATTTCACCTGTTAATGCCACATTATTAAGGGCAAGATTATCATCTCTTAATTTTTTGAGTTCGTCCAAATCTGCAATAGAATCATGAGTCCTTATCCAAAAATTATCGGTAAAAGAAATACCCGAACTGTCCTTAATAACCTTATCTCTGTCTCTGCCAATTTTACGAGCAATATAAACCATATTCATATATGTTCTGTTGAGATTATTTATTCTATTATTAAGCCAATCTAAAACATATGCAGAAGATATTTTTTCTTTGCCACGCAATCCAAACGGAAGATGTGCTTTTTCATACACCGTAACTTCATCAGTTTCTATATTGAATTCCAGAATGGGAATATTTTCAAACATAATAGTATATCTTTTTACTTTCTCTGTCTCTCGTCCACTATTAGGGATTGTAAACTTATCCATACTCTGCACCTACTTTAAATCTTCCGTTTTAAAAGTTGTGTAACCCTCATAATAATAACTCGTGTCAATGCCCTTCATATACACTTCACGGTCATTTATTTTGTTTGTCAAAGCATTTTTGAGAACATATTTAATCTCAATATCACGAATAGGACTACGCTCCATCGCAAGCAGATAGTCTTCCTTGTCAACCTTGCTCCAGTCAACAACTTTTCCGATTTCTTTTTTCAAAATCAAATCCAACCAAATACGAGTTGCCCTGCCGTTGCCTTCACGGAATGGATGCGCAATGTTCATTTCAACATATTTTTCGATAATTTCGTCAAATGAGGATTGAGGCATTTTATCAATATTCTCAAGTGCCGAACACAAATACATCAACGGAGCAAAGCGAAAATTCCCCTTTGCAATATTTACTTCTCTGATTTTCCCCGCAAAATCATAAATATCCTCAAATAAGTATTTATGAATAGCACATAGGGTTTCAAATGTGCCGGGTGTCAATGTATCAAGAATACCTGCTTCAAACAGTGTCAGTGCCTTTTGCTTGCTTATTTTTTCTTCTGTTCGTGCAAGTTCAGCAGAATCTGTTATTCCTAATCTATTTTCAAGTACCATTTTCACCCCTCCGTATTCTGAATAATTCAACTTATGATTTTCACCTATATATTTTATTATATCACATATCTTGCCACATTCCAATGATATTTGTACAAAAAAACTATTTCACTAACTCTTATAGCAATTCCTCTTGTCTCTTTTCATTTTTCAACGAAGAGAAATATTTTTCAAAATATTCATTACGCACTTTGGTTATTGCAATTTTATTTTCTATGGCATAATTATAGACGCTATTCCAAATACCATACAGATGTTCGGAAAGCTTATTTATATCATCTTCTTTTTTACATTCCTCAACAACATTTCTGCTCCAAGCAATAATATCTTCTTTTTCGCAAATCTGTTCCAAATATGCAGACATTTCCTTCATTATATTTTCGAAAAATTCACCTAAACAAATACACTCATTTATCCACTCAGTATTTACATCATTGAACTTCTCTAACCACTTATCTCTATTGTATTTTATAAATGCATCCTTCACTCTCACGGATAATCTCATATTTTTATCTATATCTTTATATCTAAACGTTTCGGATAACATAGCCTCCATATAATTATTCTCTATATTCATCATGCCGTAACTATTTTGATGAAATATATCTTTTATTTCATCAGCAAGTACAGCTGATTCCTGTGCTTGTTCCTCTTCTGTTTCTTCATCTCCATAAGAAAATTCCTGTGTCTGTTCCTCTTCTGTTTCTTCATCTTTAAAAAAGTATTTCAACATCCGGCCCATGTATTTTCCATTATATTTGCAAGAAAACTCCAGCACGTGTCCATCTTCATTAGAAGATTCCGTTGTTTGTTCATCTTCTTCGTCTTCATAAGAATTATAAATGTCACAAAAACACTCTCGATAATTCTTTATATAATTAAAAACCCATTTATCAACGTTTATCTCAGTTTCAAGATACATACGTTTCAAATACGTCCCCAAAAATACAGGATATGTACTGTAATTTGTTACATTAACTATATACTTATATTTGTCCTTCACATTATCGTAGTGGCGTATATTTTTAATCCTATTTTTCAAATTCTTATCTTCATCCATCTTAATACTAATCATCGAATCCAATATAAAGTTGATAGGTTGAAATATTCTTTCAAATTCATATCCGCCAATACTATTGATCATGTTGTTATAGCCCTCGTTGTTACTGAACTGAGAACATTTATCAGTCAACATATTATCAACAAACAATCGTAATCCGCTTATTAGTTCCCCTTTGCCACCGTCAACTTTGGTTGCTGCTGCACGCTCCGTTTTCGGTACTTTGCATTTTATACCGTAATTATTTGCTTCTTTCGTTAATATACTGAATATAGATAATATATCAAGCATGATCTTTTCAGACTCATCTTCATCCTCATCTTCCATAAGAAATTCGGGGTCTATAAAGTTTTCCTCATTTTTATAGTTATAATTTTCCCCATAGTAAACGTTTCGAACGATTTTACTAAAAGCATTTTTCATATCATCAATAATAATCTTCGCACAATTTATGTATTTCGTTTCGCAATGATTTTTCTCATATATCCAAACAGCAATATCCTTGATTAGTTCATCAACAAAATCAGAAAATTTATTATTTATTATTAAGAATTTCATATACGGAAGTCTGTTGAATGAAATATTGCATTTTTTATTTGGTTGAAAAAACTTTTCAATAATATATTTACGCATTTGTTGTTCTATGTCTTTTTGTGGATTTTCAACATGTATATTTTTTTTATTATTCATAGTTTCTTCACCTGTACCCCATGCTCCCTGCATGTCTTTATTTAATACGAACATAATATCTTTTAAATCTTCAATTCGCACACTGTCTTCTTTTTTTATAAATCTTCCAAATAACCATCCTTGTTCACCAATGTAAAAACAAAATATAATGTTTAGAAAATATAGAAGTATTATCGAAAATATTGTATATCTGTCTTTAAATTTATATTTCTTTATATATCCGCCCTTTATATGTTCCTTACGATAATACTTACCTAAATAATTATCATCTATACCTTCTATTATCCCTTCAAAGTATTGTTTCATATCATTTATGGGATTATATTCTGTGTCGCTCATTGTTTCAGTGGAATTATCTTCATCATTCTCATTTAGCATCTTATCCCACACGCTATCAACCGCTTCAAATTTAGTTATAAATACTATAATCGAGTTATTTTCTTTAATCGACTCTTCAGATATATCAGTCATAGGTTCTTTATCCAACTTAAATTTAACAGGATTCTCCACCAAATAATTAAACAAAGTTTCCCCTTTAGTTCTCCACTTTGATATTGGCTTTTCTTTTTCTATCGCATATAAATAATCACCAATATATTTATATGGTATATTTGAAGTTGCACACATATAGCCAAACAAATATTTACCTAATTGTGTTAAACTCATTAAAGGTTGTTTGTCAAATAACTCTTTTTTAAACAATCCTTCTTTATTTGTTATATTCCATCTCAGTAGATGACGAAATCTATGTTCATATTTCATACGCAGTTTGTTTTCTTCATTCGTATCCTGCTCACAAAATTTCTTCCACATCACAATCCACCTTTTTGCTAATTAATGTTTTAAATTACAATATCCTCATTCATTCCAAACTTATTTTATAAAATTATATCATTTTGACGTAAATTACGCAATATTTTTTTATAAAATATTTTTATATTGCGTATTTTATTATTTATTTACAGATTATTTAAGTATATTATTATATATATCAGCTGATCGCTTGAAAGATTAATCTAAAAAGCAGTAACTTGCGAAGTGCTTGCGAAATCTTTTAGGCCTCATTTCGCAGGCAAAAATAGCGTAATCATGCGCCGAACGAGAAAAACAAATAAAAATCAACTTATATAGGAGGAAATATAATGGACTCATCCAATTATTCACAAACTTACAACATCCAGGATATTATAGACAAAATTGAAGAAGAAACTAATTTGACCGTTCCTTCAGCTGTGATAATACCATTGAAACAACACAGAACCGTCAACCTTAATGCAAATGATACATTTGAAATTGATGTAAAGCTGATGACAAGAAAGAGAATATTTAAAAAAATTTCAATTCAGCCGGCCGAAATTGAAAATCCTAATCTTGTTTACAAGTTTGGTACAAAAGGTGTAAGTCGCCTATCAGAAGATGAATGGGACATTTGCAAGAAAATTTACCATAAGCTATCGGAGAATATTGACGAGGAATGTGTTTACGGTTTTGTTGGTGAATTTGATAACAAATACATTTTTGGTGATAACATCATCTCGCCAACTTCAACAAACACTATTAAAAATGTATTTTTTAGAAGTCCTTGTACAATCGAACATGCGAGTGCAAACTTCTTTTTTGAAAAGTATCTTCCATGCTTCAAAAGTCAGACAGAGGGTCTCATCTTTTTGTTTACCCTGCTTTTAAGCACTTGTATATCACGATTGGGTAACTTAGGCACTGATCGACCGTCATTTATTTTGGCTGTTATAGGTCGCACAGGTAGCTATAAAACTTCTACGGTTCAAGCTACACTCAATCCATATAATAATGAAAATTTTAGTGTTTGTTCTTTTGAAGACACAGTTGCCAGTATTGTAGCAACCTTAAAACAGTCGCGTGATATGATCACAATTGTTGATGATTTTTATACAAATACTGACAGAGAAATAACTGCCAAGCTTGAAAAAATTATACGCCTTAACGGTGACAAATCATCAGTTGCTAAGAAAATGAGCGGTAAAAAAATCGTATCCGAATCATCTGATACAATCACGGTTGTCACCGGTGAACAGATTCCAAAAGTGCGATTTTCGTCGATCCCGCGTATGTTCATTATCGACTTCCAAGAGGCAGTCAATTTGCAGGCATTAACGGAGTTACAGGCCTCACAAGCTGAGTTCAGAGGTGCATTGGCTGATTTTATTCAATACACATTAGATATTGACTTTTGTATTAAATTGAGGCAAAAATTCTTGGATCATCGAGATAGCATTTCCCATCACGCAGCTCCGAAATGGCACCCGCGTTATACATCAATGTGTTGTTGGTTTTTGGCAATTTACGATATGTTTTGCGAATATTGCACTACAAAAAATATATCTTTCACCAACATCAGTGATTTTCCATCAAACATTCGTCACTACATCGCCGAGCAAAGCAAGCGTTATCTTGAAAATGACAGCATCTTCATATTTTTCAAGACACTTAAATCATTATGTGGCGAAAACAAGCTACATACAATAAATACATCAAAAATCACCAATGACACACCAAAAACAGATATTTTATACAGCGACGACTATGTTTGGATTGAAAGTGTTAATGTTTTTGCTAAAATCAAACTTGCATGCCAAAATGAAGGCATTTTGTTTGATTTATCTCGGCAAGAACTTTACCAAAAATTAGAAAGTGAAAAATTACTTATAACAAAGGATAATCGTCGTTCATACGAATATCGAAAAGGACAATTTAGGCAATCCGTTATATGTTTGCCAAGAAATAATATCAACCGCTATTTTGCTGATGATAAGGAGGACATCAAACTATGAGTACTGAAAGCGAAAATCTATACACAAAGAATGATCAACTAATAGCACAAATTTATGATAACCTTTCGGGAGAGAATAAATCAGAAGAAGCAATTTCGCTTCTTCTAAATCCCAACCATATCTCACCAACAGAACAGGTAAAAATTCTTGGACTATTAGGTGAAAAGGATGAAAGATTTCATTCTTTGCTCATCAAAACAGTATTAAATAATATTAATATTTTAGACAATAACGAATCGTTTAAAATAATTAATAATCATTTTATACAACTGGTAAATCAAGCCTATTTACTTAATGATAACGCAATAATGAAGATTTGTCAAGATTTATTTTATCTTATAAGTCAAGGTGTCGCTGCATTTTATCCATACATTTGGATACTGCTAAAAAACCATGGTCATATCACAACATACACCGACAAGAAATTAAGAACCATCAACCATTATGCAGTCGTTTTCAGTTTCGATGGGTACAATGCTAAATCCATCCGAGAAATACTCAAAAGCAACTGTATATTATGCTCAGAACAAGCACTCAGTGCATTTAAAACAGTAAAAACAAAGAAAGAACAAGCATATTCACAATGTGCAAAAGCATTGCTATATATCATGATTCAAGCTTTTAAGAAACAACAGCCGGACTATGATAAATTTGACGAATACTTATCGGATGTTCCAAATAAGTATCGCGAAGAACTTCGTTGCGATTCATTATCAAGAAATTCCGAAAGGCTGTATGCTAATTTGTATAGTTTCTTTGAGAGTGGCGATCACAAACAAGTTTATGGCTTGTAATTGCTGAAGCCGATATGTAACTGCCCTTGTTTCATTTATGTATTATTTTCATAGAGGAGGAAAACACAATGCAGAAAAGTATTTTATATTTAGACAAAAAACAAGGGCAGACATATCATGCCATATTCAAAAATAATCATGGGAGGCGGTTATACATACAACTACAAATTAATAATAATGAAATTTTCATTTCAGATTGTTTTTACACCGACAGACCTGCAAGGAACGGACATAATGCCGTTCCCTGCAAATTTCATACTTCACACTGTACTTGTGACAGTTTAATTGATGTATTCAAAAATGAGCTTGACAAAACATTTTTCGGAATTGAATTTTCCGATACCGAAAACAAGTTATCAACAGAAGAATATATCAAATTAAAAACACAAGTCAAAACAAAATATAAATTTTTAATTCTTGTAAACGATAATAATACATATAAAACAAGACTAAAAAATCGTATTCACAGGTCGATTTTGCTTGAAATCGTTCGCAGTGGAAACAAAGGAACAATTATCGATTGTCACTACAGCGACAGAACATACAAGCGAAACAACGCATACATAACACCGTCAGGACTGACAAGTATTACTTTTGATTTTAGTCTTTACAACATATTAAAAATAGTCAATTCTGAGCTTAATTGTGATTTTACCGATGTTATCATCACGCAGGACAGTTTTGGCTTTAACAATTCTCCCCTACCAATTTGCGGGAGTATTTAGACAAACCATACACAGCATAAAATAAACTAAAAACGGAGGTAATCATAATGTCGGAATACACGGATATAAGAAACAATACATATCAAATACATCAGCGTTCGCTTGTGAATACTTCTCAAGCGGAGCAACAAAAGCAAGAAATTATAGAAGAATTGTATCGTATCTTTGATAAGAAATAATTTTATTAAAATCTGAAAGGAGGAAGCAAAGATGGCGATTGCGTTATACGCAAGAAAATCAATAGAACGTGAAAACAGTATTTCATGCGAAACACAGATAGAATACTGCAAATCAGTAATCAAGCCTGATGAACGCAGTGAGAAAACCATTGAATTTATCGACAACGGATATTCGGGCGGCAATGTTGACCGTGACGGTTTTCAAAAAATGATGCGTCAAATTGAACGTGGCAAAATAAGCAAAGTTATTGTGTACCGTCTTGACCGTATCAGCAGAAGTCTTTCGGATTTTGTGGGTATTTTGGAAACACTCAAAAAACATAATGTTCAGTTTGTTTCCTCTCAAGAATCCTTCGACACGTCAAGTCCGTACGGTGAAATGATCGTGAAAATACTTATGGTATTCGCCGAATTTGAACGCAAAAGCATTATTGAACGCGTCAAACACGCATATGCTTACAGAAGTGAAATGGGACTGTATATGGGCGGTCGCCGTCCGTACGGTTTTAATTTAAAAGATACTGTTATAAACAACGTCAAAACAAAAATGTTTGAGCCTGTTACAAACGAAATTGAGCAGATAAAATATATTTTTGAAAATTATTCAGTACCGAATGTAACACTGCGGCGGCTTATGGATAATTTGATTGACAACAACATTTCAGCCACCACAGGCAGTTGGTCCACAGCAAAACTGTCAAACATCATAAAAAATCCAATCTACGTAAAGGCTGATAACGCCATATACGAATACTACTCAAAACGCAATGCCAACATCATGAGCGACATCAATCAATTTGACGGCTTGCACGGAATACAAACCTACGGCAAATCAAAGCATACTGCGGATGATATGTCGGATATTAAAATAGTGGTTATGCCGCATGATGGTATTATAAATTCTGAACTATGGCTAAAATGTCAGAAGAAAATTGTGAAAAATAAAAAACTCGGCAATTCCGTCAACAACTCTACAAGTTGGCTCGGCGGTAAAATTGCCTGCAAACAATGCGGCAGAACAATGACCGTAACAAAAGGCGGTAAGAAAAAAGACGGCACACAAACACGTTATTTCAGTTGCACAGGCAAGTCGCATAATCGCATATGTAACGGACCTAAAGTGACGCTGTATGCCGACAGTTTGGAAGATATGGTATATAAACTTATCGCCGAAAAACTCCAGTCACTGAAAGGCTCTCGCAAAAAGATTTCAACCGATAATTCAAACAAGATTAATCTGCTGAAAAATCAGCTTAGCGAAATTAAACAGTCACAAGAAAAGATTGTTAATATGCTTCTGGACGACAGTTTTAAATCGGATATGAAATCACTTCTGAACGAAAAAGCAAAAAAGTTATCCGAAGAAAGTAAGGCGATTACAGAAAAAATCGAAGACCTTGAAAGTGAAGAAAACGAGATAATCAGTGTTATAAACCTGTCGCAAAAGTGGAAAAGTGCAAACACAGACGAACGCAAAGCCGTTTGCAATGTGCTTATACATAAAATATTCATATGTGAGGACGGCACCTGTGAAGTTGTGTGGAATATATAATAAAAAGCACCTATTTTCGATTATGAAAATAGGTGCTTAATTTTATAAATATCTGCCTGTAATACTTTTTTTGTTCAATTTTATTTCATGCGGTGTTCCGCTTGCAATGATTTTACCGCCGTTTTCACCGCCTCCGGGTCCCATATCTATAACATAATCGGCATTGCGAATTACGTCAAGGTCATGTTCAATAACGATTACGGTTGCACCGTTATCCAAAAGTGCCTGAAAAACTCTGAGTAACACTTGCACATCTAACGGGTGCAAACCTATTGACGGCTCATCAAACACAAAAACAGAATCACTCTGTGTCTTTCCAATCTCACTTGCCAGCTTCAGACGTTGTGCTTCACCGCCGGATAAGCTCGGTGTTTCTTCGCCCAATGTCAGATAACCAAGTCCCAACTGTTTTAGCGTATTCAGCTTTTGGCTGACGGTTTTTATATCCTTGCAAAATTCAACAGCTGTGTTTACATCCATATCCATAAGTTCGGGTAGAGAAGCACTTTCACCCACTTTATTTGTAAGCTTCACATCATAAGCAATTCTTGAGTAACGAGAGCCGTGACAATCAGGGCATTGGATATTTACATCGGGAAGAAATTGCACGTCAAGACTGACAACACCTGTACCGTCACAACCCGAACAACGTAAAGAGCCTGTATTGTATGAAAAATCTCTTGCCTTATAGCCTTTATTTTTTGCGTCCTCGGATTTTGCGTAAAGTTTTCGCAATTCATCGTGAACACCCGCATATGTAGCCACCGTAGAACGAACATTAATTCCGATAGGTGTTGCGTCAATCAGCTTGATACGTCGTATACCCTCGGCGGTAACATCTCTTATATGCTCCGGTAACGCATGACCGTTTATGTTTGCATCAAGTGCGGGAATTAAACTTTCCAGCACCAAAGTCGTCTTGCCCGAACCCGACACTCCTGTAACAACGGTAAGTCTGCCTTTGGGAATGTCAACTTTCAACGGCTTGACCGTATGTATTTGAGATGTGGACAAATGAATATTTCCGTTTACGAACATTTCTTCCTTTGCGGCACATGACCTTAGTTTTGTTTCGGCTTTACCGGATATAAAAGGTCCTATTTGAGAAACAGAATTTTCTTCCACATCAGCGATTGTACCTTGTGCAATCACATGACCGCCATTTGCCCCCGCTTCCGGTCCCATTTCCACAATCCAGTCTGCCTCTTTCAAAATCTGCGTGTCATGGTCTACCAAAATAACCGAATTGCCGTCCGATACAAGATCGTGCATAACACCTGTAAGTCCGACAATATTAGATGGGTGCAAACCGATTGACGGCTCATCCAACACATAGAGAACACCTGTGGTGCGGTTACGTACGGCACGGGCAAGCTGCATACGCTGACGTTCGCCTGTCGAAAGTGTGGCTGCCGAACGGTCAAGAGTCAGATAGCCAAGACCTAAATCAATTAACCTCTTCGCCATACTTTCAAAAGTTTCACAGATACTTTCAGCCATAGGTTTCATCTCATCAGGCAGGCTTGTCGGAATACCACGCACCCAATCCACAAGTTCGGAAAGTGTCATAGTGCAAACTTCATCAAGCGATATTCCCCTTAGTTTCGGTGCACGGGCGGCGACAGAAAGACGTGTTCCGTGACATTCGGGACAAATATCCTCTTTTAAAAATTTCTCTACTCGCTTCATGCCTTTTTCATCTTTGACTTTTGCAAGAGCATTCTCCACCGTGTAAACAGCATTAAAATATGTAAAATCCAATTCACCTGCATTTTCCGTATTTTTGGATTTGTAAAAAAGGTGTTTTTTAACCGCCGGACCGTGATAGACAATATCTTTTTCCTGTTCCGTCAAGTCACGGAACGGTACATCTGTACGCACCCCCATCTCACGGCAAACGTCCGTCATTAATGACCACATCAAGCTGTTCCACGGAGCAACTGCACCATCATCAATCGTAAGAGAGTCATCCGGCACAAGTGATGCCATATCAACGGTGTGAACAATTCCTGTACCGCCACATTTTTGACAAGCACCTTGCGAATTGAATGCCAACTCCTCTGCCGACGGTGCATAAAAGTGAACGCCACATTCCGAGCAGACTAATTCCTTCCCTGCGGCAACCGCCAGTGACGGTTTTAAGTAATGTCCGTTTGGGCAACGGTGGTTTGATAAACGTGAATACATAAGTCGCAAACTGTTTAGCAACTCCGTTCCCGTTCCGAATGTACTGCGTATTCCCGGTATACCGGGACGCTGATGTAATGCAAGTGCGGCGGGTACATAAAGCACCTCATCTACACTTGCTTTCGATGCCTGTGTCATTCGGCGGCGAGTGTAAGTAGACAGCGCTTCCAAATAGCGCCGAGAACCCTCTGCATATAATACACCCATTGCAAGAGAGGACTTACCCGAACCTGACACTCCTGCAATTCCCACAATTTTACCCAACGGAATATCTACATCTATATTTTTAAGATTGTGGACTTTTGCTCCACGAATAAGTATTTTTTCTATCATTGGTTTTACTCCTAAATATCTTTTCCAAAAACACACTGAAAAAAGCATATCACAAGCATATCTATTTTGTCAATATTCTGCCAAAAATCGAAAAGAAGAAAACAAAGTCAGCGAATGGGATATATAGGTATTTTTATATATTGCGTTTGCGTTGTCGATATGCTATAATATTTTCAAAAGAGGTGAGATTCATGGACTTTTTAATAATGAATAGAGATACCGTTGTGGCAGAATATATTCCGCCTCTGACAGAAGAAATTATTTTAAAAGTTATAAAATCAGTCGGTATGCGTGTCAGAAGTAAGGAAATAACTGAATTTATTATGAACGGATATAATCAGATAGAGCAATAAATAGAAGTACGGACATATTTGATTATCAGCATAAAATAGTCCAAGGCTATGTCTGTACTCTAACGGGCTCATATATCCGAGAGATTTTTTATTCGTTTTTGTTATACCAATTAATATAGCTGTTAAGCTCATTTATGAAATCTTCCATCGTGACACCTATCCATGAGCGTCCATAAAACATTTCATTTTTTAATCTAACTTGAATTGTCAAGTCAAATGCACCGATATATTAAAATAAACTTCAAAAGGCGATTTCTTCATTCCGTGAAAATTTTTTGCCCCTATTAGGTGTAATTGTTTTTGGTCGACTATCTTTTAACATATAAATTATCGCTTGTTTTACACTGATAGAATCTTTCTTCTAAAAATCCTCGATATATTCCACGATAAATTGTAGCATAACTAATTTGTATAGGATTTTTCTCATGTTTTAAACGAAATGAAATTTGCTCCGGAGACCATTGATATTGAAGAAACAAGAATTGAACAGTTTTATGAATATCGGCATTTAATAACAATGGTTTTATTAATTGCAAATATGCCGTTATCGGCACAAATGTATCGAAAATAGTTTTAAATTTATTGATTTTGTTCCTGTAATGTGGTATAATACAAATAGATGTTAGGAGTGAGTTTATGAACTATTTATCTGTATCACAAATGGCGAAAAAATGGAATATGTCCGAGCGTGGTGTTAGAAAATACTGTGCCGAGGATAAAATACCCGGTGCGTTCCTAACGGGTAAGACTTGGAATATTCCCGAAAACGCAGAAAAACCCAAAAGAAAAAATAAAAAAAGCAATGAGCATCAAACATTGCTTGAACGATTGAAATCAGAGAAAGCATCTTATATTTCCGGCGGAATATATCATAAAATACAGATTGAACTTACCTATAATTCAAATCACATTGAGGGAAGCAAACTTACCCACGACCAAACGAGATATATTTTTGAAACCAATACAATCGGAGTGGAAAATGATGCACTTAATGTTGATGACATTATTGAAACGGCAAATCATTTCAAATGTATCGATATGATAATTGATAATGCAAAATATAAGCTCACAGAAAAGTTTATAAAACAGTTGCATTATACTTTAAAATCCGGTACATCTGATTCAAGAAAAGATTGGTTTAATGTGGGCGAATATAAAAAGCTTCCCAATGAAGTCGGCGGAAAAGAAACCGCAAAACCAGAAGATGTTGCAACTAAGATTAAAGCACTTTTAAAAGACTATAATCAAAAAGAAGAGCATACGCTTGAAGAAATCATAGACTTTCATTATACTTTTGAAACAATACATCCGTTTCAAGACGGCAACGGCAGAGTCGGAAGACTTATTATGTTTAAAGAATGCCTGAAAAATAATATTGTTCCGTTTATAATTGATGAAGATTTAAAGATGTTCTATTACAGAGGTCTGTCCGAATGGAACAATGAAAAAGGTTATTTGACCGATACCTGCTTTACGGCACAGGATAAGTTCAAAAAGTATTTGGATTATTTTAAGGTACCGTATATCGAGTAATACAAAATAGCGATTTATAAATTTAGGAGTTTATTTATGACTTGAATTTACAATATAAGTGCAACAAGTAAAAAAATAATGACTCAAAGGGAAAAATCCAGTATAATAGAATTGCAACGACTATTATTGAAAGGATGATTCCCATGAGCCACTACAAACATTTTACCACAAAAGAACGAGAAAAGATACTGTTTTTTCTTGCACAAGAGAAAACAATTAGTTTTATAGCCAAAGAATTGCAGAGAGATAAATCATCGGTATCTCGTGAAATTAAGCGTAATACTAATACTGAAGGCATTTACTCGCCATCATACGCACAAAAGCAATATGAAATTCGAAGACGCAAATGTGGTAGAAAACCATTGCTATTAATTGCTGATATTCATAAAACTGTTCAATTCTTGTTTCTTCAATATCAATGGTCTCCGGAGCAAATTTCATTTCGTTTAAAACATGAGAAAAATCCTATACAAATTAGTTATGCTACAATTTATCGTGGAATATATCGAGGATTTTTAGAAGAAGGGAAATTATCTCCCGGTCAACGTGGAGTTGCAAGAAAGTTAAGACATAAAGGAAAAACCAGACATAAAAATGGTAGTATTGAAACGAGAGGCAAAATTAAAATTAGTCATCACATTTCAGAACGACCAGAACAAGCAAATCAACGAGAGAGAATAGGCGATTGGGAAGCTGATAATGTTGCAGGCGTAACAGGAAAAGCGTGTTTAGTAACGCTTGTTGACCGAAAGAGTCGTTATTTGTTGTGCGAAAAAGTAGCAAAAAAAGATTCTATCAGTGTAAAACAAGCGATAATTCATATGTTAAAAGATAGTCAAACAAAAACAATTACACCTGATAGGGGTAAAGAATTTTCACGACATGAAGAAATCAGCAAAGCTCTAAATGATGTGCAATTCTATTTTCCTGAACCACATCAACCATGGCAAAGAGGTACTAATGAGAATACTAATGGACTTCTACGCGAATATTTTCCTAAAAAACAGGATTTGACAGAAATTAAATCATCATTAATTAGAGATAACACTCTTATTTTAAATCAGCGTCCACGCAAATGCTTGAACTGGAAATCGCCTTTTGAAGTTTATTTTGATATATCGTTGCATTTGACTTGACAATTCAAGATGTTAAAAAAAATTTTGAAATTAGTAGACACTGTGTCGTTGACATATATGATATAATTAAAACAAAGGTCTATCGCTGCGGTAGGAAACTAAGGAGTGAATGCTATGAGAAATACGGAAGGCACGGAAAATACAGTGATCTGTAATTGCAAACAGGTAAAGCTGTTTGATATAGAAGACGCACTTTATCGGAAAGACCGTTTTTCCGATGTTGAAAAAGAATTTGAAGATGTGCAGAAGATAACGCACTGCTCGACAGGCTGCGGCGGATGTCATGATAAAATTATGGCGATTATCTCTGACTTGATGAGTTCTTAAAAGAGGGAGGAGTGTCAATGAAAGTAGTAAAAAAGAAGACGATTCGGAAAAAGCTCATTAAGGCGATAATATGTACAGTGATAACTGCTGGGAGTATGTGCAACGCCTTTGCAACAGTCCCGATATGTGCGGCAAGTGCAATCGGAGAATTTGCAAATGTGGTTGTTTTGGTAAGGTTTAAAGGTGACATGCAAGGTGATAACGGAACAGGGTTCAATAAACCGTATAACAGTACAATAGCAAATGCACCGAGAACATATTGGGAGAGCCTTATCCGCAAATTTAACGGAGTCAACGACAAATTCGGAGCTGGATCGTTTAAGGAGTATTTGCGGGATATTTCCGGCGGACAGCATATGGTCGAATCGGTGTTCCCGCAAACGGACGGCGACGGATTGATATGTTATCTGACAATGGAAAGGACTGTTGACGAATACAAGAGTGCGGTCGGGGAAATTCAGATGATTAAAGAGATTGCCGGACAGCTGAATGCAAAATATCCGAATCTTGACGGCAGGACAATAGACAGGGATAACGACGGTGTTGCGGATAATCTTATGATTATTGCGCAGGTACAGTCGAACGGACATTTTGTGGCGCATTCCGCCAATGCCGGAAACGATACAAAGATCGCGGGAAAAGGCATAGGACCGTATAATCTGATTGAAACAACCTTCAGTGATACTTCGGGATACTACGGATTTAATATTCATACGGCGGCACACGAATACATACACACCTTCGGAGTGCCTGACTACTACCGGCAGAATTATATATCGGAAACGCGCGACACGCCTGTCGGACTGTGGGATCCGATGGGCGTTCCCGGGGGCAGACCCATGCCGCTTGCGGTAACGCGCGAGGCAATCGGCTGGACGACAGTTGACGAAATACAGCCGCAAAACGGCGTGTATACCCTATACGAGGCGTCTGCCGCTTATGCGGATAAAACAAAAAAACAGGCGGTTAAAGTAAAGCCGCCGTTTTCGCCGACTGAATATTTTGTCATAGAGTACCGCAAAAAAGGCGAAAGATACAAATTTGATACATTGGATCAGACAGCGCTGGCAGACGGCATTATTGTATATAGAGTAAATCCCATATATAAGGATGAAGGCAATCTTCGCGGCAACGACTATATCTATGTATACCGTCCGAACGATACGAGTATTACCGCATCAGCGGGAGAAATCGGAAAAGCGCAGATCGGGCTTCCGGTATATTCTGCTGCGAGACAGGAAATCGGAAGTCTTGATTTGAATCAGACAATCACGGATAACGCTGTATGTTATTCTGACGGCCGAAATTCGGGAATACATATCAAGGTCACCGAACAGAACGTCAATTCGGTTAAATTCAGTATAGAATTTCCGGATTATACTAATATGGACCTCTGGAAGTCGTTAGCAAATGCTGATGGCGGCAACGCATTATCGGGCATAAAAGCGTCAGAGGTAAAAACCGCCGCAGACGGGAACAATCTGTATGTATTGGCGCAGGATATAAGGTCGTCTTCGGTACTCCGATATGACGGAGATAACTGGACAAATCTCGGAAAGTGCGCCGAGACCGGAGGCAGTGGGGCATTGACCGTATTTAACAGCGAACCGTACGCGCTTTTTGCCGACTACAACGGAAAATGTGAACTGAAAAAATACTCGGGCGGAAAGTGGAATACGGTATCGGTACTGAATTTCGGAGCGAACAAGTATTCAAATGCGCCGGCACTCGGTGCGGCAGGCGGTAAGCTGTATGCACTGATAGATGACTGCGGCAAAAATCCGCAACTTTATGCGCTGAATTCCGGTACGCTTGAAAAGTCGGGCAGCGCTTTGAATGTAAAACTCGTTGCGTCACCGGAAATTTTTGATAAATCCGGCTGCCCCGCAGTAATATACGGAGACTTTTTCGGGAAGAAAACAGAAGCAAAAATACTTGAACTTGACGGCTGGAAAAGCATTGTGACCGAATCCGGCAGCGCAAACGCCAATGACGCGGCGGCAGCGGACGGAGAAGTTTACCTTTTCAGTACATATAACGAACAATCTCCGAAACTGAACATTCTGACAAACGATGGTATGAATCTTGCTTATGATTTAAGCGCTGTTCCGGCAAATTCGTCATACGGAAGCATAGCGGTCGGCACGGAATGTATTTATATATCTGTTCTGCAGGACGACGCAGTAGTCACATACAGCACGCCGAAGGACGAGCCTCAGAATCTTACCCGGCTCGGAGACGTAACGTGCAGACCTGCATGGAACGGTTCGATGCAGCTTATAAACAACATGGTTTACAGCGCGGTAGTGTCGTCAACTGATATGCCGATTGATGTAAAATATCATGAAGCACTTGACGATACACTTCGTCTTGCAAAAGCCAAAGCGATAGCGGAGAGCATTGTTGAAGGATATAGGGCAACCAACAGCAGCGGCAAAGCAGAGCTTGAATATAAGATAAAAGCAGGGCTTTCGGAAAGCGGATATACAAATGTTACGGCAGAGGTTAATGAATTTACCGTCACCCCCGCAACCGCTTCGGCAGAGGGGTCAGCCACAGGGACGATAACGCTTGTTTGCGGAAGAAAGTCGGATATTGTAAGGATAAATAAAACTATTGCAAAGCTGACGGAAACAAAAATATTGTTTTTATCGGATAAAGAGGTAAGGGTATCCCTGAACGATACCGGAGAAAAATATGTAATTTTTGCGGAATACGAAGGAGAAAAACTGAAAAGAACCGCAATAGTCCCGGTCACATTTAACGAACCGGGAGAAAAAACGATTTTGCTGCCGAGCGGATGGACAAAAACAACCGCAAACGCTCTCCGGGCTTTTTTCTGGAACAGTTTGGAGGATATACGGCCGCTTTGCGGGAATGCTGCGAGATAAGGAAGGAGAATGAAAATGAAACAAAGAAGGATGCTGTCTATACTGCTTTCCGCAGTAATGATGCTGTGCATGACGGTTCTGCCGGCAAAGTCGGCGGACGCCAAAATAAATATCAAGATCGGAGACTATATTCGACTGGGGACATATAATAACGAGTCTGTCTTGTGGCGCTGCGTTAACGTTGACGACAACGGTCCGCTGATGCTCTCGGACAGAGTGCTGGAGGATTATATGCCCTACGACGCAATGACAAGCGATAATGCCGATACATGTTCGCACAGGCGCAGCGGTTATCGGAGCAAATACGGCTCAAATCACTGGCGTGACAGCAATATGCGTTCATGGCTTAACTCAGAGGATAATACGGTAACATGGCTGTGCGGCAATCCGCCGAAGGCAGGATATGTAACGTCCGGACATGAATATGACAAAAAGGCAGGGTTTTTAAGCGATTTCACTCAGGACGAGATTTCCGCCATCAAAACGGTAACGCAGCGTTCCATCGTTTCTCACCCGGAGTACAGTGCGGGATATATTGACGAACCGGGACTTGATCTTCCCTACAATACCAACATTGATACGGTTGCTGACGGATACGAAAACGCATATTACGAAAATATTACCGATAAGGTGTTTCTGCTTGACGTGAAGCAGCTCAATACGGTTAAGCAGAAGCTTGGAAGCTATTACATTGCAAAGAATAAAGCGGGACAAAGCTGGAACTATTGGCTGCGTACACCGATTACGGACTGTAACCACGACATGCGTTACGTTGATCTGCGCGGCAACATCTGGCGTGACGCTCCTTATAAAGGATACTACGGAGTCCGTCCGGCATTCTATCTGGACGCTGAGTATTATACCGTTTTGCAGGGCAAAGGAACAGAGTCCGAACCGTATGTCGGTACGGTGAAAAACAAGCCGCAGGAGAGTATCAGCCTTTCTGGAGCAGAACGTGATACAGGAGACGGGAACTGGGATGTTGATACGGATAAAAACATTCAGCTTACGCTGGGAGAGTTTTACTCCAAAGACGGTAAATATTCCAATCCCACAATCCCGGTGTATGTGATTCAGAAACCCCGGAGCGATAAGGAAAACATGGTAATTTTGTTTTGCGCCGAAGGCTATACCAAAAGTCAGCAGTCAAAGTTTATAAAAGATGTTCAGCGAATGTGGAGAAAAACGCTTGAAACAGAGCCGTACCGCAGTATGGCAGATCGCTTCAATGTATATGCGCTGTGTACGGCGTCGATAGACACTTATGGCGGTGACAGCACATTTTTCAGCGTAGTTAACGGTTCGCGTGATGCCTATATCTCTGTTAATATGAACGGTCAGTGGAAAAATCATATGCTGGAGCGCGCCATAGGTCCCGCATTCATAGAAAAGATTCATGATGCGCATGTTCCCGAGACAACAAATCCGAACGAGTTCCGGTGGGATAACGAGTATGAGCCGTATTATTATGTATACGATTACATTGACCAGTTTATTGTGCTTGCAAACAGCGGCAACTATTTCGGAGCTTCTCATGATAATATTAAATCCGGTATCCACTATATCGTTACATCATCGGATAACTACTACTCTCCGTTTACGGTGAGACACGAACTGGGGCATGGGCTGCTGCGTCTGGGTGATGAGTACGAAGTGAGGTATAGTCCGGTATCGGAGGAATCAATGAAAGCGTCGCTGAATTTGTCGCACACAAAGGATCCGAAACTGGTGAAATGGAAGAATATGCTTGGATTTCGGCACACCTATTCCTGTCCGCATGCGGATGGTTCATATATATACAATTCAAGTTCCATGTGTATTATGCGGTCAAGTACAAACAGTGAATTATGCGATGTGTGCAGGCTGCAGGGTTTCAAGCGTATGAGCCAGCTGATCAAAAATTCGCCTGATATCTATGTGGCGGAACCGGAGGTAAAGATATATACCGGAGACTACAAAAACCCAAACGAAAACTCCTCTGCTTTTGAAGATGCGACATCTTACGGTTATTCCCGATACGATACTGACAGGAGCAACCGTCTCTTGAGCGGATATAGCAAAAATCGGTTTAATTCCGGACTTAAGGGCAGCGAGATAGAGCTGCGTACCATCGTTCAGAATCTGTCGGATACCGAAAAAAAGACAGTAACTCTGCGGATGTGGGTGGAACATTCCGATGGAACGGTAGCCACTGCCGCGGATGGCGGGAAAATTTTAACGGAGAAGAAATTTGATATTCCCGTCTGGGGCGATAAATCCAAGTTTTGGACGAAGAACGCACTGGAATATAACGGCAGCAATTTCGATTCCGGACTTGTCAACTGTTCTCTCGTTTATACTATCCCGCAGAACGCAGTTCTGCAAAATGGCGATACCGTCGGTTTTGAGGTGGTTGACGACGCTACGGGTGCAACGCTTGTTGATGACGATACAGAAACCAAAACCTATGCCGATATTACCATCGAATACAAGCTGGAGGACGGAAGTGACGTTCCGAATACCAAGTCCACCGTGTTCCCGGCTGCGGCAGGAACAAAGGTTGACTGGGAACTTCCAAAGGAGCTGAACGGCTACACCCTGGTCAAATCTGAGGGTACGGACAAGACCGTCGGCACCGGCGGACTGACCGTTACCTGCTACTATAAAGCAAAATAAGACCGCCCGTCAGCTTCGTTTATAATTACGGATGAAAGCGGTGCGGAAGCGGATAAGACATTGAAGGCGGGAAAATTCAAAGCAAAGCTCACTTTGCCGGAGGGACGAAAAACAGCGGCTGTTATCATTGCGAAGTATGTTAACGGAACGCTCGGCGATCTAAAGATGTCCGAACCGAAAGAAACGCAGGCTATAATCGAAACCGATTTTATTACGGTAACCGGTGAGGATTTGACAAAACAGACCGAAATCAAAGCGTTCGTTTTTGAAAGTACGGAAAATATAAAACCGATGTATGGTTTTCAGCATATAATAAAATAAAACAACAAGGAGTGCAAAATGATGGACAGTGATATAAAGTCTTGCCTTGAATCAGTAGATTGGTGTCGTGCAGATTATGAGTATTTCAGAGGTGGCGGTTTTTCGTCGCACTTCAAAACGATGGCAGAGATGCCTGTGACAATGTTAAGAATAAATCTTGTTGACGGAGTTGGACCGACAATTCAGATTGCAGAAGGTTATACAGTAGTTATTGATGAAGAAATTCATAAAATATTGGATCAAAGAACCGATCCAACTTGGCCGACAACTTGGTTTGTACCTATACTTAATCGTAGCAACGCATTTAAAGATGTATATAATGTTATGGCAAACTGGGGAGCAAATCATGCTGTAACAATCCATGGACATATAGGGGCTGATCTTATCACAATGGCATCTATGCTGAGAATTCCTGTTTCAATGCATAATGTTCATAGAGAAAAAATATATCGACCTCATTCTTGGACAGCTTTCGGGGCAGAAAATGAATATGCATCTGATTATATGGCATGCAAAAATTACGGACCAATGTATAAATAATGACAGGCCATTTTTGAAATAGTATAAAGAAACTGCTGATAGAAGTAGAGTAAATAAAAAAGGTGGTTAAACCAACACAGATTTAACCATCTTTTTATATTAATTGTGGCAGTTTGTGGAAAACTATGGATAAGAAATATTATGCAGGTAAGATATATTATGTCTATATGATAACCGAATCAAACAAATTTTTCCGTATTTACTATGGTAAAGTAAAAGAATATGTATCCTCTTTGACCGTATCAGAGTAAATGTATTTTTTACCTTATTTGACCAATTTTATACGGTGGTCTTTTTGTCTTTACTTTTTTCTACCTTGAATTTACAATATAAGTGCAACAAGTAAAAAAATAATGACTCAAAGGAAAAAATCCAGTATAATAGAATTGCAACGACTATTATTGAAAGGATGATTCCCATGAGCCACTACAAACATTTTACCACAAAAG